>WLWI01000020.1_pt1 | contig 402608 bp, 373 predicted proteins | sample 6701501 | NCBI WGS metagenome assembly WLWI01 (sample SAMN12718690, study PRJNA515312) | sponge metagenome | isolation source: marine sponge | host: Mycale hentscheli | place: New Zealand: South Island, Marlborough, Capsize Point | collected 2014-11-01
GCTGCCAGCGATCCCATAACTCCGTCTTCTGCGCAGACGTTAAACCTGGACGATACCTTTGACCCATATCCAATCACTCCATCTTTGCTTCCAAGATAAAGTGTTGCGTCGACCAGTTGAGATCACCAGGCTATCCTGGGCGACCTGAACCCGGATCAGGCGGTGCAGGTGGTGCGCGCCTTCAGTTATTTCTCCCATCTCGCCAACATCGCCGAAGATCAGCATCACATCCGCCGCATTCGCGCCCATGATATTGCCGGCGACAGGCCGCGGGCCGGCACCATTGCCAATGCGTTGGAGCATATCGGGTCGGCCGGTATTTCCGGTGCGGCGGTCCGGTCGTTCTTTGCGGACGCCCTGATCAGCCCGGTTTTGACCGCGCACCCCACCGAAGTGCGCCGCAAGAGCACCATGCGCCACGAGATGGAGGTCGCGGCCCAACTCGACAATCGCGAGCGCGGGCACCGGACGCCAGCGGAATTGGCCGCCATCGAGGACCAGCTGCGCCGCTCTGTGCTGACGGTTTGGCAGACCAACCTGCTGCGCCAATCGAAGCTGGCGGTGCGCGACGAGGTGGAAAACGGTCTGTCCTATTACGACTTCACCTTTCTGCGCGAGTTGCCGAAATTCTACGCCGCCTTGGAAGACCGGCTCGACGCGATCGATCCTTCGGAGACGGCCGCGCCGGTGCCATCTTTCCTGCGCATCGGCAGTTGGATCGGCGGCGACCGGGATGGCAATCCGTTCGTGACCGCCGATGCGCTGCGGCAGACCTTGCGGATGCAATCCGCACGGGTCTTCGCCTTTTATCTTGACGAGCTGCATGAGTTGGGCGGCGAGCTGTCCTTGTCCGCCCGGGTGGTGAACGTGTCCGACGACTTGCGGGCGCTGGCGGATAAATCGCCGGACACCTCGTCGCATCGCGCGCTTGAACCCTATCGCTTGGCGATCAGCGGTCTCTACGCCCGGTTGGCCGCGACGTCGGTCAAATTTGGCGCCGCGGCCCCGACCCGCCATCCCGTCGGAGAAGCCGAACCTTATACGTCGCCGGCCGAATTTTTGGCTGATTTGCAGGTCGTTCGGACGTCGTTGGTTGAGAATAAGTCGGCCGCCTTGGCCCACGGTCGGTTGCGCCATCTCGGTCGGGCCGTCGATTGTTTCGGTTTTCATCTCGCCAGTCTCGATTTACGGCAAAACTCCGCAGTCCATGAAAGCACGATCGCCGAACTGTTCGATGCCGTGGCGCCGGATACCAACTATATGGCGATGAGCGAAGACCAGCGGGTCGATCTGCTGGTCCGCGAACTGGCCACCGGCCGTGGATTGCTGCGCCCGTCCTGGGATTACGCGACGGAAACGTTGGGCGAACTAGCGGTGTTCGACGCGGCGGCCGAGGCCCACGCGCTGCATGGTCCCCGCGCGATCCCCACGGCGATCATCTCCAACACCACCGATGTGTCCGACCTGCTGGAGCTCGCGGTGCTATTCAAGCAGGTGGGTCTGGTCGCGCCTGAGGGGCGCAGCGCGGTCAATATGGTGCCGCTGTTCGAGACCATCGAGGATCTGCGCAACTGTGTAGCCATCATGGACCGCCTGCTGTCGATCCCGCAGTACCGCGCCTTTGTCGACAGCCTCGGCGGCGTCCAAGAGGTCATGCTGGGTTATTCCGACAGCAACAAGGATGGCGGGTTCGTCACCTCGGGCTGGGAGCTCTACAAGGCGGAAATCGGGCTGATCGAATTGTTCGCCCGCCACAAAGTGAAGCTGCGCCTGTTCCACGGCCGTGGCGGCACGGTGGGCCGCGGCGGTGGGCCCAGCTACGAAGCGATTTTGGCCCAGCCGACCGGCGCGGTGCGGGGGCAAATCCGCGTGACCGAACAAGGCGAGATCATCTCCAGCAAATATTCCAATCCCGATTTGGGCCGCCGTAATTTAGAGGCCATGACCGCAGCGACCCTGGAGGCAACCCTGCTGCAGCCCGAACAAAAGGCGCCGAACGCGCGTTTCTTGCAGGTGATGGAGCAACTTTCCGACCATGCCTACGCGGCCTATCGCGGTCTGGTTTACGAGACCGACGGGTTCGAGGACTATTTCCAAGCCTCTACGGTGATCAGCGAAATATCCAGCTTGAACATCGGCTCGCGCCCGGCATCGCGCAAACAGTCGGGCAAGATCGCCGATCTGCGCGCCATTCCCTGGGTGTTTAGCTGGGCCCAATGCCGCTTGATGCTGCCCGGCTGGTACGGGTTCGGCTCGGCGGTGGACCAATGGCTGGCGCAGAACCCGGACGACGGCTTGGCGCAGTTGCAGGCGATGTACCGGGAGTGGCCGTTTTTCCGCACCCAACTGTCGAATATGGATATGGTTTTGGCCAAGAGCTCCATCGCCATCGCCTCACGCTACGCGGCCTTGGTTGACGACGAAGAACTGCGGGCGCAAATTTTCGGCCGCATTCGGGCCGAGTGGCGGGCTGCCATCGACGCGCTGTTGAAAATCTCCGGCAACGCGAAGTTACTGCAAGGCAATCCGTTGCTCGACCGCTCGATCCAGAACCGCTTTCCCTATCTCGATCCCCTGAACCATATTCAAGTCGAGCTGTTGAAACAGGTCCGGCAGAACCCCGACGATCCGAAAGTTCTGCGTGGCATCCAGCTCACCATCAACGGAATTTCCGCCGGGCTGCGCAACAGCGGATAGATGTTGCGAGAGCATTTACCGTTCAGTGGAAACACGCTCCAAGCGAGCCGGACCGCGCAACAGCGCGACGACAGATGGCACGCAGTCTTGGTTTAACTTGTCACCCCCACCCCAACCCTCCCCCCTCAAGGGGGAGGGGGTTAAGGCGGTAGCCGGCACGAAGAACAAAGTCCTCCCCCCTTGAGGGGGAGGATTTAGGTGGGGGGTCGGGAGCGAAGCTCCATGCAAATTTGGTTATTGATATTCTTACGCTGAAACCGCCGCCATCAGCCGATCGGGCCCTAGCTGATCGATTGCTGTCACCCCCATCTGTGCCATGTTGGTGGCGATCTGCTGGCTGAGGATATCGATGGTCTTGGCCGCGCCGGCCTCGCCGCCGGCGACCACCCCATAGACCGCGGCGCGGCCGACAAAGACGAAGGCGGCGCCGAGGCACAGCCCGATGATGATATCGGCGCCGCGCCGCACGCCGCTGTCGAGCATCAATGTCACCCGGTCGCCGACCGCGGTTTTGATGGCTGGGAAGGCGTCGAGCGTGGCCGGCACCCGGTCGAGCTGGCGGCCACCATGGTTGGAGACGATGATGCCCTCGACGCCGAGATCGGCGGCGCGGATGGCGTCGTCGGGATGCAGGATGCCTTTGACGATCAAGGGGCCGTCCCACAGCCGGCGATAGGTCTCCAGCTCGCGCCAGGTTTGGCCCGATGCCGGTGTCTGGGTCGCCATAAAGTCGAGGACCTGATGGACGTTTGACCCCGGCGGGGCATAGGGCACCCAATTGCCCAAATTCGGCGCGCCGCCATTGCGCAGATATTCGTATGTCCAGAAGGGGTGCAGCAGCCCGTCGACGATGCGTCCCGGCGTTATTTTCCGCAAGTCATGCGAATAGTTGTTGCGCGCGTTGCGCTCGCGCCGGGGGCGGATCGGCACATCTACAGTCAGCACCAGCGCGCCCAGCCCAGCATCGGCGCAGCGGCGAATCATATCCTCGGTGATCTTGCCATCCCGCGCGGCATAGATCTGGTACCAGGTATGGTCGGGAGCGATGCGCGCGGCGTCCTCGATGGTGTCGTTGCTGGCGCCCGACATCACATAGGGAATATTCGCCTTTGCCGCCGCGGCGGCCAGGTTCAAATCCGACCCCATGCGGAACAGGCCGGCCGCCCCGGTCGGTGCGAAGCCGAAGGGTTGCGCCCAGTTGCGGCCGAACAGGGTCGTCGTTTGATCGATGTTAGTGACGTCGTTGAGATAGCGCGGCAGCAAGTTGTAGCGCCCGAAAGCAGCCTCGTTGCGCGCTAAGGCTGTCTCGCCCTCGACCCCGCCCTCGATGAAGTCGAAGGCGACCTTAGGGGTGCGCCGTTTGGCGATCCGGTACAGATCGTCGATATTAACTGCTGTCTCGACACCCATGAACGACGCCCTGTCTTAAGCCACGCGTTGCCTTAGGCGACGTCGCTGACCAGCCCCTCGGCTTCGAGATGACCGTTGGCGAGCAGTTGTTCGCGCGCGCGTTGCTTCCAGTCGGCGCGCATCATGAAGCCGGGCGTTTCGCGGACATGATTTTCCGCCCAATCGAGCAGCGTTTCGTCGTCCCACGACAGATCCAACGGCGCGCCATGGGGCGCCGGCACGTACCACACCGATTCGACCGCCAGCTCGACCACATTGCCCTCCGGGTCGGGGAAGTAGATCGAGAAGGAATTGCCATGACATGTGTTGCGCAGCTTGCCGATGGCCGGATGGGCCTCGAGCTCGCGCTCCATGCGGCGCAACTCGTCGAGGGACAGAATACGCAAACTAAGCTGGTTGACGCTGGTCGGCGCGTCCATGTCGCGGCCGGATACCAGGATCACCTGATGGTGCTCGCCGGGATCGCGGCTGAGATAGGCATATTCGCGTGCGGGCTCGCTGCCGATCGCCGGCATGTTGCCCCGGTCGGTCACTGCATAGCCCAGGACGGAATCGTAGAATTCGATCATCATGTCCATGTCGGCGACCTTGAAGCCGCAATGGGATTGGGCGATCTGCGGCGGCGCCACAGCGTTTTCCGCCGGCTGCACCAGGATGCGGTTGGGATCGTAGGGGCGCTCGAAATCGGGTGTTGCGTTGCCGGTCTCCGGTCCCTCGTCGGTCAGGCGGTTTTCGGCGCGGAACTGCGCCTCTTTCTCGGCCCGCCAGGCAGCCCGCGACATGGCGCCTGGCGTTGCCTCGGAGCGCTCTTCGGTGGCGGCGCGAATGGCGTCGTCGCTGGCGGAAAGATCGAGCGGCCAGGCCGCCGGCTGCGGCACATAATGCCCGGTCTCGACGGAAACGGCGCAGCGGTTGCCCTCCGGATCGCGGAAATACAGCGTCCAGGAGATGCCGTGGTCGATGGCGACCACATCGCTGACCTCGGCCTCGGCGTCGACCGCCGCCTTGGTCTGGCGCAACGCGTCGAGGTCGGGCGCCTTGAAGCCGGTCTCGCCGACGGTCGGCGCGAATTCCGACGACCGGCCGCCGGCCAGCACGAACTGATGATGCTCGCGCGGCCGCCGGGTCATGAAGATGATGCGGTCGGTGTCCTTGTTGATCATCCCGTGGTCGCTGATGCAGAACCCCAAGACGCGGGTATAGAAGTCCTCCAGCTTGTTCGCATCGTCGCAATTGATGCCGAAATGGCTGAACATCACCGCCGGCGGGATCACTTCGACGTCAACGGATGTCTCAACAGACATGGCCTTCCTCCGATATTCATCCATAAAATTGAGGAACCGAATGTGAATGCTGCCGGATTCTCCCGACGCGGAGCGCTCACAGCGGTTTGAACGTGACCCAAAGACCGCGGCGAGGCAAGAGCCGCAGATGGCGGGCGGCGGAAATTATCGTTAATCGAGGGTTAGGACGAAAGCGCCAGTCTAGTGTCGCAGTTGATCATTTGGGCTAGCCTAAAGGGCTCACCTGTGGTCAGTTGAGAAATATCGATATTTTGTATTTTTGCGGGGAACAATAAAAAATCATGGAAAGTGCAACAGCTAATTTAGTTGTAGCTTTTTTACTTTTGGTCGCGAACGGGTTTTATGTCGCCGCCGAATTTGCCCTGGTTAAGGCCAAAGGGTTTCGTCTCGAAAGCGCCGCGGACGCCGGCAGCAGCGCGGCGCGTCGTACGGTTCATATGCAAAAGTATATTGAGCCGTATCTCGCTGCCTGTCAGCTCGGCATTACCATGGCCTCGTTGGGGCTCGGCTGGGTCGGTGAACCGACAGTTGCGGCGCTGCTAGAGCCGGTGCTGGTACCACTGGGCTGGAGCGAAGAGACCGTCCATTCCGTGGCTTTCCTGGTGGGCTTTCTGGTGTTCTCGTCGCTGCATATCGTAGTTGGCGAGCAGGTGCCAAAAACATTAGCCATCCGAAAAGCCGAGGCGATGTCCCTGGCGATCGCTTATCCCTTGCAGGTTTCCTATTGGATTTTCTTTCCGCTGACCTGGGTCCTCAACAAATGTTCGCGGGGGATTCTAAAGCTCCTCGGTATCTCCGAAGGGGGTCATGACGATGTTTTGTCCGATGATGAAATACGCACCCTGGTCGATGTCTCGACCGAGTTTGGCGAGATGCACGTCGACACGGCGGAAATGATCCACAATGTGTTCCAGTTCGATGAACGCTCAGTGGCGCGGGTGATGATCCCGCGCATCGAATCCAATGTGTTGCGCCTGGACGCGTCAGTTGAAACCAACTTACAGGTCATGCGTGAGCGCGGCCATTCGCGCTACCCGGTGGTCGAAGGGAAAAACGAGGATTTACTGGGTATCGTCCTGATGGTCGATTTGACTCGCGCGATATTGACCGGTGAGGAAGAACCGTGGTCGGATCTTAGCAATTATCTGCGCGAACCCCTGGTCGTGCCCGAGACCCAGAAGGTGTCGCGGCTGTTCGACATGATGCGCACCGAGCGCGCTCATATGGCGTGCATCATCGACGAATATGGCACCTTTGTCGGCATCGTCACGTTGGAGGATTTGCTGGAAGAGATCGTCGGCGAGATCGCCGACGAGACCGATGTCTCCGAACAGGTGTTCCCGGTCCAGGAAGTAGACGATCACTGGATCGCCCACGGTCTGGCGTCGCTGGCAGATATTGAACGGCTGACCGGTTTTGCCGTGCCGGCGTCCTATAAGGCCAATACGGTTTCCGGGCTCTTGATGCGGAAATTGCGGCGCATTCCCGAACCGGGCGATTTCGTCGAGGATCGGCAATATTGCTTCACGGTCGAGGAAATGAAGGGCCGCCGCGCCCAGCGCGTGCGTATCGAACGCAGCATCGATCTAATCGACCCGGCGGACGAGGCAAAGATAGCGGAGAAAATCGCCGCCGGCGGCTAAGCTAGGGTCGCTCTAAATTCGAGATCGAGCCGGGGAAGGGCATGAGCGATATTTGCGTGGTGTTCAATCCGACGGCCGGCGCCCGCCGGCGCCGGCGTTTGCACGAGGTATTGGCGAGCCTCACGGCGCGCAAAATCCCATTCTACATTAAAGAAACCCGCGCGGCCGGCGATGCGCGCCGCATTGCCGCCGAACTGCCCGAGACCACCGGTGCGGTCGTGGTCGCCGGCGGGGACGGCACCATCAACGAGGTGTTGAACGGGCTCGCCGCCGGCAAGGCTGACAGTAGGGCCCTGCCGGAGTTGGCCTTGGTTCCCATGGGAACGGCGAACGTGCTGGCCGCGGAAATCGGCCTCACCGACCTGTCGTCGGAGAACATCGCCCGGACCATCGTCGGGGGACAGCGGCGCGATGTGTATCTCGGCCGCGCGGCGGATCACTATTTTGCGCAGATGTGCGGCGTCGGTTTCGACGCCCATGTGGTCGCCAATGTGGATCTAAAACTGAAACGCCGCCTCAAGAAACTGGCCTATGTCCTGTCGTCCCTCATCCAGATTTGGCGCTACGTGCCGCGCCACTACACGGTCACCATCGACGGTCAGGCCCATGACGCGGCCTCGGTGATCGTCGCCAACGGCCATTATTACGCCGGCCGCTTTAGCTGCGCGCCGCAGGCGCGCATCGACGAGTCGCGGCTCTATGTGTGTCTGTTCCGCCGGGCCGGCCGCCGCCACGTGATCCGCTATGCCTGGGGTTTGCTCAGCGGGCGGCTTCGCCATTTTCCCGATGTCCAGGTGGTGCCGGCGGAAAAAGTCGTGATCGAAAACACCATACCGAGCGACCGGGGCGAACCGGTGCAGGGCGACGGCGATATTATCGCCGTCCTGCCGGCCACCATCGCCGCCGGCGCGGCGCGGCTGACTATGCGGTGTCCGGCTTAAAGTAAGAGGGGTGAAACATGGTTGATATCTTCTATGTCGCGGAACCTAGTTCCTGGCTGTTCAAGAAAGTCGGCCAAAAGGTCGGCGCGTCGGGCGCCCGCCAGCTTCTCTTGGGTGCGCGTTTGCATGTGGATCCGGCGACCGAGACACCCGATGGATGGGTAACAGCCTCAACCGTTCCCGACGACGATAACGTAACCCGCTCGGGTTTTATCGAGCTGTCCCGGCTCTCGTCCCGGCAGCAGCTAAAGATTTTTTACACCGATGTTGGCCAGGGCGACGGTACGCTGATCGAAGCCGAAGGGGCGATCGTCATCATCGACGGCGGACCCAATAGCGGTTTTGCCAACCGGTTGAAGAAACGCCTGGCCAGCTTGCGCCGGGCCGATCAGGCTATCGGCGAAGCCCCGCGCGGTTCCCTGCACATCAACGCCATTGTCATCAGCCATTTCGATTTCGACCATTACAATGGTCTGACCAGCGTTCTGAACAATAGCGACTACACGTTCGGCACGATCTATCACAACGGTCTGCCGCGCTATGGCGAAGATGTCGATAAGGACCTTAACCTGGGAACCTTGTCGCCGCTGCCCGATACCAGCCAAGCCATCAGCACCGACTTGCGCGGCCTCCAAAGCGCCCAAAAACTGTTGGATGATGACCTGCTGCTGACCGAAAGCAACAAGGTGAACATGTTCGGCAAATTTTTACAGGCCGCGATCGACGCTTCGGACCAAGGCCGGTTGGCCGGTTTCGAATTGCTCAAAAAGCGGCAGACCGGCGGCGCGCCGATGATACTGCCGGGCACCGGCGATGATCTCGAATTTGAGGTCCTCGCGCCGCTCACCACGACGGAAGGCGGCGCTATTAAACTGCAAGCGTTTCCCGACCCTCATGATGTGAGCGCCAGCAATCCTCATCCGACGCCGTCTGATTCCCATACCATCAACGGCAATAGTATCGTGCTACGCCTGACCTACGGTGCCACCACCTTCCTGTTCGGCGGTGATCTCAACCAACCGGCGCAAAAATATCTCGCCGCGCGGTACGGTGGGCTAGGGCGCTTCGCCGCCGATGTAAACAAGGCCTGCCACCACGGCTCGTCAGACTTCGATATCGACTATGTAAAGGCGGTCAATCCTTTGGCGACGGTCTTTTCCTCCGGTGACAACGGGTCCTACGATCACCCGCTACCCGACGCCATCGGGACCGCGGCAAAACACAGTCGGGGCGAGTTTCCGCTGATCTTCTCGACCGAGCTTGCCCGCGAGACCGGCAGCAAAGTCAAATTCGGCCATATCAACGCCCGCTCCAACGGCACGGTTATTGTGATGGCGCAGAAAAAAGAGAAACCGTCCGCGTCGAAGACCTGGTACCCGTTCGAACTTCCGTACAGCGGACCATTCCCCGATCACCATGATTGACCAGCCCTAGCCCAGCGCCGTGCAAAGATTGATTTCGACATGCCGGCGACGCCCGAGAAGGTTTGGCGGGCGCTGTCACGCTGACGAGGTTCGGCTTGGCTGACTGGCCTCTGTGAGGGGCGCCAGATAAGACTGAAATAGTTCGGCGCAGCGTTCCCACGAAAAGTTCAGCGCAAAGTCCCGGCACCGCGCGCGATCACGCATAACGGCGGTATTTATGGCGGTCTCTAACGAGTTGTCGAGACAGCCGACCGTGGGGTCGGTGATGACGTCGATCGGTCCGGGCACCGGATAGGCGGCCACCGGCACGCCGCTCGCCAGGGCCTCCAGCAGAACCAAGCCGAAGGTGTCGGTACGGCTGGGAAACACGAATACGTCCGCGCTGGCGTAATGGCAGGCCAGTTCGTCGTCGAATTTTGCGCCGGTAAAGACAACGTCGGGATAGCGCGATTTGAGTTCGTTCAACTGCGGACCGTCGCCGACGACGATCTTGGAACCGCTCAGATTGCAATCGAGAAAGGCGCTGATGTTCTTCTCGATGGAAACCCTGCCGATATACAGATATAGCGGCCGCGGCAGGCCGCGCAGGTGCGCCGGTATATCCGCCGCCGATCGCGGCCGGAACAGCTCTGTATCGACACCCCGTGTCCAGAGGGCGGTATTGGTGAAGCCCCGGTCACCGAGCTCTTTCTCGATGGTCGGGGTCGTCACCATCATCCGCTCGGCCTTGCCGTGGAAGCGCCGCAACCATGCATAAGTCCAGCTCACCGGCACCCGAAAGCGGGCGTGAATATATTCAGGAAACTTGGTGTGAAAAGAAGTGGTGAACGGCAAATTGCGTTTCACACACAAGCGGCGCGCTGTCATCCCCAAGGGACCTTCCGTGGCGATATGGATCGCGTTGGGCGCAAACGTATCGAATGTCTCCCGCACTTGCTGGCCGGGGAACAGGGCCAGACGGATTTCGGCATAGGAGGGGCACGGGATCGAACGAAATTGGTCGGGTGAGATCGTGGCCACCTCATGGCCCTGTTGGCGCAGGACGTCGACCACGGTCGATAGGGTCCGCACCACGCCGTTGATCTGCGGGAACCAGGCATCGGTGACGAGCAAAATGCGCATGGCGGAATCGTACCATCAGTGACGTTTGACGATCTCTAGCTTTCCATGTCGGTGTTCAAGAGGCGCGATGCAACCCGCCACCCCATCACGGGACCGGCTGACGGCGCGGGGAATTTTTAAAAAGGTCTGGTGTTTATCTTATCAACAAGTAGCGGTGTTGCGTGATGGGCTCAGGTCCCACAATCGTGAACGTCGCGCCGGTTCTCGCAATCAGCGGTACTTGAAAAGGGGGGCGGTTGGTCCCCATCTAGCGGTACACTTCCGAGACGGGGCTAATCTGGCAGTTAAATAGAGGGCGGGGACATGTCGTTATTCGGATCCTTTTCAATGACCAGTATCAACGTGTTGGCGTCGGTGTTCGTTTTCGTCATCGGGTTGATTATCCTGGTGGGGGTGGTGATGTTCATCATCGACGTCTCGCAAACCGCGGACGCGGTGCGGCGCAACTATCCGGTGATCGGCCGGTTTCGCCATTTGTTCACGACCCTGGGCGAATATTTTCGCCAGTACTTTTTCGCCATGGACCGCGAAGAAATGCCATTTAACCGGGCCGAACGCGACTGGGTCTATAAATCGGCACGCGGCGCAGATAACACGATCGCCTTCGGCTCGACGAAGACCCTCACTCCGGCGGGCACGGTAATCTTCGTCAATTGTCCGTTCCCAAAACTTTCCGAGGATAACGAGGAGGCGCCGGCGCTCACCATCGGCCCCTTCGCCGAAAACCCCTATGTGGCGCAATCGCTGGTCAATATTTCCGGCATGAGTTTCGGCGCCATATCGCAACCCGCCGTCGAGGCGCTATCGAAGGGTGCGGCTATGGCCGGCTGTTGGTTAAACACCGGCGAAGGCGGGTTGTCGCCCTATCATTTGCGCGGCGGCGGCGACATCGTGTTTCAGATCGGTACGGCTAAATATGGCGTGCGCGACGCGGCTGGCAATCTGAGCGATGACAAGCTGCGCGAGGTTGCGGCTCACGACCAGGTCAAGATGTTCGAGCTTAAACTCAGCCAGGGCGCCAAGCCTGGTAAGGGCGGCATATTGCCGGCGGTCAAGGTAACGGAAGAAATAGCCGGCATTCGCGGCATTCCCGCCTTCCAGGATTCGATTTCGCCGAACCGCCATGTGGATATCGATTCGGTGCCCGATTTACTGGATATGATCGTGCGCATCCGAGACGTCACCGGCAAACCTGTGGGTTTCAAAACCGTTGTCGGTGCCTATGGCTGGTTGGAAACTCTATGTCAGGAAGTTCATAAGCGCGGAATCGAGAGCGCCCCCGATTTCATTACTGTCGATTCCGGCGATGGCGGCACCGGCGCGGCGCCGATGCCGTTGATGGACAATGTCGGCCTACCGATTAAAGAGTCGCTGCCGGTGGTCGTCGATATTTTGACCAAGTTTGGACTGCGGGAACGGGTCAAGGTCATCGCGTCGGGTAAATTGATCACGCCGGCCGAAGTGGCGTGGGCCTATTGTGTCGGCGCCGACTTTGTCGTCTCGGCGCGTGGCTTCATGTTCGCGCTGGGCTGCATCCAAGCGCTTAAATGCAACAAGAACACCTGCCCCACCGGCATCACCACCCATGACCGCCGATTACAGCGCGGTCTCGATCCGGAAGTAAAATCCGTGCGGGTCAAGAACTTTGTCGAAAAGCTGAACGACGGCACCAGCATTATTTCGCATTCCTGCGGTGTCTCTCAGCCGCGCGCCCTAAAACGCTTCCACTGCCGAATTGCCACCGGTGAGGGTAAGTCGGTGCCGTTGGACGAGCGCTATCCGGTGCCCGCGGTCATGGCCGAATACACGTCGCGCGACGCGGCATAGACGTCCTCCCAATCCTGCCAGGAGCCTATGATGAGCAATCTCGAAACCATGGTTTCAAATAGCGCCACGCCGGCCAACCGCATGCGTGCTTCCGATCTCTTCGTCAGAGCGTTGGAAAATGAGGGCGTCGAGTACATCTTCGGTGTGCCCGGCGAAGAGAATCTGGATTTCCTGGATTCCCTGCGCACCTCGAAGATCAAGCTGATCCTGACCCGCCACGAGCAAGGCGCTGGCTTCATGGCGGCGACCTATGGCCGTCTGACCGGCAAGGCCGGCGTGTGTCTGGCGACCTTGGGGCCCGGCGCGACCAATTTCGTCACCGCGGCGGCCTACGCGCAACTCGGCGCCATGCCGATGATGATGATTACCGGCCAAAAGCCCATCAAGGCGAGCAAGCAGGGGCGGTTCCAGATCGTCGATGTGGTGTCGATGATGCGGCCGATCACCAAATTCGCCAAGCAGATCGTCAACGGCAATACCATTCCCAGCGTAGTGCGCGAGGCGTTCCGGCTGGCCGAGGAGGAAAGGCCGGGCGCGGTTCATATCGAGTTGCCCGAAGATATCGCCGCGGAAATGGTGGACGACCAACCGTTATTCGCGCCGACCGTAACCCGGCGGCCGATCTGCAGCGATGCTTCGGTCGACCAAGCCGTCGAATTGATCCGCTCGGCCAAGCATCCGCTGCTGCTGGTCGGCGCCGGCGCCAACCGTAAACGCATCATCGATGCGCTTGAGGCGTTTGTTGGCAAAACCGGCATCCCCTATTTCAATACCCAGATGGGAAAGGGGGTGATCGGCCGGTTTCACGATCTCTATATCGGCACCGCCGCGCTGTCGTCGGGCGACTATTTGCACTGCGCCATCGACCGCGCCGATCTGGTCATCAATGCCGGGCACGACGTGGTCGAAAAGCCGCCCTTTTTCATGGAACATGGCGGCAAGCAGGTCATCCACGTCAACTTCAGCCCGGCTGAGGTCGACGAAGTTTACTTTCCGCAAGTCGAGTTGGTCGGCGATATCGCCGCCTCTTTTCGCAAGCTTGCCGAACGTCTTGAACATGAGCCGGGGCATGATTTCGACTATTTCATGCGGGTGCGCGAAGAGGTGCTCGCGCAAATTGCCGAGCGCACCGACGATCCGGCCTTTCCCTTGCTGCCCCAGCGCATCGTCGCCGATGTGCGCAAGGTCATGCCGGCGGACGGTATCATCGCGCTCGATAACGGCACCTACAAAATATGGTTCGCGCGAAATTATTTGACCCAACAGTCGAACACGGTGCTGCTCGACAATGCGCTGGCGACCATGGGCGCGGGCTTGCCGTCGGCGATGATGACGGCGATGCTCTACCCCAAGCGGCGGGTCATGGCGATCTGTGGCGATGGCGGCTTCATGATGAATAGCCAGGAGATGGAGACCGCGGTGCGTCTCGGCCTCAACCTGGTTGTGCTGATATTGCGCGACGATTCCTACGGTATGATCCGCTGGAAACAGGCCGATGCCGGGCTACCCGATTGGGGGCTCGAATACGGCAATCCCGATTTCGTGCAATACGCCAACAGCTACGGCGCCACCGGCCACCGGATCGAGGCCACCGACGACTTCGTGCCGGTGCTCGAGAAATGTTTTCAGGCCGGCGGCGTCCATCTGGTTGAGGCGCCCATCGATTACAGCGAAAACAAGCGCGTTCTGATCGACGAGTTGGCCGAGCGTACCTGCTTGCTTTAGCCGCCAGTGGAGGCAACCCCATGACGGATACCACCCGGCTCATCGTCGAACAGCCATATGATGGCGCGATCATCGACGAACTCCCGATCGCCGACTGGGCCGCCGCCGACGGAATGTTGGTGCGGGCCAGCGCGGTTTTCGACGACCGCGATGCGTGGCTACCGGCCTATGAACGCATAGAGATACTAAAGAAGTTGACCGTGTTGATGCGCGCGCAAGTCGACGACTTTGCCATGCTCATCGCGCGCGAGGGCGGTAAGCCACTCGCCGATGCGCGCATCGAGGCCGATCGCGCGGTGAACGGCGTCGAGCTCGCCGCTGAAGGCATCGCCGGATTGCATGGTGCGGAAATGCCGATGGATCTGACGGCGGCCGGCGCTGGCCGTTTCGCCTTCACGCGCAAAGAGCCGATCGGGCCGGTGGTTGCCGTGAGCGCTTTCAATCACCCGCTCAACTTGATTGTCCATCAGGTCGCGCCGGCGATCGCCACCGGGTGCCCGGTTATCGTGAAACCCGCCGACACGACGCCGCTATCCTGCCTGAAGTTTGTCGATTTGGTGCACCAAGCCGGTTTGCCGGAAGCCTGGTGCCAGGTCTGTATTTGCGACATTTCGACGGCCGAACAGTTGGTGACCGATCCCCGCGTCGCCTTTTTCAGCTTCATCGGCTCGTCGCGGGTCGGCTGGTATTTGCGCTCTAAGCTGGCGCCCGGGACACGCTGCGCGCTGGAACATGGCGGCGCGGCGCCGGTTCTGGTGTGCGATGACGCCGATTTAGAGCGGGTGGCGCCGTCGCTGGTCAAAGGCGGTTATTACCATGCCGGCCAGGTCTGTGTTTCGGTGCAGCGGGTCTTCGTCGATAACGCGATCAGGGATGATTTCTGCGCAGTGCTGGCGGAACAGGTCGCGGGGCTGACGACGGGCGACCCAACCTTGGCGGAAACCGATGTGGGGCCGCTGATCCTGCCGCGCGAGATTGAGCGTGTAGCCGGCTGGGTCGATGAGGCGGTGTCGGATGGGGCGCAGATCGTCGCCGGTGGCGACAAACTCAGCGACCGGCTGTACGACCCGACGATCCTGCTAGAGCCGCCGGTCGACGCCAAGGTTTCGACCTTGGAAATATTTGGTCCGGTCGCTTGTCTCTATGGCTTCGACGATGCGGACGAAGCGCTGGCGCGCGCCAACGCGTTACCCTTGGCGTTCCAGGCGGCCGTCTACACGACGGACATTGATCGGGCGTTGCGTTTGTCGAACCGGCTCGACGCCGGCGCGGTGATGATCAACGACCATTCCGCCTTCCGCGTCGATTGGATGCCCTTCGCCGGCCGCCGGACCTCGGGTTATGGCGTTGGCGGCATCCACCACACCATGGCCGACATGACCCAGGAAAAGCTCTTGGTCATTCATTCGCCGGCGGCCTGATGGCCCGGCTACATAATGCGTAACGCGGCCCTGCCGGTAATCGAGCCGTCTTCGATTCTTTGGTGCAACGCTTCGGCCTCTTCGAGGCGTCGAATTTCGCTCACAATCGGCCACACTTCGCCGCGGGCGGCAATTTCCAACGCCTCTCGCACTTCCGATTTTGTCGCATACATACTGCCCAACACCTCAAGCTCGCCACTCTTTATCAAATTGCCCGATGCTTGAAAGGGTTTGGAACTTCCACCGCCGCCGAGGATCGCCAGACGGCCCCCTTTGCCGAGGGAACGGCAGGCGGCTTCGAGTGTTTGCGGGTTGCCCACGAAATCAATCACCACATCGGCGCCCCGGCCGGCGGTGAGTTGGAGAATGCCGTCGGCTAAATCGGTCTCCGAGACATCCAAAACATCGGCCGCGCCCGCGGCGCGACAGGCCTCGAGTTTATCGGCTTGTATATCGACCGCGATGACATTGGTCTGCCGCCAGTGCGCCATCATCACCATATGAAGTCCCAAGCCCCCGCCGGCGCCGATCACGGCGACGGTTTCGCCCGGCTCGATACGCGCCTTTTTGATGAGTTTCAGCGGCGTCGCCACGGCGTCGGTGATAACGCCCACTTCGGCCGGGTGGCTTTGATAATCGAGGCCCTCTGGCAGTTTGATGAACGCGCTGGAGGGAAGCTTTATGAATTCCGCATAGCCGCCATCGATCTCTCTGCCGACATTTCCGGCATAGTTGTCGCAGAGGGTTTCGCGGTCTTTAAGACACCATTGGCAGGTGCCGCAGGTTAAATAGAAATATGCGGTCACCGGATCGCCAACTTTGACGGCTGTAACGCCGGCGCCGGTTTCGACGATCTCGGCCGTGATCTCGTGGCCGATAATACGGGGGTAGTCCACCGTGACGCGGCCGGCACGGATATGCTGAATGGTCAGGCCCGACCCGCAGGCAAGGACCCGCGCTACCGCCTCGCCGGCTTGCGGCACCGGGTCGGGGACGTTCTGCAGTTCAAACGGCTTGCCGGGCCCGGTCAGGACCATCGCTTTCATCGAGCGCTCCTGGTCAGCCGGGTCTGCAAAATTTCAGAAGGCCTGGCGCCTCTAGGCGTCGGGAAGGGCGGTCGCTGGCGGCCAATCTTCCGAGATGTTCTTGAAAGACAGATAGACGAACTCTTCGTCGCCGAGGGTCGTGAACTCGTGTTCGGTGCCGACCGGAATATGAACGATGTCGCCGGCGGTGATGATTTTCTCTTCGTCGCCAACCCGAAACTTCGCCGAGCCCTGAACCACGTTGAGCATCTGCTCGCAGCCATGGAAATGAGGGCGCGCTACTCTGCCCGGCTGGCTGACCGATCGATTGAGCGTAACGTGATCGCCAATAATAATGCTCCCCTTCGAATCTGAAGGTTTCGCCAGGTTTTTCTGGTCCATATCGTCCCAACGGAAAAAGGGCATCTGCTACTCCTCATAAAATTTGGTGCGTTGACAACACTTCTAAGGGGCCGATTGGGCTCGCTTGACAGCCTCAATATCAGCGAAGAGAATATAATCGTTGAATTTGTTGGAATGCAAATAATTAGCCGTTCGACAATCACTACTCGCCGTGTTTCGCGCTTCGTGAAGCATGAAATATCAGAAGAGCTGAGGGCAAAAAGACCAATATAATTCAGACCGCAGCGTGGCGACTTATTCGTTGACTGCGCTATTGCCACCAGCCGTCAGAGCAACACAACAGGGGGTTCTCAATGCGCTACGTCTCAGGAATTTTTGCCATCGCCGCCGGTATCACGGTAGCGGGCATGCCAACCGTATCCCACGCCCAGTCCGACCAGATGAGCCTCGTTGTGGGCAGTCTCGGCGGAACCATGGGCCGTCTCGGATCGGGCATCGTCGATGTTTTCAACAACAATGAAGCCGGGAGCAAGCTAAGCGTTACCCCCGGCGGCGGACGCGCCAACCCAGCGCGTGTCGGCGAAGGCGGTGGCGATTTCGGATTTTCGTTCACCAACTTCGTATCGACCGCGATCGCCGGCCAGGCGCCCTATGACAAGGCCTATCCGAATTTGCGCGCTGTCGCGCGTTTCTACGACGCCTGTTACCACCAGTATGTCGCGAAAGATCTGTACGACAGCGGCATCAAAAGCTGGGAAGACATTGTCAAATCGTCGAGCCCGCTGAAAGTCGGCATTTCCAAGAAAGGCACCAGCACCGAGTTCGTCGGCAGTGTGTTGGTTGATGCTTTGGGCAGCAGCTACAAGCAATTGGAAGATCGCGGCTATAAGCTGACCTTCGCCGGCACTAGCGCCAATTCGCGCGCCATCCGATCCAAGCAGGTCGACATCTATTTCCATAACTCGGGTGACCCGAACGGCGCCGGCGTCGAAGCGGCTCTGGGACGCGATCTGCGTTTCTTGGATATGTCGCCGAAGGTCAAATCGATCCTCGCCAGCAACGGCTTCACACCGTGTGTCATTCCCGGCGGTCTTTATAAAGGCGTTGATAACAATACGGATTCGATGGGCCTGGCCGGCATGGTCTTCACGACCGAAGATATGAGCGCCGATGCGGTGTACGCCATGCTGAAACAAACCAACGAAAATCTGGATACCTTGGGCAACGTCCACAAGGTCTTCAAAAGTTGGAACCCGGAATATGCCTCGCAGGTCGGAAGTATCCCGATGCACGAGGGTGCGATGCGCTTCTTTAAGGAAAAGGGCGTCATGAAATAAGCGTCCGCGTTGGACTCAAAAACATTCCCCGTGTGGGAGAGACACTCGACCACACGGGGTAATTTTTCTCATGAACGATAAAGCCGGCAAGTTAGCTATTTTGATCACGCCGCTTGCTGTGGGCATGTCGCTGTACCATTTGTACATCGCCTATACCGGAGGCTACGAGCCCAATTTTCAACGTGCCTTGTCCTACTTTTTCGGACTGGCGCTGATCTTTCTCGTTTATCGGGACTCTCAACAGAGCCCGGTCGGTTGGGTGATAACCGCATTGTTATTCGGGCTGGCGATCGTTTCGATTGGCTATCCGGTCGTCATGAACGATTATGTCCTGGACCGGCTTTATTACGTTGATTCCCTTCGCCTTGAAGACATCGTTCTGGGCTGTGTCGCCATCGCGTTGACGCTGGAGGCAGCCCGGCGGACGATCAACAACGCCCTGCCGATCATTGTCCTGTTTTTCTTGGTCTATACCTTGCTCGGCCCCTATTTCCCGTGGGAGTTCGGGCATCGCGGGGCGTCGTTTATTCGCACTGTCGAACACCATTACCTGACTCCGGACGGCCTATGGACCGTACCCTTGGGCGTGTTCTCGACCTTCATCTTCCTGTTCATCCTATTCGGCGCGTTCTTGGATAAGATGGGTGCGGCGGACTATTACATCCGCCTCTCCGTCGCCGCCGCCGGCCGCCTTCGCGGCGGCCCGGCAAAGGCAGCCATTTTCGCCAGCGCCATGACCGGGTCGATCACTGGCAGCGCGAATGCAAACATCGCTACGACCGGGCCTTTTACGATCCCGATGATGAAGAAATCCGGCTTCAAGCCGGAGGTCGCCGCCGGGGTTGAAACCGCGGCATCGACGGGTGGCCAAATCATGCCGCCCATTATGGGCGCCTCGGCGTTCCTCATCGTTGAGTTCACCGGTATCAGCTATTGGGAGGTGGTTAAGGTCTCGGTGTTGCCAGCGGCCTTGTACTTCCTGTCGGTCTACACAATCGTCCACCTTGAGGCTCGTAAGGAAGGGCTAGAGGGAATCCCCGCCGACCAACTTGAGAAAGTCTGGACGGTTTTGAAGGAGGGCTGGTACTTCCTGGTCCCACCGATCCTGATCATCGTCATTCTAATGCGCGGCCAAAGCGTACCCTATGCCGGTCTCATGGGAATCGCGTCGGTGATTGTATTGGGCGGGCTTAAAGGAACCGTGGACACCATAAAAGTCGCGCGCACCGACGGCATAACCGGCGTCGAGATCGCGCGGATATTGCTCCGCGGCGTGAAGAACGTCATCGGGGCAATGGAGCAGGGCGCGATTCGTTCTCTGCCGATCGTCGCCGCCGTTGCGGCGGTTGGCATCATCATGGGCGCCTTGTGGCAGACCGGCCTCGCCTTGAAGTTTTCGTCGCTAGTCGTCTCACTCGCTGGCGATAATCTCTTCTTGGCTATCATTCTGGTGGGCGTCGCGTCGTTTGTGCTCGGCATGGGACTCCCAACCAGCGCTGCCTATATCGTACTTTCCGTTATGGCGGTTCCCGCATTGCTGCAAATCGGTGAGCCCTGGGCGTTATCGCTTTTGGCGGCTCATCTCATCGTCTTCTGGTTCAGCTTGGACAGTAGTTTTACGCCACCGGTTTGCGTACCCGCCTATACGGCGGCCGGCATCGCAGAAGCCAATCCCAGCAAGGCGGCTTGGGCGGCGTTCCGAACCGCGAAGGGCATGTACATCATTCCGGTGATGTTCGCCTTCACGCCCCTATTGTGGCTCGACCAGCCCCTGGCGGTGGCGCAAACGGTTGGTTTCGCGATACCAGGGTTTCTCGCGCTAGCGGCGCTCATCGTCGGGTTTATGTATGTGCCGTTGTCGCGGACCGACCGAATTCTTTTGGCTGTTCTGAGCGCCGCGATGTTCTGGCCGTCGATCTTTACGCAGGCTATCGGCCTTGTGGCGTATCTCGGTTTCTTTTGGAACCAGCGTACGCGTTACGCCAAGGAAACGTCGCTCAAGGCGTTGGCGCTGTCGGAATCCTCGGCCGACTGACCAGATCACCGCTATCGGCGGCGGGAACCTTGCTTATTGCCAGTTCAAGCTTTGAATTTGCGCGCAAACGCCTACATGTTCACCAATCCATCGCTCTTTCACAGGACAGATAAATGTCTCGCAAAACGGCTGCGGTCTCTGAGGTAAATCCGGCAATCGCCACCTGGGCCGGCCCGTTGGGCCTGCCTGAGTTTGCGCAGATTGAGGATAGTGATTTCGAGGCCGCGTTCGCTGCGGCATTTCCCGCGCATTTGGCGGAAATCGAGGCGATCGCCAACAACCCCGACGATCCGACATTTGAAAACACCATCGTCGCATTGGAACGGGCCGGCGAGCTGTTGGCCCGGGCGTCGGGTATTTTCTGGAACCTGTCGGGCGCCAATACCAACGACACGCTGCAGGCGTTGGAACGCAAATTATCGCCGGAGTTTTCGCGCCATCGCTCGGCGATCACCATGAACGCCGCGTTGTTTGCTCGGATCGATGCGCTTTATCAGAGCCGTGAAAATCTCGGTCTCGATTCTGAGGCCGATCGCGTATTGGAGTTAAAGTGGAAATCGTTCGTGCGCTCGGGCGCGCAGCTCAATCAAACGGATCAGACGCGGCTTGCCGAAATCAACGAGCGTTTGGCGAGCCTGGGCACGGCGTTCTCGCAAAATGTGCTAGCCGACGAGAGCGAATATGCCTTGGTGCTCGAAACCTCCGAGGATTTGGCGGGACTGCCGGATTTCGTAATCGCGGGCATGGCGGCGGCCGCCGACGAACGCGGCCACCAGGGTAAGCACGCGGTCACGCTGTCCCGGTCGATCATTGAGCCATTCTTGACATTCTCGACCCGCCGCGATTTGCGCGAGGCGGTATTTAAGGCCTGGGTCGCCCGTGGCGAGGGGCCTGGCGCGCGCGATAACCGCCCGCTGGTCGCCGAAATGGTAAAGCTCCGCGCCGAAAAAGCGGCATTGCTCGGCTATGACAGCTTCGCCCATTTCAAGCTCGATGACACGATGGCAAAGACGCCGGAGAACGTCCGCTCACTGCTCGGGACGATGTGGGAAAAGGCCAGCGGTCGGGCCGCCGAAGAAGCCGCGGATCTATCGAATTTGATCGCCGCGGAAGGCCACAACCACGATGTCGCGCCGTGGGATTGGCGGCACTATGCCGAGAAGGTGCGGGCAGCGCGGTATGATTTCAACGAAGCGGAAATAAAGCCCTATCTGCAACTAGACCGGATGATCGAGGCGGCGTTCGATACGGCGCAAAAGCTGTTTGGCATTACCTTTCGTGAGCATGAGGATGTGCGTGCCTATCATCCCGATGTTCGCGTGTTCGAGGTACTGGACGCGGATGGCGGCCGCCGGGCGATTTTTCTGGCGGATTATTTTTCCCGCCCCTCCAAACGGTCGGGCGCCTGGATGAGCGATTTCCAAGAGCAGCATAAACTTAGCGGTGACGGTAGCGATGCGGGCCAGACGGCTATCGTCGTGAACGTGATGAATTTCGCCAAGGCGCCGGCTGGGCAACCGGTGCTGATCACCATGGATGATGCGCGCACGCTGTTTCACGAATTCGGCCACGCCCTGCATGGCATGCTCTCCGATGTCACCTACCCTTCAATTTCGGGCACCTCGGTGAGCCGGGATTTCGTCGAACTGCCGTCCCAGCTTTACGAGCACTGGCTGAGCGTGCCGGAAGTGTTGCGGCGTTTCGCGGTTCACCACGAAACTGGTGAGGCGATCCCCGATGCCTTGCTCGACAAGATGCGCGCGGCCGAGAAATTCAACAAAGGCTTCGCTAATGTCGAGTTCACATCGTCGGCGCTGGTCGACATGGCGTTTCATGCCCTCGATCCGGAACAGACGGCGAATATTGATCCCCTGGCGTTCCAGGCTGAAGTCCTGGCGGGGCTCGATATGCCCGCGGCGATCGTCATGCGTCACGCAACGCTGCATTTTAGTCATGTGTTCGCCGGCGACGGCTACTCGGCCGGATACTATTCGTATATGTGGTCGGGCGTGCTCGATTCCGATGCCTTTCAGGCCTTCAAGGAGGCGGGCGATTCATTCGACAGCGCGACCGCCAAAAAATTGCGGCGTTACATCTATTCCTCCGGCGGCTCGCTGGACCCGGAAGACGCCTATATCGCTTTTCGCGGCAAGCTGCCGACACCCGATGCTCTGCTCGAAAAGGAGGGGCTGGGGTAGGGCGCGGCTTGCGCGAGAGGATTCGAACGGATCGATAGACCTAAATACCTGGCTGTTTTCAAAAATCTGGCGGAGGGACAGGGATTCGAACCCTGGGTGCCCGCAAAGGCACAACGGTTTACGAGTTTGGTGTTGGTCGTGTTGGCTGGTGGCGTCTGGTGTCGGAAGGTCTGAATTTCTGCCAATTCCAAGTAGACCGAATGCCGTTTAGTACGCCTAGTTTGGTCTGGTAGCGTGGCGTTCGTTCGCAAAACGGTTTGCAAAACTAACGGACAAGTGTCCACTGAACCCCAAAATTAGCGGCACATTTACGGCCAAATACACCGATGTCCGGTTAGCTACTTTTATCCTAAGTGACCAATCGCGCTGTCGTGCGGGCCAGTTCGACAAACCGTTTGGCGGCTTCCGAATAGTCTACTTTTCGGCACGCCAGATTGAGCGGCGCGGTTAGCTCTGGCGTCGATTTCAGCGGGCGAAATACCACGCCCACCATTCGCGCCTGGCGAAGCGAAGCCGGCACCAAGGTAACGCCGAGACCGGCGGCGACCAGGTTCAAGGTCGAGACGATTTGCGGCGCCTCTTGCGTAATGTCCGGACTGAAGCCGGCCCGTTGGCAGGCCGACAAAATCGTGTCGTACAGGCCGGGGCCACTTACCCGCCGGTAGAGGATCAGCGGTTCGTGGCGCAAATCGGTCAAGGCAATCGGTTTGTCGCTCGACGCCAGGGCATGGCCGGCCGGCAGCGCCGCCAGGAACTTCTCGGCGAACAGCCGGTGGATGGCGACGCCGGTTGCGTCGGTCGATTGCGAGCGGATGAAGGCGGCATCCATCTGTTCACCCTCGACTGCGGCGACAAGTTCGCTGGTCCCAGCCTCCTTCAACTCTAACGACACCAGCGGGTGGGAGTCGCGAAAGGCGCGGATCACCTCGGGCACGAAGGGATGAAACGGCGCGGAACTGGTGAAGCCGATGACGACGGTGCCCTGTTCGCCGCGCGCGGTGCGCTGGGTTCGCGCCAGCGCTTGGTCGACCTGGTCGAGGATTTTGCGCGCGTCGTCGAAAAAGATGCGGCCCGCATCGGTCAACTCGACGCCGCGCGGCTTACGCCGGAAGAGCTGCACATCGAGCTCGGTCTCCAACGCGCGGATCTGCAGGCTGAGCGGCGGCTGCTGAATGCCGAGCCGTTCGGCGGCCCGGGTGATGTGTTCCTCTTCGGCGACGGTGACGAAATAGCGTAGGTGGCGAAGCTCCATTATCCATATATAAAACATATGAATATTGATAGAAAGATATATTAGATTGAATGACGGAGGATCGCTAGGCTGCGCACGAGATCGAAACAAGGGAGCCCCGCTATGCGCACGCCAGATCCGGAATTTACCATTGAAGCCACGCCCAAATCGGTCGCCGCCATGTACGACCGCATGGCTCATAATCTCTATGCGGTGCGCGCCCGGCTCGACCGCCCGCTGACCTTGGCGGAAAAAATCGTGCTGGGTCATTTAGACGATCCCCTGGCGCAGGACCTGGAACCGGGGGAGTCATTCCTGCGTCTTCGCCCCGACCGGGTGGTGTTCCAGGACGTGCTGGGCCAGAGCGGCATGTTGCAATTCATGCAGACGCGCCGGCCTAAGGTGGCGGTGCCGACCACCATTCACTGCGATCATCTGATCGAGGCGCGCGAGGACGGGGTTTCGGATTTACGCGCCTCGCTCGATGAGAACGCCGAGGTCTATGATTTCCTCAAAACCGTCGCGGCAAAATATGGCGTCGGCTTTTGGCAGCCCGGCGCTGGCATCATTCATCAGGTGGTGCTGGAAAACTACGCGGTGCCTGGCGCAATGATCATCGGCACCGATTCCCACACCCCCAATGGCGGCGGCCTGGGGGCGTGCGCGGTGGGCGTCGGCGGCGCCGATGCGACTGAGGTCATCGCCGGTCTGCCCTGGGAGTTGCTCTATCCGCAGCGCATTGCAGTCTATCTGACCGGCGAATTGCACGGTTGGGCGGCGCCGAAAGACGTCATCCTCAATGTCGCCGGCCGGTTGACGGTCGCCGGCGGCACCAATGCGATCATCGAATATATCGGCCCCGGCGCGCGCACCATCAGCGCCACCGGCAAGGCGACGATCACCAATATGGGCGCCGAGGTCGGCGCGACCACGTCGATTTTCCCGTTCGACGAGGCGATGGCGCGGTATCTGAGCGCGACCCGGCGGGCCGATATCGCCGAAGTTTCGAAGCTTTATGGCAATTTGCTGAGCCCGGACCCGGAAGTGGAAGCCGATCCCGCGTCCCATTACGACCGGGTCATCGAGCTCGATCTGTCGACCCTGGAGCCCCATGTCGTCGGTCCCCATTCGCCCGACCGCGCGCGGCCGATATCGCAGCTCGCCGCGGAAGTCGCCGACCCCGGCAACGGTTTTTGCGACGCGGTCAGTTCGGTGCTGATCGGCAGCTGCACCAATTCGTCGTACCAGGATATGAGCCGGGCCGCCGACGTGGCGCGGCAGGCGACGGCGCGCGGGGTCGGCGCGGCGTCGGCGTTCATGGTGACGCCGGGTTCGGAGCAAATTCGCGCCACCATCGAACGCGACGGGCAGACCGCCTCGCTGCGTGACATTGGCGGCGTGGTGCTGGCGAACGCCTGCGGACCGTGCATCGGCCAATGGCGTCGCGCGCCCGACGAGACGGCGGAACCCAATACCATCGTCACCTCGTTCAACCGCAATTTCCCGCAACGAAACGACGGTCAGGCGACGACGATGAATTTCATCGCCAGCCCGGAGATCGCCACCGCCTTTGCCCTGGCCGGCCGCTTGTCCTTCAACCCGCTGACCGACCCGCTGGTCGACGGCGACGGCAACCGCTTCATGCTGACGCCACCGGCGCAAGCCGACGATATTCCGGCGGCCGGCTTCGAACGCGGCGCGAATAAATATATCGCCCCGCCGGCCGACGGCGGCGCGGTCGAGGTCGCCATCGATCCCGACAGCCAGCGCCTTCAGGTGTTACGGCCCTGGCCGGCTTGGCAGGGCGAAGATTTTACCGGCCTACCGGTCCTGGTGAAGACCAAGGGCAAGACCACGACCGATCAGATCTCGCCGGCGGGTCCGTGGTTGCGCCTGCGCGGTCATCTCGACCGTTTCAGCGACAATATGTTCATGGGCGCGATCAACGCTTTTACCGGCGCGCGGGGCACCGGCGCTAACCTGATGAGCGGCGAAACCGATCGGCCTTTCTCCGAAATCGCCCGCGATTACCTGGCCCGCGGGCAAGGATGGCTGGTCGTCGGCGACGCGAATTATGGCGAGGGCAGCAGCCGCGAACACGCGGCGCTCTCGCCGCGGCTGCTGGGCGGCGCGGCGGTGATTGCCCGCAGCTTCGCGCGCATTCACGAAACCAATTTAAAGAAGCAGGGTCTGTTGGCGCTGACCTTCGCCGATCCCGACGACTACGAGCGGATCAGAGCCGATGACCGGTTGAGCCTGGTCGGGCTGGCGGATCTGACGCCGGGCAAACCCGTCGAATGTGCGATCGAACACGCTGACGCGACCCGCGAGACCATCGCGCTCACCCATTCCTACACGGCGGTGCAGCTCGACTGGTTCCGCGCCGGCTCGGCCCTCAATCTGCTGCACGAGGAGGTGCGCGACGCGGCTTAGAGCGGGTTCGGACTAGGCGCGGTCATCTGATTTGGAGCTAACTCCAAATTCGACGCTGCGCTATGCCCCTCTCCTTTGGGGAGAGGGGTTGGGGTGAGGGGACATCATCCCTCCGGTGAGCACTTTTCCGCCTATTTCCCCTCACCCGGCTCGCCAATGCTCGCCACCCTCTCCCGGTGGGAGAGGGTTAGTTTCCTGGAGGCTAACAGAATGGAATGCGGTTTAGGCGCGGCCTTCTTGGCGCAGCACGGAGAGGCCTTTTTCGGTGATTTCGACGCTGCTTCCGGTTTGCGGATCGCGCGCGCGGACCACCAGCCCGCTATCGACCGCGTCTTCCCAAATCGGCAGGCGGGGGCAGGATGTGCGCCAGGCGCCCATCACGTCATCGTAGGAACGCGGCTTCTCCGCCACCCATTCGATAAGGTCGAGGACGAGCGCGCGATTTTCCAATATCATCGACTATCTCCGCAGCGTCGCTTGCGTCGCGACTGGGGCGACTGGGGCGACTATACCACACCACGATTCGGCGTTCGGTGCCGGATTATCCCCGATCCCGGTTAAGGATTTTATCATTGGACCTGGTGCCAAACGGCCTTGATGTTTTCGCGGTCTATGCCCTGACGGCGATGAGCTTTGTCGGCGGGTTCGTGACCGCGGCGATGGGCATCGGCGGCGGGGTCTCACTGCTCGCGGTGATGGCGACGCTGATGCCCGCGGCGGCAATTATTCCGGTTCATGGCGTGGTGCAGTTCGGCGCCAATATCGCGCGCGGGGCCATATTGCGCGCCGATATCGATTGGCGAACCTTTATCTATTTCGCCATCGGCAGTGTTTTCGGCATCGCCATCGGCGGCAGCATTGTGGTCACCCTGCCGGGCGATATCCTGCGCGCAGGCCTGGCCCTGTTCATTCTCTATACGGTATGGGGCCCGAAGATGCGCTTCGTCGGCACCGGCAACGTGATCCTTATCGTGATCGGACTGGTGGCCAGTATTCTGACGATGTTTTTCGGCGCCACCGGCACCTTCATATCGGGCCTGCTCAATCAGCGCGGCTATGATCCCAAGGGTCTGGTGGCGACCCACTCGGCCTGCATGGGGGCCCAGCACGCGCTGAAGATCGTCGCCTTTGGCATCTTGGGGTTTGCCTTCGCCGACTGGCTGGGGCTGATCGTTTTAATGCTGGTGGCGATCTCCGCCGGCACCTATGTGGGCAGCCTGGTCCTCAACCGCATGCCGGCCAGGATATTCGCCATCGGGCTGAAGACCATACTCACCGGTCTGGCGATCAATCTGCTGGCCTCGGCGCTCGGCCTCTATAGCTTGGTGTAACGATAAACTCACCGATCATGCCGGGTGCAAAGCCCCTCTCCCTTGGGAGAGGGGTTGGGGTGAGGGGGTGTAATCCGTTCAGCAACTACTTCGCCGCCTACTTCCCCTCACCCGGTTCGCTTACGCTCACCACCCTCTCCCGGTGGGAGAGGGTTTTTCCGCGCACAGATGACAGCAGAGCTTGCCGGTAACCGAACCCGACAGAACGGATACGGCTCTAACCCCAGACCCGCGCGGGGACGAAGAGTTGGCCCTCGGCGAGTTTGCGCGCGGTGCGCAGCAGGCCGGCGGAAATGATCTCGAAACCGTCGTCCAGCCGGTAATCGACCAGCACGTCGATGGCGCCCGAGGGATGCTCCAGGGTGACCGTGACCGGTGAGCCGGTGGGTCGGGTCAACAGACCGTCCGAAACGGTGCCCGGCGTCAGGGCGCAGGACGCCAGACATTGCGAGCCGGTGACGGCCATGGTCGGGTGGGTTTTCCAGGGCATGAAATAGCGCGCCGCGATGGCGCCGCCGTCGCGCGCCGGCGCCAGGACGGCGAATTTCGGGGTCACGGAATCGCGCACATCGCCCATGCCCATTTTCTCGCCGGCTTTCAGCCGCACGGCTTCCATGGCGGCGAAGAATTCGGTGTTGGCGTCCAGCTCTTCGCGGCTCTCATAGCCGGTGAGGCCAAACGCATCGGCCCGCGCGATGACGATCGGCATGGCGACATCCATGCACGTCACGGTGATGCCGTCGATCTCGTCGGTCAGATTGCCGGTCGGCAGGAAGGCGCCGGTCGACGACCCCGCGACATCCATGAAGGCCAGTTCGATCGGCGCGGCGGTGCCCGGCACCCCGTCGATCGCCGCGTCGCCGTCATATTCCACGACTCCGCCGGGGGTGCGGATCGAGGCGATGACGCGTGCGCCGGTGTTTACGGCGCGGATTTTGACCGTGGTGACGTCGCCCGCCGGTTCGAACAGACCCATTTCGATGGCCGCCGGTCCGACGCCGGACATGATGTTGCCGCAGGTCGGCTTGTAATCGACCAGCCGGTCTTCGACGCTGACTTGGGCGAAGAAATAGTCGATGTCCGCCCAATCCTCGTCCGAGCGCGACAGCATCGCCACCTTGGTGGTAACCGCCGCGCCGCCGCCAATGCCGTCGATGTTCAGCGGATGGCCGGCCCCGACGGCCGCAATGAGAACTTCGCTTAGCGTTTCGAGGTCTTGCGGCAGGTCGGCCCGCTTGAAATAGGGGCCGCGCGAGGTGCCGCCGCGCAGAAACAAGTAGGGAATGCCGGTTTGGCTCACCGCCGCCTCCGCTATCTAAAGGGCCAGGGCAATTCGACGAGAGATTGCAGCAAACCCGGCGGGAAGTCACGGTTGAGCACCGTCGCCATGCCCAGCATGAAGGCGATGCCCAGGGCCGACAGTATAAGCGTCTTCGGCCAACCCAGCCCGGCGCGTATGCGCAAAAACGCCACGATGAAGATCGCCAAAGCCAGGATGAAGCCGAGCAGGGAGGCCAGCACCAGAAGGCCGGCGAACCAGGCCAGGGTCGGCCACAGCCCGTGCGGCGCCTCCGCGTCTTCGCCGCTGGCCTCGCGGTCGGCGAAGATCGAACTGCCCTCGTCGGCGCGCATCATCTGGATCAGCAGCGCGAAGCAGCAGATCACCGAGACGAAGGAGATCGTCATCGGGAAGATGCGGTCTGTCTGGATGGTGATCGCCTGGGCGTTGAAGAAACTGACCAGGAAGTAGGCGGTGATGGCGATCAGGAAGATCAGCGGCGCGCGTTTCTTGCCGATCGGCGTCTCGCCCTCGGGCATGATCACCTTGGCTTGGCGGATGCCGATGACGATCGAGATGATGGTCACCACCAGCAGCACCAGGACGATCTCGCTGAAGATATATTCCAGGCCGGCATCGGCGCCGCGGCGGAACTTGCTGGCGGCGACTTGATAGGCCTGGAAGCTGAAATTTTCGGCCTGGGTCGACAGCACGAAGCCGATCAGGAACGCCGGGCGCGACCAGTCGAAGCGGCGCAGCAGAATGCCGATCAGACCGACCGCGAACAGCGCGGCCAAGTCGCCCAAGGACTGGCGCGACTGGAAGGCGGCGAACGAGATCATCATGAACAGGAACGGCGCCAGCAGGGTGAAGCGGATGGTGGTCAGTTTGGCGATGCCGCCCGACAGCAGGATGCACAGGCCGGCGCCGACCACGTTGGCCAGCGCCAGGGACCAGACGATGGTGTAGGTGATGTCGAGATTGTTGGTGATGAGCTGGGGGCCCACATCGATGCCCAACAGGGCGACGCCGCCAATGAAGACGGCCATCGAGCCCGACCCGGGGATGCCGAACATCAGGGTGGGGACCAGGCCGCCGCCCTCTTTGGCGTTGTTCGAACTTTCCGGACCAATGACGCCGCGTATATCGCCCTTGCCGAACCCGGTCCTGTCCTTGGTCGACTGCACGGTATGGCCGTAGGCGATCCAATCCACCACCGAGCCGCCGAGCCCGGGAATGACGCCGACGATCACGCCGATCACGGAACAACGGATCGACAACCAGATATTCGCCCACCAATCGCGGATGCCGGCCATCCAACCGGCGCCGAGCGTCGCGTTCTTGGCGATCGAGCGGTCTTGGCGCAGCAGGGCGACGATTTCCGGGATGGCGAAAATACCCAACCCGACGATGACAAGTTTCAGCCCGTCGGTGAGGTAGGGAATGTCGTAGGTCGACATGCGCAGACTGCCGCCGGCGTCCGCCTCGCCGATGGCGCCGACCATAAGCCCGAGCCCGGCGGCGGCGACGCCTTTGAGCGGCAGCCGTCCGGCGAGGATGGCGACCATCGACAGGCCGAGGATGGTGATCATCAGCATTTCGGGCAGACCGAAGGCCAGAACGATGGGCCGCGCGATGAGAATGAAGAAGGTGAGGATGGCGGCGCCGAACAATCCGCCGAATAGCGAGGAGATGAAGGCGGCGGAGAGCGCGCGGGCGGCCTCGCCGTTTTTGGCCATGGGGAAGCCGTCGAGCACCGTGGCTTGCGACGCCGACGATCCGGGAATGCCCATTAAGACAGACGCAAATGTATCCGACGTTGGGATGACGGCGACCAGGCCGACCATCAAGGCGAGACCCGATACCGGCTCCATGCCGAAGACGAAGGGGAGGACCAGGCTAAGCCCGGCGATCCCGCCGAGGCCGGGGAATACGCCAACCGACAGCCCCAGCAACACGCCCAGGACCAAAAACATGATCTGTTGCGGTTGCAGGATCAGGGAGAAAGCTTCTCCCAAGGCGGGTAATGCAGTCGCGATAAGATCCATCGGTCTCGCTCTGCAGTCTGAGGAAAGGGTCGGATGGCCTCCCCGATTAAGGAGAGGCCATCCAACGTAACGCTATTTCTTCAAGGTAACGCCGTAACGCTCGCTAAGCCAGTTGGTTACAAACGCTTTGGCTTCCGGCGCAACATTGGTGCCGCTTTCCAGCGCCCCCTTGGCCTCGTTACCGGTCATCTGCGGATAGATACCGAGACGTTTTTTGGAAATATCGGCAAAGTCGGCGCGTGCTTTAACCGCCTCGAACGCCGCCGTGTAGGTGGCGATCGCTTCAGCAGGGGCGCCGTTGGCCAGGAAGACCATCTTCTGCGCCGGGAACCCGGCAACGAAGAAGGCTTTCCAGGCTTCCCATTTCTCGCCCGAAGTCTCGCAACCGTCGGTCGCTTCGCAAACTTCCTTGAAGGTTGCCATGTCGGGGAAGGTCGGATCGCGGACGATATTGCCGTCGCCATCCAGCGCGCCCCACGACATCATGGGAACCGCCTTGCCTTCCTTGACCAGCGGCGTGACGCCTTTGAGATAAGACGACGAGGTCTGATAGTCGATATTGGCTTCGCCACGTTCGAACATCAGGCGGCCATCGCCGCGGCCTTTAATGCCAAACACCGGCTCGACCTTCATCCCCAGCATCTCCCAGGCCAATAGGGGCACCAGATCCAGGCGGGTGGCGCCTTGCGAGCCGTAGATGAAGTCAACGTCTTTCAGCCCGTTCGCCGAGCCGTTGAACTTCTTGGCCAAATCCGGCGGCAAATAAGCGACGCCGCCTGTGCCGGACGCCAGCACCACGTTCCAATCGCCATATTCATACTTCACGCGTGGATCGCCCAACAGATAGGGGAACTGCGTCGAGCCGGACGAACCGAAGATCGTCGTGCCGTCTTTGTATTTCTTATCCTGGAAAAAGTTGGCGCCTTTCGTGGAACCGGCGCCCGGCATGAACTTCACGACGACCGTGGGCTTACCCGGTAAGGCTTCGGACAGCAGGGGCGCGTAAAAATTTGCCCATTTGGCTGAACCGCCGGACTCCGAAAACGGAATGATCCAGTCGACGGTCTTGCCGGCCAGATCGATGCCCTGCGCCACGGCCGGCTGTTGAATTGTGAACGTCGCGGCGGCCGCCGCCACGAGCCCAAGCGCCACCCGACGGGTGGGTTTGAAAGCAATCATTGATGTCTCCCTTTAGGGGAGCGGATGACTTACGCGATCCGCCCCGTCATAGTTCTCCGAAGTGTAAAGCCTCTCCGGTTGATATGGGGAGCGTCGCACGCCAACCTTGCAGCAGGCTTTCAAGGTATCAAAAAATGCGCATAGCCTTAATCGAGGATAATGAACCGCTGGCCAAGGGAATCGCCTATCAATTGCGCGATTCCGGCCACGCGGTCGACTTGATTGACGATGGCGCGGAGGCCGACGCCTTTCTGGCGCGCGAAGGCGCCGACCTGATTGTGCTCGATATCAACCTGCCCGGCATGGACGGGCTGACCATCTTGCGGCGCATTCGCGAGCGCGGCGACGCGACCCCGGTCATTTTATTGACTGCCCGCGCCGAGACCGGCGACCGGGTCGATGGCCTGGATGCCGGCGCCGATGACTATCTGGTCAAACCGTTCGAGATGGCCGAACTGGCGGCGCGGGTGCGCGCCCTGTCGCGCCGGCGCCCGGCGGCGGCGGTGGCCCGGGTGCCGGTGGGTTCGCTGGAATTCGACGCCGAGTCCCGTCAGCTTTTTCACCAGGGCGTTTCGCTGGATATATCGCGGCGCGAGGTCGCGGTTCTCGAATGCCTGCTCGACACGCGCGGCCGGCTGGTGGCGAAGGCGGCGATCCTCGATCATGTCTACGGTATCGGCAGCGAAGTCGATGAGACGGTGATCGAGGTCCATATTTCGCGGCTGCGCAAGCGCTTGGCGGATTACGGCGTGTCGATCAAGAACGCGCGCGGGCTGGGCTATCTGCTCGAGGATGAGCCGCAACAATGAGGGTCCTGTCGCTTCGATCCCGCCTGGCGCTGATCATATTGGTGCCGCTGATCCTGATCTCGATCATCGCCGGCTATTGGCGCTTCACCGTGGCGCTGCAAACCGCCGAAGACCTGTTCGACCGCACCCTGCTGGCGTCGTCGCTGGCGATCGCGCGCGATATCGATATTTCCGCCGGCGACGCCCTGTCGGAGATCACCCGCGATCTGTTGCGCGACACGTCGGGCGGCCAGATTTTCTATCATGTGAACGGCCCCGACGGGGTCTATGTCACCGGTTACGCCACGCCGCCGGTGGCGCCCGGCGCGGCGACCCAGCCGGTCGGCCAGCCGATCTATTTCCAATCCCAACATCTGGGCCAGGATGTCCGCGTGGTGCGCCTGCGCGAGGCCAGCAACTTCGAGGGGTTGTCGGGGTTTTCCATGGTCACCGTGTGGCAGACCTTCGACGGCCGCGACCAGTTTGTTCGCGACCTGGCGCTGCGCGCTATCCTGCTGATCGCCAGTCTGGTGTTGACCGTGGCGGTCGTGGTCTGGCTGGGCATCAACTTTGGACTGCGGCCGCTGACTGATCTGCAAGGCGCGATCTCGAGCCGCTCCAGCGACGATCTGGGCCAGATCAAACGGCCGCTGCCCAAGGAAGTGCGCGGCATCGTGTCGACCCTCAACACGCTATTCGACCAGCTCGAGCAATCGATCCATTCCAAGGACGTGTTCATTTCCGACGCCGCCCACCAGTTGCGCAATCCGATCGCCGGGGTCCTGTCCATGGCCGAGGCGGTGCGCTCGGCGCGTACCGCCGACGACACGGCGGAGCGCACCGACGAGCTGATCGACGCCGCCCGCCACGCCAGCCGCCTGGCCAACCAGCTTCTGTCCTACGAACGCGCCCGCGCCGGTTCGGACTCGGGCAGAGGTACAACATTCGATCTTGTCGAAATTACAAATGAAGTCGCAACCCGGAACGCTGAACGAATTGCGGCTTGCGGGCTCGATCTTCAAATGGACCTATCTGAAACGCCAATTTTCTTGCAAGGAGAGCCGGTATTGGTCGCCGAAGCGATAGAAAATCTTATCGACAACGCATTGCGGCACGCGGGTCCTGGATTATCCCGAATTCGTATTCATGTAGCGCAGCACGAATTCGACGCCGAAATTTCGGTGGCTGACGACGGCCGGGGCATAAGCCCGGAAGATCAATCGCGCGCCTTTGACCGTTTCAGACAGTTGGAACCGAGCGCGGGCAGCGGCCTGGGTTTATCGATCGTCGAGACCATAGCCAAAAACTTTGGCGGTACCGTCAGCATCGAAAGTGTCGAAGTGGGCGCCTGCATCGTCATACGATTCCCGATATCGGCCGCAAAGCAGCCGTACCCCGGAGTGAGGGTTGGCGGCAGTTGTTGACCCAAAGCGGCCATCATCGGGTCGGTGTTAGGTCGATAAATACTTATTCAACAACAGTCCCCGACCGTCTAACCGATGAAATCCACCGAGGTGGCGCAGCAACGCCCATATGCCAGCCTGGTTAGTCGTTACGACCGGTTTCTTAAGTTCTTGTTCCAATTCGGGCGCGATCTCAAGGCACGGCATATTGCCGCCGGGAATAACGATCGCCTCGGCGTCGCTATGGTCGGCCTGCCAAACCAGTGCGCGCACCGTTTCGTAGTCGGTCAGCGCGATCGAAAAATTATCGACCAAGCCCAACCCTTCTATCGACACCACATCGAAACCGTTAGCGGCCATGAAGGCCCGGCTGACCTCATTGACCTCAGGTACAAACGGCGTCGCCATGGCGATGCGCCGCACCCCAATTGTGTTCAGCGCGTCGACAATGGTTTGCGCGGCCGTCAGGGCCGGCTTGCCGCTGGCGCTTTCAATCCGCTGCTTGAGGCCGGTGTCATAGTCGAGACCGAGAACAAAGCTCGCCGCTGTTAGGCAAAATAGAATGACGTCGACCTGGGCTGCCGCCAGTAGTTCCGATTGCCGGGCCACGTCTTGGTCCTGGCCGGACAGGCCCTCGTCGTTCACCGCGGTCATGGCGATGCGGGCGAAATGCGTGCTCACCGACGCCGGCATCACCGAATAATATTCCGGCTCGATATTGGTGTTGGATGATGGGATCAGCAGGCCCACGCGATGCTTGATCAAACCCGGTGTCGCCATTGGAGAAACCGCCGCGCTTAAATCGGCGTCGACAGCATGTGCGGGATCGACCAATTGTCGACGATCACCGTCTTGGCGCGAAATTTCGGCCCGTCGCCGGCGAACACCACTTCATCGACATAGGTGCCGAAACTGTAGAGGCTGCCATTGCCTTCGTTATCGGCCTGATACATCGCGTAGTTGGCTTCCACCGCGTAGCCGCCGGCGGCGGCCGGACCTTTGATACGCACATTGCTGATCAGATGCTTGTCGGTGTGAACGCTATATTCGTTGGCCTGGCGCAACGAGACGGTGCGGTCGCGCAGCATGTTCTTGTTTTCGCACAGTATCAGGCTCACCGGCAGGTCGAGGCTGACATTTTCGCGCGGCAATATCTTATAGACACAGTCTTCGACGAACAGCTCAACCCAATCCTCCAGCCGGTCGCCGTCGAGATAGGCGCCGTAATCGGCGAACAGATCGTCGATCGCCAGCCGGTGCTCGACCGATATCACCGCACCGCCCCTTCCGGCTCGATGTCCATGAGTTCGGCGTAGTAGGACCAAAAGCCGCGGATCGGCACGTCGTTTACACGGTAGGCTCGGTCGGAGATTTCACCCTTGCCGCCGACTTCGATCACTGTCGCCGCGCTCGGACCTTCATGGCGGCTGGCGCGGTGGGCAATCTCGATTGCTTCGGCGTCCTCCATGGAGACCAGACCGCCGGGGCCGAACAGATTGAGCTGACGCAGCCGGTGGTCGGTCATGTCCTGATCGTCGTCGGCATAGCCGAAATAGGTCCAGATCAGATCGAACGCGTCGATGCCTTTTGATTGGATCTGGCGCGTCGCCAAGGAATTATTTAGCTGCTGGAATGAGGCGTTGGGAAACATAGTCGAGATCGCCAGATTGCGGTCGTCCTCATACTCCTGACGGAATTCGAGCAGTCTGGGGTCGCGCAAAGTCAATTTGTCGCTATTGAGTTGATGGCCGCCATAGGCCTCCTTGGCGTCGGCGTCGCTGTCGGAGCCGGCATGGGCATAGGTGAGATTATGGCGGTGGCGCGCATCCATCTCGACGCCGCCCTTCTGGGTCGCCCGGTCGAGCCCGAAGGTCACCAGGAATTCGTGCAGCAGGCTGGCGTGGTAAGTATCGCGCAAATTCTCCAGATAGAGTTTCCAGTTGCCGTGGATCGTTTGGCGCTGATAGCCCAGGACGCGCAGCGGTTTAAACATCAGCCGGCTAATATGGCCGCACATCATCGGCCCCAGATAGTCTTCGATCGGCTCGGTCGCGTCGGAAAATGTGCCGAAGACGATGCCCTTGTAGCAGGCTACGCGCAGGCGCCGCAGTCCGTGCTGGGTCTTGTCGAAATCGTCATCCATGCCGCCTTCGCCGCGAATGCCGCGCTGGAACGGAATGCCGATCAAATCGCCGCTCAGATCGTAGCTCCAGCGGTGATAGATGCAGGTGTGCACCTTGGTATTGCCGCGGGCATGACGGCAGACGGCGGCGCCGCGATGGGCGCAGCGGTTGACCATCGCATGGACCGCACCGTCACGATCGCGATTGACCAGAACCGGGGTGTCGCCAACCCAGGTGGTGCGAAAATCGCCGGGTTCGGGCATCTCCGCTTCCAGGCACAGATACGACCATGTCGGCCCGCGAAAGATGAGGTCTTGCTCGCGGGCATAGACATCGGCGTCGTGGTAGAGCCAATAGGGAACGCGCGAATAATCGCTGCGTTGCCAGTCCACATTTAACGACATTGGCTCCCCCTCATTCGCGGCGTCCCCGGCCCACGGTGTTATTCCAGCAACACCGACACATTTGTCGGTCGCCAGGCCAGATTGACGGTATCACCTTCAGCGACCAGCCGCGCCGCGTCGGAATTGGTGACGTCGGAAGTCAGCGCTACGCCTTCGGCGGTCCTGGTTTCAAAGCGGAACATGCCACCGAGATACATTTTCTCGGTCACAGTGGCCGAACATCCGGTGCCGTCGGCTGAACCCAAGGTGCCGTCCAGGGTCACGTCTTCGAACCGCACGGCGATCGATACCGGTTGTTCGACGGCCAGCCCGGTGGGCGCAATGCATCGGAACGTCAAACCACCACATACGACGAGACATTCGCCGTTATCGTCGATTTGAGACACGCGGCCGTCGAACACATTGGTGTGGCCGACAAAATCGGCGACGAAACGGGTTCGCGGCGCCTCGTAAATGTCTTCCGGCGTGCCGATTTGCAGAATATGGCCCTGGTCCATCACCGCGATACGATCGGACATGGCCATCGCCTCGCCCTGATCGTGGGTGACGAAAATAAAGGTGTTGCCGAGCGATTTGTGCAGGCGCCGCAACTCGTCCTGCATTTGCAGTCGAAGCTGTAAGTCCAGCGCGCCCAGCGGCTCGTCGAGCAACAGAACCGACGGGTCGTTGATTAGCGCGCGCGCCATCGCAACCCGCTGTTTTTGGCCGCCGCTCAATTGATCGATTTTGCGCCCGCCATAGCCCTCGAGGCGCACCAGCTCGAGAGCTTGGTGTACCTTTTGCTCGACTATATTGTCTTCGATGCGTTTCATCTTCAGTCCAAAGGCGACGTTATCGTGCACGCTCATGTGCGGGAACAACGCCAGATGCTGAAAAATCATGTTGGTGCTGCGTGCGTATGGCGGCGCGCCAGCGGTATCGACCCCGTCGATCAGAATTTGACCCTCGCTGGGTGTTTCGAACCCACCGATCATGCGTAATAGCGTGGTTTTGCCACAGCCAGACGGGCCGAGCAGGGAGAAAAATTCGCCCCGGCCAATTTCGAACGAAACATTATCGAGCGCCGTGACCTCGCCGAACCATTTGGAGACGTCGCGGATTTCGACCGCAGCATTACCTGTGGCCATTTCTGGCGCGGGCGCGACAGTCGGCGGTGTCGAAACGTCGGAAACGGGGTCGGTCACCGGCTGGTCCTCGTACGATTTAACAAATCGGCCACCATGGTGGCCGCAGCTTTAGGCTACGGCCACCACAGCGATAAGGCCGGTTAGGCGGTCTTGATGATGTTCCAGGACTCGACCCATTTATCGATATTGGCCGGGAAGTTGAGCCCATAAAGCTTGACCCCGCGATCAACCAGGTCGAAGCCCAGCTTGCGCTTGTCCGCGGTGCTGAACAGCGCCGCGACCTCGGCCGAAGTCGACGGATAGTTCGTCACTTCGGTCAGCTTCTGGCCATACTCTTTGGAAAGCATCGCGTTGATGACGGCTTCCGCATTGGCCGTATTTGGCGAATCCTTGGGCACGAAACCTGACTGGTTCCACGTCAGCAGACCGTCGGTTGGCCAGTTATTGGTGACGTTCAGGCCCTGCTTTTGCAAGACCGCCCGCATGGCAATCCAGCCATACATGGCCCAAACCTCACCCGAGGAAACCAAGTTCACCGCTTCGCCGAACTTGGTCCACATGGTACGCACGTTTTTCTTGCGGTCGATCAGATAGGCGGTGATGTCTTTCAGATCGCTGGCGTCCATGGCCACCGGATCGGGGTGGCCGCGATGCAACGCCGCCGCCATGATCATGCCGTGGGCGTCGTCGCGCCAGGCCACTTTGCCCTTGTATTTATCGTCGAACAGGACGCCCCAGGACTGGGTCAGCGGATCGTCGGTCGGGATCTTGTCGGCGTTGTAGATAACCGAATCATATCCCCAAACAACCGGGACCATATAAGTCTTACCGGCTCTCGTGACGATGTCCTTCTTGAACAACGGCATCAGGTTCTGAGCATTGGGAATTTTGCTCATATCGAGCGCATGGAGGCGTTCGTCGCCGTCCTTTTCACCCAATGCCGGGCCTTTCACGAACTGGGTCAGGCTGACCATCATGTCGTAGTTCTTGGTGCCGCCCGGCGCCATCAATTTGGCCAGCGTGTCGGTCGGTGACACGTAAGGCGCGTTCTCGACCGTGACCCCCGACAATTGCTCGACAATCGGTCGCGCCGGATCGGGAATGAAAACGCCAGGCATAATGGCGACGACCTTCTTCGCCTGGGCGAACACAGGCGATAATGGCAACGTGCTGGCCGCAAGTCCGCCAAGACCGGCGACGCCGGCAGTTTTCAAAAACGTGCGGCGATCGGAGCTGCGGTTGCTGGTCGAATTCGTTACGTCAGAAATAGACTTTTTCATCTGGTTCCTCCCCTCAGAGGTTGCTTGTGATTGTTAACGCACACAAATTCCTTCAACTCGCCTTTCGGTCGTAGGTCGCGGCGGCCCTTGAGGCGCGCCACATAAAGTAAAATCCGATAAGCGAGCTAAAGATCGAAATCACGATGATAAGCACTGCCATCGCGGGTAACTCGGGGGCCAACTCGTCAACGATAAGCCCCCAGAACTGAACGGGTATGGTGCGGTCGAAACCGCTGACGAATATGGTTCGAATGAACTCGTCAAACGACAGGCTGAACGAGAACAAGGCGGTGGCGATCACGCCGGGCCGAATGATCGGGAACACGATGCGGGTAAAGATTTCCCAGGGTTTCGCGCCGAGATCCATGGCCGCTTCCTCAAGCGCCCGGTCGAACCCGTGCAGGCGCGGGAACAGAGTGAGGAAGGCAAATGGCAGCACCCAATTGACGTGGGCGACCAAAACCGTGGTCCACAGTGAAGAGCGAATGCCGGAAAACCCGAAGAAGATCAGCAAGACGATACCGCCGATGATGCCGGGAATGATGATTGGCACCAAAATAAGATAGAGCACGATGGATTTACCGCGAAACTGATGGCGGAACGCCATGGCCAATGTCAGCGCTAGCGTTGTGGCGATCGCGGCTGCCAGAAAGCCCACCGCCAAACTGTTGCCAAGCGCTTTCAGAAGCGCCGGACTGGCGAACACCACCTCGTACCAACGGACGGTGAATCCTTGGAAGGGAAAGCCAACGATCTCTGAATTGTTGAACGACAGCAGCACAATCATCAGCAGCGGGCCGTACAGAAACGCGTAGAAGGCGCCGGCATAAATCCACAGCGCGGTGCGGTAACCGCCATAGGGTCGATGGTCGCGCGCCGGTTTACGGGCGCTGCGCGGTTTGGCGATGTTCGCGGGTCTGGCGGCGATCGAGGTCATAACGTCAGCTGTTCCGTCCACCGGTGAAGACATGCTGCACGCCGATCCATCGCGAACTGATGAGCAGAAGCAGTAATACGATCCCCACCAGGGTTATCGACAGGGCCGATCCGAACGCCCAGTTATTGTTGGCGAGGAACTGGCTGGCGATCACGTTGCCATACATGATACCCGACGGGCCGCCGAGCAGTTGCGGCGTAACAAATGCGCTGATCGACAATAGGAACACCATGATGCAGCCGGACAGAACGCCAGGCCAGCTAAGCGGCAGGATAACCCGCCGGAATACCGCGGCCGGCCGCGCACCGAGGTCGGTTGCTGCTTCGACCAGCGCGGGGTCGATTTTTTCCAGCGACAGATAGATCGGCAGCGTCATGAACAGCGTGTAGACATAGACCAGCCCGAGGAACACGGCGCCCTCGTTGAACAGCAGCCAGTCGATCGGGGCGTCGGTAATACCCAGCGCCTGGAGCGCGTTGTTGATTGCCCCGTTGCGGCCGAGGATCGGCAGCCAAACGAACGCGCGAATGACGTAGCTGGTCCAAAACGGCAGGAACATCATCAGCACGAACAGCGCTTTCTGCATGCCTTGCAGGCGCGACAGCAGATAGGCCACCGGATAGGAGATCACCACCGTCATCGCCGTGGTCATAAAAGCGATGCGCAGGGTCTTGAAGAGCTGATCGCGGTACAATTCGGTGACCAGGACCCGGGCGTAGTTGTCGAGCGAAAAATCGGGCTTGGTGCCGAATATCGTCGACGTCCAGAACGACATCATCAACATGAAGGCGAGGGGCGCCAACCCAAATATTAACAGCCATAAAACACCCGGGCTGAGCAGCCATACCGGCTTGCCGATCGGCTTGACCCCGCCGTCTTTCATCGTCTTGCGCCGTGACGCAATCGCCGGTACGCGGTCTGGCGTGACAGCCGTCATGACATGGCGCTCCGCAGGGCCTCGGTGGCGGCAAGGTCGACTTCCATGCGGGCCGGATCGATGACCACGCCGAAATCGATCTCGGCCTGTTCGATCGAGACATAGCCTTGCTCGACATCGGCAAGCACCCGCTCGGGTTCGCGTGTGCGCGGGTCGCCGTACCCGCCGCCGCCGCTTAAGACGAAGCGGACCCGGTCCCCCGGCGCCAGGCGGCGGTAGATGCCATGATCGACCGGCTCGTCATTGGCCCACATGCCGCTGCCGCGGCCGTTTTTGCCGCCGCGCCGTCCGAACACCGGGAAGGTTCCGTCCTCGGTGCGCCCGCTGAGGCGCACCGAACTCTCGACGTCGCGCGCCAATTCGGTGCCGCCGTCGAGGATGCAGAACTCGACCTCCTGGCCGAGCCCGCCGCGGTTGTGGCCGGGGCCGCCGGAATCGGCGCGCAGCTCTTTGCGCACATAGTACATGCGGGCTTCGTTCTCGGTGACCTCGACAGGAATGTTGCGGGTGTTGTTGGGGAAACACAGGCACGAATAGCCGTCAAAGCGCGCGCTGGCGCCAAACCCGCCGCTATGCTGGGCGATCGCCATAAACGAACGCTCATCGGCGTGTCGGCCGTGCAAATAGACTTCGTTTGCCGGCGAGCCGCCATTCGACGCCAGGATGGTTTCCGGCATGATGTTTTCCATCGCCGCGAACACGATCTCGGGGAATAAATGCGAGATCATGGTGCGGCCCCAAGTTGCCGCCGGCGGGCGTGAATTGACCACAGTGCCTTCCGGCGCGATCACTTTGATCGGGCGCAACCCACCATCGTTGTTGGGCACATAGGGGTCGAGCGCCAGTTTGATCGGATAGGAAGTATAGGAGCGGGTCATGTTGTAGGAACAATTTATCGCCGCGCCGACTTCACCCGACGATCCGCTATAGTCGATGGTCACCTCGTCGCCGGCCACGGTGACCAGGGTCTTAATTTCGATCTCGTCGTCGCAGCCGGGGATTTTCGGCAAACTCACATCGTTGCGATAGGCGCCGTCGGGCAGCGCGGCGATCTTGCGGCGCAGGCTCGACTCCGTGCGCTCGATGACTTCCGCGCCAAGCTCTTCCAACCCGTCCAGGCCGTATTCGTCGAGCATGGCATTGAGGCCGCGGGTGCACACATTGTTGGCGACCAATTGCGCGCGTATGTCGCCCAGAACCTTATCGGGCACGCGGATATTGGCCCGCATGAACTCGAACACGGTCTCGTTGAGCTGGCCGGCGTCGAACAGTTTGAGGATCGGGATCTTCAGCCCCTCCTCGTACATGTCTTTCGATTCCAGTGTCGACATGCGTCCGCCCATGTCCAAATGGTGGACGATGCACAAAGTGTAACCGACGATACGGTCGTGGTGGAAAATCGGCGAGGCGATGGAAATATCGATGAGGTGGCCGCTGGCGATCCACGGGTCGTTGGTGATAATCGCGTCGCCCGGCTTGAGCGTTTCCGGCGGGTGCTTTTTGAGGAAATTGCGCATGACCTCGGGCACGATGCCCAGGAAGCCGGCGGTGGTGACCGTGGAATGGGAGAGCATTTGCGCGTTGATGTCGAACAGCGCGCAGCAAAAATCGTGATACTCCTTGACCGAGGGCGTGTAGGCGGTGCGCATCAGCCCGGTCGCCGCTTCGTCGACGATGGTGATGAGGCGGTTCCAAAGAATTTGGATGGTGACCGGATCAAGTTGCATGGCCTAGCCACCCCCGATCGCGACGGTTTCCGGCACCGTGCTGGTTTCGTCTGAGACGGTGGCGGTTGTCGTCGCCAGATCGACCACCAGGCAGCCAAATTCGTTGACGCTCAACCGATCGCCGGTGCCGATCACAGTGGTCGATTCCCGTTCCTCGACAATTGCCGGGCCGGCGATTTCCTGGCCGATTTGTAATTGCGTGCGCTCATAGACCGACGTCGGCTCCATGCCGGCTTGGGCCGATATATAAATCTCGCGCGACGCCTTGGGCGGGGCATCGGCTGTCGCGGTGGGGCGCGCGATATTAAGTTGCGGCGCCGGCTGGCTGACATGGACCCGCACGCTCGCCAGTTCGACCGGGTTGTCGTCGTCGACTTTGCCATACAATTCGTTATAGGCGGCCTCAAAGCGGGCTTCCCAGTCGGATTTTACGCCGGCATCGTTGCACGGTCCCTCGGTGTCGATTTCCAGCGGATGGTCCTGACCCGAATAGCGCAGATCGACGCTGCGGCGCACCAGCACCGGCGCGCCGTCGGGCATCAGCGAACTGGCTTCGTCTTCGAGCTCTTGGAAACTGGCCTCGACGGCGTCGAGGTCGAGCGCGCTGACGATCTGGCGGACCGCGCGGCTGCGTTCAAACGCCACCGGCGCGGCCAACAGGCCGAGCGACGACATCACGCCGGAGAAAGGCGGAACGATGACCCGCGGGCACCCCAGTTTGCGGGCCAGGCCGACCGCGTGGACCGGGCCGGCGCCGCCGAAGGCGACCAGGGATAATTTCGACGGGGCTTGGCCTTTTTCGGCGACATACATGCGCGCCGCCGACGCCATATTCTCGTTGACCAGTTCGTGCACGCCAGCCGCCGCCTCGACCGGCGTCAGGCCGGTCGCATCGGCCAGATTGTCGCCCACCGCGCTCTCCGCCGCCGCGCTGTCGAGGCGCATCTGCCCGCCGAGAAAATAGTCAGGATTGAGGTAGCCCAGTAGCAGGTCGGCATCGGTGACGGTCGGCAAACTGCCGCCCAAGCCATAACTCGCCGGCCCTGGATCGGAGCCAGCGCTGTCGGGCCCGACCTGCAGCAATCCTAAATCGTTCACCCGCGCGATACTGCCGCCGCCGGCGCCGATCTCGAGCAGATCGTAGACCGGCACCGCCGCCGGCAGGCCGCTGCCGGCCTTGAATCGATGGACCCGGTCGACCTCGAAGGTGCGGGTGCGCGCCGCGCGGCCGTCCTCGATGATGCACAATTTGGCGGTGGTGCCACCCATATCGAACGACAGCATATGATCGATGCCCATCAGGCGGCCGAAATAGGATGCCGCTTCGACACCGGCGGCGGGCCCCGATTCGACGATTTGCACAGGCACGCGCTTTGCCGTGTCGGCGGTTGCGGCACCGCCATTCGACAGCATGACGAAGAGCCGGTTCGCGTAACCGCGCTGTTTCAGGCCGTCGGACAGTTGATCGAGATAGCCTTCCGCGACGCCCTTAACATAGGCATCGATCACGGTCGTCGAGGTGCGCTCGTATTCCTTGGGCTCGGGATGGACTTCGTGGGACAGGGACACCGGCACCCCGGGCAGTTCCTTCCGCAATATCTCCGCCGCGTGCTGTTCGTGGCTGCCGTCGCGGTACGAATGCAGAAACGCCACGGCGATTGCCTCAACGCCGGCGGCGCGAAATTCCGCCGCTGCGTCCCGCACATCCGCTTCGTTCAGCGGTTCTAAAATCGTCCCGTTGGCGAGGACACGCTCGCGCACCCCCAATCGCAACCGGCGGGGCACCATCGGTTCGGGCAGCCGGATGAACATATCGAAGATGTCGTAGCGGACCTCGCGGGCGAGCTCGAGAATGTCGCGGAACCCCGCCGTCGTCAGCAACCCCGTCTTGGCGCCCTTGCGTTCGAGGATGACATTGGTGATCAGCGTGGTGGCGTGGATCACTTCTTTGGTCTGTGGCAACAAATTGTCGATCGCTTCGGACAGACCGTCGAGACCGCGCAATACGGTTTCCTCCGGCGCCTTGGCCGACGTCAACATCTTCTCCACCCGGATCGCGCCGGTGCGGTCGTCGACAACAGCGAAGTCGGTAAAAGTTCCCCCGATATCGACGCCGAGACGGTATGCCGTCGTCATTTTTTGTTACCCATGGTTTATGATCGCCGCTGGGTCGCGCGCCGTTTCGGTCGCGCAAGTTCTAGACGGTAGAAACTCTATCAACGGAACACTTGTCCAGACAAGTAGCGCCGCTGTGTAGAACCACCACTAATATGGAACGACGTCGGCCGGGGCTCTCGGAATGGCAGCGGCCAATTTCGGCCAAAGGGTGCGTTTTAATAGTCTAAACGCTGCTAAACGGGGTGGTTTTGCGAATTCAATATCCAACAGCTGCGTGCCGATGGACCGTCCCGCACGTCGCGATGATTGACTCTGAGCGCAGGGAAGATTTACCGTGACCGCCGTGTTTCCGCGCTTCAATTGCTGTGCCGCGGAACGCGCGATAGTCCCGAGAACACTAATTGTGCGCAATAACAAACAATGAAACCGCACGACATCGCCGAAACATTGGGACGATATCCCACCGCGACAATCTATGAAGCGGCGGGAAAATGCGGTGATATGGGCCCCGATATCCGGCAGATCGTGCCTGGGGTATCTTTCTCCGGCATTGCCTACACCGTGCGCACCTTTCCCAGCGATACCACCGCTGTGATCCGCGCCCTCGATGACGCCCCGGCGGGTTCGGTATTGATGATCGACGCCGGGGGCACCGACCGGGCAGCGGTGTGGGGCGGCACCTCGTCGCTGGTCTGTAGCCTGCGCGGCCTCGCCGGATGCGTGACCAATGGCTGTGTCCGCGACATCGACGGTGTGATGGAAGCCGGTGTCGCGGTCTATGCGGCGGGGATCGCGCCGCGCGGCACTTTGAAAAACCACGAAGGCTGGCGCGGCATCCCGATATCGATCAGCGGGGTTACGGTTTCGCCGGGCGATTACGTCATTGGCGACCGCGACGGCGTGGTGGTTGTTCCGGCCGCCGACGGCGCGGCGATGTGCGCGCGCGCCGACGAACAGTTCCAGAAAGAAGAGGCGCGGGACGCGCGGGTGCGCGACGGCGAATCATTAGCGAGCATTATCGGCCTCGCGCCGCTGGAGTAACGGCAATGGGCAAAACCATCACCGAGAAGATCCTGTCGCGGGTGACCGGCAACGATGTTTCGGCCGGCGACATTATCTATCCCGAACCCGAACTTCTAACGGTTCATGATTGGTACGTGGTCAATTTCGACAAGGCGCTGCAGGAGCTTGGGGTCGAGCAACTTTACGACCCGGATATTCTCGTCATCTCCACCGATCACGAGCCGGTGGCGGTCAGTCCCCAGGCGGCGGAGCGGCAAAAACAGGTTCGCGAGATCGTCAAGAAATACGGCATCACCCATTTCTACGACACTGGCCGCGGCGGCCACGGCCATGTGTTTCCGGTCGAGATGGGGTTCGTCAAACCGGGCATGTTCGTCGAAGCCTACGACGTTCATGTCACCAATTTCGGCGCTGTCGGCGCGCTCGCCATTCCGGTGCTGATCGAAGTCACCGAGGTATTGGCGTGCGGCTCGGTGTGGTTGCGCACGCCCGATACGGTGCGCGTCAACCTAACCGGCGCGCTGTCGCCGGGCACCAGCATTCGCGACGTAGCACAAAAGCTGATCTGCGATCTCGGTGCCGCCCGGGTCGATTATTCGGTGGTGGAATTCGGCGGGCCGGCGCTGGCCTCGATCGATATTGCCGGGCGTCATACCTTGTGCAACACGCCGATCGATGTCGGTGTTAAATCGGCGTTGATCGAACCCGACCAATCGACCCTCGACTATTTGGCCGGGCGCGTCGATGGCCTGATCGAGCTGATCGCCAGCGACCCCGACGCGGTTTTCCGCGAAGTCATCGACTACGATTTGGATGTGATGGAGCCGCAAATCGCCGTGCCGCCGACCCCCGATTGTGTGGTCGGGGTATCCGAGGTAGCCGGCCGGCCGGTGCACCATGCCTTTATCGGCTCCTGCGCGGCGGCCAATCTGAGCGATTTACAGGCGGCGGCGGAGATATTGCGCGGGCATAAAATCCATCCTGACGTTCGCTTCCTCATCACGCCGGGCACCCAGGAGATCATGGCCGCGGCGGAAGATGAAGGCCTGCTGCGGTTGTTCGCTGAGGCCGGCGCCATGATCACCCAGCCGGGCTGCGGACCGTGCGCCGGCGGGCGCATCGGCGGTATGGCCAATGGCGAGACCTCGATCAATACCGGCACCCGCAACGATTATGGCCGCCTGGGCGCGCCGGAGGCGGAGATTTATCTCGGTAGCGCGGCGACCGTCATGGCCTCTGCGGTGACCGGAAAGATCACCGATCCTCGGGATTTTTTGAACTAGCCAGCGCCGGCGATAGGAAACAGACATGAACTGGATCTATAAGGGCAAGTGCTGGAAGTTCGGCGACAATCTAGGCATCGACGGCGATGTCATGCCGCTGCGCTTCGCGTTGGAGCGCGAGCTCGATCCAGAGGTTCTGAAACCCTATTTGATGGCCGGCGTCGATCCCGACTTCCCGAACAAAGTCTCGCCCGGCGATATCATTGTTGCCGGCAAGAGGTTCGGTCAGGGCAACCCCCATATTCAGGGCTTTCTCGGTATCCTGGGGCATGGCTTGGGCTTGGTCGCCGAGACCATTCCGCGCGGCAGCTTCCGCAACGCGATCAATGCCGGGCTGCCGTTTTTGACCGGCTGCGAGGGCGTATCGGGCGACGTCGAGACCGGCGACGACTTGGAAATCAACTTCGAAACAGGCGAGTTTGCCAACCTAACGCGTGATATCACGCGCCAGTTTCAACCGTTGGATCCCCAGCTGCAGGCCATCATCGAGGCCGGCGGTTGGCGCGCCAACCTGGAAAAACGAATTGCCAAATTACGTTCCGGCGACGCTGCGACAGCGTGATCAAACGGCTCGGCGGGCGTTCCTCTTTTTTCAGTTTCATGAAATAAACCCAGATGGCTGACACTTCCGGATATCGCATCGGCATTGATGTCGGCGGCACGTTTACCGATGTCGTCTTGATCAGCAATGAAACCGGCAACGTGTCGGTCGCCAAGGTGCTCAACCGCCACGACGACCGGGCGGAGACCGTGGTCAGTGGTATCGAGCGGTTGCTCGGCGAAGCCAATGTCGAACCGGCCGACATCGACTGGATCAGCCACGGCACGACGATCACCACCAATGCGGTGATCGAGCGTAAGGGCGCCAAGACCGCGCTGATCACCAACAAGAACTTCCGCGATATTCTGGAGATCGGCCGCTTCGCGCGGCCCGCTGAGCTGATCTACCGGGTCCACGAAGATAAACCGTCTCCCCTGGTACCACGCTATCTGCGCCTCGGCGTCTCGTGCCGGGTCGACCGCCATGGCGACGTGGTCACCGAACTCGACGAGACGGAGCTGGCCCAGGCGATCGCTGCGATTCAAGCGGAAGGCGTCGAAAGCGTCGCGGTCTGCTTCCTGTTCTCGTTCCTCAACCCCGTCCATGAGGCGCGCGTCAGAGAAAGTCTCTCCGCCGCGCTGCCCAATTTGGACATTGTATTGTCGAGCGAAATCTTGCGCGAATTCCGCGAATTTCCGCGCACCGCGACGACCGTATTCGCCGCCTATGTGGCGCCGGTGCTGCGCGCCTATATTTCCGGTCTGCTCGCCCGGTTGGCCGACCGCGGCATTAATTGCCCACTTTATATTTTCCAATCGAATGGCGGCGTGGCGCAGCCCGAAATTGTCATGCGCAACCCGGCGCTGACCCTGTTGTCGGGCCCGGCGGGCGCGGTGGTCGGCGCGGCGCAATTATGCGGCCAGGCCGGGTTCCGCGACCTCATCACCATGGATATCGGCGGCACCTCGCTCGATGTGTGCCTGATCCGCGGCTCGGTAGCGGAAGCGACGACGACCCGCGAAATCGACATGTTTCCCGTCGGCATCCCGATGCTCGATGTCCACACCATCGGCGCCGGTGGCGGCAGCATCGTGCGGGTCGACGATGTCGGCCGGGTCAAGGTCGGACCCGACAGCATGGGTGCGCGGCCGGGTCCCGCCTGCTACGGGCTGGGTGGCGAGCAAGCGACCCTGACCGATATTAATTTGCTGATGGGTCTGCTCGATCCGGCGACCTTCGCCAATGGCGAAGTGCCGCTCGACCGGGCCCGCGCCGAGGCCGCCGTGGCGGAGCGGGTCGCCGGGCCGCTCGGGGTCGATGTCGACGCCGCGGCGGTTGGCGTTTACCGGGTCGCCACCAACCAGATCGCCGAAGCCATTCGAACGGTGACGGTCGAGCGCGGCAGCGATCCGCGCGACTATGCCCTGGTGGCGTTCGGCGGTGGCGGTCCCCTGCATGCCGCCGCCGTGGCGCGCGAATTGGGGGTCGCTCAGATTATCGTGCCGCGGCACCCGGGTCTGTTTTCCGCCCGCGGCATCGCCACGGCGGATTTCAACCACGACTATATCCAATCGGTGGTCCGGCCGATTGCCGAGGTGTCGGCGGCCGACGTCGCTGCCGCCTTCACCGCGCTCGAAGGGCAGGCGGCGCGCGATCTCGATGCCGAAGACGTGCCCGCTGACCGGCGTGAGTTGGCGCCCGCCCTCGATCTGCGCTATCTCGGCCAGACCACGGAAATCACTGTTCCGCTGGCGGAGTCGGTGGCGGATGGTTTCGATGATATCATCGGCGAGTTTCACCAATTACACGAGCGCCTCTATACTTACAGCGTGCCCGACGAGCCGGTTGAGCTGGTCAATGTGCGCCTACGCGCGGTGGGAAGCGTCGATAAACCACCCCTACCCCCCGCCGATGGCGCCGGCGAAACACCGAAACCGATCGGCGAGCGGCCGGTTTTATTGCCTGACCTTGAAGGGGCCCAGCCGGTCCCCGTCTACCGGCGCGATCAGCTCGCGCCGGACGCCAAATTGACCGGCCCGGCGATCATCGAAGAAGCGTCGTCGACGACCTTGGTCTTGGCCAATATGGACGTCGCCGTCGATCGCTTCGAGAACATGATTATTACCTTGCGACAACCGGGACAAACGCCATGAGCGTCGACGCCTTCACCCTTGCCGTGGTCCATAGCTCGCTGATCGCCATCGCGCGGGATATGAAGATCATGACCATGCGCACCGCCTATACCCAGCTTTGGAAGGAGCAGGGCGACCTGTCCTGCTGCCTGATGGACCGGGACGGTGAGATTATTGCCCAGGACCCCAACGGCTTTCCCATCCATGTCACCACCATGCCGCTGCAATTGCAGGGGGTTGTCGAAATACTCGGCCGGGAAAACTTACGGCCCGGCGATGTGCTGGCGACCAACGACCCTTTTATCGGCGGCACCCATCTACCCGACGTGCTGATCGCGCGGCCGCTGTTTCACCAGGGCGAAATCTACGCCTATGCCTGCAACCGCGGCCATTGGGCGGACATCGGCGGCATGGGCCCCGGCAGCTATTCGCCGGCGACGTCGGACATTCACCAGGAAGGCATCTTCATCCCGCCGGTGAAATTGTTCGAGGCCGGCGAGCCCAACCCCGGCGTGCTCGAGATGATCATGTCGAATATCCGCAACCGCTCGATCGGCTTCGGTGACCTGCGTTCGCAATACGCCTCGTGCGAAACAGCCGAACGCCGCCTCGATGCGCTGATCGAGCGCTACGGTTTCGACACGCTGACGGCGGGCATGGCGGAAATTATCACCCGGTCGGAGGCGATGACGCGCGCCAGCATCGCTGAATTTCCCGACGGCGATTACCACGCTCGCGACTGCCTTGACGGCGACGGTCGCACGGAGGCGAAAATCTGGGTCGATGTCAAAGTCGCTATTCGCGGCAGCGATATCGTGGTCGATTTAAGCGATAGCAGCGACCAGGCCACCGGCGGCATGAACTGTTCCTATTCCGCCGCCGCGTCGGCGGTGCAGTATGCGATCAAGTCGATTACCGATCCGGAAAACCCACCCAACGCCGGCAGCTACAAGCCGATCACCGTAAAGACCCGGCCCGGCTCTCTGGTCGACGCGCAAAAACCGGGCTCGATGATCGGCTTCGGCGATGTGTGTTATCGGGTGCTCGACGCCACCATGACGGCGATCGCCGGCGCCATCGGCGACCGCGCGATCGCCAGCGGGTCGGGATCGACGGGAACCGCCGTGGTCGCCGGCCGCCAACAACGGTCCAACGGCGATCATTATTTCACCACCATCGAGCTCTCGTCGGGCGCCTATGGTGCGCGTGCTAGCCGTGATGGCATGAACGCCATCCGTTACGGCCCCGGCAACGCGGGTCACATACCGATCGAGGCCGACGAAATCGAAAATCCGCTGTTCTTTGAGGCCTATGAAATCGTGCCCGACACCGGCGGTGCGGGCCAGTTTCGCGGTGGTAACGGCTTCGTTCGCGCGTTCCGCGTGATGTCCGACCGGGCGCAGATTTGCCTGTGCGCCGACCGCCACGAAACGCCGCCGCCGGGCCTGTCCGGCGGCCAGCCAGGGGCCACGTCGCGCTATGTTCTCAATCCCGGCACCAACCACGAACAGGTTCTGGCCAGCAAGACGCCCTATATCGATCTCGATGCCGATACGCTGGTGCGCGTGCAATCGGCCGGTGGCGGCGGCTATGGCGATCCACGCGAACGCGATCAATCACGTATCGCCGATGACCTTAAAAACGGCTATATCACTGAAGACGCGGCGGCGGCCGATTACGGCTACGCCGACAAAACCAGAAAATAACACCCACGGGATACTAGGGGAGGACCACTATGCCGCATGTGACAACCAAGGACGGCGTCGCGCTTTATTACGAAGAGGTCGGTTCGGGCACGCCGATCGTGTTCGCACACGAATTCGGCGGCGATTTTCGGCACTGGGAACCGCAGATGCGCTACTTCGCGCGCACCCACCGTTGCATCGCGTTTAACGCGCGGGGATATCCGCCGTCCGACGTGCCGGAAGACCCGGAGATGTACAGCCAGGATCACGCACGCGACGACGTGCTGGCGGTGCTCGACGGGCTGGACATCGAGAAGGCGCATATCAATGGGCTGTCGATGGGCGGCTTCGCCAGCCTGCATATGGGCCTCGCTTATCCCGAGCGCTGCCTGTCGTTGGTGGTTGCCGGTTGCGGTTACGGCGCCAAGGCCGACGCGAAAGAGCAGTTCGTGCGCGAGACCACCGAAGTCGCCGACCGCATGGAAAACGAGACCATGGCGGTGTTCGGCAAGGTCTACGCCCTGGGGCCGACCCGGGTGCAGTTCCAGAACAAGGACCCGCGCGGCTGGCAGGAGTTCGAGGACCAGATCTGCGAACATTCCAGCCTGGGGTCGGCCAATACCATGCGCGGCGTGCAGCGCCGCCGTCCGTCGCTATACGATCTGGAAGACCAGATGCGCGACCTCACCGTGCCGACCCTGATCGTCAACGGCGACGAAGACGATCCGTGCCTCGACGCCGGGCTCTATATGAAACGCACCATCGTGTCGTCGGCGCTGGTCCTGATGCCGCGCACCGGCCATCTGTGCAACCTGGAGGAACCGGCGCTGTACAATCAGATCTGCGGCGACTTTATGGGCCGCGTCGAGGCAGGCCGTTGGGAGATGCGCGACCCGCGCTCGATGACCACGGCGATCATCGCAACGCCGGGGAAATAACGCGGGCGCGCATCGCGAATAATGGGGCAGACAGCATGGACTACACATTATCCGTCAATCACTACATCTGCGGCGACGATGTCGCGTTTCCCGACTTCGCCGAAATGGTCAGCGCCGCCGGTATCCAGAAGGTCGGCGTCACCCGCGCCGCGCTGGTGGAGATGGGCGTGCCAGCCCTGACTCAATGTCTGATAGACAACGGGCTGGGCGTTTCCTCTCTCGGTAGCGTTGGATATTTCTCCGGCATCCAGCCAGAAACCAAGGATGATTTCTCTGACGAAGAGATGATCGACATCGCCGCAGAACTCGGTGCTGAAGCTCTCACCGTCATTAGCGGGGGTGTCAGCGATCCATCGAAACCGCCGACGGATGCGTTTGAACTCATAAAAACCGGCCTGGCAGAAATGGCCGCATTGGCGGAAGCAAAAGATGTGGTCTTGGGTCTGGAACCGCTTCATCCAAACTATTTTTTTACTTTAGGTTGCGTCAACACAATTGCCCATGGATTGGAGCTTATAAAGCCGCACTCTTCCGCCAAACTGCTGCTCGACATTGATTTGTCCTGGTGGGACCCGGACCTCGCCGGCTTGCTCCGCGAGGCTCCAGACGAGGTTGTGGTGATCCAAATGTGTAATGTGAAATTTGAGAAGAACCGCGCCGCCGGACGCGAAACATTAGCCGGCGGCGCGTTAGACATGACCCGCCTGATCGGCGAACTCATGGCGGGCGGCTTTCGCGGTTCCTTCGAGTACGAGCTGTTTCCCGGCGACTTGCGCGGCCGTGATGTACGTACGCTGATCAACGGCTACGCACAGGAATTTGCCGATTGTGTTGCCGCAGCGGCTGGTTAGCTAACGTGCAAGCGGGCGCGCCCGCTTGGCCAACCGATGGTGACCGCCTGACCGGTTTCGAAGCTGCCGATATCGTCTTCGCTTGAAACAAAGCGGGCGGCGACTTCGCTGCCATCGGGCAACCGCACCAGATGCGATGTGGTGAGACCGAGATAGATGGTCTCGAGATAGGTCGCTGGCACCGATTGCCAGGCGCCATCGGCGGTTTGGCCGGGATCGACCATGCGCAGCAGTTCCGAGCGCACCGAAAACGACACTTGGTCACCCGCCGCCGCGGTGGTGCCGGGCGCGGCGATATCGACTTTGGCGAAGTCGAGATCGACGGTTACCCGCTCGCCCGAGACGCCGGCGACGATGCCACCCAGCACATTATTGTCGCCGATGAACCCGGCGGTAAAACGCTTCCGCGGCGTCTCGTAAATGTCGCGCGCGGTGCCTTGCTCGATCAAGTCGCCGTCGGCGATGATGGCGATACGGTCGGCGACGGTCAGCGCCTCTTCCTGGTTGTGGGTGACGTGGATGAAGGTGATGCCGACCTTTTCCTGAATGCGTTTCAACTCCAGGCACATATCCTTGCGCAGCTTGGCGTCGAGCGCGGCTAGCGGTTCGTCGAGCAGCAGAATATCGGCGTCGAGCACTAGCGACCGCGCCAGTTGCACGCGCTGCTGCTGGCCACCCGATAATTCGTGCGGCATGCGCTCGTTATAGCCGTCGAGACCGACCATCGAGAGCATCCAGTCGACTTTGTCGCGCATTTCGTTGGCCGGCACTTTGCGCAGCTTTAACCCATAGGCCACATTGCGCTCGACATTCATATGGGGAAACAGGGCGTAGCTTTGAAACACCATTGAGGTCGGCCGTTTGTTCGGCGGCAGGTGGCTCACATCCTCACCGTGCAATAGTACCTGGCCGGCAGTCGGTTGAATGAACCCTCCGATCAGCCGCAGCAACGTCGTCTTGCCGCCGCCACTCGGGCCCAGCAGGGCGTAATACTGGCCGCTGTCGATCGTGAAGCTGACCGCATTAAGCGCTTTTACGGTTCCGTAATTTTTGCCTAAATCGACAACTTCGACGGCGGTATCGGACGAATTTCTCATATTATTTTATACCGTTAGATCGACATTACGGGTTCGGCCATGGCACGCGCTTTTCGTTCGAGACGTTCGGCGCGCACTAGCGTGTAGACGATGATCGAGCCGATCACCGTTATCGAGACGATGCTCATGATGCCGGCCATGGCGTAGGATTCGCCGGACATGCCGATATTGAGCATCTGCGCCACCAGAACGTTCGAAAACGTATCGAAGCCGCCTTTCAGCAGCGCCGTGCGCACCGCTTCGTTGAACGACAGGATGGTGACAAAGGCGCAGGAACTGAAAACGCCGACCCTGATTTGCGGAAACTCGACTTGCCAAAAGGCCTGCCACGCCGTGGCGCCGCAGGCGCGCGCCGCCTCGGTTTGCTGATTGCGGTAGCGTGACATGGTAATGAGGATGACGATGAAGGCGTAGGGATGGGTATAAATGATCTGGCCGATCAGGGCGGTCAAAAAACCCAGATCGAACCAGCCATCGAACCAATTCACGCCCAGCACGCTATCCAGCCAACTGAACGCGCCGGACAGGTTTTTGAAGAATACCAGCAGGCTCGAGCCCATGATGTCGGCTGGCACGAACAGCGGCGACAGCATCAAGGCGACAAAGGCGACCTTGCGGCGCGAGCGCTTGTAGAATTTGGCCGACAACAGAGCCATCGGAATGGTGACCGCAACCGCCGTCACCGCCAGATAAACCGTCCAACTCAGCGACGACACCAAGATCGTGTCGCTCAACACGACCCGGTACCAATCGAAGGTAAATTCGTAGATGCGCGCGCTGAACCCATGTTCGTTGAACGAGATGTAGACGATGTAAAACACCGGCGACAGCAGCGCGACCACCACCAGCAGCAGGTAGCTCCATTTGAGCCGGATCGTCCAGGGATTGGCGAAATCGTCGTACATCGTCAACTCAACTGATCGGCTCGAGAACTTTGGTCAGATCGAACAACCGGTGCCCGACATAGAGCAACAGCACCAGGGTCAAAATCATGATCGTGCTGATCGCCATGGCCAACGGGAAGTCGAGCGCAACAATCGCTTGATTGGCGATCAGGCCGGCGTTGACCGCACCGGGGCCCCCAAGCAGGGTTGGCACCAGGGCAACCCCCATGGAGTTGACGAAGATGAACACGCTGCCGGCGAAAATACCCGGCGCCGCCAAGGGCACGATGATGTCGCCGAATAGCCGCGCCGGGCCGGCGCCCAGATCGTCGCACACTTCGAAGATATAATTCTGCACTGCTTCCAGCGCGAGGAAGCCGGCGAATATCATGAACGGCAGGAACGACATCACATCGCCAATAATGACACCGAGCGGCGAAAAGAGAATGATCGTGATCGGCTCGTTGATAATGCCGATATCGATCAAGAAGTTATTGACGACACCGTTGCGGCCGAGAACCGGACGCATGGCGAACACCCGCACCAGTTCTGAAATCATGAACGGCAGGATGAATAACAGGATGACCCGGTGCTGGGCGGCTTTAGCGACGCGCCGCCGCACAAATACCGCGATCGGAAAGCCTAAGACGAACGAGACCACCACGGCGGCCGCCGAATGCAGCATGGAGAACACATAGTTCTCGGCCCGCGCCGACGTGAAAAAATTCTCATAGGCGAACAGCGTGAAACCCGGTTCCATCCAGAACTGGGTGCGTTCGAAAAAGCTGAACACAATCGTCAGGACGACCGGCGCGGCAAAAAACAGCACGAAAAATACTATGGGGATAAAGAATACCCATTTCTGGATGCCGTTCTCGCCCAGTAACCGTTGCCACCAAACCGGAGAGGCCGGGATATCCCGGCCTCTCCTTGTCGGTGACGAACTTGGTGTCGCCGTCGATTCCACGGTTGGTTATGCAGCCTGCAGCCGCGCCCACCAGTCCTGGTATGCGCGAATGTTGGTCGGGAACACGTTCTGCCAAGAATTGCCCTTGACGCCAAAGCGCGCGTTCTTGCGGGTGAGAATATCCAGCACGCGCGCTTCGGTGCCTTCCGGGAAATCCGCCGCATTCGCTTTCAAGTATTCGTCGACACCCGTCATCTGCGGTGCGAAGCCCAAGCCGGCCAATGTGCGCGACCCGAACCACGGCGACAGATAGACGTTCGCAAGCTTGTAATACAGCGCGTCCATGCCGCGTTCGCGGCCGCCCTTGGTCAACATAATCATGTTGTTCCAAGTCTGGTGGCCTTCCTTCATGGTGCCGTAGCGGATGTCGGCCTCGTCGCCGGTTTCTCGGTCAGCGACGAGTTGGATTGGTTCCCAGCACGACGACATCAACACTTCGCCGCTGATCAAAAGATTGGCACCGTTCTGGAAGCCGTCCCAGAAGGTGCGGAACTGGCCTTTTTTCTTCCATTCGATAAGGAATTGGCAGACCGCTTTGACTTCGTCGGGTTTCATGTCTGACGGGTTTTCAATGTCGATCTTGCCGGATTCTTTCAGATAGATCGCCATGTTGGTGAGGGTCGGTCCGAAATCGTTTTGCAGGGCGACCCGGCCCTTGAACTGGGAATCGAACATCACGCCCCAGCTATCGGGATGGAAGCCCAACGCCTTGAAGTCGTAGGCCATGGAATCGGCGTTCGAAATCATCGGCGTCGAATAAACCTTGCCCTCGAAGCGGATGGTGTGGGCGGCCAGACCGCCCTCATTGTAGACCGGTAGGATGTTCTTCCAGTTGGGGATCTGGCTGGTATCGAGTGGCACGATGGCGCCTTGCGAGGCCAGTGCGTCTTCCATGCCGCCGCCATTGTCGGTGACCGCGTCGAATAATTTATTGCCGTCGCCGACGACCATTTTCTGGATCGATTCATCAGCGCGCGCGCTCTTCGCGGTTGCCGCGATTTCCACCCCTGCCTGGCCCGCCATGGCCGACCAGTCCCTGGCGCCAACCCTATGTACACCCGGGTTGGCCCAGATTTTCAGGGCTTTGGCGTCCTGCGCCGAGGCCCCTGGTATCCGGCCCATCGCCGCTGCGGCGGCAATACCCGATGTCGTGTACATGAAGGCACGCCGGGTCCATTGCAATTGGTTCATGATTTCCCTCCCTTGTAGTAAGTCAGCTGCTCGCGATCTCCGCGGGTGCTCCGTTTTTTTTGCCCGAAAGATGCCGTGCAATTCCGGAGTCACAAATGCTGTGAGAAGAAGCCTAGCCTAACTGTCATTTTAAAGAAAGAGATCGGCATAAAAGTGTGGACCCAACTGGCGCTTTACCAACCTTCTTCATCTATCCGTTGCCTGATCAAGCAATGCGCCGCGGCGTTGAAATTCATACTGGTTATGTATCTGGAAACCAAACGAGATTGGCTTTTCTAATGTCCGCTATTGGCCACCGCATCTAATGGAAGTGCATTGTGTGGTGCGAGTACCACAAGACTAAACTAGGAAGTTGGGTGTAAGGGGCACCACAACAGTCAATGTTTGCAAAACGCGCCCAGCGCAAATTGTTCGTAATTCGTTCGCAAGCGGGCCAGCACACCTAAGTATCTGACCTATCAAAAAAATCTGGCGGAGGGACAGGGATTCGAACCCTGGGTACCCGCAAAGGCACAACGGTTTTCGAGACCGCCCCGTTCAACCACTCCGGCACCCCTCCGCGGGGGTCGACCACGGGGTATCAGGCCGCGGGCGAAGCGTGCACCGTATAACGCAAGCGCTGGCCCCGCCGCAAGCCGCTGAAAGCTTGAGAAAAATCTGGTTTTGGCAGGCCCAACAAGAGTTGACAGCGGCGGCGGGCGGCGTATAGTCCGGCGCGCAAGACGGGCGGCCGTGGTGAACGGCGGTCCGTGTCGTATTTCTATTGAGAATTCCGGTGAAAATGGCCGCCGTCCCCCGGGTGGCGGCCTCACCCAGTTGGAACCCACACCATGTATGCAGTCATCAAAACAGGCGGGAAACAGTACCGGGTCGCGAATGGCGATATCATCGAGGTCGAGAAGCTGGCCGGCGACCCCGGCAGTACGGTCTCGCTGGCCCCGGTATTGATGCTCAACGACGACAAATCGAGTACCGTCGGGACGCCGATCGTCGAGGGTGCCGCGGTCAGCGCCGAAGTGATCGAGCAGACCCGCGGCGACAAGATCATCGTGTTCAAGAAAAAGCGCCGCAAAGGCTATCGCCGCACCATCGGCCACCGCCAGGACCTCACTCTGCTGCGCATCACTGACGTGACCGGCAAGGCGAAGGCCGCGCCGAAGCGCGCTGCCAAGGCCGCGGCGAAACCAGAGGCCGAAGCCAAACCCGCCGCTGAAGAAGCGGCGCCGGCGGAAGAGGCAAAACCCGCGGCGGCGAAGAAGCCTGCAGCGAAACCGGCGGCGAAGAAACCAGCGGCGAAAAAACCGGCGGCGAAAAAACCGGCGGCGAAGAAGCCGGCGGCGAAGAAGCCCGCGGCCAAGAAAGCGGCGGCGAAGAAACCGGCCGCCAAGAAACCAGCGGCGAAAAAACCGGCAGCGAAGAAGCCTGCTGCGAAGAGCGCGGACAAGGAGTAATCGACGATGGCCCATAAAAAAGCAGGTGGCAGTTCGCGCAACGGTCGCGATTCCGAAGGCCGGCGTCTCGGCGTCAAGAAATATGGCGGCGAAGCCGTGATCCCCGGCAACATCATCATTCGCCAGCGCGGCACCAAATTTCACCCCGGCGACAATGTCGGCATGGGCAAGGACCACACGCTGTTCGCGCTGGTCGAGGGCCGCGTCGCCTTCACGCGTGGCCGCAATGGACGGGCCTTCGTCTCGGTCGAGCCGCCGGCTTAGAACGGCTGCCGCGAGGCCGAGTTTTGTTCGGGGAGGTTGGGCAACTGATCTCCCCTTTTTTAATGGTGGGACCGCTTAGAGATGAAGTTTCTCGACGAGGCGAAAGTTCACGTCCAGTCCGGCGGCGGCGGTAACGGCTGCGTTTCGTTCCGCCGCGAGAAGAACGTGGCGTTCGGCGGTCCCAATGGCGGCGATGGCGGGCGCGGCGGGGCCGTGGTCATCGAATGCGTCGGTGGCCTCAACACGCTGATCGACTATCGCTACCGGCAGCATTTCAAGGCCAAGCGCGGCGAGGACGGCCAGGGCGCAGACCGCAGCGGCGCGGCCGGACCCGATGTGGTGCTGAAATTGCCGGTCGGGACCCAGGTACTGGCCGAAGACAAAGAAACCGTCATGGCCGATTTGACCGCCGAAGGGCAGCGCGTGGTGATCGCCCACGGTGGCGATGGCGGGCGTGGCAACGCCCAGTTTAAGACCTCGACCAACCAAGCGCCGCGCCGCGCCGAAACCGGCTGGCCCGGCGAGGAGGCGTGGCTGTGGTTGCGCCTAAAGCTGATCGCCGATGCCGGCCTGGTCGGCCTGCCCAATGCCGGCAAGTCGACCTTTCTGGCCGCGGTCACCCGGGCGACGCCGAAGATCGCCGACTATCCCTTTACCACCCTGCACCCGGTGCTCGGCGTGGTTGGCGCCGATGACGGCGAATTCGTCATGGCCGATATTCCCGGTCTTATCGAGGGCGCCCATGAAGGCAAGGGGCTGGGTGACCGCTTTCTCGGCCACGTGGAACGCTGCCGGGTGTTGCTGCATTTGATCGACGGCACCGCCGGGTGCGAGGCCGCCATCGATGCCTACAAAACCATCCGCGACGAGCTGACTGCCTATGGCGGCGGGCTGGCGGAAAAGCCGGAAGTCTTGGCGCTGAACAAAATCGACGCCCTGCGCGACGAAGACGTCGCTGACATTCGCGCCGCTTTGTCCCAGATCGCTGGCCAGGAGGTGCTGGCGCTGTCAGGCGTGGCCGGTCTCGGCGTCCAAGACGGTCTGCGCGCGCTGCGCAAATTTATCGACGCGGCCGATGCCCCCGACGACGGCGTGTCGTGGGATGCGCCGACACAAGAGCTCGCCCAATGACCGCCGCGACCGGCGATACCGCCACAAGCACGCTGTCGATCCGCGACAGCCGGCGGCTGGTGATCAAGATCGGCTCGGCGTTGCTGGCCGACGATGACGGCAATTTGCAGATCGATTGGATCGACGCCCTGGTCGCCGATGCCGCTGAATTACGCCGTGCGGGCACCGAAATCATCATCGTGTCGTCCGGCGCCATTGCCGTCGGCCGCCGGCTGTTGGGATTGGCGCGGGGGCCGCGCAACCGGGTGCTGCGGCTGGAGGAAAGCCAGGCCGCGGCGGCAACCGGGCAGGTGCGTCTGGCCCATGCCTGGCAGGACGCGCTGGCGCGCTACGATGTGCCGGTGGCGCAAATCCTGCTCACCACCGAGGATACCGAGGACCGCAGGCGCTATCTCAATGCGCGTTCCACTATCGCGACCTTGTTGAAGCTGGGTGTCATTCCGGTGATCAACGAGAACGATACGGTCGCGACCGAAGAGATCCGCTTCGGCGACAATGACCGCTTGGCCGCGCGGGTGGCGCAGATGGTCAGCGCCGATACCTGCGTCATCCTGTCGGATATCGATGGTCTCTATACCGCCGATCCGGGCCAGAATTCCGGCGCCAGCCATGTCGCGCAAGTCCATGCCATCACGCCGGAGATCGAGGCGATGGCCGGCGCCACCTCCAACGAGGACGGCTCGGGCGGCATGGTCACCAAGATCGAGGCCGCGCGCATCGCCCTGCAGGCCGGCTGCCGGCTGGCCATTGGCGACGGGCGCATCGCCCAACCGCTGCGCGCCTTCGACGGTGACGCCACCTGCACCTGGTTTATTCCCCAGGGCGAACCCCAGACGGCGCGCAAGCGCTGGATCGCCGCCAGCCTGAACCCGGTCGGCACCCTGGTGGTCGATGCCGGCGCCGCCAAGGCGCTGGTCGCCGGCAAAAGTCTGTTGCCCGCCGGGATGGTGCGCGTTGAAGGCGGTTTCGAGCGCGGTGATCCGGTGATCGTGCGCGATGAGGCGGGGGCCGAACTGGCGCGCGGCCTCAGCGCCTATTCCAGCGACGACGCGGACCGCATTCGCGGGCTGAAAAGCAGCGAGACCGAAGCGGTGCTGGGTTACCGCGGGCGCGAGGAAATGATCCACCGCGACGATTTGGTCCTGAGTTAGTGCGGGACGCGATTCGGTTTAGTCGCCCCCCCTCCCTAACCCTCCCCCTCGCTGGGGGGAGGGAATGTATTCGTGATGCCAGCATATTTCCCCCTCCCCCCTTGAGGGGGAGGGATGGGGTGGGGGGTACCAAAAAACGACCGACGCGCGGTCGCGCGACAAAAGCCTTTTGTACAAATTCAAACCTCTTCGTTTGCGGCGGACCTCGTCTTTCGACAAGCTCAAGATGAGGTCCTCATGGCTCGCCCGTTGAAGCATGGGGACCGGGGCAGCCGGCGAACCAGCGGTTCCCACCCGCCCGCTCTTTATATAGGCGTCATGACCGTCGCGCTGGTCAGCGTCGGCCACGCGGCGATCTTCGTGCGCATTGCCGACGCCGACCCGATCGTTATCGCCGCCTTCCGCCTGGGTATCGCCGCCGCGGTGCTGGCGCCGGTTACTCTGATCTTCGCCCGTTCCGAGCTGCGCACCCTGACCCGCCGGCAGTTGCGCCTGATCGCCGGGGCAGCGGTATTCCTGGCGCTGCACTTCGCGACCTGGATCGCCTCGCTGGATTTCACCTCAATCGCCAACGCGGTGGTGCTGGTTACCCTCAACCCGGTGTGGCTGGCGCTCTACGGTCTGATCATCCTGCGGGTGCAGCCGGGGCGGGGGACATGGTTGAGCATCGCGCTGGCGGTCGCCGGTAGCGTAATCATCGCGGCGGGCAGCGCGGCGGGCGGCAGCACGTCCCTGTTCGGTGATTTGCTGGCCCTGGCCGGCGGCATTTTCATTGCCGGGTTCCTGTTGCTGGCGCAACGGGCGCGCCAGTCCGTGGCCCTGCTGCCCTTCGTGACCCTGGTCTATGGCGCCGCGGCGCTGCTGCTATGGATCGTGGTGATTGCCCTGGGCCTGCCGGTCGCCGGGCTGTCGGCCACCACCTATGGGGCGCTAATCGCATTGGCGCTGATCAGCCAAGTGATCGGTCACACCGGAATCAATTGGGCGGTCCGCGCTATCCCGCCGACCCTGCTCGCCCTCGCCATATTGGGCGAACCGGTTTTGGCGGCGCTGTTCGGCTGGGCTTATTTCGGCGAAGGTATCGGTTGGCCAACGGCGCTGGGCGGTACGCTCATTCTAGGGGGAATCTGGCTGGGAACACGGGCGAATCGACTTAAATCGGGCCAAATAGGGTGAATTCGGCGTCGAAATTGACTATCTTCGCCGCCCGCGCCATTTGATAGCTGTAGAGACCATGACCGTAGCGCACGACATATCCGATAACGCCGATATCGCGGCGACCTTGCTGGCCATGGGGGCGGCGGCCCGTGAGGCCGGCCGCGCGCTGGCGCAAGCGTCGAGCGCGGACAAGGACGCGGCGATTCGCGGCGGGGCTGAGACCATTCGTGAGCGCCAGGCCGATATACTCGCGGCCAACGAGATCGACGTGGCGGCGGCCACGCAAAAGGGCATCAGTGGCGCTATGCTCGACCGGCTGATCCTCGACGACAAACGCATTGAAGCCATGGCGCGGGGTCTGGAAGAAGTGGCGGCGCTGCCCGATCCGGTCGGCACTGTGCTGGACGAATGGCAGCGGCCCAACGGCTTGAAGATTTCGCGCATACGGGTACCGCTGGGAGTGATCGGCGTGATCTACGAATCGCGGCCCAACGTGACCGCGGATGCTGGCGGGCTGTGTCTGAAGGCCGGCAACGCGGCGATCCTGCGCGGCGGATCGGATACGTTTCATACCTCGGCGGTAATTCTGGAATGCCTGCAGCACGGGCTCGCCACGGCCGGTCTGCCGGCGACCTGTTTGCAAGCGCCGCCAACCACTGACCGGGCGGCGGTCGGCGCCATGCTGGCTATGGCCGACTATATCGATGTCATCGTGCCGCGCGGCGGCAAGTCCCTGGTCGAGCGGGTGCAGAGCGAGGCCCGCATGCCGGTATTCGCCCATCTCGAGGGGATTTGCCACACCTATGTGCATGAGGGGGCCCAACCCGACATGGCTCGCACGATCGTGCTCAACGCCAAGATGCGCCGCACCGGAATTTGCGGCGCCACGGAGACCGTGCTGATCGACCGCGCGGTGGCGCCGGCGATGCTGGCGCCGATTGTCGACGATCTGGCCGAGGCCGGCTGCGAAGTACGCGGCGACGCGACGGCGCAGGGTATCGACGGGCGCATCGGCGCCGCTACGGACGATGATTGGGACACTGAATATCTCGATTCCATCGTCGCGGTGAAAGTGGTCGATGGGGTCGATGGCGCGATCGACCATATCAACCATCACGGCTCGAACCACACCGACGCCATCGTCACCGATGATGACGCGGTAGCGGCGCGGTTCTTGGAGCGGATCGACAGCGGCATCGTTATGCACAATACCTCGACCCAATTCGCCGATGGCGGCGAGTTCGGCATGGGCGCGGAAATCGGCATCTCCACCGGCCGGCTTCATGCGCGCGGACCGGTCGGCGCGGAGCAGTTGACCACCTATAAATACGTCGTGCGCGGCGATGGGCAGCTACGGCCCTGACGGCGCCCTCTTCAGACGCGTTGGTGTGTGGCGGCGGCCGCCAGCGGATTGGCCTGCTCGGCGGGTCGTTCAATCCGGCCCATGCGGGCCATCTCTATATTAGCGAAGAGGCCTTAAAGCGGCTTCGGCTCGATGCGGTGTGGTGGCTGGTATCGCCGCAAAACCCGCTCAAGCCGACCGCGGGGATGGTGCCCTTGGCCGAAAGAGTCGCGTCGGCCCGCGCCGTCGCCTGCCATCCGCGCATCCGGGTCACGACTATCGAGGCTCAGCTGGGCACGCGCTATTCGGTTGATACGATTGCCCGGCTGCAGCAACAATTCGCCGCCGCCCGGTTCGTTTGGCTGATGGGATCGGACAATCTGGCGCAAATGCCCCAATGGCGCCGCTGGACGGAAATATTTAACACCGTCTCCATTGCGGTATTTGCCCGCGAAACATATGATTTCCACGCTTTGGCCGGTATTGCTGCCCATCGGTTCCGGACCGTTCGGTTACCGGCGGAACGGGCGGCGAGCTTGGCCGACCGGACGCCACCCGCCTGGACCTTTATCCCGTTGCGCCGCCATCCGGCGGCCTCGACCGACATTCGGTCATCGGGCGGTTGGCCCACTGGTTAAGAGACAGAGAGGGGAGACAAATTTGCAAACGAGGATACGGTCATAGTCGCGAAACGAAAAAATACCTCGCCCGAGATGGCAGAGAAGATCTTGGCCCTGGTCGAAGAATCCTTGGATGACGATCAGGCCAACGACGTCAAGGTAATCCCCCTCGCCGGTAAGACAGACATTGCGGAATTTATGGTGGTCGCCAGCGGCCGCTCGGCGCGCCATGTGGACGCGACGACCGAGCATTTACTGACGAAACTCAAAGGCGCGGGAATACGCGATGTTCGCAGCGAGGGCCGGGACAATAAGGACTGGATCCTGATCGACGCCGGGTTCGTCATCGTGCATCTGTTCCGCCCCGAAGTGCGCGCCTATTACGATCTCGAGAAATTATGGGAATCGGGCGCCCACGCACGCGATGCAAACGAAGTCTCGTCGGCGTAGCGATACCCCTTTAGATGCGCATCCATATCGTGGCGATAGGACGCGCCCGTGCGGGGCCGGAAGCCGCCCTCTTTCAACATTACAGTGATCGCGTGAACCAGTGGCCGATCGCCCTGGTCGAACAGGAACTGCGCAAGCGCACCGCCTCCCAAAAACTAGCAGAGGCCGAGGCAACCCTCCTTCAACAGCCGGTTCCTGACGGTGCCTATGTTGTGGCGTTGGATGAGCGCGGCAAGCAGCATACGAGCCGTGAATTCGCCCGACTGTTGGGCGGCTTGCAGGACGATGGCCGTCGCGATGTGGTGTTTCTCATCGGCGGCGCCGATGGTCTGGCGCCATCGGTGCGCGAGGGCGCCGACAAGGTTGTGTCGTTGGGACAGGCCACCTGGCCGCATTTGCTGGTTCGCGGTCTGTTGGCCGAGCAGATTTATCGCGCCCAGCAGATCATTTCCGGCCATCCCTATCACCGCGATTAAGCGCCTTGGTTAGGCCCTTCAAGGCGCGACAGAATCGCGCTTCTGCGCTATATCGGCCCAAAATTGATCAATCTTTTGTGTGAGTAGTTGGAAATACACGATGAACCATTTGATTCTTCTGCGGCACGGCCAAAGTCAATGGAACCTGGAAAACCGCTTCACCGGCTGGTTCGACGTGGATCTGACCGCCCAAGGTGAGGCTGAGGCGAGGAAGGCCGGCCATTTGATCAAGGAAATTCATCTCGATCGTGTGTTCACCTCGACATTGACGCGGGCGCGGCGGACCGCACAATTGGCCTTGGCGGAAGCCGAAGCCGCCGGCGCCGACGTTGCGGACGTTAAATCCGGCGGTGACTGGAAGCTGATCGAGCACGACGCCCTGCGCGAGCGCGACTATGGAGACTTGGTGGGATTGAACAAGGCCGAGACGGCGGAGAAATACGGCGACGAGCAGGTTCATCTGTGGCGCCGGGGGTTCGAGATCAAGCCGCCGGGCGGTGAAAGCCTGGCCGATGTGGTGGAACGGGTCCGGCCCTATTTCGAGGGCGAAATTTGGCCCCCTGTTGCGGCCGGTGAAAATGTGCTGGTTGCCGCGCATGGCAACAGTTTGCGAGCGGTTTTGGTAATAATTGGCGAGTATGATGCCGAAGATATACCCAATATCGAACTGCCAACCGGAAAACCGCTGGTATTCGACATCGAAGGCGGCGAAAAGCAGCGCCATTACTATCTAGAGGAATAACCCATTACGCCCATCCGCCATATGCTTAGCTACCTCACCGTTCCGGTGATTGCTGCCGGCATTGCCATGGGCCTACCGTTGGCCGGCGGCGCCTGGGCTGCGGACGATCCGGCGGAAACCCGCGGAAAACTTGACGATGTACGTTCCGCCTTGGAGCGGGATCGCTCGAACAAGGCGTCTCTCGACAGCGCGGCGCAGCGCCAAGCGGCCGAGTTGGACCGCCTGCGCACGGAATTGAGCGCCGCGGCCGCAGCGGCCCAAGCCCACGAGGCGGCAATGACCACTCTAGAGGCCGACGTTAAGGCGTTGGCGGCCGAAAAATCCCTAAAAATCAAAGCACTGTCGACCCGCAGGGAGCAGATGGGCGACACGTTGGCGGCCCTGCAACGCATGGCTTTGCGGCCCGCGGCGGCCCTAATCGTCAGTCCCGGCGACCCCAATGATGTGATCCGCAGCGGATTGTTGCTGCGCACCGCGGTGCCGCAAATCGAAGGGCAAACCAAGGCGCTGCGGCACGATATCGCGGAAATCGCAGAAATCCGCGGCGAATTGGACGCAAAACGCGAAAAATTGCAGGTCGCCAGTCTGGGGCTCACCCGAGAGCAGGGTAAACTCGCCGCGCTGGCCACGGCCAAAAAACGGACGTTAAAACAGACCGAAAGCGAGCGAAAAGCGGCGGAAAAGCGCATTGCCGAGCTAGTTGCGCAAGCAAAATCCCTCGAGGAGCTGCTGGAACGGCTGAATAGCGCGGCTGCCGCGGTGCCGCGCGCCAAGCCCGAAATTGGCAAACCCCGTGAGATTCCGCCCCAAAAACTGGCTGCGACCGCCAAATTACCGCCGATCACCTCGGCCCGCGGACAGTTGACCACACCGGCGAAAGGCGTGGTGATTAAGAAATTCGGGGCGCGCACCGATAGCGGCGGCAAAACCCGCGGTGTGACTTGGCAAACCCGTTCGGCGGCCGTTGTTGTGGCGCCCTGGGAAGGGCGGGTCGTATTTTCAGGAAATTTCCGTAATTTTGGCCGTATACTGATTATTGATCATGGTGAGGGGTATCATTCGCTCATCGCTGGACTCGAGCGGCTCGATGCCCAAATGAGCCAATGGGTGTTGGCCGGCGAGCCAGTGGGGGTTGCCGGTGGTGAAACGACTGACAATTCTCTAAAAAGGGGTGGGCAGGCCGACACGGGGCGAGTCGGCGGCTCGAATAAGCAGACCGGGGGAGCAACTTTGTACGTTGAGCTGAGGCATGACGGACAACCAATCAACCCGCTGCCGTGGATGGCGGCAAGCACTGACAGGACACGTGGATAATGCGTAATCTATTGAAAATAATGTCTGTTTTGACGCTATTGGTTGCTTACCCAACGGCTGCCCCGGCCGCCGGAAACGAGGACACGTTCCGCCAATTAGAGCTGTTCGGTGACATCTTCGAGCGCGTGCGCTCGTTCTATGTTGACGAAACCGCGGACAAAGAACTCATCGAATCGGCGATTAACGGCATGCTGCAGTCGCTCGATCCCCATTCGAGTTATCTGAACGAAGAGAGCTTTCGAGACATGCAGGTGCAAACCCGTGGCGAGTTCGGCGGGCTTGGCATTGAGGTGACCCTGGAGCAGGGCTTCGTCAGAGTTGTCACACCGATCGACGATACGCCGGCGGCGCGGGCCGGCCTCGAAACCGGTGATTTCATCACCCATCTCGATGGTGAATCCGTTCTTGGCCTGAACCTCGCCGACGCGGTCGAAAAGATGCGCGGGCGCGTTGGTTCCGACATTCGGCTGACGATCCGCCGTGAAGGTCGTGATGCCTTCGATGTTTCGGTGACGCGCGACGTTATCAAAATTCAGTCTGTCCGCAGCCGGGTCGAAGGCGATGTCGGCTATCTGCGGGTGACCGCCTTCAACGAACAAACCGACATCGGCGTGCGGCGCGAAATCGCCAAGATGAGTGAAGAGCTCGGCGACAGCATGCTGGGTCTGGTGCTTGACTTGCGGCGCAACCCCGGTGGTCTGCTCGACCAGGCGATCAAGGTCTCCGACGCCTTCCTGGAACGCGGCGAGATTGTCTCCACGCGCGGGCGCGGCGATGACGATGCGCAGCGTTTTAACGCCAAATCCGGCGATCTGATCAATGGCCTGCCGATGGTTGTGTTGATCAATGGCGGCTCGGCATCGGCTTCCGAGATTGTTGCCGGCGCGCTGCAAGACCATCGTCGGGCGGTAATCATGGGAACGCAATCCTTCGGTAAGGGGTCGGTGCAAACGATCATGCCCATCCCCGGACACGGCGCCATGCGACTGACCACGGCGGCCTATTTCACGCCGAGCGGCCGGTCGATCCAGAAAACCGGTGTGACCCCGGACATTATGGTGGAACAGGCGAGGATCGAAACCGCCGATCAGACGTCGCGCGTGCGCGAACAAGATTTGCGCAATGCCCGCGAAGGCGATTCCGCCGAGCCCGATACATCGGTGCCGGTTGCGAGCCGGGATACCGACGATTATCAGCTGGCGCGCGCGATCGATCTGCTGAAAGGCATCTCGCTCTACAACGTTCGCGTCACCAACTAGGCATCCTATATCGCTGGCAAGGGAGGGCAGACCTTGAGCGATTCCAGGCGTGAAGTGCGCTCGCGGTGGGGCGGCCCGGCGCGGTTGCCGGTGGCCCTGTCGGGGCTGTTGGGGATATCTGCCATCGCACTGGCGGCGCTGGTCGTGATCGGCTCTGGTATCGATGAAGCCCAGCTCGCTCAGGCGGACCCCGCGCCCGCTGAGGAGGCTGCCCAACCACCGGCGCAGGACCATGCGGCGGCGACGCCGGCCGAGCATGCGGCCCCCGAAACGATGCCGGCTGAGCCGGTGCCCGCTGAAGCAGCGCACGAAACGGCCGCTGCCGAACCCGCCAGCCATGAACCCGTGGCGCGAGATGTGACTCATCCCGAGCCGGCGAGCGCGGACAATTCTCCCGTTGATGAAGTGACCAGCGGTCAAGCGGCTGCAGAGCCCGCGCCAGCCGTTACAACGCCGCCGAAGCTGGAGTCGGTTCAGGTTGCCAGTGCTGGCGATGCGGCTAATGTCGAGCCCCCGCAAATCGCTGCCGTTCCGCCGCCGCCGGCGGTTCCGACGGGTACCGGCGTGTTGCCGCCGGCCCCTGACCCGGGACTGATCGAACAAACGTCCATCGGACCGCTGCCGCGGGTCGGTGACGATGGTCGCCTACCGTGGCAGGTCTATGCGCGGCCCTTCGATAATCGCGACACAAGGCCTCGTATCGCTCTCATCATGAGCGGTTTGGGGCTGTCGGGTGCGGCGACTCAAGCCGCCATCCAAGGCTTGCCGGGCGGAGTCAGCCTGGCATTTCAGCCGTTCGCTGACGATTTGCAACAATGGATAAGGCTGGCCCGCGCCGCCGGGCACGAAGTGTATCTCAATCTACCCATGGAACCAGTCGATTTCCCGGCCAGCGATCCGGGGCCGCGGGCGCTGTTCGTGGCCTATGCGCCGGAAGAAAATATCGAACGTTTGGAATGGGCGTTGTCGCGGGTCAGCGGCTATGTTGGGTTGCTCAACCATATGGGTTCGCGCTTCACCACATCGCGTGAGGCCATGCTGCCGATCATGTCGACCCTGGAGCATCGCGGGCTGGCGTTTGTCGATGCGCGGGTGTCGGCGCGTAGCGTGGCGACGGTTTTGGCAACAGAACAGAATGTGCCGCGCGCCATTAACGACCGCTTTCTCGATGCTCGCGAAGTATCCCGCAGCACCGTCGATGCGCGCCTGGCCGAGCTAGAGAGCATCGCCACCGAGGTCGGCGTGTCGGTGGGGATAGGTCAAGCCTTCCCGGTCACCATCGAGCGGATACGTGAATGGGCGGCGACCCTGAACGGTAAGGGTATTGTGCTGGCCCCGGTATCCGCCGTGCTGGATCGTCAGGCCGACCGGTGAGCCTGCGGCGCGATCAACCCGATCGTCTCCATTACCGATTATGCGCCGGCGCCATGCTATTCAGCCGCACCGGCCAAGTCTGGGTTGGCCAGCGTATCGATACGCCCGATGCCTGGCAGATGCCGCAGGGCGGTATTGACGACGGTGAAGACCCCGCGGTGGCGGCCCGGCGCGAGCTGCACGAGGAAACCGGCAGCGATAATGTCGAGCTATTGGCGCAAGCCGAGGGCTGGTTGGGCTACGATCTGCCGCCGGCTTTGGCGGCGCGGGCGTGGGGCGGCAAATATCGCGGGCAGATGCAAAAATGGTTCGCCTTCCGCTTTCTCGGCAACGATAGCGAAATCGACATCCACGGGGTCGATAAGCCGGAATTCGAAGCCTGGCGCTGGGTCGATATCGCTGAGGTGGCGGGCCTGATCGTCGACTTTAAACGGCCGGTCTATGAGGCGGTGGTGGCGGAATTTCGCCAGTTTTCCGACACCGATGCCCCCGGCGGGCCCTCCTGAAACCAATTGTTAACGGGCATTTAGTAGATATTTTAAGATAATTCGTGCTGTGCGATCTGCGCTGGCGCGGTGTTGTAAGCGAGTCCCCGCCCAGGTAGGTGCGATGATCTCTGGCGTAAGTTCTTCGATAGTTGCGTTTCATGCTGCCGCTGGCGCCCATGGCCGGCCGGCCGGTGCGCCAGAACCTGTCCGCGCGCCCGATCCGTCCAATCTCACCGAGGAAGAACAACAACAGGTCGAGGCTTTAAAAGAGCGCGACCAGGAAGTGCGTGCGCACGAGCAAGCCCATGCCCGCGCCGGTGGACCTTATGCAAGCGCGCCGAGCTATGAGTTCGAACGCGGTCCTGACGGCAAGATGTACGCTGTATCCGGCGAGGTGCAGATCGACACCGCGCCGATCGATGGAGACGCCGCCGCGACGATTGCCAAGATGGAGGTGGTTATTCGCGCGGCCTTGGCGCCGCAGGAGCCATCGAGCCAGGACACCCGCGTCGCCGCCGAGGCGCGGGCGGCGAAAGCCGAGGCACAGGCCGAACTTCGCGAAGAAAAGCAGGAAGAAGCGCGCGAGGTATCAGGGGACGAGAACTCAGCCGACGGACGCGCGCATACCCGCGCCGCGCAAGCCTATGAGAGCGCAGAAGGTCTCGTATTTGAAGCCATAGAGGCGGCGCTCAACATTGCCGCGTAACGGTTTAGTGGGCCGTGGAAATTCGCTGACCGGATTTGGAATTCAGGAATAAGCAGGCCAATTTCGCCGCCCATGCGGCCAGTCTCGCGTGGGGTTTCAACCCGACGGCTTGGAATATCAGCTTGATACCTCGCTCCACATGGTGTGGGCGATAGAAGCCGTAGGCGCGCGACATATAGGCGCGCACGCATTTTTTGCGGTCATAGGGCTCGCCGGTATTATTGGCGGCGTAATAGGCATAAGCCAATTCATCGTCTTCGCTTTCGCTGATCCGGCTAATGCCGACTAGGATACGCCGGATCACGCCCAGGCGTTCAATTTCGCGATAGCGCGCCATGTGGGTGTAGAACAGCTTGTAATGGCGGATCTCGTCGCGGGCGATATTGCGGCAAATTTCGCGCAACACCGGTTCTTCGGTGGCTTCGCGCAAGGCGGTGTAATAGGACGACGTGCCAACCTCGACCATGCAGCGCGCCACCAACTCGCCGCAGCGCGAGCCGCGCACGGACTGGTCTGACGTCGTGGGCAGGGTGATTTTGGCGGAAAAATCCTCGAAGCGCTGCTCGAAATCGAAATCGGGGTCGGCCAACTTGGCCCAGCGGGCGAGCGCCTTGCCGTGCTGCACCTCTTCCGCGGCCCAGCGGTACGCCGACTGTTGAAATTCCGGATCGTCGTGAAAAACGCCGGAGAGATAGTCGCCGTAAATGCCGCCATTATGCTCAACCAGCGCGGCGCCTTTGACGATTTTCAGCATTTCGGGATCAACCCTCGATGCATCGAAGCTATCCCAGGGTATATCGTCGAGTGTCCAGTGTTTCGGTTGGTTCGTCATCGAAGCCTCCCGCTTGCCCGTCCATCGCAACGGTGATTCTACCGTCCCCCGAATCACGTAAGGCGAAATTGTAGCGCCGCCAGCCAAGGCGGTCAAAGCGCACTAGCCCCGGTTTGTGGGTAAATTAACTATAATTGTGTTGAACGCGGATGTGGCGGCGGGGCCGCGAATCCTCGTCGGAAGGCGCCTAACCAGCCCTATTGGTAGACCGGCGCGTCAATTGCGGCGAGTTTGGCGCGGGCTGTCGTCGCCCGGGTTTCCGCCGCTTTTTGCTCACCCGGGTCGTCGGTGCCACCAAGATCCTCGACCGCATTCTGCAGGTCGGTTTCGACTTCCGCACGGTCGATATCATCAACCACCAGCGCTTCTTCGGCGAGGACGGTGCAGCGGCTGCCGGTTACTTCGGCGAAGCCGCCGGCGACAAATATTCGTGAACTGACCGCGCCGCTGGCAAAAACGTGGATCACCCCCGGGCGAACCGTCGAAATCATCGGCGAATGGCCCGGCAAAACGCCGAAATCGCCTTCGCCGCCGGGCACCACGACCATCTCAACATCTTCGGAGAGAAGAAGTTGCTCGGGCGAGACAAGCTCGAACTGAACTGCGGTGTCAGCCACGGATCTGATCCTTATGCGGCCTCGGCGGCCATGGTTTGGGCCTTTTCGATGGCCTCTTCGATGGTGCCGACCATGTAGAAGGCGGCTTCGGGCAGGTCGTCATAAGTGCCGGCGACGATTTCAGTGAAGCCCTTGATGGTGTCTTCCAGGCTGACGAACTTGCCGGGCGTGCCGGTGAATACTTCGGCGACGTGGAAGGGCTGCGACATGAAGCGCTGGATCTTTCGCGCTCGCATAACCGTCAGTTTGTCTTCCTCCGACAATTCGTCCATGCCCAAAATGGCGATGATTTCCTGCAAGCTCTTATAGCTCTGCAGGGTTTCCTGAACCTGACGGGCGGTCTCGTAATGCTCTTCACCGACCACCCGGGGATCGAGAATTCGGCTCGTCGAATCGAGCGGATCGACCGCAGGATAGATGCCCAACTCAGCAATTTGGCGCGACAGTACGGTCGTTGCATCGAGATGCGAGAAGGTGGTTGCCGGCGCCGGATCGGTCAAATCATCGGCCGGGACGTAAATCGCCTGCACCGAAGTGATCGAGCCCTTATTGGTCGAGGTGATGCGTTCTTGCAGGGTGCCCAGATCGGTGCCCAGGGTCGGCTGATAGCCCACCGCCGACGGGATGCGGCCGAGCAGGGCCGACACTTCCGAGCCGGCTTGCGTGAAGCGGAAGATGTTGTCGACGAAGAACAGCACGTCCTGGCCTTCTTCGTCGCGGAAATATTCGGCCAGGGTCAGGCCGGTCAGACCGACGCGCGCGCGCGCACCGGGCGGCTCGTTCATCTGGCCGTACACCAGGGCCGCCTTGGAGTCGCCATCGGGGACGATGACGCCGGAATCGATCATTTCGTAGTAAAGATCGTTGCCCTCGCGGGTGCGTTCGCCAACGCCGGCGAACACCGAATAACCGCCATGGCCTTTGGCGACGTTGTTGATCAACTCCATGATCAGCACAGTCTTGCCAACGCCGGCGCCGCCGAACAGGCCGATCTTGCCGCCCTTGGCGTACGGCGTCAGCAGGTCGACGACCTTGATGCCGGTGACCAGCTGTTCAGTTTCCGTCGACTGTTCGGTGAACGGCGGAGCGGACCGGTGGATCGGCAGGGTCTGCTTGTGGCCGACCGGGCCGCGTTCGTCGACCGGGTCGCCGATGACATTGATGATCCGGCCCAAGGTTTCGGGTCCGACCGGCACGCTGATCGGCGCGCCCGTGTCGACCACCTCGGCGCCGCGCACCAGGCCGTCGGTGGTATCCATGGCGATGCATCGTGTGGTGTTTTCACCCAGATGCTGCGCCACTTCGAGCACCAACCGATTGCCGTTATTGTCGGTATCCAACGCGTTCAGGATCGGCGGTAGGTCGCCCTCGAACTGAACGTCGACAACCGCGCCCAGTACCTGTGTGACTTTGCCGACTATGTTTTTCGCCATCTGCTTTCTCCTGCCCCAGCGGGCTTATTCCGGTGTTGGCTAAAGCGCCTCGGCGCCGGAAATAATTTCAATCAATTCCTTGGTGATGAAGGCTTGTCGAGTCCGGTTGTAGTTGATCGTCAACTGATCGATCAGATCACCGGCGTTACGTGTCGCGTTGTCCATCGCCGCCATCCGCGCGCCCTGTTCGGAGGCAAAGGATTCGAGCATGGCCCGAAACACCTGGACCGACAGGTTGCGCGGTAGCAGTTCGGTAAGGATTTCGTTTTCGTCGGGCTCGTAGTCATAAGCCACGTTCGGGCCATCGCTTTCAGCCGCTTCATCGTCATGATCGCCGTCTTCGGCGGCGCCTTGGGAAAACGGGATCAACTGCAGCGGCGTGACGATTTGCGACAAGGCCGATTCGAAGCGGTTATAGACGATTGTACAGACGTCGAACTCGCCGTCGTCGAACATGGTCGCGACCCGGCTGGCGATCGCCGCCGCGGTCTCGAATTTGGGCGCCGGCTTTGCGGTGTCCTCGATCGTGTCGATGATCATGCTGCCGAATTCGGCCCTTAATAAACCAAGCCCCTTGCGGCCGACAATCAGCAATTTGACCTGCTTGCCGTCATCGACGAGACGACGGACCTGTTGGCGGGTCCAGCGGCCGATATTGGTGTTGAAGCCGCCGCACAACCCGCGATCGGTGGTCATGATCACCAGTAGATGAACGTCGTCCTTGCCGGTGCCGGCCAGCAGGGGCGGTGCGGAGGAAACGTCGCTGACGCTGGCGGCGACCGAACCGAGCATGCGCTCCATGCGTTCGGCGTAGGGCCGCGAGGCTTCGGCCTGTTCCTGGGCGCGGCGCAGCTTGGCGGCGGCCACCATCTTCATCGCCGAAGTGATGCGCTGGGTCGATTTTACCGAGGTAATACGGACCCTGAGGTCTTTGAGGCTTGGCATATTAAGTGACGCCCGCTAATCCGGTTCTCTGATTGCCTTTAAGCGAACGCTTTGACGAACGCGGAAACGATTTCGCCTAAACGGCCATCGATTTCTTCGTTCAAGTCGCCGGTATCGCGGATCGACGCCAAAATATCAGCGTGATTGCCGCGAATATGATCAAGCAGTTGGGACTCGAAGCGGTTGATGTCGGCGATGTTAACCTCATCGAGATGGCCCCGCACACCGGCATAGATCGCTACCACCTGTTCTTCGACAGGCATCGGCGAATATTGCGGCTGTTTGAGCAACTCGGTCAGTCGGGCGCCCCGCGCCAGCAAGCGTTGGGTGACCTGATCGAGATCGGAGGCGAACTGCGAGAAGGCCTCCATCTCGCGGAACTGGGCCAATTCCAGCTTAATCGTGCCGGCGACCTTTTTCATCGCCTTCGACTGGGCGGCGGAGCCGACGCGGCTAACCGACAGGCCGACGTTAATGGCCGGCCGGACGCCCTTATAGAACAGATCGGTTTCCAAGAAGATCTGGCCGTCGGTGATCGAGATGACGTTGGTTGGAATATAGGCCGACACGTCGTTGGCCTGAGTTTCGATGACCGGTAGCGCGGTTAGCGAGCCCGAGCCATTATCGGCGTTCATCTTAGCGGCCCGCTCGAGCAGGCGCGAATGGACGTAGAAAACGTCGCCGGGATAGGCTTCGCGTCCCGGCGGACGGCGGAGCAGCAAGGACATTTGACGGTAGGCTGTGGCCTGCTTCGACAAATCGTCATAGATGATGACGGCGTGCATGCCGTTGTCGCGGAAATACTCACCGATCGCGCAGCCGACATAAGGCGCGAGGAATTGCAGCGGCGCCGGTTCGGACGCCGATGCGGCGACCACGACCGTGTAGTCCATGGCGCCGGTGTCTTGCAGGGTCTTGACCACCTGCGCCACGGTCGAGCGCTTCTGGCCGATCGCCACATAGATGCAGTACAGCTTCTTCGACTCGTCGCCCGAATCGTTGATCGCCTTTTGATTAAGGATAGTGTCGATGGCGACGGCGGTTTTACCGGTTTGCCGGTCGCCAATAATCAATTCGCGCTGGCCGCGGCCGACCGGGACCAGGGAATCCAGCGCCTTGAGGCCGGTTTGCATGGGCTCGGACACCGATTCGCGCGGGATAATGCCCGGCGCCTTCACTTCGACCAGGCGACGCTCGGTGGTTTCGACCGGGCCGCTACCATCGATCGGATTGCCTAGTGCGTCGATCACCCGGCCTAGCAGTGCCTTGCCGACCGGCACGTCGACGATATCGCCGGTGCGCTTGACTGTGTCGCCTTCCTTGATGTCCCGGTCGTCGCCGAAAATAACGATACCGACATTGTCGGTTTCCAGGTTCAGGGTCATGCCCTTAATGCCGCCAGGAAATTCGACCATTTCGCCGGCCTGAACATTGTCGAGCCCGTAAACGCGCGCAACACCGTCACCCACCGACAACACTTGGCCGATTTCGGAAACGTCGGATCCTGCATCGAAATTAGCGATCTGATCTTTAAGGATCGCCGAAATTTCCGCGGCACGAATTTCCATTACTGAGCCCCTTTCATGGCCAACTGCAGGCGCTGCAGTTTTGATTTAAGCGACGCATCGATCATGCGCGAGCCGACCCGGACAACCAGGCCGCCAATGAGCGAAGGATCGAGTTTGGCGTCGACGGTCACTTTGCTGCCGAGCGCGGAGCGCAGGGCGTTGGTGACCGATTCCAATTGCGATTGTTTGAGCGGTTGCGCCGAGGTGACCTCGGCGGTGATTTCGCCACGGCGGTGGGCCAGCTCGGCGAGAAAAGCGTCGATGGTGGCCGGTAACACGGCCAGCCGGTTGTTGCGCGCGATCACCGCGATAAACCGGCGGGTCAGATCGGCGGCACCGGCTTGCGCCAGAACGGCTTCGATCGCCGCCGCTTTGGCGTCCGCATCGATCAGCGGTGAACGGATCAGCGTTTGCAGATCGGCGCTTTCGCGCAGCATCTCTTGCAGGCTTTTGAGATCGGCCGCGGTCTCGTCGAGGACCTTCGCCTCGTCGGCCAACTCATAAACAGCCGAGGCGTAACGCTCGGCGATTACGCTGACTACGTTTGATTGCGTCGCCACTTTTGGCGGCCCCCCGGTGAAATTCGGAAATGCCTCTAAGGAATTTTATAACCCTTTGATTTCTTTGTGAAATAAAGGGGCCCTCGTCAACTAAACTGTAGCCGCCGGAGAGGCAGGCGCTTGGTAGCACACGCTATTGGCGGTGGCAAGTTTGTGGCTTGCGAAAAAGCGCAGAAATCTGCGCCTTTGATCCGCGTGCCGGTGGCGACATTTCGCCGCGCTCGATTGGCTGCCCTAGACCCCCTTTTGTCGGCGCGCATTCATGGACACCCGATTGCCGCGACAATAAACTCCGGCGCATGACCGAACCCGCCTCCCAAGCCACCCTCGACGCCTTGCTGGCCCGCTGCCGTGAAGTCCGAACGCCGTGCGGCGACGGTCATTTGATGTGGCGTGTGTGGGGCGCTGACACGCCGGATCGTCCGGCCGTTGTGCTGTTGCATGGCGGCTTCGGCGCCTGGAACCATTGGGTGCGCACGATCCCCAGCCTGGAGCCCCATTACCGGGTGATCGCGCCCGATCTGCCGGGCTGCGGCGACTCCGCCGATCCGCCCCAGCCTTACGATGCCGCCAGCTTGGCGAGCTTGCTGTCGGGCGGGCTGGACGTTCTGGTTGCCGATGACGCGGCATTCGACCTGGTGTCGTTTTCCTTCGGCGGTGTGCTGTCCGGTCTGATTGCACGCGCCCAGGCGCGGCGCATTCGCAGCCTGACCCTCGTCGGCACGCCGATCCTGGGGCTGACCACCACCGGCCCGGCCAACCAATTGGTCCGGGTGCCGCCTGAATTGTCGCCAGAGGAGGCCGCGCCGCTTTACCGGGGAAACCTGCAGAAGCTGATGGTCCGCGACCCGGCGGCGGTGGACGATCTGGCCATGACCCTGCACGCAGCCAACATGACGAAGACCCGCCTGCGCTCGCGCAGTATCGCGCGAACCTTTGTCACGGCGGGGAGCCTGCACGATCTACCGTGCCGTCTGAGCTGCATCTTCGGTGATGGCGATGTTACCCTGCACCCGGATCTGGCGAGCATCCGTGCCCATGTGGCCGAAATTCACCCGGGGGCGGGTTTCCATGTCATCCCCGATGCCGGTCACTGGGTGCAATATGAGGCGTCGCAAACATTCAACGCGCTGCTCTTGGATATGCTCGCGGAGGCGTCCGAGAAAGTATCGGCGGCGGATTGAGCGGGGCGTTGGGGGTCTACAGAAAATTATAAGGATCGATGTCGACGCGCACCCGCGCGCGGGCCGGCACTTTGATTTGGCTCAGCCAGTCGCGCAGCAGCGGTTGCACCGGCTGGTCGCGGCCGGTTTTCAGCAATAGCCGGCGGCGGTGCTGGCCGCGCAGCATGGCGAGTGGCGCCGGCGCCGGGCCGAGCACTTGAATGTCGGCGCCGGTCGGTGCGCTGCGGGCCAGCGCGGCGGCGAGCCCGTCGGCGGCGGCGCCGTCGCGGCTTGAGATGATGATCGCGGCGAGCCGGCCATAGGGCGGCCAGCCGCCGGCGGCGCGGCTGTCTTCTTCCAACTGCATGAAGGCTTCCCGGTCGCCGCTGATCATCGCTTGCATCACCGGGTGCTCGGGTTGGTGGGTCTGCACGATCACCCGTCCGGGCTTTTCGGCGCGGCCGGCGCGGCCGGCGACCTGGTGGAGCACTTGATAAGTGCGTTCGCTGGCGCGCAGATCGCCGCCGCTCAAGCCCATATCCGCGTCGACGATGCCGACCAGGGTGAGGTGCGGGAAGTGATGGCCCTTGGCGACCATCTGGGTGCCGATCAATATATCGATCTCGCGCGCTTCTATGGTGCGCACCATCTCCATCGCGGCTTCCGGTCCGCGCATTGTGTCGCTGGTCATCACGCCGAGGCGCGCTTCGGGGACGATGGCCTGCACCTCTTCGGCGATGCGTTCGACCCCGGGGCCGCAGACCGCTAGGGAGTCCTCGGCCTCGCAGTGGGGACAGGCCTTGGGCACCGGGGCGTTATAGCCGCAATGGTGGCATTGTAATTGCCGGCGAAAACGGTGCTCGACCAGCCAGGCGCTGCAACTGGGGCATTCGAAACGGTGGCCGCAGGTGCGGCACAAGGTCAGCGGGGCGTAGCCGCGCCGGTTCAAGAACAGCAGGGTCTGTTCGCCAGCGGCGAGATTTTCGGTTAGCGCCTGACGCAGCGCTGGGGCCAGAAACTCGTCGGCCTTGAGCCCGCTGTCGCGCATGTCGACCGCTTCGACCAATGGCGGCTTGGCGACGCCAAATCGTTGCGGCAGCTCCAGCCGGTCATAGCGCTGACGGGCGACGTTTACACGGGTCTCCAGCGACGGCGTCGCTGTGGCCAAAATAACCGGACAGCCGATCAGCTGGGCTCGCACAATAGCCATGTCGCGGGCATGGTAGGAAACGCCGTCAGCCTGTTTATAGGCCGCCTCATGCTCCTCATCGACGATCACTACGCCCAACGCGTCGAAGGGCAGGAACAAGGCCGAGCGCGCGCCAACCACGACCCGCGCTTCGCCGGTCGCCACTGCGCGCCAAGCCAACCGCCGCTTTGATTGGCTGAGATCGGAATGCCAGACCACCGGCGCGGTGCCGAAGCGCCGGTCGAACCGGTCGAACCATTGCGGCGTGAGTGCGATTTCCGGCAGCAGAACCAGCGCTTGACGACCCCGCCGCAAGGCCGCCGCGATGGCCTCGAAATAGACTTCCGTCTTACCCGAGCCGGTGACCCCGTCGAGCAAGGTGACGGCGAAACCTTCAGCGTCGACTTGGTGGCATAGGGACTGAGCCGCGTCCTGCTGCTCGTCCGAAAGATCCACCGCAGGATGGTCAGGGTCGGGCGGTGCGAAGGTGGCGCCGGGCGGCAAGTCCAGGGCGCTAATCGCGCCCGCCGCCGCCAGACCCTTAACGACGCTGGCGCCGACCCCGGCCTCGCGGGTCAAATCCGGCATGGTGCGGGGTGGACCCGCGGCGAGGACGCCGAGTACCCGTTTGCGCGCCGGGGTGATTCGCAGTCCAGGCGGCATGTTGAGCGGGTCGTCCACTGCTGAATAGGTGCGCACTGGCTTGGGCGGGGTCAGCGCCTCGCGCGCGTTCATCGCCATGCGCAGCACCGCGCCCGGTGGTGACAGCGAGTAGGCAGCGACCCAATCGACGAACTTGCGCAAGCTCTCGGGCAGGGGCGGGGCGTCCAAGCGGGCGGCGACCGGCTTGATCTTGGCGTCGTCGACATCGCCGGTCGCATCACCCCACACCACGCCAACCACTTCGCGCGAGCCCAGAGGTACGGCAACGAAATCGCCGTCACCCACGACAAGATCGTCGTCGACCCGGTAATCGTAGGCGCCGGCAAGCGGCAACGGTAGCAGCACGCTGAGCCGTTTTGAACTGGTCGCGCCGCTCCCCAGCAGGGGGGCGGCAGTGGCGTCGGGGGTATCCATCGGCTACACTCTATTCGCCGACTCGGTAATGGCCAACGGCAGCGTTGGGGGCGAGCACATAACGCCGCAATTGGTGGTAAGCGAACCGGCTTTTTTGAACTAAAGCTCAATAGGATTACAGGGATGAAGTTTTTCATCGATACCGCCGACCTCGACGAAATTCGAGAACTCGCCGACACTGGATTGCTCGACGGTGTGACCACTAACCCGTCGCTGATCGCCAAATCGGGCGGCAATATTCTCGACGTCATCGCCGAGATTTGCGCCATCGTTCCCGGGCCGGTCAGCGCCGAGGTGACTGGCACCGAAACCGACATGATGCTTGCCGAGGCTGAGGTGCTCGCCGCCATCGCGCCGAACGTGACCATCAAAGTGCCGCTGACCCCGGCCGGCCTGAAGGCCTGCAAGGTCTTGCGCGACCAGGGTACCATGGTCAATGTCACCTTATGTTTCTCGGCGGCGCAGGCGTTGCTCGCCGCCAAAGTCGGCGCCAGCTTCATCTCGCCCTTCGTTGGTCGGATCGACGATATCGGCGGCAACGGCATAGATTTGATCGACGAGATCGTCGACATCTACAGCCAGTATCCGGCGATCGAGACCGAAATTCTGGTGGCGTCGATCCGCAGTCCCGGTCACGTCATCGAGGCGGCGAAAATGGGCGCCCATGTGGCGACGGTGCCGCCCAATGTGTTGCGCCAACTGTTTGCCCATCCGTTGACCGACAAGGGCCTGGCGGCCTTTCTCGGCGATTGGGAAAAGACCGGCCAGTCGATCCTCGAGCAAGCCAAGACCCGCGCCAAGGCTGCGGAATAATTTAGGGAAAGCGCGGTCAGGTGAGTCAAAAAGCAACCAAACCGGGCGCGCCGGAGCCCACCGATCCCACCGCCAAACAGGTGGCGGCGTATCTGAGCGCTCACCCCGATTTTCTGCTCCGTCACCCCAATCTGCTGGCCATCATGGAAGCGCCAACGCGCGAGTTTCCCGAGGCCGACGCGGATGGCGGCGAGGTCATCGATTTACAGCACGCCATGGTCGGGCGTCTGCGCACCGAGCTGGTGCGTAGCGCCAAACAGCATGGCGATCTGATCGATGCTGGGCGCAGCAATCAGCGCAGCCAGGCGCGCATCCACGCTACGGTGCTGCGGCTATTGTCGGCCCGTTCCCTGGACCATTTGCTGGAATTGATGGCGACCGATTTGGTCGGCCTGCTGGATATCGACGCGGTGGCGCTATGTCTGGAGACCGATAGCGTCGCGCCGGCGACATCGCATGGTATCCGCATCCTGCCCGATGGCACCATCGCCAAGGTGGTGGGCAGCGAGCGTGATGTCACCCTGCGCGACAATGTGCCGGGTGACCGGCGGATCTTCGGTGAAGGCGCCGGGCTGGTGCGCTCCGACGCGCTGCTGCGCCTGGTGGTGCGCGAAGACGGGCCGGCGGCGCTGCTGGCGCTGGGCAGCCGCGACGCGCGCCGCTTCCACCCGGGCCAAGGCACCGAGTTGCTGGCGTTTCTCGCCCATGTCATGGAGCACAGCATCTGCACATGGCTGGATCTGCCGCGCTAAAGACCGACGAACCTGTGCTGGCGGTTGCCGAGCCCGCGCTGCGCCGCGCGGTCGACCAGTGGTACGACCAACTTTCCGCCGAACGCCGTGCGTCGCCCCATACACTGGCGGCCTATCTACGCGATCTTGGCGCCTTCCTCGATTTCCTGACCTTTCACCTTGGCGGTCCGCCGAAGTTGAGGGATTTGGAATCGCTCAAGTCGGGCGATTTCCGCGCCTGGTTGGCCCACCGCACCCAGTCCGGCCTGGCCCGCAGTTCCACCGCCCGGGCGCTTTCGGTGGTGCGCGGTTTCTACCGATTCCTTGATCGCGAGGCGCTGGCCCACAATGCGGCGATCGGCGCTGTGCGCAGCCCGCGGCGCACCCGCACCGTCCCCAAGGCCTTGGCGGTGGCGGAAATGAGCGACTTGCTCGACAGCGCCGGCGCACCAGAGCGCGAGACGTCGGAACCCTGGGTGGCGGCGCGCGATGTCGCCGTGCTGACCCTGCTCTACGGCTGCGGGTTGCGCATCTCCGAAGCGCTCGGCCTCAACCGCCGCGACGCGCCGGCAATCAGAGGGGCCGGCGGCAGCCTGACCGTCGACGGCAAGGGCGGCAAGCAGCGCCGGGTGCCGGTGTTGCCCATCGTGGTCGAGGCCGTCGAAGCCTATATCGCCGCCTGCCCCTATACGTTAGCGCCGGACGGGCCCTTGTTCGTCGGCGTGCGCGGCGCGCGGCTCAATCCGCGCATCGTCCAGGGCCGCCTGCAGACCCTGCGCGCCCAACTGGGTCTGCCGAAAGAGGCGACGCCCCACGCGCTGCGCCATTCCTTCGCCACCCATCTGTTGGGGGCCGGCGGCGATCTGCGCGCCATTCAGGAACTGCTCGGCCACGCGTCGCTTTCGACTACCCAGCGCTATACCGATGTCGACGCCGAGCGCCTGCTCGACGTCTATTCGCGCGCCCATCCGAGGGCGGCGGGCGACTCTTAGTTATCGCTATTTAGCTGCGGTCGGTTGGAAACTTAGTCTGAGTATTGCAGTGATACCGGCGTCCAGTTCTTAGCCCGCCGTTCAACGCGGGCTTCCCTGCTTTCGTCACTATATTCGACGGCAGCTGGCGCGCTGCTGAATTTGTCGCGGTCAGTCAGGGAATTAACGATCACAATAGCCTTTGGCGGATCGGCATTGGTGACAGCGGCGACATAGGTGCCGCAGTGACGGCAAATCAGATAATCGGCGGTCTTTAAACCGAAGCTATAGCGGTTGAGTTTGTCGCTCTGCTTCACGGTAATCGAAAATTGCCCGTTCGGATCGCTCGTCGCCCGCGCGCCGTGCTTGCGGCAATAGCTGCATTGGCAGGTGAGAATCGTGGTCGCCTGGGGCTCGATGTCCGTTTCAAACACCAACGAGATATTGCCGCAGTGACAAGCGCCGTCATAGTGCATCGACCACCTCAAACCTGGGAGCGCGTGAGCCTAGGTTAACATAACAGCGGCCCGTGCCGTTCAACAAACCAGTCGGGCGAATACCGCCACGATCTGCCACAGTTTCGCCTTTTCCTGCGCCTAGCTTGCCGCGGTAATGCGAGACCGTCTTTCCCCTTGAGGCTACCTGGCAGTGACCGTCATGCGATGGAGTTTGCGTAAATGCGATGCCTTGCTGGGCACCGTTCTGGCCGCGGTGGTCGGGCTGTGCTTCGCCCAGCTACCGGCCTTCATGCAGCAATATTTGCAGCGCCTCGGCGGACATGTGGACGAGGCGCAACTGAGCCTGACCCAGATCACCAACGGCGAGACCGTACGCGCCCTCGACGCGCCGACCCTGCAGGTGCTGAGCGTGTCGCTGGAGCAGCGGGTGAGCGTGCTGGAAGCCGGTGAACAGGCGATCCGTGGCGCCAGCGCCTCGGTGCGACCGTTCGTCTTTCTGCGGGAATTCGACGCCGATATCGCCACCGCGACCCTGCGCGCCTTCGAGCCCGCCCTACCGCTCAGCACCGCCGGCCTGATCTACGCGCTCACCGGCATCGTCGCCGGCTGGCTGGTCTATGAGCTGATCAAGACCCCGCTCGGCCTGCTCGCGCGCCGTCGTGCAAGAGCGCTGGTGCCCGAACGAATCGAGCCGAAATAGAAGTGATGGAGAGGCAAAGGCGTGGCAGCTGGGACGTCCGGTGTTGAGTATATATCCGACGCATCATGCGACTACCTCTAGTGGTAGCTTTTAGCCAAATCCGACCGTTAATATCTGTCAATTCAAGCTGCGGAGTCACAGGCTTCTGGCTGTACCAGTCATATCTCTAGCCGATTGACACGTTTCTGCCTTTCTACCGCGCAATATATCCCTCAGGGGTATCGGTATACTGACAACTTGAAGAATATGTCACTTGAAGCACGAGTTCTTCGACCTGGAAATCGAAAGACCAATTCGTTGATACTTTTAAACCACTTTGAGGATCGTACATTTCATCTCCTTGACTACTGAAAAACATCTCGTCAGACGTTGTGCTCAGACTTGCAAACACGGACCAATGTGCAAATAGGACGGTCCCAAAGGGGCTTAGGTCGGTTTCTCCGACCCAGCTACTACGAACGTCCCATTCTGAAATATCGACTTCTTCAGGCGGTTGTCCGAATATCGAACTCACCTGCTCTTTAGTGAACGGGATGGCTTTATCCGCGCCTCCGCGCACTACATTTCCAGTATCGCCGACGAAATTTCCTGTGGTTAAGCGAATCTGTTCGCTTTCTTCAGATCCGGAGATGCCACTTTCTATTTGTATGTCGCCAGTCAGCAGTCCCTCGGCATCGAAATACATCTTTATTGTAGCAAAATCGTCGGCCCCCGGTACCGCGAGTTTAGCCGTCACTATGGTGTTGTTCTCATGCTCGGTGACTTTGATAAAAGCTGTAACTGTTTCCGATCTCTCTTCGTTTGACCCTGAATAGTCTTGGATTTCCGTTGTCGCAATACAACTGAGTCCAAATCCTGGAACGGGCCGCAACACTGTTGGTTCCATGGGGCGAAAATCTCGCTCCTGAGCAACCAGTGGGCCTGATAGCGCGGCGCTCAATACAATGGTGGCAGTTGAGACCACTCCTATTCTGGCCCAAGACATCAAATCCTCGCAAAAGTTAGTTGGTTCTTTGTCGGAACTTCTGAATACCACCGAATAAACTCAGAAATTCATCCGTCTCGCGGCTGCGTCCATCCATCTCATCAAACTTCCTCTCATAGTTTGTTACCGGAAATCCAATCTCGATTTGGTCAGCGATAGGTGTACCAAACTAGTGAACATCATATCATTTGCCAAAAGCTAGCGAGACGCGTGAACATGTTCATTCAAGGCCTTTTGCTGCCGTGATCATTTGCCGCCGTTTACGTCGGCCTGTGGAAGTAAAGCGGACCAACGACGTGTCGGCATGGCCTGTAATCCCAGTGCTGCGGCGCCTGCGAATAGATTGTAACTAACTTGTACTCACCCGAAAACACACCACATCGAACTCGATCATTTGGCGGTGGTGGCGGCTGAAATAGCCCGGGATGATTAGATGCGGCGTGAAGCCAAGCTCGTTGACCTGGTTTAGCACGCTCAGATAATCCGGCTGACCCTGATAGATCGGCACCAGGGATAACTCCAATTGCAGGCCGATGACCCGGTCCACGGCGCCGGCCAGGCCGGTCAGCACCTGGGCCTCGTAACCTTGGGTGTCGGACTTGACGAAGATCGTATCGTTGGCGTTAGCATAGCGCGGCAGCTCGGTCGCCAGGGTTGTCACGGGCACACTCTCGCTGGCGGTCGGGCGCACGCTGGCGAATTTCTCAGCCGCGTCGTCGGTCAGCGCCAGCAGCGAGCTCATATCGGATTCCGGCGAGATGTTGATCTCGGTCTCGCCGGCCGCCGCCCCCACCGCGCAGCGCGGCGCCACGTCCCAGGCCGGGTCCAAGTCTGCGTTGGCGCTCAGATCGGCGTGGGCGCTCGACAGGGGTTCGAACGAGACGATGCGCTCCGTATAGCCGTTGTTGCGGAGTGAGACCGCGTATTGGCCGATATTGGCGCCGACATCGAGCACCAGGCTGACATTGTGCTGGTTGAGCATTTCGGTCAGGCGCGGCCATTGGGCGGCGGCCCCGGGATAGCGCGCGATATCGAAGCCCATCGACCGGGCGATTTTGCGAAACCTGCCAACCATGGGCGCCAAAGTGCCTGCGCCGGCGCGGGGCCGTCAACTGTCGGCGCGCACCGGAACCCGGCCGAGCCGCCACAGCGCCACCGCGCCGGCTAGCGATCCGAAGCCCATGGCGGCGAAGGCGAAGACCCAGGCCAGGGCGCTGGTCTGTCCGCCGGCGAGATCGAGCGCCAGTCCGGCAACCAGCGGCCCAAACAGCGCGCCGCTGAACCCCAGGATAGAATGCACCGCCAGGGTGGCGCCGCGATAGCCGGGTTTCGCGGCCGCGGCCGCGCCGGCGGTGCACGAGGCCGAATCCCCCATCACGAAGCCGCTATAGATGATGATGAAAAAGGTGGCGGCGGCCAGCGATACGCTGGCGCTGAAGCCGGTCGCCACGGCGGCGATGCCCGAGAGAATCATCACCACCAAGATGGTTTGCCGGCGGCCGAAGCGCTCGGCAAATTCGTTGCCGATGATGCTGGCCGGGACCGCGAGCAGGTTGGCGGCGCCGGCGATCAGGGTGGCGTTGAGCAGCCCGGCGCCAGCCTGCTGGGCGCCGGCGAAGACCAGAAAGGCGACGATCCAGCCGCGTAGCGCGAAAAGCTCCCACGAATGGCCGGCATAGGCCAGGGTGAAGGCCATCGCCTGGCGGTTGCGCAGCACCGGCCGGAAGTCGAGCAGATGGGTGTCGGGCCGGTGTTCCTTATCGGGAGGGCGCGACGCCAACGACAGGAGGGTGATCGCCGCCGCCATCAGCGGTCCCAAAGCGGCCAAAGCGAAGGTCGCTTGCCAACCCAGCAGGCTGGCAATCTCGCCGGACAGCACGAAGGACAGCGCCGTGCCGACGGAAAATGCGCCGGTGTAAAACGCGATGGCGCGCGACGGCACGGTGCCCGGCACCCGGTCGGTCATCACCCGCAGCCCGGTCATGTAGGTGCCGCCGATGCCGGCGCCTTGCACCGCCTGCCAGATCATCGCCGACCAGAACCCGTTCGCCGTGAAGGCAAAGCCGAGCAGGCCGGCGGTCGAAATTGCCACGCCCACCAGATAGATGCGCCGCGAATCCACCCGGTCGGTCAGCGTGACGAGAACCGGCACCGCGGCCACATAGCCGGCGAAAAAAATACCGCTAATCCAACCCGCTTGCGTGTTCGACAGCTCCCACAGGGGCAGCAGGGTTGGCAGCAGCGCGGGGAAGGTCGCGAAACCGGCCATGGAAAATACATGAGCGGCGCACATAACGGAGACGATCTGCCAAGGCTTCATCGCGCCACGTTAGCACTTCAGGGTGCGGTGCGGGGCGTCTCCGCAACACCTCATCCTGAGCTTGTCGAAGGATCGAGGTGTTGCCGCCCTCATACTTCGACAAGCTCAGCATGAGGGTTTTCTGTTTCTGCAGAAGAAGAACTTTGCCTGACGGTTCAACGGCCTCGCCGGAACCGGCCGATAAACTGGCGCGCCTTGTGGCTCACTGCGGTGAATTTCGCCGCTAGACCGGGGTAGCGGCGGCGTAGGCGCAGCAGCACCCGCCGGACCCACTCGGATTCGCGGGCCAGCAACAGCACGCCGACGACCAGAAACAGAATGCCTTGCAAGAATGGCAGGAAGAGCCCGACCAGGCCGAGTAGGATAAACAGCCAGCCGGCGGCTAGCGTCAGCCAACGTTGCCAGCGGGGCCGGCCGGCTCTGTTGGGAGCCTCGCTCAGAGGTGGATGGTGCGGCCGGCGACGGCGAGCGCCGCTTCTTTGACCGCTTCGTTCAGGGTCGGGTGGCCATGACAGGTGCGCGCAATGTCTTCCGCCGCGGCGCCGAATTCCATGCCGACGACGATTTCGTGGATCATGGTGCCGGCGTCGGGGCCGATGATGTGGGCGCCGAGAATCTGGTCGGTCGCGGCGTCGGCCAACAGTTTGACGAAGCCGTCAGTGTTATTAGCGGCGCGGGCGCGGCCATTGGCGGAGAAGGGGAATTTGCCAACCTTATATTCGGTACCGGCCTCTTTCAGCTGCTCTTCGGTCTGGCCGACCGAGGCCACCTCGGGCCAGGTGTAGACGATGCCGGGAATGGCGTCGTAGTTCACATGGCCGGTCTCGCCGGCGATGATCTCGGCGCAGGCCACGCCCTCATCCTCGGCCTTGTGGGCCAGCATCGGCCCGGGCACGCAATCGCCGATCGCGAAAACGCCTTCGACATTGGTTTGGTAGTGGGCATCGATGGCGATGAAACCGCGATTGTCGGTCTCGACGCCGAGCGCCTCGAGCCCGAGCCCTTCGGTATAGGGACGGCGGCCGATAGCGACCAAGACGATGTCGCAGTCGAGGGTCTCGCTATCGCCGCCTGCAGCAGGTTCGACCGACAGTTTGATCTTGGTCTTGAGTTTCTCCGCCCCGGTCACTTTGGTGCCCAGGCGAAAGTCGAAACCCTGCTTGCCCAGAATACGCTGGAAGTTCTTGGCGACTTCGCCGTCCATGCCCGGCGTGATGCGGTCGAGGAATTCGACCACGGTGACTTTCGATCCCAAACGCGCCCACACCGAGCCCATCTCGAGGCCGATATAGCCGGCGCCGACCACCACCAAATGCTTCGGCACGGCAGATAGGGATAGCGCGCCGGTTGAGGTGACGATACGTTCTTCGTCGGTCTCGACACCGGGCAGCGGCATTGATTCCGACCCGGTGGCGATCAGGATCGCTTTGGTGTCGAGCATCTGGGCATCACCCTTGGCCGGGGTGATTTCGACTTTGCCGGCCGCGGCGATGCGCCCGCTGCCGAGATAGCGGTCGACCTTGTTTTTCTTGAACAGGAAATCGATGCCCTTGGTGTTGTCGGAGACGACGGCGTCCTTGTGGGCCATCATCGCTGGCAGATCGAGCTTCACGCCGCTGACTTTCACGCCGATATCGGCCAATTCGTGTTCCGCCTCGGCGAATTTCTCCGACGACGACAGCAGCGCCTTGGACGGGATACAGCCGATATTCAAGCAGGTGCCGCCGAGGCTTTCGCGTTTCTCGACGCAGGCGACTTGCAGGCCAAGCTGGGCGGCGCGGATCGCAGCGACATAGCCGCCGGGCCCACCGCCGATGACGATAAGGTCGTAAGACGTACTCATGGCGATTTCTAAACTCCGACTAAGAGACGTTGCGGGTCTTCGATGGCTTGCTTGATGCGCACCAGGAAGGTGACCGCTTCGCGGCCGTCGATAATACGGTGATCGTAGCTCAACGCCACATACATCATTGGCCGGGCGACGATTTCATCGCCGATCACCACCGCGCGCTTGACGATGTTGTGCATGCCCAGAATGCCCGACTGGGGTGGATTGAGGATCGGCGTCGATAGCATCGAGCCGAAACTGCCGCCATTGGTGATGGTGAAGGTGCCGCCGGTGAGCTCGGCCATGGTCAGCTTGCCGTCGCGGGCGCGGGCGCCGAAATCGCCGATCGCCTTTTCGATGCCGGCGAAGTTTTTCTGGTCGGCGTCGCGCAGCACCGGCACGACGAGGCCTTGGGCGCTGCCGACGGCGATGCCGATATCGTAGAAATTTTTATAAACAATCTCGTCGCCGTAGATTTCCGCGTTGACCGACGGCAGTTCCTGTAGCGCATCGATCGCCGCCTTGACGAAGAAACTCATGAAGCCAAGGCGTACGCCGTGTTTCTTCTCGAAATCGTCGCGGTACTGTTTGCGCAGATCCATCACCGCCGACATGTCGATTTCGTTGAACGTGGTCAGCATGGCCGCGGTGTTCTGCGCCTCCTTCAGGCGTGTCGCCACGGTCTTGCGCAGTTTGGTCATGCGCACCCGCTCTTCGCCGCGCGGATCGGGCGCGCGCTCGGGCATTTCGCTGGCCGGCACAAAACCAGGGGCTGGGGCTGCCGCGGTAGCAGCGGCGGCCGGGGCCGGGCGGGCCTTGGCGCCGCCGGCGATATGGGCCAGCACGTCGGCCTTGGTGAGGCGGCCATCCTTGCCGCTGGCGGTTATTGCCGCCGGGTCGAGGCCGTTCTCGTCGATCAGCTTGCGCACCGCCGGGGCCAACGGATAGTCCAGATTGGCGGCGCTGGTCGCGGCCGGTGCCGGTGCGGGCGCAGCGGCGGCCGGTGTGGGTGCTGGCGCGGCAGCGGGGGCGCTGGGAGCCGCCACGGCGCCTTCGCCGGCGGCGATTTGGCCGACCACGGTGCCGACTTCCACATCGGTGCCTTCTTCGGCCAGTATCGCGCTCAAAGTGCCGGCAGAGGGCGCCGGCAGTTCGGCGGTGACCTTATCGGTTTCGATCTCGACCAAGGCTTCATCGACGGCGACCGCGTCGCCAATCGCCTTAAGCCAGCGGCCGACAGTGCCCTCGGTGACCGATTCGCCCATCTCGGGGACGGTAATGTCGACGGTCTCGCCGCTAGGGGCCGGAGCGGGTGTAGGCTCTGCCGGGGCAGGGGCCGTTTCGGGGGCTGCTTCTGACGCCGCCGGCGCGGTGCCATTGCTTTTGGTTGGCGCGGGTGCTGCGCCTTCGCCCTCGGCGATAGCGCCGATGATTGCGCCGACCTCGACATCGACGCCTTCGCCGACGGCAATTTCGCTCAGTGTTCCCGCCGTGGGAGCGGGGATCTCGACGGTGACCTTGTCGGTTTCAACTTCGACCAGCGGTTCGTCGACGACAACCGTATCGCCGACCTGTTTGAACCACCGGGCGATGGTGCCCTCGGTGACCGATTCGCCCATTTCAGGGATAATGATTTGCGTTGCCATGTGCGGATATCTCTTGGTTAGCACCGGCGGGTCAGCCAGTGAGCGCTTCGTTGACCAGGTCGAACTGTTCTTTGCGGTGCCGCGCCAGGCTGCCGGTGGCCGGTGAGGCGGCCTCGGGGCGGCCGACATAGCGGGGCCGGGATTGGGTGGCGCCAATTTTCACCATGACCTCTTCGAGGCGGCGGTCGATGAAGGTCCAGGCGCCCATATTCTGCGGTTCTTCCTGACACCAGACAATTTCCGCCTCGGGGAAGCGGCCGAGCTCTTCGATCAGGGCCTGGCAGGGGAAGGGGTAGAGTTGTTCCAAGCGCAGGAAAAAGACGTCGCGCAGGCCTTGCTTGGCGCGTTCTTCGAAGAGGTCGTAATAGACCTTGCCCGAGCACAGCACGACGCGTTTGACCTCGCTGTCCTCGCACAGTTTTTCATTGTCGTAGAGCACCCGGTGGAAAGTGGTGCCGGGGCCGAAATCGTCGAGCTCGGAGACGCACAGTTTGTGCCGCAACAGAGATTTCGGCGTCATCACCACCAGGGGTTTGCGGAAATTGCGGCGCACCTGACGGCGCAGCGCGTGGAAATAATTGGCCGGCGTGGTGATGTTGCAGACTTGCATATTGTCTTCGGCGCAAAGTTGCAGATAGCGTTCCAGGCGCGCCGAGGAATGCTCCGGCCCCTGACCCTCGTAACCGTGGGGCAGCAACATGACCAGACCCGACATGCGCAGCCACTTGGATTCGCCCGGCGCGATGAACTGATCGATGATGACCTGGGCGCCATTGGCGAAATCGCCGAACTGCGCTTCCCACAACACCAGTGCGTGGGGCTCGGCCTGACTGTAGCCGTATTCGAAACCGAGCACGCCAAACTCCGATAGCGGGCTGTCGATGCATTCGAACGGCGCTTGACCGAAGCGGATATTATTCAGCGGGATATGCCGCTCTTCGTTTTCCTGGTCGTAGAGGATGGCGTGGCGTTGCGAGAACGTACCGCGGCCAACATCTTCACCGGACAGGCGCACCGGTGTGGATTCGCACAGTAGTGACCCGAACGCCAAGGCCTCGCCGGTCGCCCAGTCGATATTGGAGCCGGAATCGAACATCTTGGCCTTGGTTTTCAGTTGGCGCACGATCTTCGAGTTGAGTTGGGCGCCGGTTGGCGGCGTCGCCAAGGCGTGGCCGACCTCTTTTAGTAATTCGAGGCCGACGGCGGTATCGCCGCGCCGCGCTTCGCCTTCGGCCAGCCCAATATCGGCCCAGCGGCCTTCCAGCCAGTCGGCCTTGTTGGGCCGGTAGCTTTTCGCCGCCTCGAATTCGGTATCCAGCTTGGCGTGAAATTCTTCGACCATGCGGTCACCGCCGCCGGCCTCGAGAACGCCTTCGTCTTCGAGTTGCTTGGCGTAGATCGCCCGCGTCGTCGGCTGCTCGGCGATCTTTCTGTACATGATCGGCTGGGTGAACGCCGGCTCATCGCTTTCGTTATGACCAGAGCGGCGATAGCCCCACATGTCGAGAACCACGTCGGCCTTGAAGCGATAACGGTACTCTGTCGCCAGGCGCGCGGCCTGCATCGACGCTTCGGCGTCGTCGCCATTTACATGGAGGATGGGCGCTTGGATCATTTTCGCCACGTCCGACGAATAGGGTGAGGAGCGCGCTTTGGTCGGGCTGGTGGTGAAACCGATCTGGTTGTTGGTGATGATGTGCAGCGTGCCGCCGGTGCGGTAGCCGCGCAATTGGGACAGATCGAGGGTTTCAGCGACCAAGCCTTGGCCGGCAAAGGCGGCGTCGCCGTGCAGCAATATGCCGACCACCTGTTCGCGGTCGCTATCGCCGCGCTGGCGCTGTTTGGCCCGGACCTTGCCCAGCACGACGGTATTGACCGCTTCCAGATGGCTGGGGTTGGGTGTCAGGGACAAATGAACGGTGTTGCCGTCGAAGGTGCGGTCGGAGCTGGTGCCGAGATGGTATTTCACGTCGCCGGAACCCATCACGTCTTCCGGGTTCGGCGAGTTGCCTTCGAATTCGGAAAACATGGCGCGGAACGGTTTGTCCATGAATGTCGCCAGAACGTTGAGACGGCCACGATGGGCCATGCCGATGACCAGCTCGCGCATGCCGAGATTACCGCCGCGGCGCACGATCTGTTCCAGCGCCGGGATCAGCGTCTCACCGCCTTCCAGCCCGAAGCGCTTGGCGCCGGTATAGCGTTTGTCGAGAAACTGCTCGAACACTTCCGAGCGGGTCAGTGCTTCGAGAACCGCCTTCTTATGGGGTGCGCTGAGTTCCGGGCGGCTGGCCGCGCCTTCCACGCGTTCCTGAATCCAGGCTTTTTCTTCCGGCCCTTGGATGTGCATATATTCGGTGCCCATGGAGCGGCAGTAACTGTCGCGCAACTCGTTGAGAATTTGGCGGACTGACGCGGCTTCGAAGCCGAGCATGAAATTGATAAAGATCGGCCGATCGAGATCGGCCTCCGTGAAACCATAGGTCGCGGGGTCGAGCTCGGGATGGGGCGCCGGTTTGGCCAGTCCCAGCGGGTCGAGGGACGCGGCTAAATGGCCGCGCACACGGTGAGAGCGGATCAGCATCAGCGCGCGGATCGAATCGAGGGTCGCTTGGCGCACTTGGTCAGGGGCCGCTTGGGGCGCCAGCGGTGCGCTATAGGACAGCGGCGCACCCTGCGCCGCCGGCGCTGCGTGGCCATTTCCGCCGTTGGCGCCATGCCCGACGACCGCGGTGCTTCGCGGCGCCCAACTGGCCCCGCGCATTTCGTCCAGCAGCTCGCGCACATCGTCGTGCAGCGTGGCGAAAAAGTCCTGCCAGCTAGGGTCTATGCTATTCGGGTTCTCGAGATATTTGGCGTAGATTTCCGCGACAAAAGTGGCGTTGGCGCCATTCAGAAACGAGGTTTGTTCGATAAAGCTGCTCATTTGTCATCCGCGGCCTTCTGCCACGTTCTCCAATGGTGCAGCGCCTTATATTGGCGTTGCGTTGTGCCGCCGCTACCCGTTCAACGCTTTTAACATCGTGCTGCCGAGCGCCGCTGGTGAGTCTGCGACATGAAACCCAGCTGATTTCATGGCGTCGATTTTGGCTTCGGCCGTACCCTGACCCCCCGAGATAATCGCGCCCGCATGACCCATTCGTTTGCCCGGAGGCGCGGTCACACCGGCGATAAAACCCGTCATGGGCTTTTTTACGGCAGATTGGTTAACAAATTCAGCGGCTTCTTCCTCCGCCGTGCCGCCGATTTCACCGATCATGATGATGCCTTCGGTTTCATCGTCGTCGAGAAACATGGAAATCGCATCGATAAAGTTGGTGCCGTTCACCGGATCGCCGCCGATACCGATGCAGGTCGACTGTCCCAGCCCGGCTGCCGTGGTTTGCGCCACCGCCTCGTAAGTGAGGGTGCCAGAGCGCGAGACGATGCCAATATTGCCGCGGGTGTGGATATGACCGGGCATGATGCCGATCTTGCATTCGTCGGGCGTGATAACCCCGGGACAATTGGGGCCGATAAGCCGAGATTGCGAACCTACCAGCGCGCGTTTTACCTTCACCATGTCGATCACCGGGATGCCTTCGGTGATGCACACCACCAACTCAATACCGGCGTCGATCGCCTCTAAGATGGCGTCGCCAGCGAACGGTGGCGGTACATAGATGGCCGACGCGTTGGCGCCGGTTTTAGTCACCGCTTCGTCGACCGTGTCGAAGACGGGCAGGTCGAGATGGGTGGTGCCACCCTTACCGGGTACGACGCCGCCGACCATTTGGGTGCCATAGGCGATGGCCTGCTCGGAATGAAATGTGCCTTGCGAGCCGGTGAAGCCCTGGCAGATGACCTTAGTGTCGCGATTTACCAAAACAGACATGACTTAAGCCGCCTCTTTAACTGCGTTGACGACTTTTTCCGCCGCATCCGCCAAATTGTCCGCTGAGACGATCGGCAGACCTGAATCGGCGAGAATTTGTTTGCCCAATTCCACGTTTGTCCCTTCCAGCCGGACGACCAGGGGCACGTGCAGAGCGACTTCGCGCGCCGCGGCGACGACACCTTCCGCGATTACATCGCACCGCATGATGCCGCCGAAAATATTGACCATGATGCCTTCGACATTGGGATCCGACAGGATGATCTTGAACGCTGCGGTGACCCGTTCCTTGGTGGCGTTGCCGCCAACGTCGAGAAAATTCGCAGGTTGGCTGCCATAGAGCTGGATGATGTCCATGGTTGCCATGGCCAGGCCGGCGCCGTTGACCATGCAACCGATCGCGCCGTCGAGCTTGATGTAGTTGAGGTCGTGTTTCGACGCTTCCACTTCCATCGGGTCTTCTTCGTCCTCGTCGCGCAGTTCCATCACCTTGGGCTGGCGGTACAGCGCGTTGTCGTCGAAATTCATTTTGGCATCCAGCGCGATCACGTCGCCGGCGCCGGTCACCACCAGGGGATTGACCTCGACCAGGGATGCGTCGAGATCGAGGAAGGCGGTGTAGAGACCCGATAGCAGTTTCGATGCGCTTTTAATCTGATCGCCCGAGAGGCCCAGACCGAAAGCGATTTCACGCGCGTGGAACGGCATCAGGCCGGTTACCGGGTCAGTGGCGATGGTGAGAATTTTTTCCGGCGTCTCGTGGGCGACGGTTTCGATGTCCATGCCGCCCTCGGTCGAGGCGATCAGGGTAACCCGCGAATTGCTGCGGTCGATGAGCATCGAAAGGTAGAGCTCGCGGGCGATGTCGCAGCCTTCTTCGATATAGATCCGTTTGACCTCTTTGCCTTCCGGTCCGGTCTGTTTGGTAACCAGGGTCCGGCCGAGCATGGCGGTGGCGAAAGCTTTGACCTCGTCTTCGCTGTGCGCCAGTCGAACGCCACCATCGCCATCGGGGTCATTGGCAAAGCGTCCCGCGCCCCGCCCGCCGGCGTGGATTTGGGATTTCACCACCCAGATCTTGCCGCCCAATTCCCGCGCTACTTTGACGGCTTCGTCGGGTGTAAAGGCAACGCCGCCGCGTGGCACCGCGACACCGTAAGTCGATAACAAGGCCTTGGCCTGATACTCATGAATATTCATAGAAACGCTTGTCCGGTTGGGCGAGAATCAAGGCGCACGCATGTGTCCATGCAGCCTCGTATGGACGCGATTGGTTACCAGTTGTTAAACGGCATGAAATTAGCGTCGGCAATTATGGTTAACGACGGGCACTCTAACATTCGCCACACAGTGTGCAACTGCCCACCATTCGCCGCTCTTACAGGGAGTTTGCTAGCGCTTTTTCTTCGATTCGCGTTGGAGTTTTTTGGTAATCGCGACCAAACCCTCGACCGCTTTCACTGATTTGCGGAATGCCGCACGCTCCGCGGGGGTAAACTTGACCTCGACGATGCGTTCGATGCCGCCGCCGCCGATGACAACCGGCACGCCGACATACATGTTTTTCACGCCATATTGGCCGGTCAGATAGGCGGCTGCGGGAAGAACGCGTTTCTTGTCCTTGAGATAGGCTTCCGCCATGGCGACCGCCGACGAGGCGGGTGCATAGAAGGCCGATCCGTTGCCCAGCAGTTCGACGATCTCGCCACCGCCCGAGCGGGTGCGCTGGACAATCGCATCGAGGCGCTTTTGCGTGGTCCACCCCATCTTGACCAGATCGGGCAGCGGGATGCCGGCAACCGTCGAATATCGGGTCAGGGGAACCATGGTGTCGCCGTGGCCACCGAGCACAAAGGCGGTGACGTCCTCGACCGAGACCTTAAATTCCTCGGCCAGGAAATAACGGAAGCGGGCGCTGTCGAGTACGCCGGCCATGCCGACGCATTTATTCGGCTTTAGGCCGGCGGCGGTGCGCAGCACGCCGACCATGGCGTCGAGCGGATTGGTGATGCAGATGACGAAGGCGTTGGGGCAGTTCTTGCGGATGCCCGCGCCGACCGACTGCATGACGCCGGTGTTGATGCCGATCAGATCGTCGCGGCTCATGCCCGGCTTGCGCGCGATGCCGGCGGTGACGATGACCACGTCGGCGCCCTTGATGGCGGCATAGCTGCTGGCGCCGGTGATGTTGGAATCGAAGCCTTCGACCGGCGATGATTCAACCAGGTCGAGCGCTTTGCCGGACGGCATGCCCTTGACGATGTCGAACAGAACGACGTCGCCCAATTCCTTGAGCCCGATCAAGTGGGCGAGTGTGCCGCCGATATTTCCGGCGCCGATCAAAGCGATTTTATTGCGAGCCATAAAGGGTATCCCAGCCGTGTCTGCGTTAGGGGAAAGCAGCGTCAACGCCGAGCGCCGCGCTGCACAAGTTCGGCGGTGTGTAACGCGAATGGCCGGGGGGTTCAACCCGACCTTCGGCGTAGTCTTTGTCCGGTTGTGCCTAAGTCAGATGGGGCGCGGCGATATAGTCTTCGGCCTGCATTTCCATCAACCGCGACACGGTGCGTTGGAACTCGAAGGCGGTGTCGCCGGCAGGGTAAAGTGCCTCGGGTTCGACGGCGGCGCTGGCGAAAAGATTGACCCGATGCTCGTACAGCGAATCGATCAGCACCACGAAACGCTTGGCGATCTCGCGTTCCTCGGCTGACATTTTCGGAATGTCGTCGATGATGACGGTGTGGAAATGGGTGGCGATGGCCAAAAAGTCGGGCGCGCCACGGGGTTCGCGGCAGAGTTCGTCGAAGCCGAAGCGGGCCACACCGCGCGCGGCGATCGGCGCGATCAATGTGCGGCCGAGAACGGTGATCTCGACCGGTTCGCCCTTGGCGGTGTCGGTCAGAGTCTCGAACGCGGTGTCGAGCCGTTCGGTGGCGGCCGCGCCCAACGGCGTGTGATAGACCGGCTGGCCTTTCAGCCGGTCGAGGCGGAAATCAACCCCGACGCCGATGTCGAGCACATCGAGGCGGGCGCAGATAAGATCGATGAAGGGTAAAAACCGGTCGCGTTGCAAGCCGCCCTGGTAAAGATCCTGCGGCGCAACATTGGACGTCGCTACCACCACCACGCCGCGCTCGAACAGGCCTTGAAACAGCCGGCCCAAGATCATCGCATCGGCGATATTCACCACGTGGAATTCGTCGAAACACATGAGCCAGGTTTCCGCCGCGATATCCGACGCGACCGCCATCAGCGGGTCGTCGCGCTTGGTGGTGCGGCGTTCCTTGGTCAGCCGTTCCTGGACTTCGAGCATGAAGGCGTGGAAATGGACCCGGCGTTTGCGTTCGACGGGGGCCGTGTCGAAGAACAAATCCATCAGCATCGATTTGCCGCGCCCAACGGGTCCGAAAATGTAAAGTCCCTGGGGCGGCTCGTCGGGGCGCCGGCCCAGCCCGAAACGGTCCTTCCATCCAGCGATCCAGCTTTCCCCGGCCGGCTGATACCCCTTCAGCGCATGGTGCAGGCTTTGTAGCTTCTCCGCGCCCAACTCCTGGACCGGGTCGGGCTTGAGCTCGCCGGCGCGCCGCAACGTGCGATAACGCTGCAGCGGCAGTTCCAGCTCCGAATCACTGTCGATTATTCCCTCAGGCATGGCGGCGGTTCCATACGATGGGGACCGCGTTCGTGCAACCGCCTATTGTGCCGCCGCCGCTTGGCTCGCAAACATCGATTCCATCTCACGGCGGATTTGTACGGCCTGGCTGGTGGCATCGATATCGACATGGGCCCAGGTCACCGGCTGGTCTTTGGCAACAGCGGATTTCAGGTTGACGCCGTGGGCCAGACCGATTGGCAGGCCGCCACAGGCCAGGCTGTCCTCGGCTGGCATCAGCTTGCCATAGACCGTGTAACCGCCTTCACCGTCCAGGGTTTCGCCGGCTTGCAGATCGCGCTTGGCGGTGGCGACGGCGTCGCCGCGAAAACCGGTGGGCTGGCCGGTGGCCTCGCCGCGCAGGGCAACGCTGGCGACCGAGATGCCCAATTCCAGTCCGATCAGGTGGTATGGCTTCCACATTGCCGAATAACGGCCGGTTGCATCGGTTATCAGGCCGTACTCGGCGAAACAGGCGGCGACGTAGTCGCTCGGCGCTTCGAACACGACATAGACGCCCCAGCGCAGATCGCCGGCGACGTGGCGGCCGTCGCGTTCTTCCGACGAGATGACTTCGACCTGTCCTTTGTGATGCAGCCGGCCGCCCTCGGCCTGGGGCCGCATGATGTGGGCCAAATCCTGCACACCGACCGGCGGAAACTCCAAACCGCCGGGCGCCGGGCTCAGTCCGGTGGCGTTGGCGACGGCGGCCATTTCGATCGCCGACTTGGTGCCGTCCAGGAAGGAATTGAACATTTGCGGGTTCATGCCGCCGGCCGCGGCCTGTTCGGGCGTGAGACCGTAATGCTGCCAGACATCGTCGGGGGTCACGTAATGATAACCATCGAGATATTTGGTGCCTTTGCCGGCGGCGATGACATCGAGACCGCAGGCTCGCGCCCAATCGACCTGCTCGCAGATCAGCGCCGGCTGGTCGCCGTAAGCCAGCGAGTAGACGATCCCGGCTTGGCGCGCCCGTTCGGTGAGCAACGGTCCGGCCAGCACGTCGGCTTCGACATCGACCATGACGATATGTTTGCCGTGCTCGCAGCAGGCCAGCGCGTGGGCGATGCCGGCCGCGGGGCTGCCGGTGGCGTCGATCACCACGTCCACATCGTCGCCGGCGATCACCGCCATGGCGTCGTCGGTAATGAACGTCTCGCCGATGCCGGCGCGCGCGCAGGCGGCTTTGGCGCGGGCCGGGTCGAGATCGACCAGGGCGGCAATGTGTATGCCCGGGGTGCGGCCGGCCTGGGACAGATACATGGTGCCGAACTTGCCGGCGCCGATCAGCGCCACGCGCACCGGGTTGGCGGCGGCTTCGCGTTCGAGCAGCAGGCGATGGAGATTCATGGTCGCGTCTTCCCCGTTTGCGCAATTTCTCGTTAGACTGTCGGGCCATATTACGCCCGACCGCCTTCAGGGAGAAATGCAGATGAGCGACTATAACGAAAACGTCCGAATTTCCAGCGTATCCCGCGAGGCGTTTCCCGCCGATCGGGTGGATATCTACGACCACATCATGGAGACCCGCAAACTGACATTTATGGCCGATTTGTTCGCCACTATGGCGCACAGCCCCGGCGCGCTACAGGCGGTTGCCTCGGTCGGCGAGCATGTCCGCTTCCACAGCGTGCTCGACGAGGTGTTGCGCGAGATGGTCATCTGCACCGTGTCGCAAGAGGTCGGCAATTTCTACGAATGGTGCCACCATATCCACCGCATGCCCGACGATATGCGTGAGGCGGTGGGGACCCTGGCGGCGGAAGAATTACCCGCACCGCGGGGCCCGGCATTACGGTTTGCGCGAATGACGGCGAATAACGAGGCCGTCGATGACGCGCTGGTCGAGCAAGTCCGCGCGTCCTTGGGCGACCAGGGGTTGGTCGATCTGACGGTGATGGTCGGCTACTACCAACTGATCGGCACCTATTGCACCACGCTCCAGGTGCCCATCGAAGATGGCCTCGAGCGCCCGCCGTTTAAGAAGTAAGCCCCTCTCCCTCCGGGAGAGGGGTTGGGGTGAGGGGAAATAGTGCTACGACAGCACACCTGCCGAAGTGCGAGATCTCTCGCTTTGGTTTGCAAACAGTTGAGTTGTGCCCGGTCCGCTTCGTCCCCTCACCCGGCTCGCTTGCGCTCGCCACCCTCTCCCGCCGGGAGAGGGTTAATCACTCCGCCGCGGTGGCGTTTTCGCGGGCGAGTTCGATGAGGCAATCGTCGGGCAGGGGTTCGATGGGGGCGAAATCGCGGTGGGCGATCCACTCGTCGCGCTTGAACTGGCGAATGTGGTTGTCCACGTGGCACAGGCTCAGATAGACGATGGTGCGGTCCCACGGGCTGATATTGCCCGGCGAGGCGTGCACCAGGTTCGAATGGAACAGCAGGAGCGAGCCAGGTTTGCCACGCGGCGCGACCATGCCGCCTTCTTCCGCCAGGCGGGTGACGGTTTGTTTGTCGAGCGTCCATAGCGGGTACGAGGTGGTCAGCGTGTCGTGGCCGGCCTCGATCACCCCGGCCTTGTGGCTACGTGGAATGAACATTAACGGGCCGTTGAATTCGGTCACCTCTTCTAAGAACAGGGCGATATTCATGGCCCGGGGCTCGGGCATCAGATCGTCGCGCGCCCAAGTGCCGTAATCCTGGTGCCACTGCCAGACATCGCCGTCGAAGGCGGCTTTGCCGTTGATCTTGAATTGGTGCATGTAGACCGGCCCGTCGACCAGTTGCATGACCGGATCGAGCAGGCGCGGATGGGCGCCTAGGCGGCGAAACGCTTCGTTATAGGTATGGGCGGCAAAGGCGGTGCGCACCGCCTCGCCGTCCTTCTCGCGCCAGACCTCGTCGCGGCGCATGGCGAAGATTTTCGGCACCTCGCCCATCAGCACGTCGATTTCATCTTGGGAAAAGACGTCCGGCAGGAAGACCCAGCCTTCCTGGTCAAATTCGGCAAGTTGTTCGCTGGTCAATTGCATGGCGCTATCCCCGTTTGGACGGGCGGTGGTTGTTAATCTTTGCCAATTATACCCAAGCCAGTGCGGGTCCGCGAGCACACAAACTTGGCCCGCGGCGAGTCGGTGCCATAGGGTTACCTATGCACGGATATTTCACAGACGAGTCGGATTGAACGGGTGGTACTGGAACTCTTACAAAAGGCCATCGAATTGGCAGCCAACCCCTTTGCCTTGGTCGGCTATATCGGCCTCGGCGTCTATTCCCAGACCCTGTGGCGGGCGCTGAAATACGGTTTCCTATGGGGCGCGGCGATCTTTATTTTCTCCCTCGCCCTGGGTAGCCCGCAACCGCTCCAGTTCGATGCGCTGGCGGTACGCTTTGCACTACAACTGGCCGGGGCGATCATCATTACGGTCGGCATTTTCTATCTCTACCGCATGCTGCTGAAGGGTAAGGGCGGCGGCGGGTCGACCCCGACAAACGGTTCGCGCAAACCGCCGCCCAAGCTGCGCCGGGTGAAATAGCGGGCGGAATTCCGTGCTTTAGTATTGGCAGACGCCGATTGGTCCGCGAGAAATTGTGCGACATGCTCAACCTATGCGGTATCTCGCGACCCAATATGAGTGAACGAGAGATAGTTATACTCGTTGTGGCGATCGCACATGTGGTCGGTGTATTGGGATATTTCTACAACGGCCTCCACGCCGAGACGTTCAGACGCGCTGCAATGTTCAGTGTGTTATGGGCCGTTGGGATTCTTTTATTATTGATCGCCCTCGGCGGAGAGCAACCTCTCGCGTTCGTCCCGTGTGTCTGGGTGCACGATAACGGCACGATCGTCTACTGGGCCGCTGATATTGCGTCGTCACAGTTTGAATGGTTGGCGGTGTGTTTCGCCGGCTACCTGATCTTCGCGATCATGGTCACTGTCGTTGGATATAATTGGCGTCGGGATGAGGATGGGGGTTTTGCCGACGGTGGGGGTGACTTTGGAGATTGTTAGGTTTTTTTACGAGCTGCACCGGGCTCAGTGCCTGTATTGAAAGTGTAAAAATAAGTCCTATATTCTACTTATGCGATTTATTTGCAGCTTAAATTGACAGAACGGGAGATTATTGAACTTATAGGACTGCTCGTCGTTTTTTCCGGTTTGGCAGGCTATTACGGTTCGGCCTTTTTCGCGAAGACGCTTTTGCGGGCGTTAGTGTTCAACCTTTTTTTGGGCGTTGCGCTATATACCGTAATGGGCACCCTAAAGAGTGCGAGTCCGCTTGGGTTTGATGTGTTGGCTGCGTGTAATGGCTTACATCAGATCGGCACGATAAAGTTCGACGGGAGCGCCTATACGTCGAGTATGTTTAAGGGGTTGGCTGTGTGCTTTGCCGTAAACCAGATCGTCGCGATTGTCCTGACAGTGGTATTTTATCTCGACCGTTGGATTTACGATCGGGTGTAAATTGTGACGCATAGTAATAAAGCGCCCCATGAAATAGCTCCCCGATCTAATTACCACTCATCAACCGTGACAGCGTCTGGCCATCCTCCGATCCGCCGGCGAGAGCGCCGGCGACATTTTGCTGGTCGGCGGCCGAGCGGTTCTGGCTGAGTTTGAACTTGCCCTCCAGCCGCGCGATGGGAATTTCGAACCCGACGATGCCTTTGAGCATACCTTCGATGAAGGCCGGCGGTTGGCCGTCCATATTCCAGGACGGCGACCGGCCGGCCTCGTGGTTGGCGACCAGGCGTTCCTGTTGGGCGCGCAGTTCGCCCGGGTCGTCGACGATGCGCGGCGTGCCGTAGGCTTCGACGACGGCATAGTTCCAGGTCGGCACCGCCGGCGCGTCCGGCGTGTACCAGCTCGGCGAGACGTAGCTATGGGGGCCGCGAAATACCACCAGTGCTTCGCCGGCGAAGTTCTGCCAGTGGGGATTGGCCCGCGCCATATGGGCTTGCAGCGCGCCGTTGGGACCCTTGGCGCGGTCGAGCACGAAGGGCAGGTGCGAGACCGACGGCGTCGGGTCGCCGTTAGTGATCAACATGGCGAAATCATAGGCCTCGATCAGACCATGCAACCGCGCCATATCGGTCACGGCGAATTCCTGGGGGAGATACATGGCTTTCTCCTTATCGAAGGATTAAATGCGTTTTCTCGACATAAAAAAGGGCCGCCAGGATATCCGGCGACCCTTGTGTCAAAGATATTCGCTGACTTGCCGAATTAGATTTGCCGCTCCAGCATCATTTTCTTGATCTCGGCGATGGCCTTCGCCGGGTTCAGGCTTTTCGGGCAGGTCTTGGCGCAGTTCATGATGGTGTGGCAGCGGTACAGGCGGAACGGGTCTTCCAACTGGTCGAGCCGGTCGCCGGTCGCCTCGTCGCGGCTGTCAGCTAGCCAGCGATAGGCCTGCAGCAACACCGCTGGGCCCATATAGCGGTCGGCGTTCCACCAATAGCTCGGGCATGAGGTGGTGCAGCAGGCGCACAGGATGCATTCCCACAGACCATCGAGTTTCTCGCGTTCCTCGACCGATTGCAGGCGCTCGCGTTCCGGCGGCTGGCTGTCGGTTTTCAGCCACGGTTCGACTTCGCGGTACTGGGCGAAGAAATGGGTCATGTCGGGCACCAGATCCTTCACCACCTCTTGATGCGGCAGCGGATAGATCTTCACATCGCCACTCACTTCCGAAGTAAATGACGTGCAGGCCAGGGTGTTGGTGCCGTCGATATTCATGGCGCAGGAGCCGCACACGCCCTCGCGGCACGACCGCCGGAAGGTCAGACTCGGATCGATCTCGTTCTTGATCTTGATCAGCGCGTCGAGAACCATCGGTCCGCAGGTGTCCATGTCCACGGTGTAGGTGTCGACACTCGGATTCTCGTCGTCATCGGGCGACCAGCGATACACCTTGAAGGTGCGCGTATTGCTGGCGCCCTCAGGCTTCGGCCAGGTCTTGCCGTCCTGAACTTTGGAGTTTCTGGGGAGTGCGAAATCAGCCATGTACCTTCAATCCTCTGTCACCCGTGTCGCGTCTTCGGCTCGGCAACCGGCCTAGTAAACGCGCGCCTTGGGCGGGAAGCTCTGCACTTCGTTGGTCAGCGGTTGCAGCACCACCGGGCGATAATCGATGTTGGTTTTGCCCTTATCGTCGACCCAGCACAGGGTGTGCTTCATCCAATCCTCGTCGTCACGGTCGGGGAAATCTTCGCGGGCGTGGGCGCCGCGGCTTTCCGTGCGGTTGACCGCCGAGCCCAATGTGGCGACCGCCTGGGTCATCAGATTGTCGAGCTCCAGGGTCTCGACCAAATCGGTATTCCAGACCATCGAGCGGTCGGACACTTGCAGATCGTCGAGGCCGCCCCAAACCTGATCGAGCTTGTCGACGCCTTCCTGCAGAACTTCACCGGTGCGGAACACCGCGCAATGGTCTTGCATGGTGCGCTGCATTTGCAGGCGCAGGTTTGATGTCGGTGTGCCGCCCGACGCGTGACGCAACCTGTCGAGGCGCGCCAGGGCGTTATCGCCGGCGTCCGGCGCCAGCGGCTTGTGGGCCTCACCCGGGGTGACGGTCTCCGCGGCCCGGTTGGCGGCGGCGCGGCCGAACACCACCAGATCGAGCAGCGAGTTGGAGCCCAGGCGGTTGGCGCCGTGCACCGAAACGCACGCCGCCTCGCCGATCGACATCAGGCCCGGTACCGAGGTGGCCGGATCGCCATTCTTCAAGGTAACGGCTTCGCCGTGATAGTTGGTGGGAATGCCGCCCATATTGTAGTGGCAGGTCGGCAGCACCGGGATCGGCTCCTTGGTCACATCGACGCCGGAGAAAATTCGCGCCGTCTCGGCGATGCCGGGCAGGCGCTGATGGATCACGTCGGCATCGAGATGTTCGAGATGCAGGTGGATATGATCGGCGTCGCCGCCGACCCCGCGGCCCTCGCGCATTTCGATGGTCATCGAGCGGCTGACCACATCGCGGCTGGCGAGATCCTTGGCCGACGGCGCATAGCGCTCCATGAACCGCTCGCCCTCGGAATTGGTCAGATAGCCGCCTTCGCCGCGCACACCTTCGGTGATCAGGCAGCCCGCGCCGTAAATGCCGGTCGGGTGGAATTGTACGAATTCCATATCCTGCAAGGGCATGCCGGCCCGCGCCGCCATAGCAACGCCGTCGCCGGTCTGGGTATGGGCGCCGGTACACGAGAAGTAGGTGCGGCCATAGCCGCCGGTCGCGACCACGGTTTGATGGGCGCGGAAGCGGTGGATGGTGCCGTCGTCGAGGTTCCAGGCCATAACGCCGCGGCACGAGCCGTCTTCGTCCATGATCAGGTCGAGGGCGAAATACTCGATGAAAAATTCGGCGTCGAAGCGCAGGGCCTGCTGATAGAGCGTGTGCAGGATGGCGTGACCGGTGCGGTCGGCGGCGGCGCAGGTGCGCTGCGCGGTGCCTTCGCCGTAATTGGTGGTCATGCCGCCGAACGGGCGCTGATAAATCTTGCCTTCTTCGGTGCGGCTGAACGGAACGCCTTGATGTTCCAGCTCGATGATCGCCGGCATCGCCTCGCGCACCATGTATTCAATGGCGTCCTGATCTCCCAGCCAGTCGGCGCCCTTGACGGTGTCGTACATGTGCCAGCGCCAATCGTCCTTGCCCATATTGCCCAGCGCCGCCGAAATGCCACCTTGCGCGGCGACGGTGTGGGAGCGGGTCGGGAAGACTTTGGTGATACAGGCCGTCTTCAGGCCCTTATTAGCCATGCCGAAAGTGGCGCGCAGACCGGCGCCGCCGGCGCCAATGACCACCACATCGTAATCATGGTCGATAATTTCATAGCTGCCATTGGTCGCCATCACGAACCTCCAAATGCAATCGAAAGCACAGCGAATATCGCGGCCAGCGCCAGCACGATTGCCGCGCCTTTGACGAAAAGCAGCAATCCGATTTCAACCGGCTTCTTATGCACATAATCTTCAATCACCACCTGTAATCCCAACTGGGCATGGTGGAAGGTGGCGACGATGAGCAAAATAAGCAGCACCGCCGTTACCGGGTTGCCGATGAAGGCGCGCGCCGTTGCGTGGTCGCTGCCGGTCGCCGCGACCATGGCGATAACAAACCAAATTGTCAGCGGCACCAGCGCCACGGCGGTTAGCCGCTGCGCCCACCAATGTTGAGTACCCGATTTTGCCGAGCCGAGGCCGCGGGCGCGGCCGAGGGGCGATCGTAGGCTCATCTCAACCTCCCAACGCGGCGTAACCGCCGACCCAACTGACCAAGGTGAGAACGATCGAGACGATCACCACCAGCCAGCCGGTCGTGTATGCCGTCGGCAGCTCAAACCCCCAGCCGATGTCCCAGGCCAAATGGCGGATGCCGTTGGCGAGGTGGTAGAACAACGCGAAGGTCCAGCCCAAAAGCAGCAACCGGCCCAGTATCGAGCCAATAAAGCCTTGCGCGGTCGCATAAGCGTCGGGTCCGCTGGCCGCCGCGATGAGCCACCACACCAGCAGCAGCGTCCCAATCGCCAGGGCGACGCCGGTAAGGCGGTGAAGGATCGACAGCATCGATGTGAGCTGCGGCCGATAGACCTGTAAATGAGGTGACAAGGGACGGTTATTGGTCGCCATGAACCTTTTACTCCGGAGCTTCCCGCCTATCGACAACGCCGTTATTGCGAACGGTCGAGGCCCCACGGAGCGCCGCGACCAAGCAGTGAGTGAAGAATGCAGAGCGGTTGCCCGGCAGGTGTCGACAAGCAAAATTGGTTTAGACCGGCGGATTGTGTTCGTCAATCGCAGCACCGGCAATAACGCGCCTTTTCCCGCGCGATTGGCTGACTCTCGTTTGCATATTTCGGTGTTGCGCCAGGCGCCTGTGGAAAAGCTGTGGAGGAGTTGTGTTCACAATCGCGATTTATGCACAAGATTCTTACTGATATCCGCTTTTTCGAGTTGCCCAAGGGGGCCTAGGAAGCGGAACATACTCCCAGCACGCGCAAGCGTGACGGCAGATCCATCGCCGCTTCCGAAACGACCGTTCGCGGTTCTTCGGAAGAGCCGAACCGGCCCCGAGGGGGCCCGCAAGGTAAAGGGGAAGGATCGTCTGGCGGGGAAGCGGTTCCTGTCTTCGGACAGTTGGATGGTTGACCTGGCAGGTTAAGCCGGTAGGCGGTTTGGCTCTTCGGAGCCCCTTTCCTCGGAAGGACCGACTACGCCGGTCGTTCGGCGAAGATGGGACGGGCAACCGTTTCGACGACGCAGACGATCTCCGGCAGCCCGTGCCGAGCGGGTGGTTCGCAGCCGGCAGCCTTGTCTTCGGACGTAGGCGCTGACGCGAACGGCAAGCGAGGCATCCGCGGGACAGTCAGGACCCCCTTCGGGAGGTTGGGACAGTTTCCGGAGGGCGGCGGGAAGCGGGAGGTAAGTCGCTGCATTGGCGGCTCCCCCTGGCGGCGGAGACCTTCGGGTCGACGACGCAGCCACCCGGACAGCTTCGGCTGGAAAGGTGGACAGGGCCGGCAGATAGAACCGCTTCGGCGGGAATATCAGCAGGCTGGAGGGAGAGACGGCGTTTCAATTCCATGGCACTCGCCGGCCGGGAATTCGAGACGTAGCCCGAAACCGGGGAAGGTCCGCTTGCGGACCGGAACGGGAAGACAGGCAGATGCGGTTGGCGGCCCCTCGTGGGTTCAGGTTCTGTAAGGGCCACTGGGTGGAAGGTGTAAAAACCGGAAATCCGGCAGCCGCCAGGAGCCGGGGATGACGTATCGGCCAGGGGTGCGTCACCTACGACCAGGCGGTTCCAAGCGGGACGGCTTGCAAGTGTAACGGGTTGGTATCGACGGGGCTTCGGTCGCGGAGGGATTAACCCGAAGGTCTCAGAGGGAAGGGGAGCAATCCCCGGACTGAACGGACCAGGAAGGCGTCAGGCGTCACGGGCTCCGCGTCCATGCACCTGGCGCCTTCTTTTTATCTGGCCCCGAATATGCTGGTGCGTGATCGAAAAAGGGGTCCGGCGTTTCCACCGGACCCCCCTAAGGCGTCAGTTTGTAGGCTCCGCATCCAGGCTCGTACGGGAATCCTGTTATCAATGCGGATTCGCGTCGGTCAAACAAAAACTTGTATTTCGCGCCCATTCGGTTGCCAATTCTGGTTTATCGAATGATCCGCGAGGCTGGCCGCCATTTCAAATATTCTCTCGATCCAATCCCATGTTGCCTTCGGTCATGTGGGAAACGCCGTGATCACGCTGCCCCTGCAGCGGCTTGGCCATAATGTATGGCCGGTCCACACGGTCATGCTGTCGAACCATGCCGGTTATCCCGACCATGGCGGCCGCGCCGTGCCAGTGGATGAACTTGCCGATGTGATCGATGCGCTCGATCGCCGCGGCGCCCTGGCGCGCTGCGACGGTGTGTTGTCGGGCTATTTGGGCGATGCGGCGGTCGGCGAGGTGGTCCTCGACGCGGTCGCCCGGGTGCGAAAATACAACGACAAGGCGCTCTACTGCTGCGATCCGGTGATCGGCGACGGCGGCGAGATTTATGTTGGCCCCGGTATTCCCGAATTTTTTAGCGCGCTCGCGGCGCCCGCCGCCGATGTTCTGACCCCCAATCTGTTCGAACTGTCGGTGTTGACGGGAAGCCATCCCCACACGCTGGACGGGGCGCCGCTGGACGACATCATCGCCGTAGCGCGAACGTTGATCGCGCCGGGCCGGCGAACCTCGACCATCCTGGTGACAAGCCTCACCCACGCCGCGCTGGCGCCCACCGACGTCGCCATCGCGGCGATCACCGAGACCGGCGGATGGATCGTGACAACGCCGAAGTTATCGTTCGCAACTTCCCCCCACGGGGCGGGCGATTGTTGCGCGGCCTTGTTCTGTTCAGCGCTTCTCGAGGACGGGGACCCGGCAACGGCGCTATCGCGGGCGGCGAGCGCGGTCTACGCCTTGCTCGAAGAGACCGCGCGGTTGGGAAAGAACGAATTTGCGTTGGTCGAAGCGCAAGACTTGATGGTGGAACCGGAGAGAATATTTCGCGTGGAAACGATCTTTTAATCGCGATAATTTTATATCGCTACAGAATCTGTTATGAGGTCACCGCGCTCTGCACATTTGGGGCGTCTCTGACGCCAACCGCCGACACATTCTGATTTGACTGATTACATTCTCATAAATGGCTTTCTGTTCGGCTTGGTGCTTGCAGCTCCTGTGGGACCGGTTGGTGTTCTGTGTGTGCAGCGTACTTTGTCGGAAGGGCGCCTGCATGGCCTATTGTCGGGCCTCGGCGCGGCTTTTGGCGATGCGATTTACGGCGCGATTGCCGCGTTCGGCATCAGCGCCATCCAACTCTGGATCGCCGACCACCAAGCCGGGCTGCGCACCGCCGGGGGTGTTGTCTTGTTGCTGCTGGCGGCCAAGACGATATTCATGCGCGCGCGCCGAGAGTCCCAGGCGAAAATTGGTCAAGTCCATACAGAGAGCCTGCTGCAGGATTTTATTTCGACTTTTTTTCTGGCAATTACCAATCCAATCACGGTGCTGACCTTCGCCGGTTTGTTCGTAACGCTGGGGGTCACCGAGGCCGGCGATTCGGTCGACAACGCGGCGCTCCTGGTTGCCGGTGTGTTCGCCGGGTCGGCCCTGTGGTGGTTCGCGCTGGCCTTCACCGCCAATCTGGCGCGGCCCTATCTCGACGGCGGTTATCAGACCCTGGTGACATGGATTTCCGCCAGTATATTGACCGGTTTCGGGCTCTACGCACTGATAACCGCCCAGTTCTACTGAGTAAAATTTTAGTCGCCGGGCTGCCAGCCGGGCGGCGCCATTTCAAAGCTGGCGAACTCGAACCCCGGTGCGACAGTGCATCCGACCAGGGTCCACGCGCCGAGCGGTTTGGCCGACTGCCAGTCACCGGCCGCGACCACCGCTTGGGGCCGCTCGCCGGCCGGCAGGTCGGGTCCCAGGTGAATTTCGGTAGCCGGCGCACCCTCTGATGAAATGCGCAAAGCCAGCGGCGCGCCCGCATACCAGTGCCAGATTTCGCTGGCGTCGGTGACCCGGTGCCACGCCGACATCTCGCCGGCCTGCAGCAGATAGTAAATGGCGGTGCACGCGCTGCGTGCGGCGTCACCGGTTTGATTGGGGTCGCGGAAGGTCTCGACGAAGTGGCCGCCTTCCGGGTGCGGCTGCATCGACAGCGTCTCTATGATCTCGGCAGCCGTGAGGGCGTTCATATTGCCGGGGTCACGCGGTGGGGTCGGTCGCTGTCATCGAGGCGCGGGTGGAAAATGCCGCGAACCAGGCGGCGAGCTTGGGGTGTGCGGTCCGCCAATCGACATCTGCAAAGCGGAAATCGCGATAACCGAGCGCGCAGGCGACGGCGATCTGGCCGATCGTGACCGGACCCTCGAGGGCATCCGCATCGCTTTCCAGCGCGGCAATGGCCTGGACGACCGATAGTTCCTGCCGTTCGACCAGCTTTTGAGATATTTGTTCCGGCTCGTGGAACGTCAATTCCATGCGCACGGTAACGGCGGCGTCGAGGATACCGTCGGCCAGGGCGAGTTGGCGCAGCGCCGTCCATCGGGCGGGGTCATCCTCGGGGTAGAGCTGCGCACCGCCTTCGGCGTTCAAAAACTCGCAGACCGCATTAGACTGAAATAACGCCGGACCGTCGTCGCGGACCAGGGCGGGCACCTTGCCCAAGGGGTTGTGATCGCGATAACCCGCCGGATCGGACCAGGGGTCGAGGGCTTCGCTCTCAACCCGCCCCTCGAGCCGCGCTTCTATAAGGACCATGCGAGCCTTGCGCGCGTAGGGCGACGGCACCGAATAAAAGAGTTTCATGGTCACGGCCTCCGTTGGGGCTATCGGATACTTCGCCCAACTATATGCCAGCGGCGGGCGTCCGTCATCGGCGCGCTTTTATTAAGACCCCTGTGGTAAAGTGGCGCCATGTGGCCGGATGTTGTCGATCTTCGGGATTTTTATGCGTCGAGCCGCGGTCAGGTGACGCGCCGGCTGCTGCGCCGTCAAATCCGCACCTATTGGACCGATACCACGGGCATGAACGTGCTGGGCATCGGTTTCGCGACGCCTTATTTGCGGCCGTTCAGCGATGAGGCCGCGCATGTGACGGCGGTGATGCCGGCGCGCATGGGCGTATTGGGATGGTCGGTGCCCGATGGTGGCAAGGGCAATGTGGTCTGCCTGTCCGATGAGGGGGTGTTGCCCTTTGCCGATCTCTCGATGGATCGGGTTTTGGTGGTCCACGGTTTGGAATATACCGAGCAAGTGAACGCCTTGTTGCGCGAAGCCTGGCGGGTGCTGGCCGATGGCGGGCGCTTGTTGGTGGTCGCGCCGAACCGCCGCGGCACCTGGGCTCATGCCGACGATACGCCCTTCGGCCACGGTCATCCTTATTCGATGGAACAATTGAACCGAACCTTGCGGCAATCGATGTTCACGCCGGTCCGTGGCACCCGTGCGCTATTTTTACCGCCGACGCGCCGGCGCTTTTGGTTGGCGGCGGCGCCGGCCTGGGAAAAGTTGGGCGCGCGCTGGTTTCGGGTTCTTGGCGGGGTGGTCATGGTTGAGGCGGCGAAGCAAATCTATGCCGGCACTATTTCGGGCGAGCATCAGCGCCGGCGTGGCTACGTCACCGTTCCCCAGGGGGCGCTTCCGCGGACGCAGACGACGTCCCGCGGCTCAACAGATAAATAGCCTCTTCGGCCAGCCAGTTGGTCCATAGGCCGACCCCATTGCGCGGCGTCGCCCGGCCGGCATGGTCGATGCTGACGATCCGATCGATCCCCAGTCCCATATCTTCCGCCAGGTTGACGAAGTCGGTGAGGGTGAAAAATCGAATATTGGGCGAATCGCACCAGATAAACGGCAGTTTTTCCGACATCGGGCTGCGGCCGTGCATCAGCAGGTCGAAGCGCACCCGCCAATAGCCCAGATTGGGGAAGCTGACGATCGCGTGGCGGCCGATCCGCAAGAGCTCGTCTAAAGTGCCTCGCACATCGTAGATCGATTGCAGGGTCTGCGACAAAATCACGTAGTCGAAGGCGTCGGACGGGTAGTTATGTAAGTCGGTTTCCGCGTCGCCCTGCACCACCGCCAGCCCGAGACTGACCGATCGGTTGACGCCTTCCTGGCTGAGTTCGATGCCCCGACCGTCGACCTGTTTGAAGTGGACCAGATAGTCGAGCAATGCGCCGTCGCCGCAGCCAATGTCGAGGACCCGGCTGCCGGGTTCGATCATGTCGGCAACCCGCTGCAGGTCGATCCGGTTCTGAATCTGCGGCGGTGACTGAACCCGGTTCATGGCGCCACCTTATCGCCGTTAAGGCCGCGCAGCTCGGCTGCCCCGGTGAGGAAGCCCGATAGAATGCGGAAGAATTCCGGTTCGTCGAGCAAAAATGCGTCGTGGCCGGCGTCGGTCTCGATTTCGACGAAGCTGACCGACGCGGCGACCGCGTTGAGCGCGTGGACGATCTGCCGCGACTCAGCGGTCGGAAACAGCCAGTCCGAGGTAAAGCTGATGAGACAGAACCGAACCGGCGTGTCGCCGAACGCATTGGCGAGGACGCCGTCATGCTCGGCGGCTTGATCGAAATAGTCCATTGCGCGGGTGATAAAGAGATAAGAGTTGGCGTCGAAGCGTTCGACGAACGTGCTGCCCTGGTGGCGCAAATAACTCTCGATCTGGAAATCGGCGTCGAAGCCGTAACTGACATCGGTGCGATCCTGCAGTTCACGGCCGAATTTTCGATGTAGCGCCGAGTCCGACAGATAGGTGATATGCGCGGCCATGCGCGCCACCGCGAGACCCCGGTGGGGGGACTCGGCCTGCTCGTAATAATTGCCGCCATTCCAATTAGGATCGGCCATGATTGCCTGACGGCCGACCTCGTGGAAGGCGATATTCTGGGCCGAATGGCGCGCCGCGCCGGCGATGGGTATGGCGCAGAAAACGCGCTCCGGATAGCGCGCCGCCCATTCCAGCACCTGCATGGCGCCCATCGAACCGCCGGTCACGCAAAACAGCTTGTCGATGCCCAGATGATCGATCACCATTTTTTGTGCCGCGACCATGTCGGTGATGGTGATGATGGGAAAATCCAAGCCGAACCGCTGGCCGGTTTTCGGATTGATATCCTTGGGCCCGGCGGTGCCCATACAGCCGCCCAAAACATTGATACAGATAACGAAATAACGATCGAGATCGATAGGCCGCCCGGCACCGATAATCGTGTCCCACCAGCCCGGCTTACCGGTGATCGGGTGAGCCTCGGCGGCGTATTGGTCGCCGGTCAGCGCGTGGCACAGCAGGATCGCGTTGGATTTGTCGGCATTCAACGTGCCATAGGTCTGGTAGGCGACGGTGAACGGACCCAGCCGCTGGCCAGAGGCGAGCTCCAGCGGTTCTGTTTCACCCAGCACGATAGTGTGTCCAGGCAAGTCGGTGACCGCCGGTTCGACGGCGATCGAATCGCTTGTCGGGGCGCCAGTGTTGGATACGACAGACATGGGTTTGCGCGGTTCGCCGGTTGTCCACGGGGTTATTGGCCATCGCGGCCGGGAGCATAGCTAGGTTGGCCGGCGCGCGGGTGTCAACGTTTTCTTTGCCAAAACCCTGCTATCGCACTACAAAGTGGCCGCTTTTCCCGGGAAGAAACGAAAGATGAACGACGCGCCCCAAAGTCTCGACGCGCTTCGTCGCGAGATCGACACCGTCGATGACGCGCTGCACGATTTATTGATGCGGCGGTCGGCGCTGGTTGCCGATATCGGGGCGTTGAAGAAGGGTGAGCAGGCCGCGGTTTTCCGGCCATCGCGCGAAGCGGCACTCCTCCGGCGTCTGCTGGCGCGCAATAACCAGAAACTGCCGGCTTCTGCCGTGGTGCGTATTTGGCGTGAGGTGATTGGCGCTTCGACCTTGATCCAGGGTGGTCTGACGGTGGCTTATTGCCCGATCGGCGATGTTGTAACGGGCGACCGGCTGGCGCGCGGCCGGTTTGGCGCCGGCGCCAAAGTGGTGCCTGTCGCCACGCCGGCGCAAGTCGTCACCGCCGTTACCAGCGGCGAAGCGTCGGTCGGCGTTGTGCCGGTGCCGCGTCAGGACGACACGGCGCCGTGGTGGCCGTCGATCTATGGCCGCGTCGGTGATGCGGCGGTGCAGGTTGTGGCGGGAGTTCCTTTCCTCTTGTCGGAAGAGGGCGGGGACGTGAGCGCGTTGGTTATCGCGCGCGGCGCGGCGGAACCGTCGAGCGACGACCGCAGTCTGTTGGTCTTCGAGTGCAGCGAGCCGTTCAGCCGCGACCGTATCCGCGCGGTTCTGTCCGAGAACGGGTTTGATCCTTCTCACACGGTCTCGTATGACGATCCCGGTGGACCGGGTACCCACTTGCACCTGGCCGACGTCGCCGGGTTTGTCGCCCCAGGCGACCCGCGATTGACCAGCGTGCGGATGGCGTTGCCCGCGGTGGCGGCTTGGCATGTTGGTGCATATGCCGCGCCAATAGCGATAACCGGCTAACCCAGGGCGCGGATAGAAAGCATGACAGAAGCGGCGCGACCACAGGCCAAGGAAGGCGTTTTGAGGGTGACGCCCTATGCCGGCAGCGAAGCCAAGCCGGGCGGCGGGCAACTCATCAATATCAGCTCGAACGAAAGCGCGTTCGGGGCGAGCGCGCGCGCCGTCGAGGCCTATACCAAGGCGGCGTCCGACCTTCGCCGCTACCCGGAAATCGATGCGCGGTCGCTGCGCCAAGCCCTAGCGGCCCATTACGGTCTGGAGGCTGAGCGGATTATCTGCGGCAATGGTTCGGATCAAATTATCGACCTGTTGGCATTAGCCTATGCCGGTGTCGGCGACGAGGTGGTATACAGCGCCCACGGCTTTCAGATGTATCCCATTGCCGCCCACGCAGTTGGCGCCATGCCGGTGGCGGCGCCGGAGGTGAACCTGACCACGGATGTGGATGCGCTTCTCGACAAGGTGGGCGAGCGCACCCGCATTCTGTTTCTCGCCAACCCCAACAATCCCACCGGCACCTTCGTGACCCGGTCGGAATTGGCGCGTCTGCACGCCGGCTTGCCCGGCAATGTGGTGCTGGTGATCGATGCGGCCTATGCGGAATTTGTCACCCACGCCGACTATGAGCCGGGCATCGAACTGGCGCGCGCCCACGACAATGTGGTGATGACGCGGACATTTTCGAAGATCTTTGCGCTGGCCAGTTTGCGCGTCGGCTGGGCTTATGGGCCGCGTGAGATCATCGATATCCTCGACCGCATCCGGCCACCCTTTAACGTCAATGCGCCGGCGATCGACGGCGCTATCGCGGCGCTGGCCGACCACGAACACACTGAGACCGCGCGGCGCCACAATGGCGAAGTGCTGCCCTGGTTCACCGGTGAGGTCGAGGCCTTGGGTCTGACCGTCAATCCATCGGTCGCCAACTTCGTCATTGTCCATTTTGACCCCGATACGCCGAAGAACGCCGAGGCGGCTTACCAACATCTCTTCGACAACGGCATCGTCACCCGGCGCGTCGGCGGTTACGGTCTGCCCGATTGGGTGCGCATGTCGATCGGCACGCGTGAAGAAATGACAATTGTGCGCGATGCGCTGAAAGAGTTTCTCGAAAAAAATGACTGATACCCCGCTATTTGAACGCGTTACGATTGTCGGTATCGGCCTGATCGGCTCGTCCTTGGCCCGCGCGCTCAAGGCCGGGGGATTGGCGGGTCACGTTGCAGCCCATGACGCCGATGCTGCCGCGCTCGCCACCGCCGAGGAACTCGGCGTCGCCGATAGCATCCATGGCGACGTGGTTGAGGCTGTCGCCGACGCCGATTTGGTGGTGCTGGCCATTCCGGTTGGCGTCTATGGCGCGATGGCGGCGGTGATGGGACCGCATCTCAAGGCGGGCGCCATCGTCACCGATGTGGGGTCGGTCAAGGAAGAGGTTATCCGCGCGATCAAACCGGCGTTGCCCGCCGGAACACATCTGGTGCCTGGCCATCCGGTCGCCGGTACCGAACATTCGGGCCCAGAGTCGGGCTTTGCCGAGCTGTTTCGCGATCGTTGGGCCATTCTCACCCCGGAAAAAGGCACTGATACAAAAGCCGTTGAGCGGGTTTCGGAGATGTGGCGGCGGGTCGGCAGCGATGTTGAAATCATGGATGCCGCCCACCATGACCGGGTGCTGGCGATCACCAGCCATCTGCCTCATTTGATCGCCTACACCATTGTTGCCACGGCGGCCGACCTTGAGGGCGAGTTGCAGATAGAGCGCCAGGGCGACGACGTGGTGACCACCGCCGAAGTGATCAAATACTCCGCCGGCGGGTTTCGCGACTTTACCCGTATTGCTGGCTCGAACCCGGTAATGTGGCGCGACGTGTTCTTGAGCAACAAGGACGCCGTGTTGGAAATGCTTGGCCGCTTCAGCGAGGACTTAACGGCGCTGCAGCGCGCGATCCGTTGGGACGATGGCGATCAGCTTGAGGCCCTGTTCACCCGCACCCGCGCGATTCGCCGTGGCGTTGTCGAAGCTGGACAGGCTGGCCGTTTTCAGTACACCGAGAACGGTGACGACGACGGCGAGACCGACGACGACGCCTAGCTTCGGCGCCTTTTATTCCCAGACGATCGGCGGCAGCTCGATCAGCGCGACGGGGCCCAGGCGCACGATTCGGTCTTGCAGGGTGATCGGGATTTCGGCGCGGTCCGGACCGCCATCGTCTGATGCTCTGGTTAAAACCGCCAAGGTGATTCGCGCGATGGCGGCATCGTTGGGGGTTATCGCGCCGGCTTCTTCCATCGCCGTAATGAATTTCCCAAACCCGGCGATGCGTGTTGCGAAAGACCCGGCAGGCTGAAGTTCGCTATCGAGCGCCAAGGTGCCATTGGCGGTGATCCGCAGCGATTCCCACAGCAATTCGATCGAGGCGAACTCGACCGTGCCGCCGCCGTCACGCCAGGCGGTGAGGGTGGCAATATCAGTGGCGCCGGTATCCAATTCCCCCGTGACCTGCACGACTGTCGAAAACCTATCGACCAGCGGCCCCAAAATCTCTAGGGCCGTGCCCTTTAGGGCGTTGGGCGGCAAGCCGACACTGCGCGCCGTCAGGTCGAGGGCGAGTGAATCTCCTTGTGGCTGAACGGTCGCCGTTGGGGCGGACAACGTGACATCGAAGTTGCCGCGCTCGATCGTGATTGGCTCGGCCCAGGCGACAGGTGTCACGCGAACCCCGGCGAACTGACCGGTGAGTTGGTTGATCTTCTGATAATTTGCCGGGGGGAATAGGGCTTCTCCCTCCAGTGTTTCCGCTTCGATCAGCGCTGACCACGCGGCATCGCCTTGTGTGAAGTTTAGATCATGGGAGCCGGGGCTGACAAAATCGACAGCGTTGGGGGTGATAGACGAGACCTTGAAGGTTAGGAACGACGGCTTCCAGATCGCCTGGCGGCCGCGCTGGCGGATCACCATTTGCGGAGTGTCGAATTGGGTATCGATCCGTAACGGGAAGCCGGAGAATGTGAGCTCTTGCCAGGTCACGTCGGTGCCGTTTTCGCGTTGTATTTCGGCCCACTGATTAATCGCGGACTTCGTCTGCTGGACAAAAAAGAACCAGCCGGCGGTCACCGTAATTGCCACCGTGATGGCGGTGACGGCGATGATTAGGATGAGACGGCGGCGCATTCTCTGGGTCGCTCCAAAAGACCTGCTACGAAATCCATATATACGCGGTGCCGCGACTCGGTCGAGACGATTGCCTCTTGCGTCGCAGCGCGCAGCCCCGTATCTGGCCGCTATGTCTCAACCCCAGCCCGACCTGCGCCATCTCACCGATCAGTATGAGCTGACCGAGGATGAGTTCGCCATCACCCTCGATGCGGTGATGGCGTCCCATCCAAGGCAAGACGATCTTTGGGTGTTCGGCTATGGCTCCCTGATGTGGCGTCCCGATTTTCCCCATCTGGAACGTCATTTTGGCATGGTGCATGGCTTTCACCGCGCCTTTTGTATCTATTCCCACGTTCATCGTGGCACCCGCGCGCGGCCCGGTCTGGTGCTCGGGCTCGATAATGGCGGTTGTTGCAAGGGGGTCGCCTACCGGGTGCGGCCCGACGATGCCGAAGCTGTTGTGAAATATCTTATTGCGCGCGAGATGGTCACCCGGGTCTATACGCCGCGCTGGGTCACCGTGCGGATCGGCGATCGGAGGGTGCGCGCGCATACCTACACGGCCGCTCACAACCATGTGCAATATGCCGGCAAACTGGCGCCCGAGGCAGCGGCGCGCTGTATCAGAAACAATAATGGGCGCAGCGGAAACAACAGCGAATATCTGCGCAACACCGTGACCCATTTGGAAGAATTGGGCATCGATACAGCAGCGCTACGCGATTTGGAGACATTGGTGGCGGACGATTAGACGCGCCGTGTCAGCTACATTTGGAATAATCGCAGGCGGTGCAGACGTCGCAGTTTTCCTGGCGGGTTAGGGCGAATTCACCGCATTTCGGGCAGGCGCGGCCCGCCCGTGGGCTCACTTGCCCGATGGCGTCGCCGACGGCTTTCGGAACTTCATGGAGAATGCGTTGCCGCTCTTCGCGCGATTGGGGCAGGAAACCGATATCGACCATATGTTGTTCGATCACTTCGCCAATCGCCGCCAATAGCGATGGCACATAGTGCCCGTCCATCCATTGGCCGCCACGCGGATCGAACACGGCTTTGAGTTCCTCGACGACGAAGGACACATCGCCGCCGCGCCGGAAGACCGCGCTGATCATCCGCGTGAGTGCCACCGTCCAGGCGTAATGTTCCATATTCTTCGAGTTGATGAACACTTCGAAGGGCACCCGCCGGGTGTCGCGGACAATGTCGTTGAGGGTGATGTAGATCGCATGATCGCTGTCCGGCCAGCGGATTTTATAGGTCTTGCCGGGCAACGCCTCGGGACGTTCTAGGGGCTCGGTCATATAGACGATGTCGCCAGACTCCGTCGGATGGGATTCCACGGGAGCGCGGGGTTCCAAGACGGCGCCGCGCACTTTCGAGGGCCGGTAGGTTGTGCAGCCTTTACAGCCGGTCTCGTAAGCCAGCGTGTAAATGTCCTGAAATTCCTCGAACGATATGTCTTGCGGACAGTTGATGGTTTTCGAGATCGAGCTGTCGATATATTTCTGCGCCGCGGCCTGCATCACCACATGATCGCGCGGGGTAAGTTGGTGCGTGTCGACGAACGCCTCGGGCAGCGCCGCGGCGCCGAACTTGTCGCGGAACGTTTGATAGGCGTAGTCGGCGATTTCCACGGTCTGGCGGCTGCCGTCGGGTTGCAGGATATGGCGGGTTTGTTCGAAGCTGAAAACCGGTTCGATGCCCGACGACACATTGCCGGCAAATAGCGAAATCGTGCCGGTTGGGGCGATCGAGGTGAGCAAGCCATTACGCAAACCGTGTTTGGCGATGGCCGCGCGCACATCGTCGTCGAGGCGCGCGGCGAAGACGCCGGCAAGATAGGCCTCACGCTCGAACAGCGGAAAGGGGCCTTTCTCCGCCGCTAGTTCGCTGGACGCCAAATAGGCTTCGCGCACCAACAGGCGCAGCCACGTTTCAGTCTGCGCTACCGCCGCGTCGCTGCCATAGCGTAGACCGCACATGATCAGCGCGTCGGCCAGCCCGGTCACGCCCAGGCCGATGCGCCGCTTGGCTGTCGCCTCGTGCCGCTGCCGCGCCAGGGGAAACCGCGATGCATCGATGGCGTTGTCGAGCATTCGCACCGCGTTGTGAACCAATTCAGCCAGGCCTGGCGCGTCGATATGGGCATCGTTGGTGAACGGCGATTGCACCAAGGCCGCCAGATTGATCGAGCCCAGCAGGCAGGCGCCGTACGGTGGCAGGGGCTGTTCGCCGCAGGGATTGGTCGAATGGATTGCTTCGCAATAGCTGAGGTTGTTTTGGGTGTTGATACGGTCGATGAACAGAACGCCGGGCTCGGCATAATCGTAGGTGGCGCGCATGATTTGCTGCCACAGGTCACGGGCCTGCAGGGTTTTGTAAGTCGTGCCGTCGAAGGTTAGCGGCCAGGGCTCGTCGTCGCGGACCGCGTCCATGAAGGCGTCGGTCACCAGGACGGAGAGGTTGAACATGGCGAGGCGTCCCGCCGTTTGTTTGGCGGTAATGAATGCTTCGATATCTGGATGGTCGCAGCGCAGGGTCGCCATCATCGCGCCGCGGCGGTGCCCCGCCGACATGATGGTGCGGCACATAGCGTCCCAGACTTCCATAAAGCTGACCGGCCCCGATGCGTCGGCGCCGACGCCGGCAACCGCTGCTCCCTTTGGGCGCAAAGTCGAGAAGTCGTAACCGATGCCGCCGCCTTGCTGCAGGGTGAGCGCGGCCTCGCGCAGATGCTCGAAGATGCCGCTCATATCGTCGGGGACCGTTCCCATGACGAAGCAGTTGAACAAGGTGACGTTACGCTCGGTTCCCGCGCCAGCGAGAATGCGTCCGGCGGGTAAAAAGCGGAAATCGCTCAATGCGTTAGCGAATATCGCCGACCAATGGTCGCTGTCGTCTTCGCCTACCGCCAGTGCCTCGGCAACCCGATGCCAACTGTCGGCCACAGAATTATCCACAGGGGCGCCGTCGGCCTCTTTTAGCCGGTATTTGAGGTTCCAGATATGTTCGGCAATAGGAATCACGACCGTCATCCAAATGAAATATTAAATATGGTTAACGTTTCGACTATAGGAAAACTATAGCACCAAGTTAGCCTGTAAGCTGTTGCTCCCCTGTATATAAGTCACAACTTCGTACAAACCATTGGTTTGGTGTCGCTGTTCGAGTAAATGCCCAAGATTACTTTATCGTAGCGATGGATACTCGGTAGGGGGCGCCGGTGTCGTTAATTCCACAAGGTTATCCACAAGGCTGAGCCGGGTCGTCAGGAGCCATTGTTTTTTCAGGAAAAAATTGCTGCAGCGCCTCACCATGGAGTTTGTCGGCCGTTCCTTCGATCGCTGCTTCTAGATCTCGCATGAACTGACGCCGATCACCGCCGGGCGGGATCGGTTCTAGATATTCGACCGTGATCGTGCCGGGATTGAAACGCAGAGAGCGGCGCGGCCAGAACAGGCCGGAATTGAGCGCGATGGGCACGACGGGCAGATCGAGCGCGCTATAAAGCGCCGCGATACCAGGGTGATAGGGGTGGCGCGTGCCGGGCTTGGTCCTGGTGCCTTCCGGGTAGATCACGATCGGCCGACCCTCGGCGACCCGCGCCTTGGTTTGCGCCACCATTTGTTTTAACGCCGCGCTGCCGCCCTTTCGGTCGACGGCGATGTGCCGGACCCGTCGTAGGCACCAGCCGAATATGGGGATCTGCGTCAGTTCCTTTTTCAAAACCACCGCCGGGTCGCGAGCCAACAAATTGACCGCCAGCGTGTCCCATGCCGATTGATGCTTCATGGCGAAGATCACCGGGCCGTCGGGCAGCAGATCCAAACCGCGGACCTGGTGGGTGATGCCGACCGTTATGCGCAGAATGCCAAAGGCGCCTCTGACCCAGAACCGGCCATAGGCCAAGACCCCGCGCGGCGGACCGAGGAGCAGCGGCAGGACGCCGATGGCGAGCAAGCTGGTCCAACCGTAAAACAAAATAGTAAAGGCGAGGGCACGAAACGTTTGCATCTGATGACGGAACGAAACGCCGATTATGGAGTGAGTAGCGTGCGCGCGCGGGTGGCGAGATATTTGCTGTACTCGGCCGCTAAAAGTTGGATCGTGCCGGGCCAGCGCCACCAATCGTCGAGATGGACATTGGCCGGATGGACCACCCGCGGCTTAATGTCGGCGTCGGGCAACGCTTCGCGAAATTCCACCAGGCTGCGCGGCATATGATAATTGGCGGTCACGATATAAAGCGAGGTGAACCCCTGCGACTCCATCCAGCGGGCGGTTTCGGTGGCGTTGCCGAATGTATTGTCGGCATTGTGGCCCAAGGCAATGCAGCAATCCATCGTCGTGCCGTCGATCTGCCGGTTTTGCAGCAAAGCGGTTTTATCGACGCCGGGGTCGACGCCAGAAATGAACAGCCGGGCCGCATCCCCGCGTTTGAATAAGCTCAACCCCAATTCCAACCGACCGCCGCCGCCAGTTAAAACGACGATAGCGTCGGCCTTTTGTTGCAACTCCGCAGAGGGTAGGGCGCGCGGTATTTTGTCCAGATATAGGAAAAAGCCGGCCGCCCACAGGCCTGCCAGTAGGACGATCAGCATCCCGAATTTCGTGGCGAACCCTGAAGAGCGCCGCCGTTTTCTGCGCTGTCTCATTTTGTTCGGGTCATGGCATTCCGGCCAGCGCGCGCAACACGGTTACCCGCGCGGTCGCCATGGCGATCACCACCGCGGCAATCGGCACGATTATCAGCAGAGGCCACTGCGCCAGCGACAGCGGCGCCGATGGCAGTAGCGCGACGTCGATACCGGCGCTCATGGTCGCCAAGAGAATAAGCACAATGATCGCCGCGGCGCTGCCGATGATGCCGCCGCGTATTCCCAGCATCATTGCCTGCATTTGAAACTGCCGGGCGATATAGGCGTCTCGCGCGCCCATCACGTGCAACAGGTTGATGATTGCGGCGTGCACCGCCAGCCCGCTGCGGGTGGCGAATATGACCGCGGCGATGGCTGTCAAACCGATCAAGCCCAAAATCGCGAAAGCAACCCATTCAACGGTGCGAGCCACCCGGATGAGCTGCTGCAGCCACACCCGATGATCGTCGACGATGACGCCGGGGGCGATTTTTGTGAGCTTGTCGGTGAGCAGATTGACGTCGAACACGGCGCCGGCCTCGGTCTCGACGTCGATCACCGCCGGCAACGGCAGCTCGAGGTCGCTATCCAGGACGCCGAGCCAGGGCTCGACCAGCGCGCGCGTAGCCTCATCGCTCAAGATTTCGGCCTGGGCGATACCCGGTGTCTCGGTCAAGGTTTCGGCCAGGCGGGTCAGCGTTTTCGGGCCCGCTTTGTCGGCGGGTACCTGTACGGTGATGCGGCCGCTCAAATTATTATCCCAGCGGTCGATGGCACCGCCGACGGCGGTGGTCGCTGCCAGCGCCAATGCGCCTAAAAAGACCATCAGCGCGACGATCCATGGCACAAACCGGGTGGCCTGATCGCGCTCAAACGGCAAATCAGCGCGGAACCGGATCATGAGGCCGCCTCCAAACGCTCCGCGCGGCCGGCGACAATGTCCAGTTCGCCATCGTTCAACCGCAGCACGGGATGACCGAATTTCTGCAGTAGCGCTTCGTTATGGGTGGCGATGACGATCGTCGTGCCGTTTTTGTTGAGCTCTTCGAACAGATACATCAAGCGCAGCGCGATGCGGTCATCGACATTCCCTGTCGGCTCGTCCGCCAGCAGAAGGCGCGGGCTGTTAATGATCGCGCGCGCTATGGCCACGCGTTGCTGTTGCCCACCGGAAAGGGTCGGCGGTTTGGCATCTAAATGGTCGCCCAGCCCGACCCAAACCAGCAGTTCGCGAACATGCTCGTCGATGGTGCTTTGTTTGATATTGGCGACGCGCAACGGCAAGGCAACATTCTCGACCGCGCTCAAATGGTCAATGAGCCGGAACTCTTGAAAGACAACGCCGATTTGACGGCGCAAGTGCGGAAGTTCCGATCGTGGGGTCAGAGAAATATCGTGGTCGAGCAAATGGACGAGGCCGCGGGTTGGGCGCAGCGCGAGATACATCAATTTGAGAAGGGTGGTTTTCCCGGCACCGCTGGGCCCGGTTAGGAAATGGATCGAGCCGGGTTCGAGCGCGAAGTTTATATCGCGAAGAATTTCCGGTCCGATACCGTAGCGCATCCCGACGTTTTCAAAACGCAACACGGCAATGACGGCTCCCTTTTTCCCCGGCGTTGGAGCGCGCAATCCTCACGAAAAGGACCGACTCGGAACTCCAATGCCACTCAAGTTGGCACGTCGTCAGGCCTCCGTAAAGACGGTGCAGATGGCGCTGGGCGCGCGGATTATGCCTACCCATGGGGTATCGATAATTTTGGCTCTTGCGGCGCATGCTCATTTGCTCGAAATTCCTATCAACGTGACGGATTCGTGTGATGAACGCGGAAGTGTCGCGCCGTATGCAGCTTGGCGGAACTTCTATGATTCTCGGTTGCCCAGAGTGCAATACCCGATTTGCCATTGACGCGCAGGCGCTGCGTCCCGACGGCAGAAAGGTCAAATGCGGCAAGTGCGACCATGTTTGGTACGAGGAACCGCCGTCGCCGAGCGCGGCCGAGCCGATCAGCGTCACGCCCCTGGAACCCGAAGAGCAATCTTCGATTCCCACCCCGAATTTGCCAGCGCTAACCCGGGCGGACCAGAAACGCACCGCCGGTGCGGCTTGGGTCATGGTCGTCTTTTTGCTGGTCGTCGTGGGGGCTTTGGCGTGGTTTGGCCGCGAGTCGATTGCGCGGGCTTGGCCGCCGGCCGAGATTATCTACGCTTCGGTCGGCATCAGCGCTTTTCCCCCAGCTGGCGCAGGCTTCGCCATTGAGCTGAATTTAAAGAAAGAAGAAAATGAAAGTAAACTGGAGATCTTCGGCGAGGTCTCGAACATTACGGACAAAAACCGCGCTTTGCCGCCGATGTACGCCATTCTGGAAGACGACGAAGGTACCCAGTTCCACCATTGGGTTGTGACGGTCGACGTAGATTCGCTTGGTCCCGGCGATAAGGTGCCATTTTCCACAGAAATCGACCCAATGCCTGACCGAACCAAGAATGTTAATGTTTCCTTTACTATTCCTGCCGACAATCAATAATCCGTCGAACGGGGCGCGAATCGCGCTCAAACCGGGCGATTTCGCCCTCTCGTGACACGGTGAGTTCACGCAACCAGATAGGGTGCGTGGCGGTATTGGTGGCGCCATGACGCGCTGCCGCTTCTCGGGGGAGGAGGATCACAGTTCGTGGCACGTGTTTTAATTGCAGAAGATGATATGGCGGTCCGAGAGTTTGTGAGCCGTGCGCTGGCCCATGGTGGCCATGAGGTTGAGGCGGCGAGCGACGGTTTGGAGGCTTTGGGTGTATTGGACGAAGCGAGCTTCGATTTGCTGGTGACCGATATCGTCATGCCCAATCTCGACGGCATCGCCTTGGCGCTTAAAGTCGCCAAGGACTATCCGCGCATGCCGGTTCTATTGATGACCGGTTACGCCGCCGAGCGTCAGCGCGCGCACAATCTCGACGTTTTGATCCACGACGTTATCACCAAGCCGTTCACCTTGAACGAGATTTGCGCTGCGGCCGAAGAGGCGTTGGCGACGCGCATCGGCCCCACCGCCGTAAATACGGCGCACTAGAAACGTCGTAATAGACGCAAGAAATATTCTATCTCAAGCGGTGAGCGGCCTTGTTCGCGCAGACGCTCGCGCAGATCCCGTTGGATTTCCAGCACCCGTTCGGCGCCAAGGGTGCCCTCAATATTTTGGTTCCGACCGTCCGGATTAATGCCGTTGTCTCCCTCTTGACGCCCTAACCGGCGGCCCAACGGGTCGCGGTCATCTTGACCGGGAAATTGCATGAACCCTTGCCCCGGCGCTTGGCCTTGACCCGGCCCGGGTTGCATTTGCGCCGCCATGCTGCGGCCCGCCTGGCGTAATTCTTCCAGTGCCTGAGCCTGAGACGATAGGGCCGATTCCGATTGTCCCTGACTGAGCGCGCCTTCGGCATCGCGCATGGCGCGTTCGGCGTCGCCGAGATTTTGCGGAATTTGCCCGGTACGTTCACCCAAAATACGCATCAATTCGCCGAGCCGCCGGCGTAGCGCATTCTGTTCCGCCGCATCCGCGTTCGATTGCTGCGGGTTTTCCGCGCCTTGCTGGCGCCGGCGGAATGTCTGGTCGTAGAGTTCTTGCTGGCGCCGCGCGATATTTTGCAGTTCGCGCATCATTTCCTGGCCTTGCGAGTCCCCCGGCGATTGATTGGCAAACGGCTGGTTTTGCAGATTCTCCAGCAACTGCTGCAATTGGCTCAATAACTGTTGGGCGGCCTCCCGGTCGCCAGCGCGCGCCCGCTCTTCCAGCTGATTGAGCATTTCCTGTAAGGCTTCGTTGTCGATCGTATTGGCGCTGGGGTCAGCCTGGGGCAGGTTAGCGACATCAAGGTCGCGCAACTGCTCGCGCAGATTTTCGGCGAACGCTTCCAAGAACCGGTCGAGGGCGTCGCGCAGTTCTTCCATCAACTGGCTGATTTCAACTTCGTCGGCGTCACGCGCAAGCGCTTCCTGCAGCCGTTGCTGGGCCTCGCGTAAGTCGCGTTCCGCAAGTGACAGGGTGCCGTCTTCAACCCGTAACGCAGTCTCCCACAGCAGCGATTGCACCGAGTCGATGGCGTCCATATCGCCGTTGTGCACCAGCCGTGAGCGGGCCGCCATCAAGCTCAAGAATACGGTTGTATCGTTGCCATAGCGATCCGGCCGGGCGGCGATATCGTGTAATTCGCGCGCGATGCGCAGCCGCTGATTGGCCGCTAAGGTGAGGCCGCGGCGCTGGGCGATAATCGCCAGGGCGACGGGGTGGTTGAAAATACGTTCCGGCAGACGCGCCGATAGCCGGTCTGAGCGCCCTTCCTGTCCCGGCCCGTCGGTGGCGACCAATTGAATGGAGACATCGAGGCCGGCCCACGGATGGGAGGTCAAATCGTTAAAACTTGCCCCTTGGCCGTCGCGCGGATTGCCGATCGGCGGCGGTAGGTCGACGACCAGTGGCGCGGAACCGATGGTGCCCGACCCCGAGGGGCCAAAAATTTCCGCGCGTACGCCGACAACGCCGTAATCGTCGAGGGTGCGGTAGGCGATCCGTAGCGAGTTCCGGCGGCTCCCCTCGGGTGGTTCGGAAAAAGTGATCTCAGGCGCTTCGTCGGCGGTGATGTCGAATGTCCAACTGCCCAGGGTCTTGCCCGATTGCACAACCGAGATCGTGCGGCTGCCGACGTCGGCCAATGGCATATCGACCCGCCAGGCGCCTTCGCCTGCCACCTCGAGATCGCTGGCCGTGTCGCCCATATGGAGCTGCGGTATGCCCTTACCTTTATTGACCAGCGCCAACAGGCGGCTGCCGACCGGCACCTGCACCGCTGTTGCGGCGTCCGCGGTGTCGATCGCCGTTTGATCGGCCGAGGCCAGTAGGCGCGGCGGCAGGTCGGTGTAAGAGGGCGGCGTTACCCACAGTTCGAGAGTCGCCAACTGTTCCGCCGAGATACCTTGCAGGTCTGGCGTCACGGCGCGGGCGAGCCGCCGCTCGGCATCACCGCCGGCGAGGACGGCGCCGACGATTATGGCGATGGCGATGGCCAGGCGCAGCGCGTTGGGGTCCCGCCGGGCAAGTCCCGGCCGGGGGGCGCGGACCCGCAGTTTCTTCACCGAGGCGACGGCGCGCGCCACATGAATTTGCCATAGGGCCACCGTGCCGGGATCGCTATCGTTGCCGGTCGGCATATCGATCAGCGCGGTGAGCGGACGGTGCGCGATACCGCTATCTTGCTCGAGCCGGCGTTCGGCCTCATTGGTCCGGGGCAAATGGAACTTCCGCAGGCCCAGCCACAACGCCCACAGCAGAGCGATAGCGTTGGCCGTTAGCGCCAGCGCGTGTAGCCAGCCCGGTAACAATGGCAGCACATCGAACAGCACCAGCGCGGCGAATATCCCGACAACACCGAGAATCGGCCACAAATTTGGCCACAGGCCCTCCCACAGCAGGGCCAGCCGGGCCAGCATCAACCGCCGGCCGACACCGGGTATCCGCGTCATCCGTCGGGTTCGGGCATTTTTGCGTACGGACTCTGTCAAATCTCGGCCACCATTCGGTTGGACTATGATTGACTTGTTCGCTCCGGGCTCTGCCAACCTGCGAACCGTTCGCGATCCAGCTGTTGCTCTAGGGTCTCGCGCGGCCGCACTAGTGCGTAGTCGCCGCCGTTAACCAAGACCTCCGGCACTAACGGGCGGCTATTGTAACCCGAAGACATCACCGCGCCATAGGCGCCTGTATCACGAATCACGACAAGTTCACCGGCGGGTAAATCGGTTAATGCATGGGCTGTGGCGAAAGTATCGCCGGTTTCGCAGACCGGCCCGACAATATCGGCCTCGCCCAGTGCGGCGTTGGGCGCCGGTTCGCGCACCTGTTCGATGCTGTGGTTGGCGCCGTACAGGGCCGGGCGCATCAAATCGTTCATGGCGGCATCGACAATGACGAAGCGGCGCTCGCCGGTGTCTTTGATGAAGATGATACGGGTTAACAGAACGCCGGCATGGCCGGTCAGATAGCGGCCCGGTTCGAAGATGAGATCACAATCGAGGTCGCCCACCGTTTCCGCCACCATGGCGGCATACTCGGCCGGGGTTGGCACCCGCTCGCCGGCATAGGCGATACCGAGCCCGCCGCCGAGATCGAGGCGGCTAATCGCCACGCCGTCGGCGCGCAGTTGGCGGGTGAGCTCCGCGACATGCCCAAAGGCGCTGCGGAAGGGCGCTATGTCGGTCAGTTGGCTGCCGATATGAACCGCGATCGACACCGGATTGAGGCCGGGCAGGGTCGACGCTTGGGCGAAGGCCTCGCCGGCGCGCGCGATATCGATGCCGAATTTATCTTCCTTGCGCCCGGTGGAAATCTTGTTGTGGGTCGCGGCGTCCACGTCGGGATTGATGCGGATGGCGATTTCCACCGTCGCGTTCTTACTCACCGCGATGTCGGACAGGGCCGTGAGTTCGGGCCGGGATTCGACGTTGAACTGAAGAATGCCAGCCTCGATACCGGCGGCCATTTCTTCGCGGGTCTTGCCGACACCGGAATAAACGATGCGCTTGGCCGGGATGCCCGCCGCCAGGGCGCGGGCCAATTCGCCGTCGGAAACCACATCGGCGCCGGCGCCGAGATCGGCGAAGGTGCGCAGCACGGCCAGGTTGGAATTGGCCTTCATGGCGTAACACACTTGCGCGCGCTGACCGGCCAGCGCTTCGACGAAACGCTGATAGGCCTCGGTCATGGCGGCAACCGAATAAACATAGACAGGCGTGCCCACATCGGCGGCGATTGCCGACAGGGCGACGTCTTCGGCGTGCAGTTCGCCGTTCTTGTAAGTGAACGCGGTCATGGCGGTAGCGCTTTTAACGCGAAGGGTAGGTGCGGGGATAGGTGACTTTTTCGTCTTCCGGCGGTTCCGGCGGTCCTTTTTTGCCACAGGCGGTCAGCGCCATTGCCAACGCCAGGGCGATCAGGACTGTAGTCGAGCGACGTCGCACGTCACGTCTCCAAAAATCGTTTGCGTGCCGCTGCGACCGCGGCGCGGACATTGTCGGGCGCTGTACCGCCTTCGCTGGTCCGGCGCGCCAGAGCAGCATCGATGGATAATACCGAAAGAACGTCTTCGGTAATACGCCCGTCTATCGCCTGCATATCGGCGATCGGGAACTGATCGAGCAAGACGCCGCGCGCCTCCGCCGCTTTGACGATCTCGCCGGTCACATGGTGAGCCTCGCGAAACGGCATTCCGGCGACGCTGACCAGCCAGTCGGCGAGGTCGGTCGCCGTCGGATAACCTTTGATCGCGGCGGCGCGCATGGCGTCGGGCATCGGCTCGAAGTCGCCGACCATGCCGGCCATCGCAGCCAGCGCCAGCCCTAGCGAGTCGGCGGCGTCGAACACCGGCTCCTTATCTTCCTGCATGTCTTTGCTGTAGGTCAGCGGCAAGCCCTTCATCACTGTCAACAAGGTCATAAGGTCGCCGAAAACCCGTCCGGCTTTCGCCCGCGACAGTTCGGCAGCATCGGGGTTGCGTTTCTGCGGCATCATCGAGCTGCCGGTGGTGTAGGCGTCCGACAGGCGCACGAAGCCGAACCCGTCGCTGCACCAGATGACAATCTCTTCCGCCAGGCGCGAAATATGGGTCATGGTGATGGCCGCGGCTGACAGAAATTCCAACGCGAAATCCCGGTCGGCGACCGCATCGAGCGAATTGGCCATGGGCCGATCAAAGCCGAGCGCGGTTGCCGTCTGCTTGCGGTCGATGGGAAATGACGTCCCGGCCAGCGCGCCGGCGCCCAAGGGCGATTCGTTGAGCCGCCGCCGGCAGTCGGCGAACCGGCCCCGGTCGCGGCCGAACATTTCCACATAGGCCAGCAGATGATGGCCGAAGGTCACTGGCTGCGCGGTTTGCAAATGGGTGAAGCCCGGCATGATCAGCGCGGCATGTGTTTCCGCGCCGGCAATCAGTGCGGCCTGCAAGGCTTGGAGCTGCTCCTCGAGACCGTCGGTGGCGTCACGCACCCATAGCCGAAAATCCGTCGCCACCTGATCGTTGCGCGAGCGCGCCGTGTGCAGACGCCCGGCCGGCTCGCCGATGAGGTCGCGCAGGCGCGCCTCGATATTCATGTGAATGTCTTCAAGTGCTTGAGAGAATGGGAATTTTTCGTCCTCTATTTCTCGCGAAATTGTGTCTAGACCGTCATTAATCGCTTTCCCATCTTCAGTAGATAGGATGCCTTGAGCAACCAGCATGTCCGCGTGAGCCCGCGATCCGGCGATATCCTGTGCAAACAGGCGCCGGTCAAAACCAATGGAGGTATTGATTTGTTCCATGACCTCCGCCGGGCCGCCGGTAAAGCGACCGCCCCATTGGGCATTGGCGGACTTGTTGGTTTTGTTCGGGCTCATAGTGGTGTAACGACCTGTTTCGAAGGGGGTGCGATATGAGAAATTTTCTACTCACGCTGATGGGCGCTGCTGCGGTAATCGCGGTGACCGTGCCGGCCAGTGCCGATCATGGCGAAGCGCCAATCGAAGGCATCGTGCAGAACTTTTTCGAATTGGAAAAACCAGTCGCCGCGCCGGATACTCCTGTTGTATCGAAGGATGAAGGCCCAATAACCCTAGATCGCTTTCGTGGCAAGTTCGTCGTGCTGAACTTTTGGGCCACCTGGTGCGGTCCGTGCATCCGCGAGCTGCCCTCTTTAAGCCGCCTGAACGCGGAATTTGCCGGCGACGATTTCGCGGTCGTGCTGATTAGTCAGGACCGTGGCGGCTTTAAACAGACCGACCGGTTCTTGAAAAAACTCAAAATCGACATCCCCGACGCCTTCATCGACGAGAAGCTGAAATACTCCCGCGCCATCGGCGTGCGCTCGCTCCCGACCACCATCCTGCTCGGCCCCGACGGCAACGAGTTCGGCCGCTTAACCGGATCGGCGGAGTGGGATGAGCCGGAGGCTGTGGCGCTGGTTAATTTCTACCGCGAACACGCCGAAAACTTGCCGGTGCAAAAACCAGCCGAAACCGGCGCGGTGATCGAGGAAGAGCCGGCGAGCGAAGCCAAAGCCGGTGAATGCGCCAGCAAAGCGGCGAGCACGTCGGGCTAGCGCATTCAATTCTGAGTATATTAGCTCGCACAGGCAGCATGCTTCGAGACGGCGCTGCGCGCCTCCTCAGCATGAGGTGTTCTTTATTCCACTAAATTCCTCATCCTGAGGAGGGCTGAAGGCCCGTCTCGAAGGGTGATTGGCAACCCTGCTGCTTTAGCGCGTCGCGACCGGCTCGTCGCCGGAATAGTCATAAAAGCCACGGCCTACTTTGCGGCCGAGCCAGCCGGCTTCGACATATTTCACCAGCAGCGGACAAGGCCGGTACTTGGAATCGGCCAAGCCTTCATAGAGCACCTGCATCACTGACAGGCAGGTGTCGAGGCCGATAAAATCAGCCAGTTCGAGCGGGCCCATCGGGTGGTTGGCGCCGAGCCGCATCGACGTATCGATTGCTTCCACATTGCCGACGCCTTCATACAGCGTATAGACCGCCTCGTTGATCATCGGCAGCAGAATGCGGTTGACGATGAAGGCCGGAAAGTCCTCCGATACGGTGCCGATTTTGCCCAGGGTCTTGGTGAGTTCCTGAATCTCGCTGAAGGTCGCCTCATCGGTCGCTAGACCGCGAATCAGCTCGACCAGCTTCATCACCGGCACCGGGTTCATGAAATGCATGCCGATGAATTTTTCCGGCCGGTCGGTGGTCGACGCCAGGCGGGTGATCGAGATCGACGAGGTGTTCGACGCGATAATCGCCGCCGGCGTCAAATGGGGGCATAGCTCTTGGAATATCTTGACCTTGACCTGTTCGACTTCGGTCGCCGCTTCGACTACCAGATCGCAGCCCGACAGAAAATCCATGCTGTCGCCGGTGCTGATGCGGCCCAGCGCTGCGGCCTGATCCTCGTGCTGGATCAAGCTGCGTTTGACCTGACGGTCCATATTGGCGCTGATCTTCTCTAAGGATTTGTCGAGCTGCTCGCGCGACACATCCATCAGCTTTACGTCGAAATCCGCCAGCGCGCAGACATGGGCGATACCGCTGCCCATTTGTCCGGCGCCGATCACCCCTATTGTCTTCAACATGTTTGAGTTGTCCTAACGTTACGGTTTGCGCGGTCCTAGGAGAGGATTTTGGCCAACTCGGCGTCGAGTTCAGGCAGGGCCTGGAATAAATCCGCGACCAACCCGTAATCGGCGACCTGAAAGATCGGCGCTTCCTCGTCCTTGTTGATGGCCACGATGACCTTGGAATCCTTCATGCCGGCGAGATGCTGGATGGCGCCGGAGATGCCGATGGCAACGTAAAGCTCGGGCGCCACGACCTTGCCAGTTTGTCCCACCTGCCAGTCGTTGGGTACGTAGCCGGCATCGACCGCGGCGCGCGACGCGCCCATGGCCGCGCCGAGCTTATCGGCGATCGGTTCGATCAAATCGAAACTCTCGCCCGAACCCATGCCGCGGCCGCCGGAAATAATCACCCGCGCGGTGGTCAGTTCGGGGCGGTCGCCACCGGATTCGGCGCGTTCGACAAAACGGGATTGTCCGCCATCGTCGCCGGCATCGACCGGCTCGACGGCGCCGCTGCCGCCCTCGGCGGGCGCGGGGTCGAAGGTTGTTGTACGCACAGTGATGACCTTGGTCGGGTCGGCCGACTTAACTGTCGCCATGGCGTTGCCGGCATAGATTGGGCGCACAAAAGTCTCGCCATCGACCACCGCCGAGATTTCCGAGATTTGTTGAACATCGAGCAAAGCGGCCACCCGGGGCAGAAAATTTTTCCCAAAGGTAGAGGCCGGCGCCAGGATGTGGCTGTAGTCGCCAGCCAGTCCGACCACGAGACTCGCCAGATTCTCGGCCAAGGCGTTTTCCTGCGCGGCATCGTCGGCCACCAAGACTTTCGAAACACCGGCGACTTTGGCCGCGGCCTCGGCGGCGGCAGCGCATTCGCTACCGGCGACCAGCAACACGATGTCACCAGCACCGTGGCCGGATAGCTCGGCTGCGGCGGTTACGGTGTTGAGGGTCGAGGCCTGCACATTTGCGTTGTCATGCTCGGCGATAACGAGAATAGCCATCAGATCACTCTCGCTTCGTTCTTCAGCTTGTCGACCAGGGCGGCTACCGAATCGACCATGACGCCGGCTTGGCGCACCGGCGGTTCCTCGACCTTCAAAGTCTGCAGCCGTGGCGCCGTATCGATGCCCAAATCGGCCGGGGCGACTTCATCGATGGGCTTTTTCTTCGCCTTCATGATGTTGGGCAGTGAGGCATAGCGTGGTTCGTTCAAGCGCAAATCGACGGTGACGATGGTCGGCAGGTCAACCTCGATGGTCTCTAGTCCGCTATCGACTTCGCGGGTGACCTTGGCGCTGCCGTCGCCGAGTTCAATCTTCGATACAAAGGTGCCCTGCGACCAGCCCAACAGCGCGGCCAGCATTTGCCCGGTCTGGTTGGAATCGTCGTCGATCGCCTGTTTGCCCAGTATCACCAGTTCGGGCGATTCCTTGTCGACGATCGCTTTGAGCAATTTGGCCACCGCCAGCGGTTCCAAATCCTCGTCGGATTTCACATGAATGCCCCGGTCGGCGCCCATGGCCAGCGCCGTGCGGATGGTCTCCTGGCACTGCTGAACACCCATTGAGACAACGATGATTTCTTCGACGGTGCCGGCTTCTTTCATCCGGATCGCTTCTTCGACGGAAATTTCATCGAACGGGTTCATCGACATTTTGACGTTCGCGGTCTCGACGCCGGTATTGTCGGCTTTGACACGAATTTTGACGTTGTAGTCGATCACCCTTTTGACGGGGACGAGGACCTTCATAATTGATTCCGCCTGCTATTTTTATTGCGCTGCAACATGCCGAAGGAGCCGGAACGAGTCAATTGTCGCTCGCGGCTTGCGGCATTGTGGCGGGTAGGATCAGCGCGTGTCGCCAGGAACCCAAAGAACGTCGGCCGAACCGCCGTCGTTAAGGTGGCGCGCCAATACGAAAAAATGGTCGGATAGCCGGTTGATGTATTGCAGCGCGGCCGGGTTGACCGGTTCCGACGCGGCAAGCTCGACCATCAGCCGTTCCGCCCGCCGGGCGATGGTGCGGGCCAGATGCAGATGGGCCGCCGCCGCCGTGCCGCCGGGCAAGATGAACGAATTCAACGGCGCCAGGTCGGCGTTGATGGCATCGATCTCAGCCTCCAAGCGTTCGACCTGGGCGGCGACGATACGCAGTGCGCCCTCTTGCTTTGCGGCGGCCCTGGCGTTGCCTTCGGGGGTGCACAAATCCGCGCCTAGATCGAAGAGATCGTTTTGTATCCGCGCCAGCATGGCGTCGACTTGTTCATTGCCGGTGGTGTGCAGGCGGGCAATGCCGATCACCGCGTTGGTCTCGTCGACCGTGCCATAGGCCGCGACGCGCCGGTCGTATTTGGCGACGCGCGCGCCGGACCCCAATGAGGTTTCGCCGGCGTCGCCGCCGCGCGTGTAGATACGTGTCAACTGAACCATCGCGTCAGCCCCGGTTCGAGGTGACGAGGAGCAGTAGAAACAGCACAATCGCCAAGCCCTGCAATATGACCCGCGCGCGCATCAGCTTATTGCCGTATTTCGCGTTGAAGTCGCCGCCGCGGCCCATGCCGATGATGCCGGTGAGCAGTACAATCACGATGGCCACTAGCGTAATAGCCAGTAAAGTTATGATCACAGTGTTCATTGGCGGGAATATTATCCGGTGGCCCGAGTCCAGGCGAGGGGGGCTGATCGATGAAATTACGGTTGCATTGCCCAGATTACGCCCTATGTTCCCCGCCATGTTTGCGACCCACCAGATTCGGCGAATTGTCCGCCCGGCGCATGTGCTTCGACTCGCACGGCGTTCGGGACCGACACTGCTTTTGCCAACCGAATCTGTGGAGTATGCAAACAATGACCTCATCTAAGCCATTTTTGACCGGACGACCCCGCGCTGCGGCGTCGCATTCGGCGTGTTTTTCCGTCCATGGCGTTGCCGATCCGGGCCTGATGCCGCGGGTTGCCGGGCTGTGGGCGAAGCGCGGATTGGTGCCGACCCGCTGGCACAGCGCGGTTTGCGGCGCCGACGATCGAGAAGTTTATATCGATATCGAAATGCCCAGTTTGAGCGCCGATTTAGCGACACAGATCGCGACGGAGTTGCGGCAAATCTGGGGGGTTACCCAGGTCTTGATGTCGGTCGACCGCGATAGGCTATCCGCCTAGGGCCCGCCGAAATGTCGTTGTACCGCCACATCGCCACCTGCAACGCCCATGATTTGAGTAAGTTCCGGCCGTTTATCGTCGCCGGACAACAGGTGGGTTGGGTGCGACATGAGCTCGCCGCGCAACTGGAACGCTGGCCGGATATTTTCGATCTGGGCGACGATAAGGTTGCGTTACTGGATAGCGTCGGCGATGGCGAAGCGCGTACGGCGGCCATGATCGAGGTCTGCGAGGCGTTGGCGGCGCAAGAACTGCTGCCGCCGAATCGTCGCGAGGAGTTCGACGTGATGGTTGCCTTTGGCGAGGAACCGCTGCTGCGCCTCGACCGGGGCTGGGTTCCATCGTTCGGCGTGACCGCTCACGGCGTTCATGTGAACGGCTATGTGGAGACCCCGACGGGTCCCGAACTCTGGCTCGGCGTGCGCAGCGCCGATAGCCGGGTCGATCCGAATAAACTCGATAACATGGTCGCCGGCGGACAACCGGCCGGCCTGTCGCTGATGGAGAACGTCGTCAAGGAGGCCGAGGAAGAAGCTTCGTTGCCGGAAGCATTGGCGCGGCAAGCACGGCCGGCCGGCGCGCTGAGCTATAGGATGGAAGTGCCGCAGGGCCTGCGCCGCGATATCCTCTATGTCTACGACCTACCGGTGCCGGCTGAGTTTCAGCCCGCCGATCAAGATGGCGAGCACAGCAGTTTCTCGCGCGTGCCGGCAACCGAAGCGTTACGGCTTGTGGGGGAAACCGACAAATTCAAGTTCAACGTAAATCTGGTGATCATCGACTTCGCCATTCGCCACCGCATTCTCGAACCCGAGCACCCGGAATATTTGCGGCTGGTTGGTGGTTTGCGATCCTAGGTTTTGATCTTCCCGGCGAGGTGTTCGCCCAGCCGCAAGGTGAGTTGCACGATCGGCAGCGTGGGATTGGCGTGGCCGCAGGTTGGGAAAACGCTCGACCCGGCGATGAACAAATTATCCAGGCCGAAGACGCCGCAATTCTCGTCGACCACACCCTTGTCGGGCGTCGACGCCATGCGTGTTGTGCCCATATGGTGAAAGCCTGCACCAAGCCAGCGGTCCTCGCCGACTTGCGGCACTGGATCGCCATCGTCGAGCAACCATTCGGCCATCTTGACGTTGCCGTATTTGCGCGAGGCGATATAGCGGCCAAAGCCGATCACCATGTGTTTGATGGTGTGGCGGTCGAGCGCGCTAATCTGCCAGTCGAGGGCGGGGCGGCGCAGGCCGAATTTGTCGGTGTCGTCCGATAGCGAGACCCGGCTGCTGGGATTGGGTTGTTGCTCGCTGGCCACGCGCAAATAGCCGCCGGTAAAAACATCCGCTGGACAAGATCCTTCGAAGAAGCTGCGGGCAAAGCCGCGCACCTCATCCTCGTTGCAGAACAGGCTGTGCTTGGCGCGGTTGATCAACGCGCGCCGCGCATCGGTCAGGGGCCCCGCGCGCAGGCCGGCATTGGCGATCTTTTGCCTGGCCATGAATTCGGGTGTTGGCGCGAAGTGGATTTCATTTGCGCTGTACGGCCAGTCCTTGCGCCGTGCCGCGTAAACGCCGCCGCTGGCATGGAAATGATCCATGAAATAACGGCCGACAAGGTCGTGCGCATTGCCGATTCCGGCGGTGGCTTGGCTGCGGAAATTGAGCATCATGCGTGGAATTTCAATACCGCCCATGGCCAGCACGAAAGCGGCGCCCGTGAAGCTGTGCTTCGCGGCTCTATCGGTGTAGTTGGAACACTGGAATTCGGTCACCCGATCCGTCGCCTCGGTGAGGCGAATGTCGGTGAGGTTGGCGTTCACAAACAGGTCGATCCGCGTGCTCGACTTTAGCTCTTCGAGATATTTCTCGCCGAAGCGGACCGGAGGGCTGAACTGAAACTCGAATTGGGTGAAAGCATTATCGGAGTCTTCGACGGGTTTATCATTGTACTCAGCCGGAATTTCGAGAATCCGCGAGGCGCGCTCGAAATGGCGATCGAGATCGGCCTTAGCGATCGGCCAGCCGGAGTTAGGAATATGCGCGTGGCCCTCAAAGTCCCACGCGTCGAGTGGTCGGCACCAGCCCGCCCAATGGTTCGAGGCTCCTCCCAGATAACGCAACCGCGCGAAGTCCAGGTCGAAATAGTTACGCCCGATAATTGGACCCTTGTAGGTGTTCTGCGAGGTTTCCGTGAACTCCAGGTCGCCACCTTCCAAAAGTAGCACGCGCCGGCCGCGCGACGCGAGATCGATGGCCAGGGTAATTCCGGCCACACCGGCGCCGGCGATGCAAACATCGTATCCGCGATGGGGTTCGCCGGCTGCGATCTTGTTTAGATCGAAAATCATGCGCCGCTATTCCTGCTTTTTGCGCGAAACCTGCGAGCGCCGAACGATCCAGCCATTGACCAGCAATAGATCGTCATCGTCGCCACGGGCAGCCGAGGCCGGCCGCGCGCCGAAGAGGGCGCGCAGTCCGACCAGCGCGCCGGCGAGCAGGGATATGAAGGAACGGCGTTTCATCATCTTTTTGCTCCGGGTGGTCCATAAAGCGCTGTACGGGCCTGCGACAGCGCCTCCGGCCGATTTTCGACCACGTCGCGGCGTACATAGTCGCCTGAATAGATCGTGCGGCCAGCGGCTTCGCTGGCAATCTCGTCGACCGCCTCGCGCAGCGGGATATATTGTTCGCGAAATTGCGCGCTGGCGTCCAGATCGGCCTCGAGTGCCGAATAGGCGTAGGTGTGAATGATCGTTGGTTTGACCTCGTTGAAGATATAGTCGCGCAGCGCCGGCTTATCCTTCCACAGCGTGCGGGCGACGGTGCCGTCGGTCAGCCCGGCGAGGTCGAATATTTCCAGCTCGGTAAAAAACAATGTGGCGCCGACATCCTGCAATAGAAAAGACGGATCCTCGACCCCCAGCGCCGCCGCCGCCTTGTTGTAGCGCTCACCATAGCGTTTGGAAATGTCAGTGAAGGGGACGGTCGGCTCGTCGTAGAAGCGCTCAAATCTAAACTGGTGCACGAGAATTGAGGCGACCGCCAGTACAGCTACAATCGCGAAAGCAGGGAACTGCTGGCTGTAGAGTCGGGATCTCAAGAAGGCATCGCCGACGACCCAGATAAGCGAAAATAGCGTCGGATAGAACAGCACGGTGAAGGGGGTGCCGAACCTAAATTCCGGCATCCAATCGTTGGGCAGCACTATAAACGCGAGGAATGCCAGGAAAGTCGCGCCGGTCAGAAACACCAGCGGCGCTACCGAACGCCGCGCCACCAGGCACAGGATAAAGGTTACCCCTAAAGCGCCAATCGTGAACCAAGCGAACCCGAACGGCCCGGCGAACAGGCTGAGAGCCTTCTCGATCACCGCCTCTTCGAGGCGAAGGATATCCCATAACCGACTCAGACCCGGCGTGCCCTTGGCGTAATAGGTGTTGGGCAACAGGCTGCCGAAATAAATCAGCGCCATACTCTTATAGGCGCCGACAGGCGCCGCGAATGCGCCGATATAGGCTACGCTCGACCCGACAGTCCCCTTTGCCAACGACCAGTCGCGCACGCTTCGCACGAACAAGGCGGCCGGCCACAGCGCGGCGAAGACGATACCGTCCGGGCGGGTGAGGGTTGCGGCGGCGGCCAGTAGGCCGGCCATGAGGGCGATGCGCCAGGACAATCGGTCGAGACTGACGATGCAGAGATAGGCCAGGGCCATAATCTCAAAGGCGTAGAGCGCGTTTTCCAGTCCCGATACATTCCAAACCACAAATGCCGTATTCAGCGCCAGGAACGTCATGGCGAGACAGCTAAATAAACGCGACCCGGTAATGCGCAGAACGATGTGGAAGCCGAAGAACAGGGTGGCGAAACTGAACAGATGGCCGAGCAGTTTCGCGTACAAGATCGGCACTTGGGCGTTCAACCAAAAACCGGGGACGAACAACAGCGTCCACAGCGGGTTGGAGAAACCTTCCACCGGGACCTTCCCCGGTTGCGAGACAAACCCCGCGCCATCGGCCAGATTGCGCGCATAGGCAAACGAGATCAGCGCGTCGTCGACGATCCAATCGGACAGCGGAAAGGCGACGGCGGCGAACGCCACCAGCGGTACGACGGTGAATAGCAATGATGTCGGAAAGCTGGAATTTTGCTTCGCCGGCGCGTTGAACATGGGCTCTGCCGTGTGCAGCCTAAGTATCCGGGTCTCGATTCAGAGATTCCACAGATACCACTAACCACGTGGTCATAAAAAACTATAAACAATCGCGCCGATCACACAGATTTGTGTGAGTGATCAACGCGGCAGCGTGCGGGCCTCATATCCCCTCAACCGCCGTTGCCTGGCGCGCCAGGCTCTGGATAGCCTGCACCCAGATGGTGTCGCCGGCGGCCCCGTTCGCGCGCATTTCGCGCAAGGTCAGCGGATTATCGCGTTTGGCCAGGCGTTTGCCGGATGGGTCGGTGAGCATCGGCGTGTGGTGCCATTCCGGAGCGTCGAGACCGAGCAAGGCTTGCAGCAGGCGGTGCACATGGGTCGATTCGAACAGGTCGACACCGCGATTGACCAGAGTGATACCCTGTGCCGCATCGTCGACCGTCACCGCCAGATGATAGCTGGTGGCGATATCCTTGCGGGCCAGCACCACATCGCCGAACAGGTCGGCCTGTACCTGTTGCTCGCCCTGGCTGCGGTCATGCCAGGTAAGATCGCCGGCGATCGCCAGCGCCTTGGCGACGTCGAGGCGCAAGGCATAGGGGGTGCCGTCATCGATGCGCGCGGTGCGGTCGCTGTCAGCCACGTCGCGGCAGATGCCCGGATAGATCGGGCCGTAGGCGCTATGGCTGTGCGGCGCGCCGGCCGAGCTGTTGATCTCGGCCAGAATGTCTTTGCGGGTGCAAAAGCAGGGATAGAGCAGATCCATATCCGCTAATTTGTCCAGCGCAGCCTTGTAAGCGTCACCGCGTTCGGACTGGCGCATCACCGGTTCGCGCCACTTAATCCCCAACCAGGCGAGGTCTTCATAGATGGCGTCTTCGTATTCGGCCTTGTTGCGGCCGCCGTCGATGTCCTCGATACGCAAGATAAATTCGCCGCCGGGCCGGTCCGCTAGTCGCCACGCGAACAGCGCCGCGTAGGCGTGTCCCAAATGCAAATGGCCCGACGGCGAGGGGGCGAACCGGGTAACGATCTCGGGCAAGGGTTCTGAAGGTGCTGTCACGGGCGCGCTCTTACATACGGGTTGGGTCCGGCTTCCAACGCCGGGCCGAATGACCTACCTATCATGCGATGAAAACACGCAAACGCATAGAAGCAGGTCTGACGGAATTGGCGACGCTCGACCCGCGCATGGGTGCGCTGTGGCAAAACGCCGGCACCCCAGCGACCCGTGCGCGCAAGCCCGGCTATGGCACCTTGCTGCGGATCATCGTCGGCCAACAGCTATCGACCAAAGCCGCCGCCTCGATCTGGCAACGCTTGGAAGATGCCGACGTGACCGGCGATCCGGCGAACTTTATCGGCCAATCCGATCCGGACCTACGTGGGTTTGGCCTGAGTCGGCAGAAGATCGCCTATGGGCGCGGCTTGGCCGAGGCGATCGATAGCGGAACCCTGGACCTTGCCCGCATGAGCCGCCTGTCCGACGAAGAGGCGATCGCCGCGCTGGTGGCGCTGAAGGGCATCGGGCGGTGGAGCGCGGAGGTCTATTTGCTGTTCGCGCTGGGCCGCACCGATATAATGCCGGCCGACGATTTGGCGTTAATGGTTTCGGCCGGCCGCCATTTAGGCGGTGGCGAGCGTTGGACGGCGGCGCAGCTGCGCGCCGAAGCCGAAAAGTGGCAGCCCTGGCGCAGCGCGGCGGCGCGCCTTTTGTGGCACGCCTATAACATTGAGGCGATCTAACGCCGAACGAGCAGGGAAGGGGACGCCATGTCCGAGCACACCAAACTAAGCGGTCCGCGTTTTGGACCGGCCTCCGGCGAACCGGCCAAGCAGTTGGTGATCCTGCTGCATGGCGTCGGCGCCGACGGCGACGACCTCATTGGGCTGGCGCCGATGCTCGCCCAAGTGTTGCCCGACGCTGAATTCCTCGCCCCCAACGCGCCAGAGCCCTGCGACATGGCCCCGGTGGGCTACCAATGGTTCAGCCTGCAGGACCGCAGCGCTGGCGCGATCGAAGACGGCGTGCGGGCGGTTGCGCCGCTGGTCGACCAGTTCATCGATGATAGTTGCGCGGAACGTGGGATCGACCCGGATCGCGTCGCGCTGTTCGGGTTCAGCCAGGGCTGCATGATGTCCTTGTTCGTTGGCTTGCGGCGGGTGACGCCACTGGCCGCGATCTTGGGTTATTCCGGTACTTTGGTGGCGGCGGGCAAGCTGGTCGACGAAATGGAAAGCCGGCCGCCGGTTTTGCTGGTGCATGGCGAGGCCGATCCGGTGGTCCCCTTTCAGATGCTGGCGGCGGCCCGCGCCGGTCTTGAATCGGCGGGGGTCGATGTTCAGACCCTCAGCCGTCCCGGGCTCGGTCACGGCATCGATGAAGAGGGCATTCGCGCAGGCGCCGCCTTGCTGCATTCGACCCTGCTGGCCTAATGCGCGCCACCGTCGCGGCCGAAGTGATTCGTGACATCCGCAAGCGCCACAACACCTTGTGTTTATTATAAAATTTTTGCCCGATGCGGCTAATTCCCCTAGACTGCCGCGCAAATGTTGCAACTTGCTCGGGGAGACGCCCCCATGCCAGCAGCGTTAGAGAGCTGTCCGACGCTCGTCCTGAACGCCGATTTTCGGCCGTTGAGCTATTTTCCATTGTCGATTTGGCCGTGGCAGGACGCAGTGAAGGCAACGCTGTCGGGACGGGTGAACACGGTCGCCGAATATGACCGGGTCATTCGCTCGCCGAGCATGGAAATGGCGCTGCCCAGCGTGGTCTCTCTAAAAGAATATATCAAACCGGCCGACCGCCCGGCCTTCACCCGTTTCAACGTATTTTTGCGTGATCGCTTTACCTGCCAGTATAGCGGCCAACGCCTGCCGGCCCACGAACTGACATTCGATCATGTCATTCCCCGCTCGCGCGGTGGGCGCACGAACTGGGAAAATGTCGTCACCGCTTCCAGCGAATATAATCTGCGTAAAGCCAACCGCACGCCGAAAGAGGCGGGGATGACCCTACGCCACAAGCCGCGCCGTCCCAACACATGGGAATTGCTGGAAAACGGCCGTTCGTTTCCGCCCAACTATCTGCACGAAAGCTGGCGCGATTATCTCTATTGGGATACCGAGCTCGACCAGTAGATTTCTTCGGCTTCGCATCCGCGCTGTACACCTGTATCAAGGCGTGATTGGAAACCGCTACAAGGCTGGTAACGGCCGGAGTGTGATTTTTGTACACCCCCGATAGCCCAATCGGCGCTGGTGACCGGGCGCCCGACTTCAGCCTGCCCGACAGCACAGGCGCGCCGATTAATCTCTATACCAGGGTCCGCGGTGGGACGCCGCTCCTCGTGTTTTATCCCGACGCCGCTCGCTTCGCCGTCGAGGCGGCTCAATTGCACAGCGTCATGGAGCAGGTGCCGCCGGGCGAAATGGATTTATTCGTTATTGTCGGCGCGCCGGTAGATTCGTTGCCCACGGCGTCCGGTGAGGCGGTATACGTGGTCGCTGATCCGGCCGGAGATACGGCAAAGGCCTATGGATTTACCGCAATCTCCGGAACTTTGGCGCTGCGTTTCGACCCAAACCTGCGGCTGACCGCGTTGCGCACCGCCGGCGTCGAGGCGGTGGCGCACTATATCGAGCGCCATCTCGCTCAATCGCCGCCGCCGTCGCAGCTTGTATCGACCCTCGCGCCCGCCTTGATCGTGCCTCATGTTTTGAGCGCGGATTTTTGCCACGAGCTGATCGCCCTCCATCATTCCGGCGGCAATGAAGCCAGCACCGTCACCTACAACAAGGACGGTCGCGATGTTCGAGAAGTGCATACGGATCAAAAAAGTCGTTTCGATCATGTGGTCAACGAGAATACGGTGGCCAGCCGGCTGGCCGAGGCCTTCGGCCGGCGACTCAACTTTGAAATCGAAAAGGCGTTTCAGTACCGCGTCGCCGCCCATGATGGTTTTGTCATCACCCGCTACGATGCTGAGACTAACGGTCATTTCAGTCTGCACCGCGACAATGTCTCGCCGACCACGGCGCATTTCCGCTTTGCCGTCACGGTAAACTTGAATTTCGGCGAGTATGACGGCGGGTGGCTTCGATTCCCGGAATATGGCGCCGATCTCTATGCGCCCGAAACCGGCGGCGCGATCGTGTTCTCGTGCTCGAATTTGCACGAGGCGACCCCGGTCACCGCGGGCTCGCGTTATGCGTTGTTGACGTTTTTGTTTGGCGTGGCCGAGGCGCAACAACTCAATCGTGCGCGGGCATCAAACCCGGGTTGAGAGCCAGATTGCCAGGCGCGAGCCTGATTTGATCGCCTGCGACAAGGCCGGATAGGCTCCGGCGGGTTCCGCACCGACATCGACATTGTTGTCGCCGGCAATATGGTCGAGCCCGATGGTCTTATGCTCGATCTCGTCGCGGCGAAATTCGTCGATGACGTCGCGCAGCTCGGCCTCGTCATCGCCCAATTGTTCGGATTGTCGGGCGTAATGCTCTTCGATCACCTCTTCGACCGCGACGGTGCAGGCCATCGCGGCGCGTTCGCCCATCACCGCCGTGGCGACCCCCAGCGCATAACCCGCCACATGCCAGACCGGTGACAGGGCGGTGGGTCGTACCCGGCGGTCGACGACCATGCGGTCGAAGGTGTCGAGGTGACGCTGCTCCTGTTCGGCCATGGCGCGAATGGCGTCACCGACCGGACGATTGCCGAGCACCGCCAGTTGGCCTTCATAGATGCGCGCGGCGCCATATTCGCCGGCATGGTCGACGCGGATCATCCGCTCGACTTGGGTCTGCGGGTCCGGATCGCCGTGCAGACGCTGGGCGATTTTAGGCGATGTATCGGGGTCGTTATCCATAGAGCGGATTGTAACCGGCTGGCGGGCCTAGAGAAACAGTTTCAAGGCGACGAAGCCAGCGATCAACAATATGCAGAACACCAGCACCACCCAGCCGAGATAGCGCTCGACGAAGCGGCGGATCGGCGGTCCGAAATACCACAGCAGCGCCGCGACGATGAAAAAGCGCAACCCGCGTGACACCAGCGAGGCAATGCCGAAGACCACCGGGTCCAAATGGGTCACGCCGCTGGCGATGGTTATCACTTTGTAGGGGAACGGGGTGATGCCGAAGAAGGCGACGATCCACGCGCCCATTTCGTTATAGCGCTCGGTGAAGCGCATAAACGCCGCGTCGAACCCGTAAAATGCGATGATCGGTTGGCCGACCACATCGAATAGCAGGGCGCCGATGGCATAACCGAGAAAGCCGCCGAGCACCGATGTGACGGTACAGATCGACGCCAGCACCCAGGCCCGTTCGCGCACCGCCAAGATCATCGGGATCAGCAATATGTCCGGCGGGATCGGGAATACCGAGCTTTCGACGAAGGCGACCGCCGCCAGAATCCACACCGCATGGCGCGTGGAGCCTAGCCGAAGCGTCCAATCGTACAATCCGCGCAACATCGTCCACCCTCGAATCGGCTGCGAAACTCGATGGTCGGCTGTAACAGGCGCGCCCGCGGCCTGTCCATATTTGCGGGTTTCGCCAGCTATTCGCGTTGTTCTCGTTGACGCCGCGCGGCGACGCCACTAATTCTTTGCCCGCCTTGCTGTGCGGGCGTGGCGGAATTGGTAGACGCGCGGGATTCAAAATCCCGTTCTGGCAACAGAGTGAGAGTTCGAGTCTCTCCGCCCGCACCATTGACCCTGATCATTTCGCGCCACATTTGAAACTGGTTGTATCGTCTCACCGGGCCCCAGCAGCGGCCGTGAGTTAGGATATCGCGAGCGAAGGATGAGTGGCGGTCCAGACCGAGCGCGTCAGTCGCGAATGAGCCGGCATCGGCATCGTAGCCGGATGATCGTCATCGTCCTGCTCGCTACGATTACCGCTGTACTGCTCGTCAGCGCCAATTTAATCGCCGGGCCCACCGGCATGGTTGTCGCCGCCGCGCTGATCTTCGCCGGCATCTTTTCGGCGCGCCGGGTGGCGCCGGCCTTTGTGATGCAGATGTTCAATGCCAAAGTCATTGAACCCCACGATTGGCCTGAGGCCTACAACACGGTCAATGCGCTGCGCCAGGGCGCCGGCCTCGCCGCGATGCCGCAACTCTATTGCTTGCCGGGCGCGCGCATGATGGCGTTCTCCACCGGCTCGCAGGACGAACCGGTGATCGCATTATCGATGGGCGCGCTGCAACATCTCTCCTCGCGCGAGTTGCACGGTATTGTCGCCCATGAACTGGCCCATGTGGTGTCCGGCGACATGACTTTTTTAATGATGTCGGAAGTGATGGCGCGGCTCACCCGCACCTTCGCCACGCTCGGTTTGCTGCTGGCGATCTGGCTGTCCATTTCCGGCGAGACACGGATTCCCTTGTTGACGATTCTGGTCCTGGCGATTGCGCCGATCGCGGTGTCGCTGCTGCAACTGGCGTTGTCGCGCAACCGCGAATACGACGCCGACGATTACGCCGCAGATCTGACGGGCGATCCGGCTGGCCTGGCCGCGGGCTTGCAGAAGATAGAGCGAGAACAAGCCGCGATCTGGCGGCGCTTGTTCCAACCCTATGTGCGCGGCGATGTGCCAACCTTACTGCGCACCCACCCGCGTACGGCGGATCGGGTGGCGCGTCTGCTCGCGCGGGCCCGCCAACCGGTGGATGAATAAGACCGCGAGGGGCATCGCTCCTGTTGCGATTCCACAATAAGAAAACTACGCTAGCTTCGTGATGCAGAGGCCGGCGGTTCAACGCTGGAGGCAATCTGGGGGAGACGGCGCGCTAAGCGCGCCAAGTGGTACGTGCAATGGAAATGCAGAATAGTTTCACCGTCGCCGCCGACGTGGAGACCGCCTGGCAAGTGCTGTTGGACGTGCCGCGGATTGCGCCGTGCATGCCGGGCGCCGAGCTGACCGAAGTCGTTGACGGGAGCCACTTTAAGGGCAACGCAAAATTGCGCGTCGGGCCGGTGCAGTTGCGGTTTGCCGGTGAAGCGGAATTGCTGGACGTCGACGCCGAGGCCCACACGGCGCGGGTCAGCGCGCGGGGCAACGATACCAAAGGGCGCGGTACGGCCCAAGCCGATGTGACGTTCGCCTTGGTCGAAGAGGGCGGCGCAACCCGGGTCGACATTAACACCGATCTAACTTTGACCGGCTCGGTGGCGCAATATGGCCGCGCGGCGGGGCTGATCAACGAAATCGCCGCGCAGATCATCGCCGATTTCGCCAATAACCTGGAAGGCCAGTTCACGCCGGCAGCGCCGGCGGCGAATGAGGGTGACGCGCCGGTGGCGGTGGACGCGCCAGAGCAAGCGCCCTCAGCACCCCCAACCGATAATAGTATTTCCGGCATAAGCCTGCTGTTCCGTGCGCTCTGGTCGATGGTGCGCGGCTGGTTCGGCGGCGGCCGCTCGAGCTAAACGGAGACAGCGATGAAACCTGGACCCTTTACCTATCACGATCCCACGAGCGTCGACGACGCGGTGGCGCTACTCGCCGGCCATGAGGATGTGAAGCTGTTGGCCGGCGGCCAATCACTGATGCCGATGCTGAACATGCGCTTTGTCGTGCCCGACCATGTGATCGACTTGAACGGCGTCGCCGACATGAGCGGCATCGCCGACACCGGCGACGCGCTCGCCATCGGCGCCATGACCCGCCAGTGCGATCTGGCCAGTTCCGAAATTGTCGCCGCGCGCGCGCCGATCTTGCGCGAAGCGCTGTCCTTTGTCGGCCACTTCCAGACCCGTAACCGGGGCACCATCGGCGGCAGCCTGTGTCATCTCGATCCGGCGGCGGAACAGCCGACGGTGGCGGCGGCCTATGATGCGGAACTGACGATTGTCGGCCCCGAGGGCACCCGCGAGGTCGCCTTCGCCGAATGGCCGCTAGCCTACATGATGGCCAATCTGGCGCCCGACGAGCTGCTCACCCAGATACGCTTTCCCTATTGGCAGGAGGCGCATGGCGCGGCCTTTGTCGAGTTCGCCCGCCGCCACGGCGATTTCGCCATCATCGGCGTCGCCGCCTTGCTGGCGGTCGAGGATGGCAAGATCACCCGCGCCTCGGTTGCCGTCGGCGGCGCCGACGTGCAACCGCTGCGGCTCGCCGATGTGGAGACCATGCTGGTCGGCGCGGCGCCCGGCGATGCGGTCTTTGCCGAAGCCGGCGCCATGGCGCGCAAGATCGATGCCATGTCGGATGCCTATGTCACCACACAATACCGCCAGCGCCTGGCCGGCGTGCTTGTCGAGCGGGCTTTGGCGCAAGCCGCCAGTCGCGCAACGGGGGGAGAATGACCGATGGCCGATAAACGAGAAATTACCGTTACCATTAATGGCCAGGCGCAGACGGCTGAGGTGGAAACCCGCACCAACCTGGCCGATTTTCTGCGCCACGAGCTGGAATTAACCGGTACCCATGTGGGCTGCGAGCACGGCGTGTGCGGCGCGTGCACGGTGCTGGTCGATGGCGCGGCGGTGCGTTCGTGTCTCATGCTGGCGGTGCAGGCCGACGGTCATGAAGTCACCTCGGTCGAAGGTCTGGCCGCGGCAGACGGCACCTTGCATCCGGTCCAAGAAGCGTTTTGGAAAAACCACGGGCTGCAATGCGGCTTCTGTACGCCGGGCATGGTGATCTCGGTGGCGGCGTTTTTAAAAGATAATCCCAACCCCACGGAGGCCGATGTGCGGTCGGCGATCTCGGGCAATATCTGCCGCTGCACCGGTTATCAAGGCATTGTCGCGGCGGCGCTCGAAGCCGCTGAAACCATGCGGCAGGAGGGCTAGACGATGGTTCGTTATACCGGCGCCGAAGTACAGCGTATGGAAGACCCCCGGCTTTTGACCGGTCATGGCCGCTATGTCGATGATATTCATCTGCCCGGAATGCTGCACGGCGCGTTCCTGCGCTCCAGCCACGCTCATGCGCGCATTCGCTCGATCGACACCAGTGCCGCGCTGGCCTTGCCCGGCGTGCACGCGGTCTTCACGCAAGCCGATCTTGCGGTGCCCGATGTGGCCCAATCGATGAACCAGCTCTATCCGGCGCCGGTCATCCATCAAGACATCACCCAACATCCCATGGCGACCGACGAGGTCTGTTATGTCGGCCAGACGGTGGCGCTGGTCGCCGCCGACAGCCGCGCCATTGCCGAAGATGCGCTGGTGCTGATCGATGTCGACTACGAACCCTTGCCGGCGGTCGTCGATTGCCGCACCGCGTTGGCCGACGATGCGCCGATGGCGCATATCGGCTCGGAAAACAATATGGCCGGGCAGTTGAAGTCGGCGTTCGGCGACATCGACGGCGCGTTCGCCAAGGCCGATCACGTTTTCACCGGCAGTTTCATGCAGCATCGCGGCGGCTGCCATTCGATGGAAACCCGCGGCGTGCTGGCCCGCGACGAGCCCTATGGCGAGGGCCTGACGATCTGGTCCTCGACCCAGTGCCCCTATCTGGTGCGCCGGGCGCTGGCCACCCATCTCGGCGAGCCGGAAGACCGGGTGCGCATCATCGCGCCCGATGTCGGCGGCGGCTTTGGACCCAAAGCCGGATTCTATCCCGAAGAGATCGTTATCCCGGTGGCGGCGCGCCAACTGGGCCGGCCGCTCAAATGGATCGAGGATCGGCGCGAGCATTTCACCGCGACGACCGGCCAGCGCGACCAGCAGTGGGATCTCGAAGTTGCCTGCGACAAGGACGGCAAGATGCTCGGTCTGCGCGGCGTGGTTATCCATGAAAACGGCGCCTATATGCCCTACGGCGCGCTGTTGCCGTTCACCTCGGTGACGCCGTTACCGGGCTCCTACGCCATCCCGGCGCTCGATGTGCGCCTGGATATCGCGTTCACTAACACCACGCCGACGACGCCTGTGCGCGGCGCCGGCCGGCCTTACGGGATTTATGCCGTCGAACGCATGGTCGAGACCATCGCGCGCGAATTGCAGATCGACCCGGCTGAGGTGCGCCGGCGCAATTTCGTGCGCGCCGACCAAATGCCCTACGAGACCGGGGCCAAGCTGCGCGATGGCATGCCGGTGCGCTACGACAGCGGCGACTATCATGCGTGTCAGGAAAAGGCGCTGGAGCTGGCCGACTATGCCGGTTTCAAGGCCCGCCAAGACGCGGCGCGCACGCAAGGCCGCTATCTCGGCATCGGCGTGTCGGCCTGCATTGAAGATACCGGGGTTGGCCCTTACGAGGGCACCACGGTGAAGATCGAACCCTCGGGCAAAATCATGGTGCGCACCGGCGCGGCCAGCCAGGGTCAGGGACATCACACGATGATCGCGCAGATCGTCTCCGACCAATTGGGCGTGCAGCCCGAAGACATCATGTTCGAAGCCGCCGACACCGGAAAATTTCCGCAAGGCGTCGGCACCATCGGCAGCCGGGTGACCGCCAATGTCGGCCCGTCCTCGTTCGATGCGGCAGGCCAGGTGCGCGAGACCGTGCTCAAACTGGCTGCCGAGACGCTGGAGGCCGCCGAACAAGATCTTGAGCTGGAAGACGGCGAAGTGCGGGTCGCCGGCGCGCCCGATCTCAAAGTCACCCTGGGCGAACTGGCCCTGAAATTGGCGCCCATGTCGGGCGGCAAGATACCCGCCGGGTTCAGCCCCTCGCTCGAAGCGACGTCCTATTTGGGCTCATCGGGCAGCCCGGTCGCCAGCGGCTCCAACGTCGCCGAGGTCGAAGTCGATATCGGCACCGGCGAGGTGCGCGTGCTGCGCTATTCGGTGGCCCACGATTGCGGCAACATGATCAACCCGATGATGGTCGACGGCCAGATCATCGGCGGCGTGGTGCACGGCATCGGTAACGCCCTGTTCGAGCGCATGATCTATGACGAGCAGGGACAGCCGCTGACCACCAACTACGGCGAATATCTGCTGCCGCTAGCCAGCGAGATGCCGCATATCGACATCGTCCACCAGGAAACCCCGTCGCCGCTCAACCCGTTGGGGGTTAAGGGCGCCGGCGAGGGCGGCACCATTCCCGCCGCCCCGGCGATTGTCGCGGCGATCGAAAACGCGCTCGCCGATTTCGGCGTGGTGATCGATTACTACCCGGTCGATCCGCAATATCTCACCGAGCTGATCGACGCGGCGGGCGCGCAGGCGGCGGAGTAGGGCGGCGGCGTGGACTTAACACCGGTCGTATTGCGCCGTGAGCTGTCATGTCTGGATATGATTCCAAGAGGACATTGCTACTAAAAAATTCACACGCGCTTTTGACGCGCCATCGATTGAAAGGCACCTTTCGAACCGGGACAAGCCTAAAGCCTGAGAGGCCGTATAAATGACCGATCGAACCTGCTACCATTTGCGGGATTGGGGGTACCGAGTTTGTGCAGCTTTGCGGAACGTGCGGGGGCGCACTGGTTCCATACTGAAGTCGCGCATCTACACTACTAAATGTCAGAATCTGCAGGCGGCTCATTAAGAAGCGCTTTATGAGCCCCTCGGCCGCCCGCATATCGATCTAAACGAAGTCGTAGCGGGTGAAATCGCGAATGCGCAAGCGAGTCCGCGTAACAATAATGGGGGAATAAAATGCCGGATCGTTACGATACCAATTACGACATTGGCCAGGACAATATGCGGAAATACGGGATGGATGTGCACCATCCGGTATTCTGGATCAGCAGTTTGCTGATTCTGGTCTTCGTCATTGGCACGCTGATCGTGCCGGGACCGGCCAAGGAGGCGTTCGACGGGGCAAAAGGCTGGTCGATCAATAATTTCGATTGGTTGTTCTCGGTCGGCGGCAACATCTTCGTGATTTTCTGCCTGTTGCTGATCGTTATGCCTGTCGGCAAGATCCGGATTGGCGGCGAGGACGCCAAACCCGAATATTCGAATATGTCATGGTTCGCCATGCTGTTCGCCGCAGGCATGGGCATCGGCCTGATGTTCTGGAGTGTGGCAGAACCGACAGCGTACTACACCGCGTGGTTTGGTACGCCGCTGGATGTTGCGGAAAGAACGCCAGAGGCGGCGCGGACGGCGTTGGGTGCGACGATGTTCCACTGGGGGCTGCACCCGTGGGCGATCTATGCCGTCGTCGGATTGTCGCTGGCCTTCTTCAGCTACAACAAGGGCCTGCCACTCACAATTCGCTCGGCTTTTTATCCCTTGCTCAAGGATGGTTCGTGGGGCTGGTTCGGACACGTCGTCGATATCCTGGCGGTGCTGGCGACCATTTTCGGTCTCGCCACTTCTCTCGGTTTTGGCGCCCAACAAGCGGCGAGCGGGCTGAATTTTCTGTTCGGTGTCGATAACAATATCAGTACCCAGATCGCCATCATCATCGGCGTGACCGCGGTGGCGATTATCTCTGTCGTGCGTGGTCTCGACGGGGGCGTTAAGGTGCTGAGCAACATCAACATGGCCCTTGCCGCCATGCTGCTTGCTTTCGTTATCCTGCTCGGGCCGACCCTGGCGATTATCACTGGCATCGGCACCACCTTGGTCTCCTACCTCGCCAACATCGTGCCGCTGAGCAATTGGATAGGGCGTGAGGACGAAACTTTTTATCATGGCTGGACGATATTTTATTGGGCCTGGTGGATTAGCTGGTCACCGTTTGTCGGTATGTTCATCGCCCGCATCAGCAAGGGTCGGACGGTGCGCGAATTCATCGTTGCCGTGCTGTTGGTTCCGACACTGGTGACGCTGGTCTGGATGGCTGCCTTCGGCGGCGCCGGGCTGGAGCAGGCACAGGCCGGCATTGGTTCGCTTGCTGGCGGTATCACCGACGCTTCGCTGGCGTTGTTCCAGATGCTCGAAAATCTGCCAATCCCACAGATCACTTCGGGCGTGGCGGTCATCCTGGTGCTGGTGTTCTTCATCACCTCGTCGGACTCCGGCTCACTGGTAATCGACAGCATCACCGCCGGTGGCAAAGTCGATGCTCCAGTACCGCAGCGCATCTACTGGGCGACACTGGAAGGCGTTATCGCGGCGGTGCTGCTGTTCGGCGGCGGCGCCGATGCGCTCGGCGCCTTGCAGGCGGCGGCGATCACCGTTGGCCTTCCCTTCACGCTGGTACTGATTGCGATGTGCGTGTGCCTGTGGATGGGGCTGAACCATGAGGCGAAGTTCGTCACCAGTAAGGTGCCCGCGACAGAGGGCGTATAAAGTTCAATAAATTTTCAACCGAAAAAGGGCCTGATCTTACGATCGGGCCCTTTTTTTGAAAATCAAGTTTGCGAGGGACAATCGCATCCTGCGCGTCTACTTATTTTCTGCAAGAACACGGCTTAACAGCTAGCGGGGTTCGATTTTCCCGTCGCCGGAGAGCAGGATGGCGATCGGGCGGGTGCGCTCGAAATAGGAGAAGATGATCATCGCGATCACCGTCAGTGGCACGCATAAGAACATGCCGACGATGCCCCAGATGCTGCCCCACAGGGCCAGCGAGAGGATGACCACCAGCGGGCTGATGTTCAGCGAGCTGCCGGTAAGGCGGGGTTCCAGCACGTTGCCAATAAGGAATTGAACGACCCCTATCCCGCCGAGGACGATGAAAAACTCCACCGGGGTGGGGAATTGCACCAGCGCTAGTAGCGCCGGGAAGATGATGCCGAGCAGCGAGCCGACCGTGGGGATATAGTTCAGCAGGAAGATGATGAAGCCCCAGAATTCGGCGAAATCGACGCCGACAGCCTTGAGGACGCCGTAGCTGATCAAGCCGGTCAGCACGCTGGTCATGGTCTTGATGGCGACATAGGTCTGGATCTGCTCTTGCATGCGGTGCAGCAGGCCGCGCATTTCGCCGCGATGATCGCTATCGGGGAATAGCGCGCGCAGTTTCTTGTCGAAGCCCTTCTGCTCGAACAGCAGGAACAGCACATAGATCAAAACAATGCCGAAACTGCCGGCGAAGCCGGCCGCGGCGCTGCCGAAACGCGCAGCTAGGCTTCGCAAGTCTATCTGGCCGAACACCGAGGTGATATCGGGCGGCTGGCTGAAGCCGGCCAGGTCTGAAGCCTTGGCGATAAGTATTTCGATATTGGCTTGATAGCCGGGCGCCGCGGCGCTGACTTGCGCGATATTATCGCTGATCAGCTCGGCGATCAGGCCCAGACCGACCAGGACGGTAATGATCGCCAGGGTCATCGCGATCCAGTTGGGCAGGTGGTAGGAGCCCAAGGGGATCAGGTGAAAGGCGCGGGCCAGCGCGTTCAGCAGGTACCAGATCATGACCGCCACGGCGATCGGGATCAGCAAATCGCGGCCTTGGATCAACAAGACGAAGGTCAGCGCGACAACGATAATCGATGACGCGAAGGCGACGGCTTTGGCGGAAACTTGCTCGGACATGGGCGCACCTCCAATTATCGGATCAGCTATTCGCCTCTAGCATAAATGCCGCCGATTTGGCTCTAGAGCAGTATCGGGCGCTTCGCGCGTTGACGGCGATGTCGCGAAAATGGTTTGCTGAATGCCAATAATGAAACGGCGTTTGGCGGCTGGCCGGCGCGAAAATTAACAAACGGGGGAGAATGTCTCGTGACGACACCATTGGAAGGTTCGCGCCTGGAGCGCATGGAAAGAGAAGACTGCCCGCCTGAGCATCTCGATGCCTGGGATGAGATTTTGCGCACCCGCGGCTTCGATATTATGCCTAACGTATTTGCGTTGCTGGCCAACAGCCCGGGCGCCATGGCGGCGGTCACCCCGGTCGGCGCTCATGTACGCTACGCCACCGACTTCGACGATGTGCTGCGCGAGCTGGTGATCATGACTGTGGCCCAGGAAATGCGCTGCGAATATGAATGGAAACACCATTGGCGGGTGGCCGAACGGGCCGGCGCATCGGCGGAAATGTTAGGCAAAATCGGCACGCCGGAACTCGAGGCCGAACCGGCGCCGATCGGGCTGGCGGTGCGTTACGCGCGCCTATTGACCCAAAACGAGCCGATCGACGACGCCATGGTCGCGGATCTGCGGGAGAATTTCGGAACCACCGGATTCGTCGATCTGACCATCATGATCGGCTATTACGGCATGCTGGCGCGGTTCATCAACACCGTCGTCATTCCGGTGGAAGACAGTTACGACGATATCAGTTTCAACAAGGTCGCTTAGCGGATTTTGGCCGGTGCTATTGGTCGTTGTGCGTCAGGCGCGGTAGCATCGGGACACCAATAATAAAGCCCCCACCGGGTGGGGGCCGAAAGGGAGAACACCCATGGTAAAAGTCCTTGTCCAAATGTATCCGGTGCTGCGCGCCGAAAGCGTAGAGGAACGTAGGGAACTCCGCCCGATGGGGCGCAATAAAGAGCGTTTCCAAGAGGCCATGGACGGCATGCCCGACATCCTCACCGCGATGGACGATCTGGGTGTTTGGGGCGTCTCTTCGATCGAGCATCACTTCCATTCGGAAGGCTATGAGGTTGGCCCGTCGATCGGTATGAACACCGGCTACTGGGCAGGTCTGACGAACAAGGTCAGGATCGGCAGCCTGGGCTACGTCATGTCGGTCGACGACCCCATCCGCGTGGCGGAAGAAACCGCGACGCTGGACCACATCACCAAGGGACGTTGCTTCGTCGGCTTCGCGCGCGGCTATCAGGCGCGCTGGACCAATGTACTCGGCCAAAAGCTGGGCAGCGTGGCGACACTTTCGGACAAGAGCGAAGCCGACTTGCGCAACCGCGAGATTTTTGAGGAGCAGGTCGATCTGGTGATGAAGGCCTGGACCGAGGAATCCTTCGATTACAAAAGCGATCTGTGGCAATACCCCTATCCCCATGACGAAGGCCTGGAGGGCTGGTTCATGGGCGACGTTACAAGGCAGTTGGGCGCCCCCGGCGAAATGGACGAAGACGGCAAGCTGCGCAAAATATGCGTCGTGCCGGCGCCTTACACCGACCCCCATCCGAAGGTATTTATCGCCAGTAACGCCAGCATCGAGACCGTTGAATATGCCGGCGCGCGCGGCTTCGTGCCGTCCTACTTCTCCAGCATCGGGCGGTGCGCCACCTATGGTCCGCGCTACACCGAAGTGGCCAACGAAAACGGCTACAATTTCGCGCCTGGCCAAAACCAGGCGATTGTGCGCTGGCCTCATATCGGCGGCAGCCATGACGAGGGTGCGCAGATGGCCCTCGACTGGTCGAGCGATATCTTCATGAACTTCTACGGTCCCCTGTTTCCCGATTGGACTGATGCCAAGAAGAACGCCACCGACAAGGAAATGCTGGACCTGATGGACGATACCGGATTGTTCCAGTACGGCACGGTCTCGGAAGTGCGCGATTTCTATATCGACCAGTGGAAGCAGCTGCCGGCGGAATACATCACCTTGATCTATCACTATGCGCAGACGCCGAAGCAGGACATGATCGACCAAATGAAGATCTTCATGGAGGAGGTGAAGCCGGCCCTGGACGAGCTAACCGGCTACGAGGATATCGAACAAGCCGCCGAATAGTTTCGGCAATACCCGGTTTTCGCGGGCGGTGGCCAAGGTCACCGCCCGTTTTTTTTGGGGGGTACCCCCATCCTTCGAGACGCGATCTTCGATCGCTCCTCAGAGCCTGGCCGGAAATGAATTGTTTGTTTCTAAGACCTTGTTCCCCGCCCCGTGGGAGAAAACCAAACGCAATGGCTAACGCCACCCCCCCCTCCCTAACTCTCCCCCTCGCTGGGGGGATTGAGGCTGGACCGTCACGCCAGTGGCGTGGCGTAAGTCAGCCGAAATAATTTTTTCTGTGAAGCGACTTTCGCCGCGCTGTTGCGCGACGGTTCGCTCCACAGCCCCCCTTGAGGGGGGAGGGTTGGGGTGGGGGTGATGACGCTCGAGGGTCAGATTGATAAACCGCTGATATCGCTCACTTCATTTTGAGTCAGACTCTCAGGATGAGGACGAGGGTACACAGAAAAAGCCCTCATGCTGAGGAGGCGCGTGAGCGTCGTCTCGAAGTAAGAGGGCGGGTAGCCCGCACATCGATAGACGAAGGTGCAGTTTCACCAGCGGGCAATTCCCGCTACTAGTAGCGCCGCTCACCACCGACGGATCATCTGATGCTCCATTCCACTTACGCGACCAACGGCATGGTCGTAGCGCCCCACCATCTGGCGGCCGAGGCAGGCCTCGATGTTTTGCGCGATGGCGGTAACGCCATTGAGGCGATGGTCGCCGCGGCGGCGGCGATCGCCGTGGTCTATCCGTTCATGAATTCGATCGGCGGCGATGGGTTCTGGATCGTCGCCCCGCCCGGCGGCGACCCGGTGGCGATCGATGCCTGCGGCGCGGCGGCGCAAGCGGCCACCATCGATTTTTATCGGTCCCACGGTCACGATGCCATTCCGGCGCGCGGCCCCCATGCGGCGCTGACCGCGGCTGGCACGATTTCCGGCTGGCGGGCGGCGCTCGAACTGTCGGTTCAATATGGCGGCAAGTTGCCCTTGTCGCGGCTATTGGCCGAAGCCATCGGCCATGCCCGCAACGGCATGGCGGTGACCGACGGGCAGCAGAGCAACACGCTGGAAAAAATGGGTCAGATGGACGCCGCTCCGGGCTTTGCCGACACTTTTCTGGCGAATGGCACAGTCCCCCAGCCCGGCGACCTGTTCCGCCAGCCGCAGTTGGCGGCGACCCTGGAACGTTTGGCCGAAGCTGGCCTCGACGATTTTTACCGGGGCGACATCGCCCGGGCGATTGGCGACGATCTGGCCGCTGTCGGCAGCCCGGTGACCCGCGGCGATTTGGAATCTCATAGTGCCACCTTGAAGACGCCCCTGTCGCTCAGAACCAGCGCCGGCACGCTCTACAACATGCCGCCGCCGACCCAGGGGTTGGCCTCGTTGCTGATTCTCGGCGCCTTCGATCAGTTAGAATGTTCGGAGGCTGAAGGGTTCGACTTTGTCCATCTGCTGGTCGAGGCGACCAAGCAGGCGTTCGAGGTGCGCGACGCACATATCACCGATCCCGCCTATATGCAGGAGAGTCCCGGAAGTTTCCTGACCGAACCGGCGATCACATCGCTGGCCGCGGCGGTCGATCCGAAAAAGGCGCAGGCCTGGCAACGCGGTGCCGAGAAGGGCGACACGGTCTGGCTCGGCGCCATCGACCGCGACGGCATGGCGGTGAGCTTTATTCAGAGCATTTATTGGGAGTTTGGGTCGGGCGTCGTCTTACCCCAGTCCGGCATTCTCTGGCAGAACCGCGGCGCTAGTTTTTCGCTGGAGGCGGGCAACCGCAACGAATTGACGCCGGGCCGTAAGCCGTTCCACACCTTGAATCCAGCCTTGGCGAGGCTCGACGACGGCCGGGTGATGTCCTACGGCACCATGGGCGGCGAGGGCCAACCGCAGACCCAGGCCGCGGTGTTCGCCCGCCATGTGCGGTTCGGTCATAGCCTGCAAGCGGCGATCACCGCGCCGCGTTGGCTGCTCGGTCGGACCTGGGGCGATGACAGTAATAATCTTAAAATCGAACCGCGGTTCGCCCCTGGCGTCATCGAGGCGCTGCGTGCGGCCGGGCACGATATTGTCGAAGTCGAGCCGTTCAGCGATCTGATGGGCCATGCCGGGGCGCTAGCACGCGGCCCAGACGGTGTCATCGAAGGCGGTTTCGACCCGCGAAGCGACGGCCGTGCCGCCGGTTTTTAGTCTGCTTACGCACCCCCCCTCCCTAACCCTCCCCCTCGCTGGGGGGATTGAGGCTGGACCGTCACGCCAGTGGCGTGGCGTAAGTCAGCCGAAATAATTTTTTCTGTGAAGCGACTTTCGCCGCGCTGTTGCGCGACGGTTCGCTCCACAGCCCCCCTTGAGGGGGAGGGATGGGGTGGGGGGTCATTCAAAATAAACCGGGTGGGCTATTGTGACGCTACCGCGTGAAGGCGCGGGTTAGGAAATCGCCGACAGCGCGGTTCGATTTGGCGCGCACATTATCGTCGCGGCCGATCAGATAGCCGTCGCTGTCGACGCAAGCAGCCAAAATAAGGCGGCGCGATATCGGTCCGGTCATCTGCAAAAACGTGAAGCTGTCGCGCACCACCCCGTCGTTGCCGACCTTAAAGCGGCAGTCGGCCAGGTTGCGCCCGATCGGACGGGGACCGCGAAAGCTGCCATCCCATTGGTGGAAGGCATTTTGGTAGATCACGAACTCGGTTTCCGCGCCGCCAGCACGCAGATCGTCCAAAACTTGATTGCAACGCATTGGGTCGACGATGGCGTCTTCCGACCCGGCGAGCATCAGCACCGGCGCGCCGGTGGCGCGCGCATCGTCGAAACGCGCGATGCACGGTCCATAGTAGGAGATATGGGCGGCGAAGCGCGGCCCGTCCGGGCTGAGGGTCTCGGCGGTTTGCTCGAAGGCGCCCAAAGTGGCGGCGATGCCGCCATAGGAAAAGCCGATCAAGGCGACCCGCCCGCCGTCGATCTCGGGTCGCGCGTCGAGAAACCGCAGGCCCGCATAGGCGTCGGCCAACACCATGGTTTCGGTGACTTCGAGCAGGCGCTCGACGAAGCCCGTCGCCCGGTCGCGCCGCGCGCCGAAGGCGTCGACCACGAGGGCGGCGACGCCCATGGCGGCGAATTGTCGGGCGTAGGTCAATTCGCGCGCCGCCAACACGCCGGCGGCGCCGTGCAACAGTACCACCGCCGGCACCGGGTCGGCGGCCGTTGCCGTCGGCGGCACAAACAGCCCGGCGCGCGCCGCGGTGGTCGGGTCTTCTTCAGCGCCACCGCCGACCTCGCGCAGGGTAAACGGGCTGTGGCTGGGATAGGAGACCAGTTCGCCACGCATCTCGTTAACCGCCGCGGGGTTGGGCCACCGGCCGAGGTCGAATGTGTCGGCGCCTACGGTCTGCGCGAACCCGGTTGCCAGCAGCGCGGCGGCGATTGGCAATATCTTCCGTCGAAGTCTGGGCAGGGCGGGTCGGTTGGGATAAATCATGATCAAAGATTGTTATAAACGCGGTCGCGGCCCGTCCAGGCGCACCCGTTCAATTTGTCGGGAGGAAATCATGACGTTCGAGCTGTATCACACGGCCCATTCGACCTGCAGCCAGAAGGTGCGGCTGACGCTGGCGGAGAAGGGGTATGCGGAACGCGGCAAGGACTGGGTCGATCACGAAGTTGACCTTGGCAAGTTCGAGCAGTTGAAACCGGAATATCTGGCGCTCAACCCCAATGGAGTGGTGCCGACCTTTCTCCATGACGGCGAGGTTATTCTCGAATCCTCGGCCATCGTCGAATATCTCGACGATATTATTCCTGAACCGGCGCTCTCGCCGCCCGACGCCTTGGGCAAGGCGCGTATGCGCGCTTGGCTGCGTTATCTCGAGGAGGTGCCAACTGTGGCGGTGCGGGTGCCGTCCTTCGCCAATCTGTTCGCGCCGATGCGTTTCGCCAAACTGCAGGACGAGCAGTTCTCCACCCATGCCGACCGGTTGCCGCTGCGCAAGGAATTCTACCAGCGCATGACCAAGGACGGGTTCGGTGAGAAAGACGTTGGCAACGCCTTGGAGCAGATCCGCCAAACTTGCGAACGCATGCAGCAGGCCATCGAGGAAACCGGCGGTCCATGGTTATTGGGCGAACAATTCACCCTGGTCGATATTCTGGTAACGCCGGCAATCGACCGCATGGACGATCTGGGTTACGCCGATCTTTGGGCCGATTTGCCGCGCGTCGTCGAATGGTTCGAGCGGCTGCGCGCGCGTCCGTCTTATAAATCTGCCTTCTACCCCACGGCGCGCGTATCCGAACGCTACCCCGACCATTTCCGCACCGCCGCTGACCTGAAGGCTGAGCGGGGCTATTAGGCCCACAAGATAAAGCGTCGGACGGATCGGAGATTTCGTGGATGTTCGTGAGGAAGTAGCGGCGGATCGCGATGCGGTGCGAACCGTCATCGAAGCCGCATTCGGCGGGACGGCGGAAGCCGGTTTGGTGGACGCGTTACGGCGCGATGGCGACGTCGAAATTTCGCTGGTTGCCGTGGATGGCGATGCCGTCGTCGGACATATCCTGTTGTCGAGAATGACCGCGCCGGTTCGCGCACTTGGTCTGGCGCCGGTATCTGTCATGCCCAACCGCCAGGGCAGAGGCGTTGGATCGCGGTTGATCGAAGACGGTCTGACGCAGGCGAAAGCCAGAGGCTGGGAGGCCGTGTTTGTGCTCGGCGAACCGGATTATTATTCGCGTTTCGGCTTTCGCACCGATAGCGCCGAGGTTTTCGCCTCGCCCTTTGCCGGGCCTTATTTTATGGCGCGGGAACTGGTCGATGGGGCATTGGAGGGCCGGCATGGCGACGTCGGCTATGCGCCCGCGTTCGATGCCTTGGAATAAATTGGCAAGACTGGTGCAAATGCGGGAAAATTTTCTTAGCAGTGCTATCATGAGATTGTCGCACAGCGCATCGGAGGTGAACCAGCGGTGAGAGGCATATTCCCAACGCTGCTGGCGATTGGCTTCGGCCTGTTTGTCCTGCTGCTGGTGTGGTCCCTGCTCAACCGGGGCGCCAAGGCGCGGCGCGCCAGCCTGGGCGACGGGGCCATAGAGGAGTCCGCCGCCGAGTTTATCGAAAAACATGGCGATGGCGCCGATAACGAGGCCGCTAAATTGGCCGCGGCGTGCTTGGCGATCGGCGATTTCGAGGGTGAAGCGATCTGGAAACAGGTCTCCAAGGCGATCGCAAAGCAACAGGCGAAAAAAGCCAAATCGACTTGATGTCAGATCGTCGGGAAGGGTCCGATATTCGCTTCGTAAGCCTGGGTCGCCGGGTGCTCGATAATTGGCGTTACATTGACGGTCATATAGGGGTGCATCGGCAGCGACGAGATGTTCGCGTGGAACTCTTCCAGCGTGTCAGTTTCCCAGATCGAGAAATTCGCCCGGGCGCCGACGACCCGCCATATCTTGCGCAAGCTGCCGGCTTGGATTAGCTCGTGCGCGCGTTTGAGCTCGGCCTCGCCGATATCCTGTAGCGCTGCTGGATCCATATCACCGGGAAGCTCGACCGTAACTTGCACCATTAACAGCATTCATTCTCTCCTTTGAGGGTTTATGGGTAGAAGCCCAGCAGGCGGCCCCACAGATATTGCAGCGGCAGAATAACCAACAGCGCGATGACGAAATAGACCGCCAGCACCCGCACCCCGGCGCGTATCGGGACACCGGCGATGGCCATGGTGATCACGATTGGCGGCGCTTGATGGGGCAGCGGGAAGATCATGAAGCTGGGCACTTCCGCGAGCAGCACCGCGCGGATCGGCCAGTTGGTGGCCTGGGCGATGGCGTCGGCGAAGGTGGTCATGATCGGCGCCACAATGGGCGCGGTCGCCACCATGTTGATGGCGCCGCCGATGATGAATATCTGATAGAACGAGATGAGGCCGCCATCGGCGGTCAACGGCACATTTTCCAGCAATAACGCGCCCAGCGCCGCGCCAAGTCCGGTGTGGCTGGCGATTGCCCCCATACCGATCACACCGGCGATAAACAGCCACGGGCCGTAATTCACGTCGGCGGTCAACACTTTCGACGACAGCATGCCGATGCGCGGCGTAATACAGAGCAAGGCCGCGCCCATGGCAACCCAGGCCGGCGAAATTCCGTGCAGGGAATCGGTCATCCACAAGGCCAGGGCAATCACCAGGATGGTCAGCAAGCGGCGCTCGTCGCCGGTCCAGCCGGCGGCTTTCTCCGCCGTCCCATCAGTTTGCGGTTTCGCGCCGAACATCACGGTGATTAAGCCAGTTTGGATCAGCAGGCCCAGGGCGCCGGCGATGGGGAAATTCAACAGCGTGTAGTCGAAATAGGTGAACCTGATGCCATGGATACTTTCCGCGACGCCGGCAAACGCCATGCTGACAACGGTTGACGGCAGAATACCGAAGGCGGGAACGGTGGAGCCCAGCGCGGCGGCGATGACCAAACCAAATCGGGGTCCGGCATTTTCGGTGAACCCCAGACGATCGGCCAGCGCCATCGCCAGCGGCGCCATCAGCACCGCGCGCGCCGAGGCCGACGGCATGAGAAAAGCCAGCCCGACTCCGGCAATGGCGATACCCAGGGCCATGGCGAAATATTGCGCCGGCAAATGCGCGACCAGCGCTTGCACGGCACGGGTCGCCAAGCCTGAGCGTTGCACGGCGATGGTGATGACCAAACCGCCGAAGACCAGCCAGGTGGCGCTGGCGTGAAAGCCGGAGAAGGTCACGTTCGATGGGGCGATATCGAGCACCATTGTCACCAGGAACATGATCAGCGCGGTGATATGGATAGGGATGGCGCTGGTCGCCCACAGGGTCACTGAGAACAGCACGATGCCGGCGGCCTGCCAGACCAGGGCGTCGGCGCTCCATAGCGGCGCGGCGAGCAGGACGATACTGGCCAATGTCGCGACCGTTGCGATGATTTGTGAGGGGCCGAACGGGGACGCGGCGTCTTGCGCCATGGGCGATGATCCTGAGAATAAGGCGCCGCGGAAGAAGGGTCCGCGGGCGCGGGTGAGCATCGAAATTTCGATATAGCATAGAGCGTCGCCCCCGGACGTTGAAGGGTATGGGGCGCGGTGGTAGTGAATTAAGTCGAGAAATTCAGCGAAGGAAGAAGGCGATGGCAGGCTTCGAAGACGAAAGTCCAGTAATCTACAGGCACGAAGCTGAAAATGAGGATATCGCGATCATTATCCTCAATAATCCGCCGGTAAACGCCTTGTCGAAAGACGTGCGGGTGGCCCTGGCGCGGCACCTGGAGACCGCCATTGATGATGATGCGGTGACGGCGATCGTTATCAGCGGTGGGAGCGGCCGGAACCTGTGCGGCGGCGCCGATATCCGCGAATTCAATACACCGGCGCGCGACGTCAAACCCATGACCCGCGATCTGATGAACCTGATAGAGGATTGCCCGAAACCGGTGATCGCTTCGATCCACGGCCCGACCCTGGGCGGCGGACTGGAACTGGCGATGGGCTGCCACTACCGGGTCGCCACCGCCACTGCGCAAGTCGGCCTGCCGGAAGTCCTGCGGGGCATTATTCCCGGCGCCGGCGGCACCCAGCGTTTGCCCCGGCTGATTGGCCTGGGGCCGGCGCTCGATATGATCACCACCGGCAATCCGGTCGACGGCGAAAAGGCGATGGAGTTGGGTATCGTCGACGCTTTGGTGGGCGGACTCCGAGAATCGATAGAATTCGCTAGACAGGTCGTCGCCGACAATCGTGGGCCGCGGCGCATCAGCGCCATGAAGGTGCCCGGTGACGCGGCGGAGAACGCCAAGATTGTCGAAGAGTGTCGCGCCAAGTTGACCAAGACCGCGCGCGGTCTGTTGGCGCCCTTTCACTGTTTGGAAAGCGTCGCCAATTCGGTGAAATTATCCTTCGACGAGGGCTGGGAGCGCGAAGCCGAAATCAGCCGTGTGGCGATGGTCTCGGCGGAGTCCCGCTCGCTGGTGCATGCCTTCTTCGCCGAGCGGCAAGTCACCAAGATCCCGGACATTCCCGCCGACATCGCGCTGCGGCCGGTCAGCAAAGCAGCGATCATCGGCGCCGGCACCATGGGCGGCGGCATCGCTATGTCGTTCGCCAATGCCGGCATCCCGGTCACGATCATCGAGGCAAGCCAGGACAATCTCGACAACGGCATGAAGCGCATGGCGGCCAACTATGAGGCCACCCGCAAGCGCGGCCGGCTCTCCGACGACGAAATGACGGCGCGGATGGGCCGCATCACGCCCTCGACCGATTACGCCGACATGGCCGACGCCGACATCGTCATCGAGGCGGTGTTCGAGGAAATGGATGTAAAACGCGCGGTGTTCACCGAGATTGACCGGCTGGCCCGCGCCGACGCGATCCTCGCCACCAACACCTCAACCCTGGATGTCGATGAGATCGCGCGGACGACGAGCCGTCCGGAAAGCGTGCTCGGCACCCATTTCTTCAGCCCGGCTAATGTGATGACCTTGCTCGAGGTGGTGCGCGCGGAGAAGACCGACAAGGACGTGATCGCCTCGGTGATGGCCATGGCCAAGGCGATCAACAAGGTCGGCGTAGTGGTTGGCGTGTGCGACGGGTTTGTCGGCAACCGCATGTTGGCGCCCTATTTCCGCCAGGGCGATTTCCTGGTCGAAGAGGGCGCGCTGCCGCAAGACGTCGACCGGGTAATCGAGGAATATGGCTTCCGCATGGGCCCGTTCCGGGTGTCCGATCTGGCGGGCCTGGACATTAGCTGGGCCATCGAGAAACGCCGCGCCGAGACCCGCCCGGCCGATGAGAGGTTCTCGCCGCTGCTCGACAGCATTTGCCAGCTCGGCCGCTACGGCCAGAAGACCAGCGCCGGCTGGTACCGCTACGAGGATGGCCGCACGGCGCTGCCCGACCCGGTGGTCGAGGAACTCATCACCGCCCGCTCGCGTGAAATGGATCTCAATCGCCGGCCCATCGACGACGACGAAATCCTCCAGCGCTGCCTGTACTCGATGATCAACGAGGGCGCGAAAATCCTCGAAGAGGGGCTGGCGATCCGGGCCTCCGACATCGACGTCATCTGGCTCAACGGCTACGGCTTCCCGCGTCACCGCGGCGGGCCGATGTTCTATGCTGACACGGTCGGCCTGCGCGAAGTCTACGACACGCTCGACCGCTTCCACCGCCAATGGGGCGACAAGTGGCAACCCGCCGCCCTGCTGCGCGAACTCGCCAACGCTGGCTCCAGCTTCGCAGAATGGGATAAGGGGCGGATGGGGTGACAAACCCTCTCCCTACGGGAGAGGGTGGTCCGCGTAGCGGGCCGGGTGAGGGGACATGACGGTTGGCCAAGCGCGAAAATTGCGGCGTGAGACGACGGTGGCGGAGGCGCACTTGTGGAAACATCTTCGCAATCGGAATCTGGCCGGACTAAAATTTCGCCGTCAGCATCCGATTGGCCGCTATATCGCCGACTTTTGCTGCGAAGAGGAAAAGTTGGTTGTCGAACTCGATGGCGGCCAGCATGCCGGCGACGCGGATAGAGACGAGGAACGGACGCGATATATCGAGAAGTTCGGCTATCGCGTCGTGCGCTACTGGAACAGCGAAGTCCTGAGCAATATAGACGGCGTCCTGGCCGATATTCGGATACGTGCGCAGGATATTACCTAACTGTTTGTCCCCTCACCCGGCTCGCTGATGCTCGCCACCCTCTCCCGGGGGAGAGGGTTTGTTATAAACAATCGCCGCACTTCGGCTCCCTACATCGGCTCGACCACCCATTCGATGGTGAGATCGACGCCGGCGTCGCGGATCAGGTTGCTCACCGGGCAGCGCTGCTCGACGTTCTTTTTCAATTTTTCGATGCGGTCGACCGGCTCGTTGGTCTGGATGGTTTTCTGGACCACGACTTTCTCGAAATAGGGCCGCACGCCTTTAACACCGGCGGGGCCGCGGGTGTCGATCTGCGCTTCGCAGGTGTAATCGATGGCGCCGTATTCGAATTTAAGAATATTGGCGACCGAATGGGTGATCACGGCGTCGCAGCCGACCAGGCCGCCCAGCACGGTTTCGACCGGCGTCGGACCTTCGTTGGTGCCGCCGCGCTCGACCGGGTGGTCGATCACCAGGGTTGGAGTATCGCGTACGGAAACCAGCGTTTTGTCACTGCCGTCGTTATACGCCGTCAGGTTACGGTAGGTCAGTTTCCGGGCGTTGGGATCGATGGTCGGCTCGATGAGGTCGGTAGTGGTCATTTTACGCTCCAAGTTAAGTGCTGCAGTTACGTTTCAAACAATCACCGTGGCGCCGCCGTCGATGACGATGGTTTGGCCGGTGATCCAGCGCCCGGCGGCTGACGCCAGATAGACCGCCGCGCCGGCAATGTCGTTCGGCTCGCCGAGGCGACGCAGCGGCGTGGACGCGATGCGCGGCTCGGCATAGGCCGGGTCTTCCCACAGGGCGCGTGCGAAGTCGGTTTTGACCAGCCCCGGCGCGATGCAGTTGACGCGGATATTGTCGGGGCCGAGCTCGGTCGCCAGATTGCGGGCGAGTTGGATGTCGGCGGCCTTGGAGATGCCGTAGGTGCCGATCACGTCGGAGCCGCGCAGCCCGCCAATCGACGAGATGTAGATAATCGCGCCGTCCCTGCGGGCCTTCATCTCGTCGCCCACCATCTGCGCCAGCCACAGGTTCGACTGGATATTGGTCGCCATCACCTTGGCGAAAATCTCGTCAGGAATTTCCATCGACGGGCCATAGTGGGGGTTGATGGCGGCGTTGCCGATGACGATGTCGATCTGCCCCCAGGCCTGGCGGGTCGCGTCGACCAGGTTTTGCATCTCTTCCTTGCGGCCCACATTGCAGGGAATGCCGAGCACCTCGCGGCCGCCTTCGGCTAGTTCTTTCGCGGTCTCCGCCACCCGGTCTTTATCGCGGCTGGAGACCACCACCTTGGCGCCCTGGTCGGCCAGCGCGGCGGCGATGGCCTTGCCGATGCCCTTGGTGGAGCCGGTGACGATGGCGACTTTGCCGGATAAATCGAACAGACGTGACATCATGGTTCCCCCTTAGTGGCCAGTTAGCGCTATTCTACACCGGGAGCCTAAGGAGAGCAGTAGGATGGATTTCGAATTATCGGCCCGCACGAAAGATTTGCAGGCCCAGTTAAACGCCTTCATGGACGAACATGTCTATCCCAACGAAGCGCTCTATGAGGAGCAACTCGACGGGCAGGGCGACCGCTGGAAGTTGCCGCAGATCGTCGAGGATTTGAAAGCGAAGGCGCACGCCGAAGGCCTGTGGAACCTGTTCCTGCCCGATGCCGAGCACGGGGCCGGCCTGACCAATGTGGAATACGCGCCGCTGTGCGAGATCATGGGCCGGGTGCATTGGGCGCCGGAAATCTTCAACTGCTCGGCGCCCGATACCGGCAATATGGAAGTCTTGCACATGTACGGCACCCCGGCGCAGCAGGAAGCGTGGCTGACGCCGCTCTTGGCCGGCGAAATCCGCTCCGCCTTCGCCATGACAGAGCCGGCGGTGGCTTCGTCGGATGCATCGAATATCGAATGCTCGATCAAGCGCGACGGCGACGAATATGTCATCAACGGCACCAAATGGTGGACGTCCGGCATGGGCGACCCGCGCTGCAAGATTATGATCTTGATGGGCAAGACCGACCCCAAGGCGTCCAAATATGAGCAGCAGTCGCAGATATTGGTGCCCAGCGACACGCCGGGCGTCGAGGTTAAGCGCCTGCTGCCGATCATGGGCTATGACGACGCGCCGCACGGCCATGGCGAGGTGGTGTTCCGCGATGTGCGGGTGCCGGCGGAGAACATGCTGTTGGGTGAGGGGCGCGGCTTTGAGATCGCCCAAGGCCGCCTGGGTCCGGGCCGCATCCACCATTGTATGCGGGTGATCGGCGTGGCCGAGCGGGCGCTGGAATTAATGTGCCGGCGCGCCGCCGAGCGCGAGACCTGGGGCCGTTTGTTGGCCGACCGCAGCATCACCCAGGAACGCATCGCCCAGTCGCGCATCGAAATCGATATGTGCCGGCTGTTGGTGATGAAGGTGGCGTGGAAGATGGACACAGTGGGCAACAAGGAAGCGCGTCAGGAAATCGGCATGATCAAGGTGGCGGCGCCGAACATGGCGCTCGATGTGATCGACCGGGCGCTGCAGCTGCATGGCGGCGGCGGCATGTCGGACGATTTTCCGATCGCCTATATGGCCGCCCACACCCGCGCCATGCGGCTGTTCGACGGCCCCGACGAGGTCCACCGCCAGCAGATCGCGCGCCTCGAGCTAAAACGCCAGATCGGCTGGCCGAAGACCCAGAAGGCGGCGGAGTAGGCGAGCCCATGTTCTTGCGCATGCTGATCACCATCCTCGTCCTGCCGGGAATCGTTCTGATCTTCGTGCCGGCGCTGATCCTGTGGATCACCACCGACCCGGAAACCGGCCTGACGGTCGCCGGCCGCGACGAGTTGAATTACTGGACCGGCATCGCGGCGGGGACGGTCGGATTAATCCTGGCCGTGTCGACGGTACGGCTGTTTCTAAGCCAGGGTGGCGGCACGCCGGCGCCCTGGGATCCGCCGCCGAAACTGGTCATCGCCGGCCCCTATCGCCATGTGCGCAATCCCATGATCACGGCTGTCCTGCTGATCCTGATCGGCGAATCTTTGATCTTCCAATCGTCGGCCATCGGTACGTGGATGCTCGTCTTCTTCGTCGTCAATGGCGTCTATTTTCCGTTGTCGGAAGAAAAGGGCCTGGAGGAACGCTTCGGCGACGATTATCGCCGTTACAAAGAAAATGTGCCGCGCTGGATACCGCGCATGAACCCCTGGTTCGATCCGGTGAACGAACCCGAAGAGGCCGAAGAGGAAAAATGATCGCCGTCATCTTCGAAGTCTGGCCGAAAGACGGTCATCGCGGCGACTATATCGATATCGCCGCCGGGCTACGGCCGGAATTGGAGAAGATCGACGGCTTTATCTCGATCGAGCGCTTCGCCAGCCTGACCGACGAGGGCAAGATATTGTCCCTGTCGATCTGGCGCGACGATGCTGCCGTGAAGACGTGGCGCGAGCAGTTCGACCACCGCGCCGCCCAAGCCAAGGGCCGTCACGAGCTATTCGCCAACTACCGTCTGCGCGTCGCCGACGTGCTGCGCGACTACGGCCCCAACGACCGCGACCAAGCGCCGGATTGAAAACCCTCTCCTATTGCACGCCTCATCCTGAGCTTGTCGAAGGATGAGGGGCGCGCCGACCTCCTACTTCGACAAGCTCAGCATGAGGTCTTTTAATTTGCCTCGTCCCCGGGGGCGGCCATTTACTCCACCAAATCCCACGCATTGTGGGCCAGTTGGCGGGTGAGGTCGCGGCGCAGCAGGGCTTCGGGCGAGGCGGCGTTACCTTGCAGGCCGCGATAGTAGACGCCCTGGATAATCGCGGCGAGACGGAACAAGGACAGCACCAGATAGAAGGTCCAATTGTCGATTTCGCCGCGTCCGGTGATCGCGCAATAGCGCGCCACATAATCGGCCTCGGCGGGGATGCCGGGCGTGGTCGGGTCGAGGCCGCGCATATCGCCGAAGGATTCCTGCGGCCAGTGATAAGGCAGACAGTTATAGGCCAGGTCCGACAGCGGGTGGCCGAGGGTCGATAGCTCCCAGTCGAGCACGGCGATTACTTTGGGTTCGGTGGGGTGGACGATGAGGTTTTCCAAGCGAAAATCGCCGTGCACCACCGTGGTTTCGCTGTCGTCGGGCATGTTTTCCGGCAGCCACGCCATCAGTTGGTCCATCTCGGCCAACTCGTCGGTCTTGCTGGCCTCGTATTGCTGGGACCAGCGGCGCACCTGGCGGCCCATATAGCCGCCGACCCGGCCATAATCTTCCAGGCCGACGGCGCTGAAATCGACCTGGTGCAGCGCCGTTAGGGTCTCGCCCATGGAATCGTAGATCGCGGCCCGGTCTTCCGGCGAGAGGTCGGGCAGGGACGGATCGTGGAACACCCGGCCGGCGGCGTGCTCCATTAGGAAAAACTCGGTGCCGACCACCGACGTGTCGTCGCACAGGCCCAGGGTGCGCACCACCGGCACCGGCGTCTCGGCCAGGGCAGTGGTGATGCGGTGTTCACGGTCGACCGCGTGGGCCGAGGGTAGCAACTCGCCTGGCGGCTTCTTGCGTAAGACATAGCGCGCGCCGCCGGCGTCGGTGATCAGGAAGGTTGGGTTCGACATGCCGCCCTGGAACTGGGCGATCTCGATAGGCCTCTGGAATTCTTCGACATTGGCGGCCAGCCACCCCACCAGCGGGCCGGTGTCGAAGCGGTGCTGGTCGAGCACCGGCACCACCTGATCGGTGCGCGAGAAGGTGCGTTTGGCTGTGCTCACGAGACTATCCGCTCACGGGTAGATTAAACGTATGGTCTGGGCGACGACGGCGGGCCGTTCGCTGCCTTCGATTTCCAGCACGCCTTCGAGGACCACCCGCACGCCGTCATCCTTGGATTTTTCCGCGCTGGCGATGGATTGGCGCAGGCGGACCCGCGATCCAACCGGCGCCATGGCGGTAAAGCGCAGCCGTTCCAGGCCATAGTTCAGCGTGTAGCTGGTCTGCGCAACGTGAAAGAATTCATCCGACAGGCTGGGAAACAAAGACAGCAGCAGAAAGCCGTGAGCAATGGTCTTGCCGCCAGGGACTTCCTTGGCCGCCCGTTCGGGGTCGACATGGATCCATTGATGGTCGCCGGTCGCGTCGGCGAAGTCATTGATCATTTTCTGATCGATTGCGACCCAACTGCTGACGCCGATTTCGTCGCCAACATGGTCGAGCAGCTCATTGGGATGGCCGAATTGCATGAGTTCCCCCGCTTCGTTTGACGGCGTTCTTCGACGCCTGCATCATAGCAGTGTAATACAGGCGAAGGCCGTTCACACCCTTATCGAAACGGCCGGCTGGCAGGGGGAGACTAGACCATGTCCGAAGTCGTCGGGTACGAAGTTCGTGGCCGTATCGCCGTGGTGACGGTCGATAATCCGCCGGTCAATGCGTTAGGCCTGCCGGTGCGCGAAGGTCTGATGGCGCAAATCGACCGGGCGGCGGCCGACGACGCGGTCGCGGCGATTGTGCTGATCGGCGCCGGCCGCACTTTTCCCGCCGGCGCCGACATTCGCGAGTTCGATCAGCCGGTGGTCGAACCGCATTTGCTTTCCATCGTCGATCATTTCGACACCGTCGAAAAACCCATCGTCGCCGCGGTGCATGGCACAGCCTTGGGCGGTGGGTTGGAGCTGGTGCTGGGCTGCCATTTCCGTGTCGCGGCACCCGGCGCGCGGGTTGGCACGCCGGAAGTGAAATTGGGCATCTTCCCCGGCGCGGCGGGCACCCAACGATTGCCGCGGGTAGCCGGCCTCGACCATGCGCTGGAGTTGATCGTGCTGGGCGAGCCCATCGGTGCCGCCAAGGCGCTCGACTATGGCATTATCGACGAAATCGCCGAGGGCGATTTGCTCGAAGCCGGCATCGCCTTCGCCGAAAAAATTCTGAGCGAGGGAACGCCGCGGCGCATTTCCAGCGAACCGAGGGAAGGCATCGGTTCGCCGGATCAATTCGCCGACATCTTGCAGAAATACCGCGACCTCGCTGGCCGGCGCATGCGTGGACAGGAATCGCCGCTGGAGGCCTTGGGTAGCGTGATCGATGGACTGGAAATGCCCTACGACCAGGCCGTCATCGCCGATCGGGCGCGGTTCCCGCGCTGTAAGGACAGCGACCAGTCGAAGGCGCTGCGCTATGCCTTTTTCGCCGAACGGGAGGCGTCGAAGATTCCCGGCGTCGGCAAGGATATTTCGCCCAAGCCGGTCGAGACCGGCGCGGTGATCGGCGCCGGCACCATGGGGGGCGGCATCATCATGTGCTTCGCCGATTCCGGTATTCCGGTCACCGCCATCGAGACATCCCAGGACGCCCTCGACCGGGGCCTGGCCATGATCACCAAGAATTATCAGGGCATGGTCGACCGGGGCCGCATCGACGAGGCGGAAATGGCGCGCCGGCTCGGTTTGATTTCAACCAGCCTGGACTATAGCGGCGCGGCTGACGCCGACCTGGTCATCGAGGCGGCGTTCGAAGACCTCGAACTGAAGAAAACAATCTTCGCTGATCTGGATGCGGTCGCCAAGTCGGGCGCCATTTTGGCCACCAACACGTCGTATATGGATATCAACCAGATCGCCGCGGCGACCGGTCGGCCCTCGGATGTCATCGGGCTGCACTTCTTCGTGCCGGCCAATGTGATGAAAATGCTTGAAGTGGTGCGCACCGACTCCTCGTCGCCGCAGGCCCTGGCAACCGGCATGCGGCTGGCGCGCACCTTCGGCAAAGTCGGTGGCCTGGCCGGGGTCAGCCATGGTTTCGTCGCCAACCGCAGCCGCGCGCCCCTGGTGCGCGAAGCGAATTTTCTCGTCGAGGAAGGCGCCAGTCCGGCGCAGATCGACCAGGTGTTGCGCGAATTCGGCATGCCCATGGGGGTGTTGGCGGTGAGCGATTTGTCGGGCCTCGATGTAAGCTGGCGCATGCGCAAGTCGCTCGCCCATTTGCGCGATCCGGACGAGCGTTACTTTCATCTCGCCGATCGGCTGTGCGAGATGGGCCGCTTCGGGCGCAAGACCGGCAGCGGCTGGTACAGCTATGGAGAGGGCGGCAGCCTGCCGGTGCCCGATCCGGAGGTCGAGGAAATCGCCGCTCAAGTCGCCGCCGAACAGGGTATCGAGCGCCGCCAGATCGACGATGACGAGATCCGCGACCGGTGTTTATACGCAGCCGTTAACGAAGGCGCGAAGATCGTCGAAGAGGGCGTCGCCCTGCGCGCCAGCGATATCGACATCATGTGGCAATACGGCTTCGGCTTTCCGAAATGGCGCGGCGGCATCATGTACCACGCCGACCGGGTTGGTTTGCCGACGGTGTTGGCGCGGGTCGAGGAGTTCCATGCCGCACATGGCAAGCTGTGGCAGCCCTCGGCGCTACTGCGCGATCTCGCCGGGTCAGGCGGTTCGTTTACCGGTACTTGAGGCGCGCTCGCCTAGTTCGACACCGACATTCGCTTGACCGTGTAACCGCGTTTTTCCAGTAAGCGCAGCACGCCGAACTCGTCGGGTAAATGGAGCGCGCCAACCGCAATAAGAGCCCTGCCTTCGGCCAGGCGCGGTTGGATGCGTTCGACCATTTTCCGGTTGCGTCCCTCAATCAGCTGACTCTCGTAAAATTCCCGCAGGTCGCCCCGTTGACCGACCGAAAATTCTTCCATCATGCGATAGACGCTCTCCAGATCGCGAGCCAGATAGTCATTGACGAGCTTGGCGAACAGTTCGTCGGTGCGGTCAGCATACTGGACGGCAAGGCGGAGCATTTCGACCTGTTTGACTTCGGAAAGCCCGTCGAACAGACCGAGCTGCTCGTCGAGGGTTTCAATGCCATGCAGCGCAATCTGATTGTTCTCGGCGTAGGATTTTATGAGTTTCTCTGAATTGAGACGCCCGGCGGCCTGCGCGCGCAGTTCGGATACCGGTAAGCTTAAAGTCACCGCGACCGCCCAGGGCTTGAATTGTTCCAAAACGTTCGCATTCAAGCCATAGGGTGCGGCGGCGGATAGGGTTTCCTCGAACAGCGGTAATCCGACGCGTTGCGATAGTGCCGGGCCGTTAAAGCTGAACATGCGCTGGGCCGCCGCGGCCGCCATCTCGGGCGACGGTACGATTTCCAGCGAGATGCTGTTTAGCCGGCCAACGGTATCGAGCATGTCCAGGACAAGTTCCTGCACCCGCGGGTCGGTTATGTGAACGGTGCCGAAAACATAGCTCGGCGGCGCGGTTGGGCTTTCGATACGCCACAACAATCCTTCCGCGTAGGCGCGAGGTTCGGCGCTGAAAGCCGGCGGCGCCCACAGCCAAACAAACGCTATAACTACGAGGGAAATTCGCCGCATCGTGCGTCCTCATGAACTGTTGGCATGTTCGCAACGATCGGTTGCACCGTCGTCGCGGTTACCATCCTATGGTCGCGCCATAGCATTTCAAAGAGCTTAATGGGACAATATGATATATCCGGTTTTCTGCGCTGTTGCGCGATCTCGCCGTGTTCTCCGAAGGTAGATAGATACGCCGATGGTCAAGGTTCTCCGTTGTCACGAATACGGCACGCCCGATGTATTGCGCATCGACGACGTTCCCTCTCGCGACCCCGGGCCGGGCGAAATCCGGGTGCGGCTGGGCGCTTGCGCGGTCAATTTCCCCGATATTCTGTTATGCGCCGGCACGTATCAGAACAAGCCCGACTTTCCCTTCAGCCCCGGGATGGAGGCCGCCGGCGAAATCATCGACAGCGCCAGTGACGTGACCGGTTTTCGGGCCGGTGACCGGGTGATGCTGTGGTGCGGGCCGCACCATAACGGCTATGCCGAGGAAGTGACCCTGCCGGCAACGCACGCCTATGCAGCGCCGGCGGCGATGAGCGATGTCGAAGCGGCAGGGTTCATGCTGGTCTACGGCACCGCCTGGCATGGGTTGGTCGATTGCGGCCGCCTGCAGGCCGGCGAGACCGTCGCCATTCACGGCGCGTCGGGCGGCGTCGGCATGGCGGCGGTGCAACTGGCCAAGGCATTGGGCGCGACGGTTATCGCCAGCGCTGGCAGCGACGCGAAACTTGCAATCGTTGCCGACCAGGGCGCCGACCATGTGATCAACTATGCAGGCGAAGATACCCGCCAGCGCTTAAAAGAGCTCACTGCCGACAGCGGCCTCAACGTGGCGTTCGACACGGTCGGCGGCGACCCCTTCCGCGCCTCGCTCAGCGCGATCTCGCCGGAGGGCCGTATTCTTATTGTCGGTTTCACCAGCGGAGATCACGCGCAGGCGCCGATCAACATTATCCTGGTCAAGGGCGCGTCGTTGATCGCCGTGCGGTTCGGCTGGTTTTCGTCGACCTATCCCGAACGAACCCACGAGAACCACGCCCAATTGCTGGCGCTGTACGAGGCCGGCAAGCTCAAACCCTATGTCGGCCGCACCTATCTCCTCGACCAGGCGGTTGATGCGCTGAAAGCGCTGCAGAACCGCGAAGTCACCGGCAAGATAATCCTGACGACGTGAGGTCGGTTGAAAGCAGAACCGCAGGCGATTAGCCCCTCTCCCATAGGGAGAGGGGTTGGGGTGAGGGGAAATTATTCTATCCGCAACACCTCATCCTGAGCCTGTCGAAGGATCGAGGCGCGACTGGTCTCCTACTTCGATAAGCTCAGTATGAGGAGTTGTCTTCCCCTCACCCGGCTCGCTGGCGCTCGCCACCCTCTCCCCTAGGAGAGGGTTTTTAACGCGGCGGAATCGAATAGGTGCCGGTGGCGTGGGCGATAGGGTCGTCGTCGCCGTCGGAGAACAGGGTTACTTCCATCACCGCCAGGCGCCTGCCAAGCTTCAGGATACGGCATTCGGCCATGACATCGGTCTGCGCGGGCCGGCGCAGGAAATTGATGTTGAGGTTCGTCGTCACCGCCAGTTCCACCGGGCCAATTGCCCCCAACAGCGCCGCGAACATGGCGTAATCGACGAGACCCATCATCGCCGGACCGCTGACCGTACCGCCGGGACGCAGCGACATGCCGTTGAACGGCATGCGCACGGTCGCCACGCCGTCGCCGATGGTCTCGGCGCGGAGCCCCATCTGGTGCGCCAGGGGCAGGTACGTCTCGGTAAGGCTGTTGAAAGCGTCGGGTGTCATGGAAGCCATGCTTGGATGCCGGTGGATCGTCGCGGGGACTGTCTTTGAATATTAGATTAGCTTCGGCGTCAATTTCTTGCCGCGATTTTGGCATGCTAAAGTGCGGCGCAGACTATGGAGAGATGTGAGAGCTATGACCGCACCCGATTTTTCGTTCGTGGGCTACCAGCCGATGACGTCGGTTCATACCCGCGCCGCCCAGGTGTTCGAGGGTGCGTTGCGCGCGGAACTCGGCGACGATCTTGAATTCACCCTGCAAAACAATGTCGCCGAGGCTGGCATGAAGGCGGCCGACTGCCTGTCGCTGGTCGAAGGCGGCGAGCGGACATTCTGCTATTTCGCGTCGAGCTATTCGGCCCACCGGTTTGCCGAGATCGCCATCCTCGATCTGCCGTTTCTGGTCTCCGACCGGGTGCAGGCCTATCGCGCGCTCGACGGCGATTTTGGCGACGCCCTGAAGCAGATCGTGCGCAGCAGCTCCGACTACGAGTTGCTGGGATTCTGGGATAACGGGTTCCGCCACTTATCCAACGGCGTCCATCCCATTCGCACCCCCGGCGATTGCGCCGGCCTAACCATCCGCACCGGCGACAGCAAGCTGCATCAGGACACGTTCGCCGCGCTGGGTTTCGAGCCGACCTTTATCGATGTGGCTGATCTGGCGGCGGCGGTCGAACGCGGCGATGTGGAGGCTCAGGACAATCCGCTGTCGAACATTTTCAATTTCGGCATCCACAACCATCACCGCCACATAACCCTGTCGGGCCATTTTCTCGGCTTCGTCACGGTGCTCTGCCACCGGCCGACCTATGAAGGCTGGGGGGCGGACACACAAACGGCAGTCCACAAAGCCGTGGCGCAAGCGACTGAGGCGCAACGGGGTTTCGCCCAAGCCGAAGACGACCGGGTTCTGGCTGAGTTGGCGAAAACCGATAACGAAGTCGTCGAGCTGACCGACGGTGAACGACGCGCGTTCCTGGCAGCGGTCCAGCCGGTAATCGACGCGCAACTGGCGTCGCTCGATTCAGGGCTGGTCGATCTCTATCTGGGCACGTCGGCGTAAATTCTCGCAAAAAAAGGGGGCACCCGGATGATCCGGATGCCCCTAATTTCAGCAACGAAAGTCGCGGTTCTAGGCTTTAGCCTTCTTGCGCTGTTCGATGTGCTCCTGCGTGCCCTGTTTGCCTTCCTCTGTCTCCGGCGTCCAGGTGTTCTCGTGCTCGAGGAATTCGGCCTCGTCCCAAATATGCGACGCATCGCCCAGATAGACGATGAACACTTCGCAGCCATCGGGATATTCATAAGGCCCGTGGGGAATGTCCCAGCCGAAGACATAGTCGCCGGGGCGCAAATCCTTGCCGGCGACGCACATGCGGCCTTCCAGCACCAGGATCGAATGCCAGCTCGCATGGGTGTGGCGCGGTTCCACATAGCCCTTGGGGAAACGCTGTTTCATATCCAAGCGTTTCATCACCGGGTCGTAGTTCAGAACCTTGACCTGGACGCCCTCGGGCAGGGTCAACAGGCCGCGAACGTCATCGCTTTCCCACTCGACCTCATGGTCGTGGATGGCCTTGAATGTATGATCGTATTTATCGTCAGTCGCTTGTTCGGACATGAATGTCTCCCGTTTCGTGAGTTAAATTTAACCGGTGTTTATGCGCTATCGCGGTTTAGCTCAAACTTTTTCCCAGTTGCCGCTTTGTATGGAATTGCCGATGGCTTCGAGCGTGGCCACATTGTCGATCAGGTGCTGATTGGTAAATCTGTAGTCGCCGCGCCCTTCGACGGCGTCGGCCCACTCTTCCAGATTGGCCTTGACCGGGTTCTTACCGGCCAATGTCTGGGCCTCCTGGTCGCCGCCTTTCAGGCAGGTGACCACATGGGTCTCGCCGCCCATCTGCGGATGGCCGGTGTCGCGGACTTCGAGCCACCCTTCCGTGCCGAACACCGAGAAACGGCCGTAATAGGGGGTGGTCGCCATGTTGCAGATCAGCCCGGTCGCTCCATTAGCGAATTTGAACTGGGCGGTGATGATGTCGCCCGCCGACCATTCCACAGCCTTCTTGGCGGTTTGCGCGTTGATCTTATCGACTGGGCCGAACAGCCACAGAAACATATCGGTTAGGTGAACGCCCATGCCCGTCATGGGCAGCGAGGGGCCTTCGGTGGGCGATACCCGCCAACTATCGAGGGGCAGATCGGCCAGTAGATTGTGCGAAAAGTTGGATTCCACATGGAGCGGGGTGCCCAATTTGCCGCTGGCGACAAATTCGCGGGCGGCTTCCATCGACGATTCATAGCGCCGCTCATGGCCAACGCCGACCACGAGCCCCTTCTGGTCGGCCGCCGCGATCATCCGTTCCGCGCTTGCCTTGGTGAGGGATAGGGGTTTTTCGCAGAAGACCTGCTTACCCGCATTGACCGCATCAAGGAATTGCTGCTCGTGCTGAGTATGGGGCGTGCACAAGATCACCGTGTCGATGTCGCTGTTCTCGAGGATTTCTTCGTAGTTGTGGACCAGCGAGACGCCCTTTTCATCGGCAAAGTCCTGATGATTGGCGGGATGACCCGAGGTCACGCTCAGGGTTTGCAACTTGTCGCTTTGTTCGATGGTCTCGACCATATTTCGGCCCCACCACCCCATGCCGACGACTGCTGCTGATAGCATTTTGGTACTCCCTTCGCGTCCGGGCCGGGCCGGAGCATATTTATTTAGAGACTCTGGCACTATCTGGCAAACCAGCGCCAATGGGCTACGATCAATCGCGCAACGATTCAATAGGATGGATAAATCCGAGATAACAAATTCAAGGGGATAGAGACAAGCCGTGATGAATGTCGCCGTCATTGGTCTGGGGTGGTGGGGCACGCATGTTTGCAAGGCTCTCACTGATCGAAGCACAAAATTTCGCGTCGTTCGCGGTATCGATTTGAACCCCGAAACGAAGGCCGATTTGGCGGCGGAGATCGGCTTCGAGCTGTCGAGCGATTATCAAGACGCCCTCGACGACGACAATGTCGATGGCGTCATTCTGGTAACGCCGCACGCCACCCACAAAACACTGGTGTTACGCGCCGTCGAAGCCGGCAAGCAGGTGTTTTGCGAAAAACCGCTGTCGCTGACCGCCGACAGCGCAAAACGCATGGTGAAAGCCTGCGCCGATGCCGGACTAACCCTCGGTATTGGTCATGAGCGCCGGTTCGAGCCGGCGTTGGAAGAGATCGCCCGGGTCGTCAAAAGCGGTGATCTTGGCACCATCTTGCTGGTCGAAGGCCATTATTCCCACGACATATTTCAGCCCCTCGCCGCCGATAATTGGCGCGGGTCCCTCGCCGATGCGCCCGCCGCTGGTTGGACCGGTATGGGCGTGCATATCACCGACTTGCTGATCAACATGCTGGGCCCGATCACCGAAATTCGCGCGATTTCGGCAAACCGGGTGCTCGATCTTCCCAGCGGCGACGCGGTCAGCACCCAGTTTAAGTTTGGCGACGAGACCATGGGCACGATCAATGTCGTCTCGGCGACGCCGTTCTATGGCCGTCTGGCGGTTTATGGCGAGCAAGGCTGGGTCGATATTCAGGAAACCTCCCATGGGGCAAATCCCGGTCCCGCCCATGTGACCTACTGCAACAAGGCCGGCGAGCGCGAACTCAAGATCTTCGAGCCGGTCGATATCGTGACCTTGAATTTCGATCATTGGGCCGGCGCGGTCGCCGGCGATGTTGAATACCGCTTCTCCGACATGGAGCGTATTTCCAACGTCGCGGTACTGGAAGCGCTGGCAAAATCGACGGCGACCGGCCAGGCCGAGCCGGTCGATAACTAGCCCGGACGAGGCCTAGAACGGCGTCCTATTTGGTTGATCGCGGCACAACATTCTGGCTCACTTTCGGTCCCGGTATTGCATTGGTCTGGAGTATATGATTTGTGTCGTTGCAACTTACGTTTGGTAGGGAGGTCCGCCTTTGCAGGCGGTTGTATTCGGACCAGAACGTATAATTTTGGCAAGCGATTACAAAACGGAACGCGGGAGAAATTGAATGCGGTACGGTAGTGCGAATTTCGGCATCACAGGTGTCGACTGGCAGCAACGGATCAACTTTGAACGGATGCGCACCTATCGTCTCGAGCGCGCGCGCGAGATGATGAAGAAGGCTGGCCTCGGCGCCATGCTTTGTCTGTATGACGAAAATGTTCGTTACATTACCGGTACGCTGACCCCGGGTTGGAACCGCCTGAAACCAGGCCTGCGCTACGCGCTATTGTGCGGCGACGGCGCGCCGGTTCTGTTTGAGCAGGGCGATATCGGCGCCCAGGTGGAACGCCACGCCCCGTGGATCCCGCCCGAGAATATCCGCTACTCTTATGCCTGGATTAAAGGCGCGGCCGGTCCGGCCTCGACCCAGCAGGTAACCAAGTTCACCAACGCCATTCTCGAAGAGATGAAGCGTCACGGCGTTGCCGGCGAAAAGCTTGGCGTCGATTTCATCGACATCAACATGATCACCCACTTCGATGAAATGGGCATCGCCTGGCAGGACGGCATGTCGCCGATGATGGACGCCCGCGCGGTCAAGAACGTCGATGAGCAGGAATGTTCGCGCATTGTCGGCGCCATTGGCGACGCCGCTCACTGGGAATGCATGAAGTTCCTGAAGCCGGGCATCACCGAAAACGAAGTGACCGCCCATATCATGAAGTTCCTCTACGACATTCCGGGTATGGAAGATGTCGAGGACGTCATTGTCTCGTCGGGCCCCAACACCTGGCCGAACTGGCGTAACTTCGGCGACCGCATCATCCAGCCGGGCGACATCGTCTTCATGGATTTAGCGGCGCTGACCTGGAACGGTTACAAGTCCTGCTACTATCGCACCTACTGCGTTGGCCGCGAGCCGACCCAGGAGATGAACGATGTGTACGCGGAAGCTTTGGGCTGGTTGTACGATTCCATCGAAGCGGTGAAGGCGGGGACCACGACCCGCGAGATCGCCCTGAAATGGCCGTCGGCTAAGGAAGCCTGGGGTTATGAGGAAGAAGATCAGGCCGCGGCCAACCTGTGGGGCCATGGTTTGGGTCTGGCGCAGTACGATCCGCCGGTGATCTCGCGCATCTGGTCCCTCGATCATCCAATCGAGATCAAACCGGGCATGGTGTTCGCGCTGGAAACCCAGCACGGCATTCCATTTAAGTTCGGTGTGCGCATCGAGGAGATGCTGATCGTCCACGATGACGATGTGGAGATCATCACCAACTTCCCGGTCAACCAAATCACGGTCGTCGACCCGATGGCCCACTAGGTATCGTTTCCCAGTAGTTCGGGAAAAGAGAAACGGCCGGGCGGTTTATCGCCCGGCCGTTGCCAATTTTCCCGACGGTTTCGATGTTTTAACGAGGAGATCAGGCGATGGCGAAGTTTGTCGTAAACCTTGCTGACCCGGCCGCCGCCGATGCGGAGCGCTTTGGTCCCAAGACCGCGAACCAGGCCGTGCTGGCCCATGGCGGGCTGCCGACCCCGGGCGGATTTTGCCTGGGCGCCGATGCCTATAATCATCAACTCGAATCCCTCGGCCTGACCGAGACGGCGGAAAAAGCCGTCACCCTGCCGTTCATGGAATCGCGTGGCCATGTCGCCGATGTGCGCATCGGTCTGTTCTCCGCGCCTATCGCGCCGGAAATCGAGGAAGAGTTGATTGCCGCCTATCGCGCGCTGGTCGCCGAATGCGGCGGGCGGCTCGCCGTGCGGTCTTCGTCCCTGATGGAAGATACCGAGGGCTCGTCCTTTGCCGGCCAATTCCAAACCTTTCTCGGCATCGATAACGAAGCCGATTTCCTGACCGCCCTGCGCGCCTGTTGGGGGGCGCTGTGGTCGCCGCGCGCCATGCGCTACATGGACGATAAGGACATCAAGGCGATCGACACGGCGATGGCCGTGCTGGTGCAGCCCCTGGTCGAAGCCGATGCGTCGGGCGGCGGATTGAGCGAGACCGCCGATGGCGGCATGTCGATCAGCGCCACTTGGGGGCTCGGCGAAGCCTTGGCGCAAGGCGAGGTGGTGCCCGACCGCTACGATATATCGCCCGAGGGCGAGCTGCTCGAGGTCGTGAACGGGCAGGAGTTCGAACATAGCGCCCATTGCCATATCCATCACGGCGGCGCGCCGACCCAAAAGCGTGAGCATTCCCACGACCACGATCATGATCATGATCACGACCATGATCATGATCACGACCACGCTGCCGAACCCAAGGCCCAGTGCCTGACGCCCGAACAGGTGCGCGAACTTAGCGGCTATATGAAGACCGCCGCGAAATTGATGGACCAGCCGGTCGAGGTCGAATGGGCCGCCAATAGCGACGGCATCAAGATGCTGCAGGCGCGGCCGCTCCATGTCCGCGAAGCCCATGTGCCGGATGAAATTTGGCACGGCAAGCCCAGCCTGCGCGGCCATCCCGGCGGCATCGGCTGGGCTTCGGGACGCGCCTGCGTGGTCTCGTGCGAATGCGAAATCGCCCGCATCAATCCCGGCGACGTGCTGGTGACCAAGGTCGCCGGCCCCGCACTGGCCAGCATCCTGCCGCGGGTCTCTGGCATAATCGCCGAGCTCGGCGGCAGTACGTCGCATCTGGCGTCGCTGGGGCGCGAGCGCGGCATTCCCATGGTGCTCGGCGTGCCCGACGCCACCCAACGCATTGCCGACGGCGCCATGGTCGCGGTCGACGGGGTGGCCGGTGAAGTGCGCTGGATGCCCAGCGGCGTATAGCTGGGCGACGGCGTAAACCATCCCCGATAGAGGAGGGCGGTCGTGGCTGATGTCACCGTCGCGGTTCTGGCAACAATGGACAGTAAGGGCGCGGAGGCGCAGTTCGTCTGCGACGCGCTGACCCGTGCTGGGGTTACGCCCTGGCTGGTCGATCTGTCGCTGCGTCCCCATGATACCGCCGGCGCCGATATGACCGGCGGCGAATTGGCCGCAGCCGGCGGCACCGATTGGGAAGGTTTGGCCGCCCTGGACCGTAACCGGGCGGCCGAGATCATGGTCGCCGGCGGAGCCAGCATTCTGCGCGAGCGCAGCCGCGCCGGCGCGATTTCAGCGGTGATTGGTCTGGGCGGCGCCAACGGCACGTCGATGGCCTGTTCGATGATGCGCGCGCTGCCCCATTTGGTGCCCAAGGCGATGGTCAGCGCCGTCGCCGCCACCGCGGCGGTGCAATGGTACGTGGCGGAGAGCGACATCGTCATGTTTCCGTCGATCGGCGATTTCACCCTCAACCGGATCACCCGCGGCGTGCTCGACAATGCCGCCAACGCGATCGCCTCGATGGCGCTGGCGCGCGCGGCGGGCGGGAGCGATAAGTCCGACGAGCCGCCGCTGATCGGTATTTCATCGTTCGGCGGTACGGCGGGCTGTGTCGACCGGGTGACCGAGCAGTTGCTGGGTATGGGATACGAAGTCATCCATTTTCACGCCTCGGGTCCTGGCGGCAAGGCGCTGGAATCTCTCGCCGCCCAAGGAGAGTTGGCGGGCGTCGTCGACATCACCACCCATGAGCTGACCGATCTACTGGTCGATGGGGTCTATAGCGCTGGTGACACCAGACTGACCGCGGCCAGCGCCGCCGGCCTGCCGCAGGTGATTGTACCGGGCGCCATCGATCATTCGAATTTCTGGGTTGGTATGGTGCCGGAAAAATTCGCCGACCGGGAGTTCTTCCAGTACAACGCCCAAAACCTTTTGATGCGCACCAACGCCGAGGAATGCGCCGCCTTGGGGCGCTTGTTCGCTGAGCGTCTGAACCAGTCGGCCGGCGATTTTACCGTGGTGATTCCCAAGCGCGGCTATAGCGAGCACACCAAGCGGCGGACCCACAATCTGGCCGGCGAGGATGCCGGCGCGTGGGACAAGCCCGACGTCGACGCCACCTTCGCCGCCGTGCTACGTGAGCATTTGGTGAAGGGCCGCGTTAAAGAACTCGACCTGCACATCAACGATGCTGAATTCGCCGACGTTTGCCTGCACTCGTTTTTGCGATTGATGAAGCCATAGCGCGGCCCCGCCGGCAGATTATTTAAAAGAGGTTCTCCCGTGGCATTAGATATTCCCGTCGAACATTATGAAACCGATGTGCTTGTGGTCGGCGGCGGCGCGGCCGGCGCGATGGCCTGCTTCGAGTGCGCCGACGCCGGCGTCAAAGTCATCCTGGCCGGTAAAAGCCGGCCGCCCAGCGGCACCACATCGGTGGCGCGCGGCGGGTTTGCCGCGGCTATGGGACCGGGCGACAGCCCGGCGCTGCATCTGGCCGAAATCCTCGAACATGGCGGCGAGCTGATCGATCCTGTGCTGGCCGGCGCCTGGTGCGAGGGCATCGTCGACGTGGTCAACGATCTGCGCGCTTGGGGCGCCGATTTCGTCACCAAGGACAACGGCGAACTCGACCTCAAGATGTTTCCCAACCACACCCATCCCCGCGCGGTCCATCATTTCGATACCACCGGCAACATGGTGACCAAGACCCTGGCGGCGAAACTGCGGCCCGACCAGCGTATTGAGCAGCACGCCAACACCGCCATGATGGATCTGATCGTCGAGGGCGGCCGGGTGGTCGGTGCCTGGGGCGTTAATTACGCCAAGGGTAGGCTGGTCGCTTATTCGGCGAAAGAGGTGATCCTGTCGACCGGCGGCGGCAGCGGCCTGTTCTACGTCAACGACAACCCGCCGCAAGTCACCGGTGACGGCTATGTGATGGGCTTTCGCGCCGGCGTGCCGCTGCTCGGCATCGAGATGATCGATTTCCAGGCCATGTGCTGCTCGCCCGAGGAATTGTTCGGCTTCGCGCCCCATCCCACCGGGTTCATCAATGCCGGGGCGGTGTTCCGCAACCGCGACGGCGAGTTGTTTCTGAAACGCTATTTCCCCGACACCGCCGAGCGCAGCACCCGCAGCGAGGTCATTTTGGCGATGGCCAAGGAAATCCATGCCGGCCGCGCCGGGCTGACCGGCGGTATTTTTATGGACGCCACGGAAGTGCCCATGGAGACCATCCAGAAGCAGATCCCCCATGTCTATAAGACCTGCTTGCACCGAGGCATCGATATCACCGAGACGCCGCTGGAAGTGGCGCCGGGCAGCCATACCTGGCTCGGCGGGTTGCACATCAACGTCGACGGCAAGACGCCGCTGGACGGGTTATGGGCGGCCGGCGAGACCGGCGGCGGAATCCATGGCGGCAACCGCATTGGCGGCTCGGCGCTGTCGTCGGCGCTGGTGTTTGGACGGCGCGCCGGCAAGGCCGCGGCCGCACTAGCCAAAACCGAAGGCGGCGCGCCCGCCAAAGTCGATGTGCCCGCCGAGGCCAACGACATGCTGGCCGAGTTGATCGGCCGCGACGAAGGCCCCCTGCAGGCCGATGTGCGCCTGCGCTGCCGCATGCTTGCCCACGAACAGCTTGGCTCGATCCGCAGCGCCGAGGGCTGCAACGCGGCGCTGGCTGAATATGCCCAGATCGAGGCCGAGGAAATTCCCCGCATGCGTCTGTCCGATGAGGCTAGAAATTCGGAACGGGCCCGGGGGCAGGAATTGGAAAGCGCCCTGTCGGTGACAAACCTCGCGCTACTAGGCCGCCTGCTCGCCACCGCGTCGGTCGCCCGCGAAGAAAGCCGCGGCGCCCACTACCGCACCGACTTCCCCGATACCGACAACGAGACTTGGAGCGCGGTCACCCACCTGGAACAGGGCCCGGACGGCGAGATCGTTCTCACCAAGGACCCGCTCAAGCAAGCCGCTGGGTGAGTAAGGAACCTACACATGCTCCATGATGATTTTCATGCGTTGCGGCGCATCGGTGCCGACCATTTCCATCGCCTGGTCGAGTTGATCGAGCGGCAGCACGTCGCTGATCAGCGGTTTTAAATCGACGATGCCGCTGCCCATCAGCTCGAGGCACGCGGCGAAGTCCTTGTCGGTTGCCGCGCGGGCGTTGATGAACTGAATTTCCTTGAAGTACATGTCGTAGAACGGCAGCGCGCCTTCGGTGTTGGTGTGGATGCCGTAGCCCAGCACCCGGCCGCCGAGGCGCACTAAATCCATCGCCTGGGCCAAGACCGAGAGCTTGCCGGCGGATTCGATGACCAGATCGGCGCCCAGACCGTTGGTGGCGTCAAGCACCAGCTGCTTGGTGTTTTCGTCAGGCGCCAAAGTGAGCGTGGCGCCCAAATCGGCGGCGACTTCGCGCTTCCAGGCGCTGCGGGTAATGCCGATGATGGTCTTGGCGCCCGCCGCCTTGGCGAGCTGCACATGGAGCAATCCGCCGACGCCTAAGCCCAAGATGATAACCGTGTCGCCGGGGGTGATCGCCGCCATGTCCTGGGCGTGCTTGACCGTGGTCAGCACCTGGATCAGCGGCGCTTCGCGGTCGGAGATCGGGTCGGGCATGGCGAACACGTTCTTCGGCGGTACCGAGACATATTCGGCGAACCCGCCGTCTTGGTCGCGCCCGATGAGCCCGCCATTAGGGCAAAGCTGGGTCTGGCCGATATTGCAGTGAAAGCAGGCGCCGCAATAGAGCACCGGATCGACGATCACCCGCGCGCCCGTCTGGGGGCTATCGGAACCGGGAGCTTCGACCACTTCGCCGATCATCTCGTGACCCATAATCAAGGGGTACTGGGCCGGGATGCCGCCGGTAAAGATCTTCAGATCGGTGCCGCAAACCCCGGAATGGGTGACCCGTACGACGCTGTCACCGCCATCCGCGTTGGGCTTTTCAACTTCTTCCAGGCTGACCGCGCTGGGCGCGCCGAGGACCATTGCCTTCATGACTGTCTCTCCCCGTTGGGTTTATTTAGCCGTCCAACACTTGCGGATTGACCGGGAATTTTGGCCGCTCGCCGCCCAGCACGGCGGCGACATCGGTGGCCACGGTGGTCTGCAGGTCGAGCAGGGCGTCTTCGGAATAGAAACCGGTATGGGGTGTCAGAATTACATCGTCGCGGCCGAACAGCGGGTTGTCGGCGGCCGGCGGTTCCTGCGGTAAGACGTCGAGCGCCGCGCCGCCGATTTCGCCGGCGTCGAGCGCCTTGGCCAGCGCATCGATGTCGACCAGCGGCCCCCGCGAGGTGTTGATCAGCAGCGCGTCGTTTTTCATTTTCGAAAACGCCTCGGTGCTGAACATATTCTCGGTTTCCGGGGTCAGCGGCGCGTGCACCGAAATATAGTCCGACTGCGCCAGCAGTTCGTCCAAATCGACCTTCTCGGTATTGTTCTTGGCGAACACATCATCGGGCGCATAGGGATCGGCGGCGATGGTCTTGATGCCGAAGGCCTGCGCCTTGCCGATGATCGCCTGGGCGATATTGCCGATACCGATCAGGCCCAGGGTGCGGCCCTTGAAGCGGCGGATCGGCACCACGGCGGGCATTTCCCAGCGCCCGCTATGGACCATCGAATTGGCCAGCGGAATCTTGCGCGCCAGCGCGAGCAGCGTGGTCATCGCGTGGTCGGAGACTTCGTCGAGGCAATAGAGCGGCGCATAGGTCACCACGATGCCGGCGGCGGTGGCGGCGTCGATGTCGATATTGTCAGTGCCGACGCCAAACCGGCCGATCACCTTGCAGTTCTCCAGCCCGGCGATCACCTCGGCGGTCATTTGCGCGTAGGTGACGAAGACGGCCTCGGCATTTTGGGCGACCGCCAGAATATCGTCTTTGCTCGGCGTCGCGGCCCGTTGCAACTCGACGTTTAAGGGCGCAAGCACCTGCTCGGCCGGCTTCCAGTCGGGGAATACCGTGTCGGCGATGGCAACCAATAATTTACTCATTTTATCCTCTTGTCTCGTGTTGCAAACGGGAAGACCCAGGCCCAGCGGTCGAGACCGGAAGGTCATGGTACTTGGTACTGGGCACCGGGGGCTGGATATAAAATAAAAAGAGCGGCGAGGCTATCCCGCACCTGAAATTCACGGGCCTAAATCACGAATGCGCCGCGTGCAGCCAAACGCCGTCGTCGCGGGTTTGCCGGTCGATGCGGCCTAGGCTGATCAAATGGTTGAGATGGGCCAGGGTTTCGGTGACTGCCAAGCTGGACTGCAGTCCATCGAGGTCGCGCGAGAAGGATTGCCGGGCGACGCCGTAGGCCGTCGACGGCGCGTCGCACACCCCCGCCATCTGGTCGAGGCGTTCGTCGTGATGCGAGGCGAGCTGGTCGAGGCGAAAATGCAGCCCGTAAAAAGGTTCATTGTGCGAGGGCAGAATAAGTGTTGTGTCGGGCAATTTGGCGCGGAACGCCGCCGTGGTGACCAGAAAATCGCCTAACGGGTTGTCGCCGCCATCGCCGGGGAACAGCGAGACGTTGGGCGATATGCGCGGCAGCACCTGATCGCCGGCGATCAGCACGTCGAGCTCGGCGCAAAATAGCGACACATGTTCCGGCGCATGGCCGCGTCCGATCAAGACTTCCCACGTCTGGCCGCCGATATCGAAGGTCATGCCGTCGCTCAAGGTGGTGTGCAGATCGGGGGTCGGGCTCATGCGGCTGTTATAGCCGGACCATAGCGAATGGGTTTCCGCGATCATGTCACCGGGACAGCCGGCCTGATGAAAGAACGACAACACGTCTTCCGACCAGGCGGGGTCGGGACCGCCGGCGAGCAGGCGGGTGCGCTTCCATTCCAGATCGCTCATCCACAGTTGCGAGGCGAAACGGTCGGTCAGCCAACCGGCCAGGCCGGCGTGATCGGAATGGAAGTGGGTGACGATGATGCGCTTGATCGGCCGCCGGCCGAGATGGTTGTCGATGATTTCAAGCCAGGCCTGGCGGGCCTCGTCCATCGCCATGCCGGTATCGACCAGGGTCCAGCCGTCGCCATCTTCGAGCAGCCACAGATTGATGTGATTGAGGCGAAACGGCAGCGGCATGCGCAGCCAGAATATGCCGGGCGCCACCGGCTGTAACGCGCCGGCGTCGGGTATGGTTTCGAACGGGTAGGTTATCATCGGCCTATACCATCAGGCGCGGCTGGCAAAGGGAAGGGGCCGCACGACGCGGCCCCCGGTTTGCCTGATGTCGCAAGTCCTACTTGGCTTTATATTTGACCACCTTGCTGCGATGCTCGCCGAGCCCCTCGACGCCGCAGGTCACCACGTCGCCGGCCTTGAGGTAGACGTTGGGTTTCATGCCATAGCCAACACCCGACGGCGTGCCGGTGTAGATGACATCGCCGGGGAACAGGGTGATCATCTTGCTCATATTGCTGATGATCGCGGCGCAGCCGAAAATCATGTCCGACGTGTTTTCATCCTGATAGCGGTTGCCGTTCACTTCCAGCCACAGGTTGAGTTTTTGCGGGTTACCCACTTCATCGGAAGTCACCAACCACGGGCCGAGCGGCGCGAAGGTGTCCGGGCTCTTGCCCATGATCCACTGCAGGCCGCCATGCTCGATCAAGAAGGCGCGCTCGGAGACTTCGTTGCCGGTGGCGTAGCCGGCGACATAGCTCAGCGCGTCGCGCTTGCTGACATGCTGCGCCTTGCGGCCCATGACCAGGCAAAGCTCGATTTCCCAGTCGGTCTTTTTCGAGCCTTTCGGCAGGACGATATTATCCCGGTGGCCGGTCAGTTCGCAGGTCTTGGTAAAGACGAACGGCTCGCTGGGGACTTTCGCGTTCGCTTCGGCGGCGTGCTTGGCATAGTTCAGCGCGATCGCAAATGTGCGGCGCGGCACTACCGGCGGGCCGAGGCGCGGGCGGCCTTTGACCAGGGGCAGGCGCTTCTCATTCAGCTTGGTGATTTTGCGCAAACTGGCCGGCGATAAGTTGGCGCCATTGAAGTCGTCGACGACTTTCGAGAGATCGCGAATCTTACCGTCGCTGTCGAGAAGGCCGGGCTTTTCTTTGCCGGCGGGTCCATAACGTAACAGTTTCATTATCTGCCCCCTGGATGTTTATGCGATGAGAACACCGGTCGCGACGGCGCCGGTTAAAATTGAGCGATGGTTGTAGCGTGCCGCGGTGTTTAAGGAAACCGCCGCTGGTGCATCGGTATCGCTCGGCCCATGCGTCCCGGTGTCACGTGTCCGGCCGCGATCGGATCAGCTCAGTTTCTTCGCAACCTTCGGCAGGGCTGCCGTGAAGTCGGCCTCGTCGAGCGCCGGTCCTTTCAGGGTAAGCCGCTTGTGCGCCGGCAGCGGCATCGGCGCGCCGCTTCGCGCGTCATAGGCGATTGCCGCCACTTCCATCAGAGACTCCGCCCCGTCGGCCAATCCTTGCATGCGCGTCACGTCGAACCCGTCGGGTTGCTGCATGGTGGCGATAAAAACGTCTCTTCCTTGCAGAATGAGCCAGGCGCGGAAAGCCAGAAAGGCGTCGTCCGAGCAACCGTCCTGCAGGAGATAAGCGAGCGCCCAGATGTCGCTGCGATAGCTCTCGGCCATGCGGGTCTGCACAAACCTATGGAACGCCTTGATGGCGGCCGGCTTGAACTGGGTTAGCCGCTCGGTAATCGCCTCGATGCGCTCACCGAAGGGCGCACCGTCGTCCAGGCCGGTTTCGATAATCTCCCAGAACAGGGGCTCGTCCATTTTGCGGCCATCGGGTTTGCCGGCCGGCGGGCGACGGGTCTCTTGCTTTACATCGGTCATGTCGCCGCGCAGCCTGGCGCGCTCGCCTTCGCCCGCGCTGACGGTCTCCAGGACTTCGCCATAGGCCGCCATGATCTCCAGCAGCAGCGGTTTATACCCATCGATTCGGGTGCGAAGGCCGTGATTGTCTTTGTCCTGGCCGAGCGCGGCAAGATACCGCCAATAGGTCCCCTTCAAGAGGGCGATGTGGTGGCGCCACAGGCGCTTCGTGCGGGTGGACTGGCCGAGTTCGGTGAAACGCGCCATGACGTGGCGCGCCGCGTCATCGGGCCAGTCGAAAGCAATCTCTCCGGACGCCGTATAATAGCGCTCGATCTCGTCGTAGAGACCGCGCTCGAAATAGCATTCTTCGATGAACCGGCGACCCGCCTCGGGCAGGCCCATGGTCGCCAGCGACTGTCCTTGCGTCCGCTCAATCTCGCCGCGCTCGAGCATCTCCACGAGGACGTCCTCATAGCGTTCGAGATCCTTGTCGAGGCTCTTATATTGCGGGATGAAATCCCGAACCACGTCGTTTTCCAGTGGCATCGCGCTCGTGTTCCCGGCCGGTTAGCGGCGTTGACGGAACCGGTCGAGGCGCAGCTTAATCGTGTCGCCCAGCCAGATGGCGAAATCGGAATGATCGATCAGGTCGTCGCCGGTTTCCGGATGCACCAGGATCGAAAGCCCCTCGCGGTTGAGCGCCAGCCATGGCACCAGCTCGGCGAAGAGGTCGGTTTCGAAGGCCACCTGATACATGCTGACAGGGTGCGGCCCGACGGCTTCGTCGTGCCAACGCCCGAGTACCGTATCGAACCGGGCGCCGATGCGCCGGCGCAGGCGGGCGGCGGTCTTTTTGCTGTCGGCGTCGTAATAGACGTGGGCGTGATAGCCGGTGATCTGTGGGCTTCGTTTACTCATGGCGATGAAAGTAGTTCGTGTGGCGCCGACGTCAACAGAAGCGTTTTGAAAGAAATATGCACATCTGGCAGTTGACGCGGTGCGCGTCGGATTGTTTTACTTCGCCCAGCCGTCGATTCTGGCCCTTCTGGCGCGGAATTGGTTCACGAGCTTGTTGCCTGTTGCCGTGGATGTTGCGTGCCGCAAAGCACGAACGTCCCGCCAGGTATCCGGGGCGATACCGCAAGACGGCATATGCGGATATCGACGCCAGCGGGGAAGGAATTTTGGCTTCGACTGTGCCCGCGCCTAGCGTTCTCGCGGCTCATCCTGAAGACCGTGGTCAGTTGCTGTCCCATTACCTGTGGGTTCGCGGCGAGACTGAACGACTGGCGGCGCCCTTGTCGGAAGAGGACCAGGTCGTCCAGTCGATGCCCGATGCCAGCCCGACGAAATGGCACCGCGCCCACGTTACCTGGTTTTTCGAAACGCTCGTTCTTATTCCCCACGCGCGCGGCTACCAGCCGTTCCGCGATCAGTTCATCTATCTGTTCAATTCCTATTATGAAACCGTTGGCGAACGCCATCCGCGGCCCGAGCGCGGATTGTTGACACGGCCCACGGCGGCCGAGATTGCCGACTATCGGCGCCATGTCGATGACGCGATGGCGGCATTTATTGAGACGGCTGACGCGGCGGCATGGGACATCGCCGGGTCGCTGGTTGTCCTGGGACTGCACCACGAACAGCAGCATCAAGAGCTGTTGCTGATGGATATCTTGCACGCCTTTTCGCGCAATGCCACCAACCCGGCCTATCAGAGCTACCGCGCGTCGCCGGCCCGTGAAGCGCCGGCCCTGTCTTGGTTCGATTATGACGGCGGCGTTCACGAGATCGGCCATGCCGGCGCCGACTTTGCGTTCGATAATGAAGGGCCGCAGCACAAGGTGTTCGCGGCGCCGTTCCGCTTGGCCTCGCGGCTGGTGACCAACGCCGAATGGAAGGCCTTTATGGCCGATGATGGTTATCGGCGCCCCGAACTGTGGCTGTCGGACGGCTGGGCGACGGTGCAGCAGGCGGGCTGGGGCGCGCCGCTTTACTGGCAGCAGGTCGATGACACTTGGTGCGCGATGTCCCTGTCGGGTTTGCAACAGATCAACGATCAAGCGCCGGTCTGCCATGTTAGCCTGTACGAGGCCGATGCCTATGCGCGCTGGGCGGGCAAGCGCCTGCCCAATGAAGCCGAATGGGAGATCGCCGCGCAGCCCTTGCCGGTCGAGGGAAACTTCCAAGGTGACGGCTTATTACGGACGGCGCCGGCAACGGGCGCTAGTCGTGAAGCGCCGGAACAGATGTTTGGTGACGTTTGGGAGTGGACCCAGAGCTCTTATGGCCCACATCCCGGGTTCAAGCCGGTTGCCGGCGCGGTGGGCGAATACAACGGAAAATTCATGTCGAGCCAGATGGTGTTACGTGGTGGCGCGTGCGTTACCCCCCAAGGGCATACACGCGCGAGCTACCGCAATTTCTTCTATCCCCCGATGCGTTGGCAGTTTTCCGGCGTGCGCCTGGCAGATGACGGATGAGCGATACCGCCGAACTAGAGCTCGGACCGCTGCACGATTATTATGAGTTCGAACACGCCGACGAGGATTTTCGCGCTGCCATTGTCGACGGCCTGTCGCAACCTCAGAAGCGGCTATCCAGCAAGTATTTCTATGACGAGCGCGGGTCGAAGCTGTTCGATCAGATCACCGAATTGCCGGAATATTATCCCACCCGTACCGAAACGGCGATGTTGCGCGCCCATGCCGGCGAATTCGCCGAGCTGATCGGGCCCCATGCCAGCTTGGTCGAGTTCGGCAGCGGGTCCAGCACCAAGGTGCGTATCCTGCTCGACGCGCTAGAGACGCCGGCTGGCTACGTCCCGATCGATATATCGCGCGAACATTTGATCGAGTCGGCCAAGGACCTGGCCGACGCCTATCCCGATCTGATGGTGGTGCCGATCGCCGCCGATTATACCCAGCCGCTGGAACTTCCCGATATTGCCGGCGAAGTGGTGCGCATCGGCTTCTTCCCAGGCTCGACGATCGGCAATTTTACCTATGGCGAGGCGGTCGAATTCCTGCGCAACGCGGCCACCGAGCTGGGCACCGATAACGGGTTGCTCATCGGTGTGGATTTGAAAAAAGACATCGATATCTTGCGCGCCGCCTACAATGACGCGGCGGGGGTCACGGCGGAGTTCAATCTGAATATCCTGCGCCACATAAACCGCGAACTGGGCGCCGACTTCGACCTCGACGGGTTTACCCACGATGCGCGCTGGCACGACGATAAAGGCCGCATCGAAATGCACTTGGTGAGTAAGTGCGATCAGAGTGTCGATATCGATGGCCACAAATTCGATTTCGTCGCTGGGGAATCGATCCATACGGAAGATTCCCACAAATATACGATCGACGGTTTTCACGCGCTGGCGGCGGAAGCGGGGTGGCGCGCATTTCGCCATTGGATCGACGCTGACGAGCTGTTTTCGATCCATTATTTGCGGGTCGCTTAGCGACAGTACGAACCTCGCGGTTTAGGGTCGACGAAAGGCTGATAAGAGCCGTCGCAATTCGGCCAAAATCCTGCCTGCTTTTGCCGGTAATGTCGGCGCCGATCACAAGGTGAAAAATATCGATATTTTGATTGCTGGGTCGGCCAAAGGAGTGTTAGCGTACAAAAAAATAGGGAGGGGACTTGCAATACTGAACGGCAGTTTCGATTCGTGGATGGTCCGCGGGTGCGTTGTCACAAGATGTTGCAATGTCTTGAAAAATTAAATTATGTCCGATAGTGCATTGGAGTCCGTAACGCCGACGCCTCAACCAAGTTTTGGCGGCGATGTCGTTATAGAAGCAAACGCGTTGACCAAGGCGTTCAGCGAAGAAGTGATTGCGCTGCAGGGTGCCTCGTTTCAGATCAAAAAAGGCAGCTTTATTTCGCTGGTCGGACCCAGCGGGTGCGGCAAGTCTACTCTCCTGCGCTTGGCGGCGGGGTTAATCGACCGCACTTCGGGCAGCATTAGGGTACATGGCGAAGAAGTTAACGAGCCGCGCACCGATATTGGCATGATGTTTCAAAAGCCGACTCTTTTGGAATGGCGCACGGCTGTCGAGAACGTGCTTCTGCCGAACGAAATAAAAGGCACGATTGATGACGCCGCGCGACGCCGCGCGATCGAGGCGCTTCATCTCGTAGGGCTAAAAGAGTTTGAGTTCCATTTTCCGCGCCAGCTTTCGGGCGGCATGCAACAGCGCGTGGCGTTGGCGCGGTTATTGCAAACCGGCGCCGATATATTGTTGCTCGACGAGCCGTTCGGCGCGCTCGATGAGTTTACACGCGAACGTCTCAATATTGAGTTGATGCGCATCGTGGACGACACGCCGACGACTAGTCTGTTCGTCACCCATAATATCGCCGAGGCGATTTTCCTCGCCGATGAGGTGATGGTGATGACGCCACGGCCAGGCAAACTTGCGCGCATTGTGGACGTTCCGTTCGAACGGCCGCGATCGCTGGAGTTGCAGCTAACACCAGAATTCAACGCAATCGAATCCGAAGTGCGGGATCTCCTGGGAAGCTACGTATGAGTACCGAAACTGAATCTGTGGAAGTTGAATTTGTACCGGAGAGAGGGTTCAACCCTATCCACTTCGTCGTACACATTCTAATTTTCGCGGTATTGATCGGTGTGTGGGAAACCGCGAACCGGCTAAGCTGGGTTGACCCGCTGCTGTTCCCGCGGCCGAGCGGAATTGTCGAAGGGATGTATTCTATTTTCATCGGCAAAGGGGGCATCTGGCCGCATTTGGGCAACACCTTCGGCAAGGCGATGGGCGGCTTTGCCATCGGCACGTTAATTGGTATGGCGCTCGCCACCGGCGCGGCCGTCAGCGCCGGGTTCCGCGACTATCTAAAACCCTACATCATCATTATCGAGGCGATGCCGCGTATTGCCGTTGGCCCGATTTTTATCGCGGCGCTGGGGTTTGGTTGGTCCTCGGCGGTGGCGCTCGCCGCGCTGGTTTGTTTCTTCGCACCCTTTGTCAACACCATGACGGGGCTCTTGCAGGTCGATGAAGAGACCGAAGAACTGTTCCGGTCGCTGGGGGCGTCGAAGCGCGAAATATTCTTTAAACTTCGGGTTCCCAATGCCATGCCGCTAATTGCGGCGGGGGTAAAGCTGGCAGTCGCGGGAGCGTTTGCTGGTGCGTTGGTCGCCGAGTTTATCTCCGCAACCACTGGGCTTGGCGTGTTGATGCGGCGATATGTGATGACGTTGAATATGGAATTCTCGTTTGCGACATTGTTGTCGATAACCTTCTTTGGCTTTTTGCTGTTTCGCACCATGGAGGCGATCAACTATCGGGTAATCTACTGGCACGCTGAGCCGCTGATGCAGAAACGCAGCCGTCGCCTCGCTAGCCGGTGGGAATCAACAATGGACGCGGTGGCGGTAAATCAGTCGGCAGCCGTCGCGCCGGGAGCTGTCAAATGACAACCGCGCCGACCGTCGAGCAACTTGCCCCAACGCGGACCGCAAAGGTTCTCAAGGCTTCCCTGAAGCATATTATTACGTTTGGGCTGATTATTTTTGTTTGGGAAATTCTCGGTCGAACCGGACAATTAAATAGGTTGATTTTACCGTGGCCCAGTCTGATTGGCGCCCAGTTACTCGATTTGTTTTTCATCAGCGGCAAGATTTATTTTCATTTTTTCACAACTCTGGCCGAGGCGGTCATTGGATTTTTCATAGGTGTCTCGATCGGTATCAGCCTGGCCGTCGGGGCGGCGTTCAGCCCAAGATTTCGGCGCTATATTGCTCCCTACGCGGTGGTCTTCAATGTGACCCCCGGTATCGCCGTGGCGCCGATGATTATCGCGTGGTTCGGTTTTGGCTGGAGCTCTAAGATCGCGCTGGCGGCGTTGGTGTGTTTCTTCCCGCCTTTCGTCAACACGCTCACCGCGCTGATGCGCACGGATGAAGACGCGACCGATTTGTTCCGCTCTTTGGGCGCATCCAAGCGCGAATATTTCTGGAAGCTGCAACTGCCCAACGCCATTCCGCTCATCTTCGCCGGTCTGAAATTGGCGCTTACCGGCGCCCTTCTCGGTACGATCGTCGCTGAGTTTTTCTCGGCCTCGGCGGGAGTCGGCATTTTGATGCAGCGCTTTGCGTTCGCATTGCAAATCGATGGCTCGTTTGCCACGTTGCTGACGATGTCGGCGATGGGTCTGATGCTCTTCACGCTGATGGAAGTTTTGGATTATCGGCTCGTGTTTTGGAAACGCGATTCGAGGATGGATTCGGTTTCGAAAAAGCGCGCAGCGCGATGGCGGAGCCGTCACGGGGCTATCGAAGTTAGCTAATGGTTAGCTAATGACTTTTTGGAAAGCGGCAAAAAGCAAGTCATGCCGTAAAGCAGGGCGAACAGAACGTCCTTTAACAAAGGGAGAAGTGAATATGTTACGTAAAGCACTACTAACCGCGTCAGTGGTCGCTCTGATGAGCGTCCCGGGCATTGCTCAGGCGCAAAACAAGACGATCACATTGATCCAGCCGAATAATGGCACCATGGGTTTCTATGGTTTGCACTCCGCGCGGCTTCTCGGTTATTTCGAGGAAGAGGGCGTTAATGTTAAGTTGCTGTCCGGCGACACATCAGTTCCTTATGCGGCGTTCCTGACGAACGGCGACGTCGATTTGGCGATGCTTGACGGGTCGGAGACCTTCCAGGCCCGGAACGCCAACATTGGCGCGGTGACCGTTTATACGCTCCACAATCGGGCGCCAGAGGGCGTCTTTGTTTCCAAAGATAGTCCGATCAAGTCAGTGACCGAGCTCAAGGGCAAGACCATTGGTCTGGCCAGTGACCGTGACTTGGCGGTGGTAAAGGTTGCCATGGCGCACGCCGGTTCGAACGCCGATGGCGTCAACACCGTCGTCGTAGGTGATTCAGGTCCGACTTTGGCGAACGTGTTCCTCAAAGGAACGGCTGCTGCCTTTGCTGGGTCGGGCAACGACGTCGCAGCTTTGAAAGCTCGTGGCATTGAGCTTCGCGACATCATGCCGGAATCGGCCAAGAACTCGCCGGCGAACACCTATTCGATGCTGGCCAACCGCATGGACGAATTGCGCGAACCGCTTTGTGGTTTCTTCCGCGCCTATTCGAAGGGTGTCCACGTTGGTCTCGTCGACATGGAAGCCGTCGCAGCGCTTTCGCGTAAGGGCGTTCCCCACGAATGGGAAAGCTCGGCCTTTGGGTACGGCTATCTTAACACCGTTAAAGGCCTGCAGATTCCGCCGAATCCCGAGATGATCGGTGAAGTCAACGTTGCGGCCTGGGAAGGCGTCCAGAAGGACATGGTCCTGATCGGTTCGGTCGAGAAAGAGAGCAGCTTGGATGATATCCTCAGCAACGATTTCATGGGCTGTGCCAATGACTTCGATCGCGCTGAAGTTGCATCCGAAGTCAAAGCTTGGATGGCCGATCCGGCAAATGCTGAGTTTGTGAAGAAGCCTGCGACCCAATAAATCGCTAACGATTAAGCGATAAAGAGAAGGGGCCGCTTTCGAGCGGCCCCTTTTTTATGCGCGGTTAGGCGACTTTCAGATCTTCTTGCGTGACACTGCCCATGAATACATAGCCGGTGTCGGCAACGCTGCCGGCGCCGACATAAATGCCGATCGCCTCGATCGGGTCGGTCTCGCTGAGATTGTGCATGAAGTGCTCGACCCCGCTGGGGATAAAGTGAAACTGTCCGCCATGCACTTCGACCCGGTCCGGACCGGCGCCGGCTAGCCCGTGACCGCTCATCACAAAATAAATCTCTTCGCAATTCTCGTGCTGATGCTTGGCGTGCACCGCGCCGGGGAAGAAGCGCGCCCGAAAGAGCGTTGAGCCGCAGCCGTTGCGCCCTGATAGGGGCAGGCGGAAGTCGGTGATATTCCAGCCGTCGCCCTTGTCCATATTCTCCGGGGTGACATCATTTTCATGGACGAAAATACCCTGCGTGATCCCCGTTGGCGCACCAGCAACATCGTCCAGCGTCGCCGGGGCCGTGGCCTCCAGACCGATCGCCGCGGCATCCGTGACGCCGATATAGAAACCAACGATAACCGCGTCGTTGTCGCCGGTATTGACGAAGAAATATTCCTGACCTTTGGGAACCAATTGGCAATGACCGGCGGTCATTTCGGCAGTCTCCGACCCCACGCCGGCGATACCGCTGCCTTGCACGAGGACCAGAACGTCGTCGGCGTTGCGGTTGATCTGACGGCCACGGGCGCCACCGGGCGGAATCGTCAGATGGTAGGTCAGCGCCGATTTAATCTCCGGAATATCGCTGAACAGGCGCAACGCGTTGCCATCGCCATCAGGCGCCACACCGACGCTGTCCACATCGATTAAGGGATATCTTAAGCCCATCATTTCCTCCCGATCATTTTTCTCGTTGGTCTCTATATTTGCCTTACAATGCGCGCCTAGTCACGCAATTCGGCCCGGTTGGCAAAGGCGTCCAGTGCGTCGGCATTGGCCAACGCCTCGCGATTGCCCACCGGGTCGCCATTGACCAGATCGCGCACGGCGATTTCGGCAATCTTGCCGGTACGGGTTTTGGGAATATCGTCGACTTGGACGATCTTGCGCGGCACATGGCGGGGCGACGCCCCAGCCCGCGCGGTGGCGCGGATTTTATCGGCCAGTGCCTCATTCAACTCGACGCCGCCCTGAAGGCGCACGAACAGCACCACGCGGACATCTTGCTGCCAATTCTGGCCGACCACGACGCTTTCTAAAACTTCCGGCACCTTATCGACCTGCCGGTAAATCTCGGCGGTGCCGATGCGCACCCCGCCGGGGTTGAGCGTGGCGTCCGAACGGCCATAGACGATATAGCCGCCGCTATCGGCGACGCTTTCCGCGAAATCACCCTGGGTCCAGTTTCCCGGGTTCTGGCTAAAGTACGTTTCTTGGAAACGAGCGCCATCCGCGTCGCCCAAGAGGCCCAGGGGCAGCGACGGGAAGGGGGATCGGCAGACCAGTTCGCCCTTGGCGTCACTGATCGCCGCACCGCCGGTATCCAACACCGCCATATCCATGCCCAACGCCGGGGCCTGTAATTCGCCGCGCCGTACCGGCCCCCAGGGGTTGCTGCCCAGCAGGCAACCCATGATCTCGGTGCCGCCGGAGCCCGAGCTTAGATGCACGTCTCGGGCGATATGCTCATATACATAGTCGAAGCCCTCGGGTGACAGCACCGAACCGCCGGCGATAATCTTGCGCACCGCGCTCAGATCGAGACTTTGATCGGGAGCGAAGCCGTTCTTGCGGCAGGCCTCGATATAGGACGAGCCCAGGCCCAGCACGGTGACGCCTTCGTCGGCGGCGAGCTGCCACAGCCGGCCCGTATCCGGATAGAAGGGCGAGCCGTCATAGCAGACGATCTTGGCGCCGGTGCCGAGATAATTGACCAGGAAATTCCACATCATCCAGCCCAAGGTGGTCGGAAAGAACGCGGTATCGCTGGGCTTCAGGTCGAACAGCATGGCATGCTCACCGACGCTTTTCAGCATGCTGCCGCCGGCCGAATGGACGATACATTTGGGAATGCCCGTGGTGCCCGACGTGTAGAGGATGAACAGCGGATGATCGAAGGGTAGTCTTGTATAGGCCATCGGCGCCGGATCGAAGGGCGCGTGAAAATCGTCCCAGGTTTGGGCCTTCGTGCCAAAGTTCATTGCGCCGATATCCGGCGTTCCCTCGGTCCCCAGAACGATGATTTCGCGCACGCTCGGCAGGGCGGCGACGACTTCGGCGATTTTTTCGCGCACGTCATAGCGCTTGCCGGCAAAGGTATAGCCGTCGACAGCGAACAGGACTTCCGGCGCCGCCTGGGCCAACCGGTCGAGCATGCCCGGGGCGCCAAAATCCGGCGACACGGAAGTCCATACCGCGCCCAGCGAGGTCGCGCCCAGCATCGCCATGATCGATTCCGGCGTATTGAGCAGAATCGCACCGACCCGTGTGCCCGCTTCGACGCCACTGGCGGCCAGCGCCTGTTGGGCGCGCGACGCGCCGGCGCGCAGGTCGGCGAAAGTAAGCTCGTAGCGCGCACCGGCCTCGTTGACCGCGGCCAAGGCAACCTGGTCGTCGGGCCATTTGAGGATGGTTTCGGCGTAGTTTAAACGCACTTCAGGGAACCATGTGGCGCCGGCGAAACTGTCGCCGTTCACAAGAGCAGGCTCGAGCGGGCCTTCTGAGACGATGCCGAGAAACTTCCAGCATTCACGCCAGAACGCGCCCTTTTCCGTCACCGACCAGCGCCACAGCGCATCATAGTCGCGGCCGAAATCGAGCCCGAGATTTTCTTTGATCTGTGCGGCGAAGGCCGTGAGGTTGCGGGCCTCGATGACTTCCGGGCTCGGTTGCCACAGGATCGGCGCCGGTTCATTCATGACTGCAACGACAGTCCCGTGCCGTCAGTCGTTGCGGCCGACGATGCACACCGCGGCGACGTTTTCGTGGGGGAAGCCGCCGAGATTGTGGGTCAGGCACATATCCACCTCGTCGCGTTGGCGTTCGGCGGCGCGGCCGAGAAGTTGCAGATACATCTCGTAGAGCATGCGAATGCCCGACGCGCCGATGGGGTGACCGAAACATTTCAGGCCGCCGTCGATCTGGCAGGGGATTGTGCCGTCGGAATCGTAGAAGCCGTCCATAACATCGGTCGGCGCGGTGCCCTCCTGCGAAATGTGGAGGTCTTCCATGGTCACCAGCTCTGTCACCGAAAAGCAGTCATGCACTTCGATCAGGCTGAGATCGTCGCGCGGGTTCTTCACCCCGGCCTCGTCGTAGGCGCGCTGGCTGGCCACCCGGGTGGTCAGGAAATGGCTGCCGTCCCACTGGTTGAACGAAGCCTCGGTGCCGTTCGAGGCGGCGATTTGCAACGCCTTGATGGTGACCACTGGGCCTTTACCCAGCGACTTGGCGATTTCCGGCGTGGTCAGGATGGCGCAGGCCGCGCCGTCGGAAACCCCGCAGCAATCGTAGAGCCCCAGCGGCTCGGCGATAATCGGCGCGTTCAGCGCGTCTTCCTCGGTGATTGGCCGGCGTAGATGGGCCTTTTCGTTGAGCACCCCGTTGGCGTGGCTCTTCACCGAGACATGGGCGATGGCGCGCTTGAGATCGTCCTTGCTGATGCCATGCTTGGCGCGGTAGGCGCTGGCTAATTGGGCGAAGCCGCCGGGCGCGGTGATATTGGCCCACCACTGGCTGTTGGGGGGGGCGGGGTTCATGTTGGGCAGACCGCCGAAGCCGGTGTCTTTGAGCTTCTCCACGCCGATGGCCAGCGCGATGTCGCAGGCCCCCGACGCCACGGCGTAGGCCGCGCCGCGAAACGCTTCGGAGCCGCTGGCGCAATAATTCTCCACCCGTGTGACCGGAATATTGGGCAGACGGAGCGCCTGCGCGTAAGGAATGGCCGACTTGCCGACGCCCATTTCGTCGAAGGTGGTCGACCCCCAGGCGGCCTGGATTTCCGAAACGTCGATGCCGGCATCGGCGATGCATTCCTCGAACGCCTCGACCATCAGATCTTCGGCGTCGGCGTCATAACGCTCGCCGAATTTGGCGCATCCCATGCCAAGAATGGCGACTTTATCTTTGATACCGCTGGCCATCGGTTCGCTCCGTCAGGTTCGGATGAATGGGAATTTTAGCACATTATTGGCGGTTTGGGTCAGGCGCCAGCCGGCGCGGCCTTCCAGAAATAGCGCACGAAACCGCGCGCCTCGTCCACGTCCTTGATGCGGAACACCATGCGGATCGCCATGTCGACCTCGACCGCATCCGGGTCGACATCGGTGAAGTCGACCATCAGGCGGCCGCCGCCCTCGAACTGCACCATGCCGTAATGGGCCGGCGGGTCGATCGAATAGGCCAGCTGGTCGGCGGTCCACGACATCACGCGGGCCGGTTTTTCGGCGAACGGCTCGTCGACCTGGCTGTTATGCTCGCCGCAATTTGGGTTGACGCAAATTCGCGTCTTGGGGATCTGCAGCGTGCCGCATTTGGTGCAACGCCCGCCGATGAAGCCCAGCAGCATGTCGCGGTTGCGATGCAGTGTGGTCAGGGCGGTTTGCTTGTCCTGCTCGGCGCGCATGCCGCGCTCCATATCGAGCAGCCCGTTGAAAGTCAGATATTTGATATAGTTGGTCTCTTCGCGCCGCTGTTCCAGCGAGCCGGCGACGCCGCGCCGGGCGGGATAGTCGGCCAGCGCATCGGTGGTCTCGAACAGCAAGGCGTCGGCGCCCTGGCCGAACCCGGCGACGAGAATTCTTTCGCCCGGCTTGGCGGCTTCCAGCGCCGCCACCAGCATGACTAGCGGATGGGCGACACCGGTGTCGCCGCAATTGGCCTGCAGGTTATCGGCGACCGCCTCGGCCGGAATACCCGTCGCCTTGGCGATGCCCGGCCCGGCGCCGCGCGACATTACCGGCACGATCAGCCGGTCGATGGCGTCGGCCGCGACCCCGGTTTTCTCCAACAGGCCGGAGATCGCCGCCGGAATCAGCTTCAGATGACCCTCCTGGCGGATCCAGCGTTCCTCCCAATAATAATCGAAGCGGCGGCCCTCGGCCCGGTAATGGTCGACGAAATCTTCGGTGATCGAATGGTGGCCGATGAAATCGGCGATCACCTTGCCGGCGCCGACGGTCACGGCCGCCGCGCCGACCCCGTAGGTCAGTTCTTGGGTGCTGCCAGGCCGCGCTTGGCGCTTATCGGCGACGACGCACAGATGCCCAGCGCCGTTAGTCGCGCTCAGGGCGGCGATCAAGGCGCTGGTGCCGGCGCGCTGCGACCCGGTAACGTCGAGCGCGCTAATGGCGGCGGGCAGGCTGAGCGCGGCGGCGACGATACCGGCGTTCTGCCGGTCGGTAAAAGGCAGACTGGTCGAAGCGAAGGAGATTTGGCCGATGGCCTCGCGGTCAATGCCGGCCAGGCAGTCGCGCGCGGCCTCGACCGCCAGGGTCACCGCGTCTTCGTCCCAATTGGCCATCGCGCGTTCGCCCTTGGCCAGGGCGGCGATGCCCGGATTGGCCCACTGGTTGGCTGCGACGACGGTGGCGCGCTGCAGCCGCAGGCGCGGGATATAGCCGCCAAATCCGGTGATTCCGACCATGCTGAAAACTCTCCCCAAATCGGCGTTATCAGCCGCCGTTCAGCCAAGCGTAGCAAAGATTATGAACAACCACGAGGGGCGGGTCAGGCCGATTTGTGTTCGCTGCCGACGGCGTTTTTTAGGGTGGTGAAACCATCAGCCGCCAGCAGGTCGGCAAGCTCTTGCTTGATGCGGGTAATCAGTCCCGGGCCGTTATATATCATCGCGGTATATAGCTGCACGAGACATGCTCCGGCGCGGATTTTTGCGTAGGCGTCGGCGCCGCTGGAGACACCGCCGACACCGATCAGCGGGATGTTCCCGCCGGTCACTTGATAGACGTGGCGCAGCATTTCCGTCGAGCGGGCGAACAGCGGTTTGCCGGATAATCCACCGCGCTCGCCGCGATGGGCGCTGGTCAGCGTATCGGGGCGGGCCGTGGTCGTATTGCACACGGTAATGCCGTCGATCCCCGCTGCCGCGATGATCTCGAGCAAGATATCCAGCTCGCGGTTTTCGATATCCGGGGCGATCTTAACCAGCAGCGCCGGCGGTTTTGCCAATCCTTTGCCGTCGCGCAACGCGGTGAGACGGCCGAGCAGGTCTTCCAGCGGGCCCGGCGACAGAAACACCAGACCGTTTTCGGAATTGGGGCAGGAGATATCGATGGTCAGAAAATCGGCCAGGGGCGAGAACCTATCGACCAACTGCTCGAAATCGCGGGCCGGGTCGGCGCTGTCGGAATTCGCCGCGAGATTGACCCCCACCGGCCGCGAGCCGTCGAGCGCCGCTTCGCCCGAATTGCGGTACGCCTCGATCCGCGTGGCGATGGCTTCCGCGCCGTGATTGTTGAACCCCAGACGGTTGATCGCCGCCCGGTCGGCGGTCAGGCGAAACAGCCGCGGCCGGGGGTTGCCGGTCTGGGCTCGCGGGGTCACGCCGCCGACCTCGACGAAGCCGACGCCGAGGCCCATCGCGCCGGCGATCGCCACCGCGTTCTTGTCAAACCCGGCTGAGATGGCGATCGGGTTCTCGAACGCGCGGCCCCAAAGTCTTTGGGTCAGGCCAGCCGGTTGATCGGGACGCCCCTTGGGGCCGAAGCCGTTGGATAATCCCCATAGCGCGGCCTGATGGCCGCGTTCCGGGGGCAGCAATCTGAGCGCGCGGGCGCCGATATCGTGGATGTTGGTCAAAGCGCGCGGACGCTAACCCAGAGCGGGGGCTGGGGAAAGCCCTGTCGGACGGTTCGCCCGCCGCCTATTGCGCCGAGGGTGTCGCGCTTGGTCTGCCAATCCGGTAGAGGACATGGGGTCGCAGCGGGTGGCCTTCGGGCAATTTCGGATGTTCGAAATCTTCGCCCAGGTTCCGCGACATGCCGATGCGTTCCATGACGGCGATGGATTTTGTGTTAATTCGCGTCGTGAACGACACCAAATTATCGAAGCCGATTTCGTAAAAACTGTGCGCCAAACACCCCCTTGCGGCCTCGGTGGCATATCCTTGACCCCATGCCGCGGCGGCGAGCCGCCAGCCAATCTCCACCGCGGGCGCAAAGGCGGCAGGGAAGCGAACTTCCGATATGCCGACATAACCGATGAAATCGCCGCTGGATTTCACCTCCACCGCGTAAAGACCGAAGCCGACTGTATCCATGTCCTGCTGCAGCCGCATCGCCAGCCCATCCGATTCCTCGCGGCTCAAGAGCTCAGGATAAAACTCCATGACTTTTGGGTCAGTGTTCATGGCGGCAAAGGGTGCGAGATCTTCACCGCGCCAATCGCGCAATATCAACCGGTCGGTTTCGAAGTGCTGCATTGATCGAGTCGCCCCGCTAATTGCCGATAGCGCCGCGACGCGAAAAAACGTGCCGCGAGGTACGTTCTCTAACTCAATCTCCGCCTGGGACTGCCAACGTCTCGTGGCATGGTGGCCGAGTATCGGCTCATGGAGCGATACGGTAACTCATGTCCGGCGAATTTCGAAGCGTTTGATAAATCACGCAGTAGCGCTCGGTCAGCTCGACGAGACGGGTGCGGGTAGCCTCGTCGGCGTCCGTGTCGAGTTCGAAAGTGAGCGCGATATTGGTGAGGCCGATCGGCACTTCCTTCGACAGGCCCAGCGTACCGCGCGCGTCCCAACTGCCCTCCGCCCGTACCACCGCGTCGCGTAACTCAACGCCCATCGCCGTGGCGACGCTGTTCAACGTCACGCCGGCGCAGGCGACTAGCGCCTCGAGCAGCATGTCGGCGGAACACGCCTTGCTGCCATCGCCGCCGGCCGCCGGGTGCAACCCGGCCACCGTGTCGCCCGCCCAACCTTTGATCGCGCAGGTGACCTCACCGCCCAGCCGGGCTTCGGCCGCCGCGGGAATCCGCGCGGTTTCCGGATCGTCGCGGTACATCTGCTTGAGCGGCGCCTGCAGCGCTCGCAATTCGGTGGTGTCCATGGTTTTGGCTCCAGTTGGTCGATTGTCGGTTCAGCCGATATTTGACGCCGCGTTTAGCGACGAGTCGAGCGGGCGGGCGATCAACTTCTCTGGAGCGTGTGGGCAAACCGCGACATAAGGCGGTTGCGGTCAGCTAGCTGGAAATCGAAAGCCGACGAATTTTACCCAACGGTCTCGACCTTCTTCGCCGGAACTTGGTTGCGAATAATCTCCGCGAGCCGGTCCACGAGCTCGGCCCGTGGAAAGGTCGAACGATACACCAACCGCACCAGCCGGCCGGCGCCTTCGGTAATGTCGCGGCAGGCGATTCCCAGATTTGCGTCATCGGATCGTAACGCCAGCGCGGGCACCATGGTGATGCCATCGCCGGCGGCCACCAGCGCGAGGATCGTCTCCAAGCTGGTCTCCCGGGTGTTCGGCGTATCGTCGGCGGTTTTGGCGTGGCAAAGGTCGAGCAACTGGTCGCGCAGGCAATGTCCTTCGGAAAGCAGCAGCATCTCGCCGGTTGTCAGATCCGCCGCCGCTATTTTCGGGAGCCGGGTAAGCGGATGTCCCGGCGGCAAAGCGACTTGGAAGGGCTCGATATAAAGTTCCCGTTCGTTGAGGGTTGCCCCTGCCGGCACGGTTGCCAGGATCGCGATATCAAGCTCGCCCTCAAGCAGGCGGCGCTCCAAGTCATGGGTGAACCCTTCGATGAGCGTCACATTCAGGTTGGGCAGCTGGCGCCGGAGAGCGGGGAGGATCAATGGCGATAGATAGGGGCCGATGGTCGGGATCATGGCCAGTTTGAGTTGCCCCGACAGGGGGTCCTTGGCGGCTTGGGCCGTGGCGACGATTTCGTCGGACAGGGTAATCAGCCGCCGCGCTTGGGCGGCGATCTGTGCGCCAACCGGGGTGATCCGGACCGAACGGTTGGTGCGCTCGAACAGGGTGACGCCGAGTTCGTCCTCGAGCTTGCGTATTTGGCTGCTCAGGGCGGGCTGACTGACATGGCATCGGTTCGCGGCGCGGCCGAAATGGCCTTCATCGGCGACGGCGACCACATAGCGCAGGTCTCGTAGGTTCATGGGCGGTCTTGGCCTAGCGTTAGTAATAAGTAAAAACTATCAAATCTATAATAATAATCGAATTTACAGATTACAATGGGGCCGCCATCTTAGGGGCATCGAAACCATCATCACGCTGAAAAGGGGCGAGAAACCGATGCCTAAATGCCCAATTATGACCGCCACAAACGGCAGTCCCATATCCGATAATCAGAACAGCCTGACCGCTGGGCCGCGCGGGCCGCTATTGGCGCAGGATTGGCAACTGTTTGAAAAACATGCTCATTTCAACCGCGAGCGCATTCCCGAGCGCGTTGTTCACGCCAAGGGGTCTGGCGCCTATGGCAAGCTGACGGTCACCGGCGACATCACCAAATATACCAAGGCCAAACTGTTCGAGGTCGGCACGGAAACCGAATGTTTCCTGCGATTTTCCACGGTTGCCGGCGAGAAGGGGGCGGCGGACGCCGAACGGGACGTTCGCGGTTTTGCTCTGAAATTCTATACCGCAGAAGGTAACTGGGACCTGGTCGGCAACAATACGCCGGTCTTCTTTGTTCGCGACCCGTACAAGTTCATGGACTTCATTCACAGCCAAAAACGCGACCCCAAGACCAATTTACGTGATGGCACCATGCAGTGGGATTTCTGGTCGCACGCGCCCGAGGCGCTCCACCAAATCACCATCCTCATGTCGGATCGGGGCCAGCCGGCATCCTACCGCCATATGAACGGCTATGGCTCGCACACCTACAGTTTGATCAACGCCGACGGCGAACGGTTCTGGGTGAAGTTCCACTTCAAGACCGAGCAGGGCCATAAGACCAACAGCAACGACGAAGTGGCCAAGATTATCGGCGAGGATCGGGAGAGCCACCAGAACGATCTCTATCGCGCAATCGAGAGCGGCGACTTCCCCAAATGGAAGCTGAAGGTGCAGATCATGTCGGAAGCGGAGGCGGCGAAAACCGCTTACAACCCGTTCGATCTGACCAAGGTATGGCCGCACAGCGAGTTCCCCTTGATCGAGGTCGGCACGTTGGAACTCAACCGCAACCCTGAGAACTACTTCGCGGAGGTCGAGCAGGCCGCTTTTACGCCAGCCAATGTAGTGCCCGGCATCGGCCATAGCCCGGACAAGATGTTGCAGATGCGAATTCTGTCCTATGGCGATGCGCAGCGCTATCGGGTCGGCGCCAACCATCAGGCCTTGCCGGTGAACGCCGCGCGCTGCCCGGTGCGTAATTATCAACGGGACGGGGCCATGCGCTTCGACGGCAACAATGGCGGTGCGGTGAATTACCAGCCCAATAGTTTCGAGGGACCGGTGGAAGATCCATCGGTCGCAGAGCCGCCGCTGGCGATTGATGGGGCCGCCGACCGGTACAATCACCGCGAAGGCAACGACGACTTTACCCAGGCCGGCGACTTGTTCCGCCTCATGCCATCCGATGAGCAGGAACGCCTAATGGATACCATCGCCGGCGCCATGCAGGGCGTCCCCGATGACATCGTCGAACGCCAACTCGGTTATTTCCGGGCCGCCGATCCAGCCTATGGTGACGGCATCGCTAAGCGGTTGGGCAAATAAGTTCGACTCAATCGCTTGATGAGAAAACAGTCGTGCCATTGCACGGCTGTTTTCTTGTTGGACCGGTTGTGTCCTAACGAAGTTCGGTAAAACGCGTCACCGCGGTAATCGCCGCCGCCATGTTCTCGTCTTCGGTATGGCCAGATTTCTTGCGCGGTTTGAAGGAATGGTCGCCATCGGGCAGCCAGACGATCTCGATCTTCTTGTCCAGGCCGTAGCCCGCCACCTCGGCTTGGGCGCCCAGCGCATCGCGCTCGCCCTGGACGATGAGCAGGGGCACCGGGTAGGCGCGCAGATGTTCGGTGCGCAACTTCTCCGGTTTGCCGGCGGGGTGGAAGGGATAGCCCAGGCAAACGACGCCGGCGATGCCCAGCGCGGCGTGCTCCGTGGCGGCGAGTTCGCTGGCGATGCGACCGCCCATGGATTTGCCGCCGATGATCAGCCGCTCGACCGGCCCTAATCGGGTGATCACGTCGCGCCAGCTCTCCAACAATACCGGCTTGCGGTTGGGCGGTCGGCGTTTGCCGTCGCGGCGGCGCTCGGCCATATAGGGAAATTCGAACCGCACAACCCGCAGTCCCGCCGCCGCCAGGCCGGCCGCCATCGTGTTCATGAACGACGTGTCCATCATGGCGCCGGTGCCGTGCGCCAGTACCACCGTCGCCGGGGCACTGTCAGGTCCGTCGATTATCCAGTCGTTTGTCATCATCCCGAGCTTAAGTTTCCGCAGCATGACTTGCACGCCCTTATCGCCGCGGCCTAAGTTGCCGAAAACGGGGTCAGGGGGAAACATGGCGGGCCATTCCGAACTTATTGCGCTGAGCGCCCGCGAAGCGGTGGGGCTATTGCGGGCCGGTGAGGTTTCGCCGGTGGAGATGGTGGATGCGGCGGCGGACCGTATCGCTGCCGTCGACGGCGATGTTAACGCCCTGCCCATCCTGTGTCTGGACGAAGCGCGTGAGCAGGCCAAAGCGCTGAACACCCCCGACGATCCGGAGCCCGGCTGGCTGGCGGGCCTGCCGGTCGCGGTCAAAGATTTGAACGAAGTCGCCGGGGTGCGCACCACCTTCGGTTCGCCGATATTTGCCGAGAATGTGTCCGACAATGACGAAATATCGGTTTCCCATTTGCGGCGCAGCGGCGCGGTTTTCCTGGGCAAATCCAACACGCCGGAATTCGGCGCCGGCGCCAACACCTTCAACGAGGTCTTCGGTCAGACCCTCAACCCATGGAACACCGCGCTGACCTGCGGCGGATCGTCGGGCGGCTCGGCGGTCGCCCTGGCGACCGGCATGGCGTGGCTGGCGACAGGCTCCGATTTGGGCGGCTCGTTGCGCACCCCGGCGAGTTTTTGCTCCATCGTCGGCATGCGGCCAAGCCCGGGACGGGTGGCCCATGGACCCAGCCGCAACCCGTTTCAGATGCTGGCGGTTGACGGCCCCATGGGGCGCACGGTAGGCGACGTGGCGCTAATGCTCGATGCCGAGGTCGGCCGCAACCCGCGCGACCCCATATCCTTGGAGGCGCCGGGCGTCTCGTTTCAAGACGCCGTCGACGCGCCGCGGGCGCCGGTGCGGATCGGCTTCACCCGCGATCTGGGCATCGGCCCGGTCGATCCCGAAGTCGCCGATATTTGCGCCGCCGCCGCCGCCCGGTTTGCTGACGCCGGCACCATCGTCGAGGAAGCCGCGCCGGACTGCCACGACATTATCGACATTTTCCAGGCCTTGCGGGCAGCGCTATTCGTTGGGGTGCGCGCGCCGTTGCTCGAGCAGTATCGCGACCAGCTCAAGCCTGAGATGGTGTGGAACATCGAAAAGGGCATGGCGCAATCGACCGGTGATGTGGGCAAGGCCTGGGTTGCCCAAGGCGCGCTCTATCAGCGTTTGATGGCCTGGTTCGAAACATACGATTTGCTGGCGCTGCCGACCGCCATCGTGCCGCCGTTCGACGTCAACCGGCGTTACCTCGACCGGCTCGGCGACCATGTGTTCGATAATTATATCGACTGGGTTTATGTGGCCTATACCGCGACCCTGACCTCGTCGCCGGCGATCTCGGTACCGTGCGGTTTTACCGCTAGCGGGCTGCCGGTGGGCCTGCAGTTGGTCGGCAAGCCCCGTGGCGAATTTGAGCTCTTGTCGTTTGCCGCCAAGCTGGAAGAGGTATTGGCGCTAGGCGCGCTGACCCCCATCGAACCACGCCCAGGCGAGGTTCCCGCCGCGAGCTGATTTGTGCGGCGCACCACCTATTTATCGGGCCGATTCGAAAATACGGTCTTTTAGGGTCCGAAAATATGATTACTTAACAAACGGTTATGCGCCATTGCCGTGACCGGATGGCCCCGATATGCTGCGTCGCAACAATTTACGTTGCACAACAGCATTGGGGAACTAGATGTCGGTCGATATTGCCGAAACTGTCGCGAAGCCTTCCGAACTACCGGTCGCCGATCCGATCGGTGAGCTCAGCGGGTATTTTTTTGAAGACCTGGAAATCGGCATGAGCGCCGCCTATGCGCGCACTATCGGACCGGCCGACCTGGTCATGTTCGCCGGCATCTCGGGCGATACCAACCCGATGCATCTCAATGAAGAATACGCCGCCGCGACCATGTTCGAGGGCACCATCGCCCACGGCTTTCTTTGTTTGAGTTTCATCTCCACCGTTATCGGTACCCGCCTGCCGGGACCGGGCTGCGTCTATGTCGGCCAGTCGCTGAAATTCAAAGCACCGGTGCGGCCCGGTGACACGGTGACCGCGCGCGCCGTGATCACCGCGCTTGATGCCGGCCGCAACCGGGCCAAGCTGCGCACTACCTGTACGGTTGGCAGCACCGTGGTTATCGACGGCGAGGCCGATGTATTGGTGCCGCAACGGGCGCTGGCCGCGGAATAAGCTGCAAGGCTTGGCGGCCGCCGCACTTGATATCGGCGCTGGCGGCAGGTAAATCCCGCGGTCATGCGCTTATTCCGGCACATTCCCAGCGTTCCCGCGGACGCCAGCGGCGCGGTGGTCGCGATCGGCAACTTCGATGGCCTGCACCGTGGCCATCAGGTGGTGTTGGCCGCGGCGCGCGCGCAGGCCGACGCTGACGGGCGGGCGTTGGCGCTGATGACCTTCCGGCCCCATCCGCGCCGTTTTTTCCGGCCCGACGAAGAACCGTTCCGCCTGACGCCGTTTCGCGGCAAGGTGCGCGCCATCGCCGGCCTGGGTGTCGATACGCTGCTGGTCTGCCGGTTCGATGGGAAAATGGCCAGCATCACCGCGGAAGACTTTATCGAGACGCTGTTGCACAACGGTCTCGGCGCGGCCCATGTGGTGGTCGGCCACGATTTCGCCTTTGGTAACAAGCGCCGCGGCAACCCGGCGATGCTGCAAGCGAAGGGCGGCGAACTGGGGTTCGGCGTCACCATCGTCGAACCGGCCAAGGATGCCAGCCAAGAAATCTACTCCTCCTCGGTGATCCGCCAAGCCTTGCAGGACGGCCAACCCGAACGCGCCGCCGCCTTACTCGGACGGCTCTGGGAGATCGAGGGCCGGGTTTTGACCGGCGACCAGCGCGGCCGCACCATCGGCTTTCCCACCGCCAATATCGATCCGGCGGAATATGTGCAGCCGGCGCGCGGGGTCTATTCGGTGCGCGCCGGGGTGACCGCCGGCGACGAGACCCAGTGGTTCGACGGGGTGGCCAATTTAGGGGTGCGGCCCACGGTCGACGGCCACCGGCTTTTGCTGGAAACCCATTTGTTCGATTTCGCCGGTGATCTGTATGGAAAGTATCTGCGGGTCGCGTTGGTCGACCATCTGCGCGCAGAGCGGAAATTCGAGAATTTCGAAGCCCTAAAACACCAAATCACCGTCGATTGTGAGCAAGCGCGCGAAAATTTGGCCACTTATGCGGCAAAATCGGGCGATTCAGTCGGTTTTTAGGTAATGTTAGCGTACATGCTGCGGGATCCAGATGGTTGCCCGCTTTCGTTGAGGGCACTATAAGCCAGCCCGATTGGCGTCTGCTTTTGAATTGGCGCCCGATCGAAGGATTCCCGTATGGCAACCGATTATAAAGATACGGTTTTTTTACCGTCGACCGAATTTCCAATGCGCGCCGGCTTGGCCAAGAAAGAGCCAGAACTGTTGGCGCGTTGGGCGTCGATGGATTTGTTCGCCAAGCAGCGCGAAGCGTCGCGCGGCCGGGAGAAGTTCATCCTCCACGACGGACCGCCCTACGCCAACGGCAATCTGCATATCGGCCATGCGCTGAACAAGATTTTGAAAGATGTGATCAACCGCTCGCAGCAGATGTTGGGCAAGGACGCCAACTATGTGCCGGGTTGGGATTGTCATGGTCTGCCGATCGAGTGGAAGGTCGAAGAAGAATATCGCGCCGGCGGCCGCAACAAGGACGAGGTGCCGGTTCTCGAGTTTCGCCAAGAATGCCGGGACTTCGCCCAGCACTGGGTCGAGGTGCAGTCGGAAGAGTTCCAACGTCTCGGCGTGATCGGCGATTGGGCCAACCCCTATATGACGATGACCCACCACGCGGAAGCGCAGATCGCCCGCGAGATCGGCAAGTTCGCGATGAATGGCGGGCTCTATCGCGGCGCCCGCCCGGTGCTGTGGTCGGTGGTCGAGCGCACCGCGCTGGCCGACGCCGAGGTCGAATATGAGGACCACAAGTCGCCGACGATCTATGTGCGGTTCCCCGTCGTCGAAGCCCAGCTGCCGGCGCTCGAAGGCGCCGGGGTGGTGATCTGGACGACGACGCCCTGGACCATTCCCGGCAACCGCGCCATCGGCTATGGCGACACCATCGACTATGTGGTGTTCGAAGTGACCGGCGTTGCCGAAGGCGCGGTGGCGAAGGTTGGCGACCGACTGGTCGCGGCGGCTGATTTGCTGGAAAGTTTCCGCGAGGATTGTGGACTGGACGCCATCGCCGAAGTCGCCCGGCTAAAAGGGTCGGAACTCGCCGGCACGGTCTGCGCCCATCCGCTGCGCGGTCAGGATTTCGATTTCGACGTGCCGCTCTATGCCGGCGATTTCGTCACCACCGAAACCGGCACGGGCTTTGTGCACATCGCGCCGAGCCATGGCGAGGACGATTACCGGCTTGGCCTGGCGCACGGTCTGCCGATGCCCGATATGGTCGACGAGGATGGCAGCTATTTCGATCATGTGCCGCTGTTCGCGGGCATGGTGGTGCTGACCGACGACGGCAAGGACGGCAACGCCAATGGCGGGGTGATCAAGGCGTTGATCGGCGCCGGCCAATTACTGGCCAAGGGTAGCTTGCGCCATTCCTACCCCCATTCTTGGCGCTCCAAGGCGCCGCTGATTTTCCGCAATACCGCCCAGTGGTTCATCTCGATGGAGAACACCGGGCTGCGCGATACCGCGCTGGCGGCGATCGACGACACCAAATTCGTGCCGCCCGCCGGCAAGACCCGTCTGCGCTCGATGATCGAGGGCCGGCCCGACTGGTGCATTTCGCGCCAGCGCGCCTGGGGCGTGCCGATCCCGGTGTTTGTCGAGAAAAAGACCGGCGAGCTGCTGCGCGATCAAGCAGTCTTCGACCGGATTACAGAAGCCTTCGAGGCCGAGGGCGGCGATGCCTGGTTCTCCAGCCCGGCTTCGCGCTTTCTGGGCAACGAATATGATGCGGACGCCTATGAGCAGGTCTCCGACATTGTCGAGGTGTGGTTCGAGTCCGGTTCGACCCATAGCTTCGTGCTGGAAGATCGGCCCGAGCTGCAATGGCCAGCCTCGCTCTATCTCGAGGGTTCGGACCAGCATCGCGGCTGGTTCCATTCCTCGCTGCTCGAATCGTCGGGCACGCGCGGCCGCGCGCCGTATGACGCGGTGCTGACCCATGGTTTCGTGATGGCCGAGGATGGCCGCAAGATGTCGAAATCGCTGGGCAATGTGGTGGCGCCGCAAAAGGTTATCGATCAGTTGGGCGCCGACATTCTACGTATCTGGGTGGTGAGTTCCGACTATTCCGACGATCTGCGCATCGGCCCGGAAATCTTAAAACATCAGTCCGATCTGTACCGGCGCATCCGCAATACGTTGCGTTTCCTGCTGGGCAGCGTCGAAGGCTTCGACGAGTCCGAGCGGGTGCCGGTGGCGGACATGCCCGAGCTGGAAAGGTGGGTATTGCACCGCATTTGGGAGCTCGACGGTCTGGTGCGCCAAAGCGTTGACGACTTTGAATTTCACACCCTGTGGACAGCGTTGCACAATTTCTGCGCGGTCGAATTGTCGGCGTTCTATTTCGATATTCGCAAAGACGGGCTGTACTGCGACCCGGTCGACTCTCAGTCGCGTCGCGCCTGCCGCACGGTGCTCGACACATTATTCGATCATTTGACCGCCTGGCTGGCGCCGATCTTGTGCTTCACCGCCGAGGAGGCCTGGCTGTCGCGCAACGGCGGCGACGGCGAGGACAGCGTCCATTTGCGCACCTTCCCCGAGGTTGACGCGAGTTGGCGCGACGACGCCCTGGCGGCGAAATGGGACAAAGTGCGCCGCCTGCGCCGGGTCGTCACCGGAGCGTTGGAGATCGAGCGGGCGGAAAAACGTATCGGGTCGAGCCTGCAGGCCGCGCCCGACGTCTACGCCGACGACGACACGGTTGCGGCCATGGCCGGCATCGACCTGGCGGAGATTTCGATCACCTCGGCGGCGACCTTGATCGCCGGCGCGCCGCCCGCGGACGCGTTTAGTCTGGACGATGTGCCGGGTATTGGGGTTGTACCGAAAACCGCCGAAGGCGAAAAATGCGCCCGCTGCTGGCAGATTCTACCCGATGTGGGCAGCCATGGTCATGCCGAAATTTGCGGTAGGTGTGCGGCGGCCGTGGAAAAATTACCCGACGCAGCGGAATAGCGGATAGGATCGAAGGATGCAGCGCTGGGCGCTAATATTCATCGTCGTGATCGCCGTGGTCGATCAGATCTCCAAGCAGATCATGATCGGGCTTGTGTTCGAACCGCCGCGGGTGCTGGAAGTCACCTCCTTTTTCAACTTGGTTCCGGTGCACAATACCGGCATCAGCTTCGGATTATTTGGCGCCGACAGCGCCCTGGCACGCTGGATTTTGGTCGCCGTCGCGGTGGTCATCATGATCGCGCTACTGGTATGGCTGATGCGCGCGGGTAGTACATACATCACCGTGGCGCTGGTCTTTGTCATCGGCGGCGCGGCCAGCAACGTGATCGATCGGGCAATTTCCGGCGCGGTGATTGATTTTCTCGATTTCCATGTCGCCGGGGTGCATTGGCCGGCGTTCAATTTTGCCGATAGTCTGATCGTGCTTGGCACGGCCATGCTGTTGTATGATGGCTTGTTTGGTCCGGCGCGCGCGCTAAGATAGGCGCGTTTATCGGCCTGTCGTAACGGATCGAAACGAAACTCAAGGGAGCAGGTTATCATGGGACGTTCTGTCCAGCCAAACCAGATTGCGACGTATGGTGCGGAACCCGGTTCGCGATTGCTGCGCTGTCCGCGGCCGATCCTCTTGATGTTCGGCGCGGTACTGATTTTGGCGTCGTGCGGCGACTCCGCCAAGCGGGTACTTGGTCTGCAACGCACGGCGCCCGACGAATTTGCCGTGGTTAAACGCGCGCCCTTGTCACAGCCGCCGGATTTTAAACTGCGCCCGCCGCGGCCCGGCGCCGAGCGGCCCGGCGTGGCGACACCGCGCGAGCAGGCCCGCCAGGCAATTTTCCGCGCCGATGAGGCCGATGCGGCGTCTTCAACGCGGCGTAATGAAGGCCCCTCGACAAGGGCGGCGCCTCAAGAGGCCGTCAGTCAGCGGTCGAACGGCGAGTCGGCATTTTTGGCGCGCGCCGGTGCGGATAATGTGGAGCCCGATATTCGCAGCAAGGTCGACCGCGAAAGCTCCATATTGGCCGAAGCCAATCTGAATTTCGTCCAGAAATTATTGAATTTTGATCCGGATAACGAAGAAGTGGTCGATGCAGCGGCGGAATCCCGGCGATTACGCGAAAATCAGGCCCTCGGCCGTGATGCCACCGAAGGCGACACGCCGCTGATCGACCGAAAAACCAACCAATTGTTCAAAATATTCTAGTCCGCTTTCAGCGTCAGTGCGCTGACGTTCATATTCCGGCAAGCGATCTCGCGGCAATGTGAGTGAACGCGTTTGATTTCGCGTTGCGTCGGCTTGCGAAACCGCCATATGTGAACAGCATGAACAGGGAGATGAATGTGCGCACCCATCGCAAATCGACTTGGCGCCGGCGTTTAATTCCGGCCCTGAGTGGCGGCTTGGCTTCCGTATTCCTGCTGGCCGGCATCGCCGTGCAGCCGGCCGCGGCCCAGATATTCAACCCAACGACCTACACCCTCGACAATGGGTTGCAGATCGTTGTCATCGAAAACCACCGCGCGCCAGTGGTCACGCACATGCTCTGGTACAAGGTGGGCGCCGCCGATGAACCACCGGGCAAGTCGGGCATCGCGCATATGCTTGAACATCTGATGTTCAAAGGAACGAAAACCCGTGAAGCTGGCGCTTTCTCCGACCTTATTGCGCGCAATGGCGGTCGCGAGAACGCCTTTACCAGCCAGGACTATACCGGCTATTTCCAAAATATCGCCGCCGACCGACTACCCTTGATGATGGAATTCGAGGCCGACCGCATGAACGGCCTGGTTCTCACCGATGAAATTATCAATCCCGAACGTCTGGTTGTGATCGAAGAAAGGCGCTCGCGCATCGAAAACCGCCCTGCCCAGCTTTTAAGGGAACATATCCTGGCGGCCGCTTATAGCAATCATCCCTATCGTCTGCCGATTATCGGCTGGGAGCATGAAATTGTGGCCTTGGACCGTGACGCAATCGTCGATTTCTATGAGACCTGGTATGCCCCTAATAATGCTGTCTTGGTGGTGTCGGGCGATGTGAAGCCGGAGCGGGTGCGCGAGTTGGCCGAAACCTATTATGGACCGATCCCGGCGAAGAAATTACCCGAGCGTCTGCGGCCGAGCGAACCCCCCCACCATGCGCCGCGCGAAGTTGTCATGCGCGACGCGCGTGTCGAACAGCCGAGCTGGTCGCGCCGTTGGCTGGCGCCGAGCTATGTTTCCGGCGACGTCGAGCATGCCCACGCGCTCGAAGTACTGGCCCAAGTTCTGGGGGGCGGTTCTTCCAGCCGGCTCCATTCCGCGCTGGTCATCGACCAGGCGCTGGCCGTCGGTGCCGGGGCCTGGTATCAGCCCGACAGTCTAAACACAACGACGTTCGGAATGGGCTTTAGCCCCAGGCCGGGCGTCGATGTCGACACCCTGGCCACCGCCTTGGAGGCGGAAGTGGCACGGTTTCTGGAAAATGGTGCGACCGCCGAAGAGGTCGAGCGCGCCAAGCAGCGCATGGTCGACCGTGCGGTCTTCGCGCGCGATAGCCTGGGCGGTCCAGCGCGCATCTTTGGCAGGGCGCTGACGTCCGGACAGACGGTCGAGGATGTGGAGCAATGGCCTAACCGCATTTCCGCCGTCACGGTTGAGCAGGTCAATGCGGCGGCACGCGCCGTTTTGCGACCGGAAACATCGACTACTGGAATATTGCTGCCCTTGAAGGAAGAGGGGAAATCTTAATATGACCGCATATTCACGGTTTATTGCCAACCTAACTATCCTGACGCTCGGTGTCCTGGTTTTCGCTGCCGTCACGCCGGCGCGCGCGGTCGAAATCCAGCGCGTGGTCAGTCCTGGCGGTGTTGAGGCGTGGCTGGTGGAAGATCGCACGCTTCCTATCATCGCGCTGAGATTTTCCATGACCGGCGGCACCGCAACCGATCCGTGGGGTAAGGAAGGGTTGGCCAACATGGCCTCCGCCCTACTCGATGAAGGCGCGGGCGACCTCGACTCCCAGACTTTCCGTCGGCGATTGGAGGATAATTCCATATCGCTGAGTTTCAGTGCCTCGCGGGACACATTCTCGGGCAGTTTGCGGAGCCTCACGCGCAACCGCGACGAAGCGTTCGATCTGTTTCATTTGGCCATGACCGAACCGCGTTTCGATGACGAAGCGGTCGAGCGGATCCGGGCGCAGATTTTGACCGGAATCGCTGGAAGAAAGAACAACCCGCGCTCGATCGCCAACCGGACCTTTTGGTCCGCCAATTTCCCCAAACACCCCTATGGCCGGCGATCTGGCGGAACTGTCGAAAGCGTCAACGCGCTTACCCAAACCGACCTCAAGGCGTTCGTAAGCCGGCGGATTGCGCGCGGCGATATGGTGATCGGCGTGGCCGGTGACATAGGCGCCGCGGAGTTGGCGCCGTTACTCGATTCGACCTTTGGCGATCTACCCGAGCGGGCCGAGGCCTTTTCCATTGGACCCGGGGAGCCGGCCGCGTTGGGCGAAGTTTTCGTGGTCGAACAAGACGTCCCGCAAAGCACCATTGTGTTCGGTCATCGTGGGCTACCGCGCGACGATCCCGATTATTACGCCGCTTATATTTTGAACCATGTACTGGGGGGTGGCGGTTTCACGTCGCGCCTCTATGAGGAGATTCGCGAAAAGCGCGGCCTCGCTTACTCGGTTTCCAGCTATCTACAGCCGCTTGACCATGCCGCCCTTTGGCTTGGCGGCGCGGCCACCGAGAACAGCGCGGTAGGGCAATCGCTCGATGTGATACGCGCCGAATGGGCGCGGTTGCGCGACACCCCCATCACCCAAGAGCGCCTCGACGCGGCGCGCGACAATATTACCGGCTCGTTTGCCCTGCGTTTCAACAATACCGGCGCGATTGCCGGCATGTTGGTTGCCGTGCAACGCCAGGATCTGGGCATCGAGTACATCGATGAGCGCAGCAAGTTTTTCGAGGCGGTGACCATTGACGATGTAAACCGGATTGCCAAGAAGCTGCTCGATCCGGACGCGTTGACGATTGTCGTGGTGGGCAAGCCGGAAGGCGTCAAACCGACCAAACAGCCAGACGAGGCGGGTTAGTTCGGATGATAGCGCCGGGTCAGGGTCGCGCAGAGGGTTTTCAGCAAGCCGAGATTGCCTGAGACCGCGCTGATCTTGGTGGGAACGGAACCATCGTCGGGGTAGACCCGCCGGGTTGGGATTTCCGCCACCGCGAGGCCCAGCTGCGATGCCCTGACGCTGAGATAGGCCAGCAACTCATAGTCTGCGAACATCGCCCGGAACGGCTGAACCTTGGGGTGAAGCAGATACGGGCTGCTATAGGCGCGAAAGCCCTGGGTGGTGTCGGTCAGCCATTTACCGGCGGCCAAGCTCAGGAGCGGCGCGTGGACAAAGCGGATCGCCAGCAACCGCGTCAACGGCGTGTTGACGCCTTGCCCGCCCTTAATAAAGCGCGAGGCTTGGGCGTAGTCGACGCCGTGGTCGAGCGCCGCGACGAATTGGTCAATCGCCTCGACGCCGTCTTTGCCATTGCCGTCGATGGTGACGATGCCGCCATAGCCGGCTTCCAGCGCCCAGGCATAGGCCATGCGCAACTGCGCCGATAGTTTGCCGGGGCCGCGTTTTACTAGGAGCGCGGCAACGCCGAGCTCGGACAATAAGTCGGGCTCGGTCGAACCGTCGGTCGATCCGCCATCGGCGATGATAACATCGACTTTGTCCATCTGGCCGAGCGCCGCCATTTCGCGAAGCTGCGTCGTCAGCCGCTCGCCTTCATTGATCACCGGGATCACCACGCAATAGGTCGATCGCTTCGCCCGTAGTTGCAGGCAATCGAAGGCTGGCACGTCCCAATCGGTATGCTCTATCGCGCCGCGTTGTAAGTCGTTGTTCATTCGTCCGCCGCATCTGCGTAGGCGCGGTTGGCGAAGGCCAGGGCGCGGTCGATCGCGTCGATCGGCGCGGTTTTATCCTCAAGCATTTCGATGGTGACAATACGATCCGGGCAGTATTGGCGGATCGCCGCGCTAATCGGGCCATGGTCGGTGCCGCTATCGCCGAGAACCGCTAGATGCGGTTCGCTGGCGTGAATATGGGCCACCAGATCGCCATGGGCGGCGAGGACCGCGTCGGCATCCTCGCCGTTCAGCATCAAAGCCCCGCCATCGAGTTGCAGGCGGATCGCCGGCCGGTCGACGGCGCGGACAATGGCAGCGGTCGATCCCGCATCGGTCATGAAGTTGGCGTTGTACGCGGTCGGGTTGGGTTCCAGGCAAATGATCGCGCCATGTCCGGCGGCGATTTCACCCAGCTCTCGAAAAAATGCACAGGCGGTGTCCAGAACCGCATCGTCATCCAAGCCGCTGCGGTCGCGGTTGCGCGGTGACCCGAAGACCAGGAACCGTGCGCCGAGACCCTGCGCGATTCGGCACACCTGGCGGAGGTGATCTAGCATCCGGTCGCGAATGGCGGGTTCGCCGAAAAGGTTGAGCCCTTGCGTGCCGAACAGCAGAGCCTGCATGCCGACAATCTCGATACCGCGATCGGCCCACTGTTGACGGACCGTCGCGATACCGTCCGGTTGGGCCGTGGCGACGTCGGGGAAATACTTGCTCGGCGCCACGTCGATGGCGTCGATCCGGTGTTTCGCCAGCAACGCCGCAACCGTGGGGTCGGCGTCGGGAGACCAGGCGATGTTGGAAATGGAGATCCGCATCAGTCAGGCGCCGTTTTCGGTTCGGAGTGGGCGTAGTCGCGGATAACGTCGAGGGTCTGCGCCTTGGTGTACTGATAAAACCCCGCGCTGCTGTAGAGGGCGGCGTGACGGGTGCGAAAATCATATCGGGCCGGCGCGTCGACCACTTCTTGATGGAACTCCCGCCCGAAGCCGTCGCGGGCGACCTCCGCGACCGAAAGGGGCGCAGCGGTGAGGTGGATCAAGGAAAGGTCGGCTGAGCGCGCGATGGCGATGTCGCTCCACAGATTGGCCATCGGGTAGAACTGGAAGACGCCGCGGCTGTCGATGTCGGCGAGATTGTTATCGTTGAGGAAATCGAAGATGACGTTTTTACGCAAACCGGCGCCGACCAGCCCCGGCAGGCGGACAATCAAAGCCTGGGGGAATTTTTTCGCAACGAATTGCTCAAGCGCCAACCGGTTTCGGCCATAGGGGTGTAGGCCGATTTCGTCCGGCATGGTGGCCTCGTCGGCGCCCGTGGGGTCGGCGAACACATCGACCGTGCTGATCAGGGTAAAGTGTTGGCAATGGATCGTATCCAGATGATCGATGAGGCGCGAAATGTTCGCTTCGTCGGCGTCCGGGTCGCGGTTGGCGATCCATTTTTGCGCCGGCGCCCCGGCGCAAACCAACTGATCGAGGCCGCGTCCGCGGATGTCGGCGATATTGGTGGATCGGAACAGGTGATGGAACGAATGCTGGCGCAGCAGGGTGGTTCCGACAAAACCAGTGGATCCAATCAGCGCATCGTTCTTGGCGTTGGTCATTGAATTATCTCGTCGTCGAGAAAGCCCATGATGTCGTAGACATTGTCCATCTTGCCGCCAAGGATCGAATAGAAACCCGGCAGTGTCTTACTCTTCTCCAACAATATCGGTCGTCCGTCATCGCGCTCGTTCTTGGCCAGCACGGTCTTCACCTCGAACAGCGAGTCCCGAACCGTTGCCTCGGCCAGGCTCGGCACATAGCGCGCGGCGTCGCGAATCATGCGGTCGACCCTTGGCTCTTTGGCGTAGCGATCGAGGCGCGCATAGGGGTCTTCACCGGCTTCGTCCTGCCAATATAGATGGGGCGTATAGCGGACATGGGACAGCGAGTGAAGGCCGCGCGCCGGGAAGGGCATGGCCGAAAAGAACGGGCCGTCCAACACGGTGATGCTCAACCCGCGCAGCACCGATGGCATTTCCACCAAACCCATTTCGGTGATTTCGTGCTTCAATCGTGTGTCGACCGGTGTGAAGGCGCCGCCCAGACGGTTGAGCCCGCTATAGGTACAGTTGAAGACATAGCGCGCGGTGACCGCTTCGCTGTCCGACCCCTCGCCATCCGTGGCGTTGATTTCGACTGTGGTGCCGTCGCCGGTGGGGTGGCAGGCCCGAACCTCACAGCCGGTCGTTACTTCGACCGCGCAGGCGCTGAGTTCGTGTTTCGCCCACGATTTCAGGTCCGCCGCGTCGAACGCATATTCTTGCGTGAGAAAGACTGCCTCGATCAGATTGGCATCGAACAGTTTCGAATATTCCCCCGGCGCCGGCGTGAGGGGCGCGCCTATTTCGCTGCAGAAACGGGCGAATTGCTGAGCGTTGACCTTGGAATTGCGGCGCGCGACGGCGTAAAGCTTGACGAAGTCGCTACGGATCGCGGACGGGAAATCGGCGACGAAGCGGGGAAAGTTGATGCGGCTGCGATACGCCGTGACGTAACTGCGCGGATAATGATAGCCGTTGTGGATGCGCGCCTGATTATGGAACGAGGCCCGGGTTAAAAGTCCCGCCTCGCGCTCTACCAAACGCACGCGGTCCAGGCCGCGCTGCCGCACCAGATAACAGGCGATGGCGACGCCATAGAATCCGCCACCAATAACGAGAGCGTCGATCACGGGTTATTATTCGCTGGGCGCCACGACGGCATCCGGGGGCGACCCCAGGGGACCGCCGCCGGTATTGGCTTCCACATTGAGCCGCTGCTTGCGGGTGATCACCGCGCTGGTGAACTCGTCCGCCACATAGTAGCTCGGCGCGTTGGTCGCTAGCCGGGTTATGTGCAGGATATATTCGCCGAGCAGCAACAGCACTAGGGATATCAGCAAGAACATGCCCGACTGCTGCAACGACAGGGTCACCCAGCCGGGTGCGACGTCTTCCTTGATGAGGGCGATGACGATCACATAGGCCGAATAGATCAAGTTCATCACCGCGCCGAACAACGACAAGAGCGTTACCACGCGCATCGGCCCATGGTTGCTGGAAACCATCATCCGCGCGCCCCGGTCGACCGCGTCGAAGAAGTTTCGGCGGGGCCGTTGCACCGAGCTGTCATAGGTCAGCGAGGCTTTGCGAAACCCCGAGGCGGCCGGCAGCCACCGATAGCTCATCCCCGACGCGTCGTGGCGCAGCATATAGTTGACCACTTTCCGGCTGAGCACCCGGAAGAACGGCACATCGCGTCTTGTATCGACTTTCAGCAGACGTTGCATCGTCGCACCGAAAATGTTGCTGGCGATGCGGTAGGCAAGCGACTCCGCCGGCGGATTGCTCGCGGCGGCGAAAACCACATCGGCCCCCTCCATGGAGGCGGCGAGCAGCGATGGCAGCGCATTGATGTCGTCGATCGTCGGGTCGATCACCGCCACATAATCGCCTAGCGCGTTTTCCACCCCAGCCCAGGCCGCCACGTCGGCTTCGACCTTTTTCGTCAGCACGTAAATCTGCAGGTTGGGGATACCGTCCTCGCCACATAGGCGCTGCAGCAGGTCGACGGAACCGTCGTCGGACCCATTGTCGACAACGACAATTTCGTGATCCAGCGAGCATTGTTGGGCAATGGCGCTCGTCGCGCGGAGAACCGCCTGCAGATTCGGTTGCTGATTGCTGGCAACGACGACGATCGACAGAAAAATTTCGTGCGGCGCCGTCATGAGGCTTGGGTTTTCCAATTGGACCCTCCAATGGGTGCGATGATGCGGCACTGCCTATTGATATACAATTGGGTTCGTAATTGGTTAAAGCAAAAAGCGCCGAATTCTGCGTTTCCGGGCGGTGTTGGCGGGTTTCACGCCGCCCGCCATATCGACGATCCGCCAATGTGTCCACATTAGTCCCATTGCTGTCGTAAAAATGGCGATGCAAACTGCCCCGACTCGCTTCCCAACCGGCACAATTGCCCGATGCAGTACCGCCAGGACATTTCGGCCTGTCTCTCGACCACGATCGGCGATCGCGGGGTGAGCGAGAAGGCCTTCAGCGCCGCGCTTGAGGCCGCTCAGGATGCGCTGGCGTGGTTGCGCGCCGAAGTCGATGGCGGTTCTCTGGCGGCCTTCGAGGTGTGCCGCCAAGCATCCGATTTGGCGGACCTGGAGAAATTAGCCGGCGAATTTCGCCAGCGCTGCGATACGGTTGCGGTTCTCGGCACCGGCGGGTCGAGCCTCGGCGGTCAGGCGCTATGCGCCCTGTCGACCGACCAGACGGCGCCCAATGTGCGGTTCTTCGACAATGTCGACCCGGCGACGTTGGACCGGGCGTTTGCCGGCACCGCGCCGGAACGGGCCGGCCTGGTGATCATTTCCAAGTCCGGCGGTACCGCCGAGACCTTGGCGCAGGCGCTGACGATTGTGCCGCAACTGATCGATAAGGTCGGCGAAAGCCTGCACCATCGCATCCTTGTCATCACCGAGCCCGGCGATACGCCGCTACGCCGCCTCGCCGCGCGGTGGAACTTTGCCGTCCGCGACCACGACCCCGGTATAGAAGGCCGCTATGCGGTGTTCAGTCTGGTCGGTCTGCTGCCGGCGCTGATCGCCGGTGTCGATGGCAAAGCGGTTCGCGCCGGTGCGGCAACCGTTCTGGCGGAAGCGCTGGCGGCCGAAAACACGGCCGATGTGCCGGCGGCGCTCGGTGCGGCGGTATCGGTCGCTCTCTGCCGCGAACGGCAAATCGGTATTTCGGTGCTGATGCCCTATAGCGACCAGTTGATAAAATTCGCCCAGTGGTACCGCCAGCTTTGGGCGGAAAGCCTGGGCAAGGGCGGGGCCGGGACCACCCCGGTGGAGGCGCTCGGCGCGGTCGACCAGCACAGCCAATTGCAGCTCTATCTCGATGGGCCGGCCGATAAGATGTTCACCATCGTGGCGCCCGACCATGCCGGCACCGGCGCTAAGGTCGACGCGGGTTTGGCCGACGAGCTCGGCCTCGATTACCTCGCTGGGCGCACGGTCGGTGATCTGATGGCTGCGGAGCAGCGCGCCACCGTCGACTCCCTGGTCGGCGAGAAGTGCCCGACGCGGGTGCTGGCGGTCGACCGGGTCGACGCGGCCACGGTTGGCGCGCTGATGATGCACTATATGCTTGAATCGGTGATCGCGGCGCGCCTGTTCGACGTTAATCCGTTCGATCAACCGGCGGTCGAAGACAGCAAAGTGCGCGCCCGCGCCTATTTGAAGGCGGCTAAGACATGACAATCCGCATGCTGCCCGAGACCGTGGTGAACCGTATCGCCGCCGGTGAGGTGGTCGAGCGGCCCGCCGCCGCGGTCAAGGAGCTGGTTGAAAACGCGCTCGATGCGGGCGCCCACCAGATCGACGTAGTGCTGCGCGATGGCGGCCGCACGCTTATCTCGGTAACCGACGATGGCTGCGGTATGACCGCCGACGAGATGACCCTGGCGGTCGAGCGCCACGCGACCTCGAAACTGCCCGACGACGATTTGACCCGGGTTCTCACCATGGGGTTCCGCGGCGAGGCCCTGCCGTCGATCGGCGCGGTGAGTCGGCTCACCATCACCTCGCGCCCGCGCGACGGCGAGGCTTGGCAGCTTCTGCTCGAGGGCGGCCGCAAGGGGGCGCCGCAACCGGCGTCCCACGCCTATGGCACCCGTGTCGAGGTGCGCGACCTGTTCTACGCCACGCCGGCGCGGCTGAAGTTTTTGAAGACCGAGCGCACTGAACTCGACCATGCGGTCGATGCGGTGCAGCGCCTGGCGATGGCCTATCCCGAAGTGGGGTTCACGGTCAGCGACGGCGAGAAGACCCGCTTTGCCTGCGCCAGCGAAACCGATCTCACCGGCGATGAGGCGGCCTTGTTGCGCCGGCTCGCCGCCGTGATGGGCCGCGATTTCTCCGAAAATGCGCTCACCGTCGATGCCGAACGCGACGGGGTGCGGCTGTTTGGCTTTGCTGGCCTGCCGACACTCAACCGCAACACGACGCGCCACCAATATCTGTTCGTGAACGGCCGGCCGGTACGCGACAAGCTGCTCCACGGTGCGGTGCGCGGCGCGTATCAGGATTTCCTCGCCCGCCAGCGCCATCCCCTGGTGGCCCTGTTCGTGGAAATCGATCCGGAGCTGGTCGACGTCAATGTTCATCCGGCGAAGACCGAAGTGCGGTTCCGCGATGCCGGGGTGGTCCGAGGTTTGATCGTCGGAGCGTTGCGCCACGCCTTGGCTGAAGCCGGGCATCGGGCGTCGACCACAGTGGCCGATACAGCCTTGGGTGCGTTACGGCCGGGCAGCGGCTTACCGTATCCGGGGCGTTCGGCGTACCCGACAGGAGGATCGACGCTGCCACGCGAGTTGGCGGAAGCCGTGGCGTCGTATTATGCGCCCGTGGAGGGCCAAATTCCCGGCCTCGACGGCGCCTCGGCGGCCGCCCCGGCGACGGTGGATGATGATGCCGCGGCGATGGCCGGCGGCGACCATCCGTTGGGCGCGGCGCGGGCGCAGGTCCACGAGACCTACATCGTCGCCCAGACCGGCGACGGCATCGTCATCGTCGATCAGCACGCCGCCCACGAGCGGCTGGTCTATGAGCGTATGAAGAAAGCCCTGGAAAATGGCGGCGTGATGCGCCAGGGCTTGCTGCTGCCGGAAGTGATCGATCTCGACGACGCCATTGCCACCCGGCTGGCCGACCGCGCCGAAGAGTTGAGCGAATTGGGACTGGTCTTGGAGAAATTCGGCAGCGGGGCGGTGGTGGTGCGCGAGGTGCCGGCCCTGCTGGGCCAGACCGATGTGGGTGCATTGGTGCGTGACCTGGCCGACGATCTGGCCGAGATGGATACCGCCCTGGCGCTGCGCGAGCGCTTGGAAGAGGTGTGCAGCACCATGGCGTGTCATGGCAGCGTGCGCGCCGGCCGTCAGCTCAATCCCACCGAAATGAACGCGCTGTTGCGCGAGATGGAAGTCACGCCCCATGCCGGCCAGTGCAATCATGGCCGGCCGACCTATGTGGAGCTAAAACTCGCCGATATCGAGCGCCTGTTCGGGCGGCGTTAGAGATTAGCGCGAAGACCTAACCGCCCTCACCCTGAGCCTGTCGAAGGGCGAGGATACACCCTCATACTTCGACAAGCTCAGCATGAGGGTTAGAGAGAGTCAGCGCTCATCCCGAATATTCAACGAAATGTAGCTCCGTTGAGCCGTAGCGCCGGCAATCGTTTTCGCTGAAGCCTTCGGGCAATGGCAGTTCGGCGGCGCGCTCGGTTTCGACGACGATCAGGGCGTTTACCGCGAACCATCCGGCGGCGGCGAGGGCGGGTAGCGCGCGTTCCGCGATGTCCGTTCGATAAGGGGCATCGAGGAACACGATCGAACAGGCTTCGCTTTGACTTGCGTTCGGCGGCTTCGTCACGTCCAGCGAACGGGCGTCGGTTGCGCTGGCAACATCCAAGGTGGCGATATTCTCGGTGACGATCTGCAAGGCCCGGCGGTCGGTATCGAAAAAAGTGACATGGGCGGCGCCGCGCGACAGGGCCTCGAGGCCCAGGGCGCCAGAGCCGGCGCAGCCGTCGAGCACCCGCGCGCCGTCGATCCGGTATTTGCTTTCGAGAATGCCGAATAACGCCTCACGCACCCGATCGCTGGTCGGCCTAGTGGCGTCGCCCGGCAGCGTCGTGATGCGTCGGCCGCGATGCTTACCGCCGATGATGCGCAGCATCGGCTCTCACGTCACGCGGCAGGTTCGATGCCAATACCTTGTTCGCCACCTCTTCCACATTGCCGCGCGGCAGCTTGCCCAACTGGAAGGGCCCAAACGAGGTGCGGATCAACCGGCTGACCGAATAGCCCAGATGTTCCATCACGCGGCGTATTTCGCGGTTCTTGCCTTCGCGTAGCGCCACCGCGATCCAGGCATTGGCGCCGACCTGCCGCTCTAATGTGGCGGTGATGGCGCCATAATGCTGACCGTCGATGGTAACGCCGTTGGCCAGGCTCTCCAGCGATTTGGCATCGACTGCGCCGTGCACCCGCACCCGGTATTTGCGGATCCAGCCGGTCGAGGGCAGTTCCAGGCGCCGCGCCAGGGCGCCATCGTTGGTCAGCAGCAACAGCCCTTCGGAATTCATATCGAGGCGACCGATGGTGATCGCGTTTGCCAGTTCCGGCGGCAGCCCGTCGTAAATCGTCGGGCGGCCTTCCGGGTCGCGGCGCGTGGTCAGCCGGCCGGTCGGCTTGTGGTAGCGCCACAGGCGCGTCGGCTGACGGTCGGGCAGGGGCGCGTCGTCGACCAGGATATCGGCGTCCGGCAGAACATTGAGAGCCGGGCTATCGATCACCTGGCCATCGACTTTGACCCGCCCCAGGGCGATCCAGCGTTCCGCCTCGCGGCGCGAGCACAGGCCGGCCCGCGCGAGGACTTTGGCGATGCGCTCGCCCTTGGTCTGCTGATCCTGTTCGCTCATGGTCGGGCCCGTCAGCCGTCGCTCTGCGCCGCGGCGGTGATGAATGCCTCGAAGATCGCGCTATCGCCGGCCGAGACGCCATATTCCGGGTGCCATTGCACGCCGAGGCAAAATTTCTGGCCCCGCGCTTCGATCCCTTCGATCACCCCGTCGGGCGCGATGGCGTTGATGATGACGCCCAATGGTGCGTCCTTGGCGGCCTGATGGTGGGCGCTGTTGACTTGAAGCTCTTCGGTTTTGACGATCTTGTGCAACAACGAGCCCTTGGTGACCGACACTGAATGGCCGGGTTCGTCGCGCGGATTGGGCTGCTCGTGGGCCAATGCGTCCTCAATCTCGTCGGGAATATGCTGGATCAGCGCCCCGCCGAGCACCACGTGGAGCAATTGCTGGCCGCCGCAAATGCCGAGCACCGGCGTGTCGCGCAGCACGGCGCCGCGGGTAATCGCCAATTCGAACGCCGTGCGCCGGTCTTTCGTTGTCACCGTGGCGTGGCGGTCTTCCGCGCCGAAGATCGCCGGGTCCACATCGAAGGCGCCGCCGGTGATCACCACCCCGTCGATTTGGCCGAGATAGGCTTCCGCTTGCTCGGGCTCGTGGGGCAGGGCGATGGGCAGGCCGCCGGCCTGGACGATCGACTGGCTGTAATTTTCGCGCAGCGCGTACCACGGCATGTTGGAATAGCCGCCGGGTTCTTCGGAATCCAGCGTGATGCCGATCACGGGTCGGGTGGAGGTCTTAGTCATGGCCGGACTTTACGCCGGTCAACCGCATCGTTGCAATTTGAACCCGCGCGGGTCACGGTCGGCTTATGGGAAGTGAGCGATATATGGAATTGGCGATTGGCCAGGCAGATTTGGCGGGGGACCGCGGCGAGGTGCCGGTCGGCGCCATTATTGTCGATACTGTCAGCGGTGAGGTGTTGGCGAGCGCCAGCAATCGGGTCGAAGCCGACAGCGACCCGACGGGTCACGCCGAGATACTGGTATTGCGGGCGGCCGCGGAGGCTATGGAATCTCCCCGCCTGCCCAATTGCGACCTCTACGTAACCTTGGAACCATGCGCCATGTGCGCCCAAGCGATCTCGTTTGCCCGTATCCGCCGGGTCTATTTCGGCGCCTACGACCCCAAAGGCGGCGGCGTCGAGCACGGCGCGCGTATATTTAACCAGCCTACCTGTCACCACGCGCCGGAAGTGGTCGGCGGGCTGGAAGAGGGCCGCTGCGGGGCGCTCTTGAAGGAATTTTTCGCCGCTCGGCGGTGAGCAAAGCAACTTACCCTCTCCCCCCGGGAGAGGGTGGCGAGCAGAGCGAGCGGGTGAGGGGACAAACAATCCTTTGCTGGCCGCATCAGCTCGAAGTGGAGAGGTGAAGTTATCTCCCCTCACCCCAACCCCTCTCCCCAAGGAGAGGGGCTTTCGTCAGTCGTTGCGCTGGGATATCCGTAACTCCGACTTTACCGATTCGCTGGGCCGGTAGAACGGGCGCTCGCCCTTGACGGTGACCCGGTTGCCCTTGCGTTCGTGGGGCCAATAGTCCCACAGAGCGAAATGCTGGGTGCAGCGATTGTCCCAAAAGGCGATGGCGTTTTCGGTCCAGCGAAAGCGCACCTGGAATTCCGGGCGCTGTTGGTGGGTGTAGAGAAAATCGAGCAACGCCTTGCTCTCGGCCGCTTCCAACCCGTTGATGCGGGTGGTGAAGCTGGGGTTCACGTAAAGCGTCTGGCGGCCGGAATTGGGGTGGGTGCGCACCAGCGGATGCTCGGCGCTGGGATAGACCTTGCCGGCATCGTCGACGCCCCGTTCGGCGTAGCGGCCGCGATAGAGATGTTCGCTCTCATGGGTGGCGGTCATGCCGGCGAGAAAATCCTGCAGCGTCGGTGACAGGGTCTCGAACGCGGCGTACATGCTGGCGAACAAGGTATCGCCGCCGACCGGCGGCAGCAGGTGGAGTTGCAGGCACGAGCCCAGCGGCGGCTCCTGATCGCACGACACATCGCTGTGCCAGCCATTGCCGTCGGCGAATTTTGAGTCCTTGTGGGCGTGGATGACGAATATTTCCGGATGGCCCTCGGGGCGCGGCGCGGCGGGGTGGTAGTGCAAATCGCCGAAGCGTTTGGCAAATGCGATATGGGTCTCTGGCGTCAACACCGGCTGGTCGCGGAAGAACAGCACCTGGTGATCGGTGTAGGCCTGCTCGATCACGGCGAAGTCGGCGTCCGACAGATTTTCGAGATCGGCGCCTATCACCTCGGCGCCGATTAGCGCGGTTACCGGTTCGATGTGCATCGCTAACTCCTCTGCCGGGAATTTTAAGGCCTAATTCCAGCGCTGGCTATGAGGGGGCTGTGAAGTGGCGTCACCGCCTTGTTTGGCCGGCGTCGGCATGCTTTTCTCGGCCCGTCGCTGGGGGGACGTGGGCGTGGCCGATTTATCGCGCAAAGCGCTGAATATTGAAGATTTACGCCAGATGGCGCGCCGCCGCTTGACCAAGGCGCTGTTCGAGTTCTCCGACCGGGGCAGCGAGGACGAAGTCGCCATGCGCGATAATCGCGCCGCGTTGGACCGCATCAAGCTGATGCCGCGAATTCTCAACGACGTCTCGGGCCGCGACCCGGCGATCACCCTGTTCGGTAAACCCCAGGCGCTGCCATTGGTGATTGGCCCCACCGGCCCGGCGGGCTTTGTGTGGTATCGCGGCGAGACGGCGCTGGCGCGCGCCGCGGCGACGGCGGGCATTCCCTATACCCTGTCGAGTACCGGCAACACGCCGATGGAAAAAATTCTCAGCCATGGCGGCGGCACCCAATGGTACCAGCTCTATGTGTGGCACGATGTCGAGGCGTCATTGGTGACCGTCGAACGGGTCCGCGAGGCGGGTTTCGAAGCGTTGATGGTGACCGTCGATTCGCCCGCCGCCAACAACCGTGAGTTCGATATCCGCAACGGGGCGGTTTTCCCGCCACGGGTCACCGTGCGGGGCGCCATGGACAGTTTGCGTCACCCGCGGTGGCTGGTCGGTACGCTGGGACGCTATGTGTTGGCCGAGCGCGGCATGCCGGGCTTCCCCAATGTTCACATCCCCGATCATTACACGCCGGAACAACGGCAAGGCTTTCTCGCCCGTAACGACACCCTGACCTGGGACTTTCTGCGCCGGGTGCGCGACATGTGGCCGCGCACGTTGATCGTCAAAGGCATTCTCCACCCCGGCGATGCGGTGATGGCGGCCGATTGCGGCGCCGACGGCATCGTCGTCTCCAACCATGCGGGCAACACCAATGACGCGGCGCTGACGCCGATCGATGCCCTGCCGGCTGTGGTCGATGCGGTGGGCGACCGGCTCACCATCATCGTCGATAGCGGCTTTCGGCGCGGCAGCGACGTGCTGAAGGGGCTGGCCCTGGGCGCCGATGCGGTGGCGGTCGGCCGGGCGACGCTTTACGGGGTCAGCGCGGCGGGCGAAGCCGGTGCCAGCCGCGCGCTGCAAATCCTCGAAGCTGAAATCCACCGCACCATGGGGGTTATGGGGCTGACCGACCTGCAGTCGATTTCCCGCGACCATGTTGTTTTGCCGCCGGACATGCCGGTTTATGAGAGGCGTATCGCATGACAGACCTAGCCACCAAAGCGCTCAACATTGAGGATTTGCGCCAGATGGCGCGCCGCCGCCTGCCCAAGGCCATATTCCAGTTCATCGACCGGGGCAGCGAGGACGATATCGCTTTACGCCATAACCGCGCCGCGCTCGAGCGCATCAAGCTGATGCCGCGGGTCTTGCACGATGTGTCGGGGCGCGATCCGTCGATCGATCTGTTCGGCAAGCCCCATAAGCTGCCCCTGGTGATCGGCCCCACCGGCCCGGCGGGATATGTCTGGTATCGCGGCGAAACCGCGCTGGCGCGCGCCGCCGCTAAGGCCGGTATCCCATTCACCCTGGCCAGCAACTCGAACACCGCGATGGAAGATGTGCTGGCCAATGGTGGCGGCAATCAGTGGTTCCAGCTCTATGTCTGGCGCGACATGGAAGCGTCCATGCCGGCGGTCGAACGGGCGCGCGATGCGGGTTTTGAAGCGCTGGTCTTAACGGTGGATTCGACCGTTCCCTACAATCGCGAGTTCGATATTCGCAACGGCGTGACCTTCCCGGTGCGCATCACGCCGCGTAATGCTGTCGATACGTTGATCCATCCGCGATGGATGTTCGGCACCATGGGCCGCTATGTCCTGGCCGAGGGCCACATGCCGCGCTACGTGAACATCAAGATACCCGACACGGCGACCTCGGCCGAGGTGCGCAGCTTCCTCACCAAGAACGATACGTTGAACTGGGACTTCCTGCGCCGGATCCGCGATATGTGGCCGCGCACGCTGATCGTCAAGGGCGTGCTCCACCCCGACGATGCGGTGATGGCGGCCGATTGCGGCGCCGATGCGGTGATCGTTTCCAATCATGGCGGCATCGCCAACGATGCCGGGATCGCGCCGATCGACGCGCTGCCGGCGGTGGTGGCTGCGGCTGGTGGGCGGCTGACCATTATCGTCGATAGCGGCTTCCGGCGCGGCAGCGATGTGCTGAAAGGCCTGGCGCTGGGCGCCGACGCGGTGATTATTGGTCGCGCCACGCTCTATGGGGTGAGCGCCGCCGGCGAACCCGGCGCGACCCGGGCGCTGGAAATCCTCGCCGCCGAAATTCACCGCACCATGGGCGTGATGGGCTTGACCGACCTGCAATCGATCACCCGCGACCATGTTGTTTTGCCGGGGCAACTTTCGGCATAGGCGGTGTCGTGTGGCGTCACTTCACCAGTTCGACGCGCGGTTTACCCTTGTCGACGATGTGGACGGTCAGAACCTTGAGCGGTTTGTCGCTGACCAACGTCAAACCGCCATGCGGCACGTCCCGAGGAAATCGAATCGACATACCGGTCTTGAACGTCACTGGGTCTTGGCCCGGCGCCTGCAACGATCCGCCTTCGAGGACGTACAAGAATTCGTCGCCGGGGTGGGTATGCCGCGGCACCACGCCACCCGGCTGGATTTCCAACGTTGCCATGACGACTTCGGTGCCGCTGATGCCGGTGAGGTCTGCTTTTTGTAATTCGACGCGGGTGGTCCCCTGCTGCGCGTGCAGCGCTTGCACGCTCAAGGCGCCCACCAAGACCCCGGTAAACACAAACCCCATATTCTTTAACTTCCACGACATGATGGCTCCCCCTTTTGATCGATTTGGCGTAGACGCAGTACATTTGACATGCTGCGAAGGCTAACGTCGCTATCCCGTAAGTCAATCGATAGGCTTTCAACGCAACTCCTCATTTTTTTCGCTTTACAGCTTCGCATTTTGCGCCTATTCCGCGCCGTCTCATTCCGGACTGCGCCGGTTAAACCACTCGTAGGAGGCCCCATGAAATGGACCTGTTTACGTCTGCCCATTCGCTGGTTCGCGCCCACGCGCCAACCAGCCCCGCTACCTGCCTGAGACCCCATGCCGCGGCGCGCGCGGCGCGTTATTTCAGGGATAAGTTTCCCGGCGACGTTCTCTATGCGGTGAAGTCGAACCCGCGGATCGAGATCCTCGATGCGGTCCACTGCGCCGGCATCAACCGTTTCGACGTGGCGTCGATTGTCGAGACAAGGCTGGTTGCCGAGCGGTTCCCCGAGGCGCGGCTGTCCTACATGCATCCGGTCAAAAGCCGCGAGGCGATCCGCGAGGCCTATTTCGGCTGCGGCGTGCGCGACTTTGCCCTCGACTCTCCTGAGGAGCTGGCGAAGATCGAGGCGGCGACCGACGGCGCACGCGATTTGACCCTATTGGTCCGCCTCGCCGTGCCCAACGACCATGCCGAGTTCGACCTGTCGGCCAAGTTTGGCATCGCGCCGGCACGCGCCTCCGCGCTTTTGCAACGCTGCCGGGCGGTCGCGGATAAGGTCGGGGTCTGCCTCCATGTGGGATCGCAATGCATGCACCCGGCGTCGTTTGCCACGGCGATTGATCTAGTCGGCGATGTCATACGGTCATCGGGGGTGATGCTCGATATCGTCAATGTGGGCGGTGGGTATCCGTCGCACTATGGCGATATGACGCCGCCGCCGCTGGACGCCTATATGGGCGAAATTTCAACCGCCCTGGCGCGAGTTCCCATCGGCGAGGGCTGCGAGATTTGGACCGAGCCGGGCCGCGCGCTGGTCGCCGAAGCGGCGTCGACCCTGGTGCGGGTCGATCATCGCCGCGATGACCATCTGTTCATCAACGATGGCACCTACGGCAGCCTGTTCGACGCTGGGGTGCCGGGCTTCGTCTATCCGGTGCGCGCTATCCGTCGTCAGGGAGGGGGGTCGGACCGGATGATGCCCTTCGCGTTCTATGGCCCGACCTGCGACGGCATGGATTACATGAAGGGGCCGTTCCCGCTGCCCGACGATATGGCCGAGGGCGACTATATCGAGATCGGCCAGACCGGCGCCTATGGCGCGACCATGCGCACCCAGTTCAATGGCTTTTATTCCGACGCAACGGCGATTCTGAGCGATGTGCCGATGTTATCCCAATTCACGGAGGCTGTTCCGCCGCCGCAATATGACAAATCGGGAACCGACCAATGACCGTAAATCCTCAAATCGACAGCCAAAAAGACGCGCTGCTCAGCACGCCGATCAAGCATATCGATATGACATCGTTCGATGCTCGCGAGATCATCGATCGCATGGCGAAGATGTCCTTCACCTCGCGGGATTTGGCCCGGGCGGCGGAAATCTACAACGCCATGCTGGCCGATAAAGATTGTTCGATCATCCTCACGCTTGCCGGGTCGACCTCGGCCGGCGGCTGCATGCAGGTCTATGCCGACCTGATCAAATACAACATGGTCGACGCCGTGGTGGCGACCGGGGCGAGCATCGTCGATATGGATTTCTTCGAGGCGCTGGGCTTCCGCCACTATCGCGGCGAAACCGGCGTCGACGATAATTATCTGCGCGGTCTCGCCATCGACCGTATCTACGACACCTATATCGACGAGGATGAGCTGCAGTCGTGCGACCACGCCATCGCTGAGATCGCCGATAGCCTGCCTGCGCGGCCCCACACGTCGCGCGAGTTTATCCGCGCCATGGGGGCCTATCTGGCGTCGGGCAAGGCGCGCAAGCCAGGCTCCCTGGTGCAAACCGCCTATGAGAACGAGGTGCCGGTCTTCTGCCCGGCCTTCACCGATTCGAGCGCCGGGTTCGGGTTGGTGATGCATCAAGACCGCAACCCCGAGCGTCATCTAACGATAGATTCGGTGCGCGATTTCCGTGAGCTCACCGACCTCAAGATGGAAGCCGGCACTACCGGGTTGCTGATGATTGGCGGCGGGGCGCCGAAAAATTTCGCGCAAGACACGGTGGTTTGTGCCGAAATGCTCGGCAAGCCGGTCGAAATGCACAAATACGCGGTGCAGATCACCGTCGCCGATGTGCGCGACGGCGCTTGCAGCAGTTCGACCCTGAAAGAAGCCTCATCCTGGGGCAAGGTGGATACGGCGATGGAGCAGATGGTGTTCGCCGAAGCTGGCAGCGTCATTCCGCTGCTCGCCAGCGATGCCTATCATCGGGGGGACTGGAAAGGCCGCCGCCAGCGTCGGTTCGCGTCGATCTACGGGTAAGATCGTGGAAGTATTGCCACCACGACAAGGGTTTCTCGGTCTGAGCGGCGAAGAGGCCGCCGGCACGGCAGGCAAGCCCGGGGTGACCGTGGTGCCCTTCGGTCTGGAAGCTTCGGTCAGCTATGGCGGCGGTACGGCGCGGGGCCCGCAGGCGATACTCGACGCGTCCCACCAAGTCGAGTTGTTCGACGAAGAGCTATGGCGCGAGCCGTTCCGCGATTTCGATTTGACGACCCTGGCGCCGTTCCTATTGGAAACCGGCATCCAACCGGCCCTTGATCAGATTGAAGCCATGGTCGAGAGCCTTTTGAGCGCGGATCGCTTCCCCTTGATCCTCGGCGGTGAACATTCCCTCACCGTGGGCGCTATTCGCTCGTTTCTGGCGCGCCACGACGAATTAGTGATCCTACAATTCGACGCCCACGCCGATTTGCGCGACGGCTATGAAGGTGAACCCTTCTCCCACGCCGCGGCCATGCGCCGGTGCTTGGATGCGCCGGGCGTGCGCCTGGTCTCGGTCGGGGTGCGCAATATTTCCGCCGAGGAGATACCGTATCTGGAGGCCAACCGCGATCGCATCGACATATACTGGGCCAAGGACCGGGCGAACTGGGACATCGAAAAAATCGTCGCGCCGCTTGCCGGAAAGCCGGTCTATCTCTCCTTCGATCTCGACGGGTTCGATTCAAGCCTGATGCCGGCGACGGGCACGCCGGAGCCTGGCGGGCTGTTTTGGGATGACGCGATCAGCGTTATCCGAACAGCGAGCCGGGTGGCTGGTAACATCGTCGGCGCCGATATCGTCGAACTCGCGCCGATCGCCGGCCTGCACGCTTGCGACTTTCTGGCTGCGAAGCTCGCCTATAAAATTCTCAGCTATCGGTTTTGTTTGTAACCCTCTCCCGGCGGGAGAGGGTGGCGAGCGTCAGCGAGCCGGGTGAGGGGAAGAATTACCTCATGGTTCGCCTATCGAGGCATGAGGGTGTGTATCCTCGCCCTTCGACAAGCTCAGGGTGAGGAAGTTGGTTTTGTGTTCAATTAATTGTCGTCCCCTCACCCAACCCTCTCCCGGAGGGAGAGGGCTAAGCCCCCCGCGCGATGGCGCGCCAGCCGATGTCGCGGCGGCAAAAGCCGTCGGGCCAGTCGATCTGGTCGACCGCGGCGTAAGCCTTGGCTTGCGCTTCGCCGATGCTGGCGCCGCTGGCGGTGACGTTCAGCACCCGCCCGCCATTGGCGCGCAGGTTGCCGTCGTCGCGCACCGTGCCAGCGTGGAAAACGATCGCGTCGGCGGCGCTGATCACCTCGATGCCGCGAATTTCGCTGCCCTTGGCGTAGGCGCCGGGATAGCCGTTGGCGGCCATCACCACGGTCAGCGCGGCGTCGTCGGACCAGCGGAGATCGAAGGTCGAGAGCATGCCGTCGCACGACGCCACCAGCGCTGGCAAAATGTCGGAGCGCAGGCGCAGCATCAGAACCTGGCACTCCGGATCGCCGAAGCGCACATTATATTCGAGCAGTTTGGGGCCGTCTTCGGTCAGCATCAGGCCGGCATAGAGTACGCCCTTGAACGGGGCGCCTTCCGCCGCCATGCCCTCGACCGTCGGCATGATAATGCGTTCCATGATTTCAGCTTGCAGCGCCTCGGTCAGCGCCGGGGCCGGCGAGTAGGCGCCCATGCCACCGGTATTGGGGCCGGTATCGCCGTCGCCGACCGCTTTGTGGTCCTGGGCGCCGACCAGGGGTAGCGCGCTTGTACCGTCCACTAGGGCGAAAAAGCTGAGCTCTTCGCCGGTCATGCACTCCTCGATGACCAATTCCTGACCCGCCGCGCCGAAGGCGCTGTCAGTCATCGACGCGTCGACCGCTGCCAGCGCCTCGTCGACCGATTGGGCCACGGTGACGCCCTTGCCGGCGGCCAGCCCGTCGGCCTTGACCACGATTGGCGCGCCTTGTTCTTGGATGTAGGCCTTGGCCGCTTCAGCGTCGGTGAAGCGGCCATAGGCAGCGGTCGGGATGTTATATTTGGCGCAGAGGTCCTTCATGAAGCCCTTCGAGCCTTCCAGCATGGCCGCGCCGGCGCTGGGCCCGAAGGATTTGATGCCGACCGCGTCAAGCCGGTCGACCAAGCCCATGACGAGCGCCGCCTCGGGGCCGACAACGACAAAATCGATGGTGTTTTCAGTGGCGAAGCGCACCAGACCTTCGATATCATCGGCGGCGATCGGGACGCATTCGGCGTCCTGGGCGATGCCGGCATTGCCCGGCGCGCAGTACAGCGCGTCGCACAAGGGTGAGGCCGAAATCGCCCAGCAAAGTGCGTGCTCGCGCCCGCCGCCGCCCACAACCAGTACCCGCATTTTCGATCCTTCGTTAGTGTGGCCGCCCTTGTATCATGGCAGATTAAACCGATGAACCCGCCCGCCTACGATAACGAGCCCCCCGGGCCTGACACCGCCGGCAGCAACGAGCCGCCGGTCTTCAGCGTCACCGAATTGAGCGGTGCGTTGAAGCGCATCGTCGAGGACAGTTTCGGCTATGTGCGGGTGCGCGGCGAGATATCCGGCTTCAAGCGCGCCGCCTCGGGCCATCTCTATATGGCGCTGAAAGACGCCGACGCCAATATGGATGCGGTGTGCTGGCGCGGCACGGCGGGCAAGCTCGATATCGAGCCGGAAGACGGGCTCGAAGTCATCGCCACCGGGCGAGTGACAACCTACGCCGCGCGCTCGAAATACCAGATGGTCATCGAGCGCCTAGAGATCGCCGGCGAGGGCGCGCTGCTCAAGATGATCGAGGAGCGGCGCAAGCGGCTGACCGCCGAGGGCCTGTTCGATGACGAACGCAAACAGGCGCTGCCTTATTTGCCGGAAATCATCGGGGTGGTGACCTCGCCGACCGGCGCGGTATTTCGCGATATCATGCACCGGCTCAACGACCGCTTTCCGCGCCGGGTGATGCTGTGGCCGGTGCTGGTGCAGGGAACCAACGCCGCCGAGCAGGTGACCGCCGCTATTGAAGGGTTCAACGCGCTCACCGCCGATGGCGACGTGCCGCGCCCAGACTTGCTGATCGTGGCGCGTGGCGGCGGCTCGCTGGAAGATCTGATGGCCTTCAACGAGGAAAATGTGGTGCGCGCGGCGGCGGGCAGCGCCATCCCGCTGATTTCCGCCATCGGTCACGAGACCGACACGACCTTGATCGACTTCGCCGCCGACCGGCGGGCGCCGACCCCGACCGCGGCGGCGGAGCTGGCGGTGCCGGTGCGCGCCGAACTGTTGGCCCAACTCGCCGATGACGGATCGCGGCTGTTTGGCGCCATGACCCGCCAACTCTCCGGCTTTGGTCAGCATGTCACCGGCTTGGCGCGGGGCTTGCCCGAACCCCGGCGTATACTCGAGGTCGCCATGCAGCGCGCCGACGATTGGTCCGAGCGGCTCGGCCCGGCGATGGCGCGCATGGTCGCCGACCGCCGGCAAGATGTCGGCAAGGCGGCGAACCAGTTGGTGCGGCCGGGCGATTATGTCGTCCGCAAACGCCAAGATCTGGCCGTGGTGGTCCAGAGCGACGAGCGCTTTAACCGGCTGGGGCAGGCGATATTCCAGACACGGGCGCAGTATTTGGCCAACGCGGCAAAGCTGTTGGAAAGCTATTCCTATAAGGGCGTCCTCGAGCGCGGCTTCGCCGTCGTGCGCGACAGCGCCGGCGCTCCGGTGACCGCGGCCGACACGCTGTCGCCGGGTGACGAGATATCGCTGTCCTTCAAGGAAGAGGGCCGCGCCGCGGCGGTGGTCTCGTCGGTGGGGGCCGGAACGGGCGCACCGCCCGCGCCCAGAAAGCCGGCGGCGAAGAAAAAGGCCTCGGCCAAAAAAGCGATCATCGAATGATGATTCCCAGGGGACCCTCCTGTGAGAGCCATCGCTGCCGGAATCGTTTTGTTGCTCCTGACCATCGGGCCGGCATTGGCGGTGGAACTCAGCGGGTCGTTGACCCAGGGCGCGCTGATCACCGGTACGGCGCCGGCCGGCGCGGCGGTCGCCTTTGAAGGCCGCACGCTGCGGGTCGACCCCCAAACCGGCACCTTCGTGTTCGGCATTGGCCGCGACCATGACGCCGACGCGACATTGATGGTCACCCATCCAGACGGAAGGGTGGAGACCAAAGTTCTGGAAATCATGTCCCGGCAATGGCGGATCGAGCGCATTAACGGCCTGCCGCCGAGCAAAGTCACGCCGCCGCCGGAAGTTTTGGCGCGTATCCGCCGCGAGGGAGCGCTGATTAGCGCTTCTCGGTCGCGCGACACCGCCGCTATGGCATTTGCCGATGGATTTATTCTGCCGGCGAAGGGCCGGCTCAGCGGCTTCTATGGCAGCCAGCGGATCCTTAACGGCAAACCACGCCGGCCCCATCTCGGCCTCGATGTCGCCGCTCCGGTGGGCGCGCCGGTGCACGCGGCGGCGGCCGGTGAGGTGGTTCTGGCCGAGGCCGATCTGTTTTATACCGGCGGCACCGTTACCATTGACCACGGCCACGGGCTGACCACGATCTATTCTCATCTGAATTCGGTCGATGTGGAGGTGGGTGTCAGGGTGGCGCAGGGCGATTTCATCGGCACCATCGGCGCTACCGGCCGCGCCACCGGCCCCCATCTCGATTGGCGCATCAACTGGTTCAACGTGCGCCTTGACCCTCAGTTGGTGCTGAATAACCCTCTCCCCTCGGGAGAGGGTGGCGAGCGTTAGCGAGGCGGGTGAGGGGATAAGCACTGCGATGAAATCCAGTGGCCCCAATAAAATATCTTTGGAACACTAAAGTCCCCTCACCCCAACCCCTCTCCCGAAGGGAGAGGGGTTACCACCCCCGCCATAAGCGCGCGCATCTGGTCTTCGTCCCGCCATTCGAGGGTCACCGGCACTGTTTGCACCATCGATTTGGTGTGGGCCGGCAAGCGCACCCAGTCCTTTTCGGTGGTGACCACGATGGCGTCGAGCGCGGCGGCTTCGACGCAGATATTCATGATTTCCGGTACCGTGTAGCGATGATGGTCGGCGAATGCGTGGTGCGCCGCCAGGGTGCAGCCCATCTCCTGCAGGGTAGTGAAAAATTTCTGCGGCCGGCCGATTCCGGCTATGGCGACGACCCGTTTGCCCGAGACGAACTCCGCTTCCGGCGTCGGCGCCAAGCGCGCGCCGACGACGGGGAAATCCGGGTGCAGGTTTGCCGCGATGCTGGTCTTGTCCTCGCCGATAATGACCAGCGCGTCGGCCCGTGCGAAGCCTTCGGCGACCGGTTCGCGTAACGGCCCGGCGGGCACCAGCCGGCCATTGCCGAATCCGGTGGCGCCGTCAGCCACAATCACACTGAAATCCTTGATCAGCGAGGGGTTTTGAAACCCGTCATCCATGATGATGATTTCGGCGCCGGCTTCGCTCGCCGCCTTCGCGCCGGCGACCCGGTCGCCAGAAACCCAGGTGGTGGCGGCGCGGGCCAGAAGCAAGGCCTCGTCGCCGACCTCGTCGGCGCGGTGGCGATAGGCTTCGACCCGTAAGGGGCCGGCCTCACTGCCGCCATAGCCGCGGGTCAAAAAAGCCACCTCGTGACCCTCTAATAACGACGCAAGCGCCAGCGCAACCGGCGTTTTCCCCGCGCCGCCGGCGACCAAATTGCCGACGCAAATCACCGGCACCGTGGCCCGTTGAGGTTGGTTGAGGCGCCTCTTGAGGCCGGCGCCCAGCGCATACAGACCGGCGACGGGGGCCAAAACCGACGCCAAAGTACCGGGCGCTTCGTACCAGAATGCCGGCGTTCTCATGGACCGACCGGCGCGATAGAGTCGAGCAACGGCGCTAGGGTCGCCATCACCCGGTCGAGAACATCATCATGAACCGTGGCCGTCGCCGCCGCGGCGTCGGCCATTGCCGTCGCGCCGTCGGGCTCTATCAGTAGCGCGGCAACCGTCGTTGCCAGGGTGTCGGCACCGTCGACTTGCCGGCTGGCGCCGGCCTGTGCGAGCTCGTCGGCGATGGCCTGGAAGTTGGTGACATGGGGGCCGTGCAGGATGGCGCATTTGAGCACCGCCGGTTCCAGCATGTTCTGGCCACCATGGGGGATCAGCGAGCCGCCGATGAAGGCGATGGGGGCGATGCGATAGAACAGGCCCAATTCGCCGGTGCCGTCAGCCAGGTAAATGTCGACCTGCTCGGTGATCGGCTCGGACAGAGAGCGGCGGGCGACCGTGTGGCCGTCGCGGGTCAAGCCGGTCGCGATCTCTGCCGCCCGTTGCGGGTGGCGGGGCGCGATTATGGTCAGCAGATCCGGAACATTCTTGGCGATGTCGGCGTGCGCTTGGCCGGCGATTGCCTCTTCGCTGTCATGGGTGCTGGCGGCGAGCCAAACCGGCCGCGACCCGATAGCGTCTTGCAGTGCGACAAGTTCCGAGGCGGTGGCCGGCAGCGGCGCGGCGGCGGTTTTGAGATTGCCGGAGACGCTTACATTGGTGGCGCCGAGGCTGGCCAAGCGCGCGGCGATGGTCTCGTCTTGGGCCAACACCAGCGAGAAACTCGACAACAAGCGGCGGGCGAGGCCCGGCGCGCGCTGCCAGCCGGTGTGAGATTGGGCCGAGATGCGCGCATTGAGCAACACCATCGGTGCGTCCCGTGCCGTGGTCTCGAGCAACAGGTTGGGCCATAATTCGGACTCCACCCAGATCGCCATATCGGGCCGCCAATAGGCGAGGAAGCGGCGCACCCAGGCCGGCCGGTCGACCGGTACGAATTGGTGCAGCGCGCGCGGCGGCAAGCGCTCGGCCATCAGGCTGGCCGATGTCACGGTGCCGGTTGTCATCAGCACGTTGAGCGTCGGCCGCTCGCGGGTTAGGCGCTCGATCAATACCAGAACCGATTGGGCTTCGCCGATGCTCGCCGCGTGAATCCAAACCAGGGGACCTTCCGGACGTTGCAGCGACGCGACACCGCGCCGCTCTTCGATACGGGTGGGGTCTTCCTTGCCCCGCGCCACTCGCCGCCGCAGCAGCAGTTGGATAAGTGGTAGGCCGACGGTGGTGAAACCGCGATAGAGGCTGAGTAACGGCAGCGAGCGGTCCGGTTCTGCAGACCGCGCGATTGGGGGCGGGGCGGTGGTTCCGGTTTCGCTCATGCCGGCGCGGGAATGTTCGCCAGTTGATCGGCTAAGTGATCCGCCGCATCCGGATCGTCGCGGAATTGTAGCTTGCTTAGTCTGGCATAAAGCCCGTCCTGGGCCAGCAATTCAGCGTGGGTGCCGGTTTCGACGATACGTCCCTGATCCATCACAAAGATTACGTCGGCGCGCCGGACCGTGGCGAGCCGGTGGGCGATGACAATGGTTGTGCGCGCCTCGGATAGGCGCTCCAACGCCTGTTGGACCAACCGTTCGGATTCGGCGTCCAGCGCGCTGGTCGCTTCGTCGAGCAGCAATATGGGGGCGTCGCGCAGGATGGCGCGGGCGATGGCGATGCGTTGGCGCTGGCCGCCCGATAATTTGAGGCCGCGCTCGCCGACGATGGTGTCGTAGCCTTCGGGCAACTCGCTGATGAAGGTATCGGCCGCCGCTGCTTGCGCCGCTGCGACGATGTCTTCGCGTGACGCTTCGGGCCGGCCAAATCCAATGTTTGCGGCAACACTATCGTCGAACAAGGTGACGTCTTGGCTGACCAGGGCGATCTGTGCGCGCAGGCTGGCTAGGGTGATTTTGCGCACGTCGATCCGGTCGATCATAACGCGCCCGCGTTGAGGGTCATAAAAGCGCGGTATCAGGTTCAAAATCGTCGATTTTCCCGCACCGCTGGGTCCCACCAGCGCCACCGTTTGACCGGGTTTTACGGCGAACGAGATATCGTTTAGAGCCGACACTTCGTCGTTATAGGAGAAATCCACATATTCGAAAGCCAGCGCGCCTTTGCTTGTGTCGAGGGTTTTCGCGTCGGCGGCGTCCACAATCGCCGGTTCGGTATCGAGCAGAACGAAGCTGCGATGCACTGCCGATAGGCCTTCCTGCAGGCTGGCGTTGAGGGCACCGAGGGACCGGATGGGCTGATACGCCATAATGACGGCGGTGAGAAAGCCGACGAAGCTTTCCAGGGTGCCGGTGCCCGAGATGATGCGCCAACCGCCGAAGGCCAATATCGCGGCAACCGAAACGCCGCCCAGGGTCTCGAGAATGGGATAGGTGCGCGAACGCCCTTTGACGATTTTCATCACCAGGCGGTAGACGCTTTCGAACATCGAATCGGCGCGCGCCTGTTGACGATCTTCCATGCGGTAGGATTTGATCAACCGCACGCCGGTCAACGCCTGGTCGAGATTGGCGGTTAGCTCACCCATTTCTACCTGGGCGTTCGTTGCCGATTGGCGCAAGCGGCGGCCTATGCGCAGCACCGGACGGCTGCCGACCGGCAACAAAACGACGATGATCGTCGCCAACAGCCAGTCGAGATAAAACATCATGCCGATTAAAAACAGCGCGGTCAGCGCGTTGCGCACCAAGCCAACCAGCGATTTCGACAGCGCGTCGCGCATCATGTTGACGTCGTTGGTGAAGCGCGACATCAGCTTGCCGCTGGACGTTTCGTGGAAGCTGGCGATATCGGCGCGCATGAGGTGGGCGAACATGGCCTTTTGCATGCGGTTGATGATGCGCAGCGCCAACGACTGGCTGACCACGGTTTGGGCGTAGCTCACCAAACCCCGGAAGACGGCGACCGCGACGATAATAAACGGCATCCAAAAGAACCGCTGGGTGTCGCGTTGTTCGATGAAGCCCACCGAGAGCTCGATCAGTTTTGGCACTGCTGCCGCGGAGGATCCCACAGCTAGCATCAACACGACGGCGAGCGCGACTTGTGCCAAATGGGCGCGCATCCAATCGCGCCACAATCGAGCAACTAGATACCGGGTCGATGCCTTCGGCTCAGGCATATCTGGCGGCTCAGGCTTATTTTCGGTCAATTCAGTCAACGGCGCGCGGCCCCTGCATGGTGCGGGATCGGTATACCATGGCGGCGCGAAGCCCTGCTATATGCTCAACTGCCCCCGGCGATTGTCATCCCATCGATGCGCACCGTCGGCGCATTGGTGCCATAGCGGAACACGAGATCGTTGGCCGGCACTAGATTGCGGTACATATCCTTCAGGTTACTGGCCACGGTCATTTCGGTCACCGGGAAGGCGCGCTTGCCGCCTTCGATCCAGAAACCGCTGGCGCCGCGGCTATAGTCGCCAGTCACGCCATTGACCCCCATGCCCATCATCGAGGTGACGTAAAATCCGCTGTCGATATCGGCCATCAATTCGTCCGGCGACTGGATGCCGGCTTCGAGATAAAGGTTGGTAGGGCTGGGGCTGGGCGGCGCCGAGGTGCCCCGCGAGGCCCGACCGGTACTGGTCAGCCCGAGTTGGCGGGCCGAAGCCAGGTCGAGCAGCCAGGTCATCAGCACACCATCCTCGACCAGATTCATTTTCGCGTTCGCCAGGCCTTCGCCATCGAAGGGCTTGGAGCGCAGGCCGCGGGGCCGGTGGGGGTCGTCGACAACTGTGATGCCCGGCGCGAAGACCGCCTTGTTTAAACTGTCTTTCAAGAAGCTGGTGCCGCGGGCGACGGCGGGTCCGCTGATCGCGCCCATCAAGTGGCCCAGCAAACCGCTGGCCACGCGGGGGTCGAAAACCACCGGCGCCGAGATCGTTGGCATTTTGCGGCCGCCGAGGTGGCTGACCGCGCGGTTGCCGGCGCTGGCGCCAATTTCCGCGGGGTCCGCCAGGTCGGCGCGAAACACTGCCTGGCTGTAGTCGTAGTCGCCTTCCATATCGACACCTTCGCCGGCGATCACCGACGCACCGAAGCTGAAATCGGTGCGGGCATAACCGCCGGAAAAACCATTGGTGGCCGCCAATACGACTTGGCTATGGCTCCAACCGGCCTCCGCGCCTTCCGAATTGGTGATGCCGTCGACCGCCCGGGCCGCCTCTTCGCAGGTGCGCGCCATGGCGACGAGATCCTCACCGCTGGGTTCCTCGCTATCGACCATGTCGAGTTCGGGTGTCGCGGTTGCCAACTGGTCGGGGTCGGCCAAGCCGCACCATGGGTCGTCGGGCACCGTGCCGGCCATCGCCACCGCCCTGTCGACCAATTCGTCGAGCGCTTCGGCGCTGAGGTCGGTCGATGAGACCACCGCCTGTTTTTTGCCCTTGAAGACCCGCAAGCCCAGATCGAAGCTTTCCTCGCGCTCGAGTTTCTCGATCGCACCGAGCCGCTGCGCGTGGGACAACGACGTGGAACGGGCCAGCATGCCGTCGGCGCCGCGGGCTTTGGCTTGTTTCAGCAAATCGTCGAGCAAATTGCGATCGTCGTCGGCGGTGTCGAGGCTCATCTATCGGTTCCTGCAAAAAGCCGTTGGGGGCATATGTTCATTATCGTCTTGGGGTCCGCTAAGCGGCAGACCATTTGGCGACCCCTATGTAGGGCCTGATGGTTCCATATCGAAGGAACTTTTTCGATAGTCGCGAATGATTTATTTGCGGGTCTGCCCGGCTTGTCCCTGCCGCGCCAGGGCGGCAACATGGCCGCCATGAACGATGACCCTTTTCAGACCGACCCCGCACTCATCAGGGCCTCGGGCTATCCCTATGATATCACGCCAACCTCCTTCACGTTTATTGAGGGCGAGGCGACGCCGTTCGACCCCGGACTGACCGAGGGGCGGTTTCCGGTCATCGGCTATGGCTCGAACCAGTCACCGCAGCGGCTGCGCCAGAAATATGGCACCGCACATGCCCCGATCCCGGTCCAGCGCGGCCAACTTTCCGACCATGATGTGGTCTATTCGGCCCATTTCGCGTCTTACGGCTCGCTGCCGGCGGCGCTGCGTCACGTTGAAGGCACGAGCGTCTCTGTTGCCGTTAACTGGCTCGACGAAGGTCAGTTGGCGGTCATGCATGGCACCGAATGGGACCATTATCATTATGCGAAACTAACTGACATCTCCTTGCGGCTGGCCGAAGGCGAAACCCTAAGCGAGGCCTATGTTTATCTTTGCTTTTCCGGCCATACGGTGCGCGACGGCGAACCCATCGCCTTGGCCGAGGTGGCGGCGGAAAATCGGCGCCATGACGCGATGTCCCAAATCGAGGCCCTGTCGCTCATGCGCGACCGGCTGTCGCCGGGCGCCGGGTTGGCTGATTTCGTCGGCGCCCATATCACCGACGCGGAATTGCGTGCCGCGCGAACCCACCAGTTGCGTGCTGTCGCTGTGCCGGGACGCCATGCCGCCCATGAGGTGGTCTATAGAGGGCTCGAGTAACGCCGATTGATTTGCGTCGGGACTCCCGATATATTTAACTTATTAGTTAAATAATAAATTGAGGAGACGTCAGCATGGCAACCCATGGCATCTTTCATTGGAACGAATTGTCGACCACCGATATCGACGGCGCCAAGGCGTTCTATAGCGAACTCATTGGCTGGACCTTCGACGAAATGCCGAACATGGCTGGTGGCACCTATTGGATCGCCAAGTCGGGCGACGAAATGGCCGGTGGATTGATGACCATGCCAGAGGCCGCACCTGCCGGTGCGCCGCCCCACTGGATGTCTTATCTCGCGATTGACGATGTCGACGGCGCGGTCGCGAAAGTCGCGGGTCTCGGCGGCGCGGTGTTGGCAGAAGCCTTCGACATTCCCAATGTCGGCCGCATGGCGGTCATCCAAGACCCTCAGGGCGCAGTGATCTCGCTGATGACCCCGGCCGGCTAAGGTTTCAGCTTAGACCACCTGTCCGGCGATGATCCCGGCGAGCACAATCAGGCCGAAGTCGCGGTTGGCTTTAAATCGCACCAAGCAGTTTTTCGGATCGCTGAAATCGGCGCTGGCGGTTTGCCAGACCGCGTGGCCTGCGGCCGCGGCGAGGCCGGCATAGAACGGCCAGCTTAAGCCAACCACCCCGCCGGTCACCGCGAGCAGGGCCAAGGCGACGGCGAAGAAGGCGCCGATCCACGGCCGCGAACGGTCGCCGAGCAGACGGGCCGTCGATTTGATGCCGACTAGGGCGTCGTCCTCTTTGTCCTGATGGGCGTAGATCGTGTCGTAGCCCAAGGTCCAGAAGAAGCCGGCGGCGTAGAGGATCAGCGCCGGGGCGGCGATATCGCCGCGCACCGCCGCCCAGCCGAGCAGCGCGCCCCAATTGAAGGTCAGGCCGAGCCAGGCCTGGGGCCACCATGTGATGCGCTTCATCAGCGGGTAGGGGATCACCAACAGCAGGCTCGCCGCGCCGACGATAACCGCGAAAAAATTGAACTGCAGCAGGATTAGCAGGCTTATCCCGAACAGGACGGCGAGAAACAACAGGGCGCGGGGGATCGAGATGGCGCCCGACGCGATTGGCCGGTCGGCGGTGCGGGCCACTTTGGCGTCGAAGTCCCGGTCGAAGAGATCGTTGATCACGCAGCCGCCGCCGCGCATGAGCAGGGCGCCGACCCCGAACAGAACGAACAGCCACAGGTTCGGCCAGCCGCCATTGGGCGGCGCCAGGGCGAGCGCCCACCAGCCGGGCAATAGCAAAAGCCAGGTGCCGATCGGCCGGTCGAAGCGCGCCAAGCGTAAATAGGGGTGCGCGGACGGCGGCGTCAGCCGGTCGATCCAGTTGCCACGCGGGATGTCGCTGGCGTTATGTTGTTGCTGTTCGGTCACGACGATCTATTGTTAGCAGAACGCCCAATGACTCCCAAAGAAACTGGCATGATCGAAGACACGACCGGACCCCGGTTGCCGAAATTGCGTCTCTATGTGGCCGACGACCTCGGCGGCGGCGCGGCGGTCACCTTGGGCCGGGACCAATCCCACTACCTCTCCAACGTCATGCGCGCGACCGCCGGTGACAGGATCGCCCTCTTCAACGGCCGCGACGGCGAATGGGCCGGCGAAATCACGTCCCTCGGCAAGCGCGCCGTTGAGTTGCATGTAACCGATAACCTGCGTCCCCAGGCCGACGAACCCGATTTATGGCTGGCCTTCGCGCCGATAAAGCGCGGACGCATTGATTTCGTGGCGGCCAAGGCGACCGAGTTGGGGGTGGCGCGGCTGATCCCGGTGATGACCGCACGGACCCAAATGACGCGGGTCAATACCGGGCGGCTGCGGGCTAACGCCGTCGAAGCGGCCGAACAATGCGAGCGGTTGACCGTGCCTGAGGTGAGCGAACCAGCCTCCCTGGCCGAAATACTGTCCGATTGGCCGGCTGACCGGCGGTTGTTTGTCGGCGACGAGACTGGCGGCGGCCAACCGATTGCCGAGGCGGTTGGCGATATCGCGGCTGGCGCAAACCAGCCCTGCGGAGTTCTCGTCGGGCCGGAAGGCGGATTTGCGACCGATGAACTTGACGCATTGGGTAAACTGGCCTTTGTTACAAAGATCGGGTTGGGGCCGCGTGTCATGCGTGCCGATACGGCAGCAATTGCCGCCCTTGCCGTGATTCAGGCTATTGCCGGCGACTGGCCTATCAGCCGGGACCGGTAGAGTTCTTACGATAACAAGACGGCACGGCGAGATATGGCAGCTCCTTCCACCGGCGGTGGCCCGGTTATCGAATCCAAAACCCAGCTAATCGAATGGTTCGAGGCCGGCAACAAGCCGCCGGAAGACTGGCGGATCGGCACCGAGCACGAAAAGTTCGCCTACCGGATCGACGATCATGCGCCGCTCTCCTATGACGGCCAGCCGGGCATCCGCGATTTGCTGGAGGGCATGCAGCAATTCGGCTGGACGCCGGTTTTCGAAGGCGACAATGTCATCGCCTTGAGCGGCGAAAGTGGCGCCAATATTTCACTCGAGCCGGGCGGCCAGTTCGAGCTGTCCGGCGCACCTGTGGAAACCCTGCACCAAACCTGCGACGAGGTTCAGGAACATCTGCGCCAAATCCGTATCGTGAATAAGGAACTCGGCGTTGCCATGATCGGCATCGGCTTCCACCCTACTTTGCGGCGCCAGGATGCGCCCTGGATGCCCAAGGGCCGTTACAAGATCATGCGCGAATATATGCCCAAGAAGGGTTCCATGGGCCACGACATGATGCTGCGCACCTGCACCGTGCAGGTAAATTTGGACTTTTCCAGCGAAGCCGATATGGCGCGCAAGATGCGCATCGGTATGGCCTTGCAGCCGATCGCCACAGCGCTGTTTGCCAATTCGCCGTTCCGCGAGGGCAAGGCGACGGACTATGTTAGCCTGCGCAGTCTGGTGTGGACCGACACCGACCCGGACCGCTCGGGCATTCTGCCGTTCGTGTTCGACGATGATTTCGGTTTCGAGCGCTATGTCGATTATGTGCTCGACGTGCCGATGTATTTCGTCGCCCGCGACGGTCAATATATCGATGCCAGCGGGCAATCGTTTCGCGATTTTTTGGAAGGCAAACTGCCGGCGCTGCCCGGCGAGAAGCCGACCATGGGCGATTGGACCGACCACACCACGACGCTATTTCCGGAAGTGCGGCTCAAGCGTTTCATCGAAATGCGCGGCGCCGACGGGGGCCCGTGGCGGCGCATCTGCGCGCTGCCGGCCTACTGGGTCGGCCTGCTCTATGACGGCGAAGCGCTGGATGCGTCGTGGGATCTGATCAAGGACTGGACCGCCGACGAGGTAACGGCGCTGCGCAATGAAGTTCCCGCTGTCGGGCTGAAAACCCCGTTCCGCAATCGTCAGCTCATCGATATAGCCCGCGAAACGCTAGAGATAGCCCGCACGGGGTTGAAAAACCGCGCGCGGGCGGATTTTTGGGGCCAGGATGAGTCCCATTTCCTGGCGACCCTGGAACAAATTGTCGACTCCGGCATTACACCGGCGGAAAATAAATTGGCGGCGTTCAACGGCCGCTGGAACCAGAGCGTCGACCGGGCGTTCGAGGAATATGCCTATTAGTGCGGTCGGTGCGCTGTAAGCCGGGTTTGCTAACCACGGGTCTTGGGCTGGCTGACAAAAAACGCGAAAATAATCCCGGCCAGAGTTACAACGGCGAACAACAAAAACGTGTCGCGAAACGCCAGCGTTATCGCCTGCGCCGAGACCACCTGTCCGAGATAGAGCATCGCCCCGGACTGCTGGACCGTTTCCGGCAGGCCGCCGATGGCCAGCAGTCCTTCGACTTCTCGCAAGAAATCGCTGGTGACGGCGTTGGCGGCCGATTGCGAGGCGGCGAAGGCGTCGCTGAAAAATGCGATCCGCTGTTCGAGGAATATCGCCAGCAGGTTAATGCCGAAGGCGCCGCCCAACTGGCGGGTGAAATTAATCGTGCCATTGGCCGCCGGAATCTGATGGGGCGCAAACCCCTTCAAGCCAGCGGCCATCAAGGGTGGGAAAACCGCCGCATGGGTCGCGCGGCCGATCATCACGATGATCGCGAAGGTCCAGAACCCAGTATTGGCGTCGACCACGCCGAGTGCGTAGTTCGACCAAGCGAAGCCGGCCGAGCCGAGTGCGATCGGTAAAAACGGGGGGACGCGGTCGCCAATCCGGCCCATCAACGGGAAAACCACCCCCAGCACGAGCCCGGCCGGGATAAGCACCAGGCCGGCCCGGGTCGGCGTATAGCTTTGCACCAGTTGGACGAAAATCGGTGTTAGATAGAGCGAGCCGAACAGGCCGACGCCGAACAGGAAGGAAATCGCATTGGCGGCGGCGAATTGACGCGATCCGAACTGGCTAATTTCGAGGATCGGATCGTCGTACCACCATTCCCACAAAATAAACCCTACGGTGCTAAAGATGCCGATGACCAGCGATAGCACCACGCTGTCCGAGGCCCAGCCCAAGCGTTGGCCATTCGACAGGCCGGTAAGCAACGCCAATAACGCCAAACCGAGAAGCGCGAAACCGAACCAGTCGAAGGCCGGCCGCGGTCCCGATTCTTCACGCGACGGCAGGATGACGGACCCGAGCAGCGCCGTTACCGCGGCGACCGGCAAGGCGACATAGAAAACAAACCGCCAGTCGAACGCGTCGATGGCCATGCCGCCAACCCAGGGGCCGATGCCCGGGCCGAGAACGAAGCTGATACCGAACAAGCCGTTGGCCGTGGCGCGCCGCTCGGGGCCGAAGACCCGGTACATGGCGAGCTGGGTCAGGGGCAGAATGACGCCGGCGCAAAAGCCCTGAACAGCGCGGGCGAAGATGATGACATTGAATTCCTGAGCGGTGCCGCCAACCACCGAGGCGGCGATGAATATGCCCATCATGCCGACGAATACCCGGCGTTGGCCAAACGAGCGGATCGCCCAGGTGCTGACCAGCATACCGGTGGTCATGGTGGCGAAAAACGCGGTGGCCATCCACTGCGCGAGATCCTGTCCGACCCCGAAGGCGCCCATAATGTCAGGCACGGCAACATTGACGATGGTACCCGAAAGGGCCAAGGCGATGCTCGACATGATCGACATCACGATGATGAGAAAACCCTGGGTTCGGCCGAACCCGGGCGCTTGCGCGCTAACGGCCGGGGATGTCAATTTCCACCACCACCAACATGCCCGGGCGCAGCATCGCGTCTTCCTGCTTCACGCTGATGCGGATTGGCACACGCTGGGTCACCTTGGTGAAGTTGCCGCTGGGGTTGGGGTTGGGCAGTAGCGCGAACTCGCTGGTCGCTGCTTGGCCGATACGCTCGACCGTGCCGCTGAATTCGTGATCGGGAAACGCATCGACCCGTAGCTTGACCGGCATGCCCGCCTCCAGATGGCGGAGCTCGGTCTCCTTGATGTTCGCCTCGACCCAAATATTGTCGGGATCGTGGATCAACATCAGGCGCTGGCCGGGACGTACGAATTCACCCTTGTCGATGAAGGTGCGCGAGACGACGCCGTTTAGGGGGCTGCGGATGGTGCGGTCTTCGATGTCGAGGACCTGGCGGTCGCGTTCCGAGGCGATTTGCGCCTCTTGGAAGCGCAAATTATCGAGCAGGCTTTCATTGACCTGGATTTGCTGTCGGTCAGCTTCGGCTTCGCGCGTATCGGCCCGGGCCGTCGCCAGATTGGCCACGGCGACCTGGTAGCGTTCCTCCGATAGGCTGAGCGCGTTGCGGGTTTGGTCGAGGCGCTGTTGAGAGACTACCCGCGAGCCGGAGAGCGCCTTGATCCGCTCGAAATCCTTGCGCGCCAAGTCACGCTGTTCGCGGCTGGCGGCGACCCCGGCCTGCGCGGCCTTGACCCGTGAGGTTGCGGCTTCGCGGCGGCTCCTTGTCTGGGCATCGACCATGGCGGTTTCGGCCGAGATTTGCGCCCGCTGCGAGCCGATCGCCAGTAATCGCGCGTCCAATTCGTCGAGTTTTAAGGTTGCCTCGCGCGCGTCGATGGCGATCAGCAGATTGTCCACCGCGATGCTATCGCCTTCGATGACCGGTAATTCGGTCACCCAGCCGCTAACCCGGCTGCTAACGGCGATCTGGTCGGTGGTAATACGCGCGTCGGTTTCGGTGATTTGGCTCCACTGGGTAAAGGCCCAGTTGCCGGCCCAGGCCAGCAGAACGAGCACAGTCACCAATACGATAATGCCGCGCACAATCTGACGCACACGCCGCCCCACCCCGCCACTTCTTTCGAAGGTAGCGCTGCTGGCAAGCGGCAGTTCTAGGCGGCTATCGTCTGGCATGGGTCGTTATTATCCGCGAACGGGGAACCGAAGCGGGAGCCCGTTAACTACATTAACGCCGACAAATATGGACGAATGGCTAAACTTTGCAATCTATTCATGCATTGATTGCATAGCTGGGCTGTGCTCAAGGTTGCCGAGAGCAGGCGGAAGCTAGACCGCCGTGCCGCCCACCGTCATCGCATCGAGCAACATTGTCGGCTGACCGACGCCGACCGGAACCGACTGGCCGTCCTTGCCACAGGTGCCGACGCCGTCGTCGAGGCGGCTGTCATTGCCGATAAGGCTCACCCGCGTCAGGGCATCCGGCCCGTTGCCGATTAGGGTAGCGCCCTTTACCGGCGCGCCGAGTTTGCCGTTTTCGATCAAGTAGGCCTCGGTGCAACTGAACACGAATTTGCCGTTGGTGATATCGACCTGACCGCCGCCGAAATTAACCGCGTAGATACCTTTATCAACGGCGCGGAGGCATTCCTCCGGCTCGGCGTTGCCATCCAACATATAGGTGTTGGTCATGCGCGGCATCGGATGGTGAGCATAGGATTGGCGGCGTCCGTTGCCGGTGGGGTCGACGCCCATCAAGCGGGCGTTCATGCGATCTTGCATATAGCCTTTAAGGATACCGTCCTCGATCAACACATTGTAGGCGCTCGGCGTACCCTCATCGTCGATGGTCAGCGAGCCGCGCCGGTCGGGAATAGTGCCGTCATCGACCACGGTGACCCCGGGGGCGGCGACCCGCTCTCCCAACAGGCCGGCAAAGGCCGACGTCTTCTTGCGGTTAAAGTCGCCCTCAAGGCCGTGGCCGATCGCCTCGTGCAGCAGCACGCCTGGCCATCCTGGTCCCAAGACCACCGGCATCTCACCGGCCGGCGCGGGGACTGAGTCCAGATTGACCAAGGCCTGACGCAGGGCTTCGTCGACCTGGCCGTGCCAATTGTCGGGGGTCAGCCAGTGGTCGTAGGCCGCCCGTCCGCCGACCCCGTGGGAGCCGGTTTCCTGACGATCGCCGTCGCCGACGACGATGGAAACGTTGAGGCGCACCATCGGTCGGATATCGGCAACCCGCAGTCCGCCGACCCGGACAATCTGGATGGCCTGCCAGTTCGCCGCCAGGGATGCGGTCACCTGACGGATGCGGGGATCGGCGGCGCGCGCATAGGCGTCGATCTCGCTAAGTAGCTGGACCTTCTCTTCAAAACTTGGTGATCCCAGCGGATTTATGTCGGCGTATAGGTCGCGGTTGGTGCCGGCGGGCGCGCCGGCGACGGTGCCCGACGCGCCGCCGCGGACCGCGCGGACGGTCTCGCCGGCGCGTTCGATGGCGGCCTCGGAGAGCTCTGTCGAGTGGGCGTACCCGGTGGCCTCGCCGGCCACCGCACGCAGGCCGAAGCCTTGCGAGGTATCGAAACTGGCGTTGCGCACGCGTCCGTCATCGAAGGTGATGCTTTCGCTTTGGCGATATTCGAGAAACAGCTCGCCGTCGTCGGTATCGCCGATCGCGTTGTCGGTTAAGGTTTCGACCCGTTTGGCATCCATGCCGGTGCGGGCAAAGAACAAATCGTCGGTACGTGCGATATCGCTCATGGCGTCATTTCCCTGATCGCTTACGGAGGGCGCTGGCGGCGTGTAACGCGGCCGCTCGATGCTAGTCCTCAATATGGAACCTCGCAGGCGATTTGTCAGTAGCGCTGCGTTCAAGAAAACGGCGTTGATGTAAAACAACCGAACCTAAATTTGCCGATGCTACAAGGATTTGCGGTTCTGCGACATGGTGTCCCAAACCCGGCATACGGTAATTGATTAGCTTGTTGGGAATCCGGAGCGTGCTTTATTTATCAAGGTGTTCCTGGAGTTTTGCCGAATTCGGTGTGTGTTTGTGAGGCACCGAATTGCCAATGGCCGAGGCGCACGGATGACAATGATTTCAACAGTAAACTGGTCTGATATGAAACGCACAGCGCGGCTGGGCGGTTTCGCGGCGGCAGCGGTATTTGCCGACATGGTCGCATCGTTGCCGGCATCGGCTCAACAACCCGAACCCTGGCAGATGAATTTTCAAGAGGCGCATTCGTCTCTGATGGAACAAATGGTCACGTTCCATAACTTCCTGCTCTATCTGATATTTGCCATCAGCCTATTCGTACTGGGTCTGATGCTCTATGCGGTCTTTCGGTTCAGCGAAAAGCGCAACCCCACGCCATCGAGGACCACTCACAACACTATGATTGAAGTGTTGTGGTCGGTTATTCCGATTTTCCTGCTGGTCGTCATCGGGCTGTTCTCTCTGCCGTTGCTGTTCAATTCGGACGATACGGTCGATGCCGACCTTACCGTGAAGGTGATTGGCCGCCAGTGGTATTGGAGCTACGAATATCCCGACCATGGCGATTTCACCTTCGACGCATTTCTGATCCCCGATGAGGAAATAAAGGGAGATCAGGTGCGGTTGCTGTCGACTGATGAAAACCTGGTTCTGCCGATCGGTAAGAAGGTACGGGTGTTGGTGACCTCTTCGGATGTGCTGCATGCGTTCGCTATGCCGGCGTTGGGTGCGAAGGTCGACGCGGTGCCGGGACGCACCAATGAAATCTGGTTCGATATTGACGAAGTCGGCATGTATTACGGCCAATGTTCGGAAATTTGCGGGGCCGGTCATGCCTTCATGCCAATCGCCATCCAAGCGGTGACCCAGGCGGATTTCGACGCCTGGGTTATTGAAGCCCGCGAGCGGTTCGCCGAGGCGGAAGATAATTTGGCACCGCGGCCGGTGCGCAATGAGCTTGATGACGCTGCCCAGAACAACGCGTCCCATCGCACCTCAATGACGGCGCATCCAAGCGCCAACCTGCGTTAAGCGGTAAGGAGAGATTGACCATGGCTGATGCGACCATCGCCGACCGCGCCCCAATCGCAGAATCCCATGCCGGTCATCACCCGACGGGCTGGCGGCGTTTTGCCTATTCGACCAACCACAAAGACATCGGGACGATGTATATCGCCTTCTCGATCGTCGCCGGGCTGATCGGCGGGTTGTTCTCGATCTTGATGCGCATGGAGTTGCAAGACCCTGGCGGGCAGTTCTTTGTCTCCGACGGCGTCATCGATGGCCAGTTGTGGAATGTGGTTATCACCGCTCACGGCTTGATCATGGTGTTTTTCGTGGTCATGCCGGCGGTGATCGGCGGTTTTGGTAATTGGTTCATCCCGCTGATGATCGGCGCGCCCGACATGGCGTTTCCGCGTATGAACAATATTTCGTTCTGGCTGCTGCCGCCGGCGTTTCTGCTACTGTTGGGCTCGGCTTTTGTCGGCGGCGGTGCGGGAACCGGCTGGACTATTTATCCGCCCCTGTCGTCGGCGACCGGCCAACCCGGACCCTCGGTCGATATGGCGATATTCGCGCTGCATCTGGCCGGCGCGTCGTCCATTTTGGGCGCGATCAATTTCATCACCACGATCTTCAACATGCGCGCGCCGGGCATGAGTTTGCACCGGATGCCCCTGTTCGTGTGGAGCGAGCTGACGACCGCCTTCATCCTGTTGCTGGCGGTGCCAGTCTTGGCTGGTGCGATCACTATGCTGCTGACCGACCGCAATTTCGGCACGACGTTCTTCGACGCGGCCGGCGGTGGCGACCCAGTCCTGTTCCAGCATTTGTTCTGGTTTTTCGGTCATCCGGAAGTTTACATCATGGTCTTGCCGAGCTTCGGCATTATCAGCCAGATCGTCTCGACCTTCTCGCGCAAGCCGGTGTTCGGCTATTTGGGGATGGCCTACGCGATGGTGTCGATCGGGTTTATCGGCTTTATCGTTTGGGCTCACCACATGTTCACGGTCGGCCTCGATGTCGATACGCGCGCCTATTTCACCGTGGCAACGATGGTCATTGCAGTGCCGACCGGCATTAAGATATTTTCCTGGATCGCCACCATGTGGGGCGGTTCGATCCGCCTCGATACGCCGATGCTGTGGGCCCTGGGCTTTATTTTCCTATTCACGGTTGGCGGTGTCACCGGCGTCGTTTTGGCCAATGCCGGCCTCGACCTAGCTTTGCACGACACCTACTACGTGGTTGCCCATTTCCACTATGTGCTGAGCCTCGGCGCGGTGTTCGCGATGTTCGCCGGGTTCTATTACTGGATCGGCAAGATGTCCGGGCGCAACTACAATGAAACCCTCGGCAAACTCCATTTCTGGATCACGTTTATCGGCGTGAACCTAACCTTCTTCCCGCAGCACTTTCTCGGACTGGCGGGGTTGCCACGGCGCTATCCCGACTATCCAGACGCCTATGCCGGTTGGAATTATGTTTCGTCCATTGGTTCCTACATCTCCGGCATCGGTATGTTGCTGTTCGTCTTCATCGTGATCCACACCCTGACCAAGGGTCGGCGGGTGGAAGCCAATTATTGGGGGGCGGGCGCGACGACGCTGGAATGGACCGTGCCGTCACCGGCGCCGCACCACACCCACGAACAGCTGCCCGAACTCGACCCCGCCGAAGCCCATTGATGATGTTTTGAGAGAGTAGCGTTGACCGAAACCGTCCTCATCAGCCGCCACGACAGTGCGATTACCGCGCCGGTGCCCAGCGTCGGCGATTTTGTGCAATTGCTCAAACCGCGGGTGATGTCGCTGGTGGTGTTCACTGGATTTGTCGGCATGGTCCTGGCCCCGGGCGATCTGCATCCGGTATTGGCGGTTGTCGCCATATTGTGCATCGCCGTCGGCTCGGGCGCCGCCGGCGCGATCAATATGTGGTACGACCGCGATATCGACGCGGTTATGGAACGCACCGCCAAGCGGCCGATTCCGGCCGGGCGGGTGGACCCTGACGATGCGTTGGTGTTTGGCGGGCTGTTGTCGCTGATGTCGGTCGGCCTGCTGGGACTGGCGACCAACTGGATTGCCGGTGGACTGCTGGCCGGCGCCATCCTGTTCTATGTCTTCATCTATACAATGTGGCTCAAGCGCCACACGCCGCAGAACATTGTCATCGGCGGAGCCGCCGGCGCGTTTCCGCCGCTGATCGGTTGGGCTGCGGTGACCGGCGATATCGCCGCCATGCCGTTGGTTCTGTTTGCCATCATCTTCTTCTGGACCCCGCCGCACTTCTGGGCGCTGGCCTTGTTCCGCAGTGGCGATTATGGCCGCGCCGGCATTCCCATGTTGCCGGTGGTTGCCGGACGCCGCGCGACCAAGACGCAGATGCTGGTCTATACGCTGTTGCTGTTGCCGCTCACCGTCACGCCTTATGTGATGGGCGCCACCGGGCTGATTTACGGCGCCGGCGCCGCGATTCTCGGCCTGCTATTTATCGGTAGCGCGGTTCGGGTGTGGCACGAACCGGACGCCGCCGGCGACCGGCGCGCGCGTCAGATGTTCGGCTTTTCGATTCTCTACCTGTTCCTGCTCTTCACGTTGTTGCTGGCCGATCTGGCCTTAAATATTGGGAGAATTTAAATGGCCCGCCGTGAATATAGCCAACGCCATCGCACACAGCGCGTTAAGAACAATGCGGTATTGATCGGTCTGATTTCGTTTTGTGTGATCTTTTATGTGGTTTTCATCACCCGGGCAGGATTATTGGGATGAGTGCGGACACTAGTGTCGACACCAAACCCCGGCGCCAGCGGCGGCGGCGCAATAGATATGTCTTCGCCGGCCTGGCCGTGTTGGTGCTCGGCATGAACGGGTTCGCCTACGCCACGGTGCCGGCCTATCGCGCTTTCTGCCAGCAATTCGGTTTCGCCGGGACCCCGCTGGTTGCCCTGACAGCGCCGGGCGAAGACGAGGTATTGGCAGATCGGAACATCACCGTGCGGTTTAACAGCGATATCGAACCCGCGCTCGATTGGCGCTTCAAGCCGGTGCAACGCGCGGTCACGCTCAATGTCGGGGCCACTGGGTTGGCTTTCTTCGAAGCCGGTAACCGGCACGATGAAGCGGTGACCGGCACCGCGACGTTTAATGTGACGCCTCTAAAAGCAGCGCCCTATTTCGTCAAGATCGAGTGTTTTTGCTTCACCGAACAGACCTTGGAGCCCGGCGAGGTGGCGCAGATGCCGGTCACCTTCTTCGTCGACCCGGATATCGCCAATGACAAGAACCTCGACGATGTCACCACCGTCACCCTGAGTTACACGTTCTTCCGCAATGAAGAGGCCGACGCTGAGCGTAAATCGGCCCAGCTGGCGAACCAGACCCATTCCGTCAATTGAGACGTTGAGAACGAACGAGTGAGTATGCTGCGATGAGCGAACAAAGCCACGGCAACCATCCCTACCACATGGTCGAACCCAGTAAGTGGCCGATCGTCGGCTCGGCGGGCGCGTTCCTGACCATGTTCGGCCTCGTCCTGTTTCTGCATCCGGATACGCTGGGGCCGGGGTTGGACCCGTTCTTCGAGGCCATCGGTTTGTGGGTGATCGCGCCGGGTGTGGTCGTCACCATGATGACCATGATGGGTTGGTGGCGCGACGTCATCGACGAGGCGACGGTGCAAAAACTGCACACCCAATTCGTGCAGCTCGGTCTGCGTTACGGCATGACCCTGTTTATCGCCTCGGAGGTGATGTTCTTCGCGGCGTTCTTCTGGGCCTTCTTCGATGCCAGCCTGTTTCCCAAAGAGGCCGCCGGCTTCGTATGGCCGCCGGAAGGTATCGAGATTTTCAAACCCTTCGATCTACCCTTGCTCAACACGGTTATCCTGCTGACGTCCGGGTTTACGGTGACTTGGGCTCATCACGATATCCGCGAAGGCAATATGGCCCACGCGGCGCGCATGTTGGGGATTTCGGTCGGACTGGGCTTCCTGTTCACCTTGTTGCAGATTTGGGAATACGCCCACGCGCCGTTCGGTTTCACCGACGGCATCTACCCCTCGACCTTCTTCCTGGCGACCGGCTTCCACGGCTTCCACGTGATCGTCGGCACCCTGTTCCTGGCGGTCAATTGGGTGCGCTGCGCCAAGGGCCATTTCGAACCCGAGCACCATTTCGGTTTCGAAGCGGCCGCCTGGTACTGGCATTTTGTCGACGTGGTGTGGTTGTTCCTGTTCACCTTCGTCTATGTGTGGAGCGCCTTTTAAGGCGCGGCGCCTTGGCCGATTATTACCCCCGGCTTTCCAGTGTGGCGACCGGGTTGCGCTGCGCCTGTCCACGCTGCGGCAAGGGAAGGCTCTATCAGGGCCTGCTGACCATCCGCGATATTTGCGATGAATGCGGCCTCGATCTGTCCCGGCTCAACGCCGAAGACGGCGCGGCGTTCTTCATCATCGTGCTCTATTCCGCTATTATTATTCCCGTTGCACTATGGGTCGAGTTTACCTTCGAACCGCCGATCTGGGTTCATCTGCTGATTTGGATACCGGTGATCCTCGGTGGCGCCATCGCCTTGATGCGGCCCGTAAAGGCATGGCTGGTGGCGCAGCACTACAAGCACAATGTTGACGACTATAATCAATAAGCCATGACATTTAGGCCGACCCTATGGGCGACAATTGCGGCGGGCCTTGCGCTGCTGGTGCTGATCGGCCTGGGTACCTGGCAACTGGACCGGCGCGCCTGGAAACTCGAAATTATCGAAAATCGTGCTCAGCGCATTAGTACGCCGGCTTTGGCGTTCGCGGAGATTGGTGACATCGAAGCAACCGAATACCGGCCGGTCCAAGTCGCGGGCCGTTATCAGGTCGACAGAACTATAAAATTGCTCAGTCGGACCCACGAGGGTCGGGCGGGCTTTCACCTCATAACCCCGTTCGAGACAGACCCAGCCAACGGAATTGTCATGGTCGATCGCGGTTGGGCGCCGGTCGGCGATGATGCGGCTATCGCGCCAGCGCCGGCGGGTCGCCTCGCCATTGATGGATTCGTGCGCCGGTATGAAATTCCGGGAGGCTTTACGCCCGACAATGATCTTGCGGAAGGTACTTGGTTTTATCTCGATCGAGACCAATTAGCGTCGGCGCTGGACCTAGCGGTGCTCGCGCCGTTCTATGTTCAGCTCGCGCCCAGGGAAGGTTCGTCGGGCGTTTACCCCCAAGGCGGGGTGCCCAACGTCGCCTTGCGTAACCCCCACCTGCAATACGCCGTCACCTGGTATGCCCTTGCCGGCGTGCTGCTGGTTATTTATGTGATTTTTCACACCAGGCGCCGGGTGGGAGAGGATTAAGAGGGTTCATGTCATCTAATGCAGCCTATGAAGACTTGGCGGCGCGGTTTCGCCGCATTGGCGTCATCGGCGACGCGTTGGGCATACTTCATTGGGATCAGGCGACGATCATGCCCGATGGCGGCGCAGCGGGGCGCGCCGAACAGCTCGCCACCTTGAGCGTGTTGCACCACGAATTGCTCACCGCGCCGGAGATCGGCGATCTGCTGGCGGCCTGCGAAGTGGATGGAGGATGCGCTGATGGGGACGACTGGCGGCCGGCTAATCTGCGCGAGATGCGCCGCACCTACCTACACGCCACTGCCGTACCCGCCGATCTGGTCGATGCCCGCTCGCGGGCCAATGCGGCCTGCGAATTGGAATGGCGCGGTGCTCGGGCGGATAACGATTATCGGCGTCTGTTGCCCAGCTTGGAAGAGGTCCTGCGCCTGTCCCGTGACATGGCGGCGGCGAAGGCCGACGCGCTTGGCCTGTCCCCCTACGATGCCCTGCTCGACACCTATGAGCCGGGTGCTCGCAGCGCGGCGATCGATGGGATCTTCGCCGATCACGCGGCTTTTTTGCCGAACTTTCTACAAGAAGTACTCGAATTCCAGGCCAGCCGGCCCGCCCCGGTGACACCCAAAGGGCCGTTCCCAGTCGAGACCCAACGCGCCCTGGGACGGCAACTCATGCGCACCGTGGGCTTTGATTTCGAGCGCGGGCGCCTCGATGTCAGCCACCATCCGTTCTGTGGCGGCAGCACCGGCGATATCCGCATTACCACGCGCTACGATGAGGCTGACTTCACCTCGTCCCTGATGGGCGTGCTGCACGAGACCGGCCACGCCATGTACGAGCTCGGCCTGCCAGAGGCCTGGCATTACCAGCCGGTCGGCGGCGCGCTCGGCATGGCGATCCATGAGAGCCAGTCCCTGCTGGTGGAAATGCAAGTGTGCCGCTCGCGGCCGTTCCTCGCCTATGCCGGCCCGTTGATGCAAAAGGCCTTCGATGGCAGCGGCCCGGCTTGGGAGGTCGACAACCTCTACCGGCTCTACACGCGTGTCGAGCCCGGTTTTATCCGGGTCGACGCCGACGAAGTCACCTATCCGGCCCATATCATCCTGCGCTACCGGCTCGAGCGGGCCTTGATCGCCGGCGATCTCAGTCTGGCCGATCTGCCGGGCGCATGGAATGACGGTATGCAGGAATTGCTCGGTATCACCCCGCCCGATGACGGTCTGGGTTGTCTGCAAGACGTGCATTGGCCGTCCGGCGATTTCGGCTATTTTCCGACCTACACCATGGGGGCGATCGCCGCCGCTCAGCTCTACGCCGCCGCCCGCCGGGATGCGCCCGATCTGGAAGGGAATATCGCCGCCGGCGACTTCGCCCCGCTGATGGCCTGGTTGCGCACCCATGTGCACGGCCAAGGCTCGCGCGTGACCGGCGACGACTTGCTAACAGCGGCGACTGGGTCGGCGCTGGATCTAGCCGGTTTCCAAAACCATCTGCGCGCGCGGTATTTGAGTTAGGCGGTCAGCGCCACGTCTTGGCGGCTATTCCTGCAATCCTACGTTCGCCAGCCCTTCCATGAGATGTTCAATATCGTCCGGCGCAACACAGAACTTTTCTAATTCACCGCGTACCGAGATGCCGGGATATAGTTCCTTGACGCGGACAAGCGCGTCTGCGGCGCTTTGCGTTTCTCCTAACTGGCCGAGGATGGCGGCTGAGAGCAGATGGGTCCAATAAAAGTCCGGCATACCCACACGCTCTACGGCGCTTAACGCGGCTTGGTAATCTTGCTCGTGATAGTGGTAGCGGGCGAAACTGAAATAGTACCAGCCGGGATGCAGCGGGTTGAGCGCTATCGCGCGCTTTGTGAGGGCGATGCCGCGTTCGTACTGTCCCATGAATTCGTAATAGTGACCGATGTCGGCAAGGATCTCGGCGTCGTTGGGATTGAGGCTCAGCGCCCGTTGCGCCTCGGCTTCGAATCGTTCGGTCTCGTGACGAAAGTAGTGGATGATGGCAAGCCAGCAGCGGGCATAGGCGTTTTGCGGATCGAGTTCGACAGCGCGCTGCCCCATGCGTAAGGCACGGCTGATCGAATCGGGCTGCGGGTTAAACCCCATGCGATACTCGGCAAGATAGATATTTGCCAAAAGCGCGTGTGCCTGGGAATAGCCGGGATCGAGTGCGATCGCCCGTTCCAGCAAGTCACGGGCTTTGGCGTGTTCGTCTTCGTTCAACAACACAGTGAACCGGCGCGCCTGCAGCACACACTCGTAGGCGTCGAGATCGGTCGGATTTTTGCGCAATGACTGGTCGAGCGTCGCATCTTGGACGCGCGCACCAAGGTTGGCGGCAATCGTCGTCGTCAACTCGTCCTGAACGGCGAAGATATCGTCGAGATTGCGGTCCCATCGGTCCGCCCAGATATGGGCGCCGCTTTCCGCTTCGACGAGTTGGGCATTGATCCGGATACGGTCGCCGGCGCGCCGGACGCTGCCCTCGACGACGTAACGGGCACTCAGCTCTCGGCCGATCTCGGCGATATCAGCCGCGCGACCCTTAAACTGGAAGGTGGAGTTACGTGCGATGACCGCGAGATCGCGAAAGCGCGACAATTCGGTGATGATGTCTTCGGTAAGACCGTCAGAAAAATACTCGTCTTCCGAGTTTCCACTCATGTTGGAAAACGGCAAGACCGCCACCGATGGTTTACCGCTAAATTCCCGTTCCGCTGTTTTCAACGTCTGCAGGGGTTGTTCCCGCGCAACGCTTCCGGGCTGTTTTAGCGCGTACGCCCGGACGGATTTATCGATGTTTTTGAAATCCTGTTCGCCCAAATCGTCGAAGTTGAGATCGAGCTTACCAGCGACGCTCTGATGAACGACGTCGGAGATGCACACGCCGCCGGGTTCCGACAGGCCTTCCAAACGCGCGGCGATATTGACGCCGTCGCCAAGAATATCGTCGCCATCGATGACGATGTCGCCGAGATTGATGCCGATGCGATAGCGAATGCGCTGGTCTTCCGGCCGGTCTGTTTCGCGCGATGCCATGCCGTGTTGGACGGCAATGGCGCATTGCACGGCATCGACGACGCTGGCGAACTCGACGAGCATGCCGTCGCCCGTGGTTTTGACGATACGCCCGCTATGGTTGGCGATTTCAGGGTCGATCAGTTCGGCCCGATGGGCCCGCTGACGCGCAATAGTACCGTTCTCATCGGCTCCCATGAGCCGTGAGTACCCCACCATGTCCGCCGCCAATATGGCGGCAAGCCTTCGCTGGACCCGTTCGTCGGCCATGCGGCGCGCCTTTTGTGCAATGTTGCGGCGAAAGTCTATGGGCTGCAGCATTTCGTGTCCATGAAGGCCGCCAAATGGTTGTGACGTTGCGGCCCTTTGGATAGGTTAGCGCGCCCAACGAGGAGGGGTATTACTTGCGCTATATCAGCACCAGAGGAACGGCGCCGGCGCTCGGTTTCGAGGACGTCGTGCTGACCGGGCTGGCCCGCGATGGCGGCCTCTATATTCCCGACCAATGGTCGCCGGTCTCGGCCGACGAAATCCGTTCGTTTGCTGGCGCCGGCTATGGCGACTGCGCCTATCGGGTGATGCGGCCCTATATCGACGGTTTCTGCATCGACGATGCGGCGCTGCGCACGCTGATCGGCGAGACCTACGCGGTCTTCGACAATGCCGACGTGGCGCCTCTGCGCCAGCTCGACGGCGACACCTGGCTGCTCGAACTGTTTCACGGTCCAACCCTGGCGTTCAAGGATTTCGCCCTGCAGTTCCTGGGCCGCATGTTCGAGCATATTCTGGCCAAGCGCGAAGCGCGGATCACCATTGTCGGCGCGACGTCGGGCGATACCGGTTCGGCGGCGATCGAAGCGTGCCAGGGGCGCGACAATCTGGATATCTTCATGCTGCACCCGGCCGGCCGGGTATCGGATGTGCAGCGCCGCCAGATGACCACCGTGCGGGCGCCCAACGTCCATAATATCGCCATCGACGGCACCTTCGACGACTGCCAGGACCTGGTCAAAGGCATGTTCAACGATGAGGGCTTCCGCGATGCGCTGAACCTGTCGGCGGTCAATTCGATCAACTGGGCGCGGGTGATGGCGCAGATCGTCTATTACTTCACCGCCGCGGCGAAACTGGGCGCGCCCGACCAGCCGGTCTCGTTCGTCGTGCCGACGGGTAATTTCGGCAATGTCTATGCCGGCTATGCGGCGCACCAGATGGGCTTGGCTGACGCTAGACTAATCGTGGCCTCGAACCAGAACGATATCCTGACGCGGTTTTTCGAAGCCGGCGACATGTCGATATCTCTGGTAAAGCCCTCTTACTCGCCGAGCATGGATATTCAGATTTCGAGCAATTTCGAACGCCTGCTGTTCGACCTGTTCGACCGGGATGGTGCGGCGGTGACCAGTGCCATCGGCAAGTTCCGTGAGACCGGCACCCTGCCCGAGGGCGCGCGGTTGCGGGCGGCGGCGGGCAAGGTGTTTAGCGGTTTCCGCACCGTCGACGACGATACTTTGACGACGATCCGCGAAACCCACGCGGCGAATGATATTCTGGTCGACCCGCATACCGCGGTCGGCCTAGGCGCGGTCCGGCAGATGGCGGCGGATGGGACGCAGCGTATCGTGCTGGCCACCGCCCACCCGGCCAAATTCCCCGATGCGGTGGAAAAAGCCGCCGGCGTGCGACCCGAATTGCCTGCCCATCTGGCCGATTTATTCGAGCGCGAGGAACGCTGCGATACCCTCGCCAACGATCTCGCAACCGTGCAAGCTTATGTTCGTGACAATGCTCCGGCAGCGGCTTAAATTTCTCCCTAAGGCTTTGATTTTATGCGTGATATTCAGATAAGCACATTGGCGAACGGGTTGCGGGTGGTGACCGACCGCATGCCGACGGTCGAATCCGTCTCGCTGGGTGTATGGGTGCGCGCCGGTACGCGCTACGAGCTGCCCCAGGTCAACGGGGTCGCCCATCTGCTCGAACATATGATCTTCAAGGGCACGCAACGGCGTAGCGCGCGCGAAATCGCCGAGGAAGTCGAAGCGGTGGGGGGTAGCATCAATGCCTATACTTCACGCGAGACCACGGCCTATTACGCCAAGGTGCTGAAAGACGATGCGCCGCTGGCGATCGACGTGTTGGCCGATATTGTGCAGCATTCGGTGGTCGACGATGGCGAACTGGGCCGCGAGCGCTCAGTGGTGCTGCAGGAAATCGGCCAGGCCCACGATACACCCGACGATGTGGTGTTTGATCATTTCCAATCGACCGCCTTTCCCGATCAAGCGTTGGGCCGGCCGGTGTTGGGCAAGTCCGATATCGTTGCCAACCTGTCGCGCGATTCCATCGTCGGGTTCCGCGACGAACATTATCGGACGTCGCGCATGGTTGTCGCCGCCGCCGGTAATATCGAGCATGCCCAATTAGTGAGCCAAGCCGAGCAAGTGTTCGGCGAACTGCGAAATGGCGATGAGGTGGTGCCGGAAGAAGCCGCCTATAACAGCGGCGAATATCGCGAGGCGCGCGATCTGGAGCAAATTCATCTGGTGGTCGGGTTCCGCGGCGCGCCGATCGGCACGCCCGAATTCTACACCATGTCAGTAATGTCGAACTTGTTCGGCGGTGGCATGTCGTCGCGGTTGTTCCAGGAAATCCGCGAGGAGCGGGGGCTAGTCTATTCGATCGATACGTTCATGTCGGCCTTCGCCGATACCGGCCTGTTCGGCATCTATGCCGGCACCGGCACTGAGCAGATCGGCGAATTGATTCCGGTGCTGTGCGATCAAATCACCGGATTGGCGGATAGTCTGCGCGACGAAGAAGTGAGCCGGGCGCGCGCGCAGCTTAAATCGAGCCTGTTGATGGCGCTGGAATCGACTGGCGCGCGGTGCGAACAGATCGCCCAACATCTCCTGATCTTCGGCCGCGTCATGCCGATCGAAGAGATTGTGGCGAAAATTGAGGCCATCGATGCCGCGCAAATCGGCGCTCTGGCGCGCCAGATATTCTCCAAGCCTCCCGTCTTGGCGGCTGTCGGGCCATTGGATAATCTCGAACCCTTCGACGCCATCACACGGCGTCTCGCCGCGTAACGCGGGAGGCTTCAGTCAATCTATGCGTCTGTTCCGCAATTTTTCATCGCCAGCCGGCAATGTCCGTCTCTCGGGCGGCAAGGTGTATCTTCGACCTCCGGCGGAGCGCGATTGGCGGCCCTATGTGGAAGTGCGGGCGCAGAGTCGGAAGTTCCTTGAGCCGTGGGAACCGGCCTGGCCACCGGACGCCTTGGCGCGGGAGGCCTATTTCCGTCGCCTCAACCGCTACGCGGCGGACTGGCGCGACGATGTGGGGCACAGCTTCTTTATTTTCCACAAGGAAGACGACACTTTGATGGGCGGGATCAGCCTGTCCAATGTGCGCCGGGGCGTCGCCCAATGCGGCACGTTAGGATATTGGATTGGCGAACCTCATGCCCGCAGGGGCTATATGACCGAATCCTTGCGCCTGATGATCGATTTTTGTTTCGGCCAATTGGCGCTGCACCGCATCGAAGCGGCGTGTTTGCCCCATAATGATGCGAGCCAGCAATTGCTGCGCCAGGCTGGCTTTACGCAAGATGGATATGCGCGTAAGTATTTGAAAATACGTGGCGAATGGCACGATCATCTGTTGTTTTCGCTGCTCGTCGAAGACCACAAGTCGAAGTCCCTCGACTAACCGCCGGATTTAATGTCGAAGACCGCCGCTACCGACGCCGTTTTGGCGCGCGCGCGACTGCGCAAGCTGACAATTCTGCTCACCAGCAGCATGATGTTTCTGGCGTCGGTGGTGGCCCCGGGTCTGCCGGCGCTCTACGCCGATTTTGCCGGTCTTCCCAACGCCGAATTATTATCGCGTCTGGTGCTGACCATGCCGATGTTGTTCGTGGCCTTGACGGGTCCGTTCGTCGGCATGGTGGTCGACCGGTACGGTCGCCGCAATACGTTGATCGTCAGCACATTGGGGTTCGGCTTGGCGGGAACTTCGGGGCTGTATCTGGAATCGCTGATGGCGATTATCGTCGGTCGGGCCTTTCTCGGCGTTTTTCTGGTGGGCGTCCTGACCAGCGTGTCGGCGTTGATCGGCGACTATTACTCCGGCGACGAACGCACCAGAGTCGCCGGCCTGCAGGGCGCCTTTATCTCGTTTGGAACTTTGATATTTACGATGATCGGCGGCCTGTTGGCGGAAATTCACTGGCGGGCCGGGTTCGCCGTGTTCTTTTTTTCGTTTGTGATGATCGTGCCGATGTTGCTCAGTCTTTACGAGCCGGCAACGACCCCACGCGTCAGCAGGAGTAAGCCGCAGGAGCCCGTGCCCAAGCGGCGCGAATGGTTCGTCATCGGCTGGATCTATATGCTCGTCTTCGGGTGCATGATTGCGCTGTTTATGATCCCCGCGCAAACGCCGTTCTTTCTGGTCGACATTGGGATTACTAATCCCGCGCGTGCCGGAATCGCCGTCGGTATTTTCAGTTTCAGTTCCGGCATCGCCTCGTTGGCCTTCCCCTGGCTGCGGCGAAATTTCAGCGTGGCGGGGATTTTCGCGATGATATTCCTGGATGTCTCGGTTGGGTACATCTTAATCGGTCGGGCAACCGACTTTAACGATGTCCTGATCGCCATGGTGGTCGGCGGGTTTTCCATGGGGGTGTTTTTCCCCAACGCAAATCTAGCGATCATTGCCCGCACGGTCGCGGCCGTGCGCGGCCGTGCGGTCAGCGGTCTCACCACCGCGTTCTTCCTCGGCCAGTTTGCCTCGCCATTTTATTATTTGCCGTTGGCCGAGCGAACGTCCGTCGGTGAATCATTCGTCATCACCGGATATGCCTTGGTCGCCCTTGGCGTGTTTTTTGTGGCGTTGGCGGTCTTTAACCGCGCGCGGCGACGCCAAAACGTGCTCGGTTAGGCGCGGCCGGCGGTGCCCGATAATGTGGACAAATTGACACCAATGCTGTGCAACGCGCGTTGCCATTTGGTGTCGATATCGCCGTCGAATACCAACCCTGGATCGAACGGGGCGTGCAGCCAGGCATTCTCGCCGAATTCGTCTTCCAACTGACCAGGTCCCCAGCCGGCATAACCCAGCGCCAACAGAGTGCTTTTCGGGCCGCTGCCATTGGCCAGCTCTTTGAGGATGTCGAGGGTCGCGGTCAGCGCCACCTGGTCGTCGACAACGACGGTGCCCTTGCCGACATATTCTGCCGTGTGCAGGACGAAGCCGCGTTGCGCTTCGACGGGGCCGCCGAAATGGACGCTCATTTGCGGCGACGAGTCAGCCGGGGTGATTTCCAACTGGTCGAGCAATTCGTCGAAGTCGATTTCGTCGAATAATTTGTTGACCACCAGACCCATGGCGCCCTCTTCATTGTGGGCGCAAACATAGATTACCGCGCGTTCGAAACGCGGATCGGTCATGGCCGGCATGGCGATGAGCAGTTGGCCTTCTAAATAGGCAGAGTCGGTTGAACTATCTTGCATCGCAATAACCGTTTATGAAGCCCTAAATTTCATCAGTTATTAAGGCACTGGCAAGTGATAATCAGTGCTAATTTCGACACGTGATTGTGACGAAAGGGTGATCAATTGGCCATTATACTCCGCCACCGCATTACCCATATATCAACCCTAATACGGTATTCGTTCGGTTAAGAAATACGGGGCTGGGAATTTTTCATGGTTAAACGCCTGTTTTCCGTTGCACGATTTGGCCTTTTGGCGCTGTTTGCGGCAAGTTTCCTGCCGCAGGTGGCCTATGGCGCCGAAGCGGCAAGTTCGTGGGAATCCGGTCCCAAGGCCGATGCCAGGCTGATCTCGGCCACAACGGCCGTCGGTGAGCTTGACGCTATTCCCTTAGGCGTCGAAGTCAAACTGCAGGACGGCTGGAAAACCTACTGGCGCTCGCCGGGCGATGCCGGCATTCCGCCCCAGGTCGACTTTGAAGGTAGCACCAACATTGCCTCAACCGACTTCCGCTGGCCGGTGCCGGCGCGCTTTCAGTATTACGACCTAGAGACGTTCGGCTACAGCAAGCAAGTTGTCTTTCCCATCGATGTACAGCTCGAGCGTCCGGGCGAACCGGCGGCGTTGCGCGCGCGCATCGATATGCTGATCTGCGACGATGTCTGTATTCCCCACACGATGAACGTCTCGCTCGATTTGCCGGGTGGCCCCGCGGCCCCGTCTGACCATGCCAATTTGATCAACCAGTACAGCGTCCAGGTGCCCGGCGACGGCACCGGCGTTGGGTTGAGCCTTGAGGGCGCGACGTTTAGCGGTCCGAACACCAAGCCGCTGCTCGAAGTGGCATTCCGCGGTTCGGTTCCTTTCGTTAATCCAGACCTGCTGATCGAGGGCTTTGAGGATCACGCATTTTCCAAGCCCGAATTTGAAATCACAGACGGCGGCATGCTGGCGATCGCGCGCATGAATGCCGAGGATATTTTCGGCGATGGTGCGACGGTGGATCTGGCGGCACAGCCGGTGACGTTCACCCTGTTCGACGGCGCGCGCAGCATCGAAACCCAGACGACCCCGATACCGGGTACGCTCGCCGTTGCCGGCGGGGCGATGCACTATGTCACGCTGTTGTCGATTATCGGGCTGGCGCTAATCGGTGGTCTGATTTTGAACCTGATGCCCTGCGTCTTGCCGGTCCTGTCCATCAAGCTGTTGTCGGTGGTGAGCCACGGCGGCGAAGACCCCAAGCAAGTGCGACTGGGCTTCCTGGCGACCACGGCGGGCATCATCGTCTCGTTCCTGGCGCTGGCGACCCTGGCTGTTGGCGTTAAGTCGGCGGGCTTTGCCGTCGGCTGGGGTATCCAGTTCCAACAGCCGCTGTTCATCATCGCCATCGTGGTGATCCTGACCCTATTCGCGGCCAATATGTGGGGACTGTTCGAAATCAACCTGCCCGGCAGCGTGTCGGATGCGGCGGTCAAGGCGAGCGGTGGCGCGTCGCTGAAGGGTAACTTCTTCCAGGGTGCCTTCGCGACCATTCTAGCGACCCCCTGCACGGCGCCTTTCCTGGGTACTTCGATCGGTTTTGCGCTGAGCCGTGGCGCCAGCGAGATCTATGCAGTGTTCTTCGCCCTGGGTGTTGGCATGGCCGCGCCGTTTATCCTTGTCGCCCTGTTTCCGGTGTTGGCCACGAAACTGCCGCGGCCGGGACCGTGGATGGACTGGCTCAAGAAATTCCTGTCGCTGGCTCTGGTGGCGACCGCGGTATGGCTATTGTCGGTAATGGGCTTCCAGGTTTCAGCCACCGCCGCGTTCGTCGTCGGCGGGCTGATGGCCATTATCGCCGCCTTGTTCGTGCTGCGCCGCTATGGCTCTCCGGCCATGTTGCGCGCGGTGCCGGTGGCGATCGTCATCATCATCGCCGGTGCGTTTGCCACGCCGGCGACCCTGTCGGCCCTCAACCTGAACGGCGGTAGCGGAACCGATGTCGCCGAGGGCGATTGGGAGCCCTTTGATCAGGCGGCAATCACCCAATTGGTGGCCGCCGGCAATGTGGTGTTCGTCGATGTCACCGCCGAATGGTGCATCACGTGCCAGGTGAACAAGAAGCGCGTCCTGCAAGTCGGCGACGTTGCCGAGGTGTTGAACAATTCCAAGGTCATCACCATGCGCGCCGATTGGACCAAGCCGAACAACGAGATCGCCAACTATCTGGCCAGTTTCAACCGGTTCGGTATCCCGTTCAATGTGATCTACGGGCCGGATTCGCCGAGCGGCGTTGTCCTGCCGGAATTGTTGAGCAATAAAGCGGTATTTGCCGGTCTCGAAGATGCCGGATTTAGCCGGGACGTGGCAGCGGCCAACTAATCGTCTCTTATCAGGCGGTGCGGACTGGAATATTCCGCCAACTACTTTATCTTGTAATCGAATTGGCCTATGGGTCTTCGCGACGCGGTGCGGCGTTGCCGCATTCGTGTGCTGGTATCAAATATATAAATTCAATCTCAGAGAGGGCAGAGAAATGGCGATAAATGTCGGTGATAAGGTTCCGGAAGGCGCGCTGGGACATAAAACGGCGGATGGCATCAACCCGGTTTCCACGGCCGAACTTTTCGGCGGTAAGAAGGTTGTGCTGTTTTCGGTCCCGGGGGCGTTTACGCCGACCTGTTCGGCCAAACATCTGCCCGGCTTCGTCCAGAACGCCGACGCCATCAAGGCCAAGGGCGTCGATGCGATCGCCTGCATGGCGGTGAACGACCCGTTTGTCATGGAGGCCTGGGGTAAGGACCAGGGCGTCGGTGACGCGGTGATGATGTTGGCCGACGGTTCAGCCAACTATGCCAAGGAATTGGGTCTCGAGCTCGATCTGAACGCCATGGGCCTGGGCACCCGCAGCCAGCGTTTCGCGATGATCGTTGAAGACGGCACGGTCACTGAGTTGATGATCGATCCGGCCGGTGAGTTCGGCGCGACGTCGGCGGAAAGCGTTCTCGAGAAACTCTAGCCAGACAAGTATCCGGTTGACGACGGGGGCCATTGGCCTCCGTTTTCATTTGCCTACAGTTTGGCGGCGTCGCGTTTTTGCCGCAGGGCGAGGCCGGCCAGCATGTCGGCGCGCTCGTTCTCGGGATGGCCGGCATGACCTTTGACCCAATGCCAGTGGACGTCGTGGGGCTCGATCGCCGTCTCCAAGCGCTGCCATAGGTCGACGTTTTTGACCGGCTTTTTAGCCGCTGTGCGCCAGCCATTGGCTTTCCAATTGTGAATCCACTTAGTAATGCCATCGCGCAGATAGGTACTGTCGGTGTGGATGTTCGCCTGGGCCGGCCGCTTCAATCCCTCGAGCGCCATGATCGCCGCCATCATCTCCATGCGGTTGTTGGTGGTCTCCAGCTCGCCCCCCATCAATTCGCTCTCATGATCGTTGTAGCGCAGCAACACGCCCCAGCCGCCCGGCCCGGGGTTACCCGAACACGCGCCATCGGTATAAATATCGACAACGGGAAGATCGCTCATGCGCCGGCCAATGTCGGGTCGAGCCCATAAGCGCCGGGCTCGTCGACATGTTGGTGGAAGCGCAGCCGGGCCAGGAACTCCAGCGGATCCTTGGGCCGCACTAGCGCCGTTTCGTCGTGGTGGAGCTTATCGTAGAGGCGGGTAAGCAGGAACCGCAACGCGCTGCCGCGCGCCAGCAGGGGCAGGGCGGCGAACTCTGCCGCATTCAGGGGCCGCACTTCGGCATAGCGCCGCAGCAGCGCGCGGGCCTTGGTGATATTGAAGCTGTGGTCGGTCTCGAAACACCAGGCGTTGAGACAGATCGCCAAATCGTAGGTCAGATAGTCGTTGCAGGCGAAATAGAAGTCGATCAGTCCCGACAGGCTGTCGCCGAGAAAAAAGACATTGTCGGGGAACAGATCGGCGTGGATCACGCCCGACGGCAGGTCTTGCGGCCAGTTCGCCGCTAGATAGTCTAATTCCGCCGTCAAAACATCCGCCAATCCAGGCTGAATTTCCGACGCCCGGTCGCGCGATGCGTCGAGTAGCTTGCGCCAGCCGTCGATTGACATGTCGTTGGCGCGCTGCATCTCGAAACTAGCGCCGGCAACGTGCATTTGCGCTAGGGCGGCGCCCAATTCCCCGCATTGCTGCGGCGTAGAGCGCTTGGGCCACATGCCTGACAGAAACGACACGATGACCGCCGGTTTGCCGCAGAGTTGGCGTAAGGCTACCCCGTCGCGGCCATGGATCGGTGTCGGGCAGGAAATGCCGTTTGCCGCCAAATGTTCCAGCAGGCCGAGGAAAAAGGGCAAATCTTCCGGGCTGACGCGTTTTTCGTACAGGGTGAGAATATAGCTATCGGGCAGCGCCGCGCCGTCCGGCAGGGTCTGCAATAGATAGTTGGTGTTCTCGACGCCCTCGGCAATGCCCTTGCACGATACCACCGCGCCCAGATCATAAGCGGCGGCGAAGTGCTGCAGGTCTTCGTCGGAAACGTCGGTATAGACAGCCATGCTACGCCACGCCCCGGATCAGGCGACCAGCATGCGCGGCAGATTGAAACTCACATCTTCCTCGCGCACGGAGATTTCCTCGATCTCGACGGTGAAGCGCTCGCGGCAGGCGGCGATGAATTCGGCGACCAGTTCTTCCGGCGCCGAGGCGCCCGCCGTGATGCCCAATGTCTTATGACCGGCGAGGCGGCTCCAATTCATCCAATCGGCCCGCTCGACAAGCAGTGCGTCGGCGCAGCCGGCGCGCAGCGCGACCTCGACCAGGCGGTTGGAGTTCGACGAGTTCGGCGCGCCGATGACGACGATCACGTCGCATCGTTCGGCGATCGCTTTGACCGCGTCCTGGCGGTTGGTCGTCGCATAACAAATGTCTTCCGATCGCGGGGCGATAATGTCGGGAAACCGCTGGCGCAGCGCGGCGACAATATTGGCCGTATCGTCAACCGACAGCGTGGTCTGGGTCACGAAGGCGAGCTTGGCGGGGTCGGCGATATCGAGGTCGGCGATATCGCTTTCGTTCTCGACCAGCAGAATGGCGCCGGCCGGTAATTGTCCCATCGTGCCAACCACTTCGGGGTGACCGTCATGGCCGATCAAAATGATTTGATTGCCGACCTTGTGCTGATGCATGGCTTCATTGTGCACCTTGCTGACCAGGGGGCAGGTGGCGTCCACATAGAAGAGCTCGCGCCGCTCGGCCTCGGCCGGCACGGTCTTGGGCACGCCATGGGCGGAGAATATGACCCGCCCGGCGTTGGGCACTTGGTCGAGTTCGTCGACGAAAACCGCGCCTTTACGCTCTAAACTCTCGACCACATGGCGGTTGTGGACGATCTCGTGGCGCACATAGATCGGCGGTCCATAGCGCTCGAGCGCGGTTTCCACGATTTGGATCGCCCGGTCGACCCCGGCGCAAAACCCGCGTGGACTGGCGAGCAAGATGGTCAACGGAGGGTGCGTCATGATTTCACGGTTCGATTGTTGCTGTGGCGCTTGTTCTGACCGCGCGCCTCGCTTAAGTTTCTCGCCTCGCGCGGCGTCGTGTGCACCCTAATATCCCAGCACCGTAACCGCATGCAAGGCGTGGAGAAATCGAGACATGGCCAAAGGCGAAATTGCCCAAAAAGAACCGATTGCCGTCGATGTGGTGCCGGGGCGCAAATATTGGTGGTGCGAGTGCGGCCGAAGCAAAAAACAGCCCTTTTGCGACAGCGCCCATAAGGGAACCGAGTTTTCACCGGTGATGTTCGAGACCGATACCGCGCAGACCATCTATTTTTGCTGCTGCAAGCAAACCGGCGACAGACCTCGGTGCGACGGTACGCACAACTCCCTATAAGCCAGCGCGGTTTGCTTCGATGATGCGACAATATTTTAGGGCTCGGTCGACCGTCTTCGGTGCGTTGGCGTTGTTCGTTCTGGCCGCGTGTTCGTCGGCCGACGATGAGGCCTTGGCGCCGCAATGCCCGCACATCGTCATCGTTAAGGATACGTCGGAATTGACGGCGTTTCGGCCGGGACCGGGGCGCGATCTCACCGACGTTGTGCTCGATGCGCGGATCGACCGCTTTGAGGGCGAATGCGTGACCGACCTGGAATCAAGCCGGCCGGTTAAGGTCAATGTCGATCTGCAGATGATCTTCGAAGCCACCCGCGGGCCGGCCAGCGAAACGCGAACCGGAGAATTCAGTTTTTTCGTCGCTATCGCCAATCGCAGCGGCGATATTTTGGCGAAACGAGTGTTCGACACCGAGTTTGAATTCGAGGGCAATCGTAATCGGATCGGCGGTATCGAGGAACTTACCCAGGAGATACCTCTGCGACGGGGCGAGCGCGGCGAGGATTTCGATATATTCATCGGTTTCCAGTTGGACCCCGAGCAACTCAAATATAACCAGGCTAAGAACGTCCGCTAAATTTGCGCTAATCCACAATAGAAGCCGCCGTCTCGGTTGACTCTCGGCCCCTGCTCGATAGTCTCGATACCGGTGGTCGGCGCGAGTCGCACTGCCATAAAAGTCAGAAGATCCCTGCGGGAGAGATCGCCCCATTGGGTGGCGCCGAAGGAGCAACCGCCCCGGAAACTCTCAGGCAAACGGACCGTAGGGGAATGACACTCTGGAAAGCAGACGCCGCGACTTTGGCGGTGTCTCACCGAAGGGGTAAACCGGGCCGCTATTGAGCTCCGGCGATTCTCTCAGGTTCGGACGACAGAGTGGGGCTAGGGATGCACCCAGTGGTGCGTCAGGTCGTCAATAGGCCTTGCTGGATGCGAGGAGAGGTGACATGGCCACAGCCCCCGATGCGTCCGCCGCATCGTTGAAATCGACGCCGCTGCACGCGCTGCACAAGGAATTGGGCGCGCGCATGGTGCCGTTCGCCGGTTACGAAATGCCGGTGCAATACCCCGCCGGGATTATTGCCGAGCATAGCCAAACGCGCACCGCCGCCGGATTGTTCGATGTCTCCCATATGGGCCAGGCCGTGCTGCGCGGTGATGATCCGGCCGCGGCGTTCGAACGGCTGGTACCGGGTGACATTAGCGGGCTGGCGCCGGGCGCCATGCGCTACACCCTGCTGCTCAATGAGGCCGGGGGTATCCTCGACGATTTGATGGTCACCCGGCCAGGCGAACCCGGCACCGACGGCGAGATATATCTGGTCGTCAATGCCGCCGGAAAGGACGCCGATTTCGCCCATATCGGCGAGCAGCTTACGGGCATCGCGACCCTGGAACGGGCCGAGGACCGCGCGTTATTGGCCCTGCAGGGCCCGCAGGCGGCGGCGGTAATGGCGCGCTTGGCGCCGGCTTCGGGTGACTTGGTGTTTATGCGCGCTGCCGCTATGACCGTGGGGGGTATCGATTGTTTCGTCTCGCGCTCGGGCTATACCGGCGAAGATGGCTTCGAAATCTCGCTGGCGGCCGAGGCCGCCGAAGACTTCGCTCGGCGGTTGCTGGCCGAGCCGGAGGTCGAGCCTGTCGGCCTCGGCGCCCGCGATTCGCTGCGTCTGGAGGCTGGTCTGTGCCTCTATGGTCACGACATCGATGCGACGACCACGCCGGTCGAAGCGGCGCTCGTCTGGGCGGTCGCCAAGGCGCGGCGCGACGGCGGCGGCTTTCCCGGCGCCGACGTTATATTAGAACAGATCGCCAATGGCGCGGCGCGGCGGCGTGTGGGCTTGCTGCCAGAGGGCCGCGCGCCGGTGCGTGAGGGCGCGGCGATCTGCGACAGCGACGGAAATGAGATCGGCCAGGTCACCAGCGGCGGTTTCTCGCCGACTTTAGAGCGCCCGATCGCCATGGGTTACGTGACGACGGCGTTTGCCGAAGTGGGCACGGAGGTCGTGGTGAACCTGCGCGGGCGCACATTGGCGACGACCATTGCGGCGATGCCCTTCGTCGAGGCGAATTACTACCGTGGCAACTAGATACCGAAGGCAGAGGAAATATGAGCGAACGTAAATATACCGACGACCATGAATGGGTCGACTTGGACGGCGATATCGGCACTGTCGGCATCACCGACTATGCGCAGGAGCAACTGGGCGATGTGGTCTTTGTCGAACTGCCCGATATCGGCAAGGCGTTGGCCAAGGGCGACGAGGCCGCTGTGATCGAATCGGTGAAGGCGGCGGCCGAGATCTACGCGCCGGTGGATGGCGAAGTCACCGAAGTCAACGCCGCGTTGAACGACGACCCATCCCTGGTCAACGCCGATGCGGGCGGCAAGGGGTGGTTCGTGAAATTGCGCATTGCCGATCCTAGCGCCTTGGACGACCTGATGGATGATGCCGCCTATAGCGCCTATGTCGAGGGTTTGAACTGATATGCGCTACTTGCCGCTGACCGACCCGGATCGCTGCGAGATGCTGGCGGTGATCGGCGCGCCCTCGGTGGAAAGCCTGTTTCGCGATGTGCCGGAAGCCGCGCGGTTCGACGGCAGTTTCGATCTGCCCGATCATAAAAGCGAGCTCGAGGTCGAACAGATCATCGGCGCCCTGGCCAAACGCAACATGGCGGCCGGCGACGTGCCCAGTTTTCTCGGCGCCGGGGCCTATCATCACCATATCCCGGCGTCGGTCGACCATCTCATCCAGCGCGGCGAGTATCTGACGTCCTACACGCCCTACCAGCCTGAAATATCCCAAGGCACCTTGCAGGCGCTATTCGAATTCCAAACCCAGGTAGCGCTAATCACCGGCATGGAGGTGGCCAACGCCTCGATGTATGACGGCGCCACATCGTGCGCCGAGGCGGTGCTGATGGCGCGGCGCATTACCCGGCGCGATAAGGCGATTTTGTCCGGGGGGCTGCACCCCCACTATCGCGACGTCACCGAAACTCAGACGCGCTATCTCGATTTGGAGATTGTCGCCAGTCCGACCGATGTGACCGGGAGCGAGAGTTTGGCCGCTCTGATCGACGACGAGACTGCCTGTGTGGTGGTGCAAAACCCTGGGTTCTTTGGTCATTTGCGCGACTTTTCCGCGCTCGCCGCGCAATGCCAGGCCAAGGGCGCCTTGCTGATCGCCGTGGTGCCCGAGGTGATTTCCTTGGGCGCGGTTATCGCCCCGGGCGACATGGGCGCCGATATTGTCGTCGCCGAAGGCCAGAGCCTGGGTAACCCGTTGGGCTTTGGCGGCCCCTATGTGGGTCTGTTCGCGGCGCGCGAGAAATATGTGCGCCAGATGCCCGGCCGGTTGTGCGGTCAAACTGTCGACGAAGACGACCGCCGCGGCTGGGTGCTGACCCTGTCGACCCGCGAGCAGCATATTCGCCGCGAGAAGGCGACCAGCAATATCTGTACGAACGCCGGCCTGTGCGCCCTGGCCTTCACCATCCACTTAGCGCTGCTCGGCGAGGAAGGGTTCCGCGATCTGGCGGCGCTCAATCATGCGCGGGCGGTTCAGTTGGCCGAGCGATTGTCGACCGTCGACGGCGTCGAGGTTGTCACCGACGCCTTCTTCAACGAGTTCGCCGTGCGCCTGCCGCGCCCGGCCGCCGATGTGGTCGGAGACCTCGCGGCCAAGGATATTCTGGCCGGCGTACCGGTCTCGCGCTTGATCCCCGACGATCCGGATCTCGCCGATATTCTGCTTGTCGCCGCCACCGAATGTACCGGCGAGAACCATATAGAGGCGCTAGCGGCCAGCCTGGGCGAGGTGCTGTGATGGGCCATTCCAGCGATCTCAGCCGAAATCGCGCCGCTGGCGGCGCGGGCTCGACCGGCGATACGGTGCTCGGCCATCAAGGCTTGCGCCTGGAAGAGGATCTGCTGTTCGAACTGGACAGCCCGGGCCAGTCGGGGGTCGATTTGCCGGCGATCCCAGCCGTCGAAAGCCGCTTGGGCGGTTTGGAACGCCGCACCGAGATCGGCCTGCCGGGCTTGAGCGAGCCCGAAGTGGTGCGCCACTACACACGGCTATCCCAGAAGAACTATGCGATCGATATGGGTACCTACCCGCTGGGTTCGTGCACCATGAAACACAATCCGCGGCTCAACGAAAAAATGGCGCGCCTGCCGGGATTTGCCAGCCTGCACCCGTTGCAACCGGCGGAGACCACCCAAGGCGCGCTGGCGCTGATCGAGGCGACGGCGCAATGGCTCAAGACCCTGACCGGCATGCCGGCAGTGGCGATGTCGCCGGCCGCCGGCGCGCACGGTGAATTATGCGGCATGATGGCCATCCGCGCCGCGTTGGATGCCCGCGAGGATGGCACAACATCACGCCGGCGGGTGCTGGTGCCGGAATCGGCCCATGGCACCAACCCGGCGACGGCGGCGGTCTGCGGCTTCACTGTCGATCCGATCCCCGCCAACGAAGCGGGCCGGGTCGATGTGGACGCGTTCAAGGCCAAACTGGGCGACGACGTGGCCTCGGTGATGCTCACCAACCCCAATACTTGTGGGCTGTTCGAACCCGACATGATCGAAATCGCCCGGCTGATCCATGAGGCCGGTGGCTATTTCTACTGCGATGGCGCCAACTTTAACGCCATCGTCGGGCGCGTGCGGCCCGGCGATCTCGGCATCGACTGTATGCATATCAATCTGCACAAGACCTTTTCCACGCCCCATGGCGGTGGCGGCCCCGGCGCTGGCCCGGTGGTGCTGTCGGAGGCCCTGGCGCCGTTCGCGCCACGGCCGTGGATCGTCCACGACGATAGCGGGTTTGCCCTGGTTGAGAATGAGGCGGATACCGGCGACGCTGCGCCGATCGGCCGCCTTAAGGCGTTTCATGGGCAGATGGGCATGTTCGTGCGCACCTACGCCTATATGCTGAGCCATGGCAAGGATGGCCTGGCGCAAGTGTCGGGCGACGCGGTGCTCAACGCCAATTACGTGATGGCGCGCTTGCAAGATTTGATGACGCCGTCCTTCGCGGGGCCGTGCATGCACGAATGCCTGTTCGACGACCGCTTTTTGGACGGCACCGACGTGACCACGCTGGACTTCGCCAAGGCGATGATCGACGAGGGCTATCACCCGATGACTATGTATTTCCCGCTGGTGGTGCATGGGGCGATGTTGATCGAGCCGACCGAGACCGAGTCCAAGCGCGGCCTTGATGACTTTATCGCCGTCATGCGCCGCTTGGCCGAGAACGCCAAGGCCGGGAAGGCGGAACGTTTCGCCGCCGCGCCGCAACTCACCCCGCGCCGCCGCCTCGACGAAACCACGGCCGCGCGCAAGCCGGTCCTGCGCTGGACCCCCGAAGGCCTGGAGGCCGAAGCGGCGGAGTAGGCCGGTACTATGCTTTTAGAAATGCTTCGATATTCTCGCTTACAGCTTGGTGATCCTTCAATTCGCATTCCCAAACTGTAAACACATCCCATCCGTCTTTTGACAATGCCTTCTCGGATTTTTTGTCCCGGTCTTTGTTTCCCATAATCTTAGCTTCCCAATAATGGCGATTGGATTTGGGCACCCGCGCGCCGCGTGCGCAATCATGACCATGCCAAAAGCATCCGTGCACGAAAATGATCTTTTTGCGCGAAGCAAACACCAGATCGGGCTTGCCAGGAAGGTCTTTGCGATGCAGCCGGTAACGATAGCCCATTGCGTGAACCATCCGTCGTACTGCCATTTCGGGCTTGGTATCTTGGCCTTTGACTGCACGCATAATATCGCTGCGTGTGGTCTTCGTTACCATAGCTAATCCTCGTTCGAGTCCTGATCGAGCATCATAGCGTGGTAACGCGATAATCTCTCGAAATGCGCATTCATCGCTCGTGCGATCTCCGTCGAGTTTTTGACTGCCAGGAAATGACCGACGATCTGTGCATAGTGGTCAGCTTGTCTTGGCAAACGCTGCGCGGGATCTATTTTCTCAGCTATATCCGTATCACTCATTACTTGCACGATCTGTCTAGGATCTGGAATCGTAATATTATCCTGCGGCTCAGAAGGGATTTTTCCATTCATAAGAATTGATTTCTTATTGAAGTGGTGAAAAAGGGCCGCTTCCAGTAAATTAAGCTCAAGTTTTTCCGCCACCGGGAACTCCCAGACGTGGGCGATCTCCCAAACGTCAATCTGACGGTTTGCAATGATGTCTGAGCGCGCTGAGGTCAGATGTCGTTGAACGCGTGCTCTAATGCCATCGGTTGATTGGCCGACATAGATCGGAACGTTATCTAGGTCTGCAAGGACATACACGCCGAGCTCGGTTGTGAGTGTACTTACCGCCCGCTTCCGAAATTCAAAGTCGGTGGCCAATATTTGCCTTCCTTATCTACGTCCGTCTTATTGTCTTTGCGTCCGTATCTCTTGAGTATCGTCACAACCAGCTAATGTCGTAGCATCAACGCCGCCGATTGTTCGGAGATAAACACGGAACTCGCTGAAATGTAGTAGTGCTACATACTGCGCTTATCGACGATAAACAGGTGAGATTTTGAATCGATTGTTTCCTGAATTATTCGGCATTGCTCATGAGGGTCAAAATCATTCCTACCCAGAGTGATGCTTACGCGGCTTCTCTCTTGTGATTGGTCGAATGAATCAAGGTTGCACCGAGGACATGTTCCGCTAAATGTCGAACAACCGGAACAACAACGCCATCGCCAGTCAAATGATAGGCCTCATTATAGTTTTCTGGAAGTTTATACTCATCAGGCAGTCCCATTAACCGTGCGGTTTCCCGGCTCGAAATGAGTCTCGATTTCACTGATTCTCCATCAATAACCATAATTAATTGACGACTTGATCCGCCTGCGGGTGTTCGCAGGCAGCCGGCAATGTCATCAAACCGGATTTCTGCCCGCTGTACTTTAACGCCGTTCTTATCTCTACGGGTGCGCTTGTAGATGGTGCCGACCCTGCGGCTTCTCGCTTTTTTGGCCTTCTCGACTTTAGCAAGGTTTATGTCGCTCATCATATCTAGCAACTGCCGAGTTTCATTCGGTGTGTGCCATGGAACACTCGTTGGATGTTCCTCGACTAAATCAGCAAAGCATGAATTACGCAATTGTGGTCTCTTGATTGACCACCATACCCAGTTCTCTTTGGCGTTCTCGCTCAGTTTCTCATATGCAGTCCGCAGCGTCGTTGTATGCCAAATCGGTGACGGGTGAGGGTCGACTAAGTCCCGGGACAAATCCAAATTTTGCTGCACCCCGATGATAAACAGCCTGGGTCGGGATTGCGGCACAAACAATGCGGCGTCGATGACAACGGCACCGTATCGATATCCAGCATTTGTCAGTGCTAAACAGATGGCGGCAAAATCTAAACCACTATGTGAAGAAAGGGTGCCGCACACATTTTCCAAGACAATCATTTGGGGCGCGCGACCTTCGTTGATAAGGGCCTTCATAAGGCTCCAGAACGGCCAGAAAGTTCCGGACCGAGCTCCTGTCAAACCCGCACCGCTGCCGGCAAGCGATAAATCCTGGCAGGGGAAAGATCCCCAAACTAGGTCGGCATAGTCTGGCAAATCGGATGTTCTAATAGTACGAACGTCGGCCGTCTTTAGAACGTCATCACCCCAGTTCTGGCGATAAACGTCGCTCTTTTTGTGATCGAAATCATTGGCGAAAAGGCAAGTCCATTGAGGGCCTAAACCCATGCGGGCCATACCTCCTCCCGCGAAAAATTCGTAGAACTTACCCATTTCGCGCCCCGCCCTTGATGTTCAGCATTGTTCATAGACTAACTTCTGCTAGGTCATTTTGGAGCCAACTCGGCAATACATCAAGAGAAATGTTCTTAGTACGTTCTCATCTATTCACAAATTATGGTATTTTCTGTCATAGTATGTACTAATTCTAGTATTCGGATTTTATGAGTGTGTTCACAAGAAGCTGGAAGATTGCACTCACCCACCAATAAAAAGCCCCGCCGGAGCGGGGCCTTAATTCGTTGCTGGGAACGTCGCCTAGTTGAGCTTTGACGGCAGCTCTTCGATGGCCTGTTCGAGCAGGGCGTCGCCGCCGTCGCCTTGGGTGGCGTTGACGAGCAATTGCTGGGTCGCCGCGATGGCGACATCGGCGGCCTGACCGCGCACATCGGCCAGCGCCTGGGCCTCTGCGGCGGCGATCATGTCGAGCGCCTGTTGTTCGCGCCGGGCCAACAGTTCGGCGGTGCGCTCGGCGGCGGCCTTTTCGATGCGGCCGGCCTCCTCGCGCGCCTCGGCGATGATGCCCTCAGCCTCTTTCAAGGCATCGCGCTGCTTGCGCTGGTATTCAGCGAGCGTGTGCTGGGCCTCTTCGCGCAGGCGCTGGGCCTCGTCGAGCTCGGACTTGATCGCTTCCGCCCGCCCGTCGAGCTTTGTGGTTAGTGTCTTGGTGATGGGTTTGTATAAAACGACGATAAACAACACTAATGCGACAAAGACCCAAAGTTCCGGATTTTGGAGGTCAAAGAAGGCCAGATGGATTTCGTCTTTCTCCGCGGCCCAGGCAGAGCCGGTGAGCAGGAAGAAAACGCTTGCCGATGTGAGGAGGCGGGTGATCATGAGCTGCGATCCTGTACCGATGCCGCGACGGCGGACTTAACGGCTTCGCTATCCGGCGCGCTGCCGATCAGCCGCTCAACCGCCTGACGGGCGATATCCTCGGCGATTTCGGACACATTGCCCGCCGCCGCCGCTGATTCCGCAGCGATACGCTCGCGCGCCGCTGCCGCGTTGGCGGCAAGCGTTTCGGCCAAGGCGGCGTTTTGCTTGTCGGCCTCCGCCGCCGCGCGCGTTGCCGCGGCGTGCAGCTCCTCATGGGCGTTTGCCCTGGCTTCCGCCAGGCGCGCCTCATAGGCGGCCATGACCTCGTCGGTCTGGTCGGCCAACTCGCCAGCCTTCGCCAAATCATCGCCGATTTTGCGCTGACGGTTCTCCAGGGTGGCGGAGATACGCGGCAGCGCGACCCGCGAAATGAAAACGAACACCACCGCGAATGTGACGACAAGCCAGAATATCTGGCTGACAAACGTCGAAGTATCGAATTGGGGCATGTCGCTGGTCTTTCGCGAGAGTGCGGCGCAGCTTTAGGCTAGCTGCCGAGGATGATGAACGCGACGATGAGCGCGAACAGCGCGATGGCTTCGGTCACGGCAAAGCCGATCCAGATGAACGCGCCAATTTCTTCCTTCGAGGCCGGATTGCGGCCGATGGCTTCAATGTAGCTGGCCCAAATGCGGCCCACGCCGACACCGGCGCCGATCATGCCGATGGCGGCCAGACCGGCACCGACGAGTTTCAGGCCGTTGGCGATAACCTCTGCGGCTTCGACTTCCATTTTACTACTCCTTTAAGATCTTATTTTTCGGATAGGGTTTAGTGCAGATGCAGCGCGTCGTTGAGATAGACGCATGTGAGAATGGCAAAGACATAGGCTTGAATGACCGCGATCATCACCTCTAGCAGTGTGATGGCCACGAGCAGGGCGAGCGGCAGAAGGCCGGGTAGAACGAAGAAGCTGCCCAGCGCGACGACACCGCCGGCGATGACCTTCAACAGCACATGGCCGACGGTCATATTGGCGAACAAGCGCACCGATAAGCTGACCGGCCGCGAAAAGTAGGAGATGATCTCGATCGGGATCAGCAGCGGCGCCGTTACGAGCGGCGCGCCGTGCGGGAAGAAAAGGGTAAAGAATTTTAGCCCGTGGGTGACGATACCGATGATGGTGACGCCGACGAAAATAAACGCGGCAATCGCGAAGGTCACCGCCAGATGGCTTGTAAAAGCGAAAGATTTCGGAAGCAGGCCCAGCAGATTGCCGAACAGAATGAACATGAACAGGCTGAAGATGAACGGAAAATAACGCCTGCCCTGGGCGCCGACATTGTCGCGCACCATGTCCGCCACGACCTGGTGGAAATATTCGACCGCCGATTGCCATCGCCCGGGCACCATCGCGCGCCGTTGCGTGCCGACCACCACGAATACGATCAGAACCACGGCGGTGATCGTCATCCACAGCGACGAATTGGTGAACGATATGTCCGTCTCGCCGATCTTCAGGTCGAGAATGGGCTTAATCGTGAATTGTTCGAGGGGGCTCGCCACCGAATGGGTCTCCAGTCTTACCTATGGGGCCGAATCGTCGGTGCCTGACGACTTGAATGATTGATTGGTAGTCCGAATGACATTCAATAAGCCCGCGACAAAGCCGAGAATAATAAACAGCGCCAGTAAAAATGGCTTTGTGCCCAACCAAAAGTCGAGACCCCAACCAATACCGGCACCAACCCCCACACCGACAACAAGATCAACGCCGACTCTGAGGCCGGCGCCCATACCAGAACCTGCGAAGGATGTCGGCGGTGACCGCTTGGTCGAAACGCCAGAATTACGATCCTGCGCAGCCTTCACACGTTGATGAAGATCGTTTGTCGGGGAAGGCCGGTCCGGATCGGTCATGGGAAGACCTCGTGATCTTTCGTTACGGCTCCCACCAGCTACGATCAAATCCACGCCGGAAGGCGGGCGCAAAGTAGCCACCGGCTACGGGCAAGTCAAGGCAGCTTTGGGGCCGCGCTATTTGGTCGCAAATAGGCAGAAAACCGAGGGTTTTCCTAGGCAGTGGCGCGTATCGATTCGGCCTGTCTGAGGTCGACGGAGACCAGCTGACTGACCCCCTGTTCGGGCATGGTGACGCCGTAGAGGCGATCCATCCGCGACATGGTCATGCGGTGATGGGTGACCACCAGGAAACGCGTGTCGCTGGCCCCCGCGATCTCGCTGAGCATGGTACAGAAACGGTCGACATTGGCGTCGTCCAATGCGGCATCGACCTCGTCGAGCACGCAGATGGGGGCGGGATTGGTCAAGAACACCGCGAAGAGCAGCGCGATCGCGGTCATGGTCTGCTCGCCGCCCGACAATAGCGACAGGTTCTGTAATTTCTTGCCGGGCGGGCTGGCGAAAATCTCCAGACCGGCCTGCAGCGGGTCGTCGGCTTCCGTCAGGGCCAGATGCGCCGCGCCGCCGCCGAAGATACGCACGAACAATTCCTGGAAATGCTTGTTCACATCCTCGAATGATTTCACCAAGCGTTGGCGCGCTTCGCGATTTAAATTGCTGATGCCCTGGCGCAGCCGGGCGATGGCCGAGATCAAATCGTCGCGCTCGGACTCCACGGTGGCGATCTTTTCCGCCAGCTCGTCGGCCTCCTGTTCGGCGCGCAGATTGACCGGACCCATATTATCGCGTTCGCGCAACAGGCGCTCGAACCGCTTTTCCGCCGCTTCGAGGTCGGGAATATCACGGCCTTCGGGAATCTCGGCCAGTTCCAGGACCTTTGCCGGAGCGCATTCCAGGCGTTCGGCGATGCGCTCGCTGACAACCTCCAGGGTTTGCCCGGCCTGGGCCACCGCGGCTTCGGCGCGAACCTTATCTTCGCGGGTCTCGGTGAGCCGCGCTTCGGCCGCCCGTAAGATTTTTTCCGCCTCCGCGAGCTCTCCTTCGGCAACCGCGACCTTGTCGGCGGCGGCGCGGCGGGCGGCATCGGCCTCGTTCAATGTGTCCATCAGCGAATTTCGCTGGGCTTCGATTTCCTGCGGGCGGGCGGCCAAGGCTTCCAATTCGCCAGCGGCGCCCGTGTCGCGGGTCTGCAATTCGCCAACCCGCTCCGCCGCGCCATTGCGCCGGGCATCCCAGGATGCCTCGTCGGCGGCGATTGCGGTGATACGCCGTTGACGCTCCTCGGCCTCGCGTACCAGGCGGGTATGGTCGATTTGAGCCGCTTGAAAGGCCATGCGGGCCTCGCTCAGGCGCACCCGGGTGACGGCGACATCGTCGCGCAGTGTGTCGAGATCGCCAATCGTCGCTCGACGCTGCTGCGCCGCGTCGATAGATCCCGCGATCTCTCCCATCTCGCTTTCAAGATGGGCGACCGAGCCGTGCAGGCTCTCCAGTCGCGCCTGCTTGGCGTTCATGTCCTGGGCCAATTCGCTGTGACGGCTGCGCGCCTTGGCGACGTCGCCGTCCAACTGGCGTACTTTATCGCGCGCGCCGCGTTCGTCGTCGGCGGCTGCCGTGGCGGTGGCGGTGATTTGGTCGTTGGCGTGATCGGCTTGCTCGAAATCACTGTCGGCTTCCGGCAGGCGGGCCTCCAGTTCAGCCAAACGATTGCGCTGTTTCAGACGCGCTGACGCTGTCGAACGGGTTTCCGCCCGGGCGACGAAGCCGTCCCAGCGCCACAAATTACCGTCGAGATCGACCAGGCGCTGGCCGGTTTTCAACTCGTTTGCCAGGCGGACACCGGCTTCGGCGTCTTCGACAACCCCGACCTGCGACAGGCTGCGGGCAAGCGGGGCGGCGTTAGAGACCAACCCCACCAGAGGACGCGCGCCTTCCGGTAGCTTCGGTTCGTCGGAGAGAATCGGCAGCCGGCGCCAATGGCGCGGCGCGGCTTCGTCGGTCGACGCGTCCAAATCGTCGCCCAGCGCGGCACCCAGCGCGGCCTCGTAGCCCGGGGTGACGTCGATATGGCTGATCACCGGCGTCCAGGCGCCTTCATCGTCGCTATCGCTGGCCAGCAAATCCTGTAGGGCGGCGGCTTCCGCGCGCAGCCGTGAGCGCACTTCTTCCTTGGCGGCGCGCCGTTCGCGGGCGGCTTCGCGCTGGTTGTCGGCGTCGCTGCGCGCCTGTTCAGCGGTATCCAGTTCGCGGCGCGCGTCGGCAAGTTGCGCCTCTATCGCCGCCACCGCGGCTTCGGCCTCGGCCAAAACCGCCGGGTCAATCCCTTCGGCGGCCAGTGCGTCACGTTCTTCGACCGCCGTGACGTGCTGCTGCCGGCGGCGATTGGCGCGCGCGGCGAGATCGCTCAGCTCACGGTCAATTGCCGCTAGTTGGGCGTCACCAATGGCGACTTGCTCGGCAAATGTTGCCAGCTCGGTTTCGATTTCCGTGGTCCTGTCGCGCGCTTTGTCGAGGGCGGTATTTGCCGCCTCGATGAGTTCGGTTTCGCCGCTGCAGGCGCGTTCGATCTCGCTGCGTTCGCCGTTCAGCCGGGCCAGCGCCGCTTCGGCTTCCGCGCTTAACCCCTGTTCGCGCGCCAGGTCGGCGGCGATTTGGTCGCGGCGCGTGGTCCATTGCTCGATCGCCGCGCGGACCCGTTTCTCTTCGGCATCCAACTCGTTGCGGGCCATGGTCAGGCGTTGCAATTCAGCGGCGGCGCCTACTTCGGCGTCGCGTAGCGGCGCGACCGCTTCGGCCAACGCTTCGCGTTTCACCGTGGCTTGCCCCACCACCGATGTCTCTTCGGCGACCGCGGTCTCGGCCTCGCCGAGCACCGCCTTTGCCGAGGCTACTTCACCGGTCGCGGCTGCCCAGCGATGGTGCAGGACGATGGATTCGGTTTTGCGAATATCGTGGGAAATGTTGCGGTAGCGCTTGGCCTGACGGGCCTGTTTCTTCAACGCCGTGAGCTGGGCATCGAGGGTGATCAGCACGTCTTCCAACCGCTCGAGATTGGTTTCGGCGGCGCGCAGGCGCAGTTCCGCCTCATGCCGGCGCGAATGCAGGCCGGTAATCCCGGCGGCCTCTTCCAGGAGCAGGCGGCGGTCGGTGGGTTTGGCGCTGATAACCGCGCCGACCCGGCCCTGGCTGACCAGCGCCGTTGATCGCGGGCCGGTCGCTTGGTCGGCGAACAAAATTTGCACATCGCGGGCGCGGACCTCTTGCCCGTTGACCCGATAAGTCGAGCCTTTTTCGCGCTCGATCCGCCGTGAAACTTCCAGATCTTCGCCGTCGTTGAATTGGGACGGCGCGCTGCGGTCGCTATTGTCGAGCGAGAGCACGACCTCGGCGACATTGCGCGCCGGGCGGTCGGCGGTGCCGCCGAAAATAATATCGTCCATGCCGGCGCCGCGCATCTGCTTGGCCGAAGTCTCGCCCATGACCCAGCGCAGACCTTCGACCAAGTTGGATTTGCCGCAGCCGTTGGGACCAACCACGCCGGTCAATCCCTGCGCGATCTCCAGCTCGGTGCCGTCGACGAAGGATTTAAAGCCCTGCAGTTTGAGTTTGTTAAATTGCACTTACCGTCTACCCCCGGGTCGGCCCTCTATTGGCCGACAGGCGTTATTGTGAACTGCGAATCACTTATCCGCTACCAGTGGTTCGATAATTTCAGAAAATTCTTGCACCGAGTATGAGCCCGGATAGACCGTGCCGTTGACGATATAAGTCGGCGTGAACAGCACCCCGGCGTCGGCGCCTTGTTGACGCAGGCGGAACAGACCTTCGCTCAGCGCTTTCGAGGACAGGCAGGCATCGAGCATGGCCGCATCAAGCCCGGTGATTTCGGCCAGCGCGGCGGTCGGATTTTCCGCCGATGCCCATTCCCGCTGGGTTGCGAACAGCGTTACGACCCGCTCGAAATAACCCTGTGACCCGGCGCAACGCGCCGCCATCGATGCCTTTAGCGAGACGCTATCGAGGGGAAAATCGCGAAACACTAATTTGACCCGGCCGGTGTCGATAAAGCGCTTTAGCAACCCGTCATAATCGGGGCCGGTGTGGAAGGCGGCGCAGAGCGGACAAGTGAAGGACGCATATTCGACGATGGTCACTGGCGCGGCGGGGTCGCCGATGACCCGCTCCGCCAATGCGGCGTCAACGTCGAGCGGGCCCGTCGCGTTAGCCGGCGCTATGACCAAAAGGGCGGCGAAGGCAATCGGCAGTCCCAGACGCGGCAATTTTTGTAGAACGTGAATATGTAGTCGCAATATGCTCTCCACATACAAGATATTGACTATACATCCTCCCGAATGGCGGGCACAAGCTACGTTCTGGAGGTTACCAACCGCCGCCACCGCCACCGCCGCCGCCGCCGCCGGAGGAGCCGCCACCGCCAGACCCGCTGCTCGAACCGGGCGATCTGGAGGCAGAGGAAACCGCGCCTGCGAAACCGCCGCCCAATGAGGACGCAAAATCACCGAAGCCTCTGTCGAAGCTCCGGCCCGAGTACCAGCGCGGCGAATAAGGTCGGCGCCCGCCGGGCTGTTCAGTGCTCGCAATGGTCAAGACTTCTGAGAACTGTTCGGCCCATAGCTGCTCGACCCCCAGCGCTAGGGCATAGGGTAGAAATCGCTCGAACAGTTCCGGTGTGCGCTCCGGCGGATTTAGTAGGTTCATGCGGTCTTTTTCAGCAACCGATAGAAAGTCTTTGAACCCCTCAATTTCGTCCATTGCCCGGCGGCCGAGCCGGGTTGGGGCTTTGAGCAAATGATAAAACAGCAGGTTTAGGAACTGAATTGCCACCACGATTACCGCGGCTTCGACCGACGTCACATTGGCGTAAAACCCGAGCCCCATGACCTCGCCGCCCATGAATGGCAGGGAGAACGCCGTAAAAAAGATTGCCTCGATAAATGATAGCGGTCCGTGTCCGGCGAACGCGCCACGCCACGCGGTCCAGATTCGGCGAATGAGGTAATAGACAACCGCGGTCCAGCCGGCGAGCCAGAGTGAAACGAAGCCCGTGATTTCAGGCTGATCGGAGGCCACAACCATCAGCAATAGCGCCAGAACCGTCAGGCCGATGCCCGGCAGGAAGTAGCGGGTATTGCGCACGAAATAGACCTTCTCGAATTCCGTGCGGAGTGCGTTGTGTAGGCCTTTTCGCGCCAGTTGTAGGGTCTCGTGGTTTTCTTGCTTGAGCTCAATCTTGTGTTGGGAAAGCGAAAAAAGCTTTCGCGATATGGCTTTCTCACCTTTGGAGAGGCGCGGCAACTGACCGGTCAGTTCAAGCGTGTAGGTTCTCTTCGTGTCTATCGTGTAGGTTCTCGTCGCGTCTTCGTCGATGGCCAGAAAGCCTTTGACCGCCATGTTGACGATCGCCGCGGTGAACACCTTGTTGTCGAAGCCCATCTGGGACACGTAGCGGGCGCCGGCTGGGGAAAGCCCGTCCGGCGGGGTGTAGCGGGGATAAATCGCGCCGCGGTCGGGGTCGCGGCCGACCCTTGCCCAGATGATCAGATAGTAGGCGAGCAATAATACCAGGCCGAACGCGCCGGCGAGCACGACGCCATTGTCGCTTAAGAAATAACCGACCCTTTGGTCGTTGGTCGGCCGGGTGACGAAGCCAGGCGGCCAGGAAACGGCGATGGTCAGGCCCTCGCGGGGGCGCAGCCTGCGAGTGGTTTCGACCTCGAATATATTGCCAGTCTGCGCGATTATTCGAAAATCTTGACCCCGATCGCCATCGAAGCCGGTATAGTTGGCATGACTGAGGACAGTCGCGCCATCGGGCAGATGCACGGTCGCGCGGGCCCGCGCGATGGAAAAGTCCCAGTCATTGCCGGTGACGTTCCAAAACAATTCGTCGAAATCGTCAAAGAAGCCCAGCTGACGGTTGGTGCGGTAGGTGATGCGGTAGACGTGACGCCCGGAAGGAATTAGGACATTGGCGTCGCCGATTCTCACCCGAACGCCGTTCGACAGGTTCTCAGTGTTAAACGGCTCGCGCGCGCCGTTGCGCGTGACCTCTTGCAGTTCGAAACCGACCACCGTACGGCGGCCCGACGGTGTTTTATAGGTGGTCGGGAAATCGCGGAAGATCCCGCGTTTGATCTTACGCCGTGCGCTGTCGACCGTGATGGTTTCGCGCACCAACATCGAGGCGTCTTGGTTGATCCAGATTTCACTATGGAAATCGACGATCTGCTCGGGTGTTTGCGCGGTCGCTGGTTGAACGTAGCCGGCGACCGCAAGCCAGATGACGGCGATGAAGAACCTAGTCAAAGCTGACCGCGACCGGTTGCCGGGCCGCGCCGTCAGCTTCGTCGAGTTCGAAAAATTCCGCCTTGGTGAAGTTGAATCTGCGAGCGATGATATTGCCGGGGAACTGGTCGACCTTGGTGTTCATTTCCCGCACGCTACCGTTGTAATAGCGCCGCGCCGCCTGGATCTGTTCTTCGACTTCGGCGAGATCTTCTTGCAGGCTGAGGAAGTTTTCGTTGGCTTTAAGCTCGGGATAGGCTTCGGCGACCGCAAAGACGGATTTGAGAGCCCCGGTAAGCACATTCTCGCTCTGCGCCTGATCTTGCGGCGAGCCCTCGTTGGACAGGGCGGCGGTACGCGCCTGGGTGAGCTTTTCCAGCGTGCCGGCTTCGTGGTTGGCGTAACCCTTAACGGTTTCGACCAGATTGGGAATGAGGTTGTAGCGCCGCTTCATTTGTACATCGATGTCGCTCCACGCCCCGTTTACTTGGACGCGCGATTTTACGAAACCGTTGTAGATCATGATCGCGTAGACGATCAGCACGACGACGATGCCGAGTATGATAAATGGAATGCTCATAACGGGCCCCTATCTGACCTCTGTCTAGTACAGCACCGCCGCCAAACCAAAGACGGATAAGTTCACCTTACAGGCGAATAGTGGCGATGCATCGCTTGATAAACATTTAACATATCTGTCAACCCGCCCTTAAGCTTAACGCCAGGGCAGGATCGGACGAATGGCGGGATTAGCGCGGATCAGAGAAAATATGACGGGACGTTACCCTCATCCCAGCCCATGAGATCTTGCAGGCTCGGCTCTAGAATGGACCGGGAAAGTCCTTTCGCATCCCGCTCGTCGGCCACGCGCTTGAATATGGCGTTCGCCTCGGCCTTGGCCTTCTCCAAATTGTCGAACAGTTTGAGCCGATCTGCATGGGGCTGCTGGCGAACTGTTGCCAGCTTTCCTTCGGGAATCTTATACAGGCGTGCGCCGAGATCGACTTCCCAGACCACATAGTGGGTTTGTTCTTCGGCTTTCTCGGCCGGTTCTACCGTTTCAGGTTGGTCGCGCGTATTCTCGAAGGCCTCGAGGGTGGATTGCGTTTTAGCCGGCTTGGCGGGCCGCTGAAATTTTGGTTTCAGGTTTGGTTTCACGTCCCAGCCCGCGGTTCGATTGGCGGGTGGTTCCGGGGCGGGCTGCGGCGGAATGGCTAAATATTCCTCAAGCTGGCTGTCCAAACTCTCTTCCGGTGTCGCTTCCGTTTCGGCGTCGGTCGTCGGCAACGTGCTGACCAGCCGAAGGGTGAGAGGTTCCTCGGATGCAGCGGTCTGTTCGATGGCGCTAGACGCCTGGGCCTCGGCGTCGTCGTTGATATCGGGGTTTTCCGTGCGATTGCTGACAAACGGGCCACTCGATTTCGGTGCGGGTTGTTCGGCTTTCTCGATCTCATTCCCGGTGGCGATCACCGACACGCGGATCTTGCCGTCGAGCGTATCGCTGAAGGCCGACCCGAAGATGATGTTGGCGTCGGGGTCGACCTCTTCGCGGATCCGGTTGGCCGCCTCATCGACTTCCATCAGCATGAGATCCAATCCACCGGTGATGTTGATGAGAACGCTGCGCGCGCCCTTCATCGAAATATCGTCGAGCAATGGGTTGGAGATTGCTGCCTGGGCGGCGGCCAGCGCCCGGTCTTCGCCTTCAGCCTCGCCGGTCCCCATCACGGCTTTGCCCATGCCGGCCATGATCGAGCGCACATCGGCGAAATCGAGATTGACCAGACCCGGCAGAACCATCAGATCGGTCACCCCGCGCACGCCGGAATGAAGCACCTCGTCGGCCATTTTGAAGGCGTCGGCGAGGGTCGTTTTATCGTCGGCGATGCGAAACAGATTTTGGTTGGGGATGACGATCAGTGTGTCGACATATTTGGTCAGCTCGGCAATTCCGGCTTCCGCCTGGCGCATCCGGCGGGCGCCTTCAAATTCAAACGGCTTTGAGACCACGCCCACCGTGAGCACGCCTTGTTCGCGCGCTGCCTGGGCGATGACCGGCGCCGCGCCTGTGCCGGTGCCGCCGCCCATGCCGGCGGTAATGAAGGCCATGTTGGCGCCCTGGAGCGCGCCGACAATCGCTTCGTTGGCTTCCTCCGCCGCCGCCTGTCCAATTTCCGGGCGCGCGCCAGCGCCCAAACCTTTGGTGAGGTTCGCGCCGAGTTGGAGCTGGCTTTCGCACAAGGATTGTTCCAGGGCTTGTGCGTCGGTGTTGGCCGCGAGGAATTCGACGCCTTCCAGATCGGCGCGAATCATATTGTTGATGGCATTGCCGCCGGCTCCGCCGACACCAATCACCGAGATGCGCGGCGTCGGTACCCGATCAATTGGCGCACCAAAGTTGCTGTTTTCGTCCGTCATGACACTCTCCCTGACCGTGGTGGCTATGTCCGCGCGATAGGGCGGGATTCCACCGGCCTCTTTCGGGCCGTTCGGTCACTCACTTTTTGATCTCCCCAATCTCGGCGAATACACTTCAGCAGGTTAATTCCGCAATTATGGGTATCTTTTTTGGGCCATTCGCCAGGCTCCAGGTCTTCTTTTCAACCCAGCGCCCAGCATGCACGTTTTGGTTTCGCGGCGCAAAAAATACTTGGGTCAGTGTTGAATTAATTTTGGCGTTGCTTGCGACCAAGGATACCGCGTCCCAGGGCATCCAGCGCCCGGCGCAGATCTTCATCGGCGACCTCGTCCAGTTGCGCGGACAGCGCGGCGGCGTCTTCGTCGGACGGCGGTGGGGTCGCTTTGCGCGCCGCCGGTTTGCGCACGGTGATCGGGCCCTGTTGTAGAGTGATACGGGCGATCGCTTGGTAGCCGAAATAACCGTTGATACGTTCGATGACTTGCGGCTGCATATGCTGGAGTTCGAGCGCCAAGGCGCCGCTGACGCGAATATGCAGGGTGCCGCCAGTGCCATCGGCGCCACGGGCGATGCGTAGGGGTACACATTCGGTCGCCAACGCGGCGCCGATAATGTCGGGCCAATCCGATATCAGCGCCGCCTCGGCCAATCCACGTTTCTTGCGGATCGGGCCGGTGATGCGGTCGGCTTCGACGGCGACGGCTCGCAGGCTTTTAGCTCGGCGCGGTGGTGGGGCAGGCGGCATGGCAAATGGTCTTACCGAAAATGGCGTTGGGACATATGTTAGGGCGGCGTCGGGTCGCGAACAACCGCGGCCGCCCGGTGACAGGTGGAGAAAATTGGCGAAACCCCGTGCGACAGATCTGCTCGATTGGTATGACCGGCATGCTCGCCGGCTGCCCTGGCGCGCGCCGCCGGTGCAAGGCCGGCGCGGAACAGCGCCCGACCCTTACCGGATTTGGCTCAGTGAGGTCATGCTGCAGCAAACCACCGTTGTCACGGTCGGTCCTTATTTCAAAGCGTTTCTCGAGCGCTGGCCGACGGTTGCCGATTTGGCCGCAGCCGATCTCGATGCGGTGCTGCACGCCTGGGCCGGCTTGGGCTATTACGCCCGCGCCCGCAACCTCCATAAATGCGCCCGTGTGGTGACCGACGTGCATGGTGGCGTTTTCCCCGATACGGTGGAAGGATTGCGCGCGTTGCCGGGCATCGGGCCCTATACCGCGGCGGCGATCGCCGCAATCGCCTTCGACCGGCCGGCGACCGTGGTCGATGGCAATGTCGAGCGGGTGATGGCCCGGCTGTTCGCGGTGGAGGAAAACCTGCCGGCCGCGAAGCCCCGATTGCATGTGTTGGCTGAAGGGCTGACCCCGCAATCGCGGCCCGGCGATTATGCCCAGGCGGTGATGGATCTGGGCGCCACCGTGTGCACCCCCCGCTCGCCGAAATGTTTGATGTGTCCGTGGCAAGCGGATTGCTGCGCACAGGCGCTCGGCATCGCTGAGACGCTGCCCCGGCGCGCGCCGAAGGCGGAACGGCCCCTGCGCCGGGGGCTGGTGTTCTGGACGGCGCGCAGCGACGGCGCGGTCTTGCTGCGCCGCCGGCCGGAGCGTGGGCTGCTCGGCGGTATGATGGAAGTGCCCTCCAGCGATTGGGCGGCGCGCGAACCTGCGGATATAGCCTGCGCGCCGGTCTCCGCCGACTGGCGCGAGCTGCCCGGCCAGGTCAGCCATGGCTTCACTCACTTTCAGTTGGAATTGAACGTTTTGGCGGCGCGGGTGCGCAAAAACGCCAAAGCCGAGGGTGTGTGGATTATGCCCGAGACATTCGGCGATCACGCACTGCCGACATTGACCAAGAAAGTGGTGCGCCACGCCATGGCGCATGTTTGATTAGGTAAGCGCGAAGCTCAGCACCTCACCCTGAGCACTTCACTCTGAGCCCCTCATCCTGAGCTTGTCGAAGGACGAGGGGCGGAGTGTGCTGGACCACATCCTTCGACGAGCTCAGGATGAGGAAATTTTTGTTGGCTCACTCCAAATGCCAACCGAGCCAGTCGCAGATGGCGCCGCCCATGATTAGCGTCCTGTCGGCGTCGGACAGCCAGTCGAGCTGCTCGCTGACCAGGGTTATGCATTCGGCGTAAGTGCAGGTCAGCCGGGTAACGTCGGACCCCCAGAACATGCGCGCCGGGCCAAAGGCGTCGTAGATCTGGCGGATGTAGGGGTGCAGGCCGGGATAGGGGTAGGGTTCGGTCGAATAGCAGGGCAGCGAGGTCGCCTTGACCACCACATTAGGAAATTTGGCGAGCGGCAGCAGGATCGGCAAATCGGCGAACGCCGCGTCGTCGCTGGCGCCGCGCACTAGTCCCAGATGATCGACGCACAGGCGCAGATTGGGGTGCCGTTCGGCGATTTTCGCGACTTCCGGCAGATAGCCGGAGATCATCACCATCACCGGAATGCCCGCGTGCGCCGCGCCAGCCCACAACCATTCAAGGCTGCCATTGGTCAGCCATTCGAATTCTTCCGGCTTTGAGAAAGTGAAGCGCAGGCCCAGCATGCCGGGCTGGTTGTTCCAATCGTCGAGCAGTGTCCGGCTGGCCGGCTCGTCGAGGGACAGCCGGCCGAGCACCGCCAGGCGGTCAGGGTGTTCGTTCGCGGCTTCGAGCGCCAGATCGTTGGTGTCGCCCATCCACATCGGCGGCACGATGACGGCGCGGTCGACACTGGCGTCATCCATCTCTTGCAACAGGTCGTTCTTGGTGTAGGCGGGAATCTGCCGGTGCCAGGGATTGGGCGTTCCGGCGTTCCAAAGATGGACTTGTGAATCGACAATCAACATGGCGGCCCCCTCTCGTCCGAGAGACTCTAGCAGCACCCGGTCGGTTGCCCAAAATGAGGAACGGAGATTGTCTAGTTCAGTTCGGCGCGCAATTTCTGGCGCAGCACGTCGATGGGGACCAGCTTGCCCTCGATATCGAGATGCCAGAATGTCCAGCCGTTACACGCGTCGGCGCCTTGCACGGCGGCGCCGATTTTGTGAATCGAGCCACGATTGTCCGACGAGATGATAGTGCCGTCGGCGCGCACCTTGGCGGCGTAGCGCCGGCGCGGACCGTAGAGAACCTCACCGGGCCGCAACAGGCCGCGTTCGACCAGCCAGCCGAACGGAATGCGCGGCTGATCGCGTTTCGATGGCGTCTCGAGCAGCGAGGTCTCTTCGATCTGTCGCACCCGTGACAGACGCTCCTCGGCGACGTCGATATAGTCCTGCTCGCGCTCGATGCCGATGAAGTCGCGCTGCAATTGCTTGGCGACAGCTCCCGTCGTGCCGGTGCCGAAGAACGGATCGAGGATGACATCGCCGACCTTGGTCGACGCCATGACCACCCGGTGGAGCAGCGCTTCGGGTTTCTGTGTCGGATGGGCCTTGCGGCCGTCATCGTTTTTCAGCCGCTCGCCGCCATTGCAAATCGGCAACAACCAGTCGCTGCGCATTTGGATGTCGTCGTTCAGCGCCTTCATGGAATCATAGTTGAAGGTGTATTTTGATTTTTCGGACTTTGCGCACCAGATCAGCGTTTCGTGAGCGTTGGTGAAACGCCGGCCGCGAAAATTCGGCATCGGGTTCGACTTGCGCCAGATCACGTCGTTGAGCATCCAGAATTCGAGATCCTGCAAAATGCTGCCGACCCGGAAAATATTGTGGTAGCTGCCGATCACCCACAGGGTGCCGTTGGGTTTCAAAACACGCCGAGCGGCGCTCAGCCAATCGCGGGTGAAACTGTCGTAAGCCGAAAAATTTTGAAACTTGTCCCAGCCCTCATCGACCCCGTCGACCCGGCTATTGTCGGGCCGCTTCAGATCGTTGGCGAGCTGTAGATTATAGGGGGGGTCGGCGAACACCGCGTCGACGCACGCCTCGGGCAGCGCCGACATGTGTTCAACACAGTCGCCTTGCAAAATGACGTTACGCGGAGCCGCTTTTTCCGCGCGTTCTCGGCCAGGGGAACGCATGACGGCGGACGATGGAGAAGTCGGGAATCCGGGTCAATCGAAAAATTCGAGTCATCGCCGATATTGTGTTTGGAATCAGCGTTTTAACGAGATGTAGCGGTCTCGGGGGCAAATTTTTTGATCGGCGCGAAACTTTTGCGGTGGTGGACGGTGGCGCCGAGCCGCGCCAAGGCATCCTGGTGCTCGCGGGTGCCGTAACCGACATTGCGTTCCCAACCATAGCCGGGACAGTCTCGCGCCAGGTCCGCCATCAACCGGTCGCGGCTGACCTTGGCGTAGATTGAGGCGGCGGCGATGGACAATACCAAGCCATCGCCCTTGACGATGGCTTCGGCCGGGCAGGGCATATCGGGGACTCGATTGCCGTCGACCAGCACCGAATCCGGCGTGACGGGTAAGGCGGTGACCGCGCGCTGCATGGCCAGCATGGTCGCGCCGAGAATATTGAGCGCGTCGATTTCCGCGGGCTCGGCGCGGCCGAGCGCCAGCCACGCATCACCGCGATCGTGGGCGCGCGTTAACGCGTCGAAATATTGCTCGCGGGTCGTTTTGCTGATCGTCTTGGAATCGTCGAGGCCGGCCAATTCGGGCGTTGCCGCGGCGCGCGCGCTTAAAATTGCCGCGGCGGCGAAAACCGGCCCGGCCCAGGCGCCCCGGCCCACTTCGTCGATACCGGCAACATGGCCGCTGGCGGCGGCTTCGCGAGAATAGTCCGGCACGTCAGTCGTCGGCCGCCGGATGGTTCCGCGTATCCTCGATCCGTGGTGGGATCCGCGGTTCGATAGGGACCCTGTCTTTTCTTATGCGTCGTCCGATCGCGCTACCGGCATTGCGCGCCAGACGGGCGACCAAGGCGCCGCCACCGGAAATGCGGTCGGCCTCGCGGCCAAAGGCGATGCGGAAGACGTAGCGCACCGAGACCCGCTGGAACGTGGCGACACGGTGGAGACGTCGCGCCGCACCCATCCACAGGGGCGATACGGCCAGGGAGAGGGCGGTGACTGTAATGATGATGCGGAATTCGTCGATGGAAATGACCTCTCGGCTCAGACCTATGCTGCCCAGCAGGAACGAGAATTCACCGACTTGCGACAGCACCAGGGCGGTCAGCAGGGCCTGCGCCCAGGGCAGGCGAAGGGCGGCGAACACCGCCAAATTGACCAAGGTTTTGCCGACGGTGGCGATCAACAGCATGACGATGACCAGACCCAAATTGGCCCAGACCAAGGACAGGTCGATCAACAGTCCGATGGAGAGGAAAAACACCATCATCAGGATGGATTGGATCGGCATCACCGTATTGAGCATGCCGACGCGCAAATTGCTGTTGCCGATGGTCAGCCCGGCCAGGAAGGCGCCATAGGCCGGAGACAGGCCAAGCAGTCCTGAGACCGTCGCCGCGCCGAAGCAGCAGACCAGGCCGAGCAGGGGTGTCAAATCGGCGTGGTCGGCGATGATGGCGGGCAGCGGCAGATTGACCCGGTGTCGCCGGCTGAGGAAGTAAATTAGGGCCAGCAACAGGCCGATGGACAAAACAATGCGCGCCACCGCGGTAAAACTAAACTCGCCCAGCACCGCGATGTCGAGCAGCAAAATCATCGGCACGATCGCTAAATCCTGGGCGATCAGAATACCGACGGCGATCCGCCCGGTGCGGGTCCGCAATTCGCCGATATCTTCGAGAATCTTGACCGCGACGGCGGTGCTGGAGAGCGCCAGAACGAAGGCCAGCAGCAGAATGGCGGCGGTCGGCCAGCCCATCACCTGACCGATAAACCAGGTCACGAACAGCGCCCCGGCGGTCTGCAACGCCACGGTCGCCAAGGCGATGCGCCATATCCGGCGGAACGCGCGTAGGCTTAGTTCCATGCCGATGACGAACAACAGCAACAACACGCCCAGATCGGCCAGCAGTGCGATATTCTCTTCGTTGCTGACCAGGGCGAACCCGGCTGGGCCCAATACCACGCCGGCCAGGATGTAGCCGATGACCGCGGGTTGGCGTAGCCGTGTAAAGATGACCCCGCACGACAACGCCACCAGAATGACGACGGCCAGCGGGATCAACTGTTCGTGGGCGAGCATGACGGACCTAAACTACCACAGGTCCCTATAACCGTACCTTAATCAGTCGTCACTAATTCGAAAATAACTGCAATTGCTCGTTTTGTGTCTTTGCTTGCGGGGGAACTCGAAACTGCCCACTGTCGAGGCGCCGGGAATCGACGCTGTTGGTATCGATATTGAGCCCGTTCTGGCGGCAGGCGAGCCGGAACCGGGTGGCCAACAGCTCGGCATGACGACCATTGCCGCGCATACGCGAGCCGAATTCGCTACGGTAAAGTTCGCCACCGCGGAATTCCCGCAGGCGTTTGAGAACCCGTTGTTCCCGGTCGGGCACATGCTCGGCTAGCCATTCCTGGAACAGCTCTTTCAACTCCAGCGGCAATCGCAGCACGATATAGCCAGCCCGCTTCGCGCCGGCTTGACGCGCGCGAATGAGAATGGCCTCAAGCTCATGATCGGTCAGCGCCGGTATCACCGGCGCCACCATGACGCCGGTCGGTATATCGGCCCGCGCGAGCTCGGTGAGGGTCGCCAAACGGCGTTCCGGCGGTGCGGCGCGGGGCTCCATGGCGCGGGCCAGCTTTTGATCCAGGGTGGTCACCGACACCGAGACGCTGGCCAATCCCTTGGCCGCCATCGGTCCCAGAATATCGATGTCGCGGCACACTAGATGGCTCTTGGTGACGATCGATACGGGATGATCGTGCTCGGCAAGCACCTCTAATATCTGGCGGGTAATTTGCAGCCGCCGCTCGATCGGTTGGTAGGGATCGGTGTTCGTGCCCATGGCGATGGTGCGCGGTTGGTAGCGCGGCGAGGCGAGTTCGCGCCGGAGAATTTCCGCCGCGTCCGGTTTGGCAAATAATTTGGTTTCGAAATCGAGGCCCGGCGATAAGCCGAGCCAGGCATGGGTCGGTCGGGCAAAACAATAGATGCAGCCATGTTCGCAACCGCGATAGGGGTTAATCGAGCGGTCGAACCCGATATCCGGCGACTGGTTACGGGCGATCACTGTGCGGCTGGTATCGCGCAGCACTTGGGTGTCGAGGCGCGGCGGATCGGCTGCGAGATCGTCGGCGTTGGTCCAACCATCGTCGATGTGTTCGCTATGCAGACGTTCGAACCGACCTTCCCGGTTAGAGATCGCACCCCGGCTTTTGCGCTTGCGCGCCGGTAACACGTCATAGGGCGGATGGCCTACGCCGGCATAGTCCTTATCGGCGGATTGTCTGACTGTCGTCGTCGATCTCATAGACGAAAGCTACCAGAACAGAAAGAACATAACAAGAACATTCATATGTTACGAAATAGCAGGAGTTGACCGGCGCCTAGATCAGCGCGTCAAGAAGGTCGGTTTCCAACCAATCGCTGCGAGCTTGCGCGATGGCGCCGGGCTCGAAGGACGCGGCGATGTGGGTGGCGATATGGGCGGTCATCGCCGCATCGCGCGAGGCGGGATGGTCGCCGCCCTGCCAGGCCGCCTGCCAGCGGGCGAACCAGGTCATGGTGCGCAGCCAGGTGAGACGACGCAGCGGTATAAGCCGGGGCATAATTTCGCCGGCACGCGCGGGGCCGACATGCTCGAGATAGCGGCGGTAAAAAGCACCGACTTGGTCGGTCGTGAGCCGGGTCGCACAGTCGGGATCCCAGCCGGTGGCGACGGCTAGGGTGGCGTGCGCCAAATCGATCGGCGGGACGCCATAAAGCGCCTTCTCCAAGTCGACGAACCAAGCCTTGCCATCGCGGTCGATGAGGAAATTTCCCGGATGGGTGTCCGTGCCGACCAAACACAGCGTCATTGCCGGTTCGCCGTCGAATGTGAAGCCTCGTGCCCATTCCAGTTCTTGGTGGATGGCCGTGCGGGCGTCGTCGGAAAGCAGGGCGTCGGCGACAAAACTGGCCTGCTCTTCGATGACGCGCAGAGTAGCGGCGACCGGATCGGTATGAACTTGCAGCGGCGGTTGCCCGGCGGATGCTGGAATCGGCAGTTGGTGGATTGCGGTGAAGGCGTCGGCGATGGCGTCGAGATCGTCGGGCAATCGTGGTGGTCGGCCGTCGACCAAGTCGACGATGAGCGCACCCCGCGGTAATATCTCGCCGACCGGAATCGTCTCGCGCAAGGTCGGACAATGGCCGCTCGCCGCGGCGCGCTGAAACGCGGTGGCCTCGTAGATTAGTTGTTCGCCGGGCGCCATGCCCCACTGGCTCATTCGCGGCACGCGCAGCACCAGGCCGCTGTCGCCGATACGCCAATGATCGTGGGAAATGCCCTTGGTGGTGAGAACCGACAAGGCTCGGCCTTGCGCAATCGGTACCTCGGCGAGCGCTTGGGCTAGCTCTTCGACCGCTGGAGGGGGACTCATGCCTCGGCGGCGTCGGATTCGATGAGCCGCGGCAACAGCTCGGCGAAGTTACACGGGCGGTGGCGAATATCGAGCTGGTCGGCCAGGATATCGTCCCAGCCGTCGCGGCACGCGCCGGGTGAGCCGGGCAGGACGAAGATATAGGTGCCGCCGGCGACGGCGGCATCGGCGCGTGATTGCACCGTCGAGGTGCCGATTTTCTGATAACTCAGCCAGCGGAACATTTCGCCGAAGCCGGGGATATGCTTATCCGCGACCCGCGCCAGGGCCTCCGGTGTTACATCTCGGCCAGTAACCCCCGTGCCGCCGGTCGAGATCACAACGTCGACACTCGGATCATCGATCCATTTTTGGAACTGCCCGGCAATCGCGCCGATATCGTCGCGCACAATGGTCCGGTCGGCGAGGTGATGGCCACCCTCGGTCAGCCGTGTTTCCAGGACGTCGCCTGAGGTGTCGTCGGCTTGGGTGCGGGTGTCGGAGACCGTCAATACCGCAATATTGAGCGGTTGGAACGTAATCTCGGCCTTAGTTTTTCCCATCGGCTATTTGCTCACCCACATTGTCATCGTCCTTGCCGTCGATTTGACGGTAGCCTGGCCAGGTCCCCGCCACCACGTCGTCGAGGGACGGGGACGGTTGGCCGAGACGGTCGCGATATAACCATAAGTTAGTCAGAACGCGCTCAATGAAAAGCCGTGTTTCGCGCGAAGGCAAGCTTTCGATGAACAATAAGGGGTCGTCGCCATAATTAATTTTGCGTTCCCAGTTCCGCAGATTGCCCGGTCCGGCATTGTAGGCGGTGGTGATGCGGAACAGATCGTCGGGGATCGATCGATCCGACAAGAGGTGGCCGATATAGCGTTGCCCCAGGGAAAGGTTGAGTTCGGGGTTGAAGAGCTGGTCTTTCTTTCGTCCGCGCAGGCTGCGCTGGCCGGCGACGAAGCTGGCGGTGCGCGGCATCAACTGCATCAAGCCGCGCGCGCCGGCTCGACTTTGGGCCCTCTCGTTGAACGCCGATTCCTGGCGTACGAAGGCGTAGATCAGAGCCCGGTCGACAGCGAAGCCATCATCCAGTTCCCAGTCTGGTAGAGGATACAGCGCGGCGTTGCGCGTCGAGGAGTCGGTGACGGCGGCGAGCTTGAGAGTCAGGGCTGGGAAATTCGTCCGGCTCGCCAGGGCCAGAATGTCCGGCCGCAGCGCGCGTTGCGTTGCCGCTAGTCCGGACAGCTCGAACTCGGCTTCACTGGGCAGGCCGACCTGTATCAACGCGATGGCGCGGCTGCCGCGCGCGGTCTTGGCGATATCCTTAAATGCCGCCACGTTGAGCGGCGGTTGGCGCCAGTCGATTTGCAGCGGCTCGCCGAGCGCGCGTTTCGACAACAGACCGTAGAAGGTGAGCGGGTAACGCGCGCCCTTCTCGAGCATTGGTGTGACCTCGGCGGGTCGGCGATTTATCAGCGACGCGCGCGCCGACCAAAAAGCGGCGGCCGACTTCATCCATTCCGAAGTGTTCTCGACCCCGGCCAGCGCGGTGAAGTGTCGGTGTGCCTTGTCGATGTCACCGGTGCGCCATGCGGCGAGGCCGCCCCACCAGTAGGCCAGAGGCACTTTGGTGCGGGGCGCGGTTTTGATTGCCCGCTCGGCCGCGGCGATGGCCTCGGCATCTTTGCCGGCGCGATAGTAGGCGCGGGACACGTCACGCAGGGCTTGGGCGATTTGCAATTGGGTCAGCAGGCCGGTGGTGCTCGGCTGGTCCAGTAGTTCAATTGCGCCGGTTGGCCAGTTTCGACCAATCCGCGACCGGACATTTCGTTGCAAACGCCGGCCCTTGCCGGTGTTTGCCCGCGAATAGCCGGGCCGCGACTCGGACGCTTTTTGAGCATCGGTCGACAGCGCCGCGAGACGTTTGACCACGGGCCCGCGCAGGGCCTTTGCGTTCTTAGGTTGGCGCAGCTTGGCGAGGCGATGAATTCGTCTCGCTTGGGGATGGTCGGCGTATTTCGCCATCCACTTGCGAAGCTCGCTGTACTTGGAGCGGTATTTTGTCGGGTGCAGATAGCGTTGCGCCAGGACATAACCCATTAGGCGACGGTCTTGTAGACGCCGGGTCATGGCATCGACATCGCTCCAGCGACCGTCCTCCTGCAGCGCGAAGATGGTCCGGTAGAGATCGACATCACCGTCCGGCAGAATCGCCTCGATCGCGCCTAGGCCGGGGATATGTACGCTCGCCGGACCTGCCAAAGCGGTTTCGACCGGCCGGGGCACCGGCACTTGCGCCATGGCGGCGCTGGCCACGAACAGCGGCACCAGCAAGGCGTTAACAACAATAAGGCGCATTCGGCGATTTCCTTGGCGCCGGCGAGGGCGCCTCATTTCGGCGGGTGAGGTGGAAGAGTAGAATGGACCTTATGGCGTTCTTATTTCGTTAACGTATCGAGACGTTGGCGCACGCTCAAGAGGTCCCTCCAGGCGGCGCGCTTTTGCGCCGGTTGGCGCAGCAAATAGGCGGGATGCAAGGTTGCCATGGCTGGAATTGGTGCGATTCCGGCGTTTTCCAGCTCAGGCGAGTTATATTCGTACCATTGACCGCGCAGCCGCGTGATGCCCTCGCGCCGTCCCAACAGGGTTTTTGCCGAAGTGCCGCCCAGGAAAATCAAAATCTTCGGCGCGACCAGCGCGATATGGCGGGCCAGAAACGGCAGGCAGGCGGCGATTTCGGCATCGGTCGGTTGGCGGTTTCCCGGCGGCCGCCAGGGTAGAATATTGGTGATGTAGATATTTTCATCCCGGCTGAGGCCAACATAAGAGAGCATGATATCGAGCAATTGGCCGCTGACGCCAACGAAGGGTTTGCCCTCGCGATCTTCGTCGCGCCCCGGCGCCTCGCCGACCAACATTACCTGGGCGGTCACCTGACCGGCGCCAAACACCAGGTTGGTGGCTGTCGTTTTAAGCGCGCAACCATCGAAGGTCTCCAGACTTGTCCGCAGGGCCGCCAGGTCCGCCGCCGATCCGGCCATGGTTCGGGCGTTCGCCGCGACCGCATCTTGCGAAGCCAGGGGAACGGTGGGCATTACCGCTGGTGGCGGCGTAGGGGTGGCCGGCGCCGATAGAGTTTGCGGCGGTGCGGCGGCCGCTTTCTTGGCCGCGGCGATTGCAAATCGGTCGACCGGCCGATCGCCAATGGCTTCGTCCGCGCCGACGTCTATTTGCCATTGCAGCGCGGCGACTAATTCGTCGCGAGCGGAGTCAACATCGTTTGCGGAACTGGTCATGGGGCGATGGTATCAGGTCGTGTCGGCGGAGGGCAGACAGGTGTGGATAAATTTGCGCGTGCGGTCTAGCGCGTGCAGCGTGACCGGGTGTGTATTATATAGAGGTGCCGATGGATGTAGGGGGGAGTTGTTAAATGAACGATGCCGGTTCGCCACATCAAGATGCGCCCGATGCGCCCGATGAGATCGTAGCCGAAGAGCAGCCTGTGGAGCGGGAGTCGATGGCCTATGACGTGGTCATCGTCGGCGCCGGACCGGCGGGCCTCGCCGCCTCGATCCGGCTCAAACAGTTGGCCGCCGATGCCGATCGGGAGATCGGTGTCTGTATCCTCGAAAAAGGCTCGGAAGTGGGCGCCCATATTCTGTCCGGCGCGGTGCTGGAAATCCGCGCCCTCGACGAGTTGCTGCCCGACTGGCGCAACATGGAAGCGCCAGTGACGACGGCGGTATCTGCTGAGAAGTTTCTATTTTTGACCAAAGCTAAATCGGTCTCGCTGCCAACGTCGCTATTGCCGCCGCCGATGCATAATCACGGCAACTACGTCATTTCGTTGGGTAATTTGTGCCGCTGGCTGGGCGAACAGGCCGAAGCGCTGGGGGTCGAGATCTATCCCGGGTTCGCCGCCAGTGAGGTGCTCTACGACGAAGACGGCCGGGTCAAAGGCGTGGCCACCGGCGATATGGGAGTGGCGGGCGATGGCAGCCAGACCGCGAACTATACGCCGGGCATTGAACTGCACGCCGCCTATACTTTTTTCGCCGAAGGCTGCCGTGGTCATCTGGGCCGCCAATTGATGGACCGCTTCGCCCTGCGCACCGATTGCGAACCGCAGACTTATGGCATCGGCATCAAGGAGCTCTGGCAGGTCGCGCCGGAGAAGCACCAGCCGGGGCTCGTCGTCCACACCGCGGGTTGGCCGTTGGATAAGGGCACCTATGGCGGCTCGTTCCTTTATCACCTGGAGGATAACCAGGTCGCGGTCGGGTTTGTCATTGGCCTGGACTACAAGAACCCCCATCTGTCGCCGTTCGACGAATTCCAGCGCTTTAAAACCCATCCGGCGATCCGCACGACCTTCGAGGGTGGCACCCGCATTTCCTATGGCGCGCGCGCGCTCAATGAAGGCGGGCTGCAGTCCTTGCCGAAGATGGTGTTTCAGGGCGGCGCGCTGATCGGCTGCGAGGCCGGCACCCTCAACGTGCCCAAGATCAAAGGCACCCACACGGCGATGAAGTCGGGCATGCTGGCCGCCGAAGCGGCGTTCGCGGCAATCGTGGAGGCGAATGGCGGCCTGCCGGCGGCCGAGTTGAGCGCCTATGCGCAATCCTTCGAACAGTCCTGGGTCCGTCGCGAACTGCACCGCGCCCGCAACTTCCGGCCGGCGTTTAAGTTCGGTCTGTGGTTCGGTACTCTGATGGTGGGCTTCGATCAGGTTGTTCTACGCGGGCGGGCGCCTTGGACGCTGCGACACGGCCACGCCGATCATGAAACCCTGGGGCATAAGGATAAGTACAAAAGGATCGATTATCCCAACCCGGACGGTGTGGTGAGCTTCGATAAACTGTCTTCAGTCTATATTTCGAGCACCAATCACGAAGAAAACCAGCCGGTCCATCTCACCCTGAAAGATGCCAGCGTGCCGGTCGAGATTAATCTGGCGCGCTACGATGCGCCGGAACAACGCTATTGTCCGGCTGGCGTCTACGAAATACTGGCCGACGATGATGGATCGAACCCGCGGTTACAGATAAACGCGCAAAACTGCGTTCACTGTAAAACCTGTGACATCAAAGACCCGACTCAGAATATTGTATGGGTTGCGCCGGAAGGTGGCGGTGGCCCGAACTATCCCAATATGTGAGATGCGTAAAGGGGCGTTCGGAAGGGCTAATACGTAACGAGAACGTGTCCTGGCGGCGCGATAGTGCCTCGGGTAAACTGTTAGCTAGTATATTGCTGGTAAATAACCGGTGGATATATTCCATTTTAGGATCGAACATGCGGACACTAGTGGCGGTTATTGCAAGCGTTGTCGGCTTGGGAATTGGCGTTTCGGCCGCCGGCGCGGCCACCCAGGGCGATGGGCCCTATATCGATCAGCCTGACCTGGCCGGAACTCCGGTACAGGTGGGTGAAACCGTTTACGGAAAATTCCTGGCCTCGCGCCATGCCGAATCGGTCGGCGATTTCGCCGCCGCGGCGACGTTTGCTTCGCAATTGCTGGCCGAGGACGTCGATCTCCAAGATATAGCGCAGCGCGGCCATCTGTTGATGGCGACGGCGGGCCGGATCGCAGAAGCCGCTGAACTGGCCGAGCGGGTGGTGGCGGAAAACGAGGGCGACCCCCTGGCTAATATGACGCTGGTGACGCGGGCGTTCGAGCGCGAGGATTACCGCGAAGCCCTGACCCGGCTTAATAAAATTCAACTCACCGGTATTCAGCGCATTATCGCGCCGCTGATGCGGGCCTGGGCGCTGGCCGGCGATGGCCGGACCGAGGCCGCGCTGGATGTGCTCGACGAACTTACGGGCACTAACGGCATGGGTCCGATCACCGGTCTTCATGCCGGTCTGATCGCCGATTTGTCGGATCGTTCTGAACTGGCCGACGCTGCTTATCGACGTGGAATCGACGCCTCGGGCGAGACGCCGGCTCTGCAATTGGTTGAGGCCTATGCGCGATTCCTGACACGCAATGACCGACGTGATGAGGCGGTTCGCCTGGTCGAGGCTTTTACCCACGCCAATCCGCGAACCCTGTTGATCGAGCCGGCCCGCGAGGCATTGGCGGATGGCGAGGCACCCGACCCCGTGGTGTCGAGTTTTGCCGATGGCGCGGCGGAGTCTCTTCATGCGGTGGCCAACTTGCTCAACCGCGAGCGATTGCGCGCGCAGTCGCTAATCATGATTAGATTGGCGCTTCATTTGCGCCCCGACTCACCGTCGACCTTGTTCTTGTTGGGCCAGGTTCTCGAGCGCGAAGAGCAGACCGAGCTGGCGATGGAAGCCTATGACGCGATCGATCCAGCCACCTCCTATGGCTGGTACGCGCGGCTCAATTTGGCGGATGGGCACCGCGCGCAAGACGATATGGATGCGGGCTTACGGCTATTGCGCGCGATGGTCCGCGAGCGTCCCGAGCGCACCGATGCGGCGCGCGCCCTGGGTGATTTTTTGCGCATCGACGAACGCTATCGCGAGGCGGTCACCGCCTACGACACCGCCTTCGAGCGGTCCAGCGACGATGTGGATTGGCAATTATATTATACGCGCGGTATTGCCCTGGAGCGCGCCAAGCTGTGGGATCGTGCCGAAAGCGATTTCCTGAAGGCGCTCGAACTGGAGCCTGACCAGCCCCTGGTCCTCAACTATCTGGGCTATAGCTGGATCGAGCAAAAACAGAATCTTGAGCGCGCGAAGCAGATGATCGAGAAGGCCGTCCTGCAACGGCCGCAGGATGGCTTCATCGCTGACTCGTTGGGGTGGGCGATGTACCGGCTGGGCAACTATACCGAGGCGGTAACCCACCTCGAACGCGCGGTGGCGCTGGAGCCCGGCGACCCGGTGATCAACGATCATCTGGGTGATGCCTATTGGCTGGCCGATCGCCGCGACGAAGCGCGCTTCCAATGGATACGCTCGCTCTCGCAGGAGCCCGATCCCGAGGTTGAGGCCATTGTCCGCGATAAACTCGACGGCAAACAATTGCCGATACCATTGCCGGCGGATCAACGGCGGGATATTTAATCCCTCCCACCTTTGAGCGGTGATCGGTACACGGGGGCGCGACCTTGAGCAGCAATGCGACCGCCTTGTCCGAGGCGGCTCCGGCAAAAATAAATCTCTACCTGCACATTACCGGCCGCCGCCCTGATGGGTTGCATGTGCTCGATAGTCTGGTGGTGTTCGCCGAGATCGGCGATGGGGTGACGGTGGCGCCGAGCGCCGATATCTCCTTATCTCGCAGTGGCGCCATGGTGGCTGGCCTGCCCCCGGTCGAAGGCGATCTTGTTTTCCGCGCGGCGCACCGGTTGGCCGAGTTGACCAAGACGCCCGGCGGTGCCGCGATCCATGTGGAGAAGAACCTGCCGGTTGCCAGCGGCATCGGCGGCGGATCGGCCGATGCGGCGGCCACCATCCGGTCATTGTTGCGCCTGTGGAGCGTCGACCTGACGCCCGATCTTCAGGCAGCGTTGGCCGAAGAACTGGGCGCCGACATCAGTGTCTGCCTGAGGAGCCGGCCGTCGCTGATGGCGGGTGTTGGCGAGCAGCTTTCATCGCCGGGGGCCTTACCGCCTCTATACGCGATCTTGGCAAATCCGGGCGTCTCCGTGTCCACCGCCGAGGTGTTCGCCGCCTTCGCCGCTGCCGCGGTGGCGTCGCCTGCCAATCCACCGGCATCGGAGCCCTGGTCGAACGATCCAAGCGCGTTCATCGATCAACTTGCGGCGCGGCGCAATGATTTGACCTCTGCCGCTCTGTCCCTCTGTCCGGCGATCGGCGATGTGCTGGCGAGCCTCGAGGCACAGCCGGAATGCCGCTTGGCGCGCATGAGCGGTAGCGGGGCGACCTGCTTCGGCCTGTTCGCCACGCCGGCCCTGGCCCAGGCCGCCGCCGATCGGCTGCAGCGCGATCATCCCAATTGGTGGGTCGCCGCGACCGCGCTCAATAGCGACAAAGGGTAATTTTTCCAAACCCCGCGAAGCTTTGACGCAAGGTCTTGCAGCAACCCGCGCGAAAGACGATATTGCCGTTATTGGAAGCTGATTCGGTCGATTCGGGCTAAATCGAGCATCTAATGGGGCGTAGCCAAGTGGTAAGGCATCGGGTTTTGATCCCGTGTACCGCAGGTTCGAATCCTGCCGCCCCAGCCAGCCCCCAGCCTCCTGTTTGTTCAACAATTCGGAACAAGCAAGTAGCTGATGTATCGCGACTTTTCATTCGCAGAATATCCGCTAGGGATTTCACCTGAATCGACCGTGACCACTGTTGTGACCAGCCAATGGCTGCGCTGACCTATCTGTTCCGGCAAGACGGCAGATACTATTTTAGACGACGAGTCCCACACGACCTTGTGGCACTTATCCAAAAATCTGAAATCAAAATATCCTTGGGCGCTGGCTGTTCATTAACGGATGCCAAAGCCCGTGTGGTGTATTTTACTGCCATTCATCAAGATTTATTCGGCAGGCTACGAAAAATGGCAAAATACAAAGACCTGATTGGTGAAAATAAGGAATTGAAGAAGGCGGTGGATAATCTTCTTGAGGAGACTAACCGCCTGCGCAATGCGCACGCCAAAAGTTCCGACGGATTGTATGAGGTGACCAAGCACCATTATCAGGAAATGAAGCGTGTTGAAGATGATGTAAATAAACACATTCAGAGCGTCAATGAGACCCACGAACTTGACAAGGAATGCGCCATTGTCACGGCGAAGGAAGAGCAAAAAGACGCCAACACCGACAAGATTATTGATGCCATCAGCAGTGGTATCCAGCCATCATCCAAGCCAGCAGACCCCTTGCCTACGATCACAGAATTCCTGCCGATCTTCGTGAAGGAAAAATCAAGAAATTGGAGTGAGAGCGCCAAGCGCCATACCCTGAATGCCGCTGACCTGTTCATCAAAATCAGCGGGGACAAAAGCCTCTCTGATTATGACCGCCATGACATCCTGAACTACATGGGCACCATGGAACTGGTTAATAAATCCTACGGTAAATCCGACAAGGACAAAGACCGAACTATTGACGAGATACTGGCGAATGCTTCCGACAAGCAGAAGATGACCATCACCACGCTTGTGAAGCATTTCCGTTCAGTGCAGGCGCTGTTCAAGACCGCCAATCAATATCACGATACGGCAATCAATCTGGAGCACTTATTCGGCGGACAAGATTTTTCCAAGGAAGTTCGCCAGCCTGACAAACGCATTCCGTGGAGTGTTGCTGACCTGAACAAGTTATTCGCTACACCTATCTGGACGGGGACAGCTAAAGCCAAACGGAGCCTTCGCTATAATGAGGGCAAGAAAATCTTCAAGGACGCATATTGGTGGTTGCCGGTGATAGGCATTTTCACTGGTATGAGGTTGGAAGAGATATGCCAGTTGCAGGCTGGTGACCTGAAAGCAGATGGCGATATTCATTACCTTGATGTGGTGGAGGGGGAGGGCAAACGCCTAAAGACCGCTTCCAGCGCCCGACAGGTGCCCATACACGCTATTCTTATAAATCTGGGGTTCCTTTCCCTATTTGATAAAAAAACTGCTTCCCAGCGTATATTTGCCGACCTGACCCGTGGCGGCGCTGATCAGAAGTTCGGTTATGAGTATTCAGGCGACTTCACGACCTATCGGCGGAAGACCGACACCTATGAGGAGTGGAAGGATTTTCATTCATTCCGGCATACCTTCGTTTCGGCGCTTTGGAAGCAGACCAAACGCAACATGGTTCTGACCGGTTCCATCGTTGGGCATGGTAGTTCAAGCCAGACCGAGGACTACACCCATATTGATTTGGAAACTAAGGCGGACGCCATCGCCTTGCTGGAATATGACGGGCTGAACATCAGCCATCTTTATCCAATGGTGACCTGAGTCATATCTAGGTCAAAGTGGATAAGAGGCGTGAATCCTTATGGTTGATTCCTTTGCATAATTAATGTGGTAAGGTATTTCGGTTTTAGCCGAAGAACTTTTCCGCATGTCCATCCCTAAAGAATTGCGTCGACGGCGGTTGAAGCTGTCAATGGCCCAAGCCGACGTGGGACGTTTGTCAGACGTCGACACAGATACCGTTCGCAACCTTGAAAACGGCAATGGGTCGATCAACGCTCTCGAAAAGGTGCTGCCGGTTCTGGGTGTTCAGATCAGCCACATCCCAAAGGCGAAAACACTCGGTGTGAGCTTGAAAATGCTACGGCAGAAATTGGGTTTCAGTCAACGAGCGTTGGCGCAGAAAGCGGGAACGTCACATCCATCCATTGGCAGCCTCGAACGCTCTCAAGGACATGTAAACACGCTGTATGTTGTGCTGCCAGCACTGGGCATCAGGCCGGGGTTAAGCGTTTCCAAGGCACGATCCAAAATCGCAGGACGACAAGCCACCGGCTCAGACAAACAAAGGAAATTGCTAGAGCAATTCATTAGAAGATTGGGGTCGCAACAATACCTTCCAAAGCGGGAGTTGTCGAAGGTTCTGAGTGAGCAGGATTTTGAGGAGATCGAAGATCGATGGGAAAATAGGAAGCAGTTCAAGGCGGATCAGTTGGAGCGCCCCGGCGAGTTAGATCGTTATATGTCAATGTTGCGGAAGGCGGATTTGCTCAATGGTCAACTCGGTAGATTTTCAGAAAAACACCGAGATGATCCCCGAAAGTTCTCCGCCGTGGAAAGGATGGCGAACCGAGTTGACGGCGCTTACGAAGAGGCGCTGGAGTGCTTACAGGAAACATTAGAGCAGCGCGTCGATTTGGAGGCACACTTTGACCGTCCTATACGCTTCGAGCCTGGGCACGAGCCGGGGATCAATGCGGACGGCATGCCACGATGGTGGCGATCAAAATCACACTATGTGCTCAAGAGAGAAATTGGGATCGGTAGTAAGCGGGATGTCCAGCTTGAAATGCTGACGGAGAAATTGGAACAGTTGAATGAGCCAAACCAACCGGCGTTGGATAAGGATGCCTTGAACGAACGGTTAATCCGGCTTCGCCGACAAAATTCAAGAATTTGACCATCGCATGAAAACGGGACAGGTTGAAAAGCCTATCCCTTTATTCCTTTGGTTGCCTGTGACGATAAAATTTGTCGGTCTGTCGGGTGCCTCACCTCGGCTTGCCCACGGCACATAAAGCTCCGGTAAACCCCGTCCATTTCCTCCGCCCTATAAAAAAGGACAGGCCTGATTAGCCTGTCCTTTTTCGATTATCCCTGCCTTTACCAACGGATTCCGTGGGTGCGGATAAGTGCTCCAGCGGCACGCCATCTCGCAAAGATAAATAGCCCTGTGAAGAAACTATATGAGGGTATTTATCATGCCAAACACAGACACATTCTCTGCGCCCCTATGGGCCAAAATGGCTGCCATGCCTGCATTAAGCGGTGGCCTCCTAACTGAAGCGCATCGTCGCGGGCTTGTCGCTGCCTGTCAGCGCGACTTACACGACGATCTGATAGCAACCCTGCCAGAATATAATAAAGCGTCTGCTGGTGGCCTGATCCTGCCGGAATCAGAATTCGATGACCTGATGGATCATAATAAGCGCGTCAAGAACCATGGCCCAATCTATCGCCAGACACTCTGGGCGCTTTATCGCGACATGCTGGATCGAGATGCGACATATCTCTTCTGGCGGATGTATTACTGTAATCGAAAAGGGCCGGAATGGGTGGATGGCAAGCCAGAGTTCGTGAAGCAGAACCGCTGCCATTCGCTTTTTTGCCCGTTGTGCCGAAAGGATAAACAACGCAGTCGTCAAGTGCGGGCAAAAAAGCGCTTCGGCGATCTTCCGATGGGGCGGCTATATTTTCTGACCGTGCTTTATAAGTGCGCCACCGATCTGGATAACATCAAGCTGGATGTTGAAGGCTTCAAGGGAAAAATGGAACGGGAGTTTAAGAAGGCGGGGCACTTAGCCCCTGTCGAAATGCAGGGGGCGATGGAAATCGACTTGAAGCATCCGTGGTTATACGAGGTGGCGACGAAGAACGGGGATAAGGATTACCGTAAACATTGTGCCGAGGCGCTTGGCGCAATGGGCGTCCATCTGAATCAGCCATCCTGCCCAGAACGATTCTGGCTCATCCATTATCACGCTATAGTCGATGTAGGTCGGAACAGCCCTGACGAAATCAAGAAGGTCTTGAAAAGTGCCTTTGCCGGAAGTCACCGCGTGAGGCTTGAAGCCTTCCATCCGATTAGTAAGACTCCCATGGCTACTTCGCTGGATAAGCTTGCCGCCTATCCGATCAAGAGCAAGCTACAATACGGTGTGAACATTTATGCTGATAACCCATACAGGGATAATAAGACCTGCTATGGCAAAGCTTATTCTTCGGACGATATGGCTTATTTGTGTAGGGTCGTTGACGATGGTGGAAATCTTGAACTGGTGAAGTTCGATATAGGCGGTCGGGGTGGGGGGGATGAATTTCCTGTATAACTACTGCCAACTTTCATGCGCCTGTATCGCACTGACAACGGCGGTATACTGGAAAAGGCGAAGTCCTTTAGGAAGCTACTTGGCCGTTTGGCCGGTCAGCCATCACCGGATTCAATGGCGCGTTTGGCCATCTTTCTAATCGCGTCCCTTGCTTCGGATGATTGTTCTAACTGCTGCTGGATCAGGTCCAACTGAGCCTCGTGTTTAGACTGGCCGATTATGCTGGTTGCACGCACGGTGCCCCCATGGTTGGCACCGCTCAATGGTGCACGGTATTGCGATGCGGTAAGGCCCCCGGGACACCATGGGTATTGCCGATGCGGCTACAGTTTAGCGTATTGGTAACTTGGCTTTATTTTGGCGTTGAGATAGGTGCCCTTGGAATCTGCTTGCATGAATTCCTGAAAGACCCACTCCTCAACACCATAATACACGTAAGTGTCACCCGACTTCAGAAATCGCACGTGAAGCTCTTGACTGTCAGGTTCGTAGCCGATTGCTTCGATATTTGATGAATCGACAAATTGCATTTCAGGCATCAGCAGGCTCCTCGCCTTTGTTTCCATTGTCTTCAATCTGGGTGGACGTAGACTGGGCACGCCAATTCGCCAGTGCGCGGGAATACAGTCTCCCGTCAGGACGTTCCTTCACTTGCCATGCGTCAGGGAGTTTAGGATCATCTCCAACAGGCTTTTTCTTCGCCTTGCGTACCCTTACGCGGGAGGGGATTGGCATGACCTCACCGAGAAAGATGCCCTCTCCTGTTCGTAGTGAGGGCAACTGCTCAACGAGTCCACCAAGATCATCGGGCACGACTGCGCTGACTTTGCTGCGGTCCGCGGAATTGGTTATCCGCAACGCAATTAGAGAGCCACACTGGCTCAACACTGCGCTGTCAATTTCAGATGGCCGCTGTGTCACAAGCATCAGGCCAGTTCCGTATTTCCTGCCCTCTTTTGCGATCATGGACAACGTGCGATGTGCGGAGGAGTCTTCCCCTTCTGGAACGAAACGATGAGCTTCGTCAAGAACCACCAGAAGAGGTTGTTGTATTCCACCGATTGGCAGGTCTTGTGCCCAGAATAATATATCGTAAACCACTCGAAGCATGGTGCCGACAATAGTCGGGAGAACTTCGGACGGAAGACCCGAGACGTCAAATATCGTTATCGGTTTATCGTGCCCAACCCAGTCTTTAACCAAAATATCCAAGTCATTTTGAACTTTACCGTCCAGATCGGGTTCGTAACCACCACCGGGGGAAAATAGAAACGAGAAACGACTATCCTTTAATCTGCTCCGCATGAGATCAAGGTGACGCTCAATGTTTCTCTTCCCGTTATTCTTATATGGCTCTTGGTTATAGGGACTCGCTGTCGGATATCGGTCGGGCTTCAATCGGCTCGCATCTCCGACTTCATCCGGAGGGTAGGCCTCCTTGTCAGTTTGTTGGTTTCCAGAAGTGTGGAAGGTAGCCCGCTCAAATTTGTCAAGCTCGTACCAGAGTTTCTTGATGCTGAACGGAACTGGGGAATCTGCGGTTAATGTTTCCGGTGGTGGAGAGACGACCAGGTCCTTTGCCGCCGCGACTTTCATATCAACGACTTGATCTCGGATAGTGGCTTCATGGTTGGGCTGAAGCCCACCTATCGTAAGTTGCTGAAGCTCAGAAAAAGGTAACGCCCAAAACGGTACCCACAAAGGCCTTTCTCCGATTTCTTCGTTGGGCCGAATACGAAACACTCTCGCTTTATCGCCAAGTGCAGTCGCGTACTCGCCATGCGGATCAATGACAATCGCTCGGGCGTTCGGTAGAGTTCCATCGGAAACCGTTTCCAACATAACAGTTACGAGGTTCGATTTTCCCGAGCCTGTGGAACCAACGATGGCGCTGTGTCGGCTAACAAGTCCCGCCACATTGACATCGGCTGATATGCCTGACGCGGCAGCTATTTGTCCGACAGAAATTGTGCCTTTTTTTCCCTTCGCCCATCCATAGATGATTTTCAGATCATCATTGGTTACAAGGTGGACTTCATCTCCCACTGTCGGATATTGACCTACTCCTCTCTCAAACTCGGTGCCAAGTCCTTCGCCGAATAACACAATCGTCATCCAGCGAAAGCCTGACAGGCGAATCTGTGAGTCCATTTCCAGTGCCGCTTCGTATATTTCGTCAGCAATGCTGGGAGGAGCCGCGTCCGCACCGATTTGAGTGCAGACCGCGTACAGATTCGTGTAGCCAAGGGGTACGCGGAAGTACCCCCCAATCTGACCCACGCGGTAGGATTCCCCGCCGATCATGACCAGCGTTGAAGGCATGTCCTCGCGAAGCCGTACGCGGACTATAGCCCCCGTAACCGAAGCGACCTGGCCAATATATGTTGGATCAGCGAGTGCCATGGTTAGCTAACTCGCTGTCATAGATTCGAGGAAGTTGCAAAAGGAATCAAAGTCGCCAATTTTCATCAAGCCGGACTTGGCTATTGAGTCATCTGCATCCTTGTCGTTGTCAGAAGATTCGTCGATTTTAAGCTCAAATGCATCTTCCATGAATGCGGGGCTGTCCATAGGTGTCCACGCCGCCCGTCGCCCGCCTATGATGCCGGTATCTGGACCTATCAGGATCATGTTGGGTCGCTGGTAAGCACGCTTGATGAGATCGTTATCCTCAGATAACTCCGCAAACTGAAGGGCATATAAGTGGGTTCTTGGCCTGTTCTCCAGAGCCCCGAATATGAGGTTGTTGATGTGTTCATCCCCAAAATTAAAGCCTGCCACTATCAAGAGCGAATCATCCTGCTCAAGGAATCGGCTAAGACGGTCTGTAAAGGCGGAATAGGGCTGCTGCCGTGATTCCTCGTATTTTTGAAATGACGGATAAATCATTTCGCCCGCCGTATCAGGTTCGCCTCGGACCACGCGGGCGCGAGTATCTTGCTCAATGCGCCGCCACGTAACCGAACCATGCATTTTCCAGAGCCGGGTCCAATTTGCACCAGGCGCGGATTCCAATCTGCGCAGGCTGTCCGGGTGGAAAAAGGGTTGGTAGCTTCCAACGAAGCCATCAAATATTGGGATACGTTCGGCTTCAAGGGCGTTCTCGATTAGCACATCATAATTCACCGTGAATATCTCAACCGGGTTCTGGCGCGATGTCTTGATAAGCCAACGGGCGAATTTGCGGTGTGGATGCTCATTAGTAATTTTGCTTAAATCCGGCGTTACATTCATAGCTATCGTCTTCCGCACAGATTCCTCAAGCTTTTCAATTTCACCTTTTTTTAGGCCCGACAATGTATCGGTGTTGCCAACAGCGTTGAGCATCATGCGCAAGCGCGAAAGAATATTTTCGACATTCGAGTCCTGCCCAATTTCCTTGCAATGGGCATCGACCAACTTCCATGCCTTTTTATAACGCTCGCCTAAACCGCTCGCTTCCTTCCGGCATATCTCTGTCAATCCGGCAACGGCCGGTATGAGCGGTTGCGTCTTGTCCTTATCATCGGGCACCGGCACTCTGACCGCACAGGATGTGCCAGCACCGAAGAAGAAAGCGATGGGCTTGTCATGACGCGCAAGGTGATCCCTCAGGTTGGAGAGTGTTTTCTGAGCGTCATGCGTTTGCTGTGTGTCGTTCATCCGATCCCTTCCGGCATTACGGCGAGACCGTCGAGTGCATCTCGCAGAACGCGCGTCGCACGGCAATCATCTTCGTTATAATCAAGAATGCGTTGGCGAATCGTAGCGTCGCCCGTTTCTACCCATCTATGGAACCATTCGATTGAAGCCGCCCCCGAGGGATGCCTGTCGCGCCACGCAAAGCCTAGATAACTTGCCAATGTCTTGATTGAGAAGTCCCGTGTCGGCCATTCTGTAGCTTTGAGCACCACGTCAAAATAGAGGTCAACGGCCAGTGCTGGGTCGAACAGCGCCTCCAGTTCGTCCTCAGTGCAGACGTCCGGGAATTTTTCGCGGAGCTTTCGATAGATGGTTCGCTCGTACTTTGAGTAGTAGTAGATCACACAAGGCTGGCTTTCCTGCATATAGCGCCAAGCCTCGGCGAAGGCCTGCTTTTCAGCTTCTGGGGATGGTTCCTCGGCGAAGAAGGCGACAAACCGTTCTGCGTCCGTGTCGCCCTTTGACCGCTCGACAAAGCCGTGCAGGTAACAGATGTCGCGCATGGGATCGACTTCGATGTCGAAATACAGTTCCAAATCGGCGACTGGCAGCGTTACCGGCTCTCGGAGATAGGGCTTAGCCTTCTCCCCCGCCGCAATTAGCTTCGCGCGGGCGTGCAGCTTCTCTAATGTCGCAGGACCTATGCCGGGGAAGATCGTTTTCTTGCCCGCTACAAACCCTGCGGGATCAGCCCCGGCCAGGTCTTGGATCGTTGCGACGCGTTTAATCATCATGTCACGCTTCGTCCGGCCCAGTTCTGGAATCAACGTAAGATCGTTCGCATCCGTTAGGCGTGAGATACATGCGCTGTACCAATGGCAGAGCTTGCAAACCCCGCTATAAGCGGCGAGCGTCTCCGTACTCTTGCTCACAATCGCTTGGGCTTCGGCGAGGCAGTCTTGATAGTCCTCCCAGAGAGTGCGCGGGTTTCGTTTCCCGTATAGTTCCGTAAAATCGTAAACGACTTCCTGGCCGTCAATATCCCAGATGAAGCCGCGCTTCCCGGCGGAAAGGTCCTTACGTTCCAGGATGTCTGTGTAGAGCCCGAGTTGCACCGCATAGTGTTTCTTGGGTTTCGACAGGTCTTGCGGGCCTTCTTCCCCTGCGCCTGACTTGATATCTCCGGCGACATACCCGTCACCCTCCTTGCGCAGCAGGTCAGGGTCTCCGAGTAGACCTTCGACCTGCATACGTCCGCCGTAGATTAGTGGCTCGCCGCGTTGTATGGCCCGAAGAGTCTGCTGTTCCTTTTCATCACCTGCGTACATTGAGAGATCGGTGTAGGGCGTTTTGAGCCCGTCAATAACTTCTCTCTCGTAGTCGGAACCCTTCTCCCAAAGCAAACTGACGAACGGGTTTGGCTCATCGCGTTGTGCCGGGTCAGCAAAGAGGTCCATCGTCACGCGATGCGGACACGAAACTAAATCGTAAAGCATTGAGGCAGTGATCGGTACGGACATGATTCAGTCCCCTTCGTTCTGACGGAAGTTGGTAACAAGTTCCGCAAATGATTTAATCTGTATTGCTTGAAGCCCTCTTCGTACTCGAAGACAAAATCATAACCTCCCGCCAGCCCTACACGTTTGAGTATATGGGTTGTTGGACTTCTGTCACTCAACGGATTTCCAAAATATCTTCACTTTCTGGACTTTCACCGAATGACCGATTTCTGCGGTCTTTACAGTCCATTAAGTCTGTCCATATAATATGACTTACTGGACAGACATTTTGGAAGAAGCTTATGGCGCGCTTATACGGATACAGCAGGGTTAGCACCAGCGACCAGGATTGGAGCCTCCAACTGGACGCTTTGGCTAAGGTTGGCGTCGATGACAGGGACATATATCGGGAGAAGATGTCCGGCACCAAATCAGACCGGGTTGAGCTTCGCCGGGTCATAGACCTGCTTCGTGAAGGCGACAAGCTGATCGTCTGGCGGCTTGATCGGCTGGCTCGGTCCCAACTTCACCTGCTGGAGATCGCCAAGGAGATCGAAGACAAGGGCGCTGAACTGGTCTCGATAATGGACAACATCGACACCACTACTGCCACCGGCAAGATGCTTTTCGGCATTTTATCAGTTTTGGCTGAATTCGAGCGCAACCTGACCGTTGAACGATCCAAAGCGGGCCAAGCCATCGCACGGAAGAACGGCAAGAAATTCGGTCGCCCTCAAAAGCTGACACCATCGTTGATCCGCCAAATCAAACTGGCGCACGAGGATAAGCAGACCACGATGATCGACACCTGCCTCAATTTAGGCATCAGCAAGGGTAGCTACTACAACGCCCTCAAAATGCGGGAAGCGGCGAAGTAGGGGGCTGTCATGCCATATGCTGTTGGATTCCTTTTGATAAGTGCGGGGTCGCCTGAAATCGGAATGCTGTCGATACTCTACGGTGTATTGCGCGACTGGCGCATCTGGTTGGTAGGCATTGGGCGTTCTTGATCGGCTTCCGTTGGAGCAGTTAGATTTATGATTGGAAGAAATTTTGAGTGACCATGGCTAAGAAAGTCGAACGCCTCCCCCCAACTCCAAGTGTATTGAAAAAGCTGTTTGCCTACAGCGGTAACCAGTGCGCCATGCCCGACTGTGGCAGGCCGCTCGTCGATAAGTCAGGCACATTACTCGGTAAGGTCGCACACATCTGCGCTGCCGAAAAAGGAGGGGCTCGCTTCGATCCGAAGATGAATAACGAGCAACGCCGAGCCTTTGAGAATCTTTTCATTCTGTGTGGGATTCATCACGACGTCATTGACGACAAGAGCAATGTGAAGGATTACCCGCCTGACCTTCTTAGAAAGCACAAAGCCGCCCATGAGGGTCGGTTTAAGCGGGCTGAGGTCCAGCTAATTGAGCAATTCATTGACACAACGCAGGCGATGAAACCGACATACCCAAAGAATTTGAAGGGCCTAGCTGAGGCGTTGGGGATGGAAGAAATCGCTGGGCATGAGGATGAGATCAACGGCGTTGGCGACTTTGTCGATAATCTCAAGGAATTGCCCCATGAGCAACGAGAGTTCGCCCTTAAGCTCGCCGAGCGTATGCGCAGGAACAATACAGACGAACTCCCAGTTGATGATGTGACTGGTGCTTTCCGGATCGGGAGGACCGCTCTAAAACGGCATATGGATTTGCTTGAGCACTGGCGGTTGGGCAGCATCGACGAGGGCGAGTATCAGAAATATTTCGTAGTGCTTTGGAGCCGAGAGCCTGACACCAACCCGTGGGTCGAAATTCTAGAATTCTGTGAAGCGACCAAGCACATGTCAGACGAACTAATTTACGACCTGAATTTCGGTCTCTATGACGGTTGAGGCAGGCTGGGTTAGACAGTATGCCCGTTGATTTCTTGAACATCTGACACAGGAGGCGAGAGTGCGGTTTCGTAGAAGCGATTATGTGGATACGCCGCATGGGAATAGCTTCGTCTGGCGGTACATGAATGATTGGAAATTTAGACGGCTGATTGGTGACAAAGCGTTATTTTTTCCGAACGCATCAAAGCTTACGGATGAATATGAAGTAACGATTCCTGAACGAGTGATGAAAGCTAAACGGCTGCAGCTTCGTGATGAAGGCTTAACGGGGAGGGACCTTAAAGAAGAATTGGCTGCATTCTTTTATCAGGCAAATCCGATGAAAGACCTTGTTCTCGTAAATTGCTGGTCTGCCCGGCCCGATGAGTCATACGCACTTTGGAAAATCTATCTTGGCGGCGAAAAAAATGGGGTGGCGGTTAGAACAACAGTAAGCAATTTGAGAACCGTTATTGAGAACGGGGAGGACTTTTTTCCAGAAGAATTTTTTCTTGGGAAGGTGCGATATAGGAAGCACCTAAAACTTGATGACATAGCAAGGCTGACGGTTATCACCACCAAGAAACCATATTACGATTTTGAGCACGAGTTGCGGGCGTTCATCCTGAACTACCCCAAATCAGAGGGCGGGTATCAAACACCTTATGATATTAGCCTTGGCCGTAATGTGCGTGTGGATGTGCAAGGATTGTTCCAAAGAATTTACATTTCTCCGTTTTCCGACCCGAATTACAGGCAAGAGGTGGAGAATTTTGTGGCCAGCAAATTGGGAAATTCGGCCAAGCAACTGGTTTTTCGTTCAGAAATCCGGGATCAATGAGGAAATAGAAATCCCACTATGTATGCACCATGCGTGGTTGGGACACATGTTTTTTGCCTATTTTTCAATGAATTATAGATTTGATGGCGTCCTCTAGGGGAGCACTGTTTCCTGTTTCGCCTGCGCTTTGAGGGCATTATCCAACTTGAGTTTAGATGTATTGGACGTGACCAACCCAGCGACGAGAGCGATACTGAAATTCTGACTACCCCGCATTAGCCCACGGATTTCCTATGTTTCGGCTTCGCATCCTGCCGCCCCAGCCATCCCCCTATTCGACAGGCTTCGCTTCCCGCAACGCGGTGACTCTGCGGTGCAGATCGGTCAGGGGGGCGTCGTCGATGCCGAGCTCGGCTAAGTGGGCGACGGTGTTTTCCAGATAATCCGCCGAGGTGCCGAGATAGCCTTCCGCCGTCGCCAAATGGCCGGCGACGATGTCGGGCGGCATGGGGCCGGTATAGCGTTCGTGATGGCGGTTGATGGTGAAAGTGACGCCGTTGACCGGGCCGGTATCGGTATGGATAGCGACCCAGGTGGGTACGTAACTATCGAGCGCCATTTCGCGCGACCAGAGGATCGTGAGTTCCTCTTCGACCTTGTTCGGCGCCAGGCGGAAGGCCGCGCCGCAGCACGAGCCGCCCCGGTCGAGCGCCAGCATCAGGCCGGGGTTTTCCGGGGTGCCGCGGCCCAGTGGCGTCCAGATGCAATAGGCCCGGTGGAAGCCGTAAATTCGCCCGCGGCATCTTTCGGCGTAGTGGAAGGCTGGGTTCCACACCAGCGATCCGTAGCCGAATACCCATATATCGCCGTCCAACGCCCCCGCTGGCGCCGCAGCCAGAGTGGCATTGAGGGAGGCGGCGCGTTCCTCGGCGGTCTTCGGCGCCGCCTTGTGGGCGTGCTGGTTCTCCAGCAGCATCTTGTACAAAACACCGTCACGGATCGAATCTCTGTTCAGCATGAGCCCAGCGTACATTCAGCGTAATTATCGGACGGCCTCCGCCGCGTGGCCTATAAATAACCGATCGGCGGCGCGAGTCGACGGGTATAGTTGGCCGCATGTCTGAAAATCATTAACACCCGGCAAAGAACGGCAAGGCGCGATGGCAATTAATCCCGACGAAGTACTGAAATTTTGGTTCGAAGAGAATGGCCGCTCCGAATGGTTCGGCAAGGACCCGGCATTCGATGCAGAAATTCACCAGCGCTTTGCCGAGGTGTCGCACCAGGCCCGCGACGGCAAGCTGGAACGCTGGGTCGAGGCGCCGCGCTCGTGTCTGGCGCTGGTCATTCTGATCGACCAGTTTTCCCGCAACTTGTTCCGCGACTCGCCGCTGGCCTGGTCGGCGGACGTGCATGGGTTGGCGGTTGCCAAGCTGGCGGTCGACAGGGGCTTCGATGCCGGCTTCAGTAGCTATGAGAAGGCGTTTTTGTATCTGCCCTTTATGCACAGCGAAGTGTTGACCGATCAGGAACGCTGTATCGAACTGGTCGAACCGCTGCTCGAAGGTGGCGATGAATTCAACCAGGCGAACTATGATTCCGCGATCCGCCACCGCGACATCATCGCCCGCTTTGGCCGCTTCCCCCACCGCAATGAAGTTCTCGGCCGGGAGAGCACGCCGGAGGAGCTGGCGTTTCTAGAGGAACCCGGTTCGTCGTTTTAGACGAGAGTTACCCGGGCCTGGCGGTCTACGCCGCCTTTTGCAGGCGGTCGCGGTCGTGGGGTGCGCTGAAATTGATATCGGGGCCCAGCGGCACAAGCTGGGTTGGGTTCACATTGGTGTGGCTGAAATAATAATGCTGTTTGATCTGGTAGTGGTCGACGGTGCCCTCAACGCCCGGCACCTGGTAGAGCTCGCGCGCGTAGTTCCATAGATTGGGATAATCGACCAGGCGGCGGATATTGCACTTGAAGTGCCCGTGATAGACTGGATCGAAGCGCAGCAGCGTGGTGAACAGCCGCCAGTCGGCCTCGGTGATCTGGTCGCCGGCTAAATAGCGCTGGTGCGCTAGACGGTCTTCCAGCCAGTCGAAGGTCTCGAACAGCGCGGTTACCGCTTCCGCATGGGCCTCTTGAGACACCGCGAAACCTGATTTGTAGACGCCGATATTCACCGTGTTGAACACCCGCGCGTTCACCACGTCGATTTCGCCGCGCAGAGGTTCCGGGTAAAAGTCGAGCTCAGGGTTGATCGCGATAGCGTTAAAGGCGCTGTTGAACATACGGATGATTTCCGAAGATTCGTTATTGACCATCTGGTTTGTTTTCTTGTCCCACAGCACCGGCACCGTGACACGCCCGGTATAGGTGGGGTCGGTCTTTTCGTAGAGTTCCCACAGATAACGGACACCGAAGATCGGGTCGGGCACCACGCCCACGCCCTCTTCGAAGGTCCACCCGTCATCGCCCTTGAACAGATTGACCACCGAGACCGAGATAGCGTCTTCCAAGCCTTTCAGCGCGCGAAGGATCATGGTGCGGTGAGCCCACGGGCAGGCGTGGCAGATATATAAATGATAGCGCCCGGCCTCGGCCTTGAAGCCACCGTCGCCGCTGGGACCCGGCGCGCCGTCGGCGGTAATCCAACTGCGGATCACCGAATCAGGATGATTGAACCGGCCGTTCTGGTGCCGGTCGGCCGGCTCCTCGACATGCCATTGCCCATCGATCATGACACCCATAGTGACCTCTTCCGTTATGGTTGCGCGGTGGCTGGTGCCACGCGCCGTCGACTATGTCGTATGACAGTCGGGATTTGTCGAGCCCCAAAGCAAACGCGGCGCCCGAAAATCGAGCGCCGCGCGGCGGGTGCCGACATAAGTCCTGAGACCAACGCCGTGCGGAATTACGACGGACACTGGTGTCTCCTTTGTTTATGACGCCAAGAATGTATCGAAGCTGTCGAAGCAGGCGCCCCAGCCCATGCTGTGTTTCTGCGCCCATTCTTCGTCGGGCAGCAGCGTGTGGCAGAGGTGCAGCACGGTCTCGTCGCCGGTCTCCTCGAAGTCCAAGGTCACCAAGGTCTCGCGGCCGGCCATGGGGCCGTCGCCGCCCCAGGTCCAGGTAAAGACTAGGCGCTCAGGTGAGGAGATTTCGCGGAACACGCCGCCAAGGTCGGTCTTGTCGCCGTCGGCGTGGTTCATGGTCAGCGCATAGCGGCCGTCGATCTGCGCGTCCCATTCATGGACCGTGCAGTTGACGCTGGGCGGGCCGAACCAGCGCGCGATTTGCTCGCCATTGGCCCAGGCGGCATAGACGCGCTCGATCGGCGCGGCGAACCGGCGGGTGATGGTCAGCGTTTGGCTTCCCGCCTCTTCGGTCATGGCAATAGCGGCGTCGGTCATTTCTTTGGCTCCTTTCGATGGTTCGTATCGTCAGCCGGTTGTTCGAGGAATTCGGCCAGCGCATCGAGCCGGTCGCTCCAGAATTGGCGCGCCTCTTCGATCCACTCCACTGCGTCGCCCAACGGGTCGGTGCGTAGGCTGCAATGATGGGTGCGGCCTTCCTTGCGCCGGATCAACAGACCGGCGTCTTCGAGGACGCGAAGATGCTTCGATACGGCCGGCAGCGACATCGAGAACGGCTCGGCGAGTTCGCTGACATTGGCCTCGCCGAGGGCGAGACGGTTTAGAATAGCCCGCCGGGTGGGGTCGGCGAGGGCGGCGAAGGTACTGTCGAGGGATGAATAGTTAACCATGAAGTTAACTATCTAGGATAATTCGACGCCCCGCAAGTTGTTTTTGATCAGCGTCCTTCGCGGCGCCAGGCTAGTAACAGGGTCGCAGCGGTCAAAAACAGTAATAGCAGCGCGGGTAACAGGGGCAGGGCGCGGATGCCGCTGACCGTAAACGCGCTGTTGGATTGAAAGGCGAGCCATTGAGAATTGACGTTGGGACCGATGCTGGCCATATCGCGGCCGCGCGGGTTCAGGCGGATATCGGGGACCGAACTTTCCGCCAACCAGGAAATGCCGCCACTGGTCGCCGTGACCAAAGGCCGTAACACCGCATCGGTCGCCGTGACATCGCTCAGTTCGACGGAGTTCAAGGCGCCGACACCGGCCAGCGTCGATCGCTCTCCGTCGGTCAGCTGATAGAGGCCGGCTTCATCGATAATCAACTGGCCGACCGCGCGGCCCTGACCGGCTTCTTCGAGAACTACCTGTTCGGTGCGTCCGGACGGAAAGGTTACTTCGACCGGCGCGTCGACTTTTTCCAGACTGCGACGGGTGATCTCCAACTTGTTTCCTTGGGATACGGCGGTCAGCCGATCTTCTTCGAGCTCGGGCTCTTTCATCAGCCAATGGGACAACCGCCGCAGTAGCTCATCATGGGGTCCGCCGCCTTCGAAATCGCGCGCCCACAGCCAGAAGTGATCACTCAATAGCTGGGCAACCCGTCCCTCGCCGACCCGGTCGAGAATGAGCAAGGGCCGGTCTTGTGTTCCCTCCATGACGGCGGTGCCGGATCGGCGTTCGGAGTCGATTTGACGGAACCAACGGCCCCATTGCGGCGGTGCGTCGGAGTCCGCCGGCTGCAAGCCCTTCAACGAAGATGTTACCGGGTGTCGCCGTCCGGTATCAGTGACGCCCACATGGAAGGGCTCGGTCACCACATCGCCCGTCGGCTCCGCCGGTAGCACCCGCGCAAGATCGGTGCGGTATAGGCTGGAGATCGGCGATTGGCTGGGCGCGGCGGCATCGAGCAGGGCGCCGCCGGCTACCACATAGTCGGCGATGTTGCGCAAATAGATCGATGGCAGCACGCCCATGCGGCGATACCGGTCGAAAATGATGAGGTCGAACTCGTCGAGCTTGATCTCGAATAATTCGCGATACGGGAACGCGATGAGGCTGAGCTCACGGACTGGGGTGCCGTCTTGCTTGTCAGGCGGGCGCAGAATGGTGAAGTGAACCAGATCGACCGACGGGTCGGCCTTTAACAAGTTACGCCAGGTGCGTTCGCCGGGATGAGGCTGGCCCGACACCAGCAACACGCGCAGCCGGTCGCGGATACCGTTGACGATGACGATCGCCCGGTTATTGGCCAAGGTCAGTTCGGCCGGTCCGGCGGCCACCGAGATGTCGTAGACGCTGGGGCCGCCGCGGTCGACCGTCAGTTCGATCGTATGGTCGGCGCCCACCGGCGCCAAAATCGTCCGCCCATCGGGCTCGCCGTCGCGGCGGATTGTCACTTGTGCCTGGCGGGCGCGAACTGCCGCCGGTTCGTCGATGCGTAAGGTCAAGCGTACGCTGTCGCCGACGATGCCATATCCTGGCGATTGCACCACCGACAAGCGGCGGTCACCGGCGTCGCGCTGACCCGATAGAAGCACGTGCAGCGGACCGTCGAGGGTGAAGTCATCGGGGCGTTCCGGCACGTCGTGGACTTGACCGTCGGTGATAAACATCGCGCCGGCAAAGCGGTCGCCGGGAATTTCGGCCATCGCGTTTTCCAGGGCGCTAAATAGCCGGGTGCCAGATTGTGGCTCGGCATTGCTCTCAAGCGAGGCTGGGTCGGCCGAGGGGCCGACGCGCACCACGCGCAATTCCAAATCGTTGCGGTCGGCGAACTTGGCTTCGACTGTCTCCAGGGCGCGTTGGGTGTCCGCCGCCCGGTCGCCGATGCCCTGGCTGAGACTGTCATCGACCACCACCACGGCGATGTCGCTCAACGGCTCGCGGTCCTCAACGATAATTGAGGGGTTAGCCAGCGCCGCGACCAGCGCCACGGCCGTGAGGAAACGCCACCCCAAGGCTGGCGCCACCCGGCCGATCCTTGGGGCGACCAGACCCAACGCGAACACCACGATACAAACCGCGGCGATGGCGGCCAGAATTTCGAGAGAGAAGAGGGGATCCCAAACGATGGAAAGATTATTCATCGCCGCGCCCGCTACTGACCCAGACGCTCGAGGATGGCGTCGACATGAACCTGGTCGGCCTTATAATTGCCGGTCAGTGCGTACATCACAAGATTGACCCCAAACCGGCGGGCGATTTCCCGTTGCCGGTCGCTGCCCGGGATGACCGGGAAGAGCGAGCGTCCGCGATGGTCGACGGCCCAGGCGGCGGCATAGTCGTTGCTGCCGACGATGACCGACGAGACCCCGTCATTGACCCGCTCATCGGGTTCTTCGACCCACAGGGTGCCGCCATCCCAGCGGCCCGGGAAATCCTGTAATAGGTAGAACGACCGGGTCAGAACATGGTTCGGCGGGACGGGTATAAGGCCGGGAATATCCAGCCCGTCCACCAGTTGGCGCAGTTTCTGGGCGCCTTCGCCGGCGCCGGTGGAAAATTGCTGATCTCTGGTGTCGAATAAAATCGAGCCGCCATTGCGCATATACCCGTTGATGCGCGTCTTCGCCGCGTCGCTCAGCGGCGGCTGCGACGTGGAGATCGGCCAATACAGAAGTGAGAAGAAGGCCAGCTCGTCGCGCTCGACATCGAGCCCCACCGGCTCGCCGGGTACGACCGATGTGCGCGCCTCGAGCACCAAGCCGAGGCCAACCAGTCCGGCGCGGCTGGTCTCGTCGAGTTTGGTGTCGCCGGTGAGGATATAGGCCAGCCGGGTCGTGTCGGTGACTTCAATGGCGAACTGGTCGCTTGTCTGGGCCTGTGCGTCGGAGGTGGGGGCGAGTAGAGACGCTCCGATGGTTAATGCCGCCAGGGTCGCCGCCGATCCTCGCGCTGATTGCAGTGGTAGGATTCCCCGCAAGGCAAGCCCGATGATGAAATCGAGCAGCAGAAGCGCCAATGCGGCAGTGAGGAAATAGGCGCGCAGATCGAGTTGACGCTTCGGACCATAGGTGTCCATGAAGACGCCCGACGCCGGGTCTTCGAGGCTGCTCAGCTCGGTGACCTCGGGGCCTAAATTGATCGCCCGGCGGTTACCCTCGGGGCCATAAAGGCCGGGCGGCGTTCGTGGCGATATGCGAATCGACTCCGCGTCGCTTGTGTCGACCGGGCGTATGGTGACGGCTGGGTCGATAAAATGGCCGAACCCATCGAGGACGCGGTGGGGCCGCAACGTGCCAGCCTCGGCCCCGCTATCGACGCCTTGGCTCAACCCGACAATTCGCCGCAACATGTCGACATAGAGGCCGGACAGGGCCAGCGACGACCATTCGGCGTTGGCCGTCGTGTGGAACAGGATCAACCAGCCATTGCCGCGTTGCTCCGCTGTTACCAGCGGCGTGCCGTCGGTCAGGCGCCCCCAGGTTTTCCCGGCGAGGGTTGGTGACGGCTCGGCCAATACTTGCCGGGTGATCACGATCTCGTCCGTGACGTCGAGGCCGGCAAACGGCGAATCTTCATCGAACGGCGCTAAGGTGGCGGGCCGGTCCCAGCTCATGACGCCGCCGAAAATACGGCCGCCGCGGCGCAGCGAGACCGGTAGAAATTCATCCGATCCTTCGGCCAGTTTGGCGCCGGCAAAACGCACCAAGACGCCGCCGCCTTCGATCCAATCGGTCAGCCGCGTCTGCTCGGTGCGCGTTAGAGTGCCGATATCCGCGAGCACCAACACCGCAAGTTCGCGTTCGAGAAGCTCGTCGACGGTGCCTTCGCGCAGTTCTGCGAACGGCTCGAGCGCGCGGTTCACGTAAAACGAATCGCCTAGCAGCGGCTGATTGACCTCGGTGCGGTCGCCCGAGGCAATGCCGACCGGCCGGCGGCGAAACCGCTCGTCGACCAGGAAGGTCGCGCCGACCGAAGTTTCATCGGAGATCGCCACCCGGGCGATCCGGTTGCGCAGCTCGCTGGGCAGGGCGATGCGGACATCCGCCAACGTCTCACCCTGCTCGAAGCGTGCGGGCTCTCGCGCTAGCAAACGACCGTCCTCGGCCAGCGCGGTGATGTCGACAGTCTGCGGTGCATCCGATACCGCCCGCATCACCTGCACCACCATGGCATCGACTTCGTTGTTAACGCCGGTGATGGCGTTTGGCAGTTCCACATCGGATGGGGCGAAGAGCTGTAGGCCGCCAAAGGCCTGGAGCCGTTCTATCAGCCTTTCATCGTCGTCGACCCGATTTGTATCCGCCGGTTTCTCAGACTCGTCGCGTGCGACATTGCTGCGCAGGCCATCGCTTAGCCAGGCGACATTGACCGAGCCGTCGAGGTTCAAATTTTCGAGTGCCATCAAAGCCGCCTTGCGGTCGGCTGGCCAGGGCTGCGGCGTGATGGTCAGCAGAATATCGCGCGCCTCGGCGGGCCGCATCAACTCCGATGCACGCAACGGTTCGCCGGCGGCTGGGGCGGTGGTCAATATAATGACGTTTTTGCCGCTACGTTCGGCTTGATCCAACAAGTCGGACGCCGTGGCCTGGCGGGCCGGCCAATCGCGCGCCGCCGCCCAGCCATTGTCGATGACCAAGAGTAAAGGCCCACTAGCCCGCAGTTCGCGGGCCGGATTGATAACCGGCTGGGCAAAGGCGGCGATGACCAGCGCGGCCAGGATCAGGCGCAGGGCGAGCAGCCACCAGGGGGTTCGATGCGGGGTTTCTTCGCGTTGCTCCAGCCCGAACAAGAGACGAATGGCCGGAAACGCCACCCGGCGGGGGGCCGGCGGCACGGCGCGCAGGAGCCACCACAGGATCGGCAATGTCGCGAGACCTGCGAGGATCCACGGAGCGGCAAATGACAAGAGACCCAAACTCAACATCGAATGAAGGCGCTCCTAAAGGTCCAAATGGTCGGCGATTGCAGCGTAGAGGCCCAGTAACGCGGGCTGCGCCGGGCCATCGGTGCTGTGAACCGAAAAGTACCACCCGGCGTGGCGGGCGAAGGTGCTGAGTTCGTCCTGCAATTCCGCCAACCGCTTCAAATAGCCCAACCGTAGGTTTTCGGCGCGACCGACCAGCAAATCGCCTTCATCCTCCAGGCCCAAGAACCGCCGCCGGCCCTGGAAAGGCATCTCCACCTCGGCGGGGTCGAGCACTTGTAACATGAACCCCTTGATGCCTCGCGCCGCCAAAGTCCGCGCCGCTTGCAAGATCGACTCGGGCGGCGCCAGAAAATCGCCGATCAGGATGGCCGAGCCGAACCGCGGCAGCTCGGGCGACGGCGGCACTCCGTCATCGTCTTCGCCGGATCCGCGTTGCGATACGATCGTCGCGATGCGGTTCAGTGTGGCCCGGCCCGAGGCCGGCCGATCGGGCCGGTCGAGCAGCGCAATGCGTTCGCCGCCGCGCACGAGCAGCGACATTAGCGCGAGATTAAGCACCGTCGCCCGTTCCCATTTTTCCGGCAGGGTATTATTGCTGCGGTAGTTCATCGACGCCGATTTGTCGTGCCAAAACCAAACGCTCTGAGCCGCTTCCCATTCGGTCTCGCGAATATAGAGGCGATCGCTGCGCGCCGAGCGCCGCCAGTCGATCTGGCGCGGCGCGTCACCATAGCCGTAGGGGCGGAATTGCCAGAAGCTTTCGCCTTGACCCACACGGCGGCGGCCATGCACGCCCTGGACAACGGTTGTGGCGACATGTTCGGCGGCCACCAGCAAGGGTGGCAGCGGCGCGGCCAGCGCCTCGCCAAGCTGGCGATACCCCGCGGCCACACCCGAAGTGCCGGGAGACAGTGCGCCGCCGGTGGCGTTCACGAACGGCAACCTGGCGAGAAGTTGGCGAGCCGCATCAGGCGACGCCTTCGCACAGCCGTTCGATGACGTCCTCGACGGTCATGCCGTCGGCGCGGGCGGCGAAGTTGAGGGCCATGCGATGGCGCAGCACCGAGGGGGCCAACGCGATGACATCGTCGATTGACGGCGCCACCCGGCCTTGCAACAGGGCGCGGACGCGGCAGGTGAGCATGAGCGCTTGGCTGGCCCGCGGTCCCGGGCCCCAGGCGATGGCGCCAGCGAGTTCTTCGTCGTCGGTCGAACCGGGCCGGCCCGACCGCACCAGCTTGAGGATCGCCTCCACGACGCTTTCGCCGACCGGCAGGCGGCGGATCAATTTTTGCGCCGACTGCAACTGGGTGGCATCGATCACATTCTCAGCCTTGGTGTCGTCGAGCCCGGTGGTCGAGAGCAGCATTTGGCGCTCGGCATCGCCATCTGGGTAATCGACATTCACCTGTAACAAAAACCGGTCAAGTTGGGCTTCCGGCAAGGGGTAGGTGCCTTCATGCTCGAGCGGATTCTGGGTGGCTAAAACATGGAAGGGCTGTGGCAGCTTGTGGGTTTGACCGGCCACCGAGACCTCGTTTTCCTGCATCGCCTGCAACAGCGCCGACTGGGTGCGCGGGCTGGCCCGGTTGATTTCGTCGGCCATCAGAAGCTGGGTAAACACCGGCCCGCGGATGAAGCGGAAAGAGCGCTGGCCCGGTTCGTTTTCGTCGAGAATTTCCGATCCGATAATATCGGCCGGCATCAAGTCGGGCGTACATTGGACGCGGCGATCGTCCAGGCCGACAACGGTTCCCAAGGTTTCGACCAGAAGTGTCTTGGCCAATCCGGGAACCCCGACCAACAGAAGATGACCACCGGCCAGCAGCGTGATAAGAGTTTCATCGACGACTTCGGTCTGGCCAAAGATGACGCGGCCAATGCCGGCGCGAACGCGACCCAATTGCTCGCCGACCTGCTCGATCTGGTCGTACACCTCGTCGAGCGTGCCAGCACTCGTTTGCGGCATGTCTTCGATGGTCATGGGGCGGCTCCTAGGTTGGCAAACACTGAACGATGAATTCTGATCCTGCTAATCCAAATATTCTCGCCACCCGTATTCGGGATGGTAAGGCTTCCGGGACCCGGCGTGTTCCCATCGATTGCGGCCATTTCGATATGCGTATTGGCCGCGACGGGACGTGGTATTATCGCGGCTCGGCAATTCAGCGTAAACCTTTGGTAACGCTGTTTTCATCGGTCCTGAAACGCGACGATGAGGGGCAGTTTTGGCTCGAGACGCCGGTCGAGCGAGGGCGCATAGATGTTGACGATGCTCCGTTCGTGGCGGTTGCATTGGATATCTCGGGTTCCGGCGATGCTCAGACGCTTATCTTCCATACAAACCTGGACGAAACTGTGACAGCCGGCCCCGATCATCCCATCCGTGTCGATACAAACGCCGAGACCGGTGAACCATCTCCCTATATCCATATCCGCGAAGGCCTGGATGCTTTGATTGGGCGCGCTGTCTACTACCAGTTGGCCGACTTGGCCGTGAGTCGGCAAGGCGATGACGCGTTGGGGGTGTGGAGCGCGGGTCAATTCTTCGTGCTGGGATGGGCCGCCGAGGATGACGATTGATATGCAAATGTCCCGCACACAGGTCATCGAACGGATATCCGCCGCTCAGGACCAACTCGGCCGCCGCCGCGGGTCGGGGGCGGCGATCCGCCAAATGCTGCATGACGATACGCCGCTCGATCAACCGGTTGGCGCGCCAAACGGGGCGCCGGCCACACGCCGCGGCGATCACGATCTGAACGACGCCGATATGCGGCCCGACCCACCCCTGGTCCCGGCCGCCGTACTGGTGCCGCTGGTCGAGCGCGACGAGGGCTATACGGTGCTGTTGACCCAACGCGCGGCCGATCTGTCGAAGCATGCCGGGCAAATTAGCTTTCCCGGCGGGCGCATCGAGGACGATGACCCATCGCCCGAACTGGCGGCGCTGCGCGAAGCCGAGGAAGAGATCGGCCTTACAGCCGACTATGTGGACGTGATCGGCGATCTCGACATTTACGAGGTACGCACCGGATTCGAGGTGTTTCCCATTGTCGGGCTGGTGCGGCCGGGCTTTGATCTCACGCTCGATCAGGGTGAAGTGGCCGATGTGTTCGAAGTGCCTTTGTCGTTCGTGCTGGACCCGGGTAACCATCACCGTCAGGGCCGAACCTTTTACGGCAAGATGCGCTATTTCTATGTTCTGCCCTTCGAAGACCGCTACATTTGGGGTGCGACCGCCGGCATGCTGATCAACCTTTATGAAGTATTGAGCGGTGAAAAGGCAGCCTGGCGATGACCCGTACCCCTGCCCGCAAGTAACCGTCTAACGCCCATGAAGCCGGTTACTCATATCGATCCGCAACCGTGGATGATGGCGCCAGAATCGGTCGCTGTCATGGCGGCGCTCCACGCTGGCGAGACCCCGGATTCGGACGCGTTGGTGGCGCTGTTCGTTGGCGGTTGCGTGCGCGACAGCTTGCTAGGCCGCCCGGTCGGCGATATCGATATCGCGACGGTGCTGGCGCCGGAAGAGGTCTCTAACCGATTGCAGGCGGCCGACTTGAAGGTCGTACCGACCGGTCTGGCCCATGGCACGGTCACCGCCGTCGCCGAGGGCAAACCGTTCGAGATCACCACCCTCAGGGTCGATGTGCGTACAGACGGACGGCGCGCCACGGTGTCGTTTACCAACGATTGGGCGGCCGACGCGGCGCGGCGCGATTTCACGGTCAACGCGCTATTCGCCGATAGCGCCGGCGCCATCTTCGATCCGGTGGGCGGGCTGGCCGACATAAAGGCGCGGCGCATTCGCTTCGTTGGCGATGCGGAACAGCGCATTCGCGAAGATGTTCTGCGCCTGCTGCGGTTTTTCCGATTCTACGCCCAGTTCGGCGCCGCGCCACCGGATCGTGACGCGATCGCCGCCTGCGCGAAACTGGCTGACCTGCTGCCCACCCTGTCGAATGAACGGGTGGCCACCGAGCTGTTCAAACTGTTAGCCGCGCCCGACCCGGCGACCACCATGACACTGATGTCGGCCAACGGTGTGTTGCGGCACTTTTTACCCGAGGCCCAAGAGATCGACCGGTTGGCGGCGTTGGTAACGGTCGACGGTATTGTCGATCACGCCGATCCCCTGCGGCGCTTGGCAGCCGGCCTCAAGATCGACGCGACCGGTGCCGACGCCATCGCCGATCGTCTGCGGCTTTCGAACGCCGATCGGGCCCGTTTGGCTAAACTTGTCGAATCGGCCGGTCGTTTCAATCGGGATATGAGTGATCCGGCAAGGCGAGCGACATTGTATCGTCTGGGCGCCGATCTGTGGCGCGACCGGGTGTTGATCGATTGGGCTGAGGAAATCGCTCTCGGTACGCCGCAGAACCGCCACACCACCGACGGTTGGCGGGAGCTTTATGAATTACCCGAGGAATGGACAGCGCCCGTATTTCCCGTGCAGGGAAACGACGTCTTGGCGCTCGGCGTGCCGGCGGGACCGGCGGTTGGCCGTTACCTCGCGCAAATCGAGGCGTGGTGGATAGACGGTGGATTCGTCGCCAACCGTGCGGCTTGCCTCGACCGATTATCGGAAGTGATCGGCAAAGATTAGCGCGTGGCGATTCGCTACTTGGTGCGAACCAGCGTGCCTTCCAATCGTAGTTCGACCTTCTCGTCTTGCATGCGCAGGAACGAAATATCCATACCCTTTTCGGTCAAAGTGCGCCGATAGACCTGAAGTTCCGAGCCGCCGTTGGCGCTGATCGCCATCGAGTAGACGGTCATCGCGCCATCTTCGATGGTGGCCCAGCGCATGGGCTCACCGCGCAACGGGTTGGGCAGTTCGGCCTTTTGAAACAGGCCGCCCTTCGGCGCCAGAATGAACACGTCGTCTTTGTCTTCCAGCGGAATGAAGTTTTCCTCCACCTCCCGGCGTTTTACGTCGTCGCCGACGCGTTCACCGTCGGCGCCGCGCACCACGGTGATCCATTTGACCGTGAATCCGCCTTCCTTGAAGGGCGCCACGGTGACATCGAGATCGCGTTTTTCGGTGACGTTTTCGTTGATGCGTTCGGCGGTGCCGCTGCCGACATAGGAGCCGTAGAACTTGTCCTGTCCGTCGGCTGCCATTACCGCGCTGGTGGCGAAAGTGAGCGAAGCGGCAGTGAAAATCACCAACAGAAGCGAGTTAAGGGAGCGCATAGACATGGCTAAAATTCCTATTTGTAGGCGTCACGCGAAAGCCGTGCGCCGTCAGTCACCGACTTTCACCAACCGCGCTTCGACCTGGCGCAGAGGTTCGCCGTCAGCAGTATTGACGAAGTTCAGGGTCATGCCGGTGCCGCTGAGGGTTCGATTATAGGTCTGTACCGTATAGCTGCCATTATCGCTCACCCGCATGACGTTCACCGTCAGGGTTTGGTCGAGGACGCGAGCCCAGATCAGGCCGCCCTTCATGGCGTCGGTCGCTGACTTGGAGGTGAAAACGTTGGGCCGCTCGCTGGGCGAAAAGGCCACCCGGGCACTGCGTTTGCGCACGTCGGGATTATTGGGGTCGCCACCGCCGCGAATCACACTCGTCCATTCCACATAGAACCCGTTGGCCTCCGGTCCGATGCGCACATCGAGATCGCGCACCGTCACGCCAAAGTACAAACTGTCTTCGTTCTCGGCGATGCCGGAGCCTTGGTAATGGCCGTAGAAAGCATCGACGGGCAAATTCTGAGCCTGCGCCGTAAGGGGAGTGGCCAACACCCATATAACGAACCCCGCAATAACCGCGCGGGCCGCCGCGTGTGTCAATTTTCGAAGCATGAAACCACCCTCTCAATCCCTGCAAACAACTGGTGCGCGCTAGTGTAGCGGGCACGAGACAACTTCGCCATATGGTGCACTAATTGTGAACGGCAACATTCTAACCGTTGGTAAAGGTCGGTTAGGGCGTTGGTCACGTCCAAGTGGCGTGGGGCGGTAGGGACATCAGAATCGCGTCTACATTGCCGCCGGTCTTCAGACCGAATTGTGTGCCCCGGTCGTACAGCAGATTAAACTCAACATAGCGGCCCCGGCGCTCCAGCTGGTGGGCGCGCTGCGCCTCGGTCCAGGGTTCGTCCCGGTGGCGTCGAACAAGTTGCGGATAGACCTTAAGAAACGCCTTGCCCACCGCTTGGGTGAAGTCGAAGTCGGCCTGCCAGTCACCGGTGTCCAGATTGTCATAGAAGATGCCGCCCACGCCGCGCGCCTCATTGCGGTGGGGCAGATAGAAATATTCATCGCACCATTTCTTGAATCGGGCGTAGTAATCGTCGCCATGGGCGTCGCAGGCGCGTTCTAACGCGCCATGGAATGAGGCGGTGTCGCCGTCGTCGGGATACATCGGGGTGAGGTCTGCGCCGCCACCGAACCAGCCCTGGCTGGTGACAATGTGGCGTGTATTCATGTGAACCGCGGGGACGAGCGGCGATTGTGGGTGGGCGACCAGGGAAATGCCGGAGGCCCAAAACCGGCCATCGGCGCCGGCGCCGGCGATTTGCTGTCGAAAGGCTTCGGAAAAGGTCCCCATGACGGTCGAGACATTAACCCCGACCTTTTCGAAGACCCGGCCGTGCATGATTGACATCACACCGCCGCCGCCATCTGTCCCATCGTCCTCATCGGGCCGCCGCCACGGGGTTCGCGCGAACCGCCCGGCGGGACGGTCGGTGAAGGTGCCGGTAAGCTCGTCTTCGATGGCCTCGAAGGCGGCGCAGATTTGGTTGCGCAGGGATTCGAACCACGCCTTCGCGAGGTCCTTTTGTTGCTCGACGGTATCTTGGTCGACGGATGGCGGCATTTAAACGGGGCCCGGCAGTTGTTCGGTTTGGCGCAATGCTTCCCCCAATACCATAGCTGCCGCGACGGCGACATTGAGCGAGCGCATTTCTGGCACCATCGGTATGCGCACGGCCTCGTCGACAAATTGGCGGACGTCATCGGGAACTCCGTCGGACTCGCGGCCGACCATCAGCGTGTCGTCGGCGCTAAAGTTGAAATCGACGTAATCGATGGTTGCGCGCGTGGTCAGCAGGATTAAGCGTCCGTGGGGTTCGGGGCGATCGATATAGGACTGCCAGGAGTTGTGCCGAACAAGGTCGGTGTGATTGAGATAGTCCATGCCGGCACGCCGCAGATGTTTGTCGGTCATGACAAACCCGGCCGGCTCTATGAAATCGACGGCGATGCCGAGGCAGGCGGCAAGGCGCAACATGGTGCCGGTGTTTTGCGGAATGTCGGGTTGGTACAAAGCTAGTCGCATTCGGGTTTGTAACCGTCGGTTTGTCTAGCGCCAAATCGGCAATTGTCAGGCATCGCGCGGACTTGGCAAATCAGCGGCAATTCGACTATATGCGGTGTATCCGTGTGGTTGGCGTACTAATTATGGATGTTGCGCCGATCCGGTGAATTCTTGCGCCGAGTGGGGGAGGCCCTCGTTGCGGCACGGTGTCACATTGCGTTTGCGCCCTCGAAACGCATATGCAGCGGTGTGAATGGGGGAAGCAGCAGTGCACTGCGCTGCACGCTGCGCGAAAGGGAGTTTCCCGATGACTGATCATGCAAGTGGACCGGACGAACAGCCGGAAAGCCGCAGAGATTTCTTATATCTTACCGCCGGCTTGTTTACCGGCGCGGGCGCGGCCCTGGCGTTGTGGCCGTTCATCCATTCGATGAACCCCTCCGCCGATGTGTTGGCGCTGTCGACCACGGAAGTCGACATCTCGCCGGTCGAAGTGGGTCAATCGATCACCGTAATCTGGCAGAAAAAACCGGTATTTATCCGGCGTCGCACGGCTGAGGAAATCGAAGTCGCCGAACAGGAACCGCTTGCCGATTTGCCCGACCCCGAAAGTGACGCGGATCGCGTGATCAAACCGGAATGGCTGGTCGTGGTCGGTGTATGTACTCATTTGGGCTGCATACCGCTGGGCCAGAAGCCAAGCGAGGTGCGCGGTGAATGGGATGGCTGGTTCTGCCCGTGTCATGGGTCCCACTACGACACCTCGGGACGCATTCGCAAAGGCCCGGCGCCGACTAATTTGCCGGTGCCGAAGTATGAATTCGTCGACGATACAACCCTTCTAATCGGCTGAGGCAGAGCGACAGATGAGCGCACATACGCAACCTAGCGGATCTTCTGGCAACGGCCTGGTCAAATGGATCGATAGCCGCCTGCCGGTCTTCACCTATCTGCAAAAGGAATATGGCGAGTTTCCGGCGCCGCGGAACTTTAACTACTGGTGGAACTTCGGCGCGATTTTGACGTTCATGCTCGTGCTGATGATCTTCACGGGCATTTTCCTCGCCATGCAGTACACCCCGCATGTGGATTTGGCCTTTGATTCGGTCGAGCGGATCATGCGCGATGTTAATTACGGCTGGCTGCTGCGTTATATGCATGCAAACGGCGCCACCTTCTTCTTTATCGCGGTCTATATCCATATTTTCCGCGGTCTGTACTACGGTTCGTATAAAAATCCGCGCGAACTGTTGTGGATCTTCGGTGTCGTGATTCTGGTTCTGATGATGGCGACGGCTTTCATGGGCTATGTGCTGCCTTGGGGTCAATTGAGCCTCTGGGGCGCCACGGTCATCACCAACCTGTTTTCGGCCATACCGCTGGTTGGCGATGCGGTCGTGACCTGGTTGTGGGGTGGCTTTGTGGTCGATAACCCGACCCTCAACCGGTTCTTCTCGTTACATTTCCTGCTGCCATTTGTAATTTTCGGCGTCGTGGTTCTGCATGTGATCGCGTTGCATGTCACGGGGTCCAACAATCCGTTGGGCATCGACCCGAAGGGGCCGCAGGACACAATTCCTTTCCACCCCTATTACACGGCCAAAGACAGTTTCGGCTTAGCCATATGGGTGACACTATTCGCCGCTGTGGTGTTTTTCGCGCCTAACTTCTTTGGCGAGCCGGAGAACTATCTCAAGGCCAATCCGCTCGTGACGCCAGCAGAGATTGTGCCCGAATGGTACTTCCTGCCGTTTTTCGCGATCCTTCGCTCTGTCGATTTCAACGTCTGGTTCATTGACGCCAAGCTGGGCGGTGTGATCGCGATGTTTGGCTCGATCCTCTTGTTGTTCGTCGTGCCTTGGCTTGATCGGTCGAAAGTGCGCAGCGCTAGGTTCCGTCCGATCTACAAATGGTTTTTCTGGATCCTTATCCTCGATTGTTTCCTGTTGGGATTTGTTGGCGCCCACTCGCCGGCCGACCAGGTTTTCGACGGCGTCGAAGGGCTGCTATTTATCGACCTCGGTCATGTGGGTACGGCTTGGTACTTCATCCACTTTCTTGTGCTGTTGCCGGTATTGGGGATGGTTGAAAAACCCAAACCGTTGCCGACGAGTATTGCAGAACCGGTTCTTGGAGGCGGCCAGGCCGCCACCGGGGCCGCGGCTAAGCCGATGGAGAAGGCATGATGGATATCGGCAATAAGATTACTCGGGTTACGGCCACGGCCATTGTTGCCGGATTGACGCTCATAGCGGGGACAGCCGGTGCGATCGCAGCCGGCGATGCCGAAAGTCCGGAATCCCAGAATTGGGCGTTCAACGGTGTTTTCGGCAAGTTCGATAAAGCTTCAATCCAGCGCGGATTGCAGGTTTACATTGAGAATTGTTCGGCCTGCCATTCTCTTGAACAGTTGGCGTATCGCAACCTTTTCGATCTTGGATTCAACATCGACGAAGTCAAAGAAATTGCGGCGCAATACGAAGTGACTGACGGACCGGACGAATTTGGCGACATGTTCGAACGGCCCGCTATCCCGTCAGATCGGTTTGTCCTGCCATTTCCCAACGAGAACGCGGCTCGGGCATCCAACAATGGCGCATTTCCACCTGATTTTTCGGTGTTGGCCAAGGCCCACCCGTCTGGGCCGGACTTCATCTATGCGATCCTGACCGGCTTTAAGGACGAACCTCCTGAGGGTGTCGAGCTGGCCGAGGGAATGAATTACAATCCGTTCTTTGCCGGTGGCCAAATCGCCATGGCGCCGCCACTGTTCGAGGATGGCATTGAATATACCGACGGCACCGCGGCGACCGTCCAACAACAGGCGTGGGACGTCACCAACTTCCTGCAATGGGCCGCAGAGCCGGAGATGGAGGATCGCAAGCGGATCGGCTGGAAGGTGGTTCTGTTTCTCCTGGTCTTGAGCGGGCTACTCTATGCCGCCAAACGGCAAACTTGGGCAAGGTTGCACTAGGCGCGAAAAACAAGAGTTGAAAAAAAGGCCGTCGGCGCTAGCGCTGGCGGCCTTTTTTGTTTTTGGGAGGTGACGGCGCGCGCGACTGGTGGTAGCCAACAGGGAACTAAAACAGGGGAGAGATCATGGCTCGCGAAACGATCGTCACTTGCGCCGTCACCGGCGGCCACATGAATTTTCACAAACATCCCAATTTCCCAATCACGCCCAAGCAGATCGCCGAAGCCTGTCTGGAAGCGCGCGCCGCCGGCGCGGCGGTGGCCCATATTCATGTTCGAGATCCGGAGACCGGCGCGCGTTCGGCCGACCCGGCGCATTTTCGCGAGGTGGTTGAGCGCATTCGCGATTCCGGCAGCGACATTCTGATCAACTTGACGACCGGCGAGGGTGGACGGTTCGTACCTAGCGACGACGATCCGCGGGTTGCCGGCGAGGGAACCACGCTAAATCCACCCGAGGTGCGGGTACGCCATGTGCTCGAATTGCGGCCCGATATCTGCACCCTCGATATGGGGACGATGAATTTCGGCGAGCATGTGTTCATGAACACCCCGGGGCATTTGCGCCAAATGGCCGCGTTCATTAAGGACGCCGGGGTAAAGCCCGAGCTCGAAGTGTTCGAGGCCGGCCATATCCGCCTGGCCAATGAATTCATCGAACAGGGGTTGGTGGAATCACCGCCGCTGTTCCAGCTGTGTTTAGGCATTGCCTATGGGGCGCCGGCGACGCCGAAAATGGTGCAGGCGATGCACGATATGCTGCCGGCGAACGCCAATTGGGCGGCCTTCGGCATCAGCCGTTGGGAATTTCCCATCGTTGCCGAGGTGGTAAATTCCGGCGGCCATGTGCGGGTCGGGCTGGAGGATAATCTGTATCTGGGCAAGGGCGAATTCGGCACCAATGGTCAGCTTGTCGACAAAGCGGTGCGGATCATGCGCGAGCTTGATGCGGAACCGGTTGAGCCGGCGCGCGCGGCTGAGATGCTCGAACTGTTGCCCCGTCAGCAATGAGCGCCGACGCGGAGCCGGGCACGCCGCCGACGCTGGGGATATTGGGCGGCAGCGGTATCTACGATATCGACGGCCTCAACGATGTACGCTGGCAACGGGTCGAATCGCCCTTTGGCGAGCCCTCCGACGAGTTGATGTTCGGCAACCTCGATGGTTTGCCGGTGGTGTTTTTGCCGCGCCATGGCAGGGGCCATCGGGTGCCGCCGAGCGAGCTGAACTTTCGCGCCAATATCGATGCCCTGAAGCGCGCCGGCGTGACCGAGATTATCTCGTTGTCGGCGGTGGGCTCGTTGCGTGAAGACTTGCCGCCGGGCGCGTTCGTTCTGGTCGACCAGTTTATCGACCGCACCTTCGCACGAACCAAATCGTTTTTTGAGACCGGGTTGGTCGCCCACGTTTCCATGGCCGATCCGATGTGTGGCCGGTTGGCAGGCCACTTGTCTGGTGCGGCGCAAGACGTGGGGATCGATTGCCGCGAGGGCGGCACCTACATGGTGATGGAGGGGCCGCAATTTTCCACCAAGGCCGAATCCGAACTCTACCGGTCGTGGGGCTGTTCGGTGATCGGCATGACCAACATGCCGGAAGCCAAATTGGCGCGCGAGGCCGAGCTTTGCTACGCCACCGTGGCCATGGTCACCGACTATGATTGTTGGCACCCCGACCATGACGCAGTGACCGTCGATCAGGTAATCAAGATCCTATTGGAAAACGCCGATAAGGCCCGTGCGCTCATTCGCGCCGTGGCGCCACGATTGATCGACCGCGATAGGCAATGTTTACGCGGCTGTCACACCGCGCTGGATGCTGCGGTAATTACTGCGCCCGACGCTCGCGATCCGCTGATCGCTGCTCGGCTCGATGCGGTTGCGGGTCGAATAATCACGCAAAAATAAAGCCTTAGCGGGTGTTTGCCGCTGTTCGTCGGCCATAATACAATGGGGCCTAGGCCGAAGTGGCCCGGTTGGGGGGAGAACCGGAATACGCGAAGCTTTATTACGTGCTCGGCGATGGCGCCGACCGCGAACGGATTTTGTTGAATAAGCGGCTCCGATCACCAGCAACAGTAGGTATGTTTCAGTAAATGACCGACACCCAAGACGATATAGCGCCGCGCAGCCGGCCGATTGCCGGGATCGATCACGCTCTCGTCGGTGTTTCCGACCTGTCGGCGGCGCGCGACGCCTATGCGCGCCTGGGCTTCACCGTGACCCCACGCGGGCGCCATATTGGTTGGGGCACGGGCAACCATACGGTGATGTTCGAAAACGATTATGTGGAGCTGATCGGTATCGTCGATCCCAGCCAGTATATTCACAACCTGGACGAATTTTTGAAAACGGGCGATGGGCTGTTGAACGTCGTGCTGGCGACAGAAGACGCTGATGCAACATCTCGCTGGCTGCGCGAACACAGCGCGAGTGCGGAAGACGCACGCGGGCTGCAGCGTTTGCTTGAACTCGATGACGGCGAAGAGCTATTGGATTTTCGCTATGTCGACATACCGCCGGAATTGACCCCCGGGCTGAAGACTTTCGCAAGTCAGCATCTGACACCGGAAAAAGTGCGGCGGCCGAGTTGGCTGTCCCATCCCAATGGGGCGCGGCGTATCTCGGAAGTTACCGTGGTGATGGAAGACCTGGACGGTGTCGGCCAAGCCTATGCCGAGCTGTTCGGTGTTGATGCGGTATCGGGTGACGAGCGCAAGGGCTCGATCACCGTCGATACCGGCAATGACGAGTTGTGGTTTGTCACACCCAAGGCCTTTCCCGAGCGCCACTACGATAAGAAGTTGGATGAAAGCCTGCCGCTGCCGCGCGTCGCGGCATTGACCCTTTCAGTCGCTGATCCGCAGGTCACCGCACTATATCTGTCCGGTCAACAGGTGGCGTTTGAGCGCGACAGCGGCGGCGCGGTTATCGTGTCGTCAGAAGAGGCGTGCGGCGTGTTTCTGGTATTTGCCAGCGACGATTAGAGCAGCCGTCCGCCGGACAACGGGTCCGGCCGACGGCCCCCTGACGATTATGCTTAAGACAGATTTTCGGCCGCGAAAGCCAGTGTGCGTTCCATCGCCTGTCCGGCTGACACTTCGTGGTAGGAGCCGCGGCGCGAGCAACTGAAACCGTGGCCGGCGCCGTCATAGATGAAGCTGGGGATGTCGGGATGGTTGGCCTCTACCGCGCGCACGCCGTCGAGCGGAATGCCGGCGTCTTCCGCACCCCAATGGAACATCACCGGACATTTCGGTGTTTCGCCCTGGTTCGAGCTGATGTCGCCGCCGTAGTAGCAAACCGCAACGTCGACTGGTGAACGCGCGGCGGCGAACCAAGCCACCGAGCCGCCCATGCAGAAGCCGACGATGCCGACCTTGCCGGCGCCCTTCACATGATCGATCGCCGAATTAACGTCCTTGATGACATCGTCCCAATCGAGGTCGCCCTTGAGCGCGCGGCCCTTGTTCATGCCCGGCTCATCGAATTCCAAAATGGCGCCGGTCTCGAGTCGGTCGAACAGGGCCGGCGCAATGGCGTGATAACCTTGCTTCGCGAAGTTATCGACGGTCTCGCGGATATCGTCGTTGACACCGAATATTTCCTGAATAATCACCATGCCGGCCTTGGCCGCGCCTTCGGGCTCGGCAGCGTAGGCGGCCAGCGTGTGGCCGTCGGATGTGGTGAGGCTCAGATCGTAGCCCATAAGTCTCTCTCCCTGCTCTGATTTTATGGAACGCCGAACGGGATCGGCCCGGCGCGGTTGCGCTATCTTAACGGGAGAGGCTTGGCCGACGCGAACAAATTAATGCGCGCCGGAACCGGCGCACACGCTATGATATGGCTCTTCGCCGCTTAACGACCCTGTCGGACGAGCAGCTAAACGCGTAGGACAGGTTGTGGGCGGTTGCCATGAACGATTGGAAAGGTATCGCTGCCGGGTTGGGCACCGTGGCCTGCGTGGTGGCCATGCTGATCGCCGGTCGGTTGGGTGCGACTACCGAGGCGCTGACTATCTACGATCTAGCCGGCCTGCGCATGGGAGTCGCCGCGATTTTGGCTGCTCCGCTTCTGCTGCGGGCTTGGCCATGGCGGGTGCGGCTGCGCGACCACGCCATTGTCGCTTTCTTCGGCGGAGCGCCGTTCATCCTGCTGCTGTTCGGCGGCATGACCTTCGCGCCGGTGGGTCATGCGGCGGTGGTGATGTATGGCGCGCTGCCAGTTTTTGCTGCCCTGGTCGCCTGGGCCTGGGTCGGCGAGCGGCCAGCCCTATGGCAGTGGCTGGGCATCGCCGCGATCGTCGCCGGGGTCGGTGCGGTGGGTTGGGAAGCGCTAGGCGTCGGGGCCATCCCGGGACAGTGGCGCGGCCATCTGTTGTTCGTCGGCGCGGCCCTGTTCGTGGCGATCTGGTACGGCGGCATGCGCGCGGCGCGCTTGAGCGTGATCCACTCGTTGGTGGCGCTACTCGTGCTCAACGCGCTGGTCTATCTGCCGATCTGGCTACTGTTTCTGCCCTCGGGCCTGGCCACCGCTCCGTTGGCCGATATCGCCCTGCAGACCGTGGTACATGGCGTCTTTGGCGCGTTCTTGTGCATTTTCGGGCACGCCTATGCGGTCAAGACCCTCGGACCTACCCGTCAGGCGGCGGTTAGCGCGTGGGTGCCGGCCTTTGCGCTCATCGCGGCGATCCCAACCCTCGGCGAGATCCCCGGCGTGCTGAACATCGCCGGCGTCATCGTGGTAACAGCGGGCATTCTCGCCACGGTGTTTTTACAGGGCAGGGATCCGGCGCGATCGTGAGAGTGGCGGCGCGTCGTCAATATGCTATTGAGAAACCACACCAAATGAGGAGCGACGGTTGTGCGAATAATACAAATACTGATGGCTGCTACTGTTGTTGGGCTTGCCGCCACGCCGGCGGCTGCAGGATCGATCGGCCCGTCCGAGGTGGGCCCGACCCTCGCTTGGGAGTCGAGCTGTAAACGGCCGGTTCAGCCGAACTTATATTTGGACGATTTGGAGAGCTATTATCAGGCGCTGGACCAGTTCAATACGCACGTCGCGCAGGTGCGAAGGTATATCCAGTGTGTGCAGGCCGAAGGGAAAACCGACATAGACGCGCTGGCGGCGGCGGTTGCGAGTGGCATGCAAAACAACCAGAACGCGGCGATAAAAGACGCCGAAGAATTGCGCACGGACTTAGAGGTTCAACGTTCCCTGCTTCAATAAGCGGCGATCATGGCCGTATGTTCGCGATAGGCGGCTGAATTAGCCGTCTCAGACATTAAATCGGAATAGCACCACGTCGCCGTCCTGCACCACATAGTCCTTGCCTTCCTGGCGCAGCTTGCCGGCATCACGCGCGCCCTGCTCGCCGCCGCAGTCGATGTAGTCGTCGTAACCGATGGTCTCGGCGCGGATGAAACCCTTTTGGAAGTCGGTATGGATGCGCCCGGCTGCTTCCGGCGCCAGCGCGCCCTTGGGCACGGTCCAGGCCCGCGATTCCTTAGGGCCGGCGGTCAGGAAGGTGATTAGGTCGAGCAGCCGGTAGCCGGAGCTGATGATCCGCGCCAGACCGGTTTCCGACAGACCCAGGCCTTCTAGAAATTCCGCTTGTTCGTCGGCGTCGGCGAGTTGGACCACTTCGGCCTCGATCTCAGCCGACACGATCACGCATTCGGCGTCGTTTTCAGCGGCCATCGCGGCTACTTTTTCCGTTAGCGCATTTCCGGTGGCGGCGGAGTCTTCATCGACATTGCAGACATACAGAACCGGCTTCGAGGTGAGTAACTGCAACCGGCGATAACCGTCGCGCAGATCTGGCGGAATATCGATGCTGCGCGCCGGGTCGCCGTTGCGCAGGGCTGCGAGTACCAGAGACAGAATTTTAAGCTGATCCTTGGCGTCCTTATCGCCGCCGCGGGCGCGCTTCTCAGCTGCCTCGGCGCGTTTTTCCATGCTTTCGAGATCGGCCAGCAATAGCTCGGTCTCGACGGTTTCGGCGTCGCGCACCGGATCGACCGAGCCTTCAACATGAGTGACGTCGCCGCCTTCGAAGCAGCGCAGCACGTGGCAGATCGCATCGACTTCGCGGATATGCGCGAGGAACTGGTTGCCGAGCCCTTCGCCCTGGCTGGTGCCGCGCACCAGTCCGGCGATATCGACGAACTCCATATAGGTCGGCACGATCGACGCTGATTTGGCGAGCTCGGCGATGGCGTCGAGGCGCGCATCGGGTACGGCGACCCGGCCGGCATTGGGCTCGATGGTGCAAAAGGGATAGTTCGCGGCCTGCGCCTGCACGGTGGCGGTCAGTGCGTTGAAGAGGGTCGACTTGCCGACATTGGGCAAGCCGACGATACCGCAATTGAAACCCATGTCAGTTACCGCGAATTTTCGAGAACGCGCGGTTGAGCGCCGCGCCGAGGGAGGTTTGTGATTCTTCGGCCGGTTCGGCGGGTTCAGCCGGGGCCGTGTCCTGCTTCGCCGGCGTGGATTTATCGTCGCCGTCGTCAGTCGGTTTTTTCGATGATTTACGGCCGGTACCGGTGGCTTGTTGCACGGCCATTGTGACTTGGCTCATGAAATCGCTGTCGCGCCCGTCCAGTAATGCCGGCAGTGCGTCTGCCACGGCGCGCAATTCAGCCTCAACCCACTTTTGATCCTGTTTGGAAAAATCGCCAAGCACGTGGCCATGGACCTTTTCCTTGTCGCCAGGGTGACCGATGCCCAAACGCACGCGCACAAAATCAGGCGTGCCCAGGTGATCTTTTATGCTGCGTAGGCCGTTATGGCCGGCAAGCCCGCCGCCCCGTTTAACCCGCATCTTCCCGGCGGCCAAGTCGATCTCATCATAGATAACGATGATGTCCTCGGGCGGCACTTTGAAAAACCGCGCCGCTTCGCCGACCGCGCGCCCGGACTCGTTCATGAACGTCGTCGGCTTAAGCAACAGCACCTTCTCGCCGTCGATCGTGCCATCGAACGTATCGGATTGAAATCGCGTGCGGGGCGCCGACAAATTGTAGCGGCGGACGATCTCGTCTGCCGCCATGAACCCAATATTGTGGCGATTGTCGCGGTGTTTCGGCCCGGGGTTTCCGAGCCCGACCAGCAAACGCATGCCCAAGAACTCCGGTGGCGGGACCTCTAACTGTCCTCGCTGTCGCCGCTGTCTTCGCCTTCGGCGCCTTCTTCGCCTTCAACGCCCTCTTCGCCTTCCTCACCTTCAAGACCTTCGAGATCCTCTTCGATCTCTTCTTCGACCGGCATCAGGGTCGGCGCGGCGATTGTGGCGATGGTAAAGTCCCGGTCGTCGATGGTCGGCCGCACGCCGTCGGGCAAACTCACCTCGGAAATGTGGATACTGTCGCCGACCTCGCGGCCGGTCAGATCAATGACAATCGACTCGGGAATAGCACCCGCGCGGCAGATTACCTCGACCGTATGGCGGACGATGTTCAGAACGCCCCCGCCCTTAAGGCCGGGGCTCTCTTCTTCGTTCTCGAATATAACCGCGATATCGACGTTGATCTGTGTCGATTCGGTCACCCGCAGAAAATCAGCGTGCATCGGCACGTCGGTGACCGGGTGAAGCTGCAGGTCGCGGCATAGCACGCGCTCTTTGGTGCCGTCGCAATCGATGTCGTAGAGGGTTGCGAAGAACCCTGGTTTACTGATTTCAGTGCGTAACGCGATCGGGTTGATGGTGATCGGCATGGGGTCTTTGTTGGCCCCATAGACCACCGCCGGTACGGTGCCCGCCCTACGTGCAGCACGAGCGGCCCCCTTGCCGACCCGGGTGCGCGCCTCGGCGCTAAAAGTTGCTGTTTCTGTCATTTCTAAGTCTCCGTTTCCGGCCGACAGCGCCAATGCGTTTGTCGGCCGATGGGTCGATCCGGCTATGCCTCCAAGGGTGCTGCCGCCGGTCCAGGAAATTCGTGAGGTCGAACCGTCTTCACGAACCTAATTAAACAAACTCGATACGGACGCCTCTTGGCTGATCCGGTTAATTGCCTCAGCCAGTAACGGCGCGATCGTAAGTTGGCGTACATTGTTCGCCAAACGCACTGCTTCGGTCGCCTGGATCGAATCCGTCATTACCAGGCGATCCAACGGCGACGCGGCCACCCGCCCAACGGCACCGCCCGACAAAACGCCGTGGGTGACGTAGGCGTCGACTGATGTCGCGCCGTCGTTCATCAATGCCACCGCGGCGTTACACAATGTGCCCGCGCTATCGCAAATATCATCAACCATGATGCAGTGGCGGTCTTTGACGTCGCCGATAATGTGCATTACCTCGGAAACGCCCGCTTGTTCGCGGCGCTTATCGATGATCGCCAAGTCGGCGTCAAGCCTTTTGGCAAGCCCGCGTGCGCGCACCACGCCGCCTACATCGGGCGAGACGACGACCAGCTCCGAGCCATTATAGTTCTTGCCGATATCTTCGGAAAACAGCGGCCCAGCGAACAGATTATCCACTGGAATATCGAAAAAGCCCTGAATTTGGCCGGCATGTAGGTCGAGCGTGAGTACCCGGTCGGCGCCGGCATTGGTGATTAGATTGGCCACCAGCTTGGCCGAAATCGGCGTCCGTGGCCCTGTTTTACGGTCCTGACGGGCATAGCCGAAATAAGGAATCACAGCGGTCACCCGGCGCGCCGACCCGCGCCTGAGCGCGTCCAGGGTCACCAGCAATTCCATCAAATTATCGTTGGCGGGGTAGGAGGTCGATTGGACGACAAAGACATCTTCGCCGCGCACATTTTCGAGAATCTCGACAAAGACCTCCATATCCGAAAACCGCCGGATCGATGCCTTGGTCAACTCGATGTTCAAACAGGCGGAAATCGCCTCGGCCAATGGGCGATTGCTGTTGCACGCCAGCACCTTCATTGGCCGGTCCCCGGAAAGTTGGACGGCGCCGCTTTCAAGCTATAGGCGCCGTCGGTCGAATTAGAATTACCCCAGCCCCGGTACGCACTATCGCCGGGTCTCGCGGGCCGGAAACTATCAATACCCCCCCGGTGTGTAAACCAGCTAAAGACCAGATTTTGCGCCCGATTAACGATTACCGTCCGAGCTACCCGCTGGGAGGCTGAAAGCCTTGGCTCCAGTCGATTTGGCGGATCATTTCGGCGATGCCGACGGCGCCCGCCAGGGCGGCTTCATTCGCGATGAGGCCCCAATTTGCGTCGAGACTGCCGGCCGGTACCGCCCGGGCTTGGGCGATGGTGCCAACCTCGACGCCGAACGGGTCCCAGACGGTCCAGTCAATCTCGACGATTTGCTCTCCGCCCGGCTCTCTGCCCAAGGTGACCGCGCCGGTTACGATCAAGCTGTCGGCGGCAGCGAGTGGCGCCATTTCGAGGCCCGTTCGCGGCAATATCTGCTCGATTGCAGCGCGCAGGCGGGAATTGCCGTCTCCTGGCGCGCCCGCCACATCGCCAATATGGAGCGGCGGCGGCACCGCTTCGCCTGGCGGTTCATCCTGGATCAGCGCGGCGATTGCGGTCGCCGTGCGTTCGAAAGCGTTGTGAGCGGCCAGCCTGGCTGGTTCGCCGGTGTCATTGCGCAACGGTTGCACGACAGTTCCAACGTCATCGCCTTCCTGGGTTCGCAGGGTCCAAATCAGCGCCGGCGGGGTTGAGGGCGGGCTAAAATGTCCGAAGAGCAGATAACTCGATCGACCGCCGCCGCCATAGGTGGCGGGGACGTTTTGCGCGTGCAGGGCGCGCACCATATCGGTAGACAATATCTCAAGCGGCGCGCCAGCGCGGTCGGTGACCGGCAGCACCGTGATGCCTTGGCCGTCGGCCAATTTAAGCAACTCGTTCGGCGGCGCACCCTCATGGCTGAACGGCTGCGGCAGGGGTTGGCAGGCGGCCAGCGCCGCGAGCGCGATGATTAGGCTAAAGCGCACAGCTAAATAGCATCGCGACAAGGGTCAAAAGCAGTAAATTGACGAGATAGGGCATCGGTTTAGCTCGGTGGTGCGAGGGCAATGAGCGACAGATTACGGCCATAATCGGGCTCGCCGCGATGGCAGGTTCGGCGATAGCTGAACAAATCCTCGTCGGCATAGGTGTCGGCGCCCAGGGCACTCGATGCGGCAATTCCAGCAGCGGCGAGCCGGGATAGGACATAGCCGGCGAGATCGAATTGCAAGTGCCCCGCCCGGCGCCCGGGCGCGAAGAAGCGGTCGTTGGCGGCATTCTGTTCTTGGAAGGGCACAGGAAATTCGGCGCCGACTTCGTAAGAATCCTGACCGATGCACGGGCCGACCACGGCGGTCATGCGAGCCGGATCGGCGCCGAGTTCGGCCATGGCCTCGACGGTGGCTTCGATGACGCCGGAGACAGCGCCGCGCCAACCCGAATGGGCGGCGCCGATGACGCCGTTGTCGACATCGGCCAAGAGCACCGGCGCGCAGTCGGCGGCCAGAACCCCTAACGCGATGCCCGGTATTTTGCTCACCAGCGCGTCGGCCCGTGTCGCGGCGGTATCCTCGGCCCGGTCGGTGACCGTCACAACATTTGCGGAGTGGATTTGATAGACCGTGCGCAGAGCGTCCTCGGTCAACCCCACGTCGCGCATGGCGCGGTGGCGATTTTCGTGAACCCGCGCCTTGTCGTCATCCGACCCCAACCCGCAATTGAGTGAGGCGTAGATGCCTTCGCTAGCGCCGCCGCGGCGGGTGAAAAAGCCGTGTTGGATATTTTCGGCCGCGGCGAGAGGTTCGGCGATCAATCGCATCAACTTAAATTCGCCTCCTTAAACACAAAGCCTGCTGGCGGCTCTGTCCCACGGGACCCGATCGCCAATACTTTGAACAGGGTGCCCATTTGATCGTCGCCGATCAAGCGTTCAAGAGCCGTCTCGATATTGGATTTCTGGTCGGTTGTCGCTGTGGCGATCAAAGTTGCTGCTCGGGAATCGATCCCGAGCCGGCGTAGAAAATCACCTTGGCCGATCGATCCCCAACAGGCAGCGCCGCCAGCGTGTGCCGCTGCCGCCAGGGCGTTGAAATCCACATGGGCGGTTAAATCCGCGGTGCCCGGCTGTTCTAGAACCGGCGCAGTATCGTGGTTTCTAACCGCTTGCAACGTGTCGCCGACCGCCGGGCCTGTGTAGCCGTAATCGATGACCAGGGCCGCGCCGGAATGAGAGCGAACCCGGTGGGCGATTTCGCCGGCGATTTCCAGTGACGCGGGCGAAGTTTCAATGACGGCGCCGGCCTCGGCTGTGGTGGGTAAATTTATCTCTGGCTCGGGCGTGGGGGCGTGGGTGAAAGCAAACCCGTCCTCGCCATAAGTGACCCTGCGTTGGCGCCAGCCTTCGTCGTGGCGCACGTATTGCTCAATGGGCAGGGCGTCGAAAAACTCGTTGGCGATGAAGATCGCTGGAATCATGGGTAGGCCGCCGACACTGTCATGCCATGTCAGGTCGATCTCTGATAAGGCCTGCCGCTGCCGCTCGCGTAGATGGGGGCTGGTTTCGACCAGATGAACTTGCACGGCGGCGCGACACGCGGGAACGGTCTCAAGGGCGCGCAGTGCATCGGCCATCAAGGTGCCACGACCAGGCCCCAGCTCGGCCAGCACAAAAGGAGTTGGTTTCCCCAGGGCCAGCCAAGTATTGGCGCACCACAGGCCAACCAACTCGCCAAACATCTGGCTGATTTCAGGGGCGGTGATGAAGTCGCCGGAGACGCCAAAAGGGTCGTCAGCCATGTAGTAGCCATACTCCGGATGTCCCAGCGCGTCGGCCATATACTCGGCGACGCTGATCGGGCCGGATGCCGCAATACGCTGGGCCAGTATCCGGGTGAGGTCGGTCTGGGTCGAAGACACTAGGTTTATAAAGCTTTCGCGCCTATTCGCCGGCGGGCGTTGGCGAGGGGCGGCGATCCAGTGGTTCTTGGGAACTGGCGCGGTAGATGAAGTAGAGACCAGCGATCACCAAAGGCGCTGACAACCATTGGCCCAGGGTGGTGCCGCTGACCAGGAAACCGATCTGCACATCTGGTTCGCGGAACAATTCGACGATGATGCGCGCCGCGCCATAGCCGATCAGGAATACGCCCATCAAAAGACCGGGTCGGGTGCGCGCCTTGGTGAAGCGCACAAGGGCGAACATGACGACGAATAGCACCACACCCTCTAGCGCCGCTTCGTAGAGCTGGCTGGGGTGGCGGGGGAGTTCGCCGCCGCCGGGAAACACCACAGCCCAGGGCGCGTCGCTAACCCGGCCGTAAAGCTCGCCATTGATGAAGTTCGCCACCCGGCCGAGAAACAGGCCGATTGGCGCGGCGCAGGCGACCAGATCGCCCATCGCGAACATGGGGATCTTCTGCCGACGGGCGAATAAGACAATGGCGACGACAACGCCGAGCAAGCCGCCATGGAACGACATGCCGCCCTGCCAGACGAAAAATATCTCAAGCGGATTTTCGAAATAGTAGGGGCCTTGGTAGAAGGAAACGTACCCCAGCCGGCCGCCGACGATCACGCCGACGATTGCCCAGCTGAAGAAATCGCTGAGCTGGGCGCGGGTCATGATGTGGGGTGGCTGGCGCAAGAACCGGCCGATATACCACCAGCCGCCGAGCAGTCCGACGATGAAAGCCAGTGCGTACCATCGTATGGCCAGCGGGCCGATGGCAATGGCGACAGGGTCGATTTCAGGAAACGGCATGAGTCCTCACGGCGCAATGCGCGGCGATACGGATATCATCGATACGGGTCGTCGGCTGCCAAATAGTCCTGAACATAGGAACGGACACCATCCTCAAGCGATGTGAAGGGCGCATCGTAACCAGCCGCGCGCAAACGGTCTATTCGCGCTTGCGTGAAGTACTGGTACTGGTCGCGCACATTGTCCGGCATATCGAAATATTCGATGCTCGGTTCAACCCCCTGGGCGCTAAAAATGGCGTTTGCCATGTCCTCGAAGGTCCGTGCCTTGCCGGTGCCGACGTTAAAAAGCCCGGAAATGCCATAATTATCGTACAGCCACAGCATGATCTGCACACAATCGTCGACATGGATGAAGTCGCGCATCTGGCCGCCATCGCCGTAATCGGGATGTTCCGACTTGAACAGGCGGGCCTGGCCGGTTTCTCTGATCTGCTGCCAAAATTGGGGCACCACGCTGCGCTGATTGCCTTTGTGATACTCGTTGGGGCCGTAGACATTGAAAAACCGAAGTCCCGCCCATTGGCCCGGTAGACGGGTCATACGGTCGGCATACCGCGCCACCTTGCGGTCAAACAGCAGTTTCGACCAGCCATAAGGGTTGAGCGGCCGTAGCTGGCGCATGGCGTCCAGCGAGCATTCGTCGTCGAACCCGGCGGCGCCGTCGCCATAGGTCGCCGCCGACGAGGCATAGATCAGCCGCACGTCGCGGCGTACGCAGATATCCCAAAGTTCCTGGCTGAGGCGGAAATTATTGGCGACGATCAGGTCGACATCGCGCTCCACGGTCGACGAAATGGCGCCCAAATGGAAGACCATGTGGACTGAGGCGATGTTCGACACCAGCCACTTCAACAGATCGTCCGGGGTGATCAGCTCGGTGATCTCGCGCTTGGCGATGTTGCGCCACTTATCCGCGTTGCCAAGGAAATCGCATACGACGATTTCCTCGCCGCCGCGATCTTCCAACGCCGCCACTAAATTGGAGCCGATAAAGCCGGCGCCACCGGTTACGACGATCATAGGTAGCCTCGTCTTGAACTCGGTCACCTTATACCCATACGCCCCGATGCCCTGCAATGTGCGCAAACGTCGCCTTGCGGTGATGCCGGCTGACACCATATTGTCGGGTAAGCGAGGAGTTTCACCATGCAAACACGTAATCGATTACTCGACGATATAGCGCGCGTCGCCAACGGCGCGGCGGGCGTGGCCACCGGGATGCGCGATGAAGTCGAAACCCTGGTGCAGCAGCGGGTCGAACGGGTGCTATCGCGGCTGAACCTGGTGACCCGCGAAGAATTCGAAGCGGTTAAGGCGATGGCGGCCAAAGCGCGCAGCGAGCAGGAAGCGATGGAAAAGCGCCTCAAGGATTTGGAAAACCGGCCGCACGAGAATAACGAATAGGCGCCGCTGGCGCTTTGTCGGTATTGCGGTTCCAATTCGCAGTACGCTTATAGATTGTGGATTAACGACATTGGTATTCGGCTACTGCATAAAATCGACAGACTCGTAAAATACATCGGTGTACGGCACATTCTTCTAGTGATTTGCCTGATCGCTGTGGCTCCCGGTACCAGTCGCGCTAGTTTCCAAGCGATGTTCTCGTTGGACGTTAGTATTTGGAATGCGACCGATATAGTTGTGGCGACTGAAGGTCCAGTTGTAAATGGCGTGCTGACGGTGCTGCAAACTTGGAAAGGCCCACTGTCTCCAGGCGATACCCTTAATATCGAAGAGCTTCGCGAGTTTGCTGACGAAGACTCGCGCACTGTCAAACATCCATTCGGGTTAGGGTCGACAAAAGACCCAGGTCCTCTGGGGGTTCTATCGGGCCAGAGGATGGTCTTGTTCCTCAAAAGAGATGCTTGGAAGGTTGCTGCTAGGCTACCGTCGGCCTCGCTCCAATGGGAATCAACCGCTTCATGGGGCGGTATCAAAGTATCTGTCGCGTGGATCGAAGACGATGTCGCTTATTATTTTTCACAGGGACCAGTAACTATCGGACCAGCCGTATTGTACCGCTCCTCATCTACTGAAGAGGTAATGAGAAAAAGGGTGCGTGAGCTAGCGCCGATCCGAAAATCACTCGACAACATTGCGGCGCTACCCCGGGCCCAGGATCGAGCGGAACAGGTTGTTCCCTATATTAAATCCAACAATCGCCTCGCCAGCCGAGAAGCCTTTGACATCCTGTCAGACGCGAAGAAACCGGCACTTCCGTATTTGCGTCGGATGCTTGTCGATAATACATATGAGCGTTATCGTGAAAAAATTCTCAAAGCGATGGTGGTCGCCGGTGGCGCTTCCGTCGCACCCGACTTCGTCACTCTTATCGAGCAGGAATTGGCGTACTGGCAAATGGTGGCTCCGACGCTGCCGGTCGGCTGGTGGAACGACAACGGAGTAGGGCGAGCCGAATTGCGGTATCGATACGGCCAAGTGCTGCACGTATTACATGCTCTTCGAGAATTAAAATATGAGCCATCGCGAGAAGCTGTGACCGCACTGCGCGATTATTGGCGATCCGTTCCGCAGCTCGTCGAGATTGAACAAATACTCGAGTCTAGCGATGCTGTTTTGAGATCTTTGGACCGACCTGCCAAAAAATAGATACGTCAGCCTCCCGTTTAGAATAGCGAGCGCACCATGCCGCCGTCGGCGCGCGGGGCGGCGCCATTGATGGCCGACGCTAACGGCGAACACAGGAAGGTCACCACGTTGGCGATCTCGGCCGGTTCGGCCCAGCGCTGTAGGAGCGATGTGCGGCCTTCACCCTCGGCGAAATAAGCCTTGCTCATTTCCTCCGGCGTCGTGTCTTCGATATCCGCCATTTGGTGCATGAAGGCGTCCACCCCGTCGGTCCATGTGGGCGCCACCTGCACCGTGTTTACCGTGACCGCGCTGTCGCGGGTGAGTTCCGCCAGGCTGCGGGCAATCGACACCAGGGCGGTCTTGGTCATGGCGTAGTGGGACATGGACGGGTTGGGCTTCGAGCTTTGGTCTGAGCCAATGAAGATGATGCGGCCCCAGCCGCGTGACAACATGTCGGGCATCAGCGCCCGCGACAGGCGCACGCCGCTCATCACGTTGAGTTCGAACATGTGCTGCCAGTCGTCGTCTTCGATATCGAAGAACTCCTTGACTGTGAAGGTGCCGGCATTGTTGACCAGAATGTCTGTCGGTCCTTCACTTTGGACGAAGGCATTCAGGGTAGCCGCGCCTTCGGCGGTTGAAAGGTCAGCCGCGCAACCGCTGACGCTGCCGCCCGGCGCCATCTCGGCGACCGTCTGTTCGACCCGGCCTTGGTCGCGGCCATTGATAATGATGTGCGCGCCTTCGGCTTGCAGCGCTTCAGCAATGGCGCGGCCGATACCCAGGGTCGAGCCGGTGACCAGCGCGCGCTTTCCCGACAGGTTGAGGTCCATAGTGTCGCTCCTTGGCGCGAACGCAGGTGACGGTCGCGGCGGTTATGGGGTTCGGTGAAAGGGCCGGTTGTTTTGGTAAAGCCGCAACCGGCTTTCAAAATCGTCAATGACAGCCTTCGGCATGCCGGTCGTCTGCTTCAGTATCTCGATGCTGTTTTCTTGTGTGCGTACCGCGTCACTAAACCGTCCAACCTCTGCATAGGCGGCGGCCAGAGTGTCGAGAAACCCCGGCTCGCGGGTATTTGTCTTCGTGGCTCGCTCGGCAAGTTCCACCGCCCGACGTCCGTTCCGGCGGTCCGCTGCTGGCATGGTTGCGAGATCCCAGGCCAAGCTGTTGAGCGCCGACGAAAGATTAGGGTTTAGCTGCAGGGCGCGCTCATAGTCGGCAATCGCTTGGTCGAAATCGCCCTTATCGGAATAGGTAATGCCCCGGTTGCTGTGGGCGATGGCGAGGTTCTCGATGGTCTCGGTGCCTGAATTGATCAGGGTTGTGCACGCGGCGATGCCTCGGGCGGGATCGCCAGTTTCGCAAAGTTTCCAGTTTTCGTTGCGCGATTGGGCGCCGGCTGGATCGGTGAGCGCGACGAGGAAAATAGTGACAGCGAACAAATATCTCATGCGCCGTAATTTAGAGCCTTACCCGATCAATTGCGATGGCGTTTTAGGGGGGCAAATCAAGAACCGACCGAAACCGACTATGGACAAGAAAAGCGATAAACTTCAAAGTTGCATCGGACGCATTGGGGGCTTGCACGCAGAGACTTGCGCAAAGGGAGAAGTATTATGGTTCGTAAGACAGCCGGCGAATTCGATCAAGAATTACTCGATCTCTACGATAGCTATGCCCACGGTCTGATCGAACGGCGGGAATTCCTCAGCAAGGCTGGCAAGTTTGCCGTTGGCGGACTTACCGCTTCCGCGCTTCTCAGCGCCCTGTCGCCCGATTACGCGTTGGCCGCCCAAGTCGATGAGAACGATCCCCGCATCAAGGCGGAGACCATCGAATATGCCTCGCCGCAGGGCCATGGCGCGATTAAAGGCCTTCATGTACAGCCCGCCGCAGGATCGCGCGGCAGCGTCCTGGTCGTTCATGAAAACCGCGGTCTCAACCCTTATATCGCCGACGTTGCCCGGCGCGTTGCTGTGGCCGGTTTCACCGCCTTGGCGCCCGATGGGCTAACCCCGCTGGGTGGCTATCCGGGCACTGACGAAGAAGGTAAGGCGATGCAACGCACGCTGGATAAGGGCAAGCTGCTAGCTGATTTCATCGCCGCTTTCGATCATTTGAAAGCCGATGCTGGCGCGAACGGAAAAGTTGGCGCCGTCGGTTTCTGCTATGGCGGCGGGGTGTGCAACGCGTTGGCTGTACAGCGGCCTGAACTGGCGGCGTCCGTGCCGTTCTATGGGCGCCAAGCGAAAGCCGCCGACGTGCCGGCGATCAAATCGCCGTTGATGCTGCACTATGCCGGGCTCGACAAGCGCATCAACGCCGGCTGGCCCGACTATGAGGCAGCCTTGAAGGCGAACAGCAAGGCTTTCACTGCCCATTTCTACGACAATACCAATCACGGTTTCCATAACGACACCACGCCGCGCTACGACATGCCGGCGGCGGAGCTGGCTTGGTCGCGCACAATCGATTTCTTTAACGCCAACCTGGGCTAAGCGGATCGGCATGGACCGGTGGGCTTGATTATACGGAGCCTGGTTGGGGCGGCTGTCGTTGCGGTGCTGACGGGATTTGCGCCAGCTCCCGTGGCGGCGGAGGATGTGTTTGTGAGGATCGCGGCGCCGCTCGACGAAGCCCGCGGTCTTTGCCTCGACATTCCCGGCCATCGGGACCGGGTCAATGTAACCCGACCCTTGGTGGTGCACACTTGCAAATGGGATATCTGGAATTTCGACGAGCGTTTCGATGCGGAGGCTCTCGATCAGGGTGCACTTCGCATGCCGACCTATGATTTGTGCGCTGGTGTTGATCGGGCCACGCAAGGATCTGCGATCGTGCTCGGTTCCTGCGACGGCGAGCCGTTACATCGTTGGCAGGTCGGGGACGGCCGATTCCGTCTCGTTGCAGATCCAAATATGTGCCTGACCGTTGGCGCGGAGCCATCTCGGCTCACCCCTGGCGGCCGACGCTTGCCATCGCGTCATGTGGCGCGCTCGCTGTCATTGGAACCCTGTCGAGACGCGGCGAACGAACGCCAAATATGGCAATCCGTGTCGCCGACATCGTGAATATTTTTGTCTGCGCAATAGGTTGGTACTTGCCCACAGGCTTGGCGGTTGCGGCGCAGCGGGACTCCATGACAATCTACACCTGATAGTAGGTCACGGCATTTGGCGCACAATATTTTGTGCTTATGCCGTGGCTTTCGGATTCTCGCGCAAGGTGCGCGATCTCCAGTGCCGCATGTTGGAGGCTCAGCAATGGCTGTCGTTACAACCGACCACGCCCGCCACAACGTCCACCCGCTCGACCTTGTCGAAGAGACTATCGCCTTGCGCGATTGGGCGCTGGAGCGCTCGGCGCGCGATGAGTTGCTGGCCGAAGTGACGGGGCGCTGGTGCGATTATCACATCGTGTTCCACTGGAGCGACGATTTGGGCGCGTTGCAGATCACCTGCGCCTTCGATCTGCGGACGCCCCCCGAACGGCGGGCGCCGGTGCATGAACTGCTGGCGCTGCTCAACGACCGGTTGGGGATTGGCCATTTCGATATTGGTTCGATCGATGGTCTACCGGCCTATCGCCACGCCTTGCTGTTACGCGGCGGCGCCTTGTCGGCCGAACAGGTCGAAGACCTGCTCGACATTGCGTTGCACGAATTGGACCGCTTTTACCCGGCCTTTCAGATTGTCGTCTGGGGCGACCGTTCGCCGACCGACGCCATGGCGACAGTGCTCTTTGAAACGGTCGGCGAGGCCTGATACGGTCCTACCCGGGTTGATGCCGGGGTAAATTGATGACCGATCACAATAGAATTTTGCTCGTCGGCTGCGGCAAGATGGGCAGCGCGTTGCTCAATGGCTGGTTGGGGCAGGGTACCCCGGCCGGCCAGGTCTCGGTGGTCGAACCGATGGCCCCGCAACTGCCCGATGGGGTCGCCGTTCACACCGACGCCAGCGCATTGGATTCAGAGTATCATCCGTCCGTCGTCGTCTTTGCTGTCAAACCGCAAGCGATGGACGATGTGGTGCCGGCCTATAGCGCCTATGCCGGGCCGGACACGGCGTTCCTGTCGATCGCCGCGGGCAAGCCAATCGGATATTTCGAGGCCGCGCTTACCGGGGGCGCGATCGTGCGGGCGATGCCGAACACGCCGGCCGCTGTCGGCCGTGGCGTCACCGTACTCTGCGCCAACGACCAGGTGTCGCGGGAACAAAAATCGGTCTGTACCCAATTGATGCAGTCGGTCGGCGAAGTCGCCTGGATCGATGATGAGGCGTTGATGGACGCGGTGACCGGCCTGTCCGGCAGCGGTCCGGCCTATGTATTCCATCTGGTCGAGGCAATGGCTGCTGCGGGCGCGGCTGCCGGCCTGTCTCCGAACTTGGCGATGCAATTGGCCCGTGCGACCGTGGCGGGTAGTGGTGAATTGCTGACCCAGTCCAGTGACCCGGCGGGTACTTTGCGCGAAAACGTCACCAGCCCAGGCGGTACTACGGCGGCGGCTCTGGAAGTGCTGATGGGGCCGGATGGCCTCACCCGTCTGATGACCGAGGCGATCGCACGGGCCACCGAGCGATCGCGGGAATTGGCGCAATAGATCAGCCCGTGCGATAGTTCCGCCTGCCATAACTTTGCCGAATTACGACGGCACAGTGGGACAAACCACGGGTAGGATGCAATGGCGACAAAACCACGAAGAGACAAGCAGGCGCGTATCGTCGATGCCGCGTTGGAGCTGTCTGCCGAGCGCGGCTGGGCGGCAATTACGCTGGACGATATTGCCGTGGCGGCAAAGCTCGATGCCGACGAAGTCTATCGGCTGACCCCGACCAAATCGGCGATCCTGAATGCCTTTGTGCGGCGTACCGACCTGGCTGTGCTGGAAGGTCAGTCGATGGCTGACGACGAGGAGGCCGAAGCCAGTACCCACGATCGGTTGTTCGATGTGTTGATGCGCCGTTTCGAAGTGCTGCTGCCCGACCGCACAGCGCTTGGCGCCTTATGCCGCGATTTGCCCCGCGACCCAGTTTCGCTGGTCGCCGCTGTTCCCCAGGCCCATTGCTCGTTCGCCCGCATGCTTGAGGCTGCTGGGGTGTCGACCAAGGGGCTGCGCGGACTGGCCCGTATCCACGCCATCGCCGCGGTCTGGCTGGCGACCCAGCGCACCTGGTTTGGCGACGATGGCGAAGATATGGCCCGAACAATGGCGGTGCTCGACCGCAATCTGCGGCGTATGGAAGAGAGCGCGGGGTTAGTTCTGGGCTTGCGCCACACCGCCAGATCGAGCGAGAGCTAGTTTCCGCCGATACCGATGACCATTTCGTTCGACGATTTTCTTAAAGTTGACGTTCGCGTCGGCACCATTGTCGACGTGCAGGATTTCCCCGAGGCGCGTAAGCCGGCCCTCAAATTATGGGTCGATCTCGGCGCCGACATCGGCACGCGTAAGACGTCGGCGCAGATCACCAAGTACTATACGCGCGATAAACTGATCGGCCGCCAAGTCGCCGCCGTGGTGAACTTTCCGCCCAAGCAGGTGGGAAAGTTTATGTCGGAGATACTCGTGCTGGGGTTTCCAGATGTCGACGGCGAGGTCGTGCTCTTGGGCGTCGACCACGACGTGCCTAATGGCGGACGACTATTTTAGGCAATGTCGCGGAGCCGCCGATTTTTAAATCGGCACGCGGATGGTCGCGCGCAGACCGCCCGACGGCGCGTCGGAAAGCATAATGTCGCCGCCATGGGTGCGTACGATGTCGCGGGCAATCGACAATCCCAGACCGGTTCCGCCGGTGGCCACGTTGCGCGACTGATCGAGGCGGAAGAACGGGCGAAACACCTCTTCGCGCATATCTTCGGGAATGCCCGGGCCATCATCGTCGACGACAAACTCCAGCACGCTGCCATTGCGTTGACCAGCAACGCTGACCTGCTCTCCATGACGCGCCGCGTTATCGATAAGGTTGGTCAGCGATCGTTTGAAGGCATTGCGGGCCAGCGGCAGTTCAATCGATTCCGGCATGTCGAAGGTAATCTGCACGCCGTTGCGTCTTGCCTCGTGAATCACCTCGTTGAGAAGCTTGCGGGCGTCGGTGGGGATCGGCGTTTCGCTACCTTCGCCGCGGGCGAAATTCAGATAGCCTTCGATCATGCCTTCCATCGCCGCGACGTCGGAATTCAGTTCTTCGATTTCGGTGTTGTCCTGCAACATGGCGAGCTGCAGCTTCATGCGGGTAAGCGGGGTTCGTAAATCGTGGCTCACCCCGGCGAGCATTTCGGTGCGTTGCTGGATTTGCCGCTGGATGCGGTCGCGCATGGACATGAAGGCTGACGCCGCTTGGCGCACCTCGGTCGCGCCGGAGGGGCTAAAGTTGGGGGTGTCGCGGCCTTTGCCGAAATTTTCCGCCGCCGACGCCAAACGGCGTAGAGGACTGACTTGGTTGCGCATGAATATTGTCGCGACGCCAAACAGGATCAGCGATGTGCCGATCATCCACATGATGAAAATTTTGGTCGTCGAGCTGATCAGCCGCTCGGCGCTGGCCGAAACGTGCAGGACGCCGTCGGGGTTTTGCACCGCGATCAGAACGCGCCGGGGCTCGCTGACCGTGTCGATAAGGAAGGGGCGTTGCACGATCTGCTCGAGCGACCGCCCCAACGTCCGCTGCAAATTACCTTTGGGCTCGAATGTTTCGTTTGGCAGAATGTCTTCGCGCTCGAAGCTAACCCGCAAGTCGAGTGCGCGGTTCGCCATGTCGAACACTTCGTTCTGGCGAACCCCCGGCTCCATATCGCGCAACAGCTCCATCAGCATCGCGACATCGCCCGATAGGGCATTGGCCCGGTGACGGCTGACATTCGCCCAGTGGCGATCATAGAAGACGATACCGCTGACGACCTGCAGGACCACCAGGGGCACGATGATAATCAGCAGCGAACGGCCCAACAGGCCGCGGGGCAATGTCCGCTTGATCGCGATGCGCAGCGATCGAGCCGGTCTGTAAAAATCGTCTAGTCGGGCCATAGCACGTAGCCCTGCCCCCGTATGGTTTGTAGATAGCGCGGTACTTTCGGATCGGGTTCGATCTTACGGCGCAATCGGGCAACTTGCACGTCGACGGCGCGAACGCTGCCGCCGAGCTGGGTTTGGGTCTGCAGCGCCTCGCGGCTGATCGGGTGGCCTGGATTAGCGGCCAGCACTTGGAGCAAGCCCGCCTCGCCGCTGGTGAGCCGGACTGGCCCGTCCGGTCCCAACAGCTGTTGCCGCGCGGAATCGTATTGATGGCTGCCCAGCGTGATTTCGGTTTTACCCGCGCGCGGCGCGGCGCGGCGCAATATTGAGCGAATGCGGGCGAGCAGCTCGCGCGGTTCGAACGGCTTGGACAGATAATCGTCGGCGCCGCGTTCCAGGCCGTCGATGCGGTCCTCAGATTCGCCCATCGCCGTGAGGAGCAAAATCGGCACCTCGCTGAATTCGCGTAGTCCGGTGGTGAGTTCGAAGCCGGATTCGCCCGGCATCATGACATCCAAGACAACCAAATCGAACTCAAGCGAGTTCAGCCGTTGACGGGCCTCGGCGGCGTCGGCCGATGTGGTTACACGGAAGCCGTTCTCGGCGAGAAACTTGCGTAAAAGTTCACGCAGGCGGGTGTCATCGTCAACGACCAGAATATGGGGCGTGTCGTCCATTGGGCTTGAGTATACTTCGCTACCGGTTCACCGCCAGAAAGATCGGCTTACATTACGGTAATTCTACCAGGCCGGTTAGGCTCTAGCCGCGGCCGCGGCCCGGCTTTTGCCGGGGGCGCACCCGAGCGCGGTCTTCGGGGTTGATAATGCCACTCAGCACGCGGCGAAAGCCCTCGACCGCTTCCGCGCCGGTTTCCCGGTAGGCGCGGGCGAACCGGGCCATTTGGGTTGTCGTCAGCTCGCGCTCCAGCTCCCCGCCCTTTTCGGTCAGGGTCAGTAATTTGCGGCGGCGGTCGGAGGGGTCGGCGCGCTGACTGATGAAATCGTCCTCGATCAGGGTTCCTAGCACGCGCGACAGGCTCTGCTTGGTGATTTTCAGAATCGCCAGAAGCTCGGTGACGGTAATATTGGGATTGCGGCCAACGAAATAGATCACCCGATGATGGGCTCGCCCGAACCCCCATTTCGCTAATATGGCGTCGGGCTCGGCGGTGAAATCACGGTAGGCGTAGAACAGCAGCTCGATCCCCTGTCGCAAATCCTCTTCGCGCAGGAACAACGGGTTGATATTGGATTTAAGGTCAGCCATGTTGACTTAATTATCGGAAAATGTTACTTCGTGCAAGTCTTTGGGATAATAATATGTCTCAGATGCGGGTTGAAACGTACGAATATATCAAAGGGTTGGCGCCATGCATGAAGTGCCTTACGACGATCGGGACGGAGTTATCTGGTTCAACGGCGAGCTCGTGCCATGGCGAGAAGCCAAATTGCACGTTCTGAACCATGCGCTGCACTACGCATCGTGCGTGTTCGAAGGCATGCGGGCCTATAACGGCAAGATCTTCGAGTCGACGGCTCATAATCAACGTCTGCACGCGTCCGGTGAGGCGCTGGGATTCAAGGTGCCTTATTCGGTCGAGGAACTGGACAGGGTCTGCCAGGAAACCTTCGAGACCACGGGCGCGAGCGAGGCCTATATTCGCCCCGTCGCCTGGCGCGGACCGGAGCAGATGGGCGTGTCGGCGCAAGCCTGTGCGATCAACGTCGCCATCGCGGCGTGGCAATGGCCCGCCTATTTCACGCCGGAAGCGCGTATGAAGGGTATCAAACTGGACTGGGCGATATATCGCCGACCCGATCCCATGACTGCTCCGGTGCATGCCAAGGCCGCCGGCTTATACATGATCTGCACCCTGTCGAAGCATGCCGCGGAGGCCAATGGCTGCTCCGACGCGCTGATGCTCGACTGGCGGGGCCAACTCGCCGAGACGACCGGTGCGAATATATTCCTGGTGATCGATGGGAAAATTCACACGCCCACACCCGATTGTTTTCTCGACGGCATCACCCGCCGATCGGTCATAAGGTTGGCCCAGCAACGCGGCTATGAGGTGATCGAACGCGCGATCATGCCCGAAGAATTGGGCGATGCGAGCGAGATGTTCGTCACCGGCACGGCGGCGGAAGTCACGCCAATTTCCGACATCGCCGGCGACTATACATTCGAAGTTGGCACCATCACCAAGACCCTGATGACCGACTATGACGACCTGGTAAACGGCCGTCCGGTTGCGGTTGCCGCCGAGTAGTCGGCCTCGAAATCTGTCGAGAAAAGGCGCCTCTCGGGGCGCCTTTTTTATCCGCCGCCCGTGGAATTGGCCTGCTGGACCGAAGGGCAGTGCTCATCGCCGTAGGAACAATAAACACAGCAATCGCCCGGCTGCGGTTTCATGATTTCGCTGCACGAGCGACACTCGTAGAAAACCTGTCAGGTGTCGGTGGGCATGATCTCGGGCTGTCGATGTCCACAATGGGGGCAAGTAATCGTCGATTGCAGGACGATGCTCATTCGGCGGCCCGGTCGGTTTTGACCTTCCAGCGCGCGGCGGCGGCATCATCGCTGGCGCGGCTGTCGACCCAGGCTTCGCCGGCGCCGGTTTCCTCTAGCTTCCAAAACGGCGCCTCTGTCTTCAGCCAGTCCATCAGAAAATTACAGGCATCCAACGCCGCTTGGCGGTGTGCGGAGGCGCAGGCCACCAAAACGATCTGCTCGCCTGGTTCGAGACGTCCATACCGGTGGACAATTAAGCTGGCTTCAAGGGGCCAGCGCGATTGCGCCTCGGTCTCGATGGCGGCGAGCTTCTTTTCGGTCATCCCCGGATAGTGCTCCAGGGTCATCGCCCGCAGGGCGTCGTCGGGGCTATCGGCGCCGACCAGGTCGCGGACCAGCCCAACATAACTGGCGATCCCGCCGATGGCATGGTTGCCCGAAGTCAACGCGGCGAGCTCCGCACTAACATCGAAATTTTCCTGCTGGACCTTAATCATCGCGCTGAATTACCAAACTATCCGCCGGTGACGGGCGGAAAAAACGCCACTTCATCGGTATTCGAAAGGCGGTGGTCGAACGGGACATACTCGAAATTGACCGCCGCGCGTATGACTTGCGGTTCGGCAAACCCCTTGGCGTAGCCGGGCCCTTTCGCGATCAGCCAGGTGACGAGATCATCGACGGTGTCGACGTCGCCGGGCAGGTCGAACTCTTCGTTGGCAACCCCGATACGCTGGCGCAACCAGGCGAAATATAGAACTTTCATCGGCTCACTTCCGTAAATGGCAGGAAATCCACCATCGTTCCCACTGTCAATTGGGTCACATCTTCGGATAATTCAACAAGACCGTCAGCCTCGACGAGAGAGGTTAAGATTCCGGCGCCCTCGCGGGGGAATTTGTGGGCCACCAGGTTGCCGTCCTTACCAGCCGACAGGCGCACCCGCACATATTCGCGCCGCGCCGCCTTCTTCGTGTGATCGAACCCCGCCTGGACCTTATATAGCTGAGGCTCCAGATCGGTGGCGCCGGCCAGGCGCAACAGGGCCGGCCGCGCCAGGCGCAGGAACGTCACCATCATTGCCGCCGGGTTGCCAGGCAGGCCGATGAAGGCCATGCCGCCGATCTGGCCGAGCGCGACGGGGCGTCCCGGCTTGATGGCCAGCTTCCAGAAATGGAGCTGGCCGACGGCGGCCACCGCAGCCGATAAATGGTCTTCCTCACCGACCGACATGCCGGCCGATGTGATCAAGGCGTCATGAAGGTTCGCGGCCTTGGCAATGACGTCGGTGATCACCTCGCGGTCGTCGGGCAAAATGCCCAGATCAGTTACCTCGCAGCCCAGCGCGTCGAGTAATGCGAGCAGGCTGTAGCGGTTGGCGTCGTAGATGCCGCCGTCAGGTAAATCGACGCCCGGCTCGAACACCTCGTCGCCGGTCGATAGCAGCGCGACACGCAACGGCCGATATACGCTGAGTGCGGTGAGACCGATCGACGCGACGAGCCCGATTTCTTGGGGTCGCAAGCGCTGTCCCGTGGTCAATATGGTCGCACCAGCGCGAACGTCTTCGCCGCGAGACCGCCGGTTGGCCCCCTTGCGGATGCCCAGCGGGATCACAACTTGCTCGCCATCTGAGAGGTTTTCGACGGCGCAGTCTTCCTGCATCAGGATCGTATCCGGGCCACCATCGGGTCCTCGCGGCATGGGCGCGCCGGTGAAGATGCGCACCGCCTCGCCGCGTTTTTGGTTGTGGGGGAGAGGATGACCGGCTGCGGCCCGGCCGGCTACGGGAAGAGCGGTCTCTCCGGTGGTCGATAGATCGTCGAAATAAACCGCGAAGCCGTCCACCGCCGAATTGTCGTGGGGCGGCACATCGCGTTCGGCCACGACATCAGTTGCGGCAATGCGGCCCGCAGCCGCGCGTAAATGCATGGTCTCGGTGTCGACGACCGGGTGTAGCCGCTCGAGCAAGATCGCCAGAGCATTATCCGCCGGCATCAATCTACCGTCGTTGACAAAGCAATCGTCACGCAGTTGGACCATGGTCCTATCCGGCGGTTTTCGCCGGCGCGCTACGATGAGCATCAAGCGCGCAGGTGGCGAGAATATAGTGGGCGATCGCCGCCGCGTCGTTGAGATCGAGGATGGCAATGCCCAGCTCGTCCGCTTCGGCGATCGGACCGTCGCTGGCAATGGCGATCACGGAAGAATCGGTTGGCGCGATCATCGGCTGTCCTAGCGCCGGGCGATGCACTTCGATCTTGTTGTGCGCATGGTGCTTATAGCCCTCGACCAGAACCAAATCGACCGGCGACATATGGGTGAGCAAATGGTCGAGGTCGGGCTCTGGCGCGCCGGCCAATTCGTGCATCAACGCCCAGCGGTTCGCCGAGGCGACAAGCACCTCGTTGGCGCCGGCGGCGCGATGGCGATGAGAATCCTTGCCCGGCTGGTCGACATCGAAGGCATGATGGGCATGCTTGATTGTGGACACGGTGTAGCCCAGGCCCGTGATCAGGGTCACCAACTCGACGAGCAGCGTTGTCTTGCCGCTACCGCTCCAGCCGGCCAAACCGATAACGCGCATTGGGCTAGTCCCCCGCTTTGTCGGTGCGCGCGGAAATATGCTCGCTCGAGCGCATCCAATAGCCGTAGCCACTGGAAATTGTCAGCGCGGTTGCCAACCAGAGACCGATGAGCGAGATAACCATAAATTGCTCTCCAAACATCGGGGTGACGATAAGCATCGCGGCAGAGGCCAGTTGCACCGCGGTCTTGTATTTGGCCTGCCGGCTAGACGGCATGCTCACACCACGCCCGGCGAGAAATTCGCGCAAGCCCGAGACCAGCAATTCGCGGCTGACGATGAGAATGACCGCCAAAATGTTCCACCCGGCGATGATGCCTCCATCGACCAGGACGAAATAGACAGCAACGACCAGGAGCTTGTCGGCGATGGGATCGAACAGCCGGCCGAAATCGCTTTCCTGGTTCAGCTTACGCGCCAGCCAGCCATCGAAATAGTCGGTCAGCGCAGACGCGACGAACAGGTAAAACGCCCACCATCGGACCTTGTCGGTTTCGCCGATGATCAGCAGGACGACGACGAGGGGAATTATCGCCACGCGCAGCAGGGTCAGAACATTGGGTATCGTCATGGTGCCGGTTTACCGTTCGAAGAGTATTTAGCCGTCGCTATGAAAATGATTATAAACAGTCTTTGCCACTGAGCCGCTAATTCCCTCGACCTCCTCAAGGTCTTTAAGTCCGGCGCGGGCGACAGCGCGCGCTGAGCCAAAATGTGTCAGCAAGGCACGCTTTCGCTTGGCGCCCACGCCCGAAATCTCATCAAGCGGACTGCTGGTGATGGCCTTCGAGCGTTTGGCCCGATGGGTGCCGATGGCAAATCGGTGAGCCTCGTCCCGAAGTCTCTGCAAATAGTATAGCAGCGCATCTTGTGGCGGCAGGGAAAAGGGCGCGCGGTCGGGTGTAAAAAACCGCTCGCGGTCGGCATCGCGGTCCGGGCCTTTGGCGATTGCGGCGACTGCGACATCGTCGATGCCCAGTTCTTCCAGCACGCCGAGGGTGGCGCTCAATTGACCTTGGCCGCCATCGATGAGGATCAGGTCAGGCCATTGTCCAGCCGTGCGGTCTGGATCCTCTTTCAGGGCGCGGGCGAAGCGGCGGCTCAGCATCTCGCGCATCATGGCGTAATCGTCGCCGGGGGCGTATCCCTGGTCTTGTGTGGCGGCGGTTTTTTCGTCCGCGGCGCCTTTCATATTGAACTTGCGGTAGGCGCCCTTGATGAAGCCGTCCGGGCCGGCGACGATCATCGCGCCGATCGCATGTTGACCGCCGACATGGGAGTTGTCGTAGACCTCGATGCGGGTCGGCGGGGCATCAAGTTCGAAGAGGTCGGCAGCTTTCTCCAAGAGTTCCTGGTTGGTCGCTTTTTCCGCCAGCCGCCGCTGCATCGCGTCGCGGGCATTATCAAGCGCGTGCTGCACTAGCTTGCGCCGGGCGCCGCGAACCGGATGGCTGACGACGACTTTATGGTCGGCGCGCACCGTCAAGGCCGCCGACAGCAGCTCATGTTCCGGTACATGGTGGCTCAACAGCACCACCCGCGGCGGCGGCTTGTCTTCGTAGAACTGGCCGACAAAGGCGGTGAGCACTTCGTCCACGTCGATTGATTTGTCGTGGCGGAGGTAATAGGCGCGGTTGCCGTAGTTCCGCCCGCCGCGAAAGAAAAAGACCTGGATGCAAGTCTGGCCCGCGGCCTGCCAAGCGGCGATGACATCGGCTTCCGGCAGTTTTAGGTTCTCGACATTAATATCCTGATGGGCCTGAATTTGGGTCAGCGCGCGAATGCGGTCGCGAGCCCGGCCGGCGGCCTCGAATTCGAGATTGTCGCTGGCGGTCTGCATATCGGCGGCGATGCGTTCTTGAACTTCGCGCGATTGCCCGCCGAGAAAATCGCGGGCCTGGTGGACCAGTTGGTCGTAATCATCGCTGTCGATATGCCCGACACAGGGGCCGCTGCAGCGTTTGAGCTGGTATTTGAGGCAGGCCCGCGTGCGGCCTGCAAACACCGCATCGGAACAGCTACGCAGCAGAAACGCCCGCTCGAGCGCATTCAGCGTGCGGTTGACTGCGCCCGCCGAGGCGAAGGGACCAAAATATTCGCCCTCGGCGGTCCGCGCACCGCGATATTTAGTGACGCCGACCCAGTCGGCCGGGGTGGGGCCAGTATTTTTCGCGGTCGGTTTGGTCGTGTCTAGCCGCCGGCGCCGCGGCTTCTGCGGGTCCGCGCCGGTTTTAAGAATTTTGCAGGTGAGTTGGCTGGTTAGCAGAATGTAGGGAAAGCTCTTATCGTCGCGCAGCAGTACGTTGTAGCGCGGGGCCAACCGCTTGATGAGGTTCGATTCGAGCAGCAGTGCCTCTGCTTCGGTATGAGTGGTGACGACTTCCAGTGCGGCTGTCTGCGCGACCATTCTTTGCAGGCGTATCGGTAGCCGGTTGAGCTGGGCGTAGCTGGTGACCCGCCGTTTAAGGTTGCGAGCCTTGCCGACGTAGAGGACGTCGCCGTCGCCGTTGAGCATGCGGTACACGCCCGGCGATGATGGCAGGGTCGGTAGCGCCTGACGCAAGGCGTCGAGGCCCGCATGGGCGGGGCCCGCGTCGGTCTGCGTTTCAAGGTCGGCCTGTTCCGACGTCGTCATGGCGTATCAGCGTCGTTCGATCAAAATTGAGGTGCCGGCAATAGGCGCCTTCTGCATCCAAGCTGCCGAACTTTTTAAGATGTTGATCTTACTCGATTTGTCGAGCTGGCGCATGGCCTTTGCCCGGAGCGGATCAGCTAATCAGCTGGCGCACCGGATCGAGTTGGGCAGCAAGATAGACGATGTACAGGCCGGCGAGGAGCCGGCCTTCCATGCGGCTGATCATATTCCCCGTAATCATCAACGGTAGCAGCAAAAGGGTCATGCCGAGCAACACCCAGATGTCGAAACTCATGATCTCAACAGGCATGTCGAGGGGCGTGATCATCGCCACTCCGCCGGTGATCCCCAACAGGTTAAAAATGTTACTGCCCAGCACATTGCCCAAGGCAATGTCGCTATGGCCGCGCCAACTGGCGACGATCACGATGGCGAGTTCCGGCAGGCTTGTACCCACCGCGATCAGGGTCAGCCCGACGACGGTGCGCGAAACGTCGAAGGCTTGGGCAATCCCCAACCCGCCGGTGACCAGCAATTTGGCACCGACAACGATGCCGATGAGCCCACCGATGAGAAACACCAAGGCGACCCAGGTGCGCCCCGGCACGCCGCCGACATCGTCGGCCTCGCGGGCGTGTAGAGCCTCTTCCTCGTTCTCAACTTTCTCGGCGCGATAGGTCAGATATAGATAGGTGATTAGGCAAAACAGTAGGATGGCACCTTGCCATTGGTTGAACCCGCCGGTGATGCCGATGGCGACAAACAGTGCGGTGGCGCCGACAACCATTGTGGCGTCGCGGGCGATAACTTTCGGACCGACATTGATCGGCCGGATCATCGCGGCGACCCCCAGAATCAGCAGCATGTTGACGATGTTCGACCCGACGACATTGCCGACCGCCATATCGCTGGCTCCCTCCAGCGACGCGGCGAGTGCAGTGACGAATTCGGGCGCCGAGGTGCCAACGGCGACAATCGATAAGCCGATGATAAGAGGGGACACGCCGCTGATGCGCGCCAGCGCAACCGCGCCGCGAACCAGGTAGTCGGCTGAAAACAGCAGCAGCGCAAGCCCCACGCCGGCTTCGATGAAAACCACGTAGCTGATAACTATCTCCGGGCAGGTCTGAGGGGCGGCACTGGTGTTGAAGACCAGCTACGAATCAAAACGGACATTACTCATCTAAATCGCCCGCCAAGCCCGCGGTTTCAAGGTAAATTCTCGATCTGCCGCATTTGGTTGATGAGCGATCGCGCAAACGAAACACTTATTGTGGGGCTTGGCGCTGTCTTAGGTTATGACACAGGGCGAATGCGCGCCGTCAGACAGGAGGAAAGCGTGGAAGATCAAATTCAAACCGTCACACGATTGGTCGATATAGGCATCGAGTTTGGGGTGGCCTACGGGATGCAATTGCTCGGGGCTCTGGTGGTCTTGGTGATTGGCCTCAAGGTTGCCAAGTGGACTGGTCTGCGAGTAGTTCGGTTGTGCGAGATCAAAAATCTCGATGTCACCCTGTCCCGCTTCTTCGGCAGCACGGCCAAGCTTCTGGTCGTCGTGATCGTGGTCATCATCACGCTAAGTAATTTCGGCATCGATATCGCGCCGTTGGTGGCGTTAGCGGGTGCCGGCGCATTCGGACTTTCATTCGCCATCGCGGGGCCGCTGTCCAATTATGGCGCCGGCATGGTCATTATTTTGACCCGCCCGTTCGTGGTTGGCGACACCATCGAGGTGCGCGGTGTGAGTGGCGTGACCCATGAGGTGACCTTATCGACGACGACCCTGATCGGTGAGGATGATGAGCGAATCATCATTCCCAACCGCCAAATCGTCGGTGAAATTCTGGTCAACTCGGATGCTCATCGCATCGTCGAGTCCCAGTTGGTCATTGAGGCGCAAAACGATCCGGACGTCGCGATTGCCGCGATCCAGGAGGCGCTAACGGGGTTTGATGGTCTGGCGGAAGGGGCGGCGCCGCAGGTCGGCATTCACGACTTTAATTTCGGCGGTATCGTCATCGGCCTGCGCTACTGGGTCCCCAGCAGCCGCTACTACCAGACGCGTTATACGGTGAACCAAACCGCGCTGGCAGCACTCAAGGCGAAAGGCATTTCGCTGTTGCCGGCAGGCCGGGCTGCTATTGTGACGGAAATGGCGCCGGTTTAGCAGATGATATTAAAGGGCGTGAGCGAAAGTCTGAGCGGACACGTCCGTAGCCGTCCGGGTTTGGTGATTGATCGCCAGGGATACCGGAACGGGGGCCTGTAAAATGTCGAGAACCGGGCAGTGGGCGTCGACCATTTTCTTCAATCGCGCCAGGTCCTTGGCGTTGGCCGTGCTGTCGAGTTCGACGGTGCCGCGAATTTCCTGGAAGCCGGCGCGGACGTTGTCGTTGACGGCGAAAAATCCCCGTAGATCCAGATCGCCCTCGATGCGGACTGACACGCTATCGAGCGGAATCTCCATGGCCTCGGCGAAGGCCCGATAGGTGATCTCCTGGCACGAGGCGAGCGCGCCCAAGATGAGCTCGACCGGGTTGGGGCCGGTGTCGGTGCCGCCCAGGCTCTGCGGTTCGTCGATGGTCAGTGTAAAATTGCGAATCTTGGTTTCGCTCTGCAGTCCCTGCACTTGATGTGAATCGGCTACGAAGGTGGCAACCGCCTTATCGGGGTTGGCGCGTAGCTCGCTCTGCATCAGTTCGACAGCGTCTTTGAGGTCAACGGACATGGTTTGATTCCTATTTCCGGAAGTGTTTTGTAATAAATTATAAATATCGTATCATTTATGTAATTTCATGTATATTACAATAATTTAGTGTTTTATAAAGGTTTTGTGATCGGGCTGAGCCATTGTCAAACGTCCGGCATTCCTCAAATATTGAGCCGAAATAATCCCCCTAGGAGGACCGGAAATGGCGAAGGCAACGTTCGGCGCCGGGTGCTTTTGGCACCCCCAGCATGTGTTCGATAAAGTCGATGGCGTTACTGCCACATGGGTCGGATATATGGGCGGCGGTAAGCCCAAGCCGAGTTATCTGGAGGTTTGCAATGGCACGACCGGCCACGTTGAGGTTGTCCATATCGAGTACGATCCGGAAATCGTCAGCTACGATCAGTTGCTCGACACGCTGTGGGATATTCACGACCCGACCCAGCAGAACCGTCAGGGTCCCGATATCGGCACCCAGTACCGCTCGGTAATCTTCTATCACGACGCCGAACAGGAGGCTGCGGCGCGCACCTCGAAGGAGGGCCTTGGCGCAACGGGGAGGTACAAGCGAGAGGTGGTCACCGCGATCGAACCGGCGCGAAAGTTCTGGGAGGGTGAAGATTATCACCAGAAATATTTCGAGCGCCAGAACCGGCCGGGTATCTTCGCCAGCCTGTTTGGCAAGAGAAAAAGTTAGGCGTTTTCGGTATTAATCCTTCAACCGATAGCCTGCGGCGATCATCCGTACGCAGATCGCGCTAAAGAATACGGCTAGGGCGATCGTCACCAGGACTGTCAAAATTGGCGCCGCTTCGGTGCGCCCGGTGACAGCGTAGCGAAAGCCATCGATCAGATAGAAAACCGGGTTGAATAGGCTGGCCAGCCGGACCGGGTCGGGCAACAGGGACACCGAATAAAAGGTGCCGGCGAGCATAGTGAGCGGGGTCACGATGAGACCGCTGGCGGCGGCGACATGTTCCATGCGGGTGGCGAAAACGCCGGTGACTAAACCAAGCAACGCAAAGACAAGCGCCGCCGCAATAGCGAATAAGAGGGTGAGTGGCCAATCGTTCGGCGTCACCGTCCCGAATGGCAGAATGAGCACCCAAACCGCCGCGCCAACGACGAGGCCTCTGGTGGCTGCGGCGCCGGCATAGGAAATAACGATCTCGCTCGGCCGCAAGGGCGCCATCAGAACGTCGACAATGGTGCCCGAAACCTTGCCGATCAACAGCGACGAGGAGGTGTTGGCAAACGCGTTCTGCATCACCGCCATCAAGATCAATCCCGGCGCGATGAATTCGACGAACGATATGCCGGTCAGATAGTCAGGGTTGCGCCGGAAGACGGCGACAAAAATCACTAGAAACAGCAGCGTTGAGACCACCGGCGCCAACAGCGTCTGCAGCCAAACAGAGCGCAGGCGCAGCAATTCCTTCCTATATAGCGTCCACAGCCCGGTCCAGCTCACCGGCCCCACGCGGCGCACCGCCGTCGAGCTATGGGCAAATTCAATGGCTTGCATGGGCCTTGATGATTGGATCAGTCATCCGCTGGGAAAAGAAATTCACGGTTTCCATCGTCATGGCGGCGCTCCACTATTACGGCCTTATGCACGTTCATGAAGGGCTTAGGCGCGATGTCGTCGCCCAGCAACCGGAAAAGTAGTGAGGGGGCGGATATGACGCCGGCCAAGACTAACCGCCAGCTCGTCGAGACCTTTTTTAACGTCATGTGGAACGGCTGGTCTGAAACGACCATGCGCGAGATCCTTGCTGTGGATATCGATTTCCGTGGTTCCATCGGTCTACAGGTCAGCGGGCATGATGGTTTCTTGGGATATATGCACACCATCCGCGACGCCTTTCCCGATTTCCACAACCATATTGAGGACATCATCGCCACCGACGAGCGCGCGGTGGCGCGGCTGACCTATAGCGGCACCCACCGGGGTGAATTGCTGGGATGTGCGCCCACCGGCCGGCGCATCGAATATGCAGGCGTGGCGATGTTTACCATAGCGGGCGACCGTATCTTTAAGGTGTGGGTTCTAGGCGATCTATGGGGACTGATGCAGCAATTGAATGGAACGGATAATACCAAAGCGCAGTGAAATAGCCGCGGCGGATCCACCGTTTCGCCGTCGCTTACCAAATTTGCCAGATTGCGGTAGTGTTTAGCGACGCACTCCGAATTTATTGCGGAATTTTGGGGTTTTTGACCAATCGAGGTGTTTAGCAACGACATAAATAACTGGGAGGATTACACAATGTTAAAGCGCAAAAGCGTACTGGGAGCGGCGGCTATCGCCGCCGTCGCGAGCGGCGTCGCCGCAGCGTCGCTACCGGCTAACGCTGCAGAGTCAGTCAATCTTACATTCATTACCGGCTTTCCGCCCGGTGTTACCGCGATAGGGGCGTTCATCGATTTCTATGCGCCGGCGGTTAACGCGCAGCTCGCCAAAACCGGCAAATATACCGTCAACTGGAACCTGGCCCATTCAGGCCAAATCGTGAAACCGCGCGGTGAGCTTGAGGGTGTCGAGCTTGGCCTCGGAGATATCAGCGTTGTTCCCTCGGTGTTCCATGCCGACAAACTGCCGCTTTACGAGCTGTCGTTCAAAACGCCGTTCACCACCAAGAACATGGATTTGATCGCGCGAACCTTCAAATCACTCGAAGGTAAATATTCCGAGGCTTTCGAGAAGGGTTGGAAGGCGAGTAATCAAGTCGAGCTTTATCCAACCGGCGCGGTCGACAACTATTTTGTGCTGTCGCCCAAACCGCTGGCAAAATTCGCAGACCTGAAGGGTTTGAAGCTCGGTGCGGCCGGTCCCAACCTGCCGTGGGTAACGGCCGCCGGCGCGGCTGGCGTGCAGACCAATCTGGCCGACGCCTATAACTCTCTGTCGACTGGCATTTATGAGGGCGGCATCTTCTGGGCGCAGGCGGCTGGCGCGTTCAAACTATGCGAACCGGCGCCGTTTATCTTCGATACCGGGTTTGGCGCCAATCAGGCCCAGGCTCTGACGGTTAACACCGATGTCTTCAATGCCCTACCGGATGAAGTCAGAACGGCCCTCGTCGATAACGCCGAAGGCTGGCACGCGGCCAACGTCAAGAAATTGGACGCCGGCGCCAAGTTCGGCATCAACCGTTGCCAGACCGAATTCAATACTAAGGTAACGACGATGTCCGATGACGACCGCAGGCAGTGGGCGCTTGGCCTGGGCAACCTGGCTAAGGATTGGGCCACGAAAAATGATGCGAAAGGCCTACCCGCCACAGCGATCCTCGCCGATTACATGGATGCGTTGCGCGCGGGAGGTGCCAAGCCTATTCGGAACTGGGACAAGGAATAGGCCCAGCAGCGTAAATTTTACCGGCCATTTGAGGCTAAAAAGCCGCCCTTCGGGGCGGCTTTTACTTTTCTGATACGCTTGACGGGCACGAAAAACTCAGCGCGGCAGCGTGCTCGATCCCATCAGGTGGGCGTCGACGGCGCGGGCGCATTGGCGGCCTTCGCGGATTGCCCAGACGACCAGCGATTGGCCGCGCCGCATATCGCCTGCGGCAAACACGCCGTCGATCGATGTGGCATAGCGATCAGTATCGGCGGCGACGTTGCCGCGCGGGTCGAGGTCGACACCCGATTGCTCAATCATGCCCGGCGCGCGCGGCCCGACGAAACCCATGGCGAGCAGGACCAGGTCGGCCTTGAGCTGAAACTCGCTGCCTTCGACTTGCTTCATCTGCGGTCGGCCCGAGCCGTCATCGACCCATTCGACGCGCACGCATTCCAGCGCATCAACTTTGCCGTCGGCGCCAACCGCGCGCGTTGTCAGCACCGACCAATCGCGCTCGCAGCCCTCTTCTTGGGACGAGGAGGTGCGCATTTTCAGCGGCCAATTCGGCCAGGTCATGGCCTTGTCCTCATGCTCGGGCGGCTGCGGCATGATTTCCAACTGGGTAATCGACGCCGCGCCATGGCGTGTTGAAGTGCCGATGCAGTCGGACCCGGTGTCACCCCCGCCAATAACGATGACATGCTTACCCTTCGCGGTGATCGTCCCCTGGGGGGCCGCGACGGCTTCGCTATCGCCAGCGCCGCGCTTGTTCTGTTGTACCAGGAAGTCCATGGCGAAATGGATGCCGTCGAGATCTCGGCCCGTCACATCGAGATTGCGCGGCGATTCCGCGCCGCCGGACATGACCACCGCGTCATAATCGGCGCGTAATTGGTCGATGGTCACGTCAACGCCGACCTCGACATTGGTGCGAAATTCGACACCCTCATCGGTCATTTGATCGACGCGCCGATCGATCAGCCATTTCTCCATCTTAAAATCGGGAATGCCGTAGCGCAGTAAGCCGCCGATACGGTCGTTCTTCTCAAATAGAGTGACCGCGTGGCCGGTGCGGCCGAGCTGTTGCGCGCACGCCATCCCGGCTGGGCCCGAACCGATCACAGCCACGCGCTTACCGGTGGGCGTGGCGCTGGGCTGGGGTTTAATCCAGCCTTCCTGCCAGCCCCGGTCGACGATGGCGCATTCGATGGTCTTGATGGTGACCGGCGCGTCGTCGATGTTCAAGGTGCAAGCGGCCTCGCAGGGTGCTGGGCAGATACGGCCGGTGAATTCGGGAAAATTGTTGGTCGAATGCAACGTCCGGACCGCGGTTTCCCATTGGTCGCGGTAGACCAGATCGTTCCAATCCGGGATGAGATTATTGACCGGACAGCCGGTATGACAGAAGGGAATACCGCAATCCATGCAGCGCGCCGCCTGTTCGTTCAATTCCGGATCGGGCAGGGGTTCGACGAATTCTTTCCAATTATTGCGGCGGGATTCGATCGGCTGGTAGCCGCGATCATGCCGTTCAAATTCGAGAAATCCGGTGTTTTTACCCATGACTTACTTTCCTGTCCGCCCGCTAACTTATTGAGCCGCGGCGGCCGCGGCTTCGCGTTCGGCCTGTAATTCGAGTAGCGCGCGCCGATAGTCCTTGGGCACTACTTTGACAAAATTGGCCAGCGTCGTTTCCCAATCGTCAAGCAACGCGCTGGCCTTCTCGCTGCCGGTTAACAGCCGATGGCGCTCGATGAGGATGCGCAGGCGCTCGGCGTCGAGGTCCAACATATATCCCATGCCGCTATCGTCGGCGCTGATCGAGAGCTGATGCGGCGGCTCGAGATCGTCGACGGATTCGAGATCGGTGGCTTCGATCGTCTCGAGGTCGACCATTGCGGTGTTGCAGCGCCCGGCGAACTTTTTGTCGGGATCGTAGACATAGGCGATGCCGCCGGACATGCCGGCCGCGAAGTTACGTCCGGTATCCCCCAGGACCACCACCACGCCGCCGGTCATATACTCGCAGCCATGATCGCCGACACCTTCGACGACAGTAATGGCGCCGGAATTGCGTACCGCGAACCGTTCGCCCGCGACTCCCTCGAAATGCGCCTCGCCGGCAATCGCGCCGTACAGCACCGTGTTGCCGATAATGATATTCTCTGACGCGATGCGTTCGCCTTTGCGCGGCTGGCGCACGACCAATTGGCCGCCGGAGAGGCCTTTGCCGACATAGTCGTTGGCGTCGCCGACCAGATCGAGGCTGACGCCGCGCGCCAAGAAGGCGCCGAAGCTGCCGCCGGCATTGCCGATGAAATTAATCGATATGGTGTTCTCGGGCAGACCGGCATGGCCGTAGCGTTTCGCCACTTCGCCCGACAGAGTCGCGCCGACGGTGCGGTTGGTGTTTTGGATTGGTTTTTCGATACGCACCGGCTCGCCCTTATCCAGGGCGTCGGCCGACGCGGCGATCAACTCGTTATCCAACGCAGCCGCGAGGTTATGGTCCTGGGTCTCGCAATTGTAGATCGCAACGCCTTCTCCGGCTGGCGCCTGGTAGAGCAGACGGCTGAGATCGACGCCGTTGGCTTTCCAGTGATCGATGCTGCGGCGCATGTCGAGTTTTTCGGCTTGACCGATCATTTCGTCGAAGGTGCGGTAACCGAGTTGGGCCATCAATTCGCGCACTTCCTCGGCGACGAAGAAGAAATAGTTGATGACATGCTCGGGCGTGCCGGTGAAACGCTTGCGCAATACCGGGTCCTGGGTGGCGACGCCGACCGGACAGGTGTTGAGGTGGCACTTGCGCATCATGATGCAGCCGGCGGCGATTAGCGGCGCGGTGGAAAAACCAAACTCGTCGGCGCCGAGCAGGGCGCCGACAACCACGTCGCGCCCGGTGCGTAAACCGCCATCGACCTGCACCGCGATGCGGCCGCGCAGGCCGTTCAGCACCAGGGTCTGTTGGGTTTCCGCCAGTCCGATTTCCCACGGCGAGCCGGCATGAGTGAGTGAAGTTAGAGGACTGGCGCCGGTGCCGCCTTCGAATCCGGAGATGGTGACATGGTCGGCGCGCGCCTTGCTGACGCCGGCGGCAACCGTGCCCACACCGACCTCGGAGACCAGTTTGACTGAGACCCGTGCCTGGGGATTGACGTTCTTTAGATCGTGGATGAGCTGCGCTAAATCCTCGATCGAATAAATGTCGTGATGGGGCGGCGGCGAAATCAATCCCACACCGGGGGTCGAGTGGCGCACCTCGGCGATGTTTTTATTGACCTTATGGCCGGGCAATTGCCCGCCCTCGCCGGGCTTGGCGCCCTGGGCCATTTTGATCTGAATATCGTCGGCGTTGACTAAATATTCTGTGGTCACCCCGAACCGGCCGGAAGCGACCTGTTTGATCGCCGAGCGCATGGAGTCACCGTTCGGCAGGGGCGTGAACCGGTCGACTTCCTCGCCGCCTTCGCCGGTATTCGACTTACCGCCAATACGGTTCATGGCGATGGCTAGCGTGGTATGCGCCTCGCGGCTGATCGAGCCGAAACTCATGGCGCCGGTGGCAAACCGCCGCACGATATTGCCTGCCGGCTCGACTTCGTCCAACGACAACGGTTGGTCGGCGAAGCGGAACTCCATCAGCCCGCGAATGGTCAGCAGCCGCTCGCTCTGCTCGTTGACGCTGTTGGCGAAGGTTCGGTAATTGTCGGGCAGATTGCCGCGTACCGCGTGCTGCAGGTCGGCAACCGACTGCGGCGTCCAAGCATGATCTTCGCCGCGCAGACGGAACGCGTAGTCGCCACCGGCATCGAGCATGTTTTGATAGATCGGGTTGTTGCCCCAGGCGTTGGCGTGGCGCGCCAAGGCTTCGGCGGCAACAGATTCAATGCCGGCGCCTTCAATGGTCGTCGGCGTGCCGGTGAAATAGCGTTCGATAAAGTCGCTTGCCAGTCCCACGGCATCGAATATCTGCGCGCCGCAATAGGACTGATAGGTCGAGATGCCCATCTTGGACATCACCTTCTTAATGCCCTTATTTACCGCATTGATGTAGTTCTTGCGTACCTCTTCGGCGCTCTGCTCGAGCCCTTCGCGAACCCGCAGCTCTTCTAGCGTATCGAACGCCAGCCAGGGGTTGATAGCCTCGGCGCCATAGCCGGCGAGGACGCAGAAATGGTGCACCTCGCGCGCTTCACCGGTCTCTACAACCAAGCCGGTGGACGTCCGCAGCCCCTGGCGGATCAAATGGTGATGAACGGCGGCGGTCGCCAGCAACGCCGGCATCGCCACGCGCTGGGCCGATGCAGCGCGGTCGGACAGCACCAGAATATTGTGTCCGGCGATCACCGCGTCGGTTGCTGCCTGGCAGACCTTTTCGAGCGCCGCCTGCAGTCCTTCGGCGCCGTCGGCCACCGGCCACGTGGTGTCGATGGTGTTGGTTCGGAAGGCCTCGCCGACCAGCGACGATATGGCCCGGACTTTGGTCAGGTCTGGATTGGTCAGGATCGGTTGCGCCACTTCGAGCCGGTAATGGCTGCCGGCATGGTGACCCAACAGGTTGGGCCGCGGACCGATCATCGAGACCAGCGACATCACCAGCTCTTCGCGGATCGGATCAATCGGCGGGTTGGTGACTTGGGCGAAGTTCTGCTTAAAGAAGTTGTAGAGCAGCTTGGGTTGGCGCGACAGCACCGCAATCGGCGTATCGACCCCCATGGAGCCGATCGGGTCGTCGCCGGTGCGCGCCATCGGTTCCAGGAAGATTTGCAAATCTTCCTGAGTATAGCCGAAGGATTGCTGGGCATTCAGCCGCTCATCGGGTGCGTTTCGCCGCAAGGGATCGGCCGCCTCCTCTTCCTCGGTTGTGTCGTCGAGTTCTTCGAGCTTGAACTGGGTGCTGTCGAGCCATTGCTGGTAGGGATGTTCATCGGCGAGCTGCTGCTTGATCTCGCTATCGTCGATGATGCGGCCCTCGGCAAAGTCGATGAGCAGCATCTTGCCTGGCTGCAGCCGCCACTTTTTCACGATCCGCTCATCGGGAACCGGCAATACGCCGACTTCAGACGCCATGATGACCTGATCGTCATCGGTGACCACGTAACGCGCCGGGCGCAAACCGTTGCGGTCCAATGTGGCGCCAATTTGCAAGCCGTCGGTAAAGGCGATCGCTGCCGGGCCGTCCCACGGCTCCATCAGCGCGGCATAGTATTCGTAAAAGGCCCGTTGCTTGGCCTCCATCGATGGGTTGCCGGCCCAAGCTTCCGGGATCAGCATCATCATGGCGTGGGCCAGCGAATAGCCGCCGGCGACCAGCACCTCCAGCGCATTATCGATACAGGCGGTGTCCGATTGGCCGTGCGGCACCAGCGGCCACATCTTATCGAGATCGGGGCCGAGCAGGTCGCTGGCGATCGAGTGACGCCGGGCGGACATCCAATTGACGTTGCCGCGCACGGTGTTGATCTCACCATTATGGGCGATCATGCGATAGGGGTGCGCTAACGGCCATGACGGGAAGGTGTTGGTCGAAAAGCGCTGATGCACCATCGCTAACGCCGACTGAGTCAGCGGGTTGGCGAGGTCGCGGTAGAAGGTGCCGACCTGGCGCGCCAGCAACAGGCCCTTGTAGACGATCGTGCGCGACGAGAATGACGGCATATAGAAATCGGCCAACTCGCCGTCAGCGGCGTGGGCGCCGTTCAGCGTTTGCTTACGAATGGTCAGCAGCTTGCGTTCGAACGCGTCTTGATCGGCCAGCGCGGGATTGCGCACGACAATCGCCTGGCGGAGGGTCGGCATGCAGTCGAGGACCCGCTGGCCGATGCCGTCCAGATTGGTAGGCACGTCGCGCCAGGCGAGCAGCGACTGGCCTTCCGCGGCGACAAATTTTTCGAACTGGCCCATCGCCACAGCGCACGCCGCCTCGTCTTGCGGCAGGAAGCACATGGCAACGGCGTAGTGGCCCTCGGCGGGCAGATCATGGCCGGCGGTCGCCGCCCAATCGCGCAGCAGTGCATCGGGTAGTTGGATTAGGCAGCCGGCGCCATCGCCGACCAGCGGATCGTCACCCACGGCACCGCGATGGTCGAGATTGACGAGAATTTGCAGTCCGTTGAGGATTATATCGTGTGACTTACGGCCTTTGATATTGGCGACAAAGCCAACACCACACGCATCGTGCTCGTTGCGCGGATCATAGAGACCTTGCGCTGTCTTTTGTTTGTCGAAAGACATCATGCCGAACACTTCCCCCCCAACCTATTCCGTCCGGGCGAAGGTTCAACACCGGCAGGATAATCCCCAATTATGAATGTGAGACCGCGTGAACGCGAATCTTTGCTGTTCGCTTTCACAAACGATCTGGCAAGATTTTAGCGTAAAAGATGCCCAATTTCCAGGGGCTTGCGGAAATTTAGGCATGTTCGGCGGTCAATCGCCGCCGGGCGCAACTACGCTGCACTCGTATGAATTAAGACAATTTTATCCAATTGCCAGCACTAACAACCCTGAATCAGCGGCCTATTTACGCGACACGGCGTAAAAGGTCTACCGGCATCAGACTAAGGGCGTTGTCCCGAGGGTCGGTAAAAAACTGATTTACTTGACAATTTGGCCGAGAGCGCCCATTTGTCCCTCATAATTTTTCTCGCGATTGCGCGAAGCGCCGCTTTTTAACGGCGCCACGTCCTGGGATTAATCTTCAGAAAAACTTCCCGCTCCGGCCGCGCCCGGGGTCGGGCCACACGCCAGGCCGGACCTGCGTCGATGACGCCGTCCGATTGCTTGGCGCACAAGGATATTTACGTGACTATTAGTAATTTCTCGGAACTCGGCCTGGCCGGTCCGATCCAACGTGCTTTGCAAGCACGCCAGCATGTTACCCCGACGCCGATTCAGGCGCGGGCCATCCCCGAACTTCTCAACGGACGAGACATGCTGGGCATTGCTCAGACCGGAACCGGCAAGACCGCGGCCTTTGCGCTGCCCATTCTCCATAAACTGTCGCGCGGGCGCGATATGAAGGGCCCACGTAACCCGCGCGCCCTTGTTCTCGCGCCGACGCGTGAACTCGCGATCCAGATTGGTGAAGAGTTTCGCGCCTATGGCAAAAACCTGCATCTGCGCCAGACCGTGATCTTCGGCGGTGTCGGCCAGCGGCCGCAGGTCAACGCTCTGTCGCGCGGTGTCGATATTATTATCGCCACGCCGGGTCGTTTGCTCGACCTTATGAATCAACGCAAGCTTCGGCTCGATGAAATTGAGCACCTTGTGCTCGATGAGGCCGACCGGATGCTCGACATGGGGTTCATTCGCGATATTCGCAAGATTCTCGCTCCCCTGCCCAAAGATCGGCAGTCATTGCTGTTTTCGGCCACCATGCCGAACGATATTGCGCGCCTCGCGGCTGAGATGCTGAGCGATCCGGTGCGGGTCGAAGTCGCGCCGCAAGCCACGCCGGTCGATCGTATTAAACAGAGCGTCCATCATGCGCCTGCCGCTGACAAGGTGGCGTTGCTTGGTGGTATTCTGGATGACAAGTCTCTGTCGCGGGTGTTGGTCTTCACGCGCACCAAACACCGCGCTAACCGGGTTGCCGACCAGCTTGGAAAGCGTGGCATTTCGGCCGATGCGATCCACGGCAACAAATCCCAGAGCGCCCGTCAGCAGGCACTCAAGCATTTCCGGTCCGGTGACGTACGAGTATTGGTGGCCACTGACATCGCGGCCCGCGGCATTGATGTCGATGGTGTTTCTCATGTCATCAACTATGAGCTGCCCAACGAGCCGGAGAATTACGTCCACCGCATCGGCCGCACGGCGCGGGCCGGCGCCCATGGGGTGGCGGTATCGTTCTGCGATCCGGCGGAGCGCGCCTATCTGCGTGACATCGAGCGGCTGATCGGCGCCAAATTGACTGTGGTCGGCGATGAACCGCCGGCGATGGCGCGCGAAGGGCACGGCAAACCGAAAAAGTCCCGGGGCCAGTCCTGGCATAAGCGCAATAGCCGTTCCCAGAACTCAGGCGGCGGCCGTAGCCGCAAGCGCTACACGCCAAACCGGGGTCGCGCCGCGCAGGTGGCGGGCTAGGCCTAAAGACACGATTTTACAGAGAAACGGCGGCCGACGGGCCGCCGTTTTTCGATTCAGGACGGCCATGAGCGCGACGGCATTAGCTTCAACAATATGTTCAGACACTTGGCGGAGACCATAAGCCCCGCGCTGTGTCGAAAGGGGATTGGTGCCTGTTCGCATGGGTTAACGAGACGTCGGTCGCGGCCCGTCGGCGAGGCGCGCGCGAAACCTCAGTCGCGGCTGGTGCGGTTGCGCAACCAGGCAAAGCTATAGAAATAGCCGAACCATACAAACACCGAGAGGCCGTAGAAGATAAGGGTGCGCCAGGACCATAAGGGCCAGAAACCGGCCTGCCCCGAGGCGATGGCGTTGGGATGCCAGGAGAATATCTGCGAGCGCCAGCGGTTCCACATAACGGTGACCCTGGTATTGCGATCTTCCGCTGTTTTGGCGTCGTTGAAGACCCGCTCGCTATTGCGTTTGAGCCACCACCAAGAATCCTCATTCTCAAGCTCGACGCCCGCATCAGCCTGATTGCGCATATAGACGTATTGGATGTCGCGGGTGTTGCCCAAGGCGTTGGGATTGGTCCGTCGAACTTCCGTGCCGCTGATTGTGCCAGTGGTCCAGGTCGGGCGCGCATATTCCCACCAGAACCATAGCGGCACGCCAACGATCATCGCGGCGACGGTCACCACGACAGCGCCGGTGCGCCACAAAATGAACCCGAATAGCACGACCGCGAGCAGCAGGATGTAGCCGAGCGAGAACCATATCTCGAGCATGTGTCTTCGTCCTTTCCTGGCCGCGTCGCCGCCATAACTATATGCCGTATATAACGTCGTCTTCACTCGCAACAAGGGATGGTTGATCCCGCTGCCTCACTCCGCCGGGCGGGCGCGCCAGCCGACCCAACTGGCAATGGCGGCAGCGGCCTGCATGGTGAAGATCACGCAGGCTAGGGGCAGATGGGTCTCGCTGGGCAGTAGGCCAACCGTGACCGTGGTGAGGGCGGCGATGCCATATTGCGATAACCCGTTGAGCGCCGCGCCGGTCCCGGCATATTGCGGCCGCACGCTGACCGCAGCCGCCATGGCGTTGGGAAAGGTCATGGCCAGGCCGAGGCCGAAGATGGACATGGGCGCGACCGCCGCTAGGGGCGTGAACACGCCGAGCAGCGGGAGAGCGAGATAGAGGCCGGCGCCGAATAGGCCGACCGCGGTGCCGATGACGATCATCCGATTGACGCCGAGCCGGGCGGTAAGCCAGATGGTACTCGAATAGCCAAAAAACGCCCCTGCCGTGCCGGTGACCATTAGGTAGCCGAAAGTGTCAGGCGCGACACCGTAACTGTCGATCAGAACGATGGGCACCCCGGCGAACCAGGCGAAAACCGCGCCGCTTACAAATCCGATATTGAGGCTGTAGGCAACGAAGACCCGCTCGCCGATAAGCACCTGATAGCCCAGCGCCATGGCTCTGAGGCTGCTGAATAGATTACCGCCCTGGGCCGGGTGGGTTTCGGCCATCCGTAGCGCGCAATAGGCGAACAGCACGGTCCCGAGTCCGGCGAGGAACAGAAACGAGGCCTGCCAGCCGAAATGGGTGTGCAAATAGCCGCCGAGGGCGGGCGCGGAGGCCGGTGCGAATACCATGACCGATGAAATTGTTGCCAGAGCGCGGGCCGACTGTTTGCGGTCGTAGAGGTCGCGCACCATCGAGCGCACCATCACCATCGACCCTGCCGCGCCGATGCCTTGCAGGATGCGGGCGGTAATCAGCATTGTCATCGAGGTCGACGCCGCGCAGGCCACGCTGGCGGCGATGTAAATCGCCAGGCCCCATAACAGTACTGGCCGCCGGCCGTAACGGTCGGCGACACCGCCGTAAAAGAAATGGGCGCCCGCATAAGCGATTAGGAACGCGATCAATGTGCCTTGCACAGCGAAGGTACTCACCGCGAAGTCCCGCGCGATATCAGGCATCGACGGCAGAAACACGTTATAGGCGATGGCGCTGCCGGAAATTAGGGCGGTCAGCAGCGGGATCTTCGGCGGTTTACGGATGATGGCGGGAGTCTCGTTAAGGCGAAACAGAGGAGAGGGAAGGTATTGCCAACGTTATCACGAATACCCGACCATAATGAGGCCGCATCGGGTTCAGTTCGCTGGCAACAGGTGTTTCGCCAAGAACGCGGTGAGGGGGTCGGCCGAAGTATTGGACGAGCGGTTCTCCTGGTCGATATATACGACGTCGATGTCGCCGCCGGCGTCGCGATAGTTGGCGGCGAAGCGCTCCGGCTCGTTGAGATCGCGCGGAGAGTCCGGGTCGCGGTAGTCATGCACCGGGTCGGGCCGGCCTTGAATCCACAGCGCCGGCGGGGTCGCGATCGGCTCGCTGTTCTCCAACGCCAACATCGGGTTGCCCTCGGCCATGGTCTCCTCCGTTCTCCAATAAAGGTCGTGGCGCTCAGGCAAGTCGCCGACCCAAGCCGGAGTGTCTGCCGCGTCGCGCAGACCGCAGACACGGCGGTAACGCGACAGGGGGTTGATTACCGGCCACAGCATACCGACGCAGCGCACGGAGGCGTCGACATTGTTGGCGTCGGTATCCAACTCGATAGAGGCGTACCGCGCGTCGTCGGGGCGCATGGCCGCCAACATGGCAAGATGGCCGCCGCTCGATTGCCCGACGATACCGATCCGCTCGGAATCGATTCCCATCTCAGATCCGTGCGCCTTCAGCCACCGCACGGCGTAATTGATGTCGATCAGCGACGTTGGATAGCCGTCGCCACCATCGCGAAAATCGAGTGCGGCGGCGGCGATACCGGCCTCTGTCATGATTTGGTTCCGAGATAGACATTCGGAGGGGGAGCCTTTGGCCCAGCCGCCGCCATGGAGATCGATGATCGCTGGGTGGAGGCCGTCGCTGGCCGGGCGAGTCAAATGCAAGGTCATCGGCCGGTCGCCATGGCGGTGATATTCGATTTCTTCTGTGGTCACCGATCGGTCCCTGATCTGGTTGCAAAATATGGCGCGTCGCGAAAGTCAGACTAGCCCAAGAGAGGCCGGCAACACCAATCAGACTTGAAATGGCGCAGAAGACATGTCGATAATCGGGATCGGCACCGCCAAGGCATGTGCGGCGGGAATTAAAAATAAGAATGTTGCTATCGGGGAGTAATTCATGGCGTTTTCAAAAGTTCCGCCGCGCCGCGTGGTCGTCGGCAATGGCGCAGACGGCAAGTCGAAAGTCGTCTTTGACAGCCGAAACCCGCACCAACATGCGCGCGGCGGCGGCTCGGCTGTTTTTTTCAACGAGATATGGACCTTCGATGATTGTCCAATCGACTTGAGCGATCATCACGATGGCGGTGACCGCGCCATGAGCCATTCGCCACCGCCCGAGGGTGCCCATTTTCGCGTCATCCAGTCCGATACCGAAGAAGCCAATGTCATCGACCAGTCGGCCGCGGACACCCAATTCGCCTCTATGAACGTGACCGGACTGTCGGAAAAAATGGAAAGCGACCGCCATTGGAATATGCACCGCACCCGTACGGTGGATTATGGTGTGGTGAGCCAGGGCGAACGCGTGCACGTGCTGCCCGACGGTGAATTCGTCATGCATACCGGCGACGTCATCGTCCAGCTCGGGCATTTTCATTCTTGGGATAGTTCACGCGGTCCCAACGACATGCTGTTCGTCATGATCGGCGGCGACAAGTACAAATAGGCGAGCTGAAAATGGCCAAATCAGAACCAAGAGATATTCGGCGCATCGTCGCCGCCAACGATCCCGACGACAATGCGGTGATCTATTCCGACGCCACCAACACCGATGTGCGCACCGATCCGGCGCGCCCCGGTTTCGCCTCGAACCGCATCTGGGTTACCGAGGGAACGCCGGCGCCTGTCGCCGGCGTGCGCGAAACCTTGGATTTGCCGCACACGCTGGAGCCGCCGACCGGTGGTTCAGTGTGCCGCTTCCTGACGATCCCGCCGGACGATTGGTACATGGCCGACCTCACGGAGGAAAAAGTATCGGACTATTTCCAGGCCATGGGCTCACCGGGCGCTTCCAAACAGGGTGAGGGTGCGCCGCACCCTTACATGCAACAGACCCGCACTTTGGATTATGTGCTGGTCATGTCGGGCGAGGTGACCCTGGTCTTGGATACCGAAGAAGTGCATCTGAGCACCGGCGACACGGTTGTTCAATTGGGTGGCAGCCACGCCTGGAGTAACCGCTCCAACACGCTGTGCGAGCTGTTCGTATCGTCCCATGACGGGAAGGCTTAGGGGCTTGGCTGATCTTCAGCGGTTATCCGGATCGACGGTGTAGCCGTATTTGTTCATCCACATGAGGCTCGACCAGGTATCCATCGAGGGGTCGTGCTCGAGCCCGACACAGCCTTCATAGCCCTTGGCGTAGGCGCGCTCGACCAGCCACAGTAAATCCATCTCGCCGACCCCGGGCTCGAAACGGCCCGGCGTGTTGCCGATCTGGATATGACCTATATGGTCCCAATACTCGTCCATGATCGGGGTCAGCGGTCCTTGTTCCTGCCAACGCAGTTGGTAGGTATCGAACACCAGTTGGACGCGATTCTGGCCGGTGGCGCGACGGATGGCCTCGGCCTCGGCCATAGTCTGCATGGCCCAGTTGGGAACGCGCTCGGCGGCGACGCTTTCGAGCAACAGTTTCAAGCGAATGCCCTCCGCCTGCTCGGCCATCCAGATCAGGTTTTCGACATAGGTATCGACGCAGCGCTGCTTGTCTTCGCCGTCGGGGACTGGGCCGGCGCCGACATTGATCGAGTAGATGTCGCACAGCGCGGCGTATTCGAGCGCCCGCGACGCGGCGCGCTTGAAGTCCTCTTTCTTGCCCGGCTGGGCGCCGAGACCCCACACCCCTTTATCCCAGTCGACCGGCACCACGAAGTAGATGAATTCGAGACCGTTATCGTCGAGCTGTTGTTTCAGGTCTTCCTTAGTCAGCGCATAAGGCATGTGCCATTCGACTTCGCTGCAGCCGCATTTGCGGGCCGCCGCGCACCGCTCGTGGGGTGGCAGTTCGTTGAACAGATGATGGAAATTGGGGGAAAAGCGGATATTGGCCATGGCACGCGTCGATACTCCTGCCCACCGAGATGTTCAGCATCAGCTTTTCAGTATCGACAAAATTGGCGTCCTGCCAAGTGCTAGGCGTCAGTTCCGGTCGCCGCCAACTCCTGGACCGCCCGGCGAGCAGGGAAGCTCACCGTAACCGTGGTGCCCACACCGACCTCGCTCTGCAACTCGAACGTACCGCCATGCAGCTCAACAATTGATTTGGTGAGCGGCAAACCGAGCCCGGTGCCCTGTTGTAGGCGGCTATGAGCGCTCTCGACTTGTCCGAAGGGTGTCAGCACCATCGGGATGTCATCAGGGGCGATGCCGATGCCGGTATCGCGGAAGCGGAGCACGTAGCCGTCGTTTTCATTAGACCAGGTCTCAACAGTCAGCGAACCGCCCTCGGGAGTGAACTTCACAGCATTGGTCATCAGATTAAGCAGAACCTGCTTGAGACCGCGCTCGTCGCAATACAAGTAGGGCGCCTTATCGGAGATGACGGTCTGGATTTTGACCCCCTGCTTTTCGGCGCGTCCTTCGACAAGCGTGACGCAAGATAGAACGGCATGGGGGACGTCGACGGTCTGCTCTTGTAGATCGAACTTGTTGGCCTCGATCTTCGACAGGTCGAGCATATTATTGATGATTTCCAGCAAGTGGGTGCCAGACGCGTTGATGTCTTGCGCGTAGTCTCGATATTGCGGGCTACCAACGGGGCCAAAAATCTCGCCCGCCATAATCTCCGAAAATCCAATGATCGCATTGAGTGGGGTGCGCAGTTCGTGGCTCATATTGGCCATAAATTCAGATTTGGCGTGGTTGGCGCTCTCGGCAGCATCCATGGCGACTAGCAAGCTATCCTCGGCCCGTTTGCGCTCGAAGATGTCGGTGTCGATGCCGCCAATACCGATAATGTTGTGTTCGTGGTCGAAAACTGGAAATTCAGTTGACTGCATCGGGCGGGTTTTACCATCATGCCGCAGCACTTCGAACCGTGTCTCCTGCGGTTTCCCGGTCGTCAGCACCTTATTATCGAGATCGAAGAACAGTTCCGCATTGTCTGGACTGAGCCACTTACCCATATCTTCGCCCATCGCCTCTTCTTCGGTCGCACCGTAGAATTTTTGAAAGGCCCGATTGACCATCACCAGGCGCGATTCCGTGTCCTTCATGTACATCAGCGAAGGACTGTTGTCGGAAATGGCCCGCATTTGATCCTGGCTCTCGCGGAATGCTGTCTCGGCGCGCATGATTTGCGTAATTTCAGTTATCGATCCAGCCATCCGCAGGGGCTGACCGTTCTCATCCCATACGGCCTGACCTGTCGACTTAACCCAAATATACTCGCCGTCGCTGTGGCGCAGGCGAATTTCGATATCGTAGGGCGTTCTGGTTTCGAGGTGATCGCGCAGCGCGTGGCGGGCGCGATCGCAATCTTCCGGATGGATGTCGCTAACCGCTTGGTCTTCGGTCACGTCTTCTGGCGAATAGCCCAGTATCGCCATCCAATGGGGAGAGTAATACTCCTCGTTCTTAACGATGTCCCAGTGCCACAAACCACCATCGATCGCCGACGCAGCCAGTTGGTAGCGATCCTCACTGGACTGCAGTTTCTCACCCACCAATTTGACCTGCTTTATCGCGATCACGACAATGGTCACAACGAATGTTACGAGGGCGACAATAACGAATATGGGGATGGGAATTAGCGTGGCGTCGCGGCTGACATCCGCGACATGGCCACCGCTGGCGGCAGTTGATAAGAAACTGAATACCGAGCCCACCGAGAACGCAAACGCGGCAATAAGAGCATAGATCCAGAAACGGCCCTTGGACTGAATTTCCTCTCCAAGGTCGTAGGCTTGATATGGTTGTGCGCCGTTGGTCTCGACGAGCATCATCACGCGCCGGATGAACTGCGTCATCCGGATTGCGACTGTATGTCGCCGGTGGCCGTCAGGCCCCATCACACGAGAATCTTCAGCGAACAACTTATCCTCCTGATTGTCTTCGACCCATCCTGGGTCACGCCGAATATCTACGATCCAGCTAATTTCAGATAGACTGAACCATACAAATGATCTGTAACAGCCAATATCATCGCCAATATAGAATGCAAATGTGTGAATATAAATTAACTATCGAATCGAATTTATTTCTTAATTAATCAAGATTAATGTAAAAATTTATTCATTAACCTTGAACTATCGCGTTGCCACAGGAATTTGGCGCTTTGTGGAGAAAGCGCCCCTGTATTCTTAACGAAAGCCTCGTTGGATTTTTTTAAGAACGCGCAACAGGTGCTAGCGGACCGATGGCGGCGCTACAAATGGGTGGCTAAATCCAATGAAAATATTACCGGATATAGCCGAGCGGGCAGGAGAGACCGGTGTTCCGTTCTTGCCCGGCGGTCAATAATTGGTTGGCGGGTACTTCATGTCTTCGCGCTTCTGCGCTTCTAATTCGCCCGCGCTGTTTAGGGTCCGGATTGCGCGGATAAGTTCCATTTGCCGCGCCTTGTGGGCGCGAATGTCGGCCAAATGCCGTCGCGACGAAACAAGGACGGCGATAAACCCGTTGATGACCGTTAAAACGATCAGGACGATGAGGACGGCGAAAATAATGCTATCGCTGGGTGCGGGCTCGCTCACAATCAGTGTCACCAACCCGGCGATGCTCATGACGACCAGGATCGCGGTAATGATGTTGATGTATTCGAGAAATAGGGACAGCAACCGGCTCATGAATACCTCCTCTTAGACCCCGCGGCGCTGTCGGCGTTTGCCGCGATGGCCGCTGCCGCGTCGTTTGGGACTGGTCATCGACGTCTTCGTTCGCTCGGCGCGGCGCGCCGCGAGCATATCTTCGTCGCTTATAGTCCCGTTCGCACTGCCGCTCTGACCGAGAAGTTCCAGTTCCTGAGCTTCCAGGCGGCGAATTTCGTCGCGTAACCGCGCAGCCTCTTCAAACTCCAGATTGGCCGCGGCTTCGCGCATGCGGGTCTCCAAGCTGGCCAAATGGGCTTGCAGGTTGTTGCCCACCAGATGCACGGTCTCCGCGTCGCCCGTATCCACCGTGACCCGGTCGCGTTCAAACATGGAATCGAGAATGTCGGCGATATTCGTGCGGATCGATTCCGGAGTGATCCCATTGGCCGCGTTATATTCCTGCTGTTTTTCGCGCCGTCGGTTGGTCTCTTCCAGGGCGGCGGTCAGGCTCTTGGTCATCGTGTCCGCGTAGAGAATCACGCGTCCGTCGACATTGCGCGCCGCCCGTCCGATGGTCTGAATGAGCGAGGTCTTGGAGCGCAGATAGCCCTCCTTGTCCGCATCGAGAATGGCGACCAACGCGCATTCGGGAATATCAAGGCCTTCGCGCAGCAGGTTGATGCCGACCAGCACGTCGAACACGCCGAGCCGCAGGTCGCGGAGTATTTCAATGCGCTCCAGGGTATCCACGTCGGAGTGCATGTAGCGCACCCGAATACCCTGCTCGTGCATATATTCGGTGAGGTCCTCAGCCATACGCTTGGTCAGCGTGGTGACCAGCACACGCATGCCTTTGGCGGCGACCTCGTGGCATTCGGCGATTAAATCGTCGACTTGGCTCTCTACCGGTCGGATAATGCAGACTGGGTCGATCAGGCCGGTCGGCCGCACCACTTGTTCTGCGAAGACACCACCGGTTTGTTCAAGTTCCCAATCGCTCGGCGTGGCCGACAGATAAATAGTGTCGGGCCGCATCTCGTACCATTCCTCGAACTTGAGTGGCCGGTTGTCGATGCACGACGGTAGGCGGAAACCGAATTCGGCAAGGGTTGACTTGCGTGATAGATCGCCACGGAACATGCCGCCGATTTGCGGCACGGTGATATGGGATTCATCGACGAACAGGATGGCGTCGCTGGGCAGATATTCGAACAAGGTTGGTGGCGGTTCGCCGGGTTTGCGGCCGGTCAGGTGACGCGAGTAATTCTCGATTCCCGCGCACGACCCGGTGGCCTGGATCATCTCTAAGTCGAAAGTGGTGCGCTGTTCGAGCCGCTGTGCCTCGAGCAGTTTGCCTTCGCCATGGAGTTGCTCGAGGCGGAGTTTCAGCTCGGCCTGAATGGTCTTTGCCGCTTGGTGCAGGGTGGGCTTCGGCGTGATGTAATGGGAATTAGCGAAGACCTTGATCTCTTCGAGGCTGGCGGTCTTCTCGCCGGTCAGGGGGTCGAATTCCCAGATCGCCTCGATTTCATCACCGAACAGCGACAGCCGCCAGGCCCGGTCTTCCAAGTGGGCCGGGAATATTTCCAGGGTGTCACCGCGCGAGCGCAGGGTGCCGCGATGGAAATCGGTGTCGTTGCGGCGATATTGCAATTCGGTGAGATCGCGCAGGATCTTCGTTCGGTCGGCCTTATCGCCAACCCGATAGGCCTTGGTCATCTTCAGGTATGATTCGGCGTCACCGATACCGTAGATACATGAGACCGAGGCCACGATGACCACGTCGCGGCGTTCGAACAGGGCGCGGGTCGCGGCGTGGCGCATGCGGTCGATCTGCTCATTTATCGAGGACTCCTTCTCGATATAAGTGTCCGAGCGCGGCACATAGGCCTCGGGCTGGTAATAGTCGTAGTAGGACACGAAGTACTCGACGGCGTTGTTGGGAAAGAAGCGCTTCATCTCGGCATAGAGTTGCGCCGCCAAGGTCTTATTGGGCGCCAGGATGAGCGCCGGCCGTTGGGTTTGCGCCATGGCCTGGGCCATGGTGAAGGTCTTGCCGGAGCCGGTCACCCCCAACAGCACCTGGTCGTGCTCGCTGCGCTGTAGGCCGCCGACAAGGTCGGCGATGGCCTGGGGCTGATCGCCGGCAGGTTGGTACTCCGAAACCAGGTCGAACGGCGCTGGCGCATTGCCCGCCGGGTGGTCGTCGATGAACCGGCGCGCCGGCAATTCGGCAGCTGCGGGAAAATATTTGGCTTGAACTTCGGCGAGGTCGGCCATGGCCTCTATATAAGGCGACAGGCCGTCGAAAAGCCAGTCTGTGGCGCTAATCAGGCATGGCGCAGCACCAGCATACGGCAAAAATCACCGGCGATGAGGCGCCGTTCGACAACCGTTAGACCTGCATCGCCGACATATTGCTCGGTATTCCGCTCGACCGAGGCGTTGAACAAAAACTTCACGACCGGCGCCATCAAACGCGCTGTTCGCTGGCGGCCGGGATGTTCGGGCAGCACATAGTCGAGAATACGAATTTCCCCGCCGGCCCGGCAGAGCCGCGCCAATTCCCGTAACGCCGGCAGTTGGTCGCCATCGTCGAGTACGCAGAACAGAAAGGTGGCGATAGCGGCGTCGAAACAATCGTCGGGGAACGGCGGTTGGCAAACATTTGATGCGACCAGACCGAGCGATACTCCCAATTTTTGCCGACGTCGGTCCGCCCGGCGCAGCATGGCGTTGCTGAGATCCATACCGACGACATCCGCGTCCGGAGGATAGAACGGGATATTGCGGCCGGTACCGACCCCGGCGTCGAGTATGCGGCCGCGTAAGCCGTCGAGTAATTGCGGCCGTACTTTGCGCTGATTAACCGTTTCGCCGACAAAATCGAGGATGTCGTAATAGGGCGCGATGCGCTGGTAGAGACCACGCCGGTCCGTCACCTGCCACTCCCGATAGTTCTAGCGGTTTGACTCATATCAATGTTCTCCGCCGGCATTGGCTTATCGTCGAGTTGATACCTGACGTGAATCCCTATCTGGGAGATCCTAACCGGGAAGAATGCTATGCCGATCGAAAATCTCATACTGCTTTTCATCGTATTCGGCGCAATGGCAGCATTTCTGCTGGTCACCGGGTGGCTGTCGCTCGACCGGAACAAGCTTCCCCGCGACGACCATCACCCAGCAGAGTAGGCCGTTCGGCCGCGAATGTATGTCCCCTAAGGAATCCGCGTGAGGTTCGAATAGTCGATAAGGCGTCGGCGACCCCTATCGCCATACGAAGCGCCTTTGAGACACCGTGGTGCGCCGCCGGTCTTTCCCCACTCCCCCTGTGCCGGCGGCGCATCGCATTATCTTGCTGGCTCGGTCCCGGTGTCGGTATTCCAGTCTTGTGCAGTGCAGCGATGGCGACTAGTTTCCCGCCGACAACAGCCGCATTTATTGGATTCGAAAAATGGGTTTTCTTGCTGACCGCCTGAGCAGTATCAAGCCGTCTCCGACGATTTCCATCAACACCCTGTCGCAGGAGTTGAAGGCCGCCGGGCGTGACATTATTGGCCTCGCTGCCGGTGAGCCCGATTTTGATACGCCGCAGAACATCAAGGACGCCGCCGCGCGCGCGATGGCCGAAGGCAAAACCAAGTATGCGCCGCCGGCCGGTATTCCGCCGTTGCGCGAGGCCATTTGCGAGAAGCTCAAAGCCGACAACGAGTTAGACTACACGCCGGCGCAAATCAGTGTCGGCTGTGGTGGCAAGCAAACGATTTATAATGCGTTGACGGCGACGGTGAACCCGGGCGACGAGGTGATCGTCCCGGCACCTTACTGGGTATCGTACACCGACATCACTCTCCTGTCCGAAGGTGTGCCCGTAGTGGTCGACTGCACCGCTGAAAGCGAGTTCAAGATTACGCCGGAGCAGCTCGAAGCGGCGATCACACCGAGCACCAAATGGTTCATGATGAACTCACCCTGCAACCCCACCGGCGCGGCCTATACGGCTGATGAACTAAAAGCGCTGGGCGAGGTTCTCAAGCGTCATCCGCATGTCTGGATCATGCCCGACGATATGTATGAGAAGGTGGTCTATGACGGTTTCAAATTCACCACTATCGCCCAGGTAGTGCCGGAATTGTACGACCGCACCCTGACTTTGAACGGCATGTCCAAGGCCTATTGCATGACCGGCTGGCGGGTCGGCTATGCGGCTGGACCGGTCGAGCTGATCAAGGCGATGAATATGATCCAGTCTCAGTCGACCACCTCGACCTCGACCATTTCCCAATGGGCGGCGGTGGAAGCGCTGGTCGGCCCGCAGGACTTCATCGCCGAACATAATAAGATCTTCAAGGAACGCCGCGATCTGGTGGTGTCGATGCTCAACCAGGCGCAGGGTATCGAGTGCCCAACGCCGACTGGTGCGTTTTACGTCTATCCGTCGGTAGCGGGAATGATCGGTAAAACGACGCCCGAGGGTAATACGCTGGCCGGTGACGCGGATGTGGTGACCTATTTCCTGGAAAGCGAAGGCATAGCCGCTGTGCATGGTGAAGCGTTCGGCCTATCGCCGCATTTCCGCATTTCCTATGCGACGGCGACGGAAATCCTCGAAGAGGCGTGCATTCGCATACAACGGGCCTGCGCCGCGCTGACATGATGCAACGGCGTGGTAGTGGCCTGTGTGCCAAACGCCGCGCTTTTTGTTAGCCTCATGATTGCGATTTGAGCGCTGGGGCTTTCGATGTCGGATATTGCGAAATGGTTGGAGAAGATCGGTCTCGGTGAACATGCCGGGCTGTTCGCCGATAACGATATCGACGTCGATCTGCTGGCCGACCTGACTGACGGTGATTTGAGGGAGCTGGGCCTGTCGCTGGGCCACCGCAAGCGAGTGCTGCGCGCTGTGTCCGGCCAGCCGAGCCCAGACGCGGTAGTCGACAGGGCTACTGAACCGGTCGGAGAAATTGCCGGCGAGCGGCGCCAGGTAACTGTTCTGTTCGCCGATCTGGCTGGTTTCACCCAACTCAGCAGGAGCCTCGACGCCGAAGACGTCCACGGTATGCTTAACCGCTATTTTGCCGTCGTCGATAGCGTAATCGAGCGCCACGGTGGCCATGTCGATAAGCATATGGGCGACGGTTTGATGGCGGTTTTTGGCGCGCCGGTGGCTCATGTCGACGATCCGGAGCGCGCCGTCCGCGCCGCCCTAGATATCCACATCGCGGTCGCCGATCTCGAGCCGCCGGTGTCGGTCCATATCGGAGTTGCCAGTGGCAGCGTCGTGGCTAGCGGCATGGGCAGTGACCAGCACAGCGAATATACGGTGATCGGCGACGCGGTGAACCTGGCGGCGCGGTTGCAGGATTTAGCCGAAGGCGGCGAGACGCTAATTTCCGAGGCGGTGCAGCGGATCTTGGCCGACCGGCTGGATGGCGATGCGCGCGGTGACGTTGCGGTGAAAGGGTTCGCTGACCCGGTCGGTGTTTGGCAAGTGACTGGCTTGGCGGCAGCAACTACGCGGCAGCGTGCCTTGTTTGGCCGCGCCAGCGAGCTGCGCCAATTCGATGCAGCATTGGCTGATTGTGTCGAACAGGGCCGGGGTCAAACTCTCTATCTGCGTGGTGAGGCCGGTATCGGCAAAACGCGACTGGTCGATGAATTTACCGATCACGCCGTCGCGCAGGGATTTACGCACCACACCGGCCTGGTGCTAGAGTCCGGCGCCGGATCCGACCGCGATGTTGTCGCCGCGATTGTCCTCAGCCTGCTTGGGATCGCGGTCGATGCCGATCAAGCGGTTCGAGCCGTACGGGTGACGGCAGCGGTCGACGACGGCTGGATCGACGATCGGCAGCGGGTCTATCTGCACGATCTCCTCGGATTGCCGCAACCGTCGGATTTGCCAGGGTGATCTCAACTGGTCGACGCAACACTTTATCTTGGAAGCAAAGATGGAGTGATTGGATATGGGTCAAAGGTATCGTCCAGGTTTAACGTCTGCGCAGAAGACGGAGTTATGGGATCGCTGGCAGC